>ERZ857480.76997-NODE-119324-length-207981-cov-134.9742_pt1 | contig 207981 bp, 177 predicted proteins | sample MGYA00519767_ERZ857480 | MGnify/ENA primary metagenome ERZ857480 (study PRJEB31778, sample SAMEA3449210) | human gut metagenome | biome: human gut; feature: human-associated habitat; material: faeces | place: United Kingdom | collected 2010/2012 ...
CAGACGCGAATCTCAGGGTTCCTTGTTTCTTTCGTTGTTTAATTTTCAAGGTACTCGGCACTTTTCTTTCCGTCCGGCTCTCACTTTCGCTTGACCCGTCCCTCAAGTGCTCGACTATAATAACACAACCGGAGGGACTTGTCAACACTAATTTTCAAAAAATTTCAGATTTTTTTCATTTTATTTGACGCGACCCCGATATCAAAGATGCCTGCGCGGATGCAGAGAACCGCACAGGCATTGATATACAACGGTTTCAGGCTTTCGCGGGCTCTGCCGCTCTCACTGCGCTGTCGAAAAATCCGACGAGATCGCGGAAGTATTCGTCGCGGCACTTCTCGTTGTGCAGTTCATGGCGGGCATCTTTATATATATGTATCTCGGCATTGAGTCCGGCTTTCTGATAGCGGCGCAGGAGCTTCTTTGCCTTTGACGACTTCGTGCCGCCGATGGGATCCATGTCGCCGCTGAATATACCGATGCGGACATCGGGGCTTATTTTCGCTATATTTTCTTTTTTATATATCCTGCCGAACGCCTTTATCATGTTCCAATCGAAGTTGACGCTGATATCTATTCCCGCCATCGGGTCATCGATAAACACCTGACGGCGCGCAACATCGCTCGTCACCCACTGACTCGGACCTTTTTCTCCCTTATAGCGCGCATCGAAAATCATATCGCTGACTGGATTGACGAACTTCGGGCACCAGTCCTTTGCGAACAGCTCGAGCGGCCAGAGCAGAGCGAGAGCCGCCTGCGCGCCGTCCATATCGGCGGTTCCGCAGAGTGCGACCGCCTTGACATCAGTCCCCTGCTGGAGAAAATCCTGCGCCAAGAAGCTGCCGTAGCTGTGACCCATAAGCACCTGCGGGAGATGGTAGCGATCCTTGAGCCAATTATAGAAGAAGACAAGGTCTTTGACTGTTTTCTTCTCAATATCGCCGGGATGCCTGCCGCGATTTTCATCGGTCTCGGTGTTTCCGTGGGCACGGTGATCGTCGGCAAAGACTATATAGCCGTGCTCGTTGAACATCTGCGCGGTCTCATGATATCTGCCGGCATATTCGCACATTCCGTGGGATATCTGGACAACGCCCTTGGGATTCTCAACGTCATCCCAGAGATAGCAATGTATCGGGGTCGAATCGAAGCTTCGGATATCCAGCTGCTGCATAAGATTATCTCCTTTGTGTTTTTGACCAAATTATACCAATTGAAAATGTCGGTGTCAATAAAACGGAATACAAAAAGAATATACCCGCTCTCAAAAAGGGCGGATATATACATATATAGTTATTTTATGTTCATCCAGACTCTCATATCGCTCTCGCCTCGATTGGCAAAGGCGAAATACGGAATGAGTCTTATGCGCGTAGGTTCATATTTTATCTCATCCGCCGGGGCATACAGAGCACCCGCTCCGAGCTTTCTTGTTCCGTCAACATCGAGCGCGGGAATGCCGAATCCGAGATCGACGGGCTCAGCATTGAGTTCCGGAGAAACGGCGAGCGAGAATATGTCGCCATTATCTACTCCCTCGGCGCAGTAGACGACGGGGCCGCGCATGACGGCGACCTTGCCCGAGTCCTCATGCACTGACGGGTCGGCGGAGATAATGACCGGAGACATATCGAAGTCCAGTTCTATCTTAGCGCCGTCCTCGCAGTCAAAGAACAGATAGCCGCCGCTGATACCGAGATTTTCGGCTCGTTCGGCTCCCGCCGAGCAGTCACGGCACCATGAGGGTATTCTGACGGCAAGCTTAGCGGGCGCGCCGCTGACGCGTATTGTCACCGAGCCGTCGGACGGGTAGTCCGTTGACTGGGAGATATGCGCCGTGCCGCCGTTTATTGCGACATCCGTATCGCTTTCCATGAACTGATGGACATAGACGGTGTCGCTGTCATACGAATATATATACTTTCCGATACTCTCGACAAAGCGGGTGACATTCGGCGGACAGCAGGAGCAATCGAACACCTCGACGCGCTGGGTTATCGGCAGGCGGACTTCATTGCCGCGCCAATATTTTATCCTGCGGTTCAGAAGATCTATAGACAGCGGATTTTCATAGAAGAAGCTCTTTCCGTCGAGCGAAGTGCCCGAGAGAAATCCGTTATAGATGACCCGCTCCACGATATCGGCATAGCGCGAATCAACGGCGGTCAGTGACATACGCTGGGCGAACATCGCGAGAGATATAGCGGCGCAGGTCTCAGCATAGGCGGTCTCGTTGGGCAGGTCGCCGTCAACGGTGAACGCCTCACCGATGCGGGTCGATCCGATGCCGCCCGTGATATACATACGGTGCTCCGTCATGTTTTCAAAAATTCTGTTCGCCGCCGCGAGCAATTCTTCGTCGCCGCACTCGTAGGCGATATCTGCCATCGCGCTGTAGAGATAGCAGGCTCTGACGCTGTGGCCGACCGCTTCGCTCTGGTCGCGCAGGGGGATTCTGTCCTGGAGATAATCCTCGGACGCAAATCCGCTCGCCTCTCCCCTGTCTTTTTCATTGTTGCCGCGCTTATCTATAAAGAAACGGCTGAGATCGAGCCAGCGCTTTTCGCCCGTGCAGCGATAGAGGCGCACGAGGGCGAGCTCTATCTCGGGATGCCCGGGAGTCGTGAAAGCTGCGGAATCGTCCCTGCGGAAAACATCGTCAATAAGTCCAGCATAGCGGCACATCAGATCAAGGAATCTGCGCTTGCCCGTGGCTTCATAGTAGGCGACCGCCGCTTCGATAAGATGTCCGGCGCAGTATAATTCGTGGTGGTCGCGGTCGGTGAAGCGTTTGCCCGGCTCGACAACGGTATACCAGACATTGAAATATCCGTCGGGGGTCATGTTCCGCTCGATGCGGTCGATAAGATCCTCGACATAGCTTTCAAGCTGCTTGTCATTCTTTCTTTCGAGCACATATGCCGCCGCTTCCATCCACTTCGCCGCATCGGAATCGTAGAAGAAATGCGGGCGGTCGGGCTCGCCCTGCTTCCACTCACAGCTAAGTGCGGAAAATCTTCCGGTGTCCTCAAATCTGCGGCGCACGCTGTCGAGCGTCACGGACTCGTTGAGCGCAATGCGGTCTTTCCAGAATCCGCCTGTGATATTCACTTTATCAAACGGTATCGGGTGCTGTTTGTTCATATAATAGTCCTTTCGCGGGATAAAATTTTCAAAAGCCAATATGATTTTCTCGGCTCAACAAGAATACCACAAAATAGTCAAAATTGGTAGGACATTTAAAAAATTTTATGAACAAATCCGCCAACGGATTGAAGATTCATGAAAAATATGCTAATATATCCGTGCTTATAATTTGCACTACTGCGCTTTTGAGGAGGTACTCTTATATGGAGTATAAGCTGAACACAACAAATTACCGCGACTTCAAGGTCATTGAGGACAACAAGCTCGCGGGAAGAGCATATTTTATACCGTATTCAAAAAAGGAGAAGCTTTGCGCCGTCGATCTCAAACATGAGCGCACGGACTCCGACCTTGTCGAGGTTCTCTCCGGCGAGTGGGATTTCAAATATTACAACGATATCTCGCTCATTCCCGAAGTGTTCGATGCATCAGGCGTTGAGTTCGACAAGATACATGTTCCCTCGACATGGCAGCGCACCGGCTACGAACCGCCGGTCTATCTCAACTGCCCCTATGAGTTCGACCTGCCCAACCCGAACGTGCCCGAGCATATGTCCGCCGGAATCTACCGCAAGACTTTCGAAGTGACAAATTCCGATGATGTTCATATTCTGAGCTTTCTCGGCGTTGTTCCGTGCGTTGACCTTTATGTCAACGGAATGTATGTCGGCTACAGCGAGGGCGCGCACAATTCGGCGGAGTTCGACATCTCGGAATTTATATACGAGGGCACGAACGAGCTGCTCGCAGTCGTTCACAAATGGTGCTCCGGCACTTATCTCGAATGCCAGGACATGTTCCGCGAGAACGGAATATTCCGCGACGTGCTTCTCTACAGGCTTCCGGCAGTCTACATAAACGATTACTATATCCGCCCGCGCAAGGCAGACGAAAAATGGACGATGGATGTCGAAATCACGCTCGAAGGCAAGCTCAGCGGATGCGAAGTCGCCCTCTCGCTCGAAAAGGACGGCAAGGTTATCGCCGGAGAGGCTGTAAAGGCAGAACGCCTTACATACATGACATTCGATAATCTCGATGTAACCGAGTGGAATGCGGAGATCCCGACCGTCTACAGCGCTTATATAACACTGTATAAGAACGGCGAGGAGCTCATGACGCTCAGAAACATCACGGGCTTCAAAACAGTGGAGATAAAGGGCAACACCTTTACATTCAACGGACAGGTTATCAAGTTCAAGGGCGTCAATCATCACGACACAAACGGCAAGACCGGCTATGTCATGACCTTTGACGACTATGAAAAAGATGTAAAACTCATCAAGGAGTATAACGGCAACGCGATACGCACCTCGCACTATCCCCCCGACCCGTGTCTGATAGCTCTTGCCGACACATACGGTCTTTATATAGTCGACGAGGCGGATATCGAAACTCACGGCGCATTTTTCGCTCCGCACAATGATATAAACAAGATAAGCCACGATCTCAAGTGGGCTCCGAGATATCTCGACAGAGTCAAGAGAATGTATTACCGCGACAGGAGTCATCCGTGCATCACAATGTGGTCGCTCGGCAACGAGGCGGGCGGCTATGCCTGCCAGGATGTCTGCTACGATTATCTGCACGAGACCTGCCCGGAGATACCCACTCACTACGAGGGTGTTATCCACACAAAGCGCAAGGCTTACGATGTGGTCTCCGACATGTACCCGACACACGCGCAGGTTGAGCGCGTCGGCATGGGCACACAGAGGGGTAAATGGTACAAGACGAAGCCCTACTTCCTGTGCGAATATGTCCACGCGATGGGCTTCGGCCCCGGTGCGATGGAGGAATACTGGGACAGCTTCTATAAATACGACAATCTCATGGGCGGCTGCATCTGGGAATGGGCAGATCACGCGGTATATCACGCGGACGGTCCGTATGAATACACCTACGGCGGCGACCACGGCGAGAAGAAACACGACGGCAACTTCTGCGTTGACGGTCTTGTTCATCCCGACCGCACGCCTTCGAGCGGCGCGCTTGAGATGCAGGCGGTCTATCGCCCCGTCAGAGCAAAGTACAACCGCGACGGCAGCTTCACTTTTACGAACACAAACCGCTTCCGCAGTTCGGGATATATCACAATCGTCCGCTCGATGACGGTTGACGGCATCGAAGGCAAAGAGAGTGAGCGTTTCTCGCTCGACATCGCGCCCTGCAAGAGCGAAAAGGTGACGTTCAAAACAAAGATTCCCGCCGGCTGCGACTGCCGCATGAACTTTGAATATTTCGACGGCGACGCTTTCATCGCACGCGAGCAGGTTATAATAAAGAAAGAGCACAAGAAAGTCGCTCTGCCGACCGGCAGCAAATTGGAGTGCAAAGAGGGCAGAAACTCCGCAAAAGTCAGCTTTGACGGCGGCTCGGTGAAATTCGACCTCAAGGCCGGCGAGATAGCGTCATACAAGCTCGGCGAAAAAGAACTCATTAACCAGTCCCCCGCCGCGCACAAGGGCTTCATCCCGAACATCTTCCGCGCGATGCTCGACAACGACAGAGTTATCATTGCAAAGTGGGAAAAGGCCGGATACGACGACATAAAAGCTATTCCGCATTCAGTGAACTTCTCCTCGGCCAAGCGCTCGGCGAAATTCACCGTTGACTTCAACCTCCGCTCGAAGAAGGGCGTTGTTGCAAAGGTCAATCTTAAATACACTGTTGACGCCGCAGGATGCATAAAAGTCGAGACGGTATTCAACTCGAAATCTCAGCAGAGAGCCGCTGCGGCTCTGCCGCGCTTCGGTCTCGTGTTTGAGATGCCGATGAGTTTCGAGAACATCGAATATCTCGGCTACGGTCCCAGTGAAAATATGATCGATTTCAGAGAGCATACGACATTCGGCACATACAAGACCACGGTCAACGATATGGATGAGTTCTATATCAAGCCGCAGGATTACGGAGTGCGCACAGGCGTTCGCAAGCTCAGCATCACGGATGCCGACGGCGTCGGACTGATGATATGCAATCCCGACAGAGATCTCAGCTTCACCGCGAGGCACTTCACGCAGGCTCTGATGCAGCGCTCGATGCACCGCGACGACCTCCACTCCGAGAACACGACGGCAATTGACATCGACGGCTTCCTCAGAGGCACGGGCACCGGCAGCTGCGGTCCCGATGTTCTCCCGCAGTACACAGTTGACGGACGCAAGGAGCTTGCATACAGCTTCGTTATCGTACCGATAAAGTAAAAAGCCCCGACAGTTCGGCGGAACGTATAATAAAGCAAGAATCCTACCCACGGTTTTCCGTTGGGTAGGATTTTTTATATTTATGCGTTGCAAGAGAAGTACTATTTAAAATGTACCTTTGTGAGATAGGTAAATTGGGATTTGTTGCAGAATCTATTAGGCGACCCTGCAAGAGGAGGCGGCTCGGCGTAAGCTGAGACTGAGGGGGTAGCTCGCCGACGTTCATGATATGATTTGCAGGGTGCATGCCAGTAGAATAGTACAAATCTCACGGGCGGATGATATCCGTCCCTACATGATTGTGCCGATTTGTAATATTGTGATAACCGTTTATCATCGGCAATTACACCTACAAATCCAAATTTGCACATTTTTACCGTACCAGCATTTATAATTTAATATGAACACATCAAATTTCCGCATATTGATACAAAAAAATCGGCTGCCGTTTTTGTTCGACAGCCGATGATTTTTTATGTTCACTTTTTCATTTGCTCGCGCAGGTGGTTTGAAAGCAGAGCGAGCGACGACGCCATATTCTCGTTCTGGACAAGTATGCCATCCGGGACAACGAGATGAACCGGAGCAAAGTTCCAGATAGCGCGGATGCCGCTTTCAACAAGCAGATCGCATATCTCCTGCGCGCTCGATGCAGGAACGGTGATAATGCCTATATGCACATTCACTTTGCGGCAGAAGCTGCCGAGCTGGGCTATCGGGAATACCGTCTTGCCCTGGAATTCGGTCGGCTCTTCGCAGAGATCGAACGCGGCGATTATGTTGAGTCCGTAAGCCTTGAAACCGCTGTAGTTGAGCAGCGCCTTGCCGAGGCTGCCGGCGCCGACTATCACGGCGTTATCAATATCGTTATAGCCGAGGAAGGCTTCAAGCTCCGCGATAAGATCCTTGACATTGTAGCCGACCTTCGGCTTGCCGGACGAGCTGACACTCGCGAGATCCTTGCGCACCTGAACATCATTGAGCTGAAGCGCTTCGGCGATAGTTGTAGCGGATATATTTTTCGGTGCATCCTCCGGAAGCCCCTGGATATAGCTCAGGTACATCGGCAGTCTCTGAAGAGTGTGTTTCGAGATATTCGGAGTCATAAAAATTTCACCAACCTGAAAATTATACTTGTACTGCAACTATTGTATCATATTTTTTCAGATAGTTCAAGTAAACTTCGGGGCAAAAAAATCGGGGGAGCCGCCCGAAAGCGACTCCCCTTCTCACCTGTCTTTTGAGCAGGATTTCAGTTTTTATTCACAGTCTTAGACCGTGAAAGCAAAGTCGGTAGTATCCCAGACCTGCTTGCCGTTGGCCATATACTTCGCAGTTGCGGTGTAATCGCCTTCGGTGAGCTTAACATTGATGGTCCAGATCTCGCCGTCGCCGTTAGAAGCGATGGAAACACCTATGTCATCTCTGTCATAAGTCCTGGTAGCACCCGAAGCATAGGTTATTCTAACCTTCTTGGCAGTACCGTTGACAGTGACTGCGACAGAATCAGCAGAAACACTAACTGCAGTAACGCTGACAACCTTTATGGGCTTGGAAGTGATAACCACATCAAATTCAAAGCCGTCAGTCCAGGTCTTGCCATACTTAGCCTTTGCAAGATGTTTACCTTCGGGGATGCTGAGTTTGACGGTCCAGATCTCATAAGCAAGGTCGGCACTGTTAGCGCTGACTTCGTTGCCCTGTGCATCGTAAGACTTGATAGAAACTCTCGGATCGATCCTTATGAATGTGGTTGTTCCACCCTTTCCATAAGCAATCTGGATCTTGCTGGCCTTGCCGTCGACCTTGAATGAGTACTGCTGCTTACCGCCGTAATTCGGGGTGTCGTAGGTTACGTCAACAACTCCCTTAGGCGCGGGTTTGACATCATAAACAACAGTAAATTCATGATCTCCGGTCCATACCTTGCCGTACTTTGCTCTGGCAACATGCTTGCCTTCAGCAATGTTAAGTTTTACAGTCCAAATCTCATAAGCAAGATTTGCACTCTTAGCATCGACTTCGTTACCCTGTGCATCGTAGGACTTGATAGATACTCTCAGATCATACCTTGCACGAGTGGTAGTTCCGCCATTTTCATAGGCAATCTGGATCTTGTCAGCCTTGCCGGAAACCTTGACGAAATATTCCTGCTTGCCACCGTAGTTCGGGGTGTTGTAGGTTACATCAAGGACACCATCAGAAACAGGCTCGGAGGGCTTGGTATCAAACTTAACGGTAAAGTCGTAGCCGTCCTCTTCCCAAGCCTTGTCAAACTTCGCGAGAGCGGTATACTCACCCTCAACGAGATTGACATTCAGGGTCCAAATCTCGCCATCCTCAGTCTTCTCTATCTTCAGAATACCAAACGCATTGACATCGCTTGTCATGGAGGTGTTTCTGTCAAACGTGCGGGTAGTGCCATAAGCGTCAACTATTCTGAGTTTCTGAGGCTCGCCCTTGACCTTGACTGCATACTGATGCATGCCGCCGTAGTTCGGGGTCGCCGGAGTGACGGAGATGATGGAGGAGCCGCTGGCAACAAGAATAGCGTCAAATCTGACATTCTCGATGCCCATAGTTCCGACCTCGGGATCCCAACCGGTGAAGTTGTAACCGTCGACAATCGGATCTGCGGGAGCTGCGATCTGCTCGCCGACCTTCGCAGTAACGGTTGCATGAACTTCGCCGTTTACATAGAAGGTAGCGGTGTAGGTCATAAGCTCGAGAGCTGCGGCTGCGTCGTTGATAGCCGTGGTGGCTGCATCAACTTCACCCTGCTGGGTGTACTTCTTGCCGGAAACATCCTTTGCAAGGGCATCGGCGAGAGCCTGCCTGGACTCTGCGGTGTAGGTCTTGTCGAAGTTTGCTTCTGTCTGCTTAGCTTTAGCCGCTGTCTTAGCCGCATTGTAAGCAGTGTAGTCAGCGCCTTCCTCGGTCCACTGGGAAACGAGGGTCAGGTCGGATGCGGGCATGGTGGCAGGAACTTCGACGTTCCAACCTGCGAAGGTGTAGTGATCCTTGGTGGGCTCTGCGATGTTGAGCTCAGCACCGTAGTAAACCATGGACTCTGCACCGTCAACCGTAAGCTTATACTGATTACGGCTGTAGTAGACCTTGAGAACAAGGCTGCTGTCAGCTTTGACTTTGCCGGTGAGAACGCTCTCGCCTGCGACCGTGAAGCCCTCACGAGCCTCGGGATCGACGGAGACGGCCGCGTCGGTGGTTGCAGGAACAGTCTTGGTCTCTGCTGCGCCGTACTGTCCGTCAAGGCCCATGACATAAGTCTCAACCTTGTAGGAGACTTCGCCTGCGGAGAACTGAGCGTTGAAGGAAACATTCTCGGTGCCCATGGCTCCGACTTCCTTATCCCAACCGGTGAAGACGAAGCCTTCCTTGGTGGGATTCTCGGGAGCGATGATCTGCTCGCCGACCTTCGCAGTAACGGTTGCATGAACAGCGCCGTCAACATAGAAGGTAGCGGTGTAGGTCATACGCTCGAGACCTGCGATTGCGTCGTTGATAGCCTTGGTGGCTGCGTTGATTATATGCTGCTCGTCGTACTTCAGACCCTCGGGAACTACTATGGCAAGAGCCGCATCGAGAGCCGCTCTCGACTCTGCCGTATAGGTTGCCTCATACGGATATTCGGAATCGTTGACTATTCCTTCCGCGCGAGCTCTGGCCGCTTTGTACTCTGTGTAGTCAGCGTCATCCTTAGTCCATGTCGAAACGACTGTTACGTCGTGTGCGGGCATGGTCTCGGGAAGCGCAGGATCCCAACCATTAAAGGTCTCATGCTCCTTTGTGGGTTCTGCAACACTGATAGCTGCGCCATAGTAAACCATGGACTCTACGCCGTCAACAGTAAGCTTGTACTGGTTACGGGCAAAGTAGACCTTCAGTACGAGGCTGCCGTCGGCTGCGACCTTGCCGCTGACAACATTAGCTGCCGACTCGTCGAAGGTGAAGCCTTCGGCGGCAGTTGTATCTGCAGTGACCTCAGCGTCGGTGGTGCCATAAAGGGTCTTTGTCTCAGCTGCGCCGTAGTTGCCGTTGACATCCATCGTGTAAACCTCGACGGTGTAGGCAATGCCGGACGCCTTTTCGAACTGAGCGGTGAAGGTGATATCCTCAACGCCCATCTTGCCGACTTCCTTATCCCATCCCTTGAAGACATAGCCTTCCTTAGCGGGATCCTTCGGAGCGACGATCTGCTCGCCAACCTTCGTGGGAACGACTTCGTACTGGACGCCGTCGACCGTGAAGATCGCGTTGTAGGTCATAACTTTGAGAGCTGCAACTGCGTCGTTGATAGCCTTGGTAGCTACATCGACAACAGACTGCTCGGAATACTTCTTGCCGGCGACATCGTTAGCAAGAGCTTCTGCAAGAGCAGCTCTGGTCTCGGCGGTGTAGGTCTTGTTATAATTCTCTTCGCCCTGCTTTGCCTTAGCCGCTGAGACTGCCGCGTTGTAAGCGGAGTAGTCGGCGTCGTTCTCGCTCCACTGGGAAACGAGGGTCAGGTTCTCTGCGGGCATGTTGGCGGGAACTTCGACATTCCAGCCGGTGAAGGTGAAGCCCTCTCTTGCTGCCGGAGCGGCAATGTTAAGAGCTGCGCCATAGTAAACATCGGACTCTACGCCGTCAACAGAAAGCTTGTACTGGTTACGGCTGTAGTAGACCTTGAGAACAAGGCTGCTGTCAGCTTCGACTGTGCCGGAAAGGACGCTGTTATCAGCAACCGTGAATCCCTCGCGGGTCTCGGGTGTGACGGAGACGGCTTCGCCTGTGGTTGCGGGAACAGTCTTAACCGTTGCCGCGCCGTAAGCGCCGTTGACATCCATTTCGTAAGTCTCGACCTTGTAGGAGACTGCGCCTGCGGTGAACTGAGCGTTGAAGGAAACATCCTCAGTGCCCATAACGCCGACTTCGGGATTCCAACCTGTGAAGACATAGCCTGTCTTGGTGGGATCGTCGGGCTTAGCAATCTGCTCGCCGACCTTCGCCTGAACGGTTGCATGAACAACGCCGTCAACATAGAAGGTAGCGGTGTAGGTCATACGCTCGAGAGCTGCGATTGCGTCGTTGATAGCCTTGGTGGCTGCATCGACAACATTCTGCTCGGAATACTTCTTGCCGGAGACATCGTTAGCAAGAGCTTCTGCAAGAGCAGCTCTGGTCTCGGCGGTGTAGGTCTTATCATAGTCAGTCTCGGCCTTCTTCGCCTGAGCCGCTGCGACTGCCGCTTTGTAAGCGGAGTAGTCAGCGCCGTCCTCTGTCCACTTGGAAACGACTGTTACGTCGTTCGCGGGCATGGTGTCGGGAAGCTCGGGCTCCCAACCTGCGAAGGTGTAGTGCTCCTTAGAAGGCTCTGCCACGGAAACAGCTGCGCCGTAGTAGACTTCGGAAGCGACACCGTCAACGGTCAGGGTATACTTGTTGCGGCTGTAGTAGACCTTGAGGACAAGGTTGCCCTCAGCTGCGATAGTGCCGGAAAGAACGCTCTCGTCCGCAACGGTGAAGCCCTCGCGAGCCTCAGGTGCGTAGGTAGCGGTCGATCCGGTGGTACCGGTAAGCTTCTCAGAAGTGGGATCGCCGTAAGTGCCGTCGGTGCCCATTACATAGGTATTGACGGTGTAAGCGGTGTCACCTGCTGCTGCGAACACTGCCTCGAAGGTAGCGTCTGCGGTACCCATAATGCCGACTTCGGGTTTCCAGCCTGCAAAGGTGTAGCCTTCCTTGGACGGATCCTTGGGAGCGACGATCTGATCGTCAACCTTCGTGGGAACCTTGGCGTACTCTGCGCCGTCGACTGTGAATATTGCGTTGTAGGTCATCTTGTTGAGACCTGCGACTGCGTTGTTGATAGCGGTTGCTGCCGCATCAACTTCACCCTGCTGGGTGTACTTCTTGCCGGAGACATCTGCCGCAAGAGCCGCTGCAAGAGCATTTCTGCTCTCCTCGGTGTATCTTGCTGCGTAGTCGGACTCGGCCTGCTTTGCATGGGCTGCTTTGACTGCCGCGTTGTAAGCGGTGTAGTCGGCGCCGTTCTCTGTCCACTGGGACTCAAGAGTTACATCGTTAGCGGGCATGGTCGCGGGAGCCGCGGGTTTCCAGCCGGCGAAGGTGTAACCGGTTCTTGCCTCGGGATCTGCGATCTCGAGAGCTGCGCCGTAGTAGACTTCGGTCGTTGTGCCGTCAACAGTAAGCTTGTACTGGTTACGGCTGTAGTAGACCTTCAGGGTAAGGCTGCTGTCTGCCGCGACTTTGCCGGTGAGAACGCTCTCGCCTGCAACCGTGAAGCCCTCGCGGGCGTCGGGAGCAAGAGTTACCTCTTCGCCCGTGGTTGCGGGAACGTTCTTTGTTTCGGCTGCGCCGTACTGACCGTCAAGACCCATGACATAGGTCTCAACCGTGTAAGAAACTTCGCCTGCGGAGAACTTAGCATTGAAGGTGAGATCCTCAGTGCCCATGGTTCCGACCTCGGGATCCCAACCGGTGAAGACATAACCTGTCTTGGAGGGATCTCCGGGCTTAGCGATCTGCTCGCCGACCTTCGCAGTAACAACCTTGTATTCAGCGCCGTCAACATAGAAGGTGGCTTTGTAGGTCATGAACTCAAGAGCTGTGACCGCATCGTTGATTGCCTTAGCGGCTGCATTGACTTCACCCTGCTGGGTGTACTTCCTGCCGGAAACATCCTTCGCAAGGGCATCGGCGAGAGCCTGTCTGGACTCTGCGGTGTAGGTCTTGTCGAAGTTTGCTTCTGCCTGCTTAGCTTTAGCCGCTGAGACTGCCTTGTTGTAAGCGGTGTAGTCAGCGTCGTTCTCGTTCCACTGGGAAACAAGAGTTACATCGGAAGCGGGCATGGTTTCGGGAACATCTCTGTCCCAACCGGCGAAGGTGTAGCCCTCACGAGCTGCCGGCTCGGCAACACTGATGGCTGCGCCGTAATAAACATTGGTCACATTACCGTCAACAGTAAGCTTGTACTGGTTACGGCTGTAGTAAACCTTGAGAACAAGGCTGCCGTCAGCCTTGACTTCGCCGGAAAGTACGCTCTCGCCTGCAACCGTGAAGCCCTCGCGGGCGTCGGGGGTTACGGAAACAGTCTCGCCGGTAGTAGCAGACTTATCCTCGATAGCAGCGTCGCCGTAGTTACCGTCAAGACCCATGACATAGGTCTCGACCTTGTAGCCGACGATGCCTGCCGAGAACTTAGCGTCAAATCTAACATCCTCGACACCCATGACTCCGACTTCGGGGTTCCAACCTGTGAAGGTGTAGCCTACCTTGGTGGGAGCTTCGGGGGCGACGATCTGAGCGTCAACCTCTGTGGCGACGGTATGATAAAGCTTATTGTCGACATAGAACTCTGCGTTGTAGGTCATGAGTTTAAGACCCTTAACCGCGGCGTTTATCTTCGCTGTCTGAGCGTCAACAACGCCCTGCTCGCTGAGCTTCTTGCCGGAGACATCCTCATTAAGTGCGGTGTCAAGGGCAGCTCTGGTGTCAGCAGTGTACTTCTTGTCGTAGTTGACCTCTGCCTTCTTAGCTTTGGCAGCATCAACAGCTATGTCATAATCGGTGTAGTCTGCGGGATTCTCGTTCCACTTAGCCGTAAGAGTGATGCTCTGTGCGGGCATGGTGGCGGGAACTTCCTCCACCCAGCCGTCAAATTTAAATCCGGCCTTTTCGGGAGTGGCGGGATTAACTACTGCACCATAATAGCGTTCATCGGGCTTGAGGTCCGTGTTAGCATAAGTTATGGTGTACTTATTGCGTGAATAATAAATGCTAAGGACAAGAGAACCGTCAGCGGCGATAGTGCCGGTAAGGACGCTCTTCGCGGAATCGAGCGAGAAGCCCTCTGCGGGAACTGCGTCGGCGGTTATGTCGGCGGTCGAACCGGTCTCGCCGGCACCCTGATAGGTGCTGTCGGGAGCTGACGGATAAGCGCCGGTGGTGTCCATATTATAAACATTCACGGTGTACTTTGTATCCGTGTTGTTTGCGAACTGAGCTTCGAATGTAGCGTCAGCGTCAAACGTTGCGGGTACATTGCCCCAGCCGACGAAGTGCATTCCGACAGGTGCGTCGGGCGCTGCAATCGTGCTGAGATCAACGGGATCGCCCTGGTTGCCGGTAAGAACCGCATGGACTTCGCCGTTCACGGTGAAGGTGAAGGTAACGGTCGTTACTTCGGCTGCGATAAGGCGCTTCCAGTTGTAGATAAGGTTGTTCATAGCTTCTCTGACCTGCGTGCGCATGGTCGTAGAGGCGTTGAACGAGGTCGAAACCTTCTGAGCATAAGCAAAGGACTTTGCATATGCTTCCCATCTGTCCGCGTCATACTTGGAGGCATCTGCGGAGTCGATGGTGCACATTGCTATAGCCGCATCGAGGTGCGTCTTTACAGCGGCAAGCTTTATAAGTCTGGGACCCCAAAGCTCGACCTGCTGCTCAGCATAAGCAACATCGATAGCGGATATTGTGGGCATCTGCCAAGCGGCAATCGCGGTCTCCCACGCTGTGTGGTCGGTCTGCCACTGTGCATATGCTTTCTCATACTTCTGCTTCTCGATCAGAGTGGCGTCATCGCCGGGCTTCTCGGGAGCAACAGGCTCCTTGGGAGCTATGGTCGAGTTGTAGAGGTTGAGAGCGCGGTTTCTGGCATCTTTCCAGCCGTTCCAGGTGACTGAATTGAAATCGTCATAACCGAAATAGTTATAACCGTCATCCCAATAAACGGCACCGTCTGCGTTGTCCTTGCCCTGAATTGCCTCAACGGCGGTCTTGAGCGAAGCAACGGAAGCGGAAACCAAATGCGTCTCCAAAGTTTCAACTGCAGAGGCAAGTGCCTTCTGTCTAGCTTCAAATCCTGCAAGGAATTCGCTATTGGTGTAGAGCGCAATCGTACCGGGAAGAAGCGTATATATAGCCGCATTGTTAAGGGCTGTCATATATGCGTCCCAAGCTGCATCCGCGCTGCTGTCATAATCTGTTCTTGCACGATTCTTGCCAGCTTCTATATTGTAGAGCTCAGCAAGTCCGTAATCGTTATAACAGATAATGCGGGTAGCACCATTGTAATTGTCGGTTTTGTTACCCTTCTTTGCCGTAGCAGCCCAATTGATCGTAGTGTCAAAGCCAACTTCAAATTTTGCAATAGAAGCCGTCTCCTCCCAAAGATCAAGGCTTTCATACCCGGCTGAAGCACCAATAATTCCACCCGTGCCTTTTACTGTTCCTGAAGAACTGGCACTCTTAAGATTGCCGCTAAGGCTTCCAAGATTCGCCGCCACATTAGTAATAGTGTGTTCGGTAGTTTTACCCTTGGGCACCTTAAATCTAATAGTCTGTGCCGTTATGGTCTTAAGCGGGTTGGTGTTGTTCTGATTAAACAACAGAAGCTTGGGCGGGCATCTATCGACAGATGCATCTGTCTTATTTGATCCTGTGCTAATTCCGCCGGTATTGTTATCGACATCAGCGCCATCAAGCCTATAAGAATAGAATCTGCAGACCGAAGCATCGTTTGTCAGCTTATTTCCCGCCTCATCGAGGACAAAATAAGATACAGTAAAGACAACCAGCGTATTATTACTGTCGATTCCGCTTATCTTCACCGACCTACTGTCGCCGCCATTGAGTTCCTCATTGGCAGTAAGACCGGATACCGAAAGATCCTTTTGTTTGCTGCCGTCATAGTTATAAGCAACAGCGCTCCAACTATCGATTATATAACGGGGAAGTTTGTCCTGAGTGAAGTTATTGTTCTTATCAGTATAACCTCTGTTAATGCCCTGGCTTCCGTTATAAACCGTGAGATCAAGTTCGCTGCTGTTATTGATTCTCTTTGAACCGGCGATCTCCATTTCCTTGAATTTTGCCTTATCAGTCAGCTTCATAACCTGAGCCACGATATTGACGATAGGCGGAACAAGCTTGTCCTTGTTGGAATTCAAAGATCCGAGAAGATTTTCGACTATCAAGCTGAGCACAGAGTTCGAAACGATCTCGTTGAGCGAGCCATAAGTCTTGGTTATCGTTCCCGGAAGAACTGCGTTGAGGATATCGGTGACGAGTCTCACGATGCTCTGCTTGAGAGTCTGAGTGGCGAAGACGCCGGACTCATTCTTAACAAACAGGTCAGAGATGCAGGTCAGATCCTGATCAACGAGCAGTCCGTTGAGGATAGAATAAACAATATCCTTGATGATAGTCTCGCTTCCGCTGTTGGCAAACTTTGCGGGAAGAATAGATTTGTCCAACAACTTGAAGAAGATATCATCAAGTGCTTTCCATCCGTCAGAGGTATCGATAGCAGTGGTCGGAAGAAGACCTGTGTAATTCTGCGGGGGATCTTTAAGCCACTGAACGGCAGTAGTCAGCATCTTATCCATACCGTCGCCGTAGTTGAGCGCCTTCTTCAGATCGCCTGCGTTGAGGTCGATACCGGGATTGACGTTGTAGGCGACATAATCCGCAAGCATATCAAGAATACCCTGAACAGTCTTGGGATAACCGCTGTAATCTCTTTCGGGAAGGAACTGAGCCATGAGCTGCTTAACAGCCTCCCATGCAACTCCCACAACAGTTGTGACATCCTCGGGGATGTACATATAGCCAACTGATGCGTTGACAATCGAGCGCGCAAGATAAGCGATAAGCTCTTCCTTGCTCATTGCGTCGATCTCTTCCGGTGTTGCGATATGCTTCTGCCAATCCGGGAAGAAGTAATCGCCGGTCTCTTTGAGAATGTATCTCGCAACTGTGACAACATTATCGGTGAGCTTTGAATTGTCACCCGAGACCCAACCGTTGTAGTTCTTCAGAAGTCCGTTAACAATGCCGCCGGCAATGTTATTGAGCTCAGCAACAAGAGTGCTGTCCGCGGGGACTGTATAGGTCGAAACCCTGAAGTCCCTGTTGAACAGACCCGCAAGAGTACCTGTGGTATCCTTGTCGATCTCCTGACCGAGCCACTTCATTGTCTGGTCATTGAGCATCGGAACAGCTATATCGTTATAAGCTGTCTGAAGAAGATCCTCGATGAAGTCATATGTAGACTTTGTCGAGTTGAGGTCAACGAGATTTTTGACACTGTCAGGAATCTCTTTAACGCCTGCAAGGGCGTTCTGAATGATGACCTGAAGCATGTCGTCAACATTATTGGAAGCGCTGTAATCCGTATCAGGATACGCCATATTCCAAAGAGCCTCTCTGACTATTTTGGAAACATCAAGATCGATCTTAAGAATACCGTTCAATATTGAACCTAAGTTAAGTCCGTTTTTGTTTCCAACGCCGCCCTTGACAGCTTTTGCAACAAGACCCTTGTTCACAGACAAGAACTCCAGAACCGATTTGATAACCGCAATATCAGCACCGTTTTTCTTCTCATCTCTGCGAGCATCCTTAATGCTAGCTACATCAAGGTCTTTAATATCACCAAGCAAAGGAAGAAGGAATTTTACAGTGGAACCCTCGCGAATGTTATAAATCGAATCTAAAGCATTGTTGATAGACGTAAAGTCATACTTAATACCAACAACTTCATCCTTGAGATTCGTTTTAGCGAGTGCCTTGTCAGCGTAGTCGAGAAGCGCAGACGCATACTGCTCCGTGGTCAGAACCGCAGTGTCAGTAAAGTCGTACTTTGTCAGCGCGTCATCCTTATAAGCCTGGTACGCACTCGCGCCGGCGGTAGCCGATGAGAGTATGAGCAGCGAAGCAAGGATGATTGCTAACAAGCGTTTCATTTTCTTCAAATTTACACCTCCATTTTAAAAATTTCACCATATATCAGAGCATTCCGTCTCCCGCAAATTGACGGAACACATTGGCGACAAAGTCATTTTGCTCTGTTCGGGCAATACAAAGCAAGAGGGTATGATTATCCCCCATGTAAAGAATAACCCTCTGTTCAGCACTTTGTCAATAAGTTTAAAATTTTTTAATCATTTTTGTATGGTTTGCACAACGATTTTTTAATTTTTTATAGTATGCTAACAATACAGATTTGGCAAATATGTTGAAAAATGTAATTTTTGTTTTATATTGCCATTAAAAATGGCGTTTTTATGTTTATTAGGAATTAATAGCCGTTTTTTATGGGTAAAAAATGCACAAAAAATCATGATATTAAAGAATAATATCGTTTATTTACCATATTAATGTTTGTTATAGAAACAAGAAAGCTGTTATTTGCCGACAGTACATAAAAAACGGATTTTTTCGGCTATATTTGTTTTACATATCCGTTATATGAAAAGGCTTATATATAATGTATAGTAACATGGCATCGCGGCAGTGATTTATCGGGGTAAAAAGCAACACAGATAAGCAGAACAACCGGCTCCGTCACCCCTATACAGACTTCAAAAGCAGGCGAACGAAGTTCGCCGCTACGGTCGATAGAACAAATCTTGCGAAAACTTCGTGCCGCCGTCGGCGGCAGCGGTGCGTCGAGTCGCCGCACCCTACAAGGTGCATATGCGTAAGATAGTGCAAATTTCGCAGGCGGAAGGCATCTGCCCTACATTTACTGCTTTGAGCGAAGCGCGCTAACCCCTCAGTCGCTTCGTGACAGTTCCACTGCAGGGTAGCCTGTCGGTGTGATTTTGTGCGGACAGTGCATGGGCGGTTGTAGGGGTCGGCGACCTCGACGACCCGTTGACGCGCAAGCGTCACAGTGGTTTTAAGGTGAGCGCAAGCGCAGCAACCAATCAGGCGCTTTATCCACTATACAGGCTTCAAAGGCAGGCGAGCGAAATCCTCCACTGCGGTCAGTAGAACAAATCTTGCGAAAACTTCGTGCCGCCGTCGGCGGCAGCGGTGCGTCGAGTCGCCGCACCCTACAAGGTACAGGGTAATAAATTTAGTGCGAATTTCGTGAAATAAGCTCTCAGTCTCGGCTTCGTCAATCAGGTTTCCCTGCACGAAAGCCTGACAAGCCTATTAATAACACAAAAACCGACCGTAAAGCAATCGCACTTTACAGCCGGCTTTCGCGGTTTTTTCACTTTTTCTCCTTGCACGCGGCTATTATACTCAGCGCCGAGCAGGCGGCTGTCGCTATCGCCGCGGCGGCGATAAGCTTTTTGATTATATCGAGCCAGCGCATCGAGGTCAGCGCGCAGCTGACGAGCTTCAGGCTCTTTGAAACACTCTGCACAGTATCCATTACTATCCCCTTTCAGTTTGCCAACAGGACTGCGTGGGCTATCGACGGCACCGTTTCGCCCTGGAGCGGTGAGACTGCCGAGAGCAGCGCGCCCGTTCCGACGAAGAGCACTTTATTGAGCCTGCCCGAACGCATCTCGCTGACGATATGCGAGCAGACCACCGCCGCGCTGCATCCGCAGCCCGAGCCGCCGGAGTTCACATCCTGCTCGTTGAGCCGATAGAGCATCAGTCCGCAGTCGTTGTGGCGGGTCGTGATATCGATATGCTCCTGCTTCCTCATCAGCTCGCGCAGGAGCGTTGAGCCGACATATCCGAGATCGCCCGTTAAGATAAGATCGAGATCCTCCGGCTGCGTTTTTGTGTCCTGCAAAAAGTCGGTTATCGTCGAACAAGCAGCGGGCGCCATCGCCGCGCCCATGTTGTTCGCGTCCTTGACTCCGTAGTCGGTTATCCTGCCGAATGTGGCGGCTTCTATATGCGGCGACGCGGACTTTCCTATCACGGCGCACCCAGCCGCCGTCGCCGTCCACTGGGCAGTCGGAGGACGCTGACCGCCGTATTCGAGAGGCGTGCGGAACTGTTTTTCCGCCGAGCAGAAGTGCGACGAAGTTGCCGCGGCGGCTATACGCGCCGCACCCGAATCGACGCTCAGCGCCGCCATTGCCAGCGAAAGAGCCATTGTTGAGCACGCGCCGTAAAGCCCGACAAACGGTATGCCGAGATCGCGTGCGCCGAACGCCGAGCCGCTGCACTGGCTGAGCAAATCGCCCGCCATGAGCATATCTATATCGGCGGCCGTCATGCCGGATTTTTCAATAGCCTTCACCACGGCGCGATGCTGAAACGCGCTCTCCGCCTTCTCCCATGTTTTTTCGCCGAATGTGCCGTCGGTTATCACCTCATCAAAACTCCCGCTGAGAGGCCCATCCCCCTCTTTGCTGCCGACTATTGCGGCAGACGCTATTATCCCCGGACGGCTGCCGAACTTCAGCGTATATTTTCCAATTCTCTCTGCCATCGATTCACCCCATTATCCTGAGCGCGATATAATAAATCACGCCGTAGACGACCGCCGCGGCACTGCCATAGACTATGACAGGTCCGGCAACCTTGAACATATTTGCGCCCGTGCCGAGAATCCTGCCCTCGCTCTGAAACTCCATCGCGGGCGAAACGACTGCATTTGCAAAGCCGGTTATCGGCACGAGTGTACCTGCGCCCGCATGACGGGCGATTTTATCGAACACGCCGAGAGCGGTCAGCACAGCGGCAATGACAACAAGAGTACATGGTACAAGGCTCGACACCGTCTTTTCGTCCGCGCCGAGCGACTCATAAAGCATTGAAAAGCCCTCGCCTATCGCGCAGATGAGCCCCCCTATCAAAAAAGCTTTCAGCAGGTTCATCAGCTTCGGGCTCGGCGGCGATGCGCGCTTCGTCATTTTTTCATATTCTTTTCCGGACAGCGACATATTTTCATCTCCCTTGCGTCTATTTTCTGCACGTGCGAAAGAAATATACCGCCGCGAAAATAATTTACAAATGTTGACTTGACTTGATGAACAACATCGCGATAAAATTATAAAAAACACTTGAGGAGCTTTGCAATGGCGCATCTTATCGAAGTCAAGGACGCATATAAAATATACAATCCCGGCGAAAATGAAGTTCACGCGCTCGACGGAGTTTCGCTGACCGTTGACCGCGGAGAATTTCTGATGATCGTCGGTCACTCCGGCTCGGGCAAATCGACGCTGATGAACATGCTCGGTCTGCTCGACATCTGCACGAGCGGCGAATATCTCATTGACGGCAAGGATGTTTCAAACCTGTCGGACGACGAGCTTTCGGAGATACGCAACAAAGAAATAGGCTTCATCTTCCAGGGCTTTAATCTGATTCCGAGCCTTACGGCAAAGGGAAACGTTGAGCTGCCGCTGATATACAGAGGCGTCAAAAAAGAGGAACGCGAGAAGCTCTCGGTCGACGCGCTGCGCCGAGTCGGACTCGAAAAGCGCATGAACCACCTGCCCTCACAGATGTCCGGCGGTCAGCAGCAGAGAGTCGCGATAGCCCGCGCAGTTGCCGCGCGCCCGCCGATAATCCTCGCAGACGAACCGACCGGCAACCTTGACTCACACTCCGGCAAAGAGGTCATGAAGATACTCCACGAGCTCAACGACGAGGGGCGCACGATAATCCTCATCACCCACGACAACGAGATCGCCGAAGAGGGAACGCGCGTTGTCAGGATATCCGACGGCAGGATAATCGAAGACCGACCGAGCAACAGAGCATAAAAATTTAGCAATGCTTATAAGGCAAAAAATCCTATCCGCGATTGGATAGGATTTTTTGTTGGGCGTGGTGGTGAAATAGACATGAAAAAAGGACTGTCGTTCAGACAGTCCTGATTTTTTGTTCATCAGAGAACGTAGATGCGCACGCCTCTGTAGCCCCATGCACAGCACTCCTCATATGTGTTCATATAGAGGTCTACAGTGCAGGAATTTCTCTTTGCAAATCCGCCGGTATCGGCCGCTATGCAGTAGCCGTAGACGAACTTGCCGTCAAGCGAGACGATATAGAGCTCGGTGCCGTAAGGGAACTGCTTGGGGTTGACCGCGATGTGTCCGGGCATCGGCCTGCGTCCGGATGCCGTTCCCGTGCCGCCGTAATATGCGGTTGCGGTGCCGTCAACTATTCTCTTGTAGTTCTTGGGCACGCCGTTTGCATCAAGCTGAACGCGCGCTGGAACTTTGAGCTCGGATATCGGCGTATGGGTCTTGAGTCTGATATTCTTGACGCGCTTGACCCTACCCTTGAGAATGACCTCGGTCACCATCTGCTTGGTTATCTTTTCGTTGACAGTCTCGGAAGAGTCAAGGTCGCCGTTAACATATTTGTCTTTATAGGTGACTATCTTCTCGCCGTCCACGCCCTCGACGGAGACCTTTGTCTGGTCAACATAGAGGTCGGGGCTTCTCTTTGTGACTGTGTCGAACGGGATCTTAACTGTCTCGGTACGCTCTTTGTACTCAACACGCAGGACATTTATCTCCATACCGTTGGTGAGCTCCGTATCGAGCGCGGGATCGGTCTCGTCATTCTCGCCGAGCGTGATGCCTGCGCGGGCAACTGCATCTTTGACAGTACCGGAGGCTATCTGGACATCGTTTGATTTTCCGTCCGCTATAACAGTGACGCCGAATGAACGCTTGATCTCAAGTGTCTTGTCGCTGCTGACGAACTCATTGTCGGCGAGGTTTATCTCGTCGAACTTGCCGAGAGCCATGTTGTGCTTCTCGAGCATCTGAGCCGCAGGACCGGCTCCGTTGAGGAAATGCTCCTCGCCGTTGTCGATGACTTTGATGACCTGCGCGCGAAGGACGGTCACTGTGCAGTTCTCGCCGACTTCGAAAGAAGAGGTGTCGAGATAATCATACTTGCCGAGTGACAGGGCGTCCGCGTTATCCTCAACAAATTTTTCAACTGAGTCTGCGCGGGTCGAAACTGTGTAGGCCTTTTTGCCTGCCTCGTTTACGGTGACTTTATAAGTCGCCGCAGCCGCGAATGCCGTTATCGTCACAACAGAGACGATAACCACAAGGGCTGAAACCGTTGCCAGAACTTTGCGTTTTGACATATTTCTCACGGGCAGTTTTGCAAAGAAAGCCTTGATATGCTCTAACATCAGGTAAAACTCCTTTGTTCTTTGCTTTGGGTTCCGTGGGTGTGCTGAGCCGTTTTTGAAACGACTCCTGCTATTATATTGACACAATCGGCATTTGTCAAATTTTTTGAGGCTCTCATTTTGTGCATTTTGCACAAGAGCGTACTTGCAAATCAAATACGATAACGCTCAAAGTGTGGCACTGACCCTTGAAACCGCCCGTTAAAATGGGAAAAAATGGCTAAACTTTTGTGAAAAGTCCAAAAAGTTACAAATGGTTACAAATCAATGAAAATCCGTAACAAATTCGGCTCTTTGATGTTTTAAAAGAATCATTTTCAAGTTTCGCCGACCTGTTTCGTTGCACATCAAACTATATCGGCAAAGAAAAATAAACAGGGCTTGTAAACCTCTCCGCTTTACATAATTTTACCTGCAAAAAAGGCTGAAAAAGTGTAAAGTAAAATGCTTTACACTTTTTAATAATCACCCGCCGCCGTTCCGTCACATCGGCGGAGCTTTTTACTTGCATTTTTCGACTGATTTTTTGCCCGAAAATGCCCTATATATAAAAGGTATACAAAACACTTTGTTAAGCGCGCATTATTACATATATTTAAGCAATATATAAGTGATTTCAAGCGTTAAATATAAAAAAACAGCTCCGCCGAAGCGAAGCCGTAATTTTAAAAATTCAGGCAGATTACTGCTCGACAGCGTAAACGCTGACTTTCTTGCGATCCTTGCCCATTCTCTCGAACTTGACGTTGCCGTCGACGAGAGCGAAAAGGGTGTCGTCAGAACCCTTGCCGACATTGTTGCCGGGATGGATGTGGGTTCCGCGCTGTCTGACAAGGACATTGCCTGCGAGAACGAACTGACCGTCGCCTCTCTTGACGCCGAGTCTCTTGGACTCAGAATCACGGCCGTTCTTGGTCGATCCGCCGCCCTTCTTATGTGCGAAAAGCTGAATATTTATCTTGAGCATTGTGTTACACCTCCGTAATGACTTTGATCTTTTTCGGGTACTGCTTTGAAAGCTCAGTCAGATGCAGTTTCAGTCCATCGAGAACCGCTGCAGCCGAATCATTTTCCTCGCCGACGAAAAACTTCAAGTATCCGTCCTGCTCGGAGATATTGGCGTGAATCTTGATAACATCGGTGACGGTATTCGCCGCCATATACACTGCGGAAGAAACAGCCGCACAGACTATATCCGTGCCCGCGTTGCCGCCCGCATGACCGCTTATCTCGAATCCCCTGCCGCTCTCGCTTTCAAAAAATACCGCTCTTATCATTGGTTAAGCGTTGATAGCGGAAATTTCCACCTTGGTGTAGGGCTGTCTGTGACCGAGCTTGCGCTTCTCGTTCTTCTTGGGCTTGTAGGTGAAGACGGTGACTTTCTTAGCCTTGCCGTTCTTGAGAACCTTAGCCGAGACAGTGGCTCCTGCGACAGTGGGGGTACCGACAACGACGCCGTCATCCTTGCCGACGACCATGACCTTGTCAAAGGTGATTTCCTGCTCAGGCTCAACGTCCAGCTTCTCGATGAATACGACATCGCCGGCCTGAACCTTATACTGCTTTCCGCCGGTTTCGATAATTGCGTACATCAATATTTACCTTCCTTTTTTAAGACTCGCTATGTGCGGGCGGGATAATCCGCTTCATAGTGCATAGCACTGCCCGAGATATGCGGCATAGGTGATTATATCATATACTGCACCGGGTTGTCAAACATTACGGCAAATTTTTTTGCGGTTTTCCGCAGTTTTTTGCAAGTAAAAAGCTCCCCGGCTAAAAACCGGAGAGCCGACGCTGTTACTGATCCACGCTGTTGTCATAAGGGGGCTGAATATCATCCTCATCGGGCATGACAAGCGCCATTATAACATAAACGAGAAGTCCCGGGAATCCGGTGGTGAAAAGCGAAAGAAGTACAAAAAGTACTCTGACGACCGTCACATCGATGTTGAGATACTCGGCAAGACCTGCGCAGACGCCGCAGATTTTCTTTTCGCTCGTCTTTTTATAAAGTTTCTTTCCTGATGCCATGAAAAACCATCCTTTCAAAATGAGTTATTCCTGATATCCGCAAAAGCGGTTTTATCTTATATTATTCTGATGCGCCGCTGCTTCGGCGGTGTTTCGCATCAGCATCGCTACCGTCATCGGTCCTACCCCGCCGGGTACGGGCGTTATCGCGCCGGCGATTTTACTGACGCTCTCAAAATCGACATCGCCGCAGAGCTTGCCGTTTTCGTCCCTGTTCATGCCGACATCAATGACCGCCGCGCCGGGCTTTACCATATCCACGGTTATCATCTTCGCCCTGCCGACCGCCGCGATAAGAATATCCGCGTTTGAGGTAAACGAGGCAAGATTCTCGGTCTTAGAATGGCAGACGGTGACGGTGGCATTCTCCCTGAGCATGAGCATTGCCATGGGCTTGCCGACGATATTGCTTCTGCCGACGATAACGCAGTTTTTGCCCGCGGTCGCTATATTTTCATGATGCAGCATCTCAATTATTCCAGCAGGGGTGCAGGGCAAAAACACATTGCCCCCTGTCACCACCGCGCCGACATTCTGCGGATGGAAGCAATCGACATCCTTTTCGGGCGAGATGCGGCGGATAAGCTCCTCGGAGTCGATATGCTCCGGCACGGGAAGCTGGCAGAGTATGCCGCTGACGGACGAATCCGCATTGAGGCGGTCGATGAGCGCGATGAGCTCCTCCTGCTTCGTATCGGCGGGGAGCGCAAATTCGAGCGACTTTATGCCGACCTTTTCGCAGCTCTTCTTTTTGTTGTTGACATACACCCTCGAGGCGGGGTCATCGCCGACGATTATGACCGCAAGGCACGGCTCAACGCCGCGGCTTTTCAGATATTCCACGCGCTCGCGTACCGAGTCGAGCACCTCTGCGGAAATAAGCTTTCCGTCTATCAGCTTTGCCATCTTATCCACTCTTTCCAATTGATTTATTCCGTTTTTTCGCTGTCTTCGTGCTTCTCCTCTTCGGGAGTCTCCTCGATTTTTTCTTCGGGCTCTTTTTCGGGAGCTTCTTCGGAAACCTCCTCGGACTTCTCCGCAGAAGTCTCCTCGGTCTGCGCCTGCATAGCGGCGGCCTCGTCCGCAAGACGCTCCTTCTTGGTCTTTACGGCGTCCTCCGGGAAGTAATCCACGCCCTCAATGGGCTTGGGATGCTTCGTATATTTGACTGTGAACACTATATACAGCACAAGGCAGACGAGCATAAGCACGCCCGAGACTACCTGCGAAACTCTTATAGTCGTGTGTGCGATATAGAGGCTGTCGGTTCTGAAGCCCTCGATTATCATTCTGCCCAGCCCGTACCACGCGCCGTAGCCGAGGAAAAGCTGACCGCTGAATTTTCTGAACTTCTTATAGATAACATAGAGGATGAGGAATCCGATGAGGCACCACAGCGACTCATAGAGGAAGGTCGGATGAACGGGCTTATTTGGATCCATGGTTATACCCTTTTCCGCGAGCAGCTGACTGTCCTGAATTATCGTCGCCGCTATCTTTTTGCTCCACATTCCCCACGGGGCGTCGGTATTCGTGCCGAAGGCCTCCTGATTCATGAAGTTGCCCCAGCGTCCGATTCCTTGACCGATAAGCAGGCTGATGCCGCCCATATCAAGGAGGTTAAGAATATTTATCTTTCTGACCTTGCAGACTATGAACGCGGCGATGAGTCCGCCGATTATTCCTCCGTAGATGGCGAGGCCGCCCTGCCAGATCTGCGGTATCTCCGCCGGATGGAGCTTATAATAGTCCCACTGGAATATAACATAGTACGCACGCGCACCGATTATTCCCGCGAGAGTGCCGTAGATGAGCACATCGAGCATCTTATCGAGGCTTATGCGCCACTTGTAGGCCATTCTGCCGCCGAAGAGCGCGGCGAGTATAAAGCCGAAGGCGATAATGACTCCGTAGAACTTGATGCTTATCTCGTTTCCGAAGAGCGAGAACTCAACGAGGGTCGACGGGATGTTGAATCCCCTCTTGATCCATGTGAAATAGACGGTTGTGAAATCGGACATATACATCATCCTCTCATTTTAAGATGTAAAGCTGATTAGCTTTACAGGTTTTGTATCATTGAAATATCGGGCACGGTCGTTTTAAGTCTTGTTTTTTAGCGCTAAACCCGATATTTTTCAACGCTTTTCGCGTTTATATGCGATTGGCAAACGCAAAGCAGAAATTTGTCAGATCAGCCTGTAAAGTTATATAACTTTACATATTATTTTGCTTATTCCGCCGCGCTCGCGATTATTTTTCTGAGCGTATCCACACCCTCGCCGGTCTGCGAAGAGAACGGGACAGTCTCATAATCCGGGAAATCGGCGAGTTCTGTTTTGAACGCTTCAAGGCGCTGAGCACGCTCGGTTTTGTTGAGCTTGTCTATCTTCGTCAGCGCGATAACTGTTTTGTATCCGCCGGATTTCAGGAAGTTCAGCATGTCGTAGTCATCCTTGCTCGGCTTGTGACGCGAGTCGATGAGCTGGACGACGAGCGCGATATTGCGCTCGGAGCCGAAATAGCCCTCCATGAGATCCGCCCAGCGGAGTTTTTCGCTCTTTGCCGCCTTGGCGTAGCCGTAGCCCGGGAGGTCAACAAAATTCACCTTGTCGCCTTTGAAAAAGTTGACGGTGACGGTCTTTCCCGGAACGGAGCTGACGCGGGCAAGATTCTTGCGGTTGAACAGCTTGTTCATCAGCGAGGACTTGCCGACATTGGAGCGCCCGGAGAAAACTATCTCGGGCTCAGCAAACCTCTTGAGCTGAGCCGAAGTGCCGTAAGAACGGTCAAATTCAATGATATCAAATCTCATAAAAACCTCACTGCGTGACGCGGCTTCTGCGTCCGCCTGTTTTATCGTGCGCCGGGATATCGGCGTGTTTGCTGTCTTTAGAGTCATCGTGCGCGTCAACGACCTCGGCGGGCTTGCTGACGGGCAGGAGCGCGACGCTCAGCACCTCATCAACATGGCTGACGGGGACGAACTCGACATTCGCTTTCACCGCATCGTCGACCTCGTCGAGATCGGGCACATTCGCCTTGGGGATGATAACGGTCTTTATGCCGCGTATGTAAGCCGCCATGGACTTCTCCTTGAGTCCGCCTATCGGCAGGACTCTGCCGCGCAAGGTGACTTCGCCGGTCATCGCCACATCTCTTCTGACGGGCGCGCCTGTCAGCGCGGAGACAAGCGCCGTGGTCATCGTGACACCCGCGGACGGGCCGTCCTTCGGGACTGCACCCTCGGGGCAATGAATATGTATATCTTTATTTTTATAGAATTTGCTGTCTATTCCGAGCACATCGGCGCGTGAGCGGACATATGACATCGCCGCGTGGGCGCTCTCCTTCATCACATCGCCGAGAGAGCCGGTGAGCTCAAGCTTGCCCGTGCCATCGAGCACGGCCGCTTCGACCTCGAGCAGCTCGCCGCCGACGGAAGTCCACGCAAGCCCGTTGACCACGCCGACCTCATCGGAATCCCTGAGCTTCTCTTCCTTGAACTTCGGGTTGCCGAGCAGAGCTTGAAGATCGCTCTCTTTGACGCTTATCTTCTCCTCGCCCTCGGCTATACGCTTGGCGGCTTTGCGGCAGACGGAGGCTATGAGCTGTTCGAGCCTTCTGACGCCCGCCTCGCGGGTATAGCCGTCTATGATATTTCTTATCGCGCCGTCCGTAAAGCGGAGCTGACGCGCGGTGAGTCCGTGTTTCTTGAGCTGTTTGGGGATAAGATGCTTCTTGGCGATATGGAACTTCTCTTCCGCCGTGTAGCTGCCGAGCTCAATGACCTCCATGCGGTCATAGAGCGGCGCGGGGATATCGGACGCGACGTTCGCCGTGGTTATAAACAGCACCTTGCTCAAATCATAGGGAATCTCAAGATAATTGTCCCTGAAGGCATAGTTCTGTTCGGAATCGAGCACTTCGAGCAGCGCGGAGGACGGATCGCCCTTGTAGTCGCTGCCGAGCTTATCGACCTCATCGAGCAGAATGAGCGGATTCGAACTGCCCGCCTGCTGGATAGCGGCAATTATTCTGCCAGGCATCGAGCCGATATATGTCTTTCTGTGGCCGCGTATCTCCGCCTCGTCATGGACGCCGCCGAGAGATATGCGGGCATATTTTCTGCCCATAGCGCGGGCGACCGACTTTGCGACCGAGGTCTTGCCGACTCCTGGAGGGCCGACGAGGCAGATTATCTGGCCGCCGACATCGGGCGCGAGCGAGCGCACAGCCATGAATTCGAGGATGCGCTCCTTGACCTTTTTGAGCCCGTAGTGATCCGCCTCAAGTACCTTGTGGGCGCGGGTAAGGTCGAGGTTATCCTTTGTATATTTGCCCCAGGGCAGTTCGAGGCAGGTCTCAAGATAGTTCCTGCTCACCGCCGCCTCGGGCGACTGAACCGCGTAGCGTTCGAGCCTGTCGCACTCGCGCAGAAGCTTCTCTTTTGACGCATCGTCAACGGGCAGAGCCGCGATTTTGTCGCGGAACTCCTGAATCTCCTCCTCGGGAGACACACCGTTGTTGAGCTGGGACGAAATGACTTTGAGCTGCTCGCGAAGATAGTATTCGCGCTGGCTGTCGTCCATCTGCTTCTGCACCATCTCCTGAATCTCATCCTCATATTCGAGCAGACGGGACTCTTTGAGCAGGAGCACGCAGAGCTTTTCAAGGCGCTTTATCGGGTCGAGCTCTTCGAGAACAGACTGTCTGTCCGAAAATTCGAGAGCGATATTGCCGGCGATGAAATCCGCCATGTCGCCGGGATGATCGAATCCGAGCACAGCGAGCACGACATCGGGAGAGAGCTGGGGCGCGCTCTGCGCATAGCCCTCGAAGATGCTCTTCGCGCTTCTGATGAGCGCCTGACCGTACTCGTTTTCTCTGTCATATTTGCGTATTGCGCAGGCTCTTATCGCGCCGACAAGGTGCGGCTCGGACGAGACGATTCCGTTCAGGCGTGCGCGGTACATGCCCTTGACGGACACGCGCACTATATCCCCCTCGCCCGGGAGCTTCGCGACGCGCGAAACAGTCGCGACAACGCCGAGCTTATAGAGGTCATTGAAATCGGGATCGTCGACCGCTATATCTTTCTGCGCGGTCAGGAAAATTTTTCTGTCGCCCGCGAGCGCCGCTTTCAGCGCATCTATAGATTTTTCTCTGCCAACATCAAAATGCACCTGCATGCCGGGAAACACCACGAGACCTCGCAGCGCAACGGTCGGCATAAGCAGAGCCGCAGATTCAAATTTATCTTCCATAATATATCTTCCTTTTTCGTTGATATGCCGCCGAAAAGCGGCTTTCCCCATCTTTAAATCGTAAACGCTTTATCTGTTTATTATACTTCATATTACCCGCTCCGTCAACAGACAGAGCCGACAGGAATATGTAAAATAAAGGACACGGACGGTTTGACTGTATAAAAACGCGACCGGAGCGGTGCGTGCCGTTCCGGTCTGAGAAATTATTTCTTCTTTTTGCCAAAGAATCCGCGCTTCTCATCAGGGGTGACATCGCTGTAGCCCATGGTATCCTTGAAGTTTTTGAGTGCCTCGCGCTGAGGCGCAGTCAGATCCTTCGGGACTTCGACGATTATGCGTATATACTGATCGCCTCTGCCGCGCGAATTGAGATACTGAATGCCCTTGCCCTTGAGGGACATGACGGTGCCGGGCTGAGTGCCGGCGGGCAGGTCGAACTTGACCTTACCGTCAATGGTAGGCACCATGATGCTGTCGCCCAGAGCCGCCTGGACGAAGTTTACCTTGCAGTCATACCAGATGTTATAGCCCTCGCGTTCAAAGAACGGGTGCGGTCTGACGAACACGGACACATGAAGATCGCCGGAGGGACCTCCGTTCGAGCCCATGCTGCCCTCGCCGCGCACGGAGATGACCTGTCTGTCGTCGATACCGGCAGGGATATTCACCTCGAGTTCACGGCGCTTGGACACACGTCCGCCGCCGCGGCACTTCTGGCACGGCTTCTCGACAATTTTGCCTTTGCCGCCGCACCTGGTACAGGTCTTGGTGGTCGAAATAACACCGAACGGTGTTCTCTGCTGGACATTCACCTGACCTCTGCCGCCGCAGTCGGGGCAGGTCTTGGTGGTCGAGCCCTTTTGGGCGCCCGAGCCGCCGCAGTCGGGACAGGTCTCGATGCGGTGTATCTCTATCTTGCGTTTGCAGCCCTTCGCCGCCTCTTCAAACGAAATGGTGACGCGCGCCTGAACGTCGTCGCCGCGCCTCGGGGCGTTGGGGTCGGAGCGTCCGCCGCCGAAGCCGCCGAACCCTCCGCCGCCTCCGAAGAAGCTGCCGAAAATATCACCTAAATCGAAGTCAACGCCGCCGGAGCCTGTGCCCCAGCCACCTGCGCCGCCGCCCGCGCCGAAGTTCGGATCGACGCCGGCATGACCGAACTGGTCGTACCTGCCGCGCTTATCCTTATCGGAGAGCACCTCGTATGCCTCGTTGACCTCCTTAAATTTCGCCTCGGCGTCAGCGTCACCGGGGTTGAGATCGGGATGATACTGCTTCGCCTTCTGACGGTATGCTTTTTTTATCTCGTCCTCAGTGGCATTTTTGCTGACCCCGAGCACCTCGTAAAAATCTCTTTTATCAGCCAAGGGAAATTACTCCTTTTTACTTACAATGTACTATTGAGGGACTGCAAAGCAATCCCTCAGCCAGTCATACTTTTTTTGCAAAGCAGCGCTTTGCACCGGAGCGTCGTGGCGCCGCCCCATAACGGCATATTATAACACCGTTTCATATTGTGCCGCTCACGCGGCATCGGGTCGTCGGGTCGCCGACCCCTACAAGAATCTATGTGTTGCTTCTCGCAACGCAGCTATGTGCGGTTTCTCCGCAAGCCTTATCAGGGCAGGCAATCGCGGAATTTTGTGTGAGACAAGGCGTGAGGTTCTGAGAACGCGGGAGCGTACGTCGGTACGTGACCAAGTTCTCAGGTTCTCACAACGCCGTATCGCGCGAAATTACGCATTGCCGGCTGTCAATTCCTGTGAAAGGTAGGCAATAGCGGAATTTTGTGCGAGACAAGGCGTGAGGTTCTGAGAACGCGGGAGCGTACGTCGGTACGTGACCAAGTTCTCAGGTTCTCACAACGCAGTATCACGCGAAATTACGCATTGCCGGCTGTCAATTCCTGCGAAAGGTAGGCAATAGCGGAATTTTGTGCGAGACAAGGCGTGAGGTTCTGCCCGCGAGGGAGCGTACGTTGGTACGTGACCGAACGGGCATGGTTCTCACAACGCCATATCGCGCGAAATTACGCATTGCCGGATATTAGTCGTTGTCTTCGGGGACGTCGGTATAATTCGCCTCAGTGTATCCCGCATCATTGCCGGGCTGAGCGCCGTCGGCGCCCTGCTGAGCCTGAGCCTGCTCGGCAGCTGCCTTGTAGACCTTCTCGGAAATCTCATAGAACTTAGCGGTGAGTTCCTCCTGGCGGGACTTGATGAGGTTGATATCCTCGCCCTTGAGGGCTTCTTTAAGGGCATCGACCTTGTCGTTGATGTCCTTCTTGTCGTCCTCGGAGAACTTGTCGCCGTCCTCGCTGACGAGCTTCTCGCACTGATAGACCATCTGGTCTGCGCCGTTTCTGATATCAACTTCCTCGCGGCGCTTCTTGTCTTCCTCAGCGAACTTCTCAGCCTCGTCAACAGCCTTCTGGATATCCTCCTTGGACATGTTGGACGAAGAGGTGATGGAGATCGACTGCTCCTTGCCGGTGCCCAGATCCTTTGCGGAAACATGGACTATGCCGTTTGCATCGATATCGAAGGTGACTTCGATCTGCGGCACGCCTCTGCGCGCGGGCATGATGCCGTCGAGGTGGAACACGCCGAGGGTCTTGTTATCCTTAGCGAAGTCTCTCTCGCCCTGGAGGACATGGACTTCAACTGAGGGCTGATTATCAACTGCGGTCGAGAAGATCTGGCTCTTCTTGACGGGGATTGTGGTGTTTCTGTCGATGATCTTGGTGTTTATGCCGCCCATGGTCTCGATGCCGAGTGACAGCGGGGTAACATCAAGAAGAAGCAGTCCCTTGACATCGCCTGCAAGGACGCCGCCCTGGATAGCAGCACCGATAGCGACGCACTCATCGGGGTTGATGCCCTTGAAGGGCTCGACGCCGGTGTACTTCTTAACAGCTTCCTGAACAGCGGGGATACGGGACGAACCGCCGACCATAAGGATCTTGTGGAGATCGGAAGTCTTGAGTCCGGAGTCCGAGATAGCCTGGCGTACAGGACCCATTGTCGCTTCAACGAGGTCTGCGGTCAGCTCGTTGAACTTAGCTCTGGTGAGGGTCATCTCAAGGTTGAGCGGAGTGCCGTCGGAATTCATGCCGATGAAGGGCAGGTTGATGGTGGAAGTGGTGACGTTAGAAAGCTCGATCTTCGCTTTCTCGGCAGCCTCTTTCAGTCTCTGCATAGCCATCTTGTCGCCGCGAAGGTCAACGCCCTCGCTCTTCTTAAACTCGTCGGCGATCCAGTCGATAACTCTCTGGTCGAAATCGTCGCCGCCGAGGCGGTTGTTACCGGCAGTTGCAAGAACTTCCTGAACGCCGTCGCCCATCTCGATGATGGAGACATCGAATGTGCCGCCGCCGAGGTCATAAACCATGACCTTCTGGTCGTTCTCTTTATCGATACCGTAAGCAAGAGCCGCCGCTGTGGGCTCGTTGATTATTCTCTTGACCTCAAGGCCTGCTATCTTACCGGCATCCTTTGTAGCCTGACGCTGGGAGTCGGTGAAGTAAGCGGGAACGGTGATAACAGCCTCGGTGACCTTCTCGCCGAGATAAGATTCTGCATCGGTCTTGAGCTTCTGCAGGATCATTGCGGAAATCTCCTGAGGGGTGTACTTCTTGTCATCAATCTTAACTTTATAGTCGGAACCCATCTGTCTCTTGATGGAGGAGACGGTTCTGTCGGGATTTGTGATAGCCTGACGCTTTGCGACCTGGCCGACAAGTCTCTCGCCGGTCTTGCCGAATGCGACGACGGAAGGCGTGGTTCTTGCGCCCTCGGCGTTGGGGATAACGACGGGCTCGCCGCCCTCGATAACTGCTACACATGAATTTGTTGTACCTAAGTCAATACCTATAACCTTTGACATAATAAATTACCTCCGAAGTAATGAATTGTTTAATTTATATTCCAAAATGCCTTGCTATTCCAAAATGCCTTGCGGCATCAGTTGGCAACCTGAACGACTGCGGGTCTAATGACCGTGTCGCCGAGCTTATAGCCCTTTGTGAACACTTTGACGATAACATTCTCGCCGACATTCTCATCCTCGACATGCATGACAGCCGAGTGGATATTCGGGTCGAACGCGTCGCCCTCGGCTCCGAACGCCTCAATGTCGAGCGCTTTGAGAATATCGCCGAACTGCCTGTATATCTGCTCGACTCCCTTGCGGTAGCTGTCGGCATCGGCCTCGGCGTTCATCGCCGCGCGCTCAAAATTATCTATGACCGGGAGAAGCTTCTCGACAACATCCGTTTTCGAGCGGATTTTTATGTCATCCTTCTCGCGCAGCGAACGCTTGCGGAAGTTATCATATTCCGCCGCGAGGCGCAGGAAGTTGTCGGCACTCTCCTTGAGTGACTGCTGAGCCTTTTCGAGCTCTTTTTCGAGCTCGGCTATGCGGTCTTTCTTCGAGGACTTCGAGGCTTTCTTTTCAGCCTTCTTTGTGTCCTCTGCCGGAGCGGTCTCGGGGGTGGTGTTCTCCTCCGCCTGCTCGGGCTTTTTCGTGCTCTCGCTCATTGGTGTTACATTCCTTTCGTTATTCTTCAAGTGCTTTTTCCATCGTTTTGCTGATGCACTGAGAAATATATTTAAGACCTGGAACCAGTCTGCGGTAGTCCATTCTTGTCGGTCCGATAATGCCTATCGAACCGCTGCTGTCCTCGCCGACGGTGTACCGCGCGAGGATAACGCTCGAATTGTCGAGCTGAACGAAGCCGTTCTCTCTACCGATCCTTATCTCAAGCTCGCCCTTCATGCTGTCTGCGAGGGTTCGCAGCGGAGTGCCGCGGCTCAAAAACTCGAGCAGCTCATACGCTCTGCCCGCATACTCTCTGTGGTGCAGCAGATTTGACTGGCCGGAGAGGAACACATGCGGCTGTGCGGCGCTCTGCGACAATTCGGCGACCGCCGAAAGCATTGGGAACATCGCGAGCGACTCCATTCCGAGCCGCGCCGCTATCGACTGGAGATAAGCGGGGGTCAGGTTGCTGACCGGCACGCCGATGAGCATCGCCTGCGCGACATTGTAAAATGTTTCGCAGATTGTCGTGTCTATCGCGGAGTCAAGCCTGAAAAGCTTGCTTCTGAGGATACCGTTGCTCGCTAAGAGCACTATCATCGCGGTGTGCAGTGAAATCGGAACCAATTCGACGCGCTTTATCTTTGTATTCTCGCCAGACGGCGTCGTCATAACGGCGGCGCACTGTGTGAGATAAGCGAGCGCTTCGCCCGCGTGCCTCAGGAGGCTCTCGGGGTCGCCGTTCGCATTGCCGATACCCGCGTCGATAAGCCTGCGCGATTCCTCGCTGAGCTCGCTCTCGGGGACGAGGTTATCGACATAATATCGATAGCCCTCGCCGGTGGGGACACGCCCTGCCGAGGTGTGCGGCTGATCGAGCAGCCCGAGATAGCCGAGATCCGCCATCTCGTTTCGCACGGTGGCGGAGGAAACGGACATATCAAGAGAATCAAGCAGAGCCTTTGAGCCAACCGGCTCGCCGGTCTTTATATACTGCTCGACAACGGCTGCAAGGATCTTCTCTTTTCTCTCGCTGAGTTCCATTTGTCTCTGCCTTTCGTTTTGTTCGTTAGCACTCTCGATGTTCGAGTGCTAACTTACAATTCATACTATACAACTACATGCAGATTTTGTCAACAATTTATTTGTAAACACTTTGTGAACTTCGCATCTACATTGGCAAGATTTGCAATATACTCACATTGACATACGCGAGATTTGCGATATAATAAGAATACGACAGAAAAAAAGCAAAAATCCGGGAGTTATGACATGAAATACAATTATATTATATTCGACCTCGACGGAACTCTGCTGAACACGCTCGACGATCTTCGGGACAGCACGAATTTTGCCCTGCGCCGATTCGGCTTTCCCGAGCGCACAACGGACGAGGTCAGAAGATTTGTCGGCAACGGCGTGGCGAGGCTCATACACTTAGCCGTTCCCGAGGGCACGGACGAAAAGACCGAAGCCGACTGTCTCGCCGTTTTCAAGGCGCACTACAAAGATAATATGACCAACAAAACCGCACCCTACCCGGGGATAATCGAGCTGCTGAAAAAATTGCGAGCTCTCGGAGTCAAGATAGCGGTGGTCTCGAACAAATTTGAGCCCGCCGTTGTCGGGCTGTGTGAGGACTACTTCGGTGAACTCGTTGACGCCGCGGTCGGTCAGACCGAGGACAGGCAGAAAAAGCCCGCTCCCGACGGAGTTTTATATGCGATGAAGCTGCTCGGCGCGAATCCTGCCGAGACAGTTTATTCCGGCGATTCCGATGTCGATGTGCTCACGGCACGGAACTCAAATCTGCCGTGCATCGGCGTGTCGTGGGGATTCCGTGAAAGAAGAGTGCTCGAAGACGGCGGCGCGGATTACATCGCCGACCGCGCGGAGGATATATTAAGTATTATGGAATAACGGCTTTTGGGGGGAGGGGAAACAATGTCCGAATCTATTTACGAATTTTTATGGTATGTCAACAACATAATGCTCGCTCTGCTTCAGGGCGGCTTTCTTTGGTATAACCTGACGCCTAAGTTCAATAAGCACCTTGTCTTTTTGATAACCACCGTTCCGTTTACATTTCTTGTGCTGTCCCAGAAATTCGTGACCTTTGTTGCTCCGTCGTTTCTGGTTCTGCTGCCGCTCGCGTATTATTTTATCTGCGCGGCGGTGCTCTACAAGGACAAGTTCCGAACGAAGGCATTTGTGTCGATAGCGATTTTTGCGTTGGAATCCTGCTTCTCCGCCGTTTTGGTTACGGCATTGAATATACTGAAGATAGGCAGCAACGACCCTGAGGCCAATCTGGTTCTCACGCCGTTTCTGCTCGTGTACACAGTGATTTTCCTTGTGTTTACATATTTCAGAAAGCGAAAGCTTGAGGGCGGGGCGATAAAACCGACCTCAATGCTCGCATTTATCATCTTTCCGCTGAGTCAAATGCTGTTGCTCGACACCTGCATGATCCTGTTAAATCACTTCGATTGGGCGGGCGAAAACAGCCCTCTTTCCCTTTTTAAAGACCGTGATCGCACAACAATAATAGTTTTTGCCGTCGTCGCAATTTTCAGTATCGCCGCGGATGTTATACTCTTCTATGTCATGAACCGCTCTTCGCAGAACGAGAAGCTACGCGAGGAACTCAAGATGCAGGAGTATCAAAACAGCGTCAATCTCGACTACTACAAAAATGTCGAGAAAAACAGCGTTGAGGCGAGAAAGATACGTCACGACCTCGCCAACATGGTGCAGACCGCCTGCGAGATAATGGAGAACGGTACAGACAGCGATAAGGAGTCCGCAAAGAAGATGCTCTCTCAGCTCAAAGCAGAGGTTGCGGACATAAAAATAGAGCGTTTCTGCCAAAACACGCTCGTAAATGCGATAGCCTCGAACAAGGCCGCGGAATGCAGAAAAAACGAAATCGATTTCGACTTTGATCTGCGAGTTCCAGAGACTCTCGACATAGAAGAAATAGATATATGCAAGGCTTACGTCAACATTTTCGACAACGCGATAAACGCGGCGAAGGCAATCGACGGGAAAAGATATGTAAAGATAAAGAGCTTTACAGATGAGAGCGACGGGATGCTCTACATCACCGGCGAAAACAACGTGGCTCCGGACTATGAAGACAAGAAAAAGAGCCGCACGGGTGAGCACGGCTACGGATTGAGAATTCTCAGAGACACCGCCGAAAAATACGGCGGACGACTTGTGACCGACGACAAGGGAGACACCTTTACAGTCGTCATGACGATGCGCGCGGCCGCGGACAGCCCGAAAAACTGATTTCGGCGCGGAAAACAAATAAAAAAAGAAGGTCATAATCGCAGCAACCGCTCGAATTATGACCTTTTATTTTTTCTTCAGCTCTGCATTAAAATGCAGTCTCTCTTATTTCGGAATGAACCAAAAAATGTGCTCAAGAATAAATCTTACATACTCAAAATACGCTTCTAAAATTCTCTGGATAATCTCCATTACTTTTCCCTCCTCGTTAAATTTAAGCGATTCCGAAAATCAGCTTTATAAGCTCTATTATCGGGCCTATAGTAACCCAATAAAGCGCCTTGCCAGACATCTCGAGTGCCTTAAGCAACAGTTCCAATGCCGCTTCCATTTCGTCCCCTCCCTTCGCATTGTAAGATTGACTTATAACTGCATTTATAGTATAATCTTTACGCTTTGTTGCGTCAATCAACAAAAATTTACGATTTGTGCGCAGCTGAACAAATCGGGGCTTTTTTGTTCAGTTGACAACCTACGGAGGCAAAGATTTAATGGAAAACCGCCGCATTTTAATAACAAAGCAGCTGCTTTGCGAGAGCTTCATTTCACTGCTCAAGCAAAAGCCCATAGACAAAATTTCAGTAACGGAGCTCTGCCAAGCAGCCAACGTCAACAGAGGGTCTTTCTATGCCCACTATGCCGATGTTTATGACCTTTTGGGGCAAATAGAAAGCATAGTCTACGAGCGTCTCTGCGATGCCGTAAGAAACTGCAACTACACAAAAAGCGACTTCCCCCGGATAAACAAAATAATAGAGACCGTGGAGGCCGAGCGTTCATTTTGCGACGCACTGTTCGGCAAATACGGCAGCAAGCAGTTTTTAGACAAGTGCTGCGAAATAAACAGACAGGACATAACGAACGAGTGGCGGCAAAAATATCCCGGTTTGGACGACTTGACGTTAAACACAACATACACCTTTATGGTCAAGGGCTCCCTGGGCGTAATCGAGGAATGGGTCAACAACGATTTTTCGCAATCCGCCGACTTCATTTCGCTTTCAATATGCGATATGTACGCCGCCGTTCTTGCTAAGCTTGACAGTATGCAGAAAAGCGTTGCCGCCAAAAAATAAATCACAGACAGTCAAAAAAGCAAAAAGCTGTAAATTACCGATCGCCGCAGGTCAGGTAATTTACAGCTTTGTTTGTTTTGTCTATCAATCGTCGTCGAGCTTGAGAACCGCCATAAACGCCTCCTGCGGCACTTCGACCGTGCCGAACTGGCGCATACGCTTCTTGCCCTCCTTCTGCTTTTCGAGCAGCTTCTTCTTTCGGGTTATGTCGCCGCCATAGCACTTGGCAAGAACGTCTTTTCTCATCGCCTTGACAGTCTCGCGGGCGATGACCTTGCCGCCGATGGCTATCTGGATCGGAATCTCAAACAGCTGACGCGGGATATTATCCTTGAGCTTTTCGGCTATCTTTCTCGCGCGTCCATACGCCTTGTCGGCGTGGATAATAAACGAGAGCGCGTCGATTATATCGCCGTTCAGGAGAACATCGAGTTTAACGAGGTTCGAGCGGCGGTAATCGGTTATCTCATAGTCAAACGACGCATAGCCGCGGGTACGCGACTTGAGCGAATCGAAGAAATCATAGATTATCTCGTTGAGCGGCAGCTCATAGAGAATGTCCACGCGGTCGGAGGCGATATAGGTCATGTTCTTAAACACGCCGCGACGCTCCTGGCACAGATCCATTATAGCGCCGACATATTCGGGCGGAGAATAGATATGCGCGTTGGTGAACGGCTCTTCGCTGTAGTCTATATTGACCGGGTCGGGATAGTGGGTCGGGTTATCTATCTCTATAACGCTGCCATCGGTCAGGTGTATCTTATATATAACGCTCGGCACGGTTGTTACGAGGTCGAGGTCATATTCGCGCTCAAGGCGCTCTTGGATTATCTCGAGATGGAGCAGACCGAGGAAGCCGCAGCGGAAGCCGAACCCGAGCGCGCCGGAGGTCTCCGGCTCATATGAAAGCGAAGCGTCGTTGAGTTGGAGCTTTTCGAGCGCGTCGCGCAGGTTTTCATAGTCTGCCCCGTCGGCGGGATAGACTCCGCAGAAAACCATCGGGTTCACCTTGCGGTAGCCTGCGAGCGGCTCTTTTGCGGGATTCTCCGCAGTCGTTACGGTATCGCCGACGCGGGCGTCGCTGACGGTCTTTATCGAGGCGGTGATATAGCCGACCTCGCCGGAGGTCAGTTCATCGGCGGGCTCCATGCTCGTGGCGCGCATATAGCCGACTTCAACGACCGTGAACTGCGCGCCGGTCGCCATCATGCGCATGGTGTCGCCGGGCTTTATCTTGCCCTCTTTTATTCTGACATAAACGATAACGCCCTTGTAGCTGTCATAGACAGAATCGAATATGAGTGCTCTGAGCGGCGCGTTGTCATCCGTTACGGGCGCGGGGATATCGAGAACGATGCGTTCGAGCACCTCTTCGACATTCTCGCCCGTCTTTGCCGAGACGCGCGGAGCGTTCGAGCAATCGAGGCCTATGACCTCCTCGACCTCGGAAGCAACTCTGTCGGGGTCGGCGGCGGGCAGGTCTATTTTATTGATAACGGGGACTATCTCAAGGTCGTGGTCGAGCGCCAGATATGTGTTCGCGAGCGTCTGCGCTTCGATTCCCTGCGACGCGTCGATTATGAGCACCGCACCCTCGCAGGCGGCAAGGGAACGCGAGACTTCATAGTTGAAGTCAACATGGCCGGGAGTGTCTATAAGATTCAGTTCATAGACCTCGCCGTCGCTTGCGGTATAGTCCATTTTGACCGCGTGCGCCTTTATAGTTATTCCGCGCTCGCGCTCAAGATCCATGTTATCAAGTATCTGAGCAGTCATATCGCGCTTCGCCACGGAGTCGGTGAGCTCAAGAAGTCTGTCCGCGAGGGTCGATTTTCCGTGGTCGATATGCGCTATGATGCTGAAATTTCTGATGTTTTCTTTCTTGGTAGACAATTTATTGATCCTTTCGTGGGTCTTTTAGTCAAGCTCGGTCACAAGGGTCTCTGCGGAGGGTTTGCCGATCCACATATCGCCGAAGCTCTGACCCGCTATCTCCTCGCAGCGTTTCATCTGCTCGGGGGTCAGTGAGCACTTGCCGGTCTCTTTCTTCTCTTTTATAGCCTCGGTTATCATCTTGTGATCCTCGCGGGTCATCTTATAGGTAAACACGCAGACATAGACGAGGCCGACGAAGATGAGCGGCAGGATGCAGTAAGTCACTTTCAGTCCGAATATGCCCTTTGCGGTCTGTTCGAGGGCATTCGCGCCCTCTGCGCCAGTGCGGAAGCCGAAGCCCTTGAGAATAAATCCGGTGAACGCGCTCATGAGACCGTTTATGGTCTTTTTGATGAGCGTGTTGAAGGTCGAGATAACGCCCTCGCGGCGGCGTCCGGTTATCATCTCGTCAACGTCCGTGACATCGGGCTGGATATTTGTGGCGGTAAATCCGGGGCCGGAGAAGCCGAAGTTATAGAGGATTATCGAAACAATGACGACCCAGAGCGGAGTGCTCTTGCCGATGAACAGGTTTATGATAAGTCCCGCCGCCATGAGCGGAGTCAGGAGCTTTCCGCACAGCTGCTTGCCTTTTTTCATCGTCAGCAGATAGTTGACGGGGAAGCCGGATGCCTCGGCCGCGCCCGCAATTGTTTGCAGGGTGTTGAAATAGCCGAAGCGCTGGGCACTGTATTTGATGAAATACTGGTTGGAGTTTGCATAGAAGCCCTTTGCCATGGTGTACATCGAGCTCAGGACGAAATAGCGTCTGAACGCCTTGTTGCGGAAAACCTGCTTGTACTCTTCAAAGAGCATAGTCGCGTTGAAAGGCGGCAGCTTCATGTCGAGCGAGCTCGGCTCTTTCGTGCATTTGAAAGTCACGAGCAGCGGCAGCGAGAACCACAGGCACAACACTGCGCCGAAGAACATGAACTTCGGTCTTGACGCGGCGGTCATCTCCATGTTCGTAAAGCCGAGCGACAGCGACACGAGCAGGAACGACGAAACCATGCCGACGGAGTTCATTATATACTGCACGGAGTTATACTGAGTGCGTAGGGAATAATCGGGCGCGATAACGGGCAGCATCGCAACATGCGGCACGGTGACGAGAGTCAGCGCCGTGTTATAGAGCATATACGCGAGCATGTAGTAGAGCATCGTCGCGGTCTTGTTGCCGGTCGCGGAAATGCCGAACGAGTTCCACAGGCAGAAATACGAGACAGCTATCGGAATAACGCCCCAGAGCAGATATCTTCTGTGTCTGCCGTATTTCGAACGCGTGCGGTCGGTTATAATACCCATGACGGGGTCGGTTACGGCGTCCCAGATATGAGCCATGGCGATAACCATACCCGCCTGATCGACGCTGAGCTTTTCGACCTCGGTCAAAAACGACAGAAAATAGAGCGAGATGATGTATCCGCCGCCGCCGAAAAGTATGCTCGCGGCATTGTAGCCCACCATCGGGCCTATCTTCTGAAAGAATGACGAAACTTTTGATTCCTGTCTTGCCACAGTCTTCCCCTCTTTGCATTGTTTTCTCAAATATCTACCCATTATAGATAATACTATAATTTTACATTAAAACACGGATTTGTCAATACAGTGTTGAAAAAGCCCCGAATGGGCAAAAAAATATTTTTTAAGGCGGCTTTGGCGAAAAAGTTTTTATTGTGCTTTTTATATCGATATTTCGTTACTGTTTATGTTTTCGAGTCATTTTGCAGCATTATTTTCGGCAAAATGCACAGACAAAAATGCATATCCGAAAAAGCGCACAAAAAGGCGGGCGGACAAGGGCTCAAAATCTCTTTTACGCGCCTTGACTTTTGGCATTTTTTAGATTATTATAGGCTACAATGAATAATAGGGGAGTAAGCGCTTATGCTAAATAATACCGAAAAAACAATGGAAAAAATCGTCGCTCTGTGTAAAAACAGAGGCTTCATTTTCGCCGGCAGCGACATCTACGGCGGACTTGCGAACACCTGGGATTACGGCCCGCTCGGCGCAAGAATGAAGAACAACGTCAAGGACACCTGGCGCAAGAGATTCATTCAGGAGCGCAGGAACAGCTACGAAGTTGACGCAGACATTCTCATGCATCCGAAAGTCTGGGAGGCAAGCGGTCACATCGCCAGCTTCTCCGACCCTCTTCTCGACTGCAAGGAGTGCAAGATGCGCCACAGAGCGGACACGCTCATCGAGAACTTTGATCCCGACGCCCACCCCGACAAGATGACGAAAGAGGAGATGTTTGAGTACATCAAGGCTCATTCGATCCCCTGCCCCCACTGCGGCAAGCACAATTTCACGGACATAAGAGAATTCAACCTCATGTTCCAGACCTACCGCGGAGTCACCAACGACGCAAAGAGCGTTATCTATCTGCGCCCCGAAAACGCGCAGGGTGAATATGTAAACTTCCTCAACGTCCAGCGTTCGATGAGAGCGAAGCTGCCCTTCAGCATCGGTCAGATCGGCAAGGCGTTCAGAAACGAGATAACCCCCGGCAACTTCACCTTCAGAACGATAGAGTTCGAGCAGATGGAGTTCCAGACCTTCTGCAAGAAGGGTTCGGACAACGAGCTCTATGACTACTTCAAGCAATTTGGCAAGAAGTATTTTGAGGATCTCGGCATAGCTCCCGAGCATCTTCGCTTCCACGACCATGAGAAGCTCGCCCACTACGCGAAAGCCGCGTGCGACATAGAGTTCCTCTTCCCGTTCGGCTGGGGCGAGATAAACGGCACCCACAACAGAACGGACTTCGACCTGACGAGACATCAGGAATACAGCGGCCAGAAGATGGACTACCTCGATCCCGAGACGAACGAGAAGTTCATTCCCTATATAATAGAATCCACCTACGGACTTGACAGAACCGTACTCGCGCTGCTGTGCGAAGCGTATGACGAGGAAGTTATCGACGCAGAGAAGAACGACACCCGCGTGGTGCTCCATCTCTCCCCCGTCGTCGCGCCCTACAAGGCCGCGGTGCTTCCCCTCTCGAAGAAGCTTTCGGAAGAGGCTATAAAGATCTGCGACGACTTGAGCCGCAAGTTCATGGTCGATTTCGACGAGACCGGCTCCATCGGCAAGCGCTATCGCCGCCAGGACGAGATCGGTACTCCGCTGTGCATCACCTATGACTTCGACTCCGTCGAGGATCACTGCGTGACAGTGCGCGACCGCGACACGATGAAGCAGGAGCGCATCGCTATAGACGAGCTCGAGAGTTACATCGCTTCGCGCATCGAGTTCTGATTCAAATAAGTTTATAAAATCCAAAGGAGAGCGAAATATATGAAAGTAAATTTCACTGAGACTGTCCTCAGAGACGCGAACCAGTCGCTTATCGCGACCCGTATGCCCTATGAGGATTTCGAGGCAATACTGCCCGAGCTTGACAAGGCGGGCTACTATTCGCTCGAGTGCTGGGGCGGCGCTACGTTCGACTCCTGCCTGCGATATCTCAACGAAGATCCGTGGGAGCGCCTGCGCAAGATCCGCAAGGCGTGCCCGAACACCAAGCTGCAGATGCTCCTCAGAGGTCAGAACCTTCTGGGCTACAAGCATTATCCCGACGATGTCGTTCGCCTTTTCGTCAGAAAGAGCGTTGAAAACGGCATCGACATCATCCGTATATTCGATGCGCTCAACGACCTGAGAAACATCGAAACCGCCGTTGACGAGACTATCAAGTGCGGCGCTCACGCATCGGGCACCATCTGCTACACCACGAGCCCCATCCACAACATCGAAAGCTACATCAAGCTCGCAAAAGACCTCGAGAGCATGGGCGTTCAGTCCGTGTGCATCAAGGACATGGCGGGCATCATGGATCCCCAGACAGCATATGATCTTGTCAAGGGCATAAAGGAGAACATCAGTCTCCCCGTTATCGTCCATACCCATTCGACCACGGGTCTCGGCCCTGTGACATTGCAGAAGGCTGTTGAAGCCGGCGCGGATGTTATCGACACCGCTATCTCCTGCTTCTCCAACGGCACCTCTCAGCCGCCCACAGAGACTATGGCCTACATTTTCGAGAAAGAGGGCTACGAAGTTCCGCTCGACATGGCGCAGCTCAAGAAGATAAATGATTTCTTCAAGCCCGTCCGCAACGACGCTCTCAAGAGCGGTCTGCTCAACCCCGTCGTGCTGACCACCCAGACCGACGCGCTCAACTATCAGATACCCGGCGGAATGCTTTCGAACCTTGTCGCTCAGCTCACCGCTCAGAACAAGCTCGACAAGCTCGACGAAGTTCTCGCAGAGACTCCGAGAGTCCGCGAAGACCTCGGTTATCCTCCGCTCGTCACCCCCATGAGCCAGATGGTCGGCGTTCAGGCGACCGCAAACGTGCTCGCGGGTGAGAGATACAAGAACATCTCCAAGGAAGTCAAGAACTATATCAAGGGCGAATACGGCAAGGCTCCCGGCAAGATAAACGAGGAGCTCCAGAAGAAGGTTCTCGGCGACGAAGAGCCGATAACCTGCCGCTACGCAGACCTGCTTGAGCCCGGTCTCCCCGCCGCGAGAGAGTATCTCGGCGACAGAGCGACCTGCGACGAGGATGTTCTCTCCTATATCGCTTTCCCGACTCAGGCGGAAGCATTCTTCGACAAGCGCGACGAGAGAAAGAAAAACACTTTCACATATAAGATAGAGAGACTCGACTGAGCCTCGGCAGAAAGGATAGGTTTTATCAATGTTTGATAATTTTGACATGGGTATGCCCCTGGGTGAAAAGCTTGTTTTCGCTCTTCAGGTCTCCCTCTTCGGAATACTTATGGTATTCCTGCTGCTCATTATCCTTGCCGTGCTGATAATGATAATCTCCCGCGTCGTCAGACTCGGCGAGAATCTTGCAGGCAAGAAGGGCAAGAAGAATGCTGCTTCCGATGAACCCGCACCCGTGCAGCAGAGCGCTGCTGCCGGAACTCCTCTGCCCGGCACTCAGTCGCAGGGCACGCTCGAACTTGACGGCGTTGACGAGCCGACCGCCGCGGTCATCATGGCTATAGTCAGCGACGAGAGCGGCATCCCGCTCAACAGGTTGCTGTTCAAATCCATAAAGAAGAAAGACTGATGCGGCTCGCCGCCAACACCTGAAAGGAACGATCATCATGAAATATGTTGTTACATTAAACGGCAAAAACTATGAGGTTGAGGTCGAGGAGACCGACGCCGTTATCACCGCTGTTACCGACGCCGCTCCCGCAGCTCCCGTTGCTGCAGCCGCACCCGCTGCCCCCGCAGCAGCTCCCGCTCCTGCCGCCGCTCCCGCAGCCGCCGCAGACGGTCAGAAGGTTCTCTCGCCCATGCCCGGCACGATACTGAGCGTCAATGTCTCGGTCGGCTCTGCCGTCAAGGCGGGCGAAGTCATCCTCATTCTTGAGGCTATGAAGATGGAAAACGAAATAGTCGCTCCCTGCGACGGCACCGTAAAGCAGCTCGCCGTCCAGAAGGGCTCGACCGTCGCTACGGACGCACTGCTCGCCGTAGTCGGCTAAGGGGGATAGCAAATGGACATACTCGGAATCTTGAAAGGCTTCTGGGAGAGCTCGGGTCTCGCCGTGCTCACCTGGAGAGAAGGCGTAATGATCCTCGTATCGTTCGTCCTGCTCTATCTGGCCATTGCCAAAAAATTCGAACCGCTGCTGCTGCTTCCCATCGCGTTCGGCATCCTGCTCGCGAACCTGCCCGGCGCAGGTCTTATGGATGACCCGACCGGTATCATCGACCCGCTGAGTACGACGATACGGGAGGGCGCGCACTGGTATGACATCGGAATCCTGCGTCTTATCTACGCAGGCGTCAAAAGCAGTATCTTCCCGTGCCTTATCTTTATGGGCGTCGGCGCAATGACGGACTTTGGTCCCCTGCTCGCAAACCCGATGAGCCTGCTGCTCGGCGCTGCCGCTCAGCTCGGCATCTATGTTGCATTCACCATCGCTATCCTGCTCGGCTTCACCCCGCAGGAGGCTGCCGCTATCGGCATCATCGGCGGCGCGGACGGCCCGACGGCTATATTCCTCGCCTCGAAGCTTGCGGCTCACCTGCTCGCTCCCATAGCCGTTGCGGCATATTCGTATATGGCTCTTATCCCGATCATTCAGCCACCGATCATGAAGCTGCTCACCACGAAGAAAGAGCGCTCGGTCGAGATGAAGCAGCTCAGAACCGTCAGCAAGACAGAGAAGATAATCTTCCCCGTCGTCGTGCTTGTCATCTGCGCTTTCATGCTTCCCTCCGTCGCTCCGCTTATCGGCATGTTCATGCTCGGCAACCTGTTCAGAGAGAGCGGCGTTGTTGAAAGACTCAGCGACACCGCACAGAACGCACTGACCAACATCGTCACCATCCTGCTCGGCGTTACCGTCGGCGCAACGGCGAACGGTCAGACCTTCCTGTCGAAGCAGACCATATTCATCATTATCCTCGGTCTGACTGCATTCTGCTTCTCGACCGCAGGCGGCGTGCTTCTCGGCAAGCTCATGTATCTTGTCACCAAGGGCAAGGTCAATCCCCTCATCGGCTCCGCAGGCGTCTCCGCTGTTCCCATGGCTGCGCGCGTTTCGCAGGTCGAGGGACGCAAGGCAAACCCGACGAACTTCCTGCTCATGCACGCAATGGGTCCGAACGTCGCGGGCGTTATCGGCTCGGCTGTTGCCGCCGGTTTCCTGCTCCTGCTGTTCGGCTGATAAAAAATTATAACGTGACGCTCCCACTCGAAAAACTGTTCGGGTGGGAGCTTTTCTTATAAAAGCTGATATTGCGCGTGCTAATCAGAAATTAGAAATTTTTTTAAGAATTTGTTGACATTTATTGTATTTCGCTTTAAAATAATAATATAGCTGAACAAAAACGGCTATAAACTAAAAAAATGAAAGGTGATGTTTCTATGTTGAAATGTATTAAAAAGATTTTTCAGGATTTTTATGTTCTATAATCGTTATTTCTTCTTTAATTTTTCCTACCTTTGCCGCAAAATCAACTAATTACTATGAAGAACTACATGAAGAAGTTAATTGTAAGTATTTAGACATATATGTGCAGAATGGTAAAAATATTATTATTTCGATTTCTAACAAAGCAAATTTTATTAATCGGATTTCTGCTGAAAGTGAAAAATATAAGCTGGAAAAATTTATTTTCGATCCAGAAGGCAAGGACATTGTTCTTAATAATATTGAACAAGGTGAACAATTTGTCGCCATAAGTAAAACAACTGCTCCCCTTGTATTTGTCGATGGGCATTATGAGCGAGTGGTAGCAAAAGAAGAAAGTAAAAATCCTTTTGTAATGACCGCCTCAGCAGAATCAGCAAAAAGTCCCAATCCCGGCAAAGGTGGAAGTGGTAATTTTACTCTAACAACCACTGTAACTAAAACCGGCAAAAAAGACAGTAAAAAGGGTGGATATGAATATAAGATTGTTTCCAAAGGTACTTGGTCAAAGAACTCTTCTACCGGAGGCAAAAAATATCCAGCAAGCGGAGAAGACTGGATGTTACAAAATGTTCATTCCACATTAGATATACATACGGATTATTTTAGTTCTTATTATAACCATAAGGTTGCTCCTGGTGCATCTACGGTCGGAAGAAAAGGAAAGGAATTTTGGCGTGAAGATTGTAATGATTCTTATGTAAAGTATAAAGTAAAAGACGATCCTGCCGGAACCGCACAAATGACTTCCTGCTCTTTAACAACAACTTGCTATGGAGAAGCAAAAACTTCTACTAGAAAAGCCTATAGTTATTATGTTCATACATATACTACAGCTTCAATCTCAGTTTCTGTTACTGTAAATAGCGACAAGACAGGCGGTCTTACGCTTACACCATCAAAAGTTGAAAAAACATGGCAAGTTTCTAACTATGTTACTTTCAATTTTTAAAATTACAGAGGTACAGTATGAAAAAAACGATAAGATCCGTCATTTGTATCCTTACAGCCGCAGTTCTAATCCTCGGAGGCTACGGAATATATTTTCTGATTGACACTGACGGTGATATGGAAAAAGTTTGCATCGAAAGCAGCAGCAAAAAGTCTACGGAATTTGACTATATATCAGACTCAAAGGACCCACACAGATACTATGCGCTGTCCCTCAACGGAGACGACAAATATCAGGAACTTTTTATTTTTGATGAGCAACCGTTTCTTTTCATCAAGCATACCGGGCGATATCATCTCGCGCTGAAAACATATCCCGAAAAAGCATCAGTCAAGGTCGGTTCGCTTTTGGTTCCTCCCCGCAACGGCTCCGAGCGCGGCAGATTCGTGTTCTTTTCCGACAACAGTGCGGGGATAGCAAAATGCACATACACTCTTCTTGAAAACGGTGAAAAGTCCGAAGAGACGAGAAAAATTCCTCCGGCACAAGACTTCATCATCTTCATCGATGATATCGGCACGGATGCGTCGGGAAACACAAGGACGGTCGGCAAGGCTGACTTCTTTAACGAAAGCGGCGAACTTGTTTATACATCGTATATTTCATCAGAAAGCTAACCCGATTTTTTATCGTGTGATTATTTTCAGCAAACAAAAAAGCGTGCTCCCATTCGAATAAAGTTCGGATGGGAGCGTTTTTTGCAATTATTTTTATTCGGTAATTTTTCTTTTCTTCGTGCAATATCTTCCGAAAAAATACAGCGCATAGACCGCCGCGATGCGCAGCGGCTCGAATATGAGGGCAGAATCGGGCATATTTTCGAGCATCGTTTCGCTTCTGAACAGCTTTTCGGCTATCAGCCCATACGCGGGATAGAGCGACGCGCAGTAGCCGTAGAGCAGCGGATAGACGACAACGAGCGAGAGTATCAGATAGCCGGAGAAGCCGAAGAGGAAGCTTCTGTCGTTTAAGAAATAGCTCATTAAGAACGCGCCCGCGAGCGAAAGTGCGATCCATATAACAGAGAGTACTATAGATGCGGTGGTTATCTCTCCATGCTCGCCCTGCGGGTCGGCAGAATAGCTGAAGCCGAAAAAGCAGAAGTCAACGACCGCGCCAAAAATTGCTATCAGTATACCCAGCCACATCTCACGGTTGGTTATCTCTTTTTTCGTGCGTTTCTTTTTCATACCGATTCTCCTTTCAAGTTCATAATAACAGATTTTTTTGCGCCGTCAATATTTTCTCTAAAGATTATATATTTGTTTATTCCTTTTTCACAAGCCGTTCATCAAATCCGCACACTTTTTAAATCAGGTTGACTAAATCGTTAAAATTTAATATAATATGGTACTGTAGCAAGCGGAGAGGAGGAAGATCATGTCAGCACCGCTGGCGCAGAGAATGCGCCCACAGACTATCGACGATATCGTCGGTCAGAGGCATCTGCTCGGCGAGGGAAAGCCGCTGAGAAATATTATACTTTCGGGCGAGCTGCCGAACATGGTCTTTTACGGTCCGTCCGGGGTCGGCAAGACTACTCTCGCGAGCATCATCGCAAAGACGACCGACCGCCATCTCGTTAAATTAAACGGCACAACCGCTTCGACAGCAGATATAAAGGATGTTGTCGCGAAGCTCAACACATTCGTCGCACTCAACGGCATTCTGCTCTATCTCGACGAGATTCAGTATTTCAACAAAAAGCAGCAGCAGACGCTGCTCGAATACATAGAAAACGGCGACATAACGCTTATAGCGTCGACGACCGAGAACCCGTATTTTTATATATACAACGCGATTCTCAGCCGCTCGACCGTGTTTGAATTCAAATTTGTCTCGGCTGAAGATGTAATTCCCGCCGTCAAGCGTGCATTTGATTATATAGGCACCGAGCGGCACGAGACATATGATATAGAGGACGGAGTGTTTGAGCACATTGCCAACGCCTGCGGCGGCGATGTGAGAAAGGCGATAAACTCCGTTGAGCTGTGCGTGCTCTCCTCCCCTGCCGACGAAAGCGGCGTTTGCAAGATAACTCTTCAGCGCGCGCAGGAACTGACCCAGCACAGCGCGATGCGATACGACCGCGAGGGCGACGAGCACTACGACATAATCTCCGCATATCAGAAATCGATGCGCGGCTCCGACCCGAACGCGGCGCTCCACTATCTGGCGCGGCTGCTCGAAGCGGGCGACCTTGTCAGCGCGTGCCGCAGGCTGATGGTCTGCGCGTGCGAGGATGTCGGGCTTGCGTATCCTCAGATAATACCTATAGTAAAAGCCGCCGTTGACGCGGCGAATATGCTCGGACTGCCCGAGGCGCGGATACCGCTCGCGGATGCGGTTGTGCTTGTGGCGACGAGCCCGAAATCAAACTCCGCCTACAACGGGATAAACGCCGCGATGGCCGATGTGCAGAAAGGCCGCACGGGACCCGTTCCGAGGCAATTACAGAATGTCCACTGCGACGGCGAGGATAACCCGAACAAAGGACAGTTCTATATCTATCCGCACACATATCGCAACCACTGGGCGCCGCAGCAGTATCTGCCGGACGCGATAAAAGACGCGGTATACTATAAGTTCGGCGACAACCGCACCGAACGCACCGCCGGGGAATATTGGGAAAAGGTGAAGAAAGCAGCTCAAAAGTAAACTATGCCGCGACGCGGCAAGAAAGAAAGGATATTTGGTATATGTTCATCCCCATTCTCTCCGTTGTGACGGCGATATTTGCGACGCTCACGATTCTTCTGCGCCGCAAGGGAAAATCATTCGAGGGCATGCTCTGCAAGTTCATTTCAAGCTTCGGCTTTATGTCCATGGCATTTATCGGCTTCTGCTACCGCATTGAAGAGGCGGATAAATTAGTCCACCCGTTCTATTTCTGCCTCGTGGCGTTCGGACTGCTGTTCGGGCTCGGCGGCGATGTTCTGCTCGGCATAAAAGAGATCGCGCCGAAATACAAGAACAAGCTCATCGCGCTCGGCACTCTCGCGTTTCTGATAGGGCATTTCTTCTACCTTGCGTCCTTTTACAAAGCGGAGCCGACCTTCTCGATAATCCCGTACATAGCGGCGTTTGTAATAACCGCGATAATCGCCATTATCATGAAAGCGGTCAAGATGAAGCTCGACAGCAAGATGTATATTCTCTGCGTGTTCTATTTCTTTGTCATTGCGCTTTGCGCCTGCGTCTCGGGCTATATGCTCTATCTCACGCGCTCGCTGACATTTATTATAACCACAATCGCTTCGGTTGTGTTTGTAATCAGCGACTCGGTGCTCGCATTCGTCTATTTCACGCCCGTGAAGAGAAAGAACCCGCTCGTTACAATCGAGCTCGCGACATACTACACCGGTCAGATACTCATGGCGGCGACGGTGTATCTGATAAAATAAAATTAGCATAACAACAGGCGCAGCAGAACAAACTGCCGCGCCTGTTTTATTGAAATCGGAGAATCGCTATGATAAGAAAATTCAAGAAATCCGACCTGCAGCGTATTATGCAGATATGGCTGAGCGCGAACAAAGAGGCTCACGGATTCATAAAAGAAAGCTATTGGGACGAAAATTTTGAAGCGGTGAAAGCCGCGCTCCCCTGCGCCGAAGTTTATGTACACGAAAACGATGAAGCCGAACCCGACGGCTTCATCGGGCTCAACGGCGAGCACATTGAGGGGCTGTTCGTGGACAGAGCCGCACGAAATCTTGGCATCGGAAAAGAACTGCTGGATTTTGCAAAAAATAGCCACGCGCGGCTGACGCTCAATGTATATATAAAAAACTCCGGAGCTGTGAAGTTCTACCGCCGCGAGCAGTTTTCAATAGACTCGCGCGGCATTGATGAAGAGACCGGAGAAGAAGATTATCTGATGAGTTGGAATAAAAAATAAAACAGCACAAATGCAAAAGCCCTCCCAAGCGGGAGGGCTGATTTGATTTTACGACTCTTTTTCTTCCTTCTGTCTCTTGATGACTTTCAGGCGCGAGAAATCCTCGCGTTCTTTTTCTTCAAGAGCTTCGGTGATATATTTTATCGTCGCGGTGAACTGCGGAATCATGATATTGTCGAGCGCGTTTGCTCGCTTCTGCGTTTTCTTTATCGCATCGGCGAGGCGGTATACGCTGTTCTCTATCTCCGCGAGCTCTGCGGTCATGTGCTTGACCTGCACGAAGCTCAGATAAGCCTCGTCGAGCTGTGAATTCGTCGAGTTGAGTCCGTAATACATATCGAGCTTCTCATCGCCGAGAGTCACAACCGGAAGTTCAACGCCCATGACGCTGCGAAGATCTATATCGAGCGACTCATCGACCGGTATCGCCTGCGCGAACTCGGCGCACATGCCGAGCGTGACATTCGCGCGCTGGAGCGCAAGATAAGCCTTTGAATAAGTCTCATCTATCTCCTGCTGTATCTTCGACGCCTTATCTATGAGCTGCATCATCTCATGCACGAGTATATTTCTTTTGCGGTCGAGCAGATCATAGCCGAGCTTGGCGAGATCCAGCGACTTCTTCGTGCTCATCAGATTGCTTTTTGTCGGGAATACCTGTGCCATGACGCTCTCCCCCTTTCTTTACTGCTGTGCGGGCTTATAATGCTCCTTGAGAACATCCTCATCAACACGGTCGAGCTCGGATTTGGGCAGCATGGAGAGCAGCTCCCAGCCAAGGTCGAGGGTCTGGTCTATCGTCCTGTTCTCGTCATAGCCCTGGTTGATGAATCTCTCTTCGAACGCTCTGCCGAACTCCATGAGGCGCTTATCCGATGCGGAAAGCTCATCCTCACCTATAACAGACGCGAGTGCCTTGGCATCCTGCACCTTGGCGTAGGACGCGAAGAGCTGGTTTGCGAGCATGCTGTGGTCGGAGCGAGTGTAACCCTCGCCGATGCCGTCTTTCATCAGACGCGACAGCGACGGCAGGACGCTGACGGGCGGATAGATGCCCTTGTAGTCGAGTCCTCTGTCAAGCACTATCTGACCCTCGGTTATATAGCCCGTGAGGTCGGGGATGGGGTGCGTGATATCGTCGTTGGGCATGGTGAGAATCGGTATCTGAGTGACCGAACCCTTCTTGCCCTCGACTATTCCGGCGCGCTCATAGAGAGACGCGAGGTCGGAATAGAGGTAACCGGGGAAGCCCTTTCTGCCGGGAATCTCGCCCTTTGACGAGCTGAACTCACGAAGAGCCTCGGCATATGAGGTCATATCGGTCAGTATAACAAGCGTCTGCTTGCCGAGATCGAACGCGAGATATTCGGCGGCGGTCAGCGCGCAGCGAGGCGTGATGATACGCTCGATTATCGGGTCGTTCGAGAGGTTCATGAACATCGTAACACGGTTCATGACGTTTGCGTTTTCAAACGAGGTGCGGAAATATTCCGCGACGTCGTTCTTGACGCCCATGGCGGCGAAGACGATTGCAAAATCGTCGCCGTCGGCAACATTCGCCTGACGCACTATCTGAACGGCGAGCTCGTTATGCTTCATGCCCGAGCCCGAGAATATCGGGAGCTTCTGGCCTCTGATAAGCGTTGCGAGCGCGTCTATAGAAGATATGCCGGTGTTTATATAATTTCGCGGATAAACACGCGAAACGGGGTTTATGGGCGAGCCGTTGACATCGCGGCGGCACTCGGGATATATCTCGCCGAGGCCGTCTATCGGTCTGCCGAGGCCGTCGAAAACTCTGCCGAGAATCTCGGGCGACAGCGGCATCTCCATGGGTCTGCCGGAGAGCACGGTCGTGCTGTTGCTCATAGATATTCCGCGCGTTCCCTCAAAGACCTGAATGACCACAAGCTCGCCGTCTATCTTGACTATACGCCCCGCACGCGAGGTGCCGTCATCAAGTCTGAGCTCGACCATTTCCTCGTAGCTCGCGCCCTTGACGCCGTCAAGCACAACGAGCGAACCGTTTATTTGATTTAAACCGATGTGTTCAAAAATCATAGCTGTTTAAATCCTTCCTTGCTTTCAGAATAAGCGGGCTCAGCGCAGAAGCGGAGCGAGCGCTTTGTCTATCTCGGTGCGGTAACCGTCAAACATATCGAGTCTGTCGTTGGGCACATCGTACTTTATCTTGACGAGCTTATCGAACAGACCGAGCTTCGTTATCTTGGAAATCGGCACCTGCTTTGCGACTACCTCGCGGCACTGGTGATAGAGATAGAGGATTATTTCCATCATCTTCATCTGCTTCGCGAGCGGAACATAGGTGTCCTCCTTGTGGAAGGCGTTCTGCTGCAGGAAGCCGACTCTTATAACTCTTGCAATCTCAATGACAAGCTTCTGATCGTCGGGCAGAACGTCCGCGCCGATAAGCTTGACTATCTCCATAAGGCTGTTCTCCTCGAGCAGGATGGAGCACAGCTCATCGCGGTAGTTCATGAACTCCGGGCCCGCGTTGTCATAGTACCATGCGGACAGGTCATTGACATATTCGGAATAGCTCGTATTCCAGTTTATCGCAGGATAGTGACGCGCATAGGCGAGCGACTTATCGAGCGCCCAGAAGCAGCGGGTGAAACGCTTCGTGTTCTGGGTAACAGGCTCGGAAAAGTCGGAGCCCTGCGGCGAAACAGCGCCGATTATCGTTATCGAGCCCTCGGTGCCGTTCAGATTCTCAACATAGCCTGCGCGCTCATAGAACTCGGAAAGTCTCGACGGCAGGTAAGCCGGGAATCCCTCATCGGCGGGCATCTCTTCAAGGCGTCCGGATATCTCACGCAGAGCCTCAGCCCAACGGGAAGTGGAGTCCGCCATGATAGCCGTGTGATAGCCCATATCGCGGTAATACTCGGCGAGGGTGATACCGGTGTATATTGAAGCTTCACGCGCAGCGACGGGCATATTCGAGGTGTTCGCTATGAGCACCGTTCTGTCCGTCAGGGGCTTGCCGGTACGCGGGTCGGATATCTCGCCGAACTCTTTAAGAGCCTGGGTCATCTCATTGCCGCGCTCGCCGCAGCCGACATAGATAATAATATCCGCGTCGCACCACTTTGCAAGCTGATGCTGGGTCATTGTTTTGCCCGTTCCGAATCCGCCGGGGATCGCCGCCGCGCCGCCCTTTGCTATCGGGAAGAGCGTATCTATGACACGCTGACCGGTTATCAGCGGACGCTGCGCAGGCAGTCTGCAGTTGACGGGACGCGGAATACGGATAGGCCAGCGCTGGCAGAGGGTCAGCTCGTGGTCTTTCCCCTTCTTGTCCCTGAGGGTAACAATAGTATCGTTTATCTTATATTTTCCGTCGGGCTTGACATCGACAACTTCGCCTTCAAGTCCGGGCGGAACCATGAATTTGTGCTTGACAACGGGAGTCTCGGGGCATTCGCCGTAGATGTCGCCGCCCTTGAGTCTGTCGCCGGGCTTGACGAGCATATTGACCTGCCACTCGCGCTCCTCGTCGAGCGCGCTCTCGGCGCAGCCCTTTGATATGAACGCGCCGTTGTGCTCGGCGATAGCCGAAAGCGGGCGCTCGATTCCGTCAAATATATTTCTGATTATTCCGGGGCCGAGGGTAGCGAACATTGCGCCGCCGGTAGCATAGACCGGCTCGCCGGGCTTGAGCCCGGTCGTCTCCTCGTAGACCTGAATGGTGGTGAGATCCTTGTCAAGGCGTATGACTTCGCCGACAAGCCGCTTCTCGCCGACGTAGACCATCTCCATCATGCTCAGTCCCGTCTCGCCCTTTATCGTAACGACGGGTCCGTTTATTCCGTATATAACATTATTCTCGGACAAGCCGTTCACCTCCGACCGTTAAAGTATTACTGACATTCCCGAATTTTCGAGGAACCACTCGCGCTGCGCTTCAAGGCGCGTGTCGAGCGTATCGTCAGCCACGGTGCTGCCGCCGGCAACTCCGGCGCGGCATCCGCCAATAGTTATTTCATCGCTGCTCTCGACCTTGCAGTCCCTGCCGAAAGCGTTCTTTATATCATCCGCAAAGCGCATGTCGCCGGGGCGGACATAGACGGTCACATCCCCCTGCGGGAAAACCGCCGCAAAACCTGCCGCGCTCTTTTTGAGAAAATCCGCGTAGCCGTCCGACTCTGTAAAGGCAGTGAGCTTTTCACGCGCGTCACCGAAAACCTCATCGGTAATTGCGCCGCGCTTGTCGGTCAGGCGGGCGCGCTGTTGAGTTCTCTCATTGGCGACGGTGCGGTTGAACTCCTGCTCCTTGAGCATACGCTCGCGCTCTATTTTAGCCTGAGCCTGGGAGTGCGCCTTCGTCTTTGCCTTTTCAAGTCCGCTTTCGACCGTTTCGCGGGTCTTGCGGGTCATCTCCTCGTGGCGCTCCTCGGCGTCCTTGGTTATGGCGTCAAAAAACTTTGCGGCTCTTTCTTCCTGATTGAGCATTGGTTAAACACCTCAAATCTTTATGCCGATAGTGTCGCGCACATAGCGCGCGATGGAGTCGCTCCCCTGCGAACCGTGGCGGTCTGGGATCTCGACTATCAGCGGCTTATCGTAACTGCGCTTTGTCTGCGTTATGAAATCGCCGCACAGCTCGCACAGCGGGCGCGTGATGAGAATGATTCCGACCTCTTCATCGGCGAGGCAGCGGTTGACCGCATCCTCGACCGACTGGGCGTCGTGCACAAGCTCGCCGTCGATACCCGCAAGGCGCATTCCGACAAGCGTATCGGCATTGTCGCTTATCAAATAAAAACGCATAACTTCCGTTCCTTTCAACGCAGCGTAAAGTTATATTGCTTTACACTGCCGTTCTTCTGCCCTGAGGGCGTCAGACCTTGTTGAGGATAAGTATGGAGATAACGACACCGTAAAGGGCTATCGACTCACCGAGGGCGACGAAGATAAGCGCTTTACCGAATGCCTTGGGATCCTCGCTCGTTGCGGCGATAGCTGCGGGAGCGCCGGCGGCAACTGCGATACCGCCGCCGATACCGGCAAGACCGGTAACAAGACCAGCGGCAAGAAGTCCGAGACCCTTGGAGTTATCTTTAACGGTTGTCGCTTCTGCGCTCTCGGCGACTGCGTCGGAAGCCTGAGCGGCGGTTGTATCAGCCGGAGCTGCGGTAGTGTCCTCGCTGCCGGTTGCAAAAGCGCCCATAGCGCAGCCTGCGACGAGCAGAACCATGACGGCGAAGGTTGCCGCGTTCATGCGAAGACTCTTTTTGATGCTCTGACCCTCAGAGTGCTTCTTCATTGTGTACACAACGGATGCGAGAAGCACCGCCGCGGGAACTACGATCATAACGGAATAAAAAAGAGTTGTCATTTTACTTTACCTCCGATTAGTCTTTATTGGCTAAAGCCTTTTTGGCCTTTTTACCGGCAATTTTGGTTTTTATATTTGTCTGAGCCTGCTCGAGCTTTGCGGGTGTGAACGCCCTGCCGCCGCCTTCATAGAAGCGGCTGAACATCTCGTAGAACTCAAGACGCAGTCCCTGAATGCCCGAAAGCAGACCTTCAAGGGCGATGACGATAATATTGCCTATGATGATAACGGGAATGTTGCTGCCGTCACCGCCGAGGGTGAAGACGACCATCATCATACTGGCGTGGACTATAACAAACGCGCCGACACGAAGGAAGGACACGGTGTTGCTGAAATAGGACAGGACATATTCGATAAGCTCGAACAGGTTCTGAAGCAGAAAGTCAACGATGCTGTCGGGCTTCCAGTCCGGATGCTTGTCGATAATGCCGATCGGTATCTCTTTGATATATAGCAGCACGGCGCAGACTCCCATGACGCTGAACAGCACGCTGTTCGGGAGAACCTGGGGACCGTTCATGAACGCTACGCAGAACGCAACGCCCGCGAGATAGAACAGTATGCCGACGAGTCCGTTGTTGCTGAATATCGCTTCGCCTATCTTTTTATGCTTGAGGCAGGATATTACATTCAGGAGCATCGCGGTCACGACAAGGACGACGCCTATGCCGATAGCGACTATCAGAACGGTATTTATCGAATCCATAACGCTCAGCGGCTTTGACGCCATGCCCAGCGCATGATAAACGGGGTCGAGCATATCTTCATATCCGAACACCGAGCCGAACACGAAGCCGAACACCGCACTTGAAAGACCGCACGGAATAAGTATGCGCGCGAGGGGCATCTTCTTTATCTTCCAGCCGAGGATACCGAGCAGGAAGAGCACAAGTCCCTGGCCGAGATCGCCGAACATGATACCGAACAGCAGTGTATAAGTTATCGCGACGAAGCCCGTGACATCGATATCCGAATATGACGGCAGACCGTACATATCGACGAAGTATTCATAGGGCTTGAATATCGCGGGGTTTCTGAGCTTCACGGGCGGAGTCTTTCCGGAGCTCTTGTCGGGGTCATTCTCCTCGACTTCGACATTCTCTATAGTCTCCGCTTTCTTCTCAAACGCCTTTGAATCGTGCGCGAGCACCCAGCCGACATAGAAGAAATACTTGTTGTGGCACGCGGCGTAGCGGCGCATCTCAAAGACTGTATTGAGATCGACGAGCTTCGTATATATCTCGTTGCAGCGTTTGCGGTTCTCTTTCCAGAGTGCCGCGGCGCGCTCGTCGAGCTGCTTTAAGTCGCCCTCGATAATCTCGATATTGCTCTTGAGCTGATCTATTACCTGCTCAACGGTACCGACCGCCGAGGGAACCTGGAGACGCTCGAAATTGAGTCCCGCAAAAATGCTGTCGACCTCGTCGACGCGCTCTCTCGGCGCGCAGTAGACGCCCCAATAGTCTGTCGCATCGGTCGAGCACGGTATGAAGAGCACATAGGGGTCGTCGTCATAGGCGACGAGCTTTTCGTAGCTCTCCTTTGGCATATGACCGAAGCGGGTTTTGATGAACTTGCAGTTGAACAGCTCATCGAGTCCGACATCGAAGCCCGTGAAATGCTCATATTTTGCAATGCCGTTTCGGCACTGTTCGAGCTGATCCTCAAGCTCCTTGTACTCGTCGTGCATCGCGGACAATTTTTCGTCCAGTTCGTCGATGTAGGCGCTGGTCTTATCGTCGAGCTGAATCTCGCGCGAGCGGTCGCCGACTATCGTCGGGTCGGGCGCGGAATCATTCTCGCGGATAAGCTCCTCTATTTTTTGCAGCATCGGCGCATACGGGTTTTCCTCGCTGAGCGTCGAATAACCCATTGACGCAGACATATACTGCGTTGCCTGCTCGGGATGGAACGATCCGTCCAAGCAGCAGGTTGAAATGAAATTGTTAAGCTGGTCGAGCGGACCTGTGACTTTAACAAGCTTCATTTTTGCAACTGCCAAGGTTTATCACCGTCCTTTTAAACTCTTAAAAAGCTGTCAGTCGCCCACGCCGATAAGAAGTCGGCTTATTTCTTCGGGCGGAATATTATATCTTATACCCTCAATAATGTGGGTAAGATTTTCTGCTTCATTCTCCGCGAGCGCGACATAACTCATCATCACGACGCTCGGGAAAGTTGAAAACCGCACAAGACCTTTCGCGCGGTCATATCTGAGCTTTGCACTCACCTGCTCGACCGATCGGTCACCCCGCTCGGCAAATGCGGCATATGCCGTGCCCTTGAGCGTTTGGAGTGCCTTTTCGGCATCCGGCGCTTTCATAAATCCTGTCAGCGCCTTCTCATCGAGCGTTCCGCCGGGCATAAGCATCGTGGTGAGCACGCTCTGCGGCATATTCGTAAGCCTCTTGAGTCTGTAGAGCGAGACGATATTCTCGGCGTCCGTGTCGAACGCGTGCATCGCGTCAAGCTCCTTGCGTTCCTTGCCCTTGTAGTTCTTTTTGATGAGCGCCTCCGCCTGCGAGTGGAGATATTTGTTGAGCGCCAGCTCCATGGCGAAATAATCGGGTCTGCCGTCGGAACCGACAGAGGCAAACGGGGCAAGAACCGCTTTATACGGTGAGCCCTCGACTGCCGCTAAGAGCAGATCAACATTTGTCGCGGTCTCAAGCGCCGCGGCGTTGAGCTCCGAGTGGCGCACGAAGAAGTCGGGCACTTTGGCGAGGTTCTTCTCCGGGTGGCGGCTGTTGAGATAGCGCACCGAATGGAGCAGCATATCAACATCGCTCAACGTCACGAAATATTTATAGAATCCGTCGCCGATGGATTTTTCATATCTGCAAAGGGAAGCGAAGTTGTTTGAAAGATGCTCCCTGAGCAGTATTTCTATCTGCCAGCGTCTGAGCGAGCCCATTGTCACGCCCTCGAACGCGTCGGCATAGGCGGTGTGAGCCTTCAGATAAGCCGCCGCCTCGTTGACGGAACGGCAGGCGAGCAGATCGGTGTAGTTCTGCGCGGTCAGGCGTTTGCCGTACATAGCACGAGCCTTTGCGAGCACTGCGTTTGCGGCGGACGAAACTGTCATACGGCACACTTCCTTTCAAAAGAATCTGATCAGTCGGCGTTCACGGCTCTGTCGGCGAGCTCCTGCGCCCATTTTTCGCGGTTAGCCTTGCTCTGCTCGTCGAGAGTATCGGAGACTGCCTGAGCCTTCTTCTCTATCTCGTCGAGAGCCGCTTTCAGCTTTGCGTCATATTCGGATGCGGTCTTTGCTATCTCGCTGTCGGCGCGTTCCTGCTCCTCGGACTGAATCTTCTTCGCCTGCTCGGCAAGCTCGGAATCCGCCTTGTCGAAGAACTCCTGTTCCTCCATGGTGCGCTTTCGCGCGCGCTTGTCCATATCGACTATCGTTTTAATGATGCTTTCCATAACTGCACCTCTTTTGCGCTGTTTTGGTATACATTTCCGGTATACCTATTATATATACTATTTTTGCTTCTTTCAGCTACTAAATTATATCACCAACATGGCAAAAGACAATATGCAAAAATAATAAACAATCTTCATTTTTCAAATTATTTTTGTACCGCGATACAAAAATTTAACAAAGATATCAAAGTTATAAGAAAAAGTGCTTTTCTTGCGCTTTCAAAGCACGGAGCACCCCTCCGGGAAAAGCCGGAGAAGTGCCGCAGTTTACTTTTTGATGTTATCCTCGATGAGGATTCTTATCTTCTCGGCGATGAGCGCACCGAGAGCGAAAGAATGGGAATGATAGAACTTCATGAACTTCTGACCCGCTTCGGTCTTGAAGACCCAGAGCGCCCAGCTGGGGACAGGCTTATCTATTCTGCCCTTGTACTGAAGCTCGAACGGCTGAGAATAGGTCACGCCGCCGCTGCCCTTCATCTGGAAGCGGATATAGCAGCCGAGATCCTTTTCATAGTCGTTGAGGTCGATAGTGTTGCCAGTGGCGATAACTTTGCCGTCGGCTATCCACTCGATGACCCGGCAATCGCGGGTAGGATCGGTGGCGACGGTTATCGTGTTCGCTTTTTGGTCGACTTTGATATCGGTCACGAGCGGCACATTGCCGTCGCCGTCAAAGTCGCCGACTCCGTCGGTGGTCTTGTAATATTTGCTCGCGGCAAAGAAGTTGCCGTCTTTCATCGCTTTTTTGACATTCGCTTCGTTGTTCTCGGGCAGGACGAAGAACTCAAAAGATCTGCCGACCTCGTTAAGCTTTTCGGAATCGTCATCGGCAAAAGCCCAGATGTTTCTGCCCTTGGGGATAACGACCTGAAGCAGCTCATCCCAGAGCTCGCGGTCGCCGCGGGTGACTCTGTCGGTGTTGTTGACTATCTCCATGCCGAGGCAGCTCGGGCAGTCGATGAATATGCCCGCGAAATAGGCTATGTAGACATTCCAGTGCGAGCGGTGCGGGAATCTGCCGGAATCGACCCAGTCGCCGACATGGTTGAGCACGGAATAGCCGCCCGCCTTTTCGATTTCAACGGGAGCGGTTCTGTAATCGTTTTCGATTCCCCACTCTCCCTGTCCGTAGGTGGTGAAATATCCGTTGACATGAGTCTTCGAGATAACAGCCATATTGCATTCGATTCCGCCGCGGATATCGGTCATGCCTCTGCCGCCGCGGTCAAGTCCCTTTGTGATGCGCTCGTAGTTTTCTTCGCTCATCGGGTAAACTTTTCTGAACTTGTTGAAAATGCCGTTTGTCTCTCGCTCACTCGTCCAGCCGTTTGTGATAACGCCGTGGTCGGTCATCGCAAGGATATCATAGTCCGCCTTATAATATTCCTCGACCATCTCGTCGAGCGTCGGGTCGCCGTCGCTCGCGTCGCAGTGTGCGTGGAGGTTTGCTTTGTAGGTTTTCCATGTGTTCCAGTCGACCTGCTCATAGGGGCTGATTATCGTATAATCCGTCTCTTTCGAGCCGAACGCGAACGCCGCCGGGAAAGCGGTGAACAGCATCACGACAACCAGCGCAGCCGACAGAACGCGCTTGAAGTTCTTCTTCATTTATATATTCTCCTTAAATCAATATGCGTCGAAGAAATGATCGAAAGCATTGTAGCCGAGGAAGAAATACTTGAACGCCCAGACAATGGGATTGAACTTGAAATAAGTCCAGTCGAGCACTGTAACTGTGGCGCGCAGGGCGGTCGAGAGATCGTGGGTTCTCGGAACTCTGACCTTGCCGAAGTCCTCGCCGTTTCTTCTGATAACGAAGGGCTGAGAATAGCAGATGCCGTTGTCGCCCGTGATATAGAATCTGACATAGAGATATGGCGTGTCGAGCAGATCGTCCGCGCGGAGATCGAGGGTCGCCTTGCCGCTGTCTATATCCGTCTCGCGCTTGATAACATTACAGTTCGAGACCCAGGTTATCGCATTGAAGTTCGTGCCTTCGATGCTTATCGTGTCGTTTTCGTCGTTGACGGTCACTCGGGTGACGAGCGGAGTGTCGTCGCGCAGATAGGCCTCGGTGTCATAGACCTTATCCTCGTCGAAGCCTGGCATCTCTTCCATGCCGTTGAGCTCAACACCGTTTGAATAGTGGGAGACTGCGAAGCACCAGCCGTTCTCCATGCCCTTGCGGACATTCTCGTTGGTAAGCTCCGGCAGAACCATCATGGTGTAGGCGTCGTTTATCGAGCGGACATCGTGAGAATCGGAGAAAGCGAAGCCCCACGGGACGACGTTATTGGGTATGGTCTTTTGGAGTATCTGATCATAAAGTATGCGGTCGCAGCGGGTGTGCGCGTCGGTGGCACTGTTGATGCCCATGCCGACGCTCGAGCCCTTGTTGTCGAGGAAGATGCGCGCAAATTTATTGGCATAATAATCGTCTATCTTCTGACCGACATGGTCTTTGCTGTCCTTTTCGGGATAGACATACTCGCCGACATGGGAGAGCATGGATATTCCGCCCTTGCGTCTGACGCCCTTCGACGGGGTCTCATAGTCGCCGTAAACGCCGGCGAGACCCTGACCGTAGTCGGCATAGTAGCCGGTCAGATGGCAGTCGCACTTCGGGGTAGCCATATTGAGCTCTATGCCCTGCGGGACATCGAGCATACCGTTGTTATGCGTTCTCGTCTGCGATGCGGCGGTACCGGTCGTATAGGCCTTGTACTCCTCATCGGTCAGCGGGTAAATGGGCGCGAGCTTCGTGCGCTCATATTTGACGAGTCTTATCAGCGGCACGAGCTGCGGCTTCTGATCCCAGCCCTTGTTTATCGTGCCGTGGTCTGTGAGCGCGAGGATATCGTAGTTGAGGTCATAGTGTCGCTCAACGACTTCGTGGATCGGCAGATATCCGTCGCTCGCGTTGCTCTGAGTGTGCAGCTGAGCCTTGTATATTCCCCAGCTGTCCCAATCGACATCCGCATAAGGGTCTGTTATCTCGTAGCTTATCTCCGCAGGAGACACCTCGTTCTCCTGAGCAAAGGCGCAGAACACGAGCGAAGGCACCGCAACAAGCAGGCAGAGCAGCAGCGACAGGGTGCGTTTGAACATTGTCATTCCTCCGTATGTTAATTTTTTATTCTGTAATATAGTTTAAAACATTCGGCAAATTAAGTCAACAAAGTTAACATAAATTTCGCAGCAAAATATAATTTTTTATATATTTTTTTAGTCACGCTTTTCACATCCTCCCCATATGTTTGTTCAAATTGACATTTTTTGGTGAATTTTCGTTGACAAGTTTTGCATATTTTGATATACTCAATTTGAGATTGACCGAATGGAATTATCCCGCAAAGTCTTCTCAGGGAAAGAAAAAAGAAAGTCAAAAAAAGAAAGGAAAAGACAATGAAAAGAAAACTTATCTCCGCCGTTGCGCTCATTATGTGCGCAATAATGTTCCTCTTCTGCGGCTGCAAGTCGAAGAAGAACGGCGACGACACAACTGCCCCCTCAGAGAGCGGCGCGGCAGTCGATGCAGTCACCGATGAGAGCACCGAACCCTCATCCGAAGAGACGACTGAGCCCGAGAAGAAAGAGCCCGCTTCCGACGCCGTCAGAAGGGTTACAGACATCTCAAGAAATCCCGGTCATGTCAACACCACCACTCCCTCGGTCAGAAAGCCCGAGTGGAAAAAGGACGGAAAATATACCTGCGGCAAGAACCTCGCGGCAGGCGAATACTATGTAGTTCCCAATTCAAAGAAATGCTCGCTTATGCTTACCGACGGCAAAGACGGCGAGCTTGAATTTGAGATTCTTCCCTGCGGACTGTTCGTCACCATGAAAACCGGATATACTCTTGAAGTCAAGAACGGCAAATTCATCCTCGCCTCCGAAGTCAATAAGATGGGCGCCACAAACGGTAAATACAAGCTCGGCTCCTACAGAGTCGGCGTTGACATCCCCGCAGGCATAACCACTCTCGGTTCATCCGAAGGCTCGTTCTTCACTGTTTTCTCATCAAGCGATTATTTTGACGAGGACGCAACGGCAATCATGTTCGCCGAGGATTATCCCGTTTATTACAACCTTGAAAAGGGTCAGCGCGTCCTGTTCATGGAAGACACTTCCCTCGGAGTAAAAATCCCCGGTGCAAACAGCGACGGCAGCTACAACTCCGGAATGTACAAGGTCGGCAAGGATATCAAACCCGGCAAATACACTCTCGTTCCCACGGATTCCGAAAACGGATACATGGTCTATTACGATCTGAGATATATCGAGCTCTCCATCAAGGACTACAAAGAGGATGTTAAGGCAGGCACTGTGATCACGCTCGAGAATGGCACCTATTTCCGCGGCAACAATTTGAAGCTTGTTCCGTATGTCGAGCCCGGCACAACCGCCGCTCCCGAGACGACAACAGAAGCTCCCGAGACGACCACAAAAACTCCCGACACCACAACAACCACTACAGCTCAGGGAACTCCTTCCGAAAGCTAAATAACAAACCAACCGATTGAAGAGTCGCAGAGATGCGGCTCTTCCTTTTTTGCCCGTGTTGACTTGAATGTTCAGGTTTGGTATAATGGATAAAATGGGTAAGCCCGCAATAATCCTCACGAAAGGAAAAAAAGATGAAAAAGCTTATATCTATTATTCTCTGCATGGCTATGCTCGCCGGTGTTCTGGCGTTTGCAGGGTGCAAGAACAATAAGGACAACCAGGACACAACAGCCGCCTCGACGGGCATCGACGCTGTCGACGCCGCCGACACGACCGAGCCCTCTGCGGACAGCACCGCAGCTGAAAGCTCCACTATAAAAGAGACTAAGCCCTCGAGCAGACCGACTCAAACTGTTCCCGCCGCGGCAACGACCGACGCGCAGATGGTCACTCTCCCGACTTCAAACTCGACCGAAAAGCCCGATGACGGCAGCTCCACCGGCTGGAACGGCGCGGGCAACTACAAATGCGGCAGCGGAAGCGGCAAGCTCGCCCCCGGCGAATATTACATTGTCAAAACTTCTTCAAAATACTCCGCACTCCTCTGGGATGGCAAGAAAAAAGATGACAAAGGTCAGCCCCTCGCCTATGATATAACGATAGACGGCACGCATACGCTCGTTACTCTTGAAAGCGGCTACGAGCTCTACATCAGCGGATGCAAGTTCATCAACACCGCCAGCGAGCATCCCAAGGCGGTCAACGGCAAATATGCCCCCGGCACATACAAGATAGGCAGGGATATTCAGAAGGGCGAATACATAATCAAGAAAGCCTCCGGCGCATACGGCGGACTCAGCTTCAAAAAGAGCGTTGACCCCTATGTTCAGAATGTTGCAAGCGGTTTCAAGATGGTCGATGTCTCTGTCTATTATACGCTGTCAAAGGACGGATATGTCCACATCACAGGCTGTGAGCTCTATGACGCAGCTTCGCACGACATGGCTTCGATAGGCTGCGACGGCACGGCTCCCGCAATGTACAAGGTCGGCAAGGACATAAAGGCCGGCACATATACAATAACCCCGGACGGCAGCGGAAAAAGCTACTATGCGGTCTACAAAAATTCAACGGATGCCACAGACTCCGCGAGAATCGCTGAAACGCGCATAACCAAGGCTACAAATGTCGCTGTCAGCGACGGCGAATACATCTGGTTCTACAAGGCTTCAATGAAATACTGCCAGAACCCGAATTCCGGACTCGATTTTGACGCTACGGCAGCTTCGGAATAAGCAGATATTTTAATCAATTGAAAAGCGAAAGGACATCGGGGCAAACCTCGATGTCCTTTTATTATTTTATTTGGAGATAAATTATGCTCAGATTTGTTTTCCCGACAGAGAGCAGTCGGCAAGATGTGCAGTTATTTTACAATGAGTTCCAATCGGACGGAGGCACCTGCATAGGCTACGGCGGATACGAAAATTTTGACCACTGGCTTGCCGGAATGAACAACCGGATAAGCGGCAAAAATCTTCCAGCCGGATATGTCCGTGAGAATTTCTATCTCTGCTACGACGGAGACGACATGGTCGGCGTATTCAACCTCAAGTTCGAGCTGACCGAGTTCCTGCTGAACTTCGGCGGGCACATCGGATCCGTCGCGCAGAAATAGTGGCTACGCCTCGCAGATGCTCGCGCAGGGGCTCGACATCGCCCGCGAACTCGGATTTGGGCGCGTGCTGTGCGTCTGCGACGAGGACAACTTAGCCTCGGAGCGCGTGATAATAAAAAACGGCGGAATATTCGAGAACAGACTGTACGACGATGAAGAAAAAGTTTTTGTAAAAAGGTATTGGATAGATTTATAAACCCGGCATGGGCGGAAAATTCCGTTGATAAAATTTGTGCTTATTGTATACGTCATCAACAGGCAAATCGCAATATTGCAAATCATCACAATACATTGGTACAAAACAAGAATCCTACCACAAAAAACTGCGGCGAGATTCTTGCCTTATAAAAATCCCCGCACCTTTCGATGCGGGGAAAATTTTATCTGATATAGGGCAGCGGGTTTACCGTGCTGCCGTTTATGATTATCTCGAAGTGAAGATGCGGACCTGTCGCGTTGCCGGTTCTGCCGACTCGCGCTATCGCCTGTCCTGCGCTGACATGCTGTCCGACGCTGACAGATATAGAGCCTGCAAGGCAGTGAGCGTATCTCGTCTTGACTCCGCCGCCGTGGTTGATGACGACGCAGTGTCCGTAGCCGGAATTGCTTCGGCGCACGCTCTCGACTGTACCGTCGAGTGATGCGACTATGACCGCTCCGGTCGAACCGCCGCCGGGAAGAGTGAGGTCGACACCGGTGTGGAAGTCGCTGTAACCGCGCAGGGTTCTCCAGCCGTAAGGCGAGCTGACGAATGTACATGCGGGTGCAGGCCATACAAAGCCGCGTCCGGAAACCTTGACATTATATCCGCCGCTGACGCGGGTCGACTTCGTGCCGATAAGCTTCTTTTCGGTCACGGGCTCTTTAGTCCTGACGCGTGAAACCTCCTGCGAAGTGACGCGCTGACCGTCGATATATGTTACAAGCTCGGTTATCGTATCTTCGCCCTTTTCGCCCTTTCGGGTGACGCGGGTAGTACCCTTGAACATCGAAGCGTCATTGGTCTTTTCGGTGTCGTAATCGACCTCGACCGTTCTTGTCTCGGTTCTCATGACCTTGACGCGGACATAGTTGACCTCGTTCGAGACCACTATCTGATCGCCTGTATGAATATACTCGCCCATATCGGGGTTGAGCGCCATGAGCTGCTTTTCGGTCAGCCCGTTCGCGACCGCTATGCCGTATATCGTATCGCCGTCCTTGACGGTGTAGGTCTTTTTCGCCTGCTTAGTCTGTTCAAGCTGCTTTTTGAGCTTCGATGCGTCCCACATGGTCTTCGGGTCGTCAGGATAAAGTCCCTGGACATACTCGACCTTCTCAACGAAATCGACAAAGCTGTTGCTGTCAGTAACCTTGTGCTTTTCGAGTATAGCATTGAACACGCTCGCTGCATCCGTCTCGTTCTTGACGGAGCAGATAAATTCATCGTCGATATAAATTCCGCAGGCATTTGTGACATTACTCTCGGAATTTTCGATTATTCTGTCGCAGAGTATCGAAGAATCGACAAGCTTGTTGACGCTGACAAGTGAAAGCTCATATGTCGGATCATCAAGTTTGGCGGAAGAATCCGTCTTTGTAGTCGTCATTCTCGCCTTTGCGGCGCTCTGAGCCTCGTTATACACCGACTCATCGGAGATATAGCCGAGCTCCTTGTTGTCGTAGCTGACCTTGAGCGCGAACGTGACACTGCTCCAATAGTTGACGGTCAGCACAAAAGCGAGCACTGCGGCAACGGGCAGAGCAAAGTTCGCTATGGTCTTGAACATCTGCGTATGGGTGGTAAAAGCCTTCTTCACATAGTGCCCGAGTATCGGGAACAGTGTTTTCGGCTTATGGCGGCTCTGCCTGAGATAGCTCATAGCCGAGCGCACATCGCGCCTGAAGTCCCTGACCTGCTCAACGAATGTATGAGAAATGATGTGGATAAACTTCTTGAATCCGAGCCAGAGAAAACGGAAGACATATCTGAAAAAGCCGACGATATTTCTGCCGAGCTTCTTAGGCTTCGCGAGCATCTTTTTAAAAGTTGTGCCGGTTGCGAGTCCGAGCGCCGCGATATAAGAATAAAGTACGGCTCCGGCATCGCCATTATGAACCTTTTCTTTCTTCTTCGCGGGCTTATTTTCCGCGGTTTCCTGCACTTCGGGTTGCGCCGCAGAATCGGCATCCGAAACTATTTCGTCCGCCTCTATCATCACGTTTTCGTCAACAGACTCCTCTTCGTCCGCGACACCGCCCGCTTTTTTCATGGCGGCTCTGGTGCGCTTGTCGAGAGTTTTCTCATATGTTGCGAGGATATCGTCATAATCGCTGTCGACATCTATCTTCTCAAAAAGCTCCGAATACTTTGCAGTTTCATTTATTCTGTTTTTAAGCTCGTTCCCGTCCTTTGCGGGCGACTCTGAGCTGTGCAAATCAGGATTGGCAATATTGCCCTTTTTCTTTCCCGACATTGCTTCGCCCCCTTAAAAATATTACAAAATGATTACAAACATTATAACGCCGCCGAGCCATTATTACAAGTCTTTTTGAGAAATATATTGTTAACAATGCTTGGATAGCGCAACACACGACGCATTTTGAGGATAGAAAAATGAGCCGCCGAAAAGGCAGCTCATATCTCTCATAGGATGATTATTTCTTGTCCTCTGTCATGTTGAAACGCTTCTTGAAGCGGTCAACGCGTCCGCCGGTATCGACGAGCTTCTGCTTGCCGGTGAAGAACGGATGGCACTTTGAGCAAATATCGACACGAAGATCCTGCTTGGTGGAAGAAGTCTTGATGACCTCGCCGCAAGCGCAGCGGACCTCAGTGGGCTCGTACTTAGGATGGATTCCTTCCTTCATTATTGTCACCTCTTTCGGATTATCTGCATATAACTTTATCTTTAAGTCTAGCAAACGAAATTTTATCATACGCGGGGCAAAAATGCAAGCCCTTTTTTCATATTTTTTAAGCTGTTCCGACTTTAACGGTCGAATTCATGAAAAATGAGTACAAAAGCGTCTCTTTGACGGGCATACCGAGCGCCTGCGAGAGTGCCTCGCGGTATATCTCAAGCTGAGCCGAATATCGGTCGAGCAGAGCCTCGGCGTCAACACCCGTGTCGGTTTTATAATCGACAATGACGAGCTCTCCGTCCTCGACGAACACGCAGTCCGCAATGCCCTGAACGACGATTTTTTCTTCAGCCGCTTCGCCCGTCAGCTCAGGATAAAAGAACTTTGCCGGGAAGAGCGCCGCAAATTTTTTCTCACGCATGACATTATCAGAAGCGAAGATTCTCTCGGCAAGCGGCGACATAAAGAACCGCTTCGCCGCGCCGATATTCACAGCCTTGCCCTCATCCTCCGAGAGGAAGCCGCCGTCGACAAGACGCGCAAGTTCGGATTCAATGCCGGCGCGCGCCGCAGCGTAATTTGAAAACTGCATGAATTTGTGCGTAGCCGTGCCGCGCTGAGCCGGAGTCAGTCCGCCCGAGCTCATGAACGCCGGGCGTGACGAGGCAAAATATTCACGGTTTATGCCGCGCTCCGAGCCGTCCGAAGCGGCGCGCTTCGCAGGCACGGACGAGAGCACCGAGCGCGGGTCGGAATAATCGAGCCGTGCTTGAACTTCGTTGAAGAATACAGGCTTTGCGGCTATTTTCTGTTCATTGGCGGATTCGGTCATGAAGCTTTCCGAATCGCTGACGACAACTTTGAGCTTGAATCTGTCTTTTTCGGACAGGAATATCGGAACATCGACGCCGGATAACTTTCGCAGCTCATCTGCGGCGGGATGGCGCATGAGCGCCGTGAGCACAAGGTCTGAGAAGTTATTCATTCTGAGCACGGCGAACGGGTTCGCCCGTTCCCCTATTCCGCATTCGACGGCAACCTTCGCGAGTCCCTTTTCGGGGTTCGGGACAGATGTGACCATAACGAGATTTTCTTTTGCCCTCGTCAGCGCAACATAGAGCACGCGCATCTCCTCGCTGCGCCCCATGCGTTCGGAAGTTATGACTGCGGCGCGGCGCGAGGCTGTGTCATAAACGCTGATTCCGTCCTCCGTGCGTCTCTTCATACCGAGCCCTGCAGACGAGCTTATGAGCACTGATTCGGTGTTGTCCCGCTCGTTGAACGCGTGCTGCATATCGGCGAGAATACATATCGGGAATTCAAGTCCCTTGCTCTGATGGACGGTCATTATGCGGACGATATCCGCATTTTCGGACGGTCGCGCGGCGGTTGCCAAATCTCCGCTCGTGCGCGCGACCTTATCTATAAATCTTATAAATCCGCTGAGTCCGAGATTACCCGCCGCCTCGTATTTTTCGGCATAATCGCACAGCAGACCGACATTGAGTCTGCGGCGCTCGCCGTCCGGCATCGTGCCGATAATAGCGTCGAAGCCCGTCTCTTCGCACACTCTGCGGACGAGTTCGCCCGCGCTAAGGGTCAGCGACAGTCTGCGCAGAGATTCTATTTTTTTGAGGAATGCCGCCGCTTTTTCATTGCCCTCGTCAGCCGACGCGGCGACGCTGCGATAGAGCGGCTCAGTCTCGCCCGTCTCCAGACGTTCTTTCGCCGAGGCGCGTATATCCGCAAGCTCGCCCGCGCTGAAGCCGAAGAGCGGAGAGAGCATGACTGCCGCGAGCGGTATATCCTGCACGGGATTGTCGAGCACGCGCAGGAGCGAGAGTATAAAGCTTATCTCGGCGGCCTCAAAGAATCCGCCGGTCTCCGGGGAGAAAACCGGTATGCCGCGCTCAGAGAGCGCATTGGCATAGACCGAAGAAACATTTTTTGCCGTGCGCAGGAGAATGCAGAAATCGCCGTAAGACGCGGGATGCAGAGCGCCGCCCTTTGTGACGAGCATCTTTCCCTCCCGCACCGTGCGTTCAATATATTTCGCAACATAGCGAGCCTGCGCTTCGAGCGTATCGGCTCTGTTGCCCTTGTCCGTAACGACATGCAGCTCACAGTCGGGAGTGTCGCGCTCGGGATATTTAGCGGCGGCGTTGAGCGCCTCGGAGTCGTCATATTCAAGCTCGCCCGCCTCCGTGCTCATCAGCTGGCGGAAGATATAGTTGACGCACGATGTAACTCCCACGCGGCTTCGGAAGTTCGAGCCGAGGGTTATGCCCAGGGGGTATTTCCCACTCTCGAAGCTGTGTGTTGTGCTACGGCGGCGCAGGAATATCTCCGGCATCGCCTGACGGAATCTGTATATGCTCTGCTTGACATCGCCGACGGTGAACAGATTATTCTCGTCGGCAGATATCGCTCTGAATATCATATCTTGCGCTTCGTTTATATCCTGATACTCGTCGACGAGTATCTCAACATAATGCGACGACAGCTCGCGCGCAAGGTCGGTTTTTATATATCCGCCGCTGCCGTCGGAAACCGCGAGCAAATTGAGTGCGCGGTGCAGAATATCCGAGAAATCGGCGGAGTTCATTTTATCCTTTTCGGCGGAATACTCCCTGCCAAACTGCTTGACGAGTTCTATAAGCTTCGTCACGGGATCGCGCAGCAGGCGCATGTCATCGGCGTGCTCTTCGGACGATACACACATGATACCGGGCACTTTTTTCAACAGATCCTTGAGCTTTTTGCGGGCGGTAGTAACCACATTTTTCGTCTCGCTCTCATAGCCCTTCGGAACGCGCCCGAGGCTCATATACTTGACCGTTTTAAACGCTTCGAGAGCCTCGTCCCAGTCGCTGTTGATTTTTTCTCGAAGCTCGGCGTACATATTTATATCGCTCTGCACCGCCGCGCCGTAGGCATCCGCTACAATCGGGTCGGACTCCATGGCGGTCATCATATCGCGGCTCGAGGACACGCAGTAGTCGAGCATATCGCAGGCATATTTTTTTATTATACCGCCCCAGCGGCTCTTGTTGATATCGGGCTGTGAATACTCCCCGATAAGCGAATCGAGCCACAGATCAGGGAACGGATAAGCAGTCGAGATATCATACATTTTGATTATCAGCTTCGCGAAATCCTCGTCGCTGCTGCCGGAGGACATCATATCGCTGAGCTCCGAAAATCTGCCGTCCAAATCCTCTTCGTATGCCCGCTCGAGCATTGCCTCGCAGACATCGTTTTTCATTATAACTGCCGTTTCGTTGTCGAGCAGCGAATAGTCCGGGGATATGCCGAGCGCGTGGAAATTTTCGCGCACAAGGTCGTTGCAGAAGCTGTCGATAGTGCATATTTTCGCAAACGGCAGGAGCATATACTGGCGGCGAAGATGCCTGTCCGTCGGATCCTCCGAAAGGCGTTTGAGTATCGCCGCGCCTATCTTCTCGCGCATCTGCGCGGTGGCGGCGCGGGTGAATGTAACTATCAGCAGATCCTCCGCCGAGCAGGGGTTATCTTCGTCCGTCAGGCGGCGGATAACGCGCTCGACGAGCACTGCCGTCTTGCCCGAGCCCGCCGCAGCACTGACAAGCACAGAGCCTTTACGGCACTCTATCGCGTGTCTCTGATCAGTCGTCCAGTTGACGCCCATTATTCCGCCCCCTCTCCGAGTTTCAGATTGTCATTTAATTCTCTTACAGGCATATTATTCTCATGCGTGCAGATGTTCCAATATTCGCATTTCGAACAGATTTCCTTGTAGTTTTTGCCCTGCGCCGGGAGCGCGGGAATTGCGCCGCGATGCAGCTCTTCGCCCATGTTTACAAGGTTTTCGTCAACCTTGTTCCAAAGTTCAGAGAGCTTTTCGAGATCGAGAGTAGCACCCTTTATATTGCCGTCCTTATCAATCTTTGCCGGGATATACGCCCCTCCGCCGTCATGCTCCATGGCAACTATAACGCCCGCATTTTCGAGCACGAAGCCCTGCATCTTTCTGTCGTTTGAATTGCCCTGTTTGCTGAGATCTTTGTCCCTCTCAGCTGTAAAGGCAGATGCCTTTGCAGGCATATAGAGCACTCCCGCGGGAACCGCGTCGCCGTAGCGTGCCTTTCCGTTGCTCACGAGCGTGAAAAGATAGATGAGCATCTGCATATTGAGTCCGTTTAACACATCGGAAAAGGCAAAAGTCTTGCCCGACGACTTATAATCTATGACTCTGATATACGGCTCTCCGTCTATCTCGGCGAGATCGACTCTGTCCACCTTGCCGGAAATATTGATATGCCCGCCGGAGGGTATTTTCAGATTATACGGCTTTATCGTGCCATTATGCGATATATCAAGTTCGAGATCGACCGGGCGGAATTCGCAGTTTTTGAACTCGTCCGCGAGCCGCGCCGCAACCGCATCTATGCTACGCGCGAGGCGTTCATAGAGATAGAGAAACCGTTTAGACCTCTGCGAGCGGTCGAGGAAGCGTTCAAGATAAGAGTCCAGATATCCGCGTATTTTTTCATAGCGTTCATCGGGATCGAGCTCGGAGAGCTCCTGTGCGCTGAATTCGCTGAGCAGCTGTTCGAGCACGAAATGTATAACCGTACCTTTTTGAAGCGGGTCAAAAGTTGCGCTCTTGTTCTCCTGAAGCTTCAGGCCATAGCGGCAATAATAAGAAAACGGGCAGCGGTAATATGTCTCAGCCCGCGAGGGTGAGATATTCATGTTCATGCCAAAAAGGCGCGTCGCCGTCTCGCGGCTGTCTATCTTGAAGGTTCTCCCCTCCGCCGCGCTGTCGAGCGACGCGAGTCTGCCGGAATAATCGGCATCTTTTTCAAAATATTTTCTCAGCGATTCATAGAGCTCGCCGCCGTTTCGCATCAGCGCTGCCGTCAGCTCAAACGCGGGCTTCTTGCCCTCGACAAGGTCGATTTTGTCCGCCGTGAGAGTGTCGGTCTGATGCACCTGCGGGAAGTGCTCGCGGATGAAAGTGATTATCTCCGACTCGCTGAGTTCTTCCCCCTGCGCGCTCTTTGAAGAATAACTGACTATCAGCTTCTCTTTTGCGCAGCAGCACGCAGTATAGGCGACAAAGCGCTCCTCGGCGACTCTGTCCTCGCCGTATATCGCAGTCTCTATGCCCGCCTGCGCGAGGCGTTCGCGCTCGCCGGCGTTGAGCATACCGCCCTGAACGGGATTCAGCGGCAGTTTTCCCGCGTTTGCGCCGAGGACGAACACTGCCTTGGGCGCGATGGGTCTTATTCTCTGCGCCGAGCCTATCGTCACCTCTTCGAGGGAATGGGGTATCTCGCCGAGGGTAACAGTGGAGAGCATGAGATCGAAAAGTCTCGAAAAGCGTGAGGCTTTTACCGGGGTCTTGCCGAGCGTCTGCGCCGCGACATCGAGCAGAGAGCAGAGGGTGTCCCAGAGCCGCTCCGTCTCGAGAGCGAGCACATTTTCGCCCGAATCCTCGAGATAAATCGCGAGGTCTTTTAGTCTCTGTGCCGTATCGAGCTCGCACAGCAGCTCGAACACAGCCTTTGCGCAGCCCTCGCCGTCGTTATCTTTGAGCTTGCCTCTGAACTTTGCAAACGGTTCGACCGCCTTTTCGCGCAGGGCGTTCAGCCTCTCAAGCTCCGCCGCAGCGTTTTCGGTCATCTCACCGAAGCCGTCGGGGCTCGACTCCCATTTTTTCAGCCAGCCCGAGCCGTTTATCTGCCAGAGATAAGTGTAGTTTTCAATGTCCGATATCTCGTCCGCCGCAAGCGGGCAGAGACCGGTTTTCAAAGCTCGCAGGACGCTGTCGGTATCGAAGCCCGTATCTGCTATTTTCAGCGCGGCGCGAACGAGCGTCATCAGCGGCTGATTTATAACAGGCTGGCGTCTGTCCTCAAATACGGGCACGCCGCATTTTGCAAGCGCGGTCAGCATCGGGCGGATATATGAAGTTTCGTCGCGCACGATAACCGCTATATCGCGGCTTCGGTACTCGCCGGTTCTGAGCATTCGCTTTATATGCGCCGCGGCATAGGCACACTCGCTGCGGATATCTGGCGACGCGACTATAGATATGCTGTCGCACGCGCCGGAAAACACATCCGCCTCGGGGCTCAGAAAGTCACTCGCAAACGCATCGAGCGCGGGATCGCCGTTCGGGTCATTGATAACAACAGGCTTTGCGCACGGCACGCCGACGCTGTTCGCGAGTTTAATGAGCTTCTTTGCAGTATTTTTTGTATGATAGAATATATCGTCGCTGTCCCGCTCGATAAGATCGGGCGCGGTCAGCGCGACATAAACATCGTCTGCCTGGGTGAGTATCTTGCCTATAACTCCGAACTCCTGCGCGGTGAAGCCGCGGAAGGAGTCGAAGAACACCGTTTTATTTTTAAAATACCCGCTTTCGAGAATTTTATCTTTGAGGCGGGTCAGCATGCGGCTGTCGTCAAGCCAGCCGTCGGAGACGAAAGAATCATAGACCGAGAAAACGAGCGAAATATCGGCGAGCTTGCTTTTCAGCATCCCGTCTTCCATGTTGTTCATGGCGGCGGTCATATCCTCCGGAGATATCGCGCACTGGCAGAACTCCTCGTTGAGGCTTAGCAGCTCGCGCACGACCGCGGGGCTGTCCGCGCTGCGGGAATAGACATTCAGTTTATCGGCGCACTGTTCGAGGGCGCGGCTCATCAGAAGTATTTTTCCCGCTTCATTGAGGCGTTTGCCCTTGTCCCAGCCGACGGCGTTAAACACGGTATTCGCAAGGCGCGTGAAGCTCAGCACTTCGACACGCTGGGCGTCCGCCGTTCCGAGGCGTTCGAGCACTATGCGCTCGGCGGCAAAGGAATACTGTTCGGGCACTATCAGCACAGCCTCGCTGCCCGAAGAAGCGATCGAATCCGCCGTATCATAGAGATACCCTGCGGTGCCGCCCACCGAGGGCGAAAGTATCAGTCGCAGCATTTCAAACCTCCGTCAGAAAGATTTCACACAAAGATTATATCACATCCGCGGAAATTTGCTATACCATATTTGGGACATTGATATTGTATATCCAAAAACTCTCTGATATAATAATATCAAAATGACTTATAAGGCGGTACGCAAGATGAGAATATCAACACAGACCGACATTATTTTTCCGGCTTTCGGCATTGACGAGGGCATGAAAATATTCAAAGAGGCGGGCTTCGACGCGCTCGATTTTTCGATGTTCTATATGAACAGCTCCCGCGAGAGCGTGCTCGGCAACATGGGTGAGGATGAGCTTGTCAATAAGCTTTTGGAGTCGAGTGAGAAATATTCGCTCCCGTTCAATCAGGCTCATGCGCCGTTTCCGAGCTACCGTTTCGGCGACGAGGAGTACAACAAATTCGTCTATGAAAAGCTGAAGCTCTCCATCCGCATCGCGGGCAAGATAGGCGCAAGCCAGATAATAGTCCACCCGACCGCCTGCCCGGACGGCGTGGATCAGAAGCAGTTCAACATTGATTTTTACAATTCACTCAAACCCCTGTGCGAGGAGTTTGGCACGAAGATAGCACTCGAGAATATGTTCGGCCACGACGACCGCCGCCATGTCATGCTCGCGAATGTTTGTAGCTACGGCGAGGATCTTGCCGAATACTATGACGCGCTCGACCCGAGATATTTCACGGTCTGCCTCGACCTCGGCCACAGCGGCCTTGTCGGCGACGACGCGGCGCACGCTATAAGAGCGCTCGGCCACAGGAGACTCACGGCTCTGCACGTCCACGACAACAACTATATGGAGGATCTGCACATGCCGCCCTTCACCTGCAAGCTCGACTGGAAGGCTATCGCGCAGGCGCTGCATGACATAAACTACACGGGCGACGTCACTCTCGAGGATGACGGCTTTATCTCGAAGCTGCCCAAGCGCGCCCTGATAAACGGCACGCGCCTCGCCGCAGACCTCGCCTCGGAGCTGCGCGACATGATAGCTCTGTAATAGTTATATTTAAAAGCCGCATTCACCCGGATGCGGCTTTTTCTTGCAATAACAAATAGAGTATGATATAGTTATATTTAATATACATATGCGTAAAACCGCACTGGAGGAATTTTTTTGGATACCCGAAGTTGGGTGCAGATAATTTGCCTTGTACTTCTCATACTGTTTTCGGCATTTTTCTCGGCATCCGAAACCGCGTTCACTTCCCTCAACAGAATAAGACTCAAGACCATGGCGGACGACGGCAACAAGAAGGCCGCCAACGCATACAAGATGGGCGAGAACTACGACAAGCTGCTCTCCACCGTCCTTGTAGGAAACAATATTGTCAACATCACGGCGTCGTCCGTAGCGACGGTGCTTTTCATCAAGCTCATAAACGAGAGCAAGGGCCCGACGGTCTCGACAATAATCATGACTGTCCTTCTGCTCATCTTCGGCGAGGTCACACCGAAGACGCTCGCAAAAGAGATGCCCGAAAAATACGCGATGTTCGCAACGCCGTTTTTGAGGGCGCTCACAGTTATATTAACCCCCGCCGTGGCGTTCTTCATGCTCTGGAAGAAGCTTCTGAGCAAGATTTTTAAATTCAAGAAGGACGACACAATAACCGGCGACGAGCTTTTGAATATCGTTGACGAGGCAGAGTCCGGCGGCGGACTCGACGAGGACGAGAGCGATCTTATCCGCTCGGCTATCTCATTTTACGAATGTCCCGTCGGCGATATCCTGACCCCGCGCGTCGATGTCATTGCCGTTTCAAAAGACGACAGCGTCGAAAAGATAGCCTCGGTGTTCAACGACTCCGGCTTCTCGCGCCTGCCTGTCTATTCGGACGATACTGACGATATAATCGGCTTTATTCACATCAGGGACTTCAACAAATATGTGCTCACAAAGAAACAGCCGATATCCTCGATAATTAAGAAAACCGTCTACATAGCAAAGCAGATGCAGATAAGCGAACTGCTCAAGCTCATGCAGCAGAAAAAGACGCACATGGCGGTTGTCGCGGACGAGTTCGGCGGCACGCTCGGCATAGTGACCATGGAGGACATTCTCGAAGAGCTTGTCGGCGAGATATGGGACGAGAACGACGAAGTTATTGAGGACTTCTCTCCCCAGCCCGACGGCACGGTAAAAGTGCTCGGCGGCGCGCAGCTCGACAAGATGTTTGAATATTTCGACATGGAGGAGGACGAGGAGTCCGAATCCGTATCGGTCGGCGGCTGGGTACTCGAACAGCTCGGCAAAATGGCTGAAGTCGGCGACACGTTTGAATACAAAAATCTTTCCGTCACCGTTACCGACGTTGAACAGCGCAGAGTTATAGAGATCTCCGTGAAGGTCGAAGAGCCGCAAGAAGAGAGCGAAGAGGACAAAGAGGGCTAAAAAAATAAAAAAGAGAGCCGGATTTTTCCGACTCTCTTTTTTATTTGTTACATCGTACTTGCAAGACCGATAAGCAACGGCATGGTCACTATCGAAATGAAGCTGACTATTGCGACCGTTTGGGATGCAAGGCCGGTGTCTTTGTTATACTTCGCCGCAAAGACGACCGTTATGTTTGCGGGCGGTGCGCTCGCCGCAATTATCATTGCGGTCAGCAGCGCTCCCGTGATGCCGCAGAGTCTGAAAACGCCGAGACATATGAGCGGTATAACCGCGAGCTTTATCAGCGCGACGCAGAGTATCCGCCACTCTTTGAGCGCGGATTTTATCTTCGCGTTCGAGAGATATGTGCCGAAAATCAGCATCGCCACGGGTGTGTTGAGCGCGGCAAGATAGTCTATCGGCGCTTCTATGACATTGGGCAGCCTTATCTTCAGCAGATACAGCGGCAAGCCGATTATGAGCGATATAGTGCCCGGATTTATCAGGATGTTCTTGAAGTTGAACTTCGTCTTCTCGCCCGTCTCGGAGCGCGACATCATCCAGATGCCGTGGGTGAACGAAAATAAATGGAACATCATTATGACGACCGAGCCGTAGAACACGCCCTCGTCGCCGAGCACGGCGTAAGCGAGCGGCAGAGCCATATACCCGCAGTTGCCGTAGACGCTCGAATATTTGAATATTGCAGCTTTGCCTATCGGCGATTTGTTGAACACGACAGAGCTGACCGCAACGCCGATAATATGTATCGCTGCGCCGCAGGCGGCGGCTATCGCAAGGCGCGTCGCCGATTCGCGGCTGAACTCCATGGAGATGAACGACTGCACTATCTTTGCGGGAGTGATGATATAAAACATCAGATCCGTGCACAGGCGCGCGGCTTTCTCCGTGAAGAGCTTTGTCCTGTCGGCGATAAAGCCGACAGCGACGAGGATATACAGTATCGCCACCTGCTCGGCGGCGATGAGAAAATTATCTAAAAACATCAGCTCTCTGTTTTCTCAGCCGTTTCGGCGGTCTCGGTGTTTTTCTCGCCAAATCCGACTCTGGTCAGGAGCAGCGCGCAGATGAACACCGCCGCGCCGAGGTCGCACCACTCTATGGGCGACTGATTGCAGAGCAGATAGTCCCTGCCGACAAGGGTCATTATGAATCTCGGCAGGAAGCAAATCAAAGAGAACATAATTGCGGGCAGCCCGTAGCCGACGAGCTTCCAGTCGAAGCCGTCACCGCCAACCTTTGAGTTGAGCTGAGAGAATGCCATTAAAAATGCCATAAGGAACACGCACATAAACAGCTCATAGAGAAGATCGGAAACGTTGAGGAAATTTATCGTGCGCATGAAGCGGTGCATGAGTCTGAAGATACACCAGAGCACCGGGAACAGCGCCATGAGCTTTGACTCCGAGGCGTTTGACTTGCCCTTTAAGTGACCGTAGCCGAAGAGGACGAAGAACACCGCCGCAACAACGGCGCAGAAGCCCTCAAGTCCCCTTGAGATAAGCCCGGTTTTGAGATACTGAACCGACTCAGTGCCGTACATGAGCGCAGTGTCAGTAGCAGTCGCGAACACTGTCTTATACTGCGAAACAGCGTCGATCATCAGCGTCAGAGCGAACATGAACGCAGCTATCGCGAGCCCTGTCGAACCAAACTTTTCGGTCGAATAAGATATCTTCTTTCTGCTCGCTATCGCAATTGCAAGAAACGCAACGGCGGACACGGCAAGCAGGATATACGACAGCCAGATGCTCCAGTCGCTGCCGCTGTAAAAGCCTGTCTTGGGTTCAATCACTCCTGACGCATACTGATAGCAGCGCACCGGAATCAGCACTAGAAGAACCGCTGCAAGGGCTATCATCATAATTTTAAGCATTGAAACTTTTTTATCTTTCGGCATTGTATCAAGTCCTAAAAATTATTTTTATCTGTTAAGCGTGCTCGTCGCTGGGTATATATCTGAGCTCGCCGGGATAATTATCGAGTCTTTCGTCAAGCTTTACATAGTTGCGCTGGGCGCAGACACTCTTATATGCCGGGCGGATTATTCTGCCGCCGGTCATCAGCTCTTCCATTCTGTGCGCCGACCAGCCTGCAACGCGGGCGACGGTGAACAGCGGAGTGAACAGATCCTCGGGGATGCCGAGCAGCTTATACACAAGGCCGGAATAGAGATCGACATTTGCGCACATGATTTTTTTGTCTCCGCGCAGCTCGGCAAGAATCTGCGGAGTGAGGGTCTCGATAAGCTCAAGGAGCTTGAACTCATCCTCAAACTCGGTGTTCTCGGAGAACTTGCGCGCGTGCGATTTCAAAATAACCGCGCGGGGATCGGAGAGGGTGTAGACCGCGTGACCCATGCCGTAGATGAGTCCCGAGCCGTCGCCCGCCTCTTTTTTGAGAATCTTCTTGAGGAAATCGGCGACCTGATCCGCGTCTGTAATATCTTCAACGCCCTGCTTGATATATTCGACCATCTCGGCGACCTTTATGTTCGCGCCACCGTGCTTGGGTCCTTTGAGCGAGCCGATGCCCGCGGCGATAGCCGAATATGTGTCGGTGCCGCTCGAAGTCAGCACGCGGGTGGCGAAAGTCGAGTTGTTTCCGCCGCCGTGCTCGGCGTGAAGCATGAGGCAGATATCGAGCATATGCGCCTCTTCAGGAGTGAATTTTTTATCCGCTCTTATCGAGTAGAGAACCGACTCGGCAGTACTGAGGGTCTTGTCGACCGGGTGGAGATACATGCTCTCGTGATAGAAGTTGCGGCGCTTGACCTGATAGGCGTAGCTCATTATCATGGGCACCTGCGCGAGCAGCTGTATCGACTGGCGAAGGACGTTTTCTATCGAGATATCGTCCGGATTTTCGTCATATGAATAGAGCGCGAGGACGCTTCGCGAAAGCTTGTTCATGATATTGTGCGAGGGGGCTTTCATTATCATATCCTCGATGAACTCGTTGGGGAGCTCGCGGCTCTCGGCGAGAACGCTTTTGAATATCTCAAGGCGTCTTCTCGAGGGCAGAGTACCGAAAAGGAGCAGCCACGCGACCTCTTCAAAGCCGAAGCGTCCCTCCTGCTCGCATCCGCTGACTATCTCGCGAACATCGATTCCGCGGTATATAAGTCTGCCGTCTATCGGGACACGCTCGCCGTCCTCGACATAATATCCCTGAACGCTGCATATCTTTGTCAGCCCCGCCATAACACCGGTGCCGTCCGAATTTCTCAGGCCGCGCTTGACCTGAAAACGATCAAAATACGCAGGATTTATCTTGTTATACTTGTCTATTTCTCCGCATAAACTGTTAAGGGCATCCTGCGGGATAGAGGATATATAATTCGCCATGCGTTCGACTCCTTTCTCGCTCCGTATATAAATTTATATAATAATGTATCAGAGTACAATTTTACACCAAAACGGCAGCAAAAGTCAAGTTTGCCGAGGTTCGGGAGGTAAAAAATATGAAAAACAGAGGATTTTTATTCATCATTCTGATAGCCGTTCTGCTTATCTGCCCGCTCGCCGCAACAGGCGGCGCAAAAGCGCCGGAGAAAGGCGGCAATGAAGTCACAAAAACGAACACACAAGATGATGAGAACTCGATACTCGTGCTCTCCTCTTCAACGAGGAAGATAAACGAAATAGACATGTTCGAATATGTTGTCGGTGCGGTGGCGGCGGAGATGCCGCCGACATATCATTCGCAGGCTCTGCGCGCTCAGGCCGCCGTATGCTATACATATGCGGTCAAAAAGCGTTCCAGTCCCGACCCCACGCTCGGCGGCGCGGACATAACCGACGACAGCGCGGTGCATCAGGGATATTTAGACGCGGCGGCGCGCAAGGAAAAATGGGGCGACAAATACGAGACATATGAAAAGAAAATCGAAGAGGCTGTCAAAGACGTTTTCGGCAAGACGATAACCTATGACGGGGAGACTATAACTGCGGCGTTTCACGCGATAAGCTGCGGGCAGACCTTCAGCGCGGAGGAGGTCTGGGGCAAGGATGTCCCCTACTTAAAGAGCGTCACGAGCGCGGGCGACAGGCTCTCGCCCGACTACTCATCGACGCTGACGCTGACGGCAGATGTGTTCAAAAAGGCTTTCGCCGACTCGGGCGCAGAGCTCGGCGGCGACGCAAAAAAGTGGATAGGCGAAATCAAAAAGACGGACAGCGGATATATTTCCTGCGCCGTGATCGGGGAAAAAGAATTCACGGGCGCGCAGGTACGCGAAAAGCTGGGGCTCCGCAGCGCCTGCTTCGAGATAAAATGCACGGGCGACGAGTTCAAAATTACCGTCCACGGATACGGTCACGGGGTCGGCATGAGCCAATACGGCGCGGACTACATGGCGCGGCAGGGCTCCGACTGGCAGGAGATAATCAAGCACTATTACACCGGAGTGGAGATAAAATAAAAATCGGGGGCTTCCCCGAAAGAGAAAGCCCCGAAGCCGATAAATTTCAGCTCTGCTCGATATTGCCGTTATAAGATATTCTGTAGTTGAGCGTCGCTATCTGCACGCCGCAATAGCTGATAACAAGACAAGCGCAATCCAAATCGACAATTTTTTCAAAAGTTATTCCGTCCGCAGCTCCGTTATAAGACACCTCAAGCCCCGTTATCACCGAAGTTTTGTCAACGGGCGAATACATGCCCGAAGCGGTGACTTCAAACGAAGCGAGCACGTCGAGCTTCTCATGCGACAGGATATCGGCAAAGACAACCGACTTTACCTTGTCGGTATAGCCCGAGGCGGCTTTGCTCACGGGAATCTTCATCACCGAGCAGGAATATCCGTTCCCAATGTTCAGCAAATCGCCCACGATGATATCTTCGCAGATAACTATCGAGGGTCTGTCCTCGCCGCTGTCATAGGCTAACGCCTGAGTACCTGAGCCAAAGGCAAATGCAGTGCAAAGCAGCAGTGCCATTAACATACTTACGACCTTTTTCATTTGAAAGCCTCCCTTGAAATTTTTATAGTTAATTTACTTCGGTAATTTCATTTTAAAATATAAATTGTCAAAAGTCAAGTATATTCAAAAAAACGTTTCTGCATTATAAAATAACGCAAATCGGCGCCCGCGCAGCTCTGCGCGGACGCCGAAGTTTTAGTTTTTAATTTACGCCTTTTTTCGCCGCGGCCTGCATAACTTTGTTGGCTATGGGCGCCGCCGCACTGATACCCTCTCCGCCGTGTTCGACAACAACGACGACCGCCAGCGGGAGATCCTCGCGCTCGGAGAACGCGACAAACCACGAGTGGGGCTCGCCGTCCGTGACCTGCGCTGTGCCCGTCTTTCCGCCGAGCTGAAGCCCGGGGAACTTGCCCTCGCCGTAGTGGGTCGTGACATTCTTTCGGAGCATATCTTTGATGGTATTCGCTATATTTTCGTCGAGATATTTGAGCGTCGGCGAAGTCAGCGAGCTCAACGTGCTGTCGCTCTTGAGTAGCTTCGGTGCAGGTGCGCTGCCGCCGTTCGCTATCGCGCCCATCATGGTGAGCATCTGGCAGGGATTCGCAAGGGTCTGATACTGACCGATGCCCGCCCAGCCGCGGTCGACGCTGACTGCATCTTTCAGAGTGAAATAGCTCTTTGTGACGCTTATTCCGTCTATTGTTATCCGCTTGTTGAAGCCGACCTGCTCGGCGGTCTTCGTCAGCGCGTCGTTGCCGAGCTCCTCGGCAATGCAGGCGAAGGTGCTGTTGCAGGATTTGCTGAGTGCCTGCTGGAAATTGAGCTTTCCGTGGACGGAATTACACTTGACTATACCGGTAGAGGTCTTATATTGACCGGTGCAGGTAAATGTGCGCGAATTTATATCGGGTATATTTTCGAGCGCGCTAATCGACGTGACGATTTTAAAAGTCGAGCCGGGAGTGAACACGCCTGACAAGAAGCGGTTGAGATATATCGCCTCGTATTTTCCTGTTGTATCGCTGTCGATATTGGTAGGCTTATTATACGGGTCATAAGTCGGGGTCGAGACCATGCAGAGAATTTCGCCCGTCTTGTAGTTATATACGCCGACTGCGCCCTTTCTGCCGTTTAATGCGTTATACGCCGTGACGCAGAGATCGGCGTCTATAGTCAGGGTTATGTCGTTGCCCGCTCCGTTTCTCTTCAGGTCGTATACACCGTTTAAGAAGCTGTAGCCCGTGAGCTCGCCGCGGAACGCGCTGTGCGCTCCGGTTGAGATAAAGCCCTCGAGGTCGCCGACCGCGTGGAGGGTCGCGCGGCGCACGGTGCTGTTCGAGTTATATTTTCTCTCGCCGTTCGCTGTCTGAGCCAGCACCTTGCCGTTGCGGTCATATATCGTGCCCGCCGCGACTATCTGACCCGACGAATATATATGCTTGTTGGCGCGCTTGAACACCCATGTTTCGGCGTTGATGCCGAATGTTGCGGCGAGGACTATGACGCCCGCAAGAAAAATTGCCACGAGCGCAAACATGAGCTTTGAGCGTTTTGCTATGCCTTTCATTCAATCAGTCCTTTCCGCGGGTTACGAGTCAGAATCGAGATAATATTTCGAGCCTATCCAAGTGCGGTTGTCCGCCGCCTTGATGAACGCTATCAGCGCCCAGCAGCATATCGCGCTCGAACCGCCTCGGCTGATGAACGGGAGGGTGACGCCCGTAAGGGGCAGCAGATCGGTGACGCCGAAAACATTGAGTCCCGTCTGGAAGAGCAGGAGGCAGCCCGCCGCTATGCCGGATATGGCATAGAAAGCCGAGCGCGAACCACTCGCGCAGCGGATGCTGTGAAACGCGATAAACATTATGCAGAGGATGACGAGGATGCCCATGATAATGCCCCACTCCTCGCATATCATGCCGAATACCAAATCTTCCGTCGCTGCGGGGACTTCTTTGAGCTTTCCGTCGCCGATGCCGACGCCGAGCAGTCCGCCGCTGACGCTGTAGATGAGCACGCGCGTCTGCTGATAGCCCTTGCCGTACATATCGTCCCAGACATGGCGGTAGGTCGCAAAGCGAGCCATAACAAAGTCGGAGCGTATCAGCACAACGAGTCCCGCCGCCATCGCCGCGCCGACGCACAGGAGCACTATCGTGCGGAAGTCGCCGGAGCGCATGAACGCGAGGACTATGAACGTAAAGAAGAATATCAGCGCCGCGCCGAGATCGCGCATTAAGAACAGCAGCGCCACGCAGACGACGCAGAAGATAATATATTTTGTGAGCGAGCGAGTTGTCTGCAATTTATCGAGAGTCGCCGCGCCGACAAAGACGAACGCGACCTTGACGAACTCTGAAGGCTGGATGGACATTCCGCCGATACTCAGCCAGTTGAACGCGCCCTTTATGTTACGCGCAAGGATAAGAGTCAAAACCAGCAGCCCTATTGCCGCCACAGCCATAGGCGTTCTCATCACCATGGCGCGGTCAACATTCGAGATGAGCCAGAGCAGAGCGACAAAGCAGAATATGCCGAGCATATCCGCGATGAACTGCGTCTTGACCAAATCTTTGTTCGCACCCGCAACGGTGACAAGTCCTATGCCCGTCAGGAAGAACGCTATCATTTCGAGCGCCGGGTCTGCGCGTTTTCTCGCTATCGACATCGCGATGAAATAAACCCACTCGACAGCGAGATATGCGCCGAAAAATATGAGACATTCCGTGCTCAGCGAGCCGTCATCGTTGAACACGACCTGAGCCATCGATATGACCTGAAACAGCGTGAGTAAAATCAGCGCGGGGAGCCACCATTTTGTTCTCTTCATTGTCTTTTTCATGCGCTCTCCCCTCCCGTCGTTCTGAAAGTGAGCGTACTGCCGCAGATATTGATCGTGTCGCCGTCATCGAGCTGAGTCATGCGTCTGACGGGTCTGCCGTTGAGCAGAGTGCCGTAGGTCGAATCCATATCCGTAACGCTCCATTTGCCCGTTCCGTCATCGAACACGAGCATGGCGTGATGAGCCGAGACATTCTGCCGCTTTAACTTTATCTGCACATCGTCTCCGCTGCCTATCATACAGGTTATAAGGCCGTCGATTCTATATGCGTTTCCGGTCTTTTCGTCGATTATATAATCCGCGTGCTCGTCCGCAGGGGCGGACTGTTCACCGTCCGCCTGTTCAACATGCTCTTCCGGAGCCTGCTCGGGCTCGATAGCCGCATTCTCGACGAATACGAACACCGCGTTGCCGAAAACTATCGTGTCCCCGTCCGCAAGGGCGCGGGGCTTGTCTATCTTCTCGGCGTTGATATATGTTCCGGTTTTCGAACGCGTGTCTGTCACGCGCCAGCCGTTCTTATGCTTTGAAAGCACGGCGTGAAAGCGCGAAACGGTGTTATATCCGAGGACGATATCGCACGCCTTGCTGCGCCCGACCGACACTTCATAGCCGGACAGCGGCAGGCGGTCGCCGTTCGCCTCGTTGACAAGATATCCGGTGACGCCGATCTTCTTATTGCCCTTGAGCAGAGAGGGCACGCAGAACGCCGCAACAATCAGCGCGAGCACGGGCATTATCCACCGCGCCGCATCGCCGAATATGAGAGATATATCTATATTCATGAGTCCACCTCCGATAATCATAACGACTGACGAAAAGTTATTCCTGCTGTCATTTTACTTTTTTCGCAGTCAAAAGTCAACCGCGCGCCCGTACTTAGTTCGTTCATATTTGGGCGATACCCTTGATTTTGTTCGCGATATAATGTATTCTATTATCATGGCGCAAAAAGCGCAAAGGATGTTAAAACAAATATTCTTAAAGGAATGATGATAAAAATGAAAAAAGCTATTCTGTGTATTTTCATGTGCCTTGTGCTCATGCTGAGCTTTGCCGCCTGCAAAAACAAGGACGGCAGCTCGGACACCACCGCACCCGACACCACGGAGGGCACCACTTCGAGCCTTGAGGACATAATCAACGCCCTCAACGGAGTTGACACTACGGATTCTTCGAACCCCGCGAGCACCACCGAGGCGACCGAGCCCGTGACAATGCCGAAGGGTCATGAGATAAAGGACAACGGCGCGAAGAAGGACATCAAAAAGACCCGCTTCTACACCTATTTCCAGAAGAACTCAAAGCGCGATTCCTACACCATGACCGCGACCTGCTCCTCCAATATGCAGGGCGCCTCCGTCAATGTGCCCCTGACGATGGTCAAATCAGGCAAAAAAGCCTATACGAGCATGAAGGCTCCCTTGGGCAACGGCGTGGCCATGACAATGTCGTTTATTTCGGACGGTCAGAAGTTCTATATGGTGTTCCCCGAGGCCAGAATGTATCTCGCCCTTGACGCAAGCGAGGCGGGCGACGTCAACGAGGCTATGGGCTCGCTTTCCGCGATAGACTTCGAGGGCATGGAATATGTCAAGACCTCCGAGGTCAAGGCTGACGGCAAGAAATATATCTGCGAGGAATATAAGAGCAACGACAGCACGATAAAATGCTACTTCTACGGCGATGAGCTCGTCAAGATGGAGATACTCAGCAGCGAAAGCGTGTTCGTCTGCGACGACATCAAGTTCTCCTCAAAGGTCGACGAGAGCCTGTTCAAGGTGCCTGCGGGCTACACAGACATATCTGCCTCTTACGGCACGGGCGGTGGATTTCCGGGGCTTGTAAAATGAGTATAACTAACAAAAATGTGATAATAACCGGAGCTGCCGGCGGCATAGGCCGTGCGGCGGCTCTTGCCTTTGCAAAAGACGGATTCGGCGTGCTGATTAACTACCACACTTCTGAGAATGCTGCGCTCGCTCTCTGCCGCGAGATAAACGAAGAAAACGGCAGGGCGGTCTGCTTCAGAGCCGATGTGAGCGCGAGAAGCGAAGTGGACGAGATGACGGACTTCGCCCGCAGGGAGCTCGGCAGAATAGGCGTGCTTATAAACAACGCCGGAATCGCTCAGCAGAAGATGTTCTGCGACATCACCGAGCAGGATTTCGACCGCATGATGGGCGTCACGGTCAAGGGCGCGTTCAACTGCATTCAGGCGGCTCTGCCCGACATGGTTCACGAAAAGAGCGGAAAGATAATCAATGTTTCCTCGATGTGGGGCGTGTGCGGCGCGTCGTGCGAGGTGCATTATTCCGCCGCAAAGTCGGCTCTGATCGGGCTGACGAAGGCGCTCGCGCGCGAGCTTGCGCCGTCAAACATTCAGGTCAACTGCATCGCCCCCGGCGTTATCGACACGAAGATGAACGCCTCCCTCGGCGAAGAGACGCTCGAACTTTTAAAAGAAGAATCTCCCATGGGACGCTTCGGCACGCCCGAAGAAGTGGCGCGCCTCATGCTCTTCCTCGCGGGAGACGGTTCGGATTTCATAACCGGGCAGACGATAGGCATAGACGGCGCTTTTATCTGATGCACACATTGTGCTCAATTTTTCCGTTCATTTTTATAGTTTTTGTATAATTCTTCTTGATTTCTCATTCTTTTTATGTTAAAATCAATTGAAATGTACACAAACAAAGCCGCGGAGGGGTTTTTCGCGGCAACAAAATCTGTTTGGAGGAAACGATATGGCTAACTGCCCCAAGTGCGGCGCGCATCTCAAACTGACTGACTGGCGCCCCACCTGCCCTCATTGCGGCATCAATCTTATTTACTACGGAATGGAGGAGCGTCTGCTCGAGGATGCCGACAAGGCCGAGAGCGAACACGCCGTATTCCAGAAGAAGCTTGACAGGCTCAAGGCTTCGTTCATCGGATCTCCCCTGACAATAATCAGAATCGTGCTCAGCCTTCTTCCCATCGGAGCACTCATGCTTCCGCTGGCGAATGTGTCCTTCTGGGGACCGTTCTTCGAGAAGAAAGTGTCGGTCAACGCCATCACGATATACAATGCGGTGTCAGCGCTCGATTTTGACGCGCTGTTCAAGTATATCGGCTCGAGCTTCTTCGGCAGCACTTTCCTGCTCTACTTCATATCGCTTGTGACGATCCTGCTTTCGGCAGTGCTCATCCTCGTCAGCCTCATTATGCTCACGATGGCATGCTCGAAGCGCGGCAACCCCCGCAACATCACCCTCAACAGCATCATGATTGTGCTCGCGACGGTCTCGATAGTCTGCTTTAACTTTTTCTCGAAAGATCTCGCGAAGTTCTTCCCCGATGTTTTCAGCGGTTCGGTCGGCTTCGGCGCATATGTGTTCCTCGGAACGCTCGTCGCGCTGCTTGTCATCAATATCGTTATCGCGAAGGTCGGCGTAAAGGTCAAGTACACTGAGACATTCATCGGCGGTATCCCGTCTGAGGAATACTTCGAATATGTCAAGCAGGGCATGAGCACCCACGCTATCAGAAAGATGATGGCAGAGATCGATGCAAACAACAAGGTCGAGCTCGCCATGAAGGCAAAGGAAGAGGCCGACAAACTCGAAGCAGAGGCAGAGAAGCTCTCCGCAGAGGCGAAAGCCGCAGAAGCCGCAGGTGCTTCCGATGCGGGTCACAAGACTCAGCTCGCCGCTCAGGCAGTCGATGCGGCTGCGAAGAAGGCCATGGAGGCCGCGGAACTCGCAAGAGAAGCTACCGCCACCATGGAGTCCCTCAAGCAGTTCAACGAGCCCGGCGCAGAGACAGAAGAAAAGGAAACTGTCTCCGCAGACAAAAAATAAAAACAATATCGGATTTTTAAAGCCGTACAGTATCCGCTGTGCGGCTTTATTTTTATAATCATTGCAACCGCGCGTTTTTTATGCTAAAATCTACTGAGTATCTTTCGGAGGTGGCAAGTTGTATTTATCGGCTGAAAAACTGAAGAGCGGCGCTCTGCTCGCCCCGATGGCGGGCGTGGCGGACAGATCCATGCGCGAGCTGTGCATGGAGTTCGGCGCAATAGGCTGCATCGGCGAGATGGCAAGCTCAAAGGGCATAAGCATGAACGACCGCAAATCCTCCGAACTGCTGAGTCTGAGCTATGCCGAACGCCCGGCGGGTGTCCAGATATTCGGCGACGTGCCAGAAATAATGGCAAAAGCCATTGAGACCTGCATGAAATATTCGCCCGATTTCATCGATATAAATATGGGCTGTCCCGCACCGAAGGTTGCGGGAAACGGCGGCGGCAGCGCGCTGATGAAGCGTCCCGAGCTTGCCGCGGAGATAGTCGCGCAGTGCGTGAAGGTCTCCCCCGTTCCGATAACGGTCAAGATGCGCGCCGGCTGGGACGCGGAGAATATCAATGCGCCGGAGCTTGCCGTGCTATGCGAGCAGGCGGGCGCGGCGGCGATAACAGTACACGGCAGAACGCGCAAGCAAATGTATGCGCCACCCGTCGATCTCGAAGTGATAGCCGAAGTGAAAAGGCGCGTAAAAAGTATCCCCGTCATCGGAAACGGCGACATTGTAGACGGCAAGAGCGCTGCGGATATGTTTGATAAAACCGACTGCGACGGAATAATGGTCGGTCGCGGAGCGCTCGGCAGGCCGTGGGTATTCACTCAGATAAGCGAATATCTAAAAAGCGGAACTGTTCTCCCTGACCCGCCCGTAGATGAGCGCATGGACATAATGCTTCGGCATATCAGCGCGCTGATAGCAAACAAGGGCGACTATATCGGAATCCGCGAGGCGCGCAAGCACTCGTCGTGGTACATTCGCGACATACATGGGGCGGCGGCTTTTCGCCGCGAGCTCGGCACGCTCGAAAGTTTTGAACAGCTTGAATCGATAGCGAAAAAGGTAGTTGAATCTGCCGCAGAATAAAGAAACGGGGAACCGCCGGAAAGCAAGAAGCTCTCCGGCGGTTCCCCAAACCATATCTCCTATATACCCTTCCGCGCCGATTGCACGGAACGCAGTTAGTATAACACCGAATACATATAACCGTCAATATTATTCAACAAAAAGCACCGCCGAAAAGCTCAGCGGTGCAGTTTTATTTTTATCTGTTGAAGCTGTCAAGAATGATGCTGAACTCGTCATCGGGATTTATCTCAGCAGGTCTCTTGGCGATATAAGGAGCTTCTTCCTTCTTCGGCTCTTCGGGAGCTTCGGGCTTCACGGGCTGAGTGATGCTCGTCTGAACATACTCGGTCTGCGCCGCCGGAGCTGCGGGAGCCTCCGCCTTGGGCTGCTCTGTGGGATACATCGCTGACTTCGGCTTATCTTCAAAGCCGGTTGCGATAACGGTTATCATCATCTCGTCATCCATGTTCTCGTCGAACGCGATGCCCCATGTGATATCCGCATCGGGATGAGCCTGCTCGGTGATGAGCTCGGCTGCGCCCTCGATATCCTCAAGGTCAACATCGGGAGCAGCGGTGAAGCTGATAATAACTCCCTTTGCGCCCGCGATCGAAGTCTCAAGCAGCGGGCTGGAAATGGAGCCCTTTGCCGCCTCTGTAGCCTTGTCCTTGCCGGAGGCCTTGGCAAAGCCCATGTGAGCATAGCCTGCGTCCTTCATTATCGAAGTGACATCGGCGAAGTCGAGGTTGACGAAGCCGGGGACTTTTATAAGCTCGGAGATACTCTTGACGCCGTGGAGCAGGACTTCATCCGCCATCTCAAAAGCCTCGGCAAATGACATCTTCTGTCCGTTGTTCATCGCCTTGAGCTGTTCGTTGGGTATGACAATAAGGCTGTCCACATTCTCGGCAAGGTTTTCTATACCCTTTTGAGCCTGAAGTTGCTTCTTTCTGCCCTCAAACTTGAAAGGACGGGTGACAACACCGACGGTGAGTATGCCCATATCCTTGGCGATTCTTGCAATTACGGGAGCGGCGCCTGTGCCCGTTCCGCCGCCCATTCCGGCAGTGATGAATATCATATCCGTGCCCTTGAGCGCGTCGGAGATAACATCGCGGCTCTCTTCAGCCGATTTCTCGCCTATTTCAGGTCTGCCGCCTGCGCCCTGACCCTTTGTCAGCTTTTCGCCGATCTGGATCTTGTGCGTTGCGCGGGAATGAGTAAGTATCTGCTTGTCCGTATTGACAGCAATAAACTCTGCGCCGAGCACGCCGCTGTCGACCATGCGGTTGACGGCATTTCCGCCGCCGCCGCCGACGCCTATAACTTTTATCTGCGTGGTTATCTCGCAGTCATTGTCGAGTTCAAACGCCATTTTGTAACCCCCAAACTGATATGTAAAAAACGGTTAGTTTTCAGATAGATTAATTTTAGCATATATTCAATGAAAAGACAAGCAAAAAATCAAAACAAATTTGCCGTCCTATTCGACCGCCTGTTCCGGCGATATCTCCGCCGTTGTCCGTTCTTCAGACGTCGTTTCGCTCTTCTTAGTTCCGGGTCTGAAATACGCCTCGTCAGTTATGGAGGCGTCAAGAGTGCCATACTCGCTCGAGTCGACTCTGTCTTCATTTTCGACGGCGCCTGCCGCGAGCTTGAGCTTGTCCGAAATATCGGCAAAAGCACCGAGCTTTATCGTTATTCTGCCGTCATATGTAAGCGTCAATGCGGTGGGATCGCTCACATCCGCGCCGGTTATCTTGCCTTTAAGCGAGGTCTTTTCAGCCTCAGCCATCAGATTTTTGTATGTATCAAGCGGAGACTCCTCACCGTCCTTTACATCGAATGCAAGAACGCTCCCGGGTTCAAAAGTTTTGGCTTTCGGGAACTTTATTTTCTGCGACACATTCTCGGGCTCGGAATCGAGCAGTTCGATAACTTTGTATTTCGTATCGGTCAACGCCCATGTGCCGTCGACGCAGACGCCGTAGAACACCTTCGCCTGCTTATATTCTATAGAAACCGTGTGCGGCAGCTTGCGCTTTATCGTCACCGTTTCTATATACGGCAGCTTCTTGGTTATCCTGTCTTCGGCTTTGTTGAGATTAATCCACATCAGGCAGTCGCCGATATCTATCCCGGACGCGCTGACTATTTCGTCTCCGTCATATCTGCCTTCTCCGCTCAGAGAAAAGCCCTCCACGCGGAACAGCACCGCACTGCCGATGAGCGCAGCTACCGCGAGCACAACAATAACGATCGGCAGAGTCACTATCGCTATTCTCACGCGACGGCGGCGTCTCGCCTTTTTGCTCAGTCTTTTCTTTTTCGGAGTCTTATTTTTCTGCGGCTGTGCTTTTTTGTTTTCCATGCGGGACACCCCTTTTCAACTTTCTCTTTCGATCTCCGCCCCAAGTGAGCGAAGCTTTTCTTCCATATCCTGCCAGCCTCTGTCAATGAGACAGACATTTTCTATCGTCGTGCTGCCCTGCGCCGCAAGCCCCGCAACGGCAAGCGCCGTACCCGCTCTCAAATCGGCGGCGCACACACATGCACCCGTAAGCGTCTCGACGCCCTTTATCACCGCAACCTTGCCCTCGGTCATTATATCCGCGCCGAGGCGGCAGAGCTCGCGCACATGGCGATATCTGTTTTCAAAAATATTCTCTATCATAACGCTCGTGCCGTGCGCCACGCTGAGCATAGCCATGACCGCCGCCTGGGAATCGGTCGGGAAACCCGGATACGGCATCGTCCGCACGGTCTGAACACTGCGCAGACGAATGGGAGCCAAAATATGCACGCTGTTTTCGCCGCAGTCAACTTTGCACCCTGCCTGCTCAAACACGGGGATTACCGGAGTTATATGTTCGGCGCGGGTGTCTAAAATGCGCACGTCACCGCCGGTCACTGCCGCGGCAGCCATATAGGTCGAGGCGATTATTCTATCGGGAATGACCGTATGCTCGGCAGAATGGAGCTTTTTCACGCCGCAGACCTTTATCTCGCCGCTGTCGGCGCCGGATATATGCGCGCCGCAGGAGCAGAGAAAATCCGCAAGATCGGCTATCTCCGGCTCGCGCGCAGCATTGAGTATAACTGTTTCGCCCTCGGCTGACGCCGCGGCAATAAGTATATTTTCAGTCGCGCCCACGCTCGGGAACGAGAGAGTTATCTTTTCTCCATGGAGACCGTCTGGACATCTGCAAGAGAGCACGCCGCCCTCGGTCTCGATTTGTGCGCCCATAAGGCGCAGGGAGGACAGGTGAAGGTCAATCGGACGCAGTCCTATCTCGCAGCCGCCGGGCGCGGATATCTCCGCCATACCGAGCCTTGCGAGCAGGGGCGACAAAAATATAACGGACGAGCGCATCTCGCACATGAGCTCGCGCGGCACGTCACAGCGGCTGACATCTGTCGCATCTACTGTGACCGTGTCGCCCTCGCGTTCGACTTTGCAGCCGATAAAGCGCAGAATTTTTATCGCGGCGTCAACATCGGAAAGGCGCGGGCAGTTATGAATAACACTCACGCCGTCAACGCTCGCCGCAGCCGCCAAGATAGGCAGTGCGCTGTTTTTTGCGCCCTGGAGGCGCACCTCGCCCGAGAGTCTGTTTTTCCCTGTGATCCTCACCGTTTCCATTTTCGCACCCCGCGCAACTCAATTAGTAACTGCGTGCCATCATATGCGAAAATGATTTGTTCTGTTACCCGACCACCTTGCACAGGCAGTCATATATACGCTGCGCCGCGTCGCTGACGCACATTGCGCGGGCGTTTTCGCCCATTTTATCGAGCCCTGCGCGGTCCGCGAGAAGCTTCTCGACCTCTTCGGTCAGCTTTTCGCCCGTCAGGTCTTTCTCTTCGATAACCACCGCCGCGTTCTTTTCAACGAGAGTCATCGCGTTGTGATACTGATGATTCTCCGCAACATACGGCGAGGGAATGAGTATCGACGGCTTGCCGAGAGCCTCTATCTCCGAGAGAGTCGATGCGCCGGCGCGGTTGATGAACAGGTCACACGCCGCCATGCAGCGGGACATATCGTCTATGTATTCTCTTATTGTAACATTCTCGAATTTGTCCGGGTCGACTCCGCGCTTTTTAAGCTCGTCCGCGACCCATGTGCCGCTGTGTCCGGTGGCGTGGATGAAGCAGCAGTCGCCCTTTGGGGCTCGTGCCGCTATCAGCTCGACCATAGCTCTGTTTATCGGCTCCGCGCCGAGGCTTCCGCCGGAGGAGAGAATGAGCGGACGGCTGTCAACGCCCAGTTCGAGACGGCTGTGTTCTTTATCCGCTGTAAAGAACTCGGCGCGCACGGGAAGTCCCGTCAGCACGCAGGGATTCTTCGGCTCGAGGTATTTTTCCGCCGCCATGCTCGTGAGCATAACAGCATCGACCTGCTTTGCGAGCGCCTTGTTTGTAACGCCGGGATAGGCGTTCTGCTCGTGGATAGCGGTCGGCACGCCGAGCTTCGCCGCCATTCTGATAACGGGACCGCTGACATAGCCGCCGAAGCCTATTGCAAGCTCGGGCTTAAAATCCTCGATTATCTTTTTCGCCTGCGAGGACGATTTGAACATCTTTGAAACCGTCTTTATGTTATGAACGATACCCGCCGGGCTCAGGTCGCGGCGGAAACCGCTGATATCTATCATCTTTATCGGGTAACCCGCCTGGGGAACGAGCTTCGCCTCCATTTTATCGGCAGTGCCGACGAAGAGTATCTCGGCAGTCGGATCCTGCGAACGGATATATCCGGCAACAGAAAGAGCCGGGTTGATATGGCCGCCTGTGCCGCCTGCGGCGATAAGAATTCTTTTTGCTTTGAGCATATTGACTCCTCCGTTGTTTTTATATTTTCTCTATTTTTGCGCTTCGCGATACGCTCAGCACAACGCCCATCTCTATGAGCAATATCCACAGTGATGTGCCGCCGTAGCTGAAGAACGGAAGGCTGATTCCGGTATTGGGAATGAGATCGGTGACGACCGCGATATTGAGCGCCGCCTGAAGCCCGACCTGAACCGCGATGCCCATAACGAGCAGGGACGCGAATGTGTCTTTGGTACGCATGGCGATATCGAAAGCGCGCTTGACAAGAAGCACGAACAGCACGATAACAACCAGCGCGCCGACAAGACCCATCTCTTCGCAGAATATCGAGAAGATGAAGTCGTTCTGCGGCTCGGAAACATACATGTGCTTCTGGCGCGAATTGCCGAGTCCGACGCCGAACAGTCCGCCCGAGCCGATAGCATAGAGGGAGTTGTTCGTCTGCCAGCGGGCGTCGCCGGGGTCATAGCTCTTATCGAGCCATGCGATTATTCTCTCCGCCGCATAGGCGGGCATCTTATTTCTGAAAACGACCATGAGCACTGCGCCGCCGACGATACAGGCTATGACGAGCGGATACCACTTGCGGTCAATGCCGCCGAGATATGTCATCGCTATGCCGAGCAGACCAACGAGTATAGTCGCGGAGACGTGTTTTTCGAGAGCGATAAGTCCGCACATAACGCCGACGACTATCATATAGAGGAACATCATCTTCCAGTCGGAGCATATGGCTTTTTTGCGTCTGTCCATGCTCCACGCGCAGTACATTATCAGCGCGACCTTTGCAAATTCGGACGGCTGGAACAGGTTCTTGCCGCCGATAACGAGCCAGCGTTTGAAATCGCCGTCGCCGTGGAAAATAAGCACGAGAACAAGAAAGAAGAACGCGACGGTTATCGCAAAAAACGATAAATCTTTGAGCACCCTGTAATTTATTCTCGACACCAAGAACATCAGCACAACGCCTGTTACGGCGAAGATCAGCTGACGCTCGATATAATAATACGCATTGCCCTTATGCCTGTTTATGGCGTTGATATAGCTCGCCGAGAACAGGGCTATCAGTCCGATAATAAGCAGGATGACGACGAGCAGGAAGAACTTCGTGTCTATCTTCCCGAAAGCCAGCACTTCGCGCTTGTCGAGCCTTTTTATACCGTTCGGGGCATATTTATAGAACGGGTAATACTGGCGAAAAAGCTTTTTTGCAGGCGACATTTCCTCGCTCTCTCTTTTCGTTTTTTCGCGCTTTGTATTCTTCGTTTTTCCTTTTGACTGCGTCATCCCGATCCCCCTTTCGTCTGCGTTTATTTTTTAAAGTGCGTAGCCGCCGAAATACATCAGCGCAATCGCCGCGGCTCCGCCGATGGCGTTGACTATCGAAAACACTGCGACTATCTTCTTCTCGCTCCAGCCGCTCATCTCAAAATGATGATGAATGGGAGCCATCTTGAAGATGCGCTTGCCGTGAGTTATCTTGAAATAGCCGATCTGGAGGACGTCGGACGCGCCCTCTATAACATATATTATACCCGTCAGGAGCAGAATAAGCGGGCAGTTGAGCGCATACGCGATAGCAACGACCATGCCGCCGAGGAACATCGAGCCTGTGTCGCCCATGAACACCTTTGCGGGGTTGTGATTCCAGATGAGGAATCCGATGCATCCGCCGATAAGTACGCTCGCCATGAGCGAGACACCGAAAAATTTATGCATATAAGCGATAATACACATCGAGAGGCCGAATGTTATCGTAACGCTCGAGCAGAGTCCGTCGATGCCGTCGGTGAAGTTGACCGCGTTTATCGCGGCATAGATAACGACAAAGCCGAAAATCCAGAAGAATATGCCCATCTGAACATTGCCGGCGAACGGAATGAACATATATGGCTTGTTGCCCATGCTCATATAGAGCGAGACGAGATAAGCGATTATAACAAGCGCCTGAAGTATTGTCTTCTGCTTCTCGGTCAGACCGAGATTGCGCTTTTTGACGACCTTTATATAGTCATCGGCAAAGCCGATGAGCGCCACGCAGAGAGCAAAGATAATGCCGCTGTAGAACTTCGTATAAAGTTCCGTTGTCGGCGCGCCGGTTGCGCTGCTGGCAACGATATCGCCGCCGAGGAGCTTGTCGGTAATAACAGTCACCGCAACCGCGGCTATCGTGCCGAAGATAAACATGAGTCCGCCCATGGTCGGTGTGCCCTGCTTTTTCTCGTGCCACTTCGGGCCGATGTCAAGAATAGTCTGCCCGAAATGGAGCTTTCTCAGCCACGGAATTATGGCAAGCCCGAGCAACGCGGTGACAAGCGCCGCGGCCGCCGCGCCCATTATCAATGCTGCGATAGTGTTCATTGTTTTTTCCTCCCTGTATCGTGCGAAAGCCCGAGAATTTCTCTTACGGTCTCCCGTTCGTCAAGCGGCAATTTTTCGCCGCCGATAAGCTGATATTTTTCGTGTCCCTTGCCCGCGAGCAGGACTGTGTCGCCGGGTTCGGCTGTTTTAAGCGCGAGCGCTATCGCCTTGCGTCTGTCCGGTTCAACGAACAGATCGCGGCGTTTTTTGTCCGTGCCTTTTAGAATATCGCCGATTATTTTTATCGGGTCTTCCGAGCGCGGATTGTCGCTCGTGACGATAATCTTATCCGCATATTTGCACGCGGCGGCGCCCATCAGTGGGCGCTTGCTTCTGTCCCTGTCCCCGCCGCAGCCGAAAAGGACTATGAGCTTCCCGCGGCAGGACGGGCGCAGAGCCCGCAGCACCTGTTCAAGCCCGTCGGGCGTGTGGGCGTAGTCAATAATGACGCTGTACGGTGCTGAACACTCAACGCGTTCGAGCCGTCCGCAGACGCTTTTTGACTTCGCGAGCGACTGCGCGGCATCTTTCGGCTCGATGCCGAGATTTATCGCGCAGGCAACCGCCGCCATGGCGTTTGAGACGCTGAAAAGTCCGGGGGACGCGAATTCTATATGTTCTATGTGCCCTTTCGAGACAAGCTCAAAATGGACACAGTCCGAAAGAAGCGAGATATTTTTCGCCGTATAGTCGGCGCAGTCGAGCACGGTTGAGAATGTAATTACTTTTCCCTTTGCCGCGGCGATTATCGCGCCGGCGCGCGGATCGTCGAGATTGACTATTGACAGCGTGGAATGTTCAAAGAGCTTTTTCTTCGCGGAAAGATAATTTTCAAATGTGCCGTGATAGTCCAAGTGGTCGCGCGTGATATTTGTGAACACCGCCGCGTCGAAGTCTATTCCCTCGAGTCTCCCCTGCGCGAGCGCCTGAGACGAAGCCTCCATGACGCAGGCTTTGCACCCCTGCGAAACGGCACGCGAGAGCAGCGAATAAAGCTCCGGCGGCTTTGGCGTAGTCAGCCCGCTCGGCAGATTTTCATCCCCGAGGCGGTTGCAGACCGTTCCGGTGAGCAGTGTTTTCGCCCCCGAATCGGAAAGGATATTTCTGATAAGCGTGGTCACCGTCGTTTTTCCGTTCGTGCCCGTGACGCCTATCATTCTGAGCCTGCGCTCCGGGTGATTACAGAGTGCCGCGCAAAGGCGCGCATATGCGCCGCGGGAATCCGCGACATGAAGCTCGTTTTCGAGCCCCAGTCTATCCTGAGTCACAACAGCCGCCGCGCCCGAGGCGAGAGCCTCCGCCGCCGCCGTATGACCGTCGAAGCTCCTGTGGCGTATGCACACGAACAGCGAGCCGGGTCGGACGAGTCTGCTGTCATCGGTGACAAAATTTATATCCGCATCGTTTTTTGTACTTCCGTCAAATTCAACTTCCCGGAACAATTCGGAAAGTCTCATTGAAAATCTCCTTTATCAGCCCGGAGAATCGGAAACGCCGGTATTCGATTTGAAGTACACTGTGACCGTCGTGCCGTAATCGACACTTTCGCCCTTTGCGATGCTCTGCCCGTAAGATGTGAGCTCGGAGTTGACGAGAGTGTTGCCGGATATCTTGATATTTATGCCCGCGGCAGCCGCAGTGCGGTTGACCTGGGTTATCGAAAGTCCCGTCAGATCGGGCACTTTGGTCTTTGTTTCAACGGGTCCGCCCTCGGTATAGAGCACGACTATGCCGCCCTTGGGCACGCTCTGATAGGCACCTGGAAGCTGGCTGATAACCTTGTCGCCGTTGCCGATAACCTTGCAGTTGAAGCCTGCCGAGCGAAGCTCCGAAGAGACCTCCGAAACATTCTTGCCGACATAGTTGGAAACCGTCGTGTCGAGCTTTGCAAGCTCGCTCTCGGTATACTGCGGCTCAACGTTGAGATATTTGAGCGTTTTTTCCATGACCTGCGCGGCAACGGGAGCGGCTATCTGACCGCCCTGAATCTGACCGCCGTGCGGCTCATCGATAATAATAATTATTGCAACCTTCGGATCGTCCGCAGGGGCAAAACAGCCGTAGGATGCGACGTGCTCGCCGGTCTTGCCGAGCTTCTGCGAGGTACCGGTCTTGCCCGCGACGCGGTAGCCGATAACATATCCGTTTTTCGCCGTGCCTTCGTTGACGACGCGGCGCATCATCTCGGCGACTTTTGCAGAGGTCTCCTCGCTTATCACCTGACGCCTGACGGTCGGCTGAGTCTCGCTGACGACATTGCCGTTGTCGTCGAGGACTTTCGCGACGACATAGGGTTTCATCAGCTTTCCGCCGTTGGCTATGGCGGAGAGTGCAGTCACCATCTGAATGGGCGTGACCTGGAACGACTGACCGAACGAGGAGCTCGCGAGGTCGATGAGCGTCATGCCCTCGTGGGCGTGGTAAGTGACGCCCGCCTTGGGCTGAGTCTCCGCCGGGAGGTCGATTCCGGTCTTTTCGGTGAAGCCGAACGCCTCGAAATATTTGTAGAAATTATCAACGCCGAGGCGCTGACCCATGGTTATGAAATAAGAGTTGCAGGATTTTTTCAGACCGCCGACCATGTCGAGCGTACCGTGAACGGTGTGCGCGTTGCAGTGGTAGGTCTGGGTGAGAATTTTTATTCCGCCCGCCACGCAGTCGACCTTTGTTGACTGATCCGCGACGCCTTGGTCGAGAGCCGCCGAGGCGGTTATGGTCTTGAAAACGGAGCCGGGCTCATATGTGCTGCTGACATTCTGGTTTCGGACATTGTTATAGAACACATTGAGCTTCGCGTTGTTTCTGTCCTCTTCCTGACCCTTTTTGATTTCTTCCTCGGTCGGGGTCTTGCCCGATTCTTCATATTTTGCGGCGCGCAGCTCCTGGAGGCGTTTATATTCCTCCTCGACCTCCGCATCGTCCGTTTCGCGAGGATTGTTCGGGTCATAGTCGCTCATGGTCGCCATGCCGAGTATCGCACCGGTATTGACATCCATAACTATACCGTTTGCATAGGCGCACTTGTTGTCGATATACGCCTGCTTGAGCGCTTCTTCAAGATAGCGCTGGATATTGCTGTTGACAGTCAGCTGGAGCTTCTGTCCGTTCGTCGCGTCGTAAAGAGTCTCATACTGGAGCGGCATCGCCCTGCCGTAGGCGTCCTTTGCAGTGACCTTTCTGCCGGGGATACCCGAGAGGATGCTGTTATAATAGAGCTCGATACCAGCCTGGCCGTTGCCCTCCGAGTTTGTGTATCCGATGATATGGCTGGCGAGATTGCCGTTGGGGTAGTAGCGCTTGACATCCGGGTCTATGCCGACCATCGAACTGCCGTAGGCATACTGCTTCTTGCCGTCCTTCGTGTATTCGTACTTTTTCTTTTTTATCTCGACTACTTTTTCTTTGTTATCGTATTCAACCTGCTTTGCGATGACGAGATATCTGTACTTCGTCATCTGGAGCTTTTTCATCAGCGTGTCGCCGTTTATATCGAGCGCTTCGCTCAGATCGAGGCACAGCTGGGCGCGGACATTATCGTCCGGCACGCTATAGGGGTCAATATACACAAGCCATACCGACGCGCTCTGGGCGAGAATATTTCCCTCGGAGTCATAAATAGTGCCGCGCTGAGCCGGTATCTCGGTATCGTAGAGCTGATTTTCCTCGGCTTTGCCTTTGTAATAATCCGCCTGAACCACCTGGATGCGGAAGAGGTTGCCGACGCAGGCTAGGAAAGCTATGGCGATGATTGCTACCATCACCTTGGCGCGCCTGTCTTTTTCTTTTTTAGGCAATGTCTTCTGCATATCTTCACCCTTTCACCGCTCGGTAAAAAACCTTCTTAAATGTCCAAAAAAGGGCAGACCGCGATCCGCCCTTTTCAACGCAACTCAGGCACATCATTATATGCCGTGCGATGCCCGTACTATTCTCCCGCTTTTGATCCGCTGTCGTCATTATAAACGACGGAGTCCGAACCGTTGACGGTTATGTAGTTTATCTGCGAGCGGTTGCCCTTGACCATGCCGAGTCTGTTTGTTGCATAGTCGAGAACCGCGTCCGTGCTCATCTTCTGGGTCAGTCTGCTCTGAAGATCGACCGTTCTGCTCTGCTCTTCCGAGATGCTCGTCTGTATCTTCGCCGCCTCCTGCGCAAGAACGGTAAGACGTGTGCGCGAATACATATTTATTCCGAGAAGCATGAACATAACGACCGACACGGTGAGAATAACGGCGATGCGCCTGTTTATTTCTTTTGCCTCTGCCTGTTTCTGCGCCTTTGTCTTTTTCGGCGCTTCGACCACTCGCTGCGGGCCGACCGGAACTTCCTTTTTCTTCGGCGCGGGCATAGCCTGCTGCGGCTCGAAGAGTTCGAATCTGTAAGCCTGCGCTCCGTTATAATTCGCTGCCATAGTTACCATCCTTTCCCTGTAACTTTTTCCCGTTTATACTAAAAAATTATCTGATTTTCTCTATTACGCGAAGCCTTGCGCTTCTGCTGCGCGGATTTTCTTCGAGCTCCGCCTTGCTCGGAGCCGCCGCCTTTTGCGGCAGTCTGCCGCGGCTCTTTCTCCCGCAGACGCACACCGGGAACTCCGGCGGGCATATGCACCCCTCGCAGAGGGAGGCGAAAGTCTGCTTGACCGCTCTGTCTTCGAGCGAATGGAAGGTTATTATCGCGAGCCTGCCGCCGACCTTGAGCGAATCGAACATATCGCCTATCGCTCTGTCGAGCCCGTCGAGCTCGCCGTTGACATAGATTCTCAACGCCTGGAAGGTGCGCCTCGCGGGGTGGCCTCCCTCGCGGCGCGCCGCCGCCGGAATAGAACTTTTGACTATCTCGGCGAGTTCCAGTGTTGTTTCTATCGGCTTTTCAGCCCTCGCTCGGACTATTCCCGCCGCTATGCGCGGAGCGAACTTGTCCTCGCCGTATCTGTAGATGATATCCTGCAGTTCACGCTGCGAAAGCGAGTTGACTGCGTCCGCCGCACTCATACCCTGCATCGACATTCTCATGTCGAGCGGAGCGTCCGCGTGAAAAGAAAATCCGCGCGCGGCGTCGTCGAGCTGATGGGAGCTCACTCCGAGGTCTGCGAGAATGCCGTCGGCGCCCTCGTCGGTGAACTGCGAAAGTATGCTCTTTATATTAAAAAAGTTGTCGTTGACTATGCTGACATTCTCTCTGCCCTCGAAACGCTTTGTGAGCGTCTCTATAGCTTCGGGGTCGCGGTCAATGGCGACGAGCCTGCCGTTTGCCGAGAGCCTGTCCAGTATCGCGTTCGAGTGACCGCCGCCGCCCGCCGTGCAGTCTGCGTAAAGACCGTCCGGCTTTATATCAAGCGCTTCGATCGACTCATTGAAAAGTACGGGTATATGTTTGAACTCCATGTTATGCCGCCCTCCGCATCAAAGCTGAACGAGCTTCGCGAGTTCTTCGATCTTCGCCATATTCTCCGCGCACTTCTCTTCCCACAGCGCGGGGTTCCATATCTCCACGCGGTTGCCGACGCCGGCTATCAGCGCCTCTTTTTCGAGGTGCGCCTTTGCGCAGTGATCGGCGGAGAGGGTTATTCTGCCCTGCTTATCGGGAACGACGCATCTCTTCGAGCTGCTTGCAATACGCTCAGCGAATGCGCGGTCCGCGCCGGTGCAGAGGCTGCGGAGATTCTCAAAATATCTGTCCCACTCTTCGACCGTATATATAATAATGCAGTCTGTGCTGCCGGGCGGAGTGCAGACGACGAATTCCGCGCCTAGCTTGCTGCGGAATTCAGCCGGAATGAACACTCGGTTTTTCTGGTCGAGCGTATGGACAAAAAATCCGCCGAATTCAGTTTTTTCCATGCGCTCGCCCCCTTTTGAGAAAATTTCGGTGTTTTTATCCACCACTTTGGTGCACTTATCCACCTATTGCACCCTAATTATAAACCACAAACTCAAATAGCGCAATAGTTTTGAGCCACTTTTTGGGGGCAGATTCCAAAAAATTTTTCGGCGAATAGAAAAAGATCCGGCGCAGTACACAAGATGTTGTATACTGCGCCGGAATGCAGATTTTATTGTAAAATTTTACCAGATAGCTTTTTCGGCCACATCGGTCTTTGCGCTGTCAACAAAATCGGCGATGCTCATCGCGCCGATATCGCCCTCGCCGCGCTTTCTGACGCTGACCGTGCCGCTTTCAACCTCTTTCTCGCCGATGACGAGCATATAGGGAATCTTGTGGAGCTGAGCCTCACGGATCTTATAGCCTATCTTCTCGCTGCGGGTGTCAACGCTGACTCTGAGTCCCGCCATATCGAGCTGCTGGCGAACTTCTTCGGCATAGCCGTGGAACTTATCGGATATCGGCAGAATCTTGACCTGCTCGGGAGCAAGCCACAGCGGGAACGCGCCTGCAAAGTGCTCGGTGATAACGCCGATGAAGCGCTCGATAGAACCAAGAACAACGCGGTGAATCATGACCGGGCGATGCTTCTCGCCGTCCGCGCCGGTGTATTCAAGCTCGAAGCGCTCAGGCAGCTGCATATCGAGCTGGATAGTGCCGCACTGCCATGTTCTGCCGAGAGAATCGGACAGATGGAAGTCGAGTTTCGGTCCGTAGAATGCGCCGTCGCCCTCGTTGATGACAAAGTCCTTGCCCATCTCGGTGACCGCCGCCTTGAGGGTCTCCGTTGCGAAATCCCAGTCTTTTTCGTCGCCCATGTGATCCTCGGGCATGGTTGAGACTTCAATCTGATAGGTCAATCCGAACACGGAATAGACCTCGTCGAACAGGCGGACAACGCCCTTTATCTCGTCCTTCATCTGATCCCATGTCATGAAGATATGCGCATCATCCTGAGTGAAGCAACGCACGCGGAACAGGCCGTGGAGCGCGCCGGACAGCTCGTGGCGGTGAACCAGACCAAGCTCGCCCATTCTCAGGGGCAGGTCGCGGTATGAATGGGGCTGAAGCTTATAGACGAGCATTCCGCCGGGGCAGTTCATCGGCTTTATCGCAAAGTCTGTGTCGTCTATAACCGTGGTGTACATATTCTCCTTGTAGTGATCCCAGTGGCCGCTGCGCTCCCAGAGCGAACGGTTGAGCATCATCGGAGTGGATATCTCGACATAGCCATAGCGCTTGTGCACTTCGCGCCAATAGTCGATAAGGGTATTTCTGAGAACCATGCCGTTGGGCAGGAAGAACGGGAAGCCGGGGCCCTCATCCATGATAGTGAACAGGCCGAGCTCCTTGCCGAGCTTTCTGTGGTCGCGCTTCTTCGCCTCTTCGAGCATATGAAGATAATTGTCAAGATCCTCTTTCTTCGTGAAAGCGGTTCCGTAGATTCTCTGGAGCATCTTATTGTCCGAGTCGCCGCGCCAGTATGCGCCGGTGCAGGAGGTCAGCTTGAACGCCTTGACGCGCGAGGTGTCGGGGACATGAGGGCCTGCGCAGAGCTCATCGAACTCGCCCTGGCGGAAGAACGATATCTTCTCGCCCTTGCCTGCGTGCTCTTTGATAAGCTCGACTTTGTAGGGCTCGCCCTTCTTCTCCATCATTGCGATGGCATCGTCGGGGTCGAGCTCGTATCTCTCGAGCGGCAGAGCCTCTTTGACTATCTTCTTCATCTCCGCCTCGATCTTCTCGAGAACCTCAGGAGTGAACGGCACATCGACATCGAAGTCATAATAGAAGCCGTTGTCTATAGCGGGGCCTATCGCGAGCTTAGCCTCGGGATAGAGACGCTTGACAGCCTGGGCAAGGACGTGCGAAGCGGTATGTCTGAGCGCGCGCTTTCCGTCGTCATCGTCAAAAGTAAGAATTTCGAGCTTGCAGTCTTTGTTTATCGGGGTGCGAAGATCCTTGACCTCGCCGTCGATGCGGCAGACGCACGCCGCCTTATAGAGTCCCATACCGAGGCTCTTCGCCACTTCCATGGCGGTTATTCCGTCGTCAAACTCCTTGACGACTCCGCCCTTGAGTTCAATGTTTACCATAAAAATTTCTCCTTTCAGCTTCGAGCCAAAGCCCGTCTCAGGGATGAAAAAAGCTCCACCCCCGTAAAAATTACAGGGGTGAAGCGAATGCTCCACGGTTCCACCCGGTTTGCGGCTCGCGCCGCCACTCATGCGACCTTAACGCGGTCATACGTCGCAGCCTATCCCGCGGGGGCTTCGGTGCGCGCTCGGCAGCGGTAACATATCCCGTATCAACACCGGCGCTCTCAGCCAACGGCGCGCGGCTCTCTTTGAGGACGTTCGGAACACGTCTTCTGCTTCACAGCTTTTAACATTATCATTTTATCACCAAACGCGAAAAAGTCAACACTTTCTTTCGCGCTGGATTTTGTTCAACTTCCATAAATTTTTGTACCATGTGTTGCAATAATACCTTGACATTTCTCCCGTTTAAGGTTATTATACATAATAATGGTAGTATTATGTGCCAAGCTATACTCCATATTGTTATTTTACTGAGTTTTACAATAATCAAAATTTTTATTCGGGAGGTGTTATTCGTTTGGACGTTTGGAAAATTATTCTTATAGCCGCCGCTGTCGGAGTTGCATTCGGCATTATCGGTTTCATTCTCGGCGGTTTACATAGGAAAAGAGTTGCCGAAGCCGCAATAGGTTCCGCCACAAAGGAAGCGAACCGCATAGTCAGCGAGGCTATGACCCAGGCAGAGGCCAAGAAGAAGGAAGCTATCCTTGAAGCCAAGGATGAGATCCACAAGCAGAGAAGCGAAAACGAAAAAGAACTGCGCGAAAGGCGCAATGAAGTTCAGCGCCAGGAGCGCAGAGTCATTCAGAAAGAAGAGAGTCTCGACAAGAAGATCGAGAATCTCGAAAAGAAGGACGAGACCCTCAGCCGCAAGATAAAGGATGCGGAGGACAGACTCGCCGAGGCGGAGAGCCTCAAGAGAAGTCAGCTCGATATGCTCGAAAAAATCTCGGGCTACAGCAAGGAGCAGGCAAAAGAATACCTGCTCAAGAACCTTGAAGACGACCTTGTTCACGAGAAGGCAGTCAAGGTGCTCGAATATCAGCAGCGCACAAAGGACGAAGCTGATACAATTGCAAGAGAGATAATCGGCACCGCTATTCAGCGCTGCGCCGCAGATCACACGGCGGAGACCACGGTATCCGTTGTCGCGCTGCCTAACGACGAGATGAAGGGACGCATAATCGGACGCGAGGGCAGAAATGTCCGCACGCTCGAAACCATAACCGGCGTTGATCTGATAATCGACGACACGCCCGAGGCTATTACCGTTTCGAGCTTCGATCCGGTTCGCCGCGAAGTCGCGCGTTTGACGCTCGAAAAGCTTATATCGGACGGCAGAATTCATCCCGCCCGCATTGAAGAGATGTACGAGAAAGCCCGCCGCGAGGTCGATGCAACTATCAAGCAGACCGGCGAGCGCGCACTCATTGACGCAGGAGTCAACGGAGTTCATCCCGAGCTCGTCAAGCTTCTCGGCAAGCTCAAGTACAGAACGAGCTACGGTCAGAACGTACTCAATCATTCACTCGAAGTTTCTTATATCGCAGGTCTCATGGCGGCGGAACTTGGCGCCGACGTCAAGCTTGCAAAGAGAGCCGGTCTTCTTCACGATATCGGCAAGGCACTCGACCACGAGATGGACGGCTCGCATGTTGAGCTGGGTGTTGAGGCCGCGAAGAAATACCGCGAGAGCGAGGGCGTCATTCACGCCATCCAGGCTCACCACGGAGACGTTGAGGCAAAGACGCTTGTCGCCTGCCTCGTTCAGGCCGCCGACGCCGTTTCGGCTTCCCGCCCCGGCGCAAGACGCGAGAATGTTCAGAACTACATCAAGCGCCTTGAAAAGCTTGAGAGCATCGCATCCTCGTTCGAGGGCGTTGAGCGTTCGTTCGCCATTCAGGCAGGCCGCGAAGTGCGCATAATGGTCAAGCCCGAAGTCGTCAGCGACGAGAAGATGGTTCTCATCGCCCGCGACATCGTCAAAAAGATCGAAGACGAGCTTGAATATCCCGGTCAGATAAAGGTCAACATTATCAGGGAGAGCAGAGTCAGCGACTACGCAAAATAAAAACAAATCCCACCGTCAAACGCGGTGGGATTTTTTGAAAGGAAAATCGGAATGAATATACTTCTTATAGGCGACATCGTCGGCACGCAGGGTTGCGACTTTCTGCGCTCTGTGCTCCCCGGCTTCAAGAAGCTCAAGGCCATAGATGTCGTGATAGCCAACGGCGAGAATGCCGCGCCCGGCAACGGGATAACTTCGTCCGCCGCCGAGCACATATTTTCAAGCGGCGTTGACTTTATAACGACCGGCAACCACGCTTTTCGGCGCAGCGAGGTATATCATTTTCTCGACGAGCGCAGCGATATAATCCGCCCGGCGAATGTCGGCGCAGCCTGCCCCGGCAAGGGCTTCGGTGTTATAGACATGGGCAGAGTCCGCATCGGCGTTATAAACCTGCTCGGGCGCGCATATATAAACGGCTCGGACAATCCGTTCTCCTGCATCGACTCTCTCATGGAAGATATAAGCGACTGCCGGATAAAGATAGTTGATATCCACGCCGAAGCTACAGCCGAGAAGCTCGCCATGGGCTTCTACCTCGACGGCAAGGCGACCGCCGTTGTCGGCACGCACACCCATGTTCAGACTGCCGACGAAAAAATCCTGCCCGACGGCACGGCTTATATAACCGACCTCGGCATGACGGGTCCCGAGCTCTCGGTGCTCGGAGTCCGCCCCGAGGCTTCGATATCGTGGCTCAAGACGGGACTTCCGACACGATTTGAGATAAGCGGCGGCGCATGTATGATGTGCGGCGCTATAATCGACGTTGATGAAAAAACCGGAAAGTCAAGAAGTATTGAAAGAATCTGTGTAAGATAAGGAAATAAAAATGCTCAAAGAAATAAGAATCGCAAAAGAAAAAGACTGCCCTAAAATGCTCGAACTGCTCGAATATATCTGCAATCTTCACAGCGGGATAAGACCCGACCTGTTCAAGGCGGGAAAGTCGAAATACGACAGTGAAAGCCTCGCGAAGCTCTTAGCCGACGAGAACCGCATAACTTTTGTTGCGGCGGACGAAAACGACGAGGTGCTCGGATATATTTTCTGCATTCTTATCGACCACTCCGTTGACTCCGCGCGCTGTCCGAACAAGGAGCTCTATATCGACGACCTGTGCGTTGACGAAAAGTGCAGGCACGAGGGCATCGGCGACGCACTGTTCAAAAAGGCTCTTGAGACGGCAAAAGAGCTCGGCTGCCACGACCTGACGCTCAACGTCTGGGAGGGCAACGACGGTGCGCTGCGTTTCTATGAGAAGCACGGCATGAAGATACAGAAGCGCGAGATGGAAATCGTGCTCGACTGAGTCAGTCTTTTCAACTTATTTTTTAAAAATATTGAAATTTTATTGAGTCGGTGATAGAATTATCATCGGCTCATTTTTTACGGCTTTTGAAAGGAAGATTCAATGGAAAACAGGGAAAAATTTTCGTCGAGACTCGGATTCATTCTGATCTCGGCAGGCTGTGCCATCGGACTGGGAAATGTCTACAGATTCCCGATAACGACCGGCGCATACGGCGGCGCGTTTTTCGTACTGATTTACATCGCGTTTCTTGTTCTGCTCGGCATACCGGTCATGACGGCGGAGCTCGCAGTCGGCCGCGCAAGCCAGCGCAGCATCGCCTCGTCATACGACGTGCTCGAAAAGAAGGGGCAGAAGTGGCATCTCGCCAAGTATCTCGGCATCGCCGGAAACTATTTGCTCATGATGTTCTACACGACTATCTCCGGCTGGATGCTGATATACTTTATAAAGTATGCGGACGGCTCGATCCTCGCGTACAAGAGCGCGGAAGAACTCGGAGCGGTGTTCGGCACGATGATAAGCAACCCCGTGCTCATGGTCTGCGCCACATTCGCAGTCATTCTTGTCTGCTTCAGCATCTGCTCGTTCGGTCTGCAAAAGGGCGTCGAGAGGATAACAAAATGGATGATGATGGCTCTCCTGCTTCTCATGGTGGGGCTCGCAATCTATTCCTGCACGCTCTCGAACGCCGCAGAGGGACTGAAATTCTATCTCGTCCCCTCGCTCAAGTCCCTTGAAAATTCGGGCGTCTGGACGGTAATCTCGTCCGCAATGGGGCAGGCGTTCTTTACTCTGAGCATCGGTATCGGCTCTATAGCGATATTCGGCAGCTACATCGGCAAGGAGCGCAGGCTCCTCGGCGAGGCTGTGACAATAGTCGGGCTTGACACTTTCGTTGCACTCATGTCCGGCGTTATCATCTTCCCCGCATGCTTCACCTATAACGGCGGCGTCACCGCAGACGCGGGCACGGTCGGCGCGAGCTTCCTGTTCACGACGCTTTCGAGCATCTTCAACAGCATGCCCGGCGGACGCATAGTCGGTGCGCTGTTCTTCGTGTTCATGATTTTCGCGGCGTTTTCAACGGTCATTGCCGTTTTTGAAAACATCATGTCCTTCTGGCTCGAGTTGACGAAGCTCAGCCGCCGCAAAGTGGCGCTGATAAACATCGCGCTCATGCTCGTGCTCTCCCTCCCCTGCGTGCTCGGCTTCAATGTGCTCGAAAAAATACAGATAGCCGGCAAGGGCATCATGGATATCGAAGACTTCCTCGTTTCAAATGTTCTGCTCCCGCTCGGCAGTCTCGTCTATGTTCTCTTCTGCAGCAGGAAATACGGCTGGGGCTGGAAGAACTACATCGGCGAAGTCAACTGCGGCGAAAAGGGCGCAAAAATGCCCGGCTGGATAAGACCTTATTTCACATATGTTCTGCCGATAATCGTTATAATCGTCTTTATTATGTCAGTCGTCGGCTGATAAAAAATCATGGCTCGGTTCGGGAATTTCCCCGTGCCGAGCCGTTTTTTATTTTATTCGGGGAAAAGGCTTTTTTCTCTTGAATATCCCTCACTTATTTGTTATCATTGCCTTGTAAAAAATACGTTTTAAGGACGGTGCTACCATGAAATTTCCAATAGGCGTTATTATTGACAGCTTCCGCACAGATATCCCGACGGCGGTCAAAAAGGCCGCCAAGGTCGGTGCGCAGGGCATCCAGGTCTATGCCACCAGCGGCGAAATGTCGCCCGAGGAGCTTGTCGGCTCCAAGCGCGCGGATTTCCGCAAACTCGTTGAGGACAACGGACTCGTCATCTCCGCTCTCTGCGGCGATCTCGGCGGCGGCTTCGGCAACAAAGAGGAGAACCCCTGGAGAGTTGAGAAGTCAAAGAGAATAATCGAACTTGCAAAGGAGCTCGGCACGGATATCGTCACGACACACATCGGCGTTGTTCCCGAGGACAGCAGCCACGAGAGATATAAAATCATGCAGGAGGCATGCTTCGAGCTCTCCCGCTTCGCGGACAGCCTCGACGCGCACTTTGCGATTGAGACGGGACCCGAGACCTCGGCGACGCTCAAGAAGTTTCTTGACTCGCTCGGCTCTACCGGCGTCGCAGTCAACCTCGACCCTGCAAACCTTGTTATGGTCACGGGCGACGACCCCGCAAAGGCGGTCTACAACCTGCGCGACTACATAGTCCACACCCACGCCAAGGACGGCGTTCAGATATTCTACAGGGATCCCGAGATAGTATACGGCATAAAAAAAGACCCGCTCGTCACAGGCAGCTCATTTAAAGAAGTACCGCTCGGCGAGGGCAGCGTCAAGTGGGACGAATATCTCGCCGCGCTCAATGATATCGGCTACAAGGGCTTCCTGACGATAGAGCGCGAAGTCGGCGACGACCCCGAAAAGGATATCGGCAACGCCGTAAACTTCCTCAAAGGATACATGGACTGAGGTGAATGAAATGAAAACCTGCGTCAGCAGCTACAGCTTTCAGCCGATGCTTTCGAGCGGAGAGCTGACCCAGCTTCAGCTCATAGGCAAGGTCAAAGAGATGGGCTTCGACGGAATTGAATTTATCGACCTCATGCCCGAAGACGGAATGTCAGTCGAAGAATACGCCAAGCGTCTGCGCGATGAGAGCGAAAAGAAAAATCTGCCGATAGTCAACTACACCATCGGCGCGGAGCTTATCAACCGCCCGCTCGACGAGGAGTGTGAGCGCCTGTTCAGACAGGTCGATATAGCTGAGATACTCGGCGCGTCGGGTATGCGCCACGACGCGACAGGCGGCTTCAATGCACCGCAGAGCGCATACTGCGGCTTCGATCAGGCTCTGCCAACGCTCATCGAGGGCTGCCGCAGAGTGACCGAATACGCCGCAGAGAAAGGCTTATCTACAATGGTCGAGAACCACGGCTATTTTGCGCAGGACAGCGACCGCGTCGAAAAGCTCGTCACGGGAGTCGCAAACCCGAACTTCGGTCTGCTCGTTGACATGGGCAACTTTGCCTGCGCCGACGACCCTTCGGACAAGGCGGTCGGCAGAGTCGCAAAATACGCAAAGCACGTTCACGCCAAGGACTTTCACATCAAGAGCGGCTCAGAGCCCGACCCCGGGCGCGGATTCTTCCGCAGCAGAGCCGGCAACTACCTGCGCGGCGCAGTGATTGGTCACGGCAACATCCCCGTGGCGCAGTGCATAGGCATCCTCAAGCGCGCAGGCTACGACAAATATGTCAGCATCGAGTTCGAGGGCATCGAGCAGACGCTCACGGGCATCGAAATCGGGCTTGAGAATCTCAAGAGATTCATTGCCGAGGCTGAGTAAAAAGTTAAAAGAGTCCAAAAAACGCACCCGAAAGCAAGACGCCTTCGGGTGCACTTTTATTCATTTTCAGCCGGTTCGGGCTCTTCCCGTTCGACAAAAACAAATTCGCCTTTTTCAGCTTTGCAGATATACTTTTTGCCGGTTGTTACTTTTCCCTCGAGCATCTGCTCCGAGAGCTTATCCTCGATCTGCTGCTGGATAACACGCTTGAGCGGTCTCGCGCCGTAGACCGGGTCAAAGCCCGCATCCGCTGTCTTTTGAACGGCCGATTCGTCAAAAATTAAAGTTATATCCAGCTGCGCCACGCGCTTTGAGAGCGTTTCGAGCATTCTGCGCGCAATTTCGGATATATCCTGCTTTTCGAGCGAGTGGAAGACGATTATATCGTCAACGCGGTTCAAAAATTCCGGTCTGAATGTGTTCTTGAGCTCTTTCATCACAAGCTCGCGCACGCGGTCATAGCTCGGGATATTGCTGCGCTCCGATGAGAAGCCCAATGACTTTCCGCTGCCCGAAATCAGCTTCGCGCCGACATTCGAGGTCATTATAATAATGCAGTTCTTGAAATCGACCCTACGCCCCTGCGAATCGGTCAGTATGCCGTCGTCAAGTATCTGGAGCAGCATATTGAAGACATCGGGGTGCGCTTTTTCTATTTCATCAAAGAGAATAACGCTGTACGGTCTGCGGCGGACTTTTTCGGTCAGCTGACCGCCCTCGTCGTAGCCGATATATCCGGGCGGCGAACCGACGAGCCTCGAGACCGTGTGTTTCTCCATATATTCGGACATATCGAGCCTTATCATCGCGTTCTCGTCGCCGAAGAGCGAGTCGGCAAGCGCTTTGCAGAGCTCCGTTTTACCGACACCCGTAGGACCGAGGAAAATAAACGAACCGGTCGGGCGTTTGGGGTCTTTGAGCCCGACTCTGCCGCGCCTTATCGCCCGCGCGACCGCGCTGACCGCCTCATCCTGACCGACTATTCTGCGGTGCAGTTCATCTTCAAGATGAAGCAGGCATTCGCTCTCCGCCTGAGTCAGCTGCGAGACGGGTATCCCAGTCCACGCGCAGACTATTTCGGCTATATTATCCGCCGTAACTTCGCCTATTTTCTTGCTCGATTCCTCGCGCCAGCTGTGCTTTGCGCGCTCGAGTTCGTCGCTCAGCTTCTTCTGCTCGTCGCGTATCTGCGCGGCGTGCTCGAACTCCTGAGAGTTCACGGCCGAATCCTTTTCCTCGGCGAGAGTGCGAAGCTTCTCCTCCATATCCCTGAGCTCGGGCGGTACGGTAAATGCGCCGAGCCTGACGCGCGACGCCGCCTCGTCTATCAGGTCTATCGCCTTGTCGGGCAGATACCTGTCGCCGATATAGCGCACCGACATTTTCACCGCCGCTTCAATAGCGCCGTCGGTTATTTTCACCTTGTGGTGCGCCTCGTATTTGTCGCGTATGCCCTTGAGTATCGCCACTGCCTCATCCTCGCTCGGTTCGCCGACCGTGACGGGCTGGAAGCGGCGCTCGAGCGCGGCATCCTTTTCTATGTGCTTGCGGTATTCCTCGAGCGTCGTCGCGCCTATCACCTGCAGCTCGCCGCGGGCAAGCGCGGGTTTCAAAATATTCGCGGCGTCAACCGCGCCCTCCGCCGAGCCTGCACCGATGAGCGTATGCAATTCGTCTATAAAGAGAATGACATCCCCCGCCTTTGAAACTTCTTCAATGGCGGACTTAACGCGCTCTTCGAAATCGCCCCTGTACTTTGTTCCGGCGACCATGCCCGTGAGGTCGAGCGAAACTATGCGCTTGCCTTTGAGCAGTTCGGGTACTTCGCCCGTGGCAATTTTCAGCGCGAGCCCCTCGGCGATCGCCGTCTTGCCGACTCCCGGCTCGCCTATCAGGCAGGGGTTGTTCTTCGTTCTGCGCGAGAGAATCTGAATGACGCGCTCTATTTCCTTCTGCCTGCCGATAACTGGGTCAATTCTGCCCGCCGCGGCAAATGAAGTCAGGTCGCGCCCATATTGATTGAGGGTCGGGGTATCCGTTCTGCCGCCGGGCTTTTTGACCGTCTCCGGCTTTCCGGCATCTTTACCCGACGCCGAGCCGAATGCTTTCAAAAGCTCCTGCAAAATTTCCTGCGGCGACACGCCGAGGCGGGTCATAACGGCGGTTGCCGCGCTCGAGCCCTCTTTTATCATGGCGATAAGCAGATGCTCCGTGCCGACATAGTTGTGACCCATATCCCGCGCCTGAATCATCGCGCTCTCAATAATATTTTTGCATCTGGGCGTAAAATCGCCCGGAGTCAGCACCGTCGGCACGCCGAATCCGATGCTGTTTCTGATGGCATCCTCGACCTTGCCGGCGGTAAGCTTTTTGTTTATCAGAACGGTATAGGCTATCCCGCCGTTCTGGGTCAGCAGGCCGAGCAGAAGATGCTCGCTGCCGATATAGGTGTGCCCCATATTCTCCGCGTATTCAATGGCGGCGTTGAGCACGTCGTTGGCTTTCTGGGTGAAGCCGGTAAACTTATACATATCATCATTCCTTTCCGCGGTGAACCGTACAATAGAGATTATTGCCGGAAAATTGCCGACGAATCGAAAGATATATGTTTTTATATATGTTTATCGGCGGTATTTTAGGACAATGCCTCGCGCACCGCGTCCGCTCTGAGGCAGTCCCTCTGCCGCGCATCAATATGCTTGCCGTTCGCAGCGCTTATGGTGGCGGGCTGCATATTGACGAGCAGTTCGTTAAGTTTTTCTATCGGTATATCAAGTATTCCCCTTGCCGAGCCGAGGCGCACGATGGATATAAGATCCATCATCTCGTCGCAGGACAGCACACGCGCGCTCTTCAAAATTCCGAGAGCTCTGTATATTTTGTCCTGCATCGCGACATCGGCGCACATACGCTCCGCCGCCGCGCGCTCCTGGGTGACGAGCTGGCGGGTTATCGACTGGAGATTCTCTATCGCCGCCTGCTCGGTTATGCCGAGGGTTATCTGATTGCTCAGCTGATAGATATCGCCGCGCGACTCCCTGCCCTCGCCGTATGCGCCGCGCAGGGTCAGGCCGAGCTTGGATATAGTAGAGCTGAGGACTGCGAGCTGGCCGCTTCTTCTGAGCGCGGGCAGATGCAGCATGACTGACGCGCGCATGGCTGTGCCGAGATTCGTCGGGCACTGAGTCAGATAGCCGAGTCTCTCGTCAAACGCGAAATTCAGCTTCTTATCGAGCGCGGAATCAATTTTATCGGCGAGGACATAGCAATCCATGAGCGCAAGTCCCGCTTTCATGACCTGGACGCGGATATGATCCTCCTCGCATAGCATGATGCCGACTGTCTCATCTTCAGTGAGCATGAGCGCTCTGCCCTCGCGGACAGAGGCAAACTCGGGGCTTATCAGATGGCGCTCGGCAAGAGATATTGCCTGCTCGCGGCTGAGCGAATCCATTGTGACATAGTGGAGTCCCAGCTCGGGCACGCATGAGAGCAGGGTGTCACGAACTTTTTCGTTGACCTTTATTTTGCTCGCCGTGTCGAGGCGGCACGGGAACGGGAACTCTTCGAGGTTGCGCGCAAGACGCACGCGGGTGCTCAGGACTATATCGCCCTGTTCGCCCTTTTCGACATACCATTTACTCATTTTCGTTCCCTCCCTCAAGCTCTTTTATCCTGTCGCGAAGCTGCGCCGCAAGCTCGAAGTTCTGCGCGGCGACCGCCTCGTCCATCTGCTTTTTGAGCTCCTCTTTTTCGTCGATTTTTACCTCTTCCTCGCTGACAGGCTCAGCGGTCGAAGCTATCTTGCCGCTGTGGCGAATCTGGCCGTGTATGCGCTGGAGTGAGGGCTTGAGCTCGTTATAAAAAACTTTGTAGCACTCCGCGCAGCCGACTCTGCCCTCTCGGACGATATCATTGAATGAAGAGCCGCATTTCGGGCAGCGAACCACTTTTCTCGGCGCGCCGAGCGAATGGACGGCATCGCCGAAGAAATTCCCGAAAAGTCCGGCAACATCGAAGCCGAAGCCCGAGAACGCGTCGCCGTAGCCGAGATGCTCGGCACATTCGGAGCAGAGATGGCGCTCGGCCGTGTCTCCGTTTATGACCTGCTTTATGTGAGTTGTCGCTTCATTTTTTCCACAGTTCTGACAAAGCATATGTGTTCCTCCTTTATCCGTTTCTGCCCATTTCAACGAGCAGCAGTTGTTTGAATACCGACGCTCTGACGGCGTCCCTGTCCCCGAGGGCGGCAGGTCGCAGAGCATTGTCTGACACGGCGCTGAGCATCAGCATGGCGGCGTGTTTATCTATAACACCCGTGCTGACGAGCTCCGCGAGATGTGCTCGGGCAGTGCGCTCGTCGAGCTTATCGCCCACAGCGTTGACCGCGTGCATGACCTTCTGATTCGGCTCCATCGCCGCACGCCTTATTCTGATATATCCTCCGCCGCCTCTGCGGCTCTCGACAATATAGCCCTGTTCCGGCGTGAAACGCGACGCGATAACATAGTTTATCTGGCTCGGAACGCAGCCTATCGTCTGCGCAAGCTCGTTGCGCTGTATCTCGATGGTTCCGCTGTTGCCGAGCATTTCGAGTATCATGCCCGTTATCTGACTGCTAAGGCTCATTGCCGACACCTCTTTTCTGTCTTTGACTTTCTTTGACCTTTGACTTTATTATAACCCTGATGCAAACTCCGGTCAAAAGTCAGAAAAGGTCAAAAATCACCCGTCTGGCAAACTATTTTGAATTATCTTGCCCATGCTTTGATTTACTGAGTCTATCTCGTGTTTTCTTTGATTTTTCGCTCTGTATTCCGACATAATTTATATAATAAGATGGGTAGATATGCTCATCTGCACGCATAAGATCGTCGCAGAAGATATCCGACTCGTCGTAGCTCACGACTTCCCCGTTCTTGTCAAACAGCATATAAAACACCTCCGGTTTCTTATTAGTTTACGCCGGAGAAAAGAAAATTATGTTTGGGTTCAGAAAGTGTAACCGCAAAAAGCGGTGCTTCATAATATGTTGATGAAAGCGGTGCTCGAGTTAAAACCGCGGCACTCTTTCTTAGTAACTGAAGAGGAGGCAAAACGATGGGTTGCTCAAACAACTGGTGCATTTTCCTTATCATCATCCTTCTGCTCTGTGACACGGGCTGCGGCTGCAATAATGGCGTCTCCAGAGCTTCGGACTGCGGATGTGGCTGCAACAACGGCTGTGGCTGCTGACATTCCATAAGACCGCTAAAGTGAAAACGACCGCCTTGCCAAAATGGCAGGGCGGTCAAACTTATACGATTTTCGAAAAAGATCAGGCAACTCTGTTGCCCTTTCTGCCGGGAGTCGGAGAGACGGTCTCGGGCTCGAACGCAGTCTTGGCTGCGCTGCGGCGCTGAGCGTTCTTCTTCTCCTTGACAAAATGAGTCTTCGTATACTTGTTGGTGCAGAGGAAGTGAGCGATCTTCTTGGCAAGAGCAGTCTCAAACTTCTCCTCAAAATTGATCAGCTTCTTCTCAAACACAAAGCCTGTTATTATAAGAGCCACAGCGGCAACTTCGAGAATCGAAACAATTATGAATGTACTTGTCATTTTTGCTTCCTCCTTACGGAAAAATCGGAACATTTGTTCTTTCTGTCTCTAATTATAGCACAAATATTCGGTTTGTCAACACAAATGTTCGATTTTTTTGAAGATCCGCGCCGATTCGCGCAGGGTATAATCTCCTACGATTGGATTGTATCACAATATATGCCAAAAGTCAACGGAAAAACCACAACAAATTGGAAAACTAAGGCAATAAAAATTTAACGCAAAACGCCAAAAAATTTTTAAAATCGGTTGTTTTTTATTTGATTGGGGCACTTTATTGACTATTGAGCAAATCACTTACAGCATTGAACAATTTATCGGTCGCTTCTTCTACACTCATCGATTTGGGCGAAAAAGGTTCACCGAACAAAATTTTTAAATTTCCGTTTTTTCTGTACTCCCCGCTTATCGCGAACGGCACTATCAGCGCGTTTCCCCTTTGGGCTATCGCCGCAGCTCCGGGTTTGAACGCGAGCAGCGATTTATCCGTCCTGTTGCGCGTGCCCTCAGGGAATATTCCGACTGCACCGCCCCTTTTCAGGATTTTTATCGCGCTTCTGACCGCCGCAGCGTCGAAGCCGTCGCGGTTGACGGGGATGCACCCCGCCCATTTAAAAAGCGGAGCGAGCGCACCGTCGAAGTATTCGCGCTTCGCCATATAATTAATCACACGGTCAGTTGCAAGAAACACGAGGAACTGGTCGCGGATATTTTTATGGTTTCCGGCGATGACCACCGCGCCGTCTTTCGGAATATTTTCACTCCCAATAATGGTCGGCGAGAAATGCATTTTAAACGCCGGCTTGATAACAGATGTTATCACTCTAAATCCCGTATCTTTATTTTCTGCCACGCTCAAGCCCCTCTCTGACCGCATTTTCGAGCTCTTTGCCTATCGACACAGCATCCCTGCCCGCCGCATTTATAGCGGGATAGAACTCAATCTCCACGCGTCTGCCGATTATATTGTAATCGCCCTTTATCGCAAATGGGACAATCATAGCCCGGCTTCTTGCCGCCATTCGCGCAGCCCCGGGCTTAAACGGCAAAACGGTCTCCTCCGTTTTGTTGAACCTGCCCTCGGGGAAAATACCGATGACGCCGCCCTTATCGAGTATAGTACGAGCTTCGCTGAGCGCGGAGGCATCGCGAATCCGCCTGTTGACGGGGATAGTCCCGAGGGCGCGGAAGAAATATCTAAACCCGCCGCGGAATAGCTCGTCCTTCGCCATAAAATGCACCTGCCGCCACAGGCATGACGCTATCAGAATGCAGTCGAGATTACTTTTGTGGTTGCCGGCAATAATAACCGCGCCGCTTTTGGGAATATTTTCCCGACCCAGCACGCGCGGATGATAGAGCAGCTCGAACAGCGGCCAGACCAATATATAAAGAAAATAGTAAAAAAATATCATGGATATCACCCCTGATATTTTTGCTCTCCGCGCGCCGCAAATATACACATTGAGAACAAACTTGTATTATTTTCATAAATTTTATTTACAGATTGTTTATATCATAGTCAAAAATCATTAAAAGACATTCAAAAATGCCCTTTTCCATTTTGACAACTGAATTTATATGCTGTTATAATCTAATTGTAAGGGACAAACAGTTGTCTTATTAAGGGAGAAGGGAGGACATCGCACATGTTAGCAACTATCTTTGAGATGATCGAAAAGATTCTTGGTTTTGCCGGCGCTTCTTTCGACGCACAGGCTATCGTCAAGGCTATCTTTGATGCTATCCTTGGTCTTATTAAATAAGACACGCAAATACAAATATCAAATATTGACTTCTTTTTTGAAAATTGACTCCTTTTTGGCAAAACGGGCAGCTTCACCGCTGTCTGTTTTGCTTTTTGTGCTGACAAGCTTTGATATTTTTCGATATAAATATTTTTATACATGAGCAAAGTAACGAAAAATTGAGCTTGAACAGCGGTGTTTTTTCCGATTTGGCTATTGCTTTTGCAGATAAAATATGTTAATATTTTGTTAATTCCCGTAAATATAAAAAGGAGGAAAAAGATCATGGAATTCATCACCACGCTCATCCATCAGATCGTCGAGATTTTCTCGAAGCTCCAGGAGGGCGGACAGGCTTTTATGGAGTTCTTCCAGGCTTTTCTGAAATTCGTCGGCGACATTCTCAGATTCCTTGAGGAACACGGACTGAGCAAGCAGATAGTTGACGCTATCTTCCAGCTGATTCTCAAGATTTTCGGCGCTGCTTAATGTACCGACAAAAAGCTGCCGTACCTTTTGCGGGTGCGGCAGTTTTTTTGTTGCCTTTGATACCCATATATGTTAATATAGGTTGAACAAAAAATCTATTTAGGAGTGATCGAATGCTTTCAAAAACTCCGCCTATGGGTTTCAACACCTGGAACACATTCGGCGAAAACATCAACGAACAGCTTATCAAAGAAACCGCCGACAAGATGGTCGAGCTCGGTCTGCGTGACTGCGGATATGAGTATCTTGTCATCGACGACTGCTGGAGCAAGCGAGAGCGCGACCCGCAGACGGGAAAGATAGTCCCCGACGAGGAGAAGTTCCCCAACGGGATGAAAGCAGTCAGCGACTATGTCCACAGCAAGGGGCTCAAGTTCGGCATGTATTCCTGCGCCGGAACACGCACCTGCGCCGACTATCCGGGCAGCTTTGACCATGAATATCTCGACGCCGAGACCTTTGCCGAATACGGCGTAGACTTCCTGAAATATGACTTCTGCTACAAGCCGGACAGTGCAAACGGTCCCCTGCTCTACAGAAAAATGGGCATGGCTCTCAGAGCCTGCGGACGCGAGATTCTCTTCTCCGCCTGCAACTGGGGCAACGACGAAGTCAGCCGCTGGATTCGCTCGGCGGGCGCGCACATGTATCGCTCTACCGGCGACATAAACGACAGTTTCCGTTCGTTTGCCGATATCGCGCTCAGCCAGATCGACAACCTCGCCTATTCCGCGCCCGGCTGTTTCAACGACATTGATATGCTCACCGTCGGTATGTACGGCAGAGGAAATGTCGGTTCGGTCGGCTGCTCTGACGTTGACTACAAGACTCAGTTCGCGCTCTGGTGCATGTTCTCGTCCCCGCTGATGCTCGGCGGCGATCTGAGATGCATGAACGACTTCTGCCTTGACCTCGTCAAGAATGAAAGACTCATCAGAATCAATCAGGATGAGGAGTCCCGTCCGGCATTCGTAGCAACCAAGAGCTGGAACGACAAGATAGTCTTTGCAAAGCTCCTTTCAAACAATGAAATCGCCATTCTTTTCGTCAACTTCAGCGAGAGCAAGTGCGGCGTTCCGTTCTATTTTGAGAACATAGGCATATCTGCCGCCTCCGGCTACGGACTTGAAATGACCGACGCATTCACGGGTGAGTGCATCGGGGTCAAGAAGGAGTTCATGCAGATGCATCTTGAGGCTCATGACTGCGCCTGCTTCATCTGCAAGCTGAAGAAATGACATACTGCATCAAATGTTCAAAGCTGCTGACCAATGACGACATCGGTTTCCATCGCAAGATGGTCAACCGCGGCGCAAAGGAATGTATGTGCATCGAGTGCCTGTGCGATTATTTTGGTATAAGTGTTGAAAGAGCGCACGAGATGATAGAGCACTTCCGCCAATCAGGCTGCACACTGTTCTTATAAAGAAAAAATGCCGGATTTTTTTCAAATTCCGGCATTTTATTTTTGAGCTTTCAGCTTCATAACTATTCTTTTTAGCATTGAAGAGCACCAAAGGCGCTCGTAGATTCGATTTTTGAGACAGTGCGGCTTTTCGGTCCTGCCGTTTCTGTATATCTCATCGACGACGGCTATTATATCCCCTCGCCCGTGCCCGCGCTCCCAGCCGCGGCAGTTGTCGCCGCAGATTATATAATTATCGCCGTCAAAGCCGATAATTCGATGGAGCACATATTCACTGCCCATGCGATAGAGCACAATATCATATTTTTGCGGAGCGGCAGCCGGTCTTACAAGGCGCACAGAGTCTCTGCCCTCCTTGAGAAAAGGGAGCATACTGACACCCCGCGGTTCGATAACTACACTATCCACAACAGTAAAGAGCACTTCATATGGCATCAGACCATTCTCGTTCATATTATTCCTCAACAAAACCGGCGGAACGGATAGTACCGAGAAAATCAGCCGTATCTTTTGCAGAAACCTCACCGGAAACACCATATTCAGCCGCAAGCGCATCGGCAAGCTCGCCTTCGGTCGCTCCGTCAATAAGCTTTTTCCAGAGGAAAGCACCCGTTTCATTCAGGCGGAGCATGCCGTCAAACTCCTTCTTTGTCTCGGGAGTGCTGGCAATTATCACAAAATCAGTGCCGATAGCGGTCAGATAGAAACCGTCTTTAACTTTCATAGCAACCTCTTTATTCTATGCCGAAAATGCCGTCGTGCGCGGTCTGCGCGGCAGATAAATCCATGTTGCAGCGCAGAAGGTAGAACGGAACGGTATTTATCAGCTTATTTGCAAAATCAAGATATTTCACCATGAGGCGGTGTTCCTCGGGCATGACGAGCTGCAAAAACAGGCGGCTCATTATCTCCCGATTGTCCTCGAGCGGCGAAATCGAATTTTGTTCCGCACGGTCGATAAAGCAGATCGCCTTGAGCGGAACGGTTTTGTTGCAGCCCCAGTTTTCTTTTCCGCACCAGGGCATACCGGACGCGAAGAAGCGACCGGAGCGCAGAGTGAAAAGCGGCTTGTCGCCGTTGATTATCTCAACGCGGTCGCCGTAAAGGCGCTGCCAAAGTTTGATATGTGTACTCTTTCCCGTGCCGCTCGGCGCGGCGAAAGCTACACCCTGCCCATCAAAAGAAATGAGAGCGGCGTGAAATACGGCGGCATCATAATCAAGCACTGCGTCGCAGAAATCTTCGTGCACGGCGATACTTTCCAAAAAAGCGTCAGAAAACACCTGAGAAGAACCCAGAAAAAACTTTCTGAGTTCTTCTTTGTGTTCTTCAGAAGCCCTTATGTAAAACATAGGAGCTTCATCCGTAAGGTACTCACTGCACATATCCAAAAGGCGCGGATATGTGCAGGAGATACCTACCGTTAAATCTGCAATTTTTACACTAAAATCGCTCAATTCTTTTTACAGCAGCGGACCGGCATAAATATCATCTTTGCCGATGGTGTCGCCCCTATCCTGAGAATTATCAATCGGAATGCTCTCGTTCTCGGGAGCCTGACCGGGCGCCGAAGTCGTGGGAACATCGGGATTCTCGGGATCAGGAGTGGGCTTTTTGAAGATCTTATCGAAGATCTTCTTTATGGAATCTCCAATCTTCTTGAAGAAATCCTTAATGCTTGCCGACTGGGCAACGGTTGAAGCAGATGCCGCGAAAACAGGTGCGGCGACAGCAAAACCGAGTGCCAGAACAAGTATCATTGCTATAACAGCTTTGAGAGTTTTTTTCATAGCGAACTCTTCTCCTTTCATGAAACGCTTAGGCACAGAATCGCGCCTTATGCCTTATCGCCAGTCTTATCGCCGGAACCGTTATGGGGGGTGTCAGTACCGTCTCCATAGCTCTTACGTCCGACCATCCTGACTTCCGCAAGACGAAACATGAGGATTTCTGCGATAGGCTTTTCATAATTTTTCATATTACACATCTCCCATTAGAATCTCAAGTTTCATCAGTTGATATAATCAGCGTAGCAGATAGCACGGGACTCACCGTAATAGTAAGTACCATCATCCAGCTTAGCGTAAGGAGTCACGAAGTAGACAGTGCCTCTGTTAGCATCGGTAATAATGATGTTGGTATAGAACAGACCGGCATCCTTATAGCCCTTCTTGTAATTGCCAGTAGAAACATTAGCCGCAAACGTACTATTGCCGCCTACTGTACCATCTGCGAATGTCCAGTTATACTTTTCGACCGGAATTCTTGAATGATAGCCACCGTTGTCCTCATCATAATACTTACCGCCGAGGATCTGGTCAACATCGTAGCATTTCTGCTCACCATTTACCTTGACACCGAGTCTCTCATAGGTAGTATCATTGGTAACATAATCATAACCGCCCTCGATGGTGGGAGTCGCGTTGCTTGTCGAGATAACGAAACCGACTGCAGCAAACTTTTCATACTTCGAACCTGCGATAGCAACCGCACGAAGAAGATCAGTGCCATCATCACGCTTGACGATCTGATACTTAACATTGGAGATATTCAGACGAGCCTCGGCGAGCTCTTCCTTGCTGTACCAAAGAGCTGTCATGGACGGGCAGGGCTGAGCGTTGACGTTAGAGTTGAAGATCTTGCTCAGATCTGCGGCAAAGTATCCGCGATAATCAAGCGTGCTACCACCGTCAAGGCTGACTGTATTACGCTTCACCTTATTGTCAAGAGTGACTACCTCGGGTCCGTACTCGTAGGAGGTATAGAACTGCCAGCCCTTGAAGTAAAGGTCTGTAAGCTCCTTGCCGCCGGAATCCTTTGAGATGGATGTCTGTGTTGCCTGTCTGTCTTTGTTAGAAAGGTTCAGGAAATACGTGAGCTGCGCATACTTGCCATATGCCGAATAGTCCGGAACGACCTTTGCGATATCTATAGTTCCCTTAGGCTTGTTAGCACCGTAGAAGGTGAAAGTCGAATTGGTAAGATTCTGGTCAAGGTCCTTCACGAACGGGCTGACCGACGTTGTGAAGTTGCCGGTCGAAACCGAATTGTTAAGGGTGAACGAAGTCTGGTTCGACAGACCGTAATAGTGCTTATTCGCCTCGTCGAAGTTGACGGTGACATACATATTACGTGTATCGCTGTCAGTCTTACCGAAACGAAGGACGGGATCTGCTTCGGTACCGAAGGTTGTGGTATCATAAACTACCTTGTAGTCTATGTACTTAGCCTGGAGATAAGACTTGTTCATTTTCTTCATTTCAGCAGTAAGCTGATATGAACGCTGCGGGAAGTTAACGGTAGAGTTCACAAACTCAGTAAGGCGTGAGACTTCCGCATCCGTCTTGTTTTCGGCATCAGGATCTTTAACCTTCGTGCTGGGAGTCCAGTGCGAATCCGAGATTCTGTAGGATTCTTCATCCCATGTTTTATCTAGCTTACCGGCCCAGCCGTACTTCCAGTAGCCACGGGGATAAGCAACATCGAAATTCACATAACCTTCAAACGGAGAAGCATCCTTGTTAATGGCGCTATCAGTAGTTGCGACTGCGGCAACTCTGACACGATTGTCCCAACCAAGATGCGGGTCAACAGGGAATGCCTTCTGACCTGCGTTATCCCAGCGTTTCTTCGACGGCAACTGATAATTTTCTTTCTCCCAGTTCTTATTGTTATCGTCTGCATAGAAGAACTGAATATCTCTTGCTGTGGGCTGTGCTGCCGAATCACCCCAGAAGGAGGCGTCGAGGTTCTTGCCCGTTGCAACAATAACACGGTTGCCTGCCTGGCTGCCTGCCTGGCCGAGGCCTCTTTCAGCATCAACGGCAGAACCGTCGGCATTGACCATATTCCAATAGTTGACGCCGATCTTGGACTCGAACAGTGAGCCGCCCTTGTATATAACAGCTCCGTCGGGAAGATAAACGTCGTCGGAGGTATCCGAATAGGCATAGCCGTCGTTTACGTTTTCGTTCTCGGCACCGTAATATACCCAGCCGCCGGCGGGCTCAGTGTAGTTGGCGCCCTTTTCGTCATAATCATTGGTTCTGTAAACTCTGTCATCGACGACCTCTCTGTTCTGCGCCCAGAAACGCTTGTAATTTCTGACTGCGCTAAACGCCATATGGCCGTTGGTGAGGAAGTCATAGTTATCGGTAATCCATGTACGCTCACCGACAACGAGCTTTCCGTTTTCGCCGACGCAAACGCCTGCGCCGTCGGAGGTTATCGGCAATTCATCATAACCAACAACGCTACCGAAAATACCGCTCGTTGCATGCGGAACTTCCTCGGTTGCAAGCTGAAGGTTATCGGTAAATCTGTCATCAAGACGGGTAATATAGGTCTTGGGACGTTGCATAATACCCTTCTGTCCGCCGCCGTAGGTCTCGTTGCTGATATCTTCCCAATAATCAAGAACATAGAGCGCAAGGTCTGTGCCTGTGCCGGGAAGAGTCGCGGTCTTACCGTCGGAATAGGTTATTGTTCTCTGGCCTTCGGGAAGGTATTCGTCACGCATAATGTGGACTGCCGTCTTTGTGTCAGACTGTCTGGCCTCGGAGAAATCGTTGGAGGCAATCAGAGCATTCTTTATGTTGACGGTACCGTCATTATATATACCGCCGCCCTTAACTTCAATAAGGCCATTACCATAAGAGCCTTTCATAACCTGTCCTCCGCAGGAATTGTTAACGACCTGCGGGAAGCTCTTCATCATTTCGATATCGGTGGAGGCCGAATCGGAGTCGGCGCCATTTATGTTGCAGACAGCGCCGGTGTCGACATATATGCCCGCGCCGTATGAATGCGTCCTACGAGATTTTGAACTTTCGGTTTTGCCGCCCTCGGCATACGCCGCATTTTCGGCTATCTTGCCGCCGGTCATATTGAAGACCGCGCCGGAAACAGTTACGGTAGCACCGTTTACAGTCTCTTCCTGAGAGCCCTCAAGGTAAACTCCGCCGCCTTCGGAATAAATGTTATGAGCTAAGTCATTACCAATGGTCCAGTCCTTGAAGTACGAGCGAGTGGCATTCTGAGAAACCTCGCCGCCGGACATATTGAACACGCCGCCGGCCTCAACGTAAACGCCGCCGCCTTTAGTTACGGTATCAACATCGGCAGCAAAGACCGTTTTACCTGCATTCATGTATGCACAGTTACCGGTTATTTTACCGCCCTCAAGATTCAGCGTACCGCCATTTTCGACATAGACGCCGCCGCCGCGGGACTCTTTAACGCTGTTCTTTCCGACATATTCAGAATGTGACAGGAAATATATTCTCCAGTTACCGTCCGAAAATGCCCAACTGACACCAAAGACCGCGTGGCTCTGCGCATCAGGTATCGACAGAACATTCCAGTTTTTGTCAAACATGGCTGCCCTGTATATTTCACTATAAGACTTGTTCTGCATCGTCTCATCATAGTAAACATTTCCGGTACCACCGGTTATGGTGCCTACTTTGAGATTGCCGTTTTCTTTGACAGTCTTATTAAGGTCTGCAACAGTCAATGTACCACGGACAATGAAAACCGACATCTGAGCCTTCGGTTCCGAAATGAATACATCTGTACCGCCTGCCGATATATTATGCGAATTCAGGTCAATTGTAACATCCGTTTTGGGTTCAATAATAAGCATTCTCTCAGAATACTCTTTACCGACCTTCTCATCAAATCCTTTTGTGGTTTTACCAGTTACGCCGGTCTCCATGCCGTCTTTGGCCAAAACACCCATACCGACAGCATTCTGCATATCTTTCGTAACTACAAAGCCATTAACAAAATCATCCGCGGTAAGTCCATAGAAAGGAGAATTGACATCACTTGTGTCAAAAATTCCGGGCTGTGAAATGAGCCAACTCGCCTCATGACCACGTTTATTATAGCTACTCCAACTCGTAATAGTCCATCTGTCTTGCAATCTCTCTTCAATTGCATAGCCGGTCTGTCCGCTACGCTTCATGAGCCTTGTTTTAGAATAAACATAGAGATCGCCGTTATTGTAGTACGGAGTCAGACACATTATATCTTTCTTGAGTCTGATATGCACATTCTTGGCCGCCGAACCCTCCGGAGCGTTATTAGCTGCCTTGATAGCATCGTTCAGCTCCGTAAATGAGCTAACTTCAGTCCACTCGCCCTTATAATCGGCCGCAGTGGATCCGGAAGAGCCGGAAGGCTGAGCGAGGACACCTGCGGCAGGAATCATGATCGTTGCAACGAGCACTATGGCGACGAGCAGCGACACTATCTTGCCGACTTTTCTTGTCTTCATAATTATCACCTTTCTTTTGATTTTTGCACCGGGCTTGTACGCATGGCGTACGGTGCATTTTCTTGCCCTTTATTTTCCGCAGCGGCGTCATTGGCGCTGCCGCAACTGCAACGGCATCGATTTCTGCGAAAAGAGGCCACCTCTCCGCATACCTATACCATTACACTGTAACCTTATTTTACTCGCGCCTCTTTTGTTTGTCAACAGAAAAGTTTAAATTTTATATATAGATTAGAAACGATTTATTTTTCAAACGACATTTTAGCAGTTTGCACAAAAATGTTTTATAGACATTAATACGACGGCGATTTGAAGTCCGAAATTGGGGACAGAGTGTGCGTTTGCTATATTCATGCTGTTTAATTCGCTTTGTTTGGAGCTTGCGTTCTGTGCCGCCGACGGCGGCAGCGGTGCGTCGAGTCGCCGCACCCTACAATGGACTGCGGAGAATTTGAGAAAATGCGAAGAATGTTTGCGCCTTGTTCGCGGCGTTATCGGCATGATTGCATTGTACGCACCTACCCTGTAGGGGTCGGCGACCCCGACGACCCTTTGACGCGCAAGCGTCACTGAAAATTCATTATATTATTGTGTGATGAGCAATGTTTGCGGCTTGCCCTTTCGTGCCGCCGTCGGCGGCAGCGGTGCGTCGAGTCGCCGCACCCTACAAATGGTATTGTAAATGGGGCAAAAAAATTGCGGTTGATTTTTATTCTCCATATGATAATATATTGGAGAGGTGATTAATATGGCGTTACCGGACAGAAAACCGAACAGATTGAAAAACTTCAACTACAGCAGTGCCGGCGCATATTTCATAACCATATGCATTGCCGAAAGAGCAAAAATTTTATGTGACATTGTAGGGGGCGGCGACCTCGACGCCCCGGAAGTAGATCTGACCGACGAGGGTCAAATCATTTTGAAATATATAATCGGGTTTGAAAAGGTAAAGGGCGCGCATATTGATAATTTCGTTATCATGCCGAATCACATACATATGATAATCCGCATCGATGAGACTGATATTTCCTCAACCCGCGCAAATGAAAAAATCCCGCGCATGGTCGCGGCGTTCAAGCGATTCTGCAACGTCGAGATAGGCAGGGATATCTTTCAGCGGACATATTTTGATAGAGTTATCCGCGACGAGCACGATTATGAAATGATATGGGAATACATTGAAACCAATCCGGCAAAGTGGGAAAACGATTGCTTCTATTAATTCATATATCTTTCGTGCCGCCGACGGCGGCAGCGAGTCGTCGAGTCGCCGCACCCTACAAGGTGCAGATAATCCGCCACCGCTCGCACAGATCATCGAGACTGAATGCGGCGTTGGCGGGGCTGGTTGACGGGAGGGCCGTTATGGGGATATCCGTCTGCGGCATGATGAATCTTTCGTAGAGCCGCGCAGCGGTCTTGCCGTTTGCAAAAACGCGGTCGATGCTGGTAGTATACAATAATGTATATATATCGTTCGGGCGGACGTTCTTCATGCTACTGTCGCTCGAACCGTTTATCTCGCAGCTCTGTGCGACATCCCAGAGCGCGACGCCGTTATCAAGCAGCAGTTTTTTCTTCTCGTCTATGCTCTGCGGCACGGGCGAAGAAAACACGGCGGAGAGCACTTTCCAGAAGCGGTTCTGCGGGTGCCCGTAATAAAATCCCTGCTCACGCGACTTCACGGACGGGAACGAGCCGAGTATCAGCACACGCGAATGATTGTCATAGACGGGGTCAAAGGTATGATAAAATATTTCTGCCATAGCTCCTCCGAAAAATTCAAAAAACTCTTGCCGCGGGCAAACAGCGTATATATAATAAAGGTATATAAATTATACAGGGGTGTATAAAGATGAAAAAAATCAAACTTGTTGAAGAATTCAAGGCGTTTATCTCAAAGGGAAATGTCGTTGACATGGCGGTCGGCGTTGTGGTCGGCGGCGCGTTCGGCAAGATAGTCACTTCGCTCGTCTCCGACCTTATCATGCCGCTCGTCGGTCTGATAACAGGCGGCGGCAGTCTCAAGGATATGTTCGTCGTCCTCGGCGACCGCACGGGATTTGACCCCGCAAAGTACACGACTCCCGCACTCGCGGCAGAGGCAGGATACGCCACGCTCAACTACGGCAACTTCATTCAGACTATCCTCGATTTTCTGATAATTGCGCTCGCAATTTTCCTCGTCATAAAGCTCATGGCGACTGCAAAATCGAAGCTCATCCACGAAAAAGTCGAAGAGCCCGCTCCCGCGACAACGAAAGTCTGTCCGTTCTGCTGCACCGAAATTCCGATCGATGCGGTCAAATGCCCGCACTGCACGAGCGACCTGCCCGAAGAGGAAAGCGCGGAATAAAATACATACTAAAAGGACTGCCCGGATGAGCAGTCCTTTTTATTTATGTTTTGTCAGATGTTTTGTCAGAAACCGATTATCAATCCGCCTTTTTCGGCGTAATAGCTGCAAAGTCCGCGCGCGTGGACTATCTTGACCTCCGCCTTATCCCAGACGGACTGGATAGCCGACTTGACGCTCTCGGCGAACTCCGCGTTGCGGCAATGGCTGATGACGACTTTGCCGCAGTTGTAGCCGCGCTCTTTCATATCCTCGATTATCGCGTCGAGCGCTTTCTTGCTGCCGCGTATCTTCTGCTTTATCTCGATCGTACCCTGCTCGCTGCCGATACCGATGCCCCAGAAGCCGAGCTTGTTGGCGACGAAGCCGACAATTTTGCTCATGCGGCCGTTCTTGACGAGATTATTAAACGACGAAAGAGCGAAGACGACATGGGTGTGGCGGGAATAAAGCGCCGCCTTTTCAACGACGGTCTCAAAGTCCGCGCCGGACTCGATAAGCTCGCAGATTTTTTTGACGAGCAGAACAAGCTCCGAACCCGCGGAGCGCGAGTCGATAACGGCGATTTTCTTATCGGGCTGCTCTTCGAGCACCATATCTTTTGCGGCGCACGCGCTGTTGTAGCTGCCGGAGAGCTTGCTCGAAATAGTGATGGCAATGACATTGCCCTCCTGCTCGAATTTCTCCTGCCACGCATGCGGCGACGGACACGCCGTGTGGCTCGCCTCTGCACAGGCATCCATCGAGTCGATCATTCCGTCAACATCGAGGTTGCGGTCGTCAACAAAGTTTTCGTCTCCTACGCTGATAGTGAACGGCACGGAAGAAAACACGATATTCTCATGCTCCTTCTCGAAGCCGAACATATCACAGCTTGAATCAGTGATGATGTTCCATTTCATTTTTGAATTTCTCCTCCCTTTTTAAGCGTCTGATTGCCGCTTTCTATCCATTATATATGTATTATAGGCGCGAAGTCAATGCTTTTATGTCATAACGAAAATAATTTACAATTGCTTCATTTATAACAGACATCTTGACAAAGCGGGCGGCTGTTGGTATAATAAAACAAATCAATTTTTAAGCGGTACAGAGATGCCGGCAAGATTGGTGATGAATACGGATAGTCGGCGTTGATGTTCCGGCGTTCTTTGCATACACAGTCTTGCGGCAGCAGGACTTTTTCTTTTATATTTTTAAAGGAGACGCAAAAATGACGCACGACTTCGCTTGCAGATACGAAAAAATAAGAGCCTTTGCGGAAAAGTTCGTTGCCGACGGAGGTCTTTTGTCCGCTGTTGAAAATTATATTATTGTCCCCGGTCTTTGTGATGTTCATGTGCATTTCAGAGAGCCGGGTTTTTCTTATAAAGAAACCATTGCTTCCGGCTCTGCCGCCGCGGCGCACGGAGGATACACGGCGGTCTGCACGATGCCGAACCTCGACCCCGTGCCGGACAGTGCGGAGCATCTGCAAGTTCAGCTGGACGCGATAAAGCGCGGCGCAGCAATAAAAGTTCTGCCCTACGGCGCGATAACCGTCGGCGAAAAGGGTGAAAGGCTCGCGGACATGGAAGCTATATCCGACAAGGTCTGCGCGTTCTCCGACGACGGAAAAGGCGTGCAGAACGACGAAATGATGCGAGAGGCGATGACCGCCGCCAAGCGTCTCGGCAAGATAATCGCCGCCCACTGCGAGGACAACTCCCTGCTCTTCGGAGGATACATACACGACGGCGAATACGCAAAAGCGCACGGACACAGGGGCATCTCGAGCGCGAGCGAATACAAGCAAATCGAGCGCGACCTGCGCCTTGCGGAGGAGACGGGCTGCGCCTACCACGTCTGCCACATCTCGACAAAGGAGAGCGTCGAGCTGATAAGGCAGGCTAAGGCGCGCGGAGTCGACGTAACAAGCGAGACAGCGCCGCACTATCTCGTGCTCTGCGACGAGGACATGCAGGAGGACGGGCGATTCAAGATGAACCCGCCGCTGAGAAGCCGCGAGGACAAAGAAGCTCTTATAGAGGGCATAAAGGACGACACGATAGACATGATAGCGACCGACCATGCGCCGCACAGCGCAGAAGAAAAAGGGCGCGGTCTTGAAAAGAGCCTCATGGGCGTTGTCGGGCTCGAAACCGCGTTTCCGGTGCTCTACACAGAGCTTGTGATGAAAAATATCATAACGCTCGACAGGCTCGTTGAGCTGATGAGCTTCAAGCCGAAAGAGCGCTTCGGGATAGACACAAATAATGACTTCGCGGTGTTTGATATAAGCGAAGCGTATAAAATAGACCCAAAAGATTTTCTTTCGATGGGGCGCGCCACACCGTTCGCGGGGCGTGAGGTATTCGGCAGATGTCTGCTGACGGTGCATAATGGAAAAGTAGTTTACAAGGCGGAGGCAATTAAATGAGACAGGGTATTTTCAAGATAACTTCAAACGAAAAAATCGCGCGCGATATATTCAAAATGACGCTCTCGGGCGACACCTCGGCGATAACCGCGCCGGGACAGTTCGTAAACATAAAGCTTGACGGATTTTTCCTGCGCCGCCCGATATCGGTCTGCGACTGCGTCGGAGAAAATCTGACGCTGATATATAAAACCGTCGGACGCGGCACGGAGCGGATGAGCCGCATGGCGGCAGGCGAAAGCCTCGATCTGCTGACAGGGCTGGGCAACGGATACAACACAAAAAAGAGCGGCGGCAGTCCCCTGCTCATCGGCGGCGGAGTCGGAGTTCCGCCGATGTATATGCTCTGCAAAAAGCTCGTTGCCGAGGGCAAAAAAGTCACGGTAGTGCTCGGCTTCAACTCAAAAGATGATGTGTTCTATGAGGATGAATTTCGTGCGCTCGGCGCGGATGTGCATATCGCGACCGCCGACGGCACTTACGGCACAAAGGGCTTTGTCACGGACGTTATAAAAAATCTGCAATACACATTCTTCTACACCTGCGGACCCGAACCGATGTTCCGCGCAATGCATAAAATGATGAAAACTCCCGGGCAATACAGCTTCGAGGAGCGCATGGGATGCGGATTCGGCGCGTGCATGGGCTGCTCCTGCAAAACGCTCACGGGCAACAAGCGGATCTGCAAGGAAGGTCCCGTAATGGAAAGCGAGGAGATAATATGGGCAGACTGAGCGTGAATTTATGCGGCGAGGAGCTTGACAATCCCGTTATCCCGGCGTCCGGCACCTTCGGCTACGGCTACGAGTTTGCGGAGCTCTATGACATAAACTGCCTCGGAACTTTTTCGTTCAAGGGCACGACGAAAGAGCCGCGCTTCGGCAATCCCACGCCGAGAATAGCGGAGTGCACCGCCGGCATGATAAACGCCGTCGGGCTTCAGAACCCCGGCGTCGACAAAGTTATAAGCGAAGAGCTCCCGAGGCTCAAGAAATGCTTTAACAAAAAAGTCATGGCGAATGTCAGCGGATTTTCGATCGACGAATACGCTTACACCTGCGAAAGGCTCGACAGTCAGGATCAGGTCGGCTGGCTCGAAGTCAATGTCAGCTGCCCGAACGTTCACGGCGGCGGAATGAGCTTCGGCACAGACCCGAAGGCGGCGGCGCAGGTTACAAAAGCCGTCAAGGCGGTCACGAAAAAGCCGGTTATCATAAAGCTCTCGCCCAATGTCACAGACATTGTTAGCATCGCGAAAGCCTGCGAGGACGCGGGGGCGGACGGAATCAGCCTGATAAACACCCTGCTCGGCATGAGGATAGACCTGCGAACAAAAAAGCCCGTGATAGCGAACACAATGGGCGGCTTCTCCGGCAGCGCGATATTCCCCGTGGCGCTCAGAATGGTATATCAGGTCTCGTCGGCGGTCAATATCCCGGTAGTCGGAATGGGCGGCGTATCGTCCGCCGAGGATGTTATAGAAATGATGCTCGCCGGGGCGACGGCGGTCGAAATCGGCGCCGCAAATCTCGTTGACCCGTTCATATGCAAAAAAACAGTCGAAGCCCTGCCCGCGTCTGCGGACAAGTATAATATAAACGAACTCAAGGACATCATAGGAGGAGCACACAATGGGTAAAGATGTGATAATCGCCTGCGACTTTGCAGACAAGGAAACCGCGCTGAACTTTCTCGACAAATTCGAGGGCAGAAAGCCGTTCGTCAAGATCGGCATGGAGCTGTTCTATGCCGAGGGTCCGCAGATAGTGCGCGAGATAAAGGCGCGCGGACACAAGATATTCCTCGACCTCAAGCTTCACGATATCCCGAACACGGTCAAGAAGAGTATGGCTGTGCTCTCGCGTCTCGATGTCGATATGTGCAACCTCCACGCCGCGGGCACATCGCGCATGATGAAGGCGGCTCTCGAGGGGCTGACCCGCCCGGACGGCACGCGCCCCCTGCTGATCGCCGTGACCCAGCTGACCTCCACCGATCAGGAGGCGATGGAGCGCGATCTTCTGATAAAAGAGCCCATAGACAAAGTTGTCATGCACTACGCCGAGACCGCGAAGAACGCGGGACTTGACGGCGTTGTCTGCTCCCCGCTCGAGGCGCAGAAGGTCCACGACATATGCGGCAAAAAGTTTTTGACCGTCACGCCCGGCGTTCGCTTTGCGGACGGCGACATAGGCGACCAAAAGCGAGTCATGACGCCCGAGCAGGCGAAAAAAATCGGCTCCGACTACATCGTCGTCGGCAGACCGATAACCGCAGCGCCCGACCCCGTCGCGGCATACGAGAGATGCATAAAAGAATTTGTTGACTGAAGGAGAAAAGAAAATGACTGAGACAAGCAGAAAAATCGCAAAAGATCTTCTTAAAATACAGGCTGTGTTTCTCAGCCCAGATAAGCCGTTCACCTGGGCGAGCGGAATAAAGAGCCCCGTCTACTGCGACAACCGCCTGACGCTCACGGCGCCCGAGGTTCGCACGGATGTCGAAACCGGGCTCAAGGAGCTCATCGAAGAAAACTATCCGGAGGCGGAAGCTCTCATGGGCACTTCGACCGCCGGCATCGCCCACGCAGCGATAACCGCGCATCTGATGGGGCTGCCGATGGGCTATGTCCGCTCCGGCAACAAGGATCACGGCAGGCAGAACCGCATCGAGGGCAAGCTCGAAAAGGGTCAGAAAGTCGTCGTGGTCGAAGATCTTATCTCGACGGGCGGCAGCGTTATCGAAGTTGTTGACGCTCTGCGCGAAGCGGACGCAGAGGTGCTCGGAATAGTCAGCATCTTCACCTACGGAATGAAAAAGGGTCTTGAAAGACTCGCCGCGGCGGATGTCAAAAATGTGAGCCTGACCAACCTCGACGTGCTCTCCGAAGTCGCGGCTCAGGAGGGATATATAAAGCCCGAGGATGTAAACAGACTTATAGCGTTCCGCAACAACCCCTCGGACGAGAGCTGGATCGGTGGTGCAAAATGAGGAGCATAATAAACATCCTCGACCTCTCCGCCGAGGAGATCGACCAGCTGATAGCCGTCGCCGATGACATCATGGCGCAGCCAGAAAAATACAACGAGGTCTGCCGTCACAAAATTCTCGCCACGCTGTTCTTTGAGCCCTCGACGCGCACAAGACTCAGCTTCGAGAGCGCGATGCTCTCGCTTGGCGGTCAGGTGATAGGCTTCTCCGGCGCGGACTCAAGCTCCGCCGTCAAAGGCGAGACGATTGCCGACACGATAGAGGTAGTCAACGGCTACGCGGATATAATCGCCATGCGCCACCCGAAAGAGGGCGCGCCGGTAGTTGCATCCATGCACACGGCGGTGCCGCTGATAAATGCCGGCGACGGCGGGCATTTTCATCCCACGCAGACGCTCGCCGACCTGCTGACCATTTACCACGAAAAGGGTACGTTTGACAATCTTACAATAGGACTCTGCGGCGACCTGAAATACGGCAGAACCGTCCACTCGCTCATAGCCGCGATGACGAGATACAAGAATGTAAAGTTCGTGCTCATCTCCCCCGAGGAGCTGCGCCTGCCGCAGTTCGTTATTGACGACTATCTCAAGGGAAGCGGACTTCAATATGAAGAGTGCCGCTCGCTTGAAGAGGCGATGCCGAAGCTCGACATACTCTATATGACCCGCATCCAGCGCGAGCGTTTCACAGACGATGCGGAATATCAGCGGCTCAACGGCATATATGTCCTCGACAAGGAGAAGATGAGCCTTGCAAAGAGCGACATGTGCGTGCTGCATCCCCTGCCGCGAGTCAACGAGATATCGCCCGAGGTGGACTCCGACCCGCGCGCCAAGTATTTTGAGCAGACGCGGTGCGGTAAGTTCATGCGCATGGCGCTGATAATGAAGCTGCTCGGGCTCATACCGAACGAGGTTCAGCCCGAAAAGGCGGAGGAGCCGCAGTATATATACGACAAATACCGTTGCGACAACCCCGCCTGCATCAGCGTATGCGAGCCGGATGTCAGAGGCATTTTTAAGACTTTTGACGCAAACGGCGGCGCGTGCAGATGCATTTATTGTGACAAAGAGCGAAAGTAAAAAAGTTCTCCGATGCGCCTTGACTGAAAGGTCTTGTATTTGGTATACTTTAGGTACAATACAGATGAGTTTTCTGCGACTGACGGATTATTGCAGAGCACTGCAAGGGAACAGAAAAACTCTTTTTCAGCCGACCGTCTGGGCACACCTGAGATACATTCTCGGAGTGTGCCCTTTTTGATTTTTTCAGGAGGTATGAAATGAAGAAAGTCGGTATAGTAATGGGCAGCGACAGCGACCTGCCCGTCATCAGAAAAGTGACAGACACCCTGCGCGCGCTCGGCATCCCGTTTGAAGCGCACGTCTATTCGGCACACAGAACGCCCGACGAGGCTATGGCTTTTGCCCGCTCGGCAAAGGAAAACGGCTTCGGAGTCATTATAGCCGCAGCAGGCATGGCGGCGCATCTCGCCGGAGCTGTTGCGGCGAACACCACCCTGCCCGTTATCGGCATACCCTGCAAATCCAATACTCTCGACGGCATTGACGCCCTCCTTTCAACAGTACAGATGCCCTCCGGCATACCCGTTGCGACTGTTGCGATAAACGGAGGAGCCAATGCCGCTTTGCTTTCGGCTCAGATACTCGCGCTGAGCGAGCCGGAGCTTGCAAAGAAGCTTGACGAAAAACGCGCCGCCGACGCCAAAGCAGTCCTCGAAAAGGACGCCGCCGTTTCGGCAGAACTTAACTCGGAGGTTTAAAGAATGAACGAGATATCAAGGTCCGATGTATACGCCGACGCGGGCGTTGACATAACCGCGGGCTACAAGGCAGTCGAGCTGATGAAAAAGCACATCGCGCGCACGCTCACCTCGGGCGTATGCTCGGATGTAGGCGGCTTCGGCGGTCTGTTCGAGCTCGACCTGACGGGCATATCAAAGCCCGTGCTCGTCAGCGGCACCGACGGAGTCGGCACGAAACTCAAGATAGCCTTTCTCATGGACAAGCACGACACCGTCGGCATCGACTGCGTGGCTATGTGCGTCAACGATATAATCTGCTGCGGCGCAAAGCCCCTGTTCTTCCTCGATTACATAGCCTGTGGCAAGAACTATCCCGAGAGGATAGCGGACATTGTCAGCGGCGTCTGCGAGGGTTGCGTTCAGTCGGGCGCGGCGCTCATCGGCGGCGAGACCGCGGAGATGCCCGGATTTTATCCGATAGACGAATACGACCTCGCGGGCTACTGCACGGGCGTTGTCGACAAGGACAGAATTATTGACAATAAAACAATTACCCCCGGCGATGTTATAATCGCGCTCCCCTCGAGCGGCGTTCATTCAAACGGCTTCTCACTCGTGAGAAAAGTTTTTGATGTTGAAAACCGCAATCTCACCCTCCCCGTTGACGAGCTCGGCGGCAAGAGCATCGGCGAGACTCTGCTCACGCCGACAAAGATATATGTAAAGCCCGTTCTCGCCCTGCTCGAAAAGATAAAAATCAAGGGCATATCCCACATCACGGGCGGCGGCTTCTATGAAAACATTCCGAGAAGCATCCCCGACTCGCTCGGCGCGAAGATAGACCGCTCGGCGGTAAAAGTTCTGCCGATATTTGATCTCATCGCAAAGGCGGGAAACATCTGTGAGCGCGATATGTTCAACACATTCAACATGGGTGTCGGCATGAGCATAGTCGTTTCAAAGGACGACGCCGACGAGGCGCTCGGTATTCTCAGAGCCTCGGGCGAAGAGCCCTATATCATAGGTGAAATAGTCTCGTCTGCGGAGAAAATCGAGATATGCTGAAAAACTTTCTGAGTTCTGTCTGCGCGGGTGTGTTGATTTCCATCGGCGGCTGTGTATTTCTCGCTTGTGAGAACAGATATGTCGGCGCGGTGCTGTTTTCGGTGGCTCTGCTCTGCATCTGCCTCAAGGGCTACGCGCTCTACACCGGCAGGGTGGGATATATAATTGAGAGCCACAAGAAGAGTGATTTTGCCGCTCTTGCGGTTATACTCATCGGCAATCTTATAACGACATTTCTTCTCGGCATGCTCGTGCGGGTCTCTATGCCGCAGCTCGGCGAGACGGCAACTGCAATTTGCTCCGGCAAGCTCACCCAAGCGTTTTGGCAGACTCTTGTCCGCGCGTTTTTCTGCGGAATACTGATGTATCTCGCGGTAAGCACATACAAAGAGAAGAACACTGTTTTGGGTATTCTCTTCTGCGTGCCGGTGTTTATTCTAAGCGGATTTGAACATTCGATAGCCGACATGTTCTATTTCGGCGCATCGGGCATCTTCTCTTTGAGTGCCGCGCTGTTCATGCTCGCTGTTGTTATCGGCAACTCGCTCGGCGGAATGCTCCTGCCGGCGCTGACTCTTATCGGAGGGAGAAAAAATGAAAGCAAGCAAAGCTGAAATCGCCGTTTTTGTCTCCGGCGGAGGAACGAATCTCCAGGCTCTTATCGACGCGCAGAAAAGCGGAATAATCGAGCACGGCGAGATAAAGCTGGTCGTTTCGAGCAACCCGAACGCCTACGCGCTCGAACGCGCGGCGAAAGCGGGAATCAAGGGCGTTACGGTCAGCAAGAAGGAGCTCGGCAGTCAGGCGGCCGTCGAAGAAAAAATAACCGAAATGCTTGAAGAGAACAATATAGATTTGATAATCCTCGCGGGCTATATGAGCATACTGAGCGCGGACTTCACGCGCAGATACGAGCGCAGGATAATCAACGTTCACCCGTCGCTCATCCCGTCGTTCTGCGGCGAGGGCTTCTACGGGCTTCGCGTCCATGAGGCGGCGCTTAAAAAGGGCGTCAAGGTGACGGGCGCAACGGTTCATTTCGTCAACGAGATACCCGACGGCGGCGAAATAATCATGCAGAAGGCGGTCAAAGTCAGGGACGGCGACACGCCCGAAACGCTCCAGAAAAGAGTCATGCGGCTCGCCGAATGGAAGATACTCCCGGCGGCAGCCGAAAAAATATCGGACGAGATAGTCCGAAAAAAAGCGGAGGAAAAATAATGGATATCTATAAAATAAACGACATAGCAAAGCTCATCGAGGGCAACTCCTACGTAGGAAGAGGCATCGTCATCGGCAAGAGCGCCGACGGCACAAAGGCGTGCACCGCATATTTCATCATGGGTCGCTCGGCAAACAGCCGCAACCGCATATTCACCGAGCGCGGCGGAGTGCTCTATACCGAGCCGTTCGACGCTTCAAAAGTAGAAGATCCGAGTCTCATTATTTACGCCGCAGTCAGAAATTACGAAAACAAGATAATCGTCACAAACGGCGATCAGACGGATACAATAAACGACGCGCTGAAATCAGGCGGCTCGTTCAAGAGCGCGCTTGAGACCCGCGAGTTTGAGCCGGACGCGCCAAACTTCACCCCCAGAATCAGCGGCATGCTGACCTTCGAAAACAAAGATTTCACATATGAGATGAGTATTCTCAAGAGCGCGGACGCCGCGGGCAGTGCGTGCAACAGATACACATTCTCTTATTCCCCGCTCGCAGGTCTCGGTCATTTCATCCACACCTATGTCTGCGACGGCAACCCTATTCCCACCTTTCAGGGCGAGCCGGAGAGAGTGGCTATCCCGAACGATATCGACGAGTTCACGCAGTCACTTTGGAACGCTCTCGATGCAGACAACAAAATCTCGCTCTATGTCAGATACACCGATCTCGTGACCGGTGCGAAAGACAGCAGACTCATAAACAAGAACGCTTGAAAAGGAGAATAAAAATGAAAGAATTCGAGCTTAAATACGGCTGCAACCCCAACCAGAAGCCCTCGCGCATCTATATGGCGAACGGCAGTGAGCTGCCCATTGAAATTCTCTGCGGCAGACCCGGATACATAAACTTTCTCGACGCTTTCAACTCCTGGCAGCTCGTCAAGGAGCTCAAAGAGGCTCTCGGTCTCCCGGCGGTCACTTCTTTTAAGCATGTCAGCCCCACCTCGGCGGCGGTCGGCATTCCGCTCTCCGACAAGCTCAAAAAAGCCTGCTTTGTTGACGACATAGAGGGCCTTGACGACTCCCCGCTCGCCTGCGCCTATGCGCGCGCACGCGGCACGGACAGAATGTGTTCGTTCGGCGATTGGGTCGCCCTCTCCGATGTCTGCGATGTGACAACCGCGAAGATGATAAAGCGCGAAGTTTCCGACGGCATCATCGCCCCCGGATATGCGCCCGAGGCGCTTGAAATCCTCAAATCCAAGCGCAAGGGCAACTACAATATAGTGAAAATCGACCCGGATTATGTTCCCGAAGAGACAGAGCGCAAGCAGGTCTACGGCATAACCTTTGAACAGGGCAGAAACAATTTCAAGATAAACAGAGAGCTGCTCTCTAATATAGTCACCGAAAACAAAAATCTCCCCGACAGCGCGGCGCGCGACCTCATAATCTCGCTCATCACGCTCAAATATACTCAGTCGAACTCCGTGTGCTACGCAGTTGACGGACAGGCTATCGGCGTCGGCGCGGGTCAGCAGTCGAGAATACACTGCACACGCCTCGCAGGCACAAAGGCAGACACCTGGTTCCTGCGCCAGCACGAAAAAGTCCTGAACCTCCCCTTCAAGGATTCGATAGGCCGCCCCGACAGGGACAATGTCATTGACGGCTACATCAACAAAAACGAAGAAGATGTCTGCGCCGAGGGCAACTGGCAGAAATATTTCACCTCCCGACCCGAGCCGCTGACCGACGAGGAAATCAAGGCATATCTCGCCTCGATAGACGGCGTATCGCTCGGCTCGGACGCATTCTTCCCGTTCAGCGACAACATCGAAAGAGCAAAGCGCAGCGGAGTAAAATATATCGCAGAGCCCGGCGGCTCCATCCGCGACGACCTTGTGATAGAGTGCTGCGACAAATACGGCATGGTCATGGCATTCACCGGCATGCGCCTGTTCCACCATTGACGGAGGACTCAAAATGAACATTCTTGTAGTAGGTTCCGGCGGAAGAGAGCACGCCGTTATAAAAAAGCTCAGAGAGAACAGCGAAGTTAAAAAAATATACGCCCTGCCCGGAAACGGCGGCATCGCCGCGGACGCCAAATGTGTCAACATAGGCGCTACAGATATTGACGGCATCGCGGAATTTGCAAAGAACAATCAGATAGACTACGCGGTTGTCACGCCGGACGACCCGCTCGTGCTCGGCTGCGTTGACAGGCTCGAAAGCCTCGGCATACCCTGCTTCGGTCCGCGCAAAAACGCCGCGATAATCGAGGGCAGCAAGGTTTTTTCAAAGAACCTGATGAAAAAATACGGCATACCCACCGCACAGTACGAAGTTTTTGACAGCGCGGAGGACGCGCTCGCCTATCTCGACTCCGCACCCGTGCCTACAGTCATAAAGGCGGACGGTCTCGCGCTCGGCAAGGGCGTTATAATCGCCGCGACGCGCGATGAGGCGAAAGAAGCGGTCGTTGAAATCATGCGTGACAAGAAATTCGGCAAGAGCGGAGACAGCATCGTTATCGAAGAATTTCTGACGGGTCCCGAGGTGTCGGTACTCTCGTTCACGGACGGCAAGACCGTAGTCCCCATGATATCGTCGATGGATCACAAACGCGCACTCGACAACGACAAAGGTCTCAACACCGGCGGCATGGGCACCGTTGCTCCGAATCCGTATTACACGAAAGAGATCGCCGACAGATGCATGAAGGAGATATTCCTGCCCACGGTAAACGCGATGAACGCGGAGGGCAGAACCTTCAAGGGCTGCCTTTATTTCGGGCTCATGCTCACGGAAAGCGGCCCGAAGGTCATCGAATACAACTGCCGCTTCGGCGACCCGGAGACGCAGGTCGTGCTCCCCTTGCTCAAAAGCGATCTGCTCACCGTTATGCAGGCGGTGACAAACGGCTCACTCTCGGAAACTCCCGTTGAATTTTCAAGCGGGAACGCCTGCTGCGTGGTCATGGCGTCAAAAGGCTATCCCGTCGCATACGAAAAGGGCTATGAAATAGATATCCCGGACGAGATTCGGGACAGCGTATATGTCGCGGGTGCCGCCGAGAAAAACGGCAAGCTCATAACAAGCGGCGGCAGAGTTCTCGGCGTGACGGCGGTCGAAGATACGCTTCGGGAGGCAATAGCCTCGGCATACAAAAAGGCAGAAAAAATTCATTTTGAAAACGCCTTCTACAGGCACGACATCGGCGCGAAAGCGCTCGCCGCAAGGGAGGAAAAATAAATGGTATACAGAGTATTCGTCGAAAAGAAAAAAGAGCTCGCTCAGGAGGCTAAAGCCCTGCTCGGCGAGGCAAGAGACCTGCTCGGAATCAAGAATCTCACCGATGTGCGCGTTATCAACCGCTACGATGCGGAAAACATCACGCCCGAGCTCTTCGATTATGCGAAGCGCACCGTGTTCTCCGAGCCTCAGCTCGACATTGTGTCGGACAGCATCGAGATAAACGGCAAATGCTTTGCCGTCGAATTCCTGCCCGGTCAGTTCGATCAGCGCGCCGACTCGGCGGCTCAGTGCATCCAGATAATCTCGCAGGGCGAGCGCCCGCTGATACGCACGGCGAAAATATACATCCTCATCGGCGACATAACCGACGCCGACGCTCAGAAGATAAAGAAATATGTCATCAACCCCGTTGAGGCGCGCGAGGCAAGCCTTGAAAAGCCCGAGACGCTCGCCGTGAAATATGATATCCCGACCGAAGTCAGAACTCTCGACGGATTTATCAATCTCGACAGAGCTGGGCTTGAGGACTTCGTCAAAAAATACGGTCTTGCCATGGACGCGGACGACATTGCGTTCTGCCGGGATTATTTCAAATCCGAGCACCGCGACCCGACTATAACCGAGATTCGCATGATCGACACCTACTGGTCGGATCACTGCCGTCACACGACATTCTTGACCGTCATAGACAGCGTGAAGTTTGAGGACGAGCTGCTGCAAAAGACCTACGACGAATATCTTGCGGTCAGAAAAGAATTAGGCCGCACAAAGCCGATATGCCTGATGGATCTCGCGACGATAGCGGTCAAATATCTCAAGAAGCACGGCAAGCTCGACCGCCTCGACGAATCCGAGGAGATAAACGCCTGCACGGTGAAAATCGATGTCGAGGTCGACGGTGTCACCGAGCCGTGGCTTCTGCTCTTTAAAAACGAGACGCACAACCATCCGACGGAGATAGAGCCCTTCGGCGGCGCGGCGACCTGCATAGGCGGCGCTATACGCGACCCGCTCTCGGGGCGCTCGTATGTCTATGGCGCTATGCGCGTAACGGGCGCGGCCGACCCGCTCAAGCCCATTGACGAGACGATAAAGGGCAAGCTGCCGCAGAGAAAAATCGTCACTACCGCGGCGGCGGGCTATTCATCATACGGCAATCAGATAGGTCTCGCGACGGGTATAGTCGACGAGATATACCACCCCGGCTATGCGGCGAAGAGAATGGAGATAGGCGCAGTCATCGCGGCGACTCCCGCAGAGAATGTGCGCCGCGAAGTTCCCGCTCCCGGAGACATTGTCATCCTGCTCGGCGGCTCGACCGGACGCGACGGCTGCGGCGGAGCTACCGGCTCCTCGAAGTCCCACACCGTCGAATCGCTCGAGAGCTGCGGCGCGGAGGTTCAGAAGGGCAACGCGCCCGAGGAGCGAAAGCTCCAGAGACTTTTCAGGAACAAAGAAGCCTGCCTGATGATAAAACGCTGCAACGACTTCGGCGCGGGCGGCGTATCGGTAGCTATAGGCGAGCTTGCGGACGGACTTGAGATAGACCTCAACGCAGTGCCGAAAAAATACGAGGGTCTCGACGGCACGGAGCTTGCGATAAGCGAGAGCCAGGAGCGCATGGCGGTTGTTGTTGAGCCGCACAATGTTGACGCTTTCCTCGCGCTGGCGAATAAAGAAAATCTCCAGGCAGTGCCCGTGGCAAAGGTTCAGGCTGACCCGAGGCTCGTCATGAACTGGAACGGCAAAAAGATAGTCGATATCAGCCGCGAATTTTTGAATTCCAACGGCGCCGACAAGCATATAGACATCACCCCCGAGGCTCCCGCACTCAAAGAGAAGGAAATCTCCGGCTCATTTGCGGAGAACTACTCGGCGCTTGCATCGGATTTAAACATATGCTCGAAGCGCGGACTTTCCGAGCGTTTCGATTCAACGATAGGCGCGGGCACGGTACTCATGCCGTTCGGCGGCAAGAATCAGCTGACTCCCATTCAGGCGATGGTGCAGAAGATATCCGTCGAGAAGAAGCACACCGACGACTGCTCGCTCATGGCGTTCGGCTACAATCCGTTTATAACCGAGCAGAGCCCTTATCACGGCGCATATCTTGCGGTTATCGAATCGGTCTGCAAGCTCATCGCCTCGGGCGCAGAGTTCAAGGATGTTTATCTCACATTCCAGGAATATTTTGAGCGCCCCGGCAGAGACGGCAAGCGCTGGGGGCAGCCTTTGGCGGCACTTCTCGGTGCATTCAAGGCGCAGATGGAGCTCGGCATCGGCTCGATAGGCGGCAAGGACTCGATGAGCGGCTCGTTTGAAAATCTCGATGTCCCGCCAACCCTCGTCTCGTTCGCCGTGACAACGGAAAAGACTTCTTCAATAGTCTCACCCGAGTTCAAATCGGCGGGTCACAAAGTTATTTTCATCGCGCCGGAGAAAGACGAAAACGGTCTGCCGAAGACCGACTCGCTAATAGATGTATTCTCCCGCGTCACCGGGCTTCTTCGCTCGGGCAAGGCGGTTGCCTGCTACACCCCCGGCATGGGCGGCATAGCGGAGGCGGTCATGAAGATGGCGTTCGGCAACGGCATCGGCTTTGAATACAGCAAAGATATCACGCTCGAAAAGATATTCGGACTCAGCTACGCGGGCTTCATTCTCGAGCTTGCGGACGGCGCAGAGGAAGTCGGCACGCTTCTCGGTCACACAAACGACAGCGGCTGCATCAGCCTTAACGGCGAGAGCATCGCTCTTTCGAAGCTTCTCGGAATATATGAGAACAAGCTCGAAAACGTCTACAGCTGCAATATCAAAAACGCCGGCAAGGGTGCTGAGAACTTCTCATATGAAACTGTTGAGCGCAAAGCTCCCGCGATAAAAGTCGCAAGGCCGCGCGTGCTCATTCCGGCGTTCCCCGGCACGAACTGCGAATACGACAGCGCAAAGGCAGTCCGCGACGCGGGCGCAGAGCCGGAGATAATTGTTATAAACAACCTCAGCGCGGACGGCATCAGCCGCAGCGTCGAAAAATTCGCGGACGAGCTTCGCTCCTCGCAGATGATATTCATCCCCGGCGGCTTCTCCGGCGGCGACGAGCCGGACGGCAGCGGAAAGTTTATCACGGCATTCTTCAGAAACGCCGCGATAAAAGAGGGCGTCACCGACCTCCTCGAAAACAGGGACGGACTCATGTGCGGAATCTGCAACGGCTTCCAGGCGCTGATAAAGCTCGGACTCGTCCCCTACGGCAAGATAATCGACACGGACGAAAATTGCCCGACGCTCACCTTCAACACCATCGCGCGCCACCAGTCGCGAATAGTGCGCACCCGCATTTCTTCGAACAAATCGCCGTGGCTCGCGCTGACTCAGGTCGGCGACATATATTCCGTGCCGATCTCGCACGGCGAGGGCCGTTTCCTCGCAAGCGACGAGCTCATAGCCAAGCTCGCCGCGAACGGACAGATAGCCACGCAGTATGTTGATCTTGACGGCAACGCTTCAAATGATATACACTTCAACCCCAACGATTCCGTCTGCGCTATCGAGGGCATCACATCGCCCGACGGCAGAGTCTTCGGAAAAATGGGACACAGCGAAAGAATCGGAAAAGGTCTTTACAAAAATGTCCCGGGAGATTATAATATTCGTATGTTTGAAGCGGCTGTTAAATATTTTAAATGATGACAAGGAGAATGGAGCATGGCCTATTTATCCGACATTGAAATTGCGCAGCGCTGCAAACCCGAGCACATCGGCGTTATCGCAAAGCGCGCCCATGTTGACGAAAAGTACATCGAGCAATACGGAAACTACAAGGCGAAAATAGACCTGTCCCTGCTCTCGGAGACGAAGCGGGAAAACGGAAAGCTGATTCTTGTCACCGCCATAACCCCGACCCCTGCGGGCGAGGGCAAGACCACGACGACGATAGGCCTCGCAGACGGGCTGCGCCGGATAGGCAAGGATGTCACGGTCGCCCTGCGCGAGCCGAGCCTCGGCCCGGTTTTCGGAGTCAAGGGCGGAGCCGCCGGCGGCGGATATGCGCAGGTGGTTCCCATGGAGGACATCAATCTCCACTTCACCGGCGACTTCCACGCGATAGGCGCGGCGAACAACCTGCTTGCCGCGATGCTCGACAATCACATTCAGCAGGGCAACGCCCTGGGCATAGATGTCCGCAAGATAACATGGAAACGCTGCGTTGACATGAACGACCGCCAGCTTCGATTTATCGTCGACGGCATGGGCGGCAAGGCGAACGGTATGCCCCGCGAGGACGGATTCGACATAACCGTCGCGAGCGAGATAATGGCTGTACTCTGTCTTTCAAGCTCGATAACCGACCTCAAAGCGAGGCTCTCGCGCATGATCGTCGGCTACACCTATGACGACAAGCCCGTGACCTGCGGCGAGCTCAAGGCGGCCGGCGCGATGACCGCGCTTTTGAAAGACGCTTTGAAGCCCAACCTTGTCCAGACCCTTGAGGGCACGCCCGCATTTGTCCACGGCGGACCGTTTGCGAACATAGCGCACGGCTGCAACTCCGTCATGGCAACTAAGATGGCGCTCAAGATGGGCGACTACACCGTCACCGAAGCGGGATTCGGCGCGGATCTCGGTGCCGAAAAGTTCCTCGATATAAAGTGCCGCATGGCGGGACTTGCGCCCAACGCGGTGGTCGTTGTTGCCACTGTCCGCGCGCTCAAGATGCACGGCGGGCTCGACAAAAAGGAGCTTGCGGTTGAAGATATCGGCGCGCTCGAAAGAGGTATACCGAACCTCCTGCGCCATGTTTCCAACATCAAAAATGTCTATAAACTCCCCTGCGTCGTTGCGGTCAACAGATTCCCGACCGACACCGACGCCGAGATAGATTTCATCATCGCAAAATGCCGTGAGCTCGAGGTCAACACCGTACTCTCCACCGTGTGGGCCGAGGGCGGCAAGGGCGGCGAAGCGCTCGCGCGCGAAGTAGTCCGCCTGTGCGAAGAGGAAAAGGGCGATTTCACTTTCGCCTATGAAGATGAGCTTTCGATCGAGGAGAAGATCGAAGCCGTTGTCAGAAAAGTCTACGGAGGCGACGGAATAACCGTCATGCCCAACGCCAAAAAGCAAATAGCCCAGCTTGAAGCTCTCGGTTTTAGCAAATGCCCCGTCTGCATAGCAAAGACCCAGTACAGCTTTTCGGATGACCCGACAAAGCTCGGCGCGCCCGAGCACTTCACCGTGACGGTGAAAAATGTCAAGGTCTCCGCGGGCGCGGGATTCATCGTTGTTCTGACCGGCGACATTCTAACCATGCCCGGGCTGCCGAAAGTTCCCGCCGCAGAAAAAATCGACGTTGACGAAAGCGGCAGAATAACAGGTCTGTTCTGAGATAATAATTCCGCTCGGAGAAAAAGCTCTGCCGAGCGGAGTTTCTATAAATATCGGAGGTAATAAAATGGCTTATTATTTCAACGAAGTATCGCATACCTTTAATGAGTATCTGCTCGTCCCCGGCTATTCGTCGAGCGAGTGCGTGCCCGCGAATGTGTCGCTCAAAACGCCCCTTGTCAAGTACAAAAAGGGCGAGGAGCCCGCGATTTCGCTCAACATTCCGCTGACTTCCGCCATTATGCAGTCCGTCTCCGGCGAGAAACTCGCCGTGGCGCTCGCAAAAGAAGGTGGCGTATCGTTCATCTTCGGCTCCCAGAGCATCGAGGACGAGGCGGCAATGGTCGCAAGAGCGAAGAATTTCAAGGCCGGCTTCGTCATCAGTGACTCGAACATCACTCCCGACGCCACTCTCAACGACGTTATCGCGCTCAAGGAGAGAAACGGCCATTCCACTATCGCCGTGACCGAGGACGGCTCGGCAAACGGCAGGCTTGTCGGCATAGTCACGAGCAGAGACTACCGCGTCAGCCGCATGACCGGAGACGAAAAGGTCTCGTCCTTCATGACCCCCCTCGAAAAGCTCGTCACTGCTCCGGACACCACAACGCTTAAAGAAGCCAATGATATAATCTGGGACAACAAGCTCAACTCCCTGCCCATAGTCGACTCCGAGGGCAAGCTCAGATATTTTGTTTTCCGCAAGGACTATGATGCCCATAAGGACAACCCGAACGAGCTTCTCGACGCCGACAAGCGCTATGTTGTCGGCGCAGGTATCAACACAAGAGACTACGCCGAGCGTATTCCCGCACTTGTCGAGGCGGGCGCAGATGTGCTCTGCATCGACTCCTCCGAGGGCTTCTCGGAGTGGCAGTCGCGCACCCTCGCATGGGTCAGAGAGCACTACGGCGACAGCGTCAAAATCGGCGCGGGCAACGTAGTTGACAGAGAGGGCTTCCTCTTCCTCGCCGAGGCGGGTGCGGACTTCATAAAGGTCGGCATCGGCGGCGGATCGATATGTATCACCCGCGAAACAAAGGGTATCGGCAGAGGTCAGGCGTCGGCTCTTATCGATGTCTGCAAGGCAAGAGACGAATATTTCGAGAGAACGGGCGTATATATCCCCGTCTGCTCCGACGGCGGCATCGTCTACGACCACCACATGACCCTCGCGCTTGCAATGGGCGCGGACTTCCTGATGCTTGGCCGCTACTTCGCGCGCTTTGATGAGAGCCCGACAAACAAGATTTCGCTCAAGGGCACTTACTACAAAGAGTACTGGGGCGAGGGCTCCAACCGCGCAAGGAACTGGCAGCGCTACGACCTCGGCGGCGACAAGAAGCTGTCGTTCGAGGAGGGCGTTGACTCCTATGTCCCCTACGCCGGCAGCCTCAAGGACAATGTCACGCTCTCGCTGAGCAAGGTAAAATCCACTATGTGCAACTGCGGCGCGCTCACCATCCCCGAGCTGCAGCAGAAAGCGAAGCTGACCCTTGTCTCCGCAACGAGCATTGTTGAGGGCGGCGCGCACGACGTCGTGCAGAAAGAGACCTACTCCGACCTGAAAAAATAAGCCTGATTCTTTACGGCAGGGCGCGGTGAAAACCGTTCCCTGCCTTTGAATTTAGGCAAATTTACTTGCACAATCACCAATAAATGAAAAGTTACGGCGCAAAAGGCTGTTAAATCCGACGTTTTTACCGAAAACGCCCGTTAAACTGTTGACACGCCGAAAATGCAATGCTATAATACAGACAATTTAAGACAGCACTTGATAGAGGATGCGAACGAGAAGAGTATCCAGCAGCAACGCCGGCAAGCGGCAGCTGGAGAAAGGCAAGTTCGCCGAAGTGATACCGCGGTTGCCGCCGCTGTAACGCTGGGCCCTCGCTGAACAGGCGACGGACTGTCACATGACTTATGTGGAGCGCTATCATCGGTTTTTCTGCACATATAGCAGCATATACAAAGCCTGTGATACCTCTTCGGGTCGCAGGCTTATTTAATTTTTTCCAGGAGATGGTACTAATGAACAGAACGAAGAGAATTGTGGCCGCCATTCTGGCTATCGCCATGTGCGCAGTATTATTTGCAGGCTGCGGCACGAAAACCGAAAGTGCCAAGACCGGCGTTGAAGACGGCGTTCTGACCGTTGCCATGGAGTGTGCATACGCTCCCTACAACTGGACTCAGAGCGATGATTCCAACGGCGCTGTCCCGATAAAGGATTCCAGCGACTACGCCAACGGATACGATATCATGATGGCTAAGAAGATATGCGAAGCAAACGGCTGGAAGCTTGAAGTTGTCCGCCTTGACTGGGATTCACTTGTTCCTGCAGTCCAGACTGGCAAGGTTGACGCCGTTATCGCAGGTCAGTCGATGACCGAAGAGCGTATGCAGCAGGTCGATTTCGCAGGTCCCTACCTCTATGCGAGCATCGTCTGCATGACAAAGCAGAACAGCAAGTATGCAAACGCTACCTCCCTTGCTGACCTCGCAGGTGCAAAGTGCACCTCCCAGCTCGGAACCATTTGGTATACCACCTGCCTTCCGCAGATAAACGGTGCTCTTATCCAGACCGCACAGGAGACCGCTCCCTCGATGCTCATGGCTCTTGAGACCGGCGCTGTCGACTTCATCTGCACCGATATGCCCACCGCTCAGGGCGCGCTCATCGCTTACAGCGATCTGAAGGTCCTCGACCTCCCCGAAAATGCTTTCAAGGTTGACGAGGGCGACATCAACATCGGCATCTCTGTCAAGAAGGGCAACACCGAGCTCAAGGACAAGATCAACTCCGCCCTTGCAGGCATGACCGCAGACGACTTCAACAAGATAATGAACGAGGCTACCAAGATTCAGCCCCTTTCAAAGTAATCAACAATAATCAGAACGGAGATAACAAGATATGAACAAGCTTGCCGAGCTGTGGAGCGACATAGTCCAGTGCTGGAGCGATAGCTCAATGCAGTATCTGACCGGTGCGCTCAAGACAATAGAGCTCGCTGTTATAGCGACAATCATAGGCTGCCTCATCGGCCTTGTCTGCGGAATAATCCAGACTATTCCGTGCGGCAAAAAAGACAATATCGTAAAGCGGGTCATCCTCGGCATAGTCAAGGCTATAGTGCGTATCTACGTCGAAGTTTTCAGAGGCACGCCGATGATAATCCAGGCGATATTCATCTTCTACGCCCTGCCCTACTTCTCGAACGGTGCGATAAACCTTGAACCGACTTTCGCGGCATATCTCGTTGTCTCCATCAACACCGGAGCATATATGGCAGAGACCGTCCGCGGCGGTATAATGTCGATAGACGTCGGTCAAACGGAGGGCGCAATGTCCATAGGCATGAACCACTTCAAGACCATGCTCTATGTCATTCTTCCGCAGACCATACGCAACATCATCCCGCAGATAGGCAACAACCTCATAATCAACATCAAGGATACTTCCGTCATGTTCGTTATCGGCTACGCCGAGCTCTTCGCGGCTCACAAGGCTATCGTCGGCGCAAAGTATGTCTACTTCCCGTCGGCAGTTATAACGCTGACTATCTACCTGATAATGACGGTCATCTGCTCGCTTATCCTCAGACTGTGGGAGAAGAAGCTTGACGGTCCGGAGAACTTCGATCTCTCGACCACCGACACTCTCGCCCACACCAGCGGAATGTACACATTTGTCAAAAAGGCCAAGAAGAAGGAGGGAAGATAATGTCAGAGCCTATTTTACAGATAAATCATCTTTCAAAGACCTTCGGCAGCCACGAAGTTCTGCGCGACATTGACTTTTCGGTCAATCCAGGCGATGTCACGAGCATCATCGGCGCGTCCGGCTCGGGCAAATCAACTTTGCTCCGCTGCATAAACCTCCTTGAGACTCCGACCTCCGGCGAGATACTCTATCACGGCACGAACATCGACAATATAAAAGGCGGCGCGAGCGCATACCGTTCGCACGTCGGCATGGTGTTCCAGTCGTTCAATCTTTTCAACAACATGACCGCTCTCAAGAACTGCATGATCGGTCAGACGAAGGTTCTCAAGAAGTCCAGAGCCGAAGCCAAGGCTTCCGCACTGCATTATCTTGAAAAGGTCGGCATGGCGCCCTACATCAACGCCAAGCCCTCCCAGCTCTCCGGCGGTCAGAAGCAGCGCGTCGCAATAGCCCGCGCGCTTGCGATGGAGCCCGAAGTTCTGCTGTTCGACGAGCCGACGAGCGCACTCGACCCCCAGATGGTCGGCGAAGTGCTCGAAGTCATGCGCAACCTCGCCAAAGAGGGCCTGACGATGATAGTCGTCACCCACGAGATGGCGTTTGCGCGCGACGTTTCAACGAATGTCGTGTTCATGGCGGACGGACTCATCTGCGAGCAGGGTAGCCCGAAGGACATCTTCGAGAATCCGCAGGATCCCAAGACGCAGGAGTTCCTTTCAAGATTCCTCGCGAAATAAAATTAAACAGGATATCTCCGGCAAGGAGATATCCTGTTTTTAATTGTATCTGAACAGCCGATATACATTTATTCACCCTCTCTCCCATTCTCTTGTCAATTTTTACAAAGCTGTTTGCCAACGGACGAAGGTATGGTACAGATTGACAAAATTGAATTTATTTTGCTGAAACACTTGAATATTTATGCATATAATAGTATATTATTAGTCAAATAGTTGAATAATTTTGCACTGTCGGCGAATATCGGATCATTTTTATAAACGCCGTGTTCGCCGAAAGCGCATTAAGCGGGAGACACCATGAAAATATTTATCGACGGCAGCGCCGGCACGACCGGGCTGAGAATAAAAGACAGACTGATGAAACGAAGCGACGTTGAGCTGATAACGCTCAGCGAGGAGCAGAGAAAAGATACCGAGAGCCGCAAGCAGGCGCTGAACAGCGCGCTGGTCGCTTTTCTTTGCCTGCCGGACGCCGCCGCAGTTGAGGCGGTCGAACTGGTTGAAAATCCGGACACTGTTATTATAGATACCTCGACGGCGCACCGCACGAGCGAGGGCTGGGCTTACGGCTTTCCGGAGCTGTCAGCAGAATTTGAAGATAAGATAAAGAACTCCAAACGCATCGCCGTCCCCGGATGCCACGCCGGCGGGTTTATCGCGCTTGTTTATCCGCTTGTTGAGGCGGGCGTGCTCGGAAATGATGCACTGCTCAGCTGCTATTCTCTGACCGGCTACAGCGGCGGCGGCAAGAAGATGATTGCCGAATACGAGAGCGAGGATAAGTCCCCCATGCTCTTTGCCCCCAGACAGTACGGGCTGACTCAGCAGCACAAACACTTAAAAGAGATGAAAGGCATAACCGGCATTGAAAACGCCCCGATATTCTGCCCCGTGGTCGATGATTTTTACAGCGGAATGCAGGTCACCGTGCCGCTGTTCGCGGAGCAGATAAGCTGTTCTTCAAGCGAAATCGCCGACATCTACAGAGCGAAATATCAGGGTCCCGTCGTGACATTCTGCGACAAATCGGACAACGGCGGCTTTCTGTGCGCGGGCGCGCTCTCGGGCACTGACGGCATGAAAATATCGGTCTACGGCAACGATGAGCGAATACTGCTGACCGCCGTATACGACAATCTCGGCAAAGGCGCATCGGGCGCCGCGCTCGAAAATCTGAACCTTGTCATGGGCAAGGACAAGGCTTTCGGACTTGATATCTGAGGAGGTAAAATAAAATGAAAATAATATCGGGCGGCGTCTGCGCCGCAAAGGGATTCAAGGCTTCCGGCGTTCACTGCGGCATACGCAAGAACAGGACGAAGCGCGATCTCGCGCTCATATACAGCGAAAAAGTCGCCAACGCGGCGGCTGTCTATACAACTAATCTTGTCAAGGGCGCGCCGCTGGTCGTCACAAAAAATCATATCGCTGACGGCAAGGCGCAGGCGGTCATATGCAACAGCGGAAACGCGAACACCTGCAACGCGAACGGCGTTGAGATAGCCGAGCGCACGAGCGACCTGCTCGCGTCCGTGCTCGGAATAAAGCCCGCCGACATCGTCGTCGCTTCGACAGGCGTTATCGGCCAGCCGCTGAACATCACTCCGATAGCCTCCGGCATACCCGCTCTGAAAGCGGGGTTGGGCGACCACTCCGATCAGGCGGCAGAGGCGATAATGACGACCGACACGATTCCGAAGGAGATTGCCGTCAGCTTCGAAATAGGCGGAGTTGAATGCAAGATGGGCGGCATCGCCAAGGGCTCGGGCATGATTCATCCCAACATGGCGACGATGCTCGTTTTCATAACCACCGACTGTGCGATAAGCAGCGAGATGCTCCAGAAAGCTCTGTCTTCGGACATTGCGGAAACTTTCAATATGATAAGCATCGACGGCGACACCTCGACGAACGACATGGTGACAGTGCTCGCAAACGGGCTCGCCGGGAACAAAGAGATCAACAAAGACGGCGAGGACTTCAATGAATTTATGAAAGCCCTCAACACTATAACCGTGTGGCTTTGCCGCAGGATTGCCGCCGACGGCGAGGGCGCGACGAAGCTGCTCGAATGCAAAGTCAGCGGCGCAAAAGATAAAGATACCGCCAAGACTGTTGCAAAGAGCGTTGTCTGCTCGTCGCTGACGAAAGCCGCCATGTTCGGCTCGGACGCCAACTGGGGCAGGGTTCTCTGCGCCATCGGCTACAGCGGTGCGGATGTTGATGTCAACAAAATCGATGTTTGGTTCAAGTCAGATAAAGGCTCGATTCTCGTCTGCGAAAACGGCGCGGGAGTTGATTTTTCGGAGAAAAAGGCAAAAGAGATACTCTCCGAAAATGAGATAGATATTCTTATTGATTTAAAGAGCGGCGACGCGTCTTCGACGGCGTGGGGCTGCGACCTGACATATGACTATGTCAAGATAAACGGCGACTACCGCACCTGATTGCGAAAAACGGAGGGAAAGATATGAACATTTCAAACGCGGAGCGCGCAAGGGTTCTTGTCCACGCGCTGCCGTATATACAGGATTACGCAGGCAAGATAGTCGTCGTCAAATACGGCGGCAACGCGATGACGAGCGAAAAGCTAAAAGATTCCGTCATGCGCGACATCGTGCTGCTCTGGCTCATCGGCATAAAGGTCGTTCTGGTTCACGGCGGCGGCCCGGAGATAACGGATATGCTCCAAAAGACCGGCAAAAAGAGTGAATTCGTCAACGGTCTGCGCGTCACGGACAAGGAGACCGCCGATATAGTGCAAATGGTGCTCGCCGGAAAGGTCAACAAAAGCCTCGTCAACCTCGTTGAAAACAAGGGCGGCAAGGCGATGGGGCTCTCCGGAATAGACGGCCACATGATTGAAGCGAAGATGAAAGACGAGAAGCTCGGCTTCGTCGGCGAGATAACAAACGTAAACATTCAGCCGATACTCGATATTATAGACAAGGGCTATATCCCGATAGTTTCGACCGTCGGCTGCGACAGCGAGGGCAATGTCTATAACATAAACGCGGACACCGCCGCGGCGAAGATAGCCGGTGCGCTCAACGCGGAGAGCCTTATATCCATGACGGATATAAGCGGCATTCTTCAGGACAAGGACGACCCGGACACGCTCATCTCGGTCATAAAGGCGGACGAAGTTCCCGCGCTCATAAAGAGCGGCATCATTGGCGGCGGCATGATTCCGAAAGCCGAATGCTGCATCAACGCAATAAAATGGGGCGTACACAGAGTTTTCATTATTGACGGCAGGATACCGCACTCGATACTTATTGAAATGCTGACAGACGAAGGCATGGGCACGATGTTCACGGCATAAAAAGGAGATATAATGGATATATTACAGCAGCAGGACAAGGAATACATCGCCGGAACTTATGCGAGGTTCCCGCTGACCATCGAGGGCGGCAAGGGCTCCGTGGTCTGGGACGACGCGGGGAAGATATACACCGATCTGTCCTCGGGCATAGCGGTCAACACCTTCGGCATAGCCGACGACGAATGGATAAAAGCAATAACCGAACAGGCGGGCAAAATTCAGCACATGTCGAACCTCTACTACACAGAGCCGTGCGTGAAGCTCGCGCAGATGCTCTGCGACCGCACGGGCATGAAAAAAGTTTTCTTCTCGAACTCCGGCGCGGAGGCCAACGAATGCGCAATAAAGGCAGCGAGAAAATACGCCGCAGAGAAGCACGGCGCGGACTGCTACAACATAGTTACACTGAAAAACAGCTTCCACGGCAGGACGATAACCACCCTCGCCGCAACGGGTCAGGATGTGTTCCACAAAGATTTCCTGCCGCTGACCGAGGGATTTATCTATGTTGAGCCGAATGATATCGAGAAGATTGAAAAAGTTCTCTTTGAAAATCGCTGCGCCGCGGTCATGCTCGAAGTCGTTCAGGGCGAGGGCGGCGTTATGCCGCTCGACAAAGACTATCTCCAATCGCTCGAAAGAATCTGCCGCGAGCGCGACATTCTGCTCATCTGCGACGAGGTTCAGACAGGCAACGGCAGAAGCGGCAAGCTCTACAGCTACATGAACTACGGCATATTCCCCGACATCATATCGACCGCAAAGGGACTCGCGGGCGGTCTGCCGCTCGGCGCTACACTGTTCAGCGAAAAGACAAAGGATGTTCTCACCCCCGGCTCCCACGGTTCCACTTTCGGCGGCAACCCGATATGCTGCGCCGGCGCGATAAATATTCTTTCGAGGCTCGATGAAAAGACTCTCGCCGGAGTCCGTGAGAGGTCGGAATATATATTTTCAGAGCTCAGCGGTGCACCGGGTATAAAAGAAGTAACCGGACTCGGACTGATGATCGGCATAAAGACCGAAAAGGACGCCTCCGAGGTCATAAACACCTGCATGAAAAAGGGCGTTCTCGTTATCAAAGCAAAAGACAAGGTCAGGCTGCTCCCGGCGCTCAACATTCCCATGGAGCTGCTCGAACAGGCAGTCGGAGTTATAAAAGAAGTCTGTGCAAACAAGGAGGCTTGAACATGACATTCAAAGACAGAGATTTTTTGAAACTTTTGGATTTCACTCCCGAAGAGATTGAATATCTTATCGACTTCGCCGCCTCTCTCAAGGCGAAGAAGAAGGCGGGCATATCGCACAAAATATGCGACGGCAAGAATGTTGCGCTGATATTCGAAAAGACGAGCACGAGGACAAGGTGCAGCTTCGAAGTCGCGGCGCGAGACCTCGGCATGGGCACGACCTATCTCGACCCCTCCGGCTCACAGATAGGCAAAAAAGAGAGCATCGCCGACACGGCGCGCGTGCTCTCGGGCATATATGACGGCATTGAATACCGCGGCTTCGGCCAGTCGATAGTCGAAGAGCTCGCGCAGTATGCGACCGTCCCCGTCTGGAACGGTCTGACGAACGAGTTCCACCCGACGCAGATCCTCGCGGATTTTCTGACGATAAAAGAGCAGTTCGGGCGTCTTAAAGGCATCAACTTCGTCTACATGGGCGACGCCAGATACAACATGGGCAATTCGCTCATGGTCGGCTGCGCAAAGATGGGCATGAACTTCACCGCCTGCGCGCCGAAGAAATATTTCCCCGACAAGGCGCTTATTGACACCTGCATGGAGATTGCCGCACAGACCGGCGCTGAGATAAAATTCTGCGAAAGCCCCGACGAGGCAGTAAAAAGCGCCGATGTAATATACACCGACGTGTGGGTCTCGATGGGCGAGCCTGTCGAAGTCTGGGAGGAGCGCATAAATGACCTCGCGCCCTATCAGGTCAACTCCGAGCTCATGGCAAAGGCATCGCCGAACGCTGTATTCATGCACTGCCTGCCCTCTTATCACGACATGAAAACGACGATAGGCAAGGAGATGGGCGAAAAGTTCGGGCGCGACTCAATGGAGGTCACTGACGAGGTGTTCGAGAGCGCACAGTCCGTTGTTTTCGCCGAGGCGGAGAACCGCATGCACACGATAAAGGCTGTCATGGCGGCAACGCTGACCGACGAGAGATAATATAATATATATTAATGTATAGGAGCTGTCAAAAATGACGGCTCCTTTTTATCAGTTTGACAATTGTAATTTGTCTATTACTTGAACCATAACGAAGTAAAAGCAAAGGACCAGCCGACTTTTACAGTCAGGCTTTCAATAGCCGCGCCGCAGTGTTTGATAAGCCAAATAAGAGGAGCGAGGGGACGGCTTGCGAAGCAAGACGCACGAGCACGCACTCGTTCAAGCTCCGGCGCGTTTGCGTGCGAATGTGCCGAGCTACCGACTGAGAGCCGTGAGCTATATACTGCGGCGCGGCGTTGCGGGTGTCGAGCGGGAACGGCTCGTTTGTTTTTCTTTTGCAGGCGTTTTCTTTTTCAAATAAAAAGAAAATGCCGAAACGCGGAAAGTGTATATCGTTTGATTATTGTGGGGCGCAAAGGTAGTAGCTAATTATCAACAATCCGCAATTACTATAAATTCGTATCGCTATCGCCGATAGCGGACAGCCGCAAGGGCTGTCCCTGCAGGTTTCGTCTCAATAAATTGGTTCAAATTTCGCGGGCGGATAATATCCGCCCCTACCGCATGACCATGAGCGAAGCGGAACAACCCCCTCAGTCTCGATTTACGCCGAGCCAGCTCCCCTTGCAGGTGAGCCTTAAATAGATTCTACGGTGAATCTAACATTCCCGCTCCGTTTATCGCATCATGCGGCTTCGATATATGCAGAAAAAGTCCCGGCAGACATTCCTGCCGGAATTGAAGCTGTTTTATGAACACCCTGCTTTTTATTCTTCCTCTGTTTTGCCTTCGTCTTTGTCGTTCTCATTGAATTTGTTGAGAAAATAGAGATAAGTCTCGGCATAGACGCGCTTTCTTGTCTCGAACCTGTCGCCGTCGTTATGATGACGCGTATATTGATCGATATCGGGCTTCAATATCTTCGTTATCTCCAGCGCTATTTCCTGATTTGTCATTTTATCGCCTCCGCAGTTTTCATCTATATATTACCACCGAAGTAAATATTTTTCAACTATTGGGGCTCGTTATTATTACTCAAAAGAAGCAATTATTAAAATTATAAAATGACGGTTCACGATTCGATAAGAGAATACTTTTTTGTGCATTCTTGCTATTGACTCACAAAAAACAAGGTAATATAATGACATTGATGTTAAAAAAGACACCCGATGCAGCAAATTTCCCACTGTTTTAAGGAAGGAGATTGCTACACCAACCATCAAGGAGAGGAAGATCTATCCATGGAAAACAAGAATCAGCGCATCTGCATCATCGGCGGCGGCCCCGCAGGCACGAGCATGGCTATGTACCTGGAGAAAAAGGGCTATGACAACTATGTCATCTATGAGAAGTCCGGCAAAGTCGGCGGCAAGGCATTCTCGCCCATGATGAAGGTCAAGAACGCACAGGGCAAATGGGAAGACCGCACCATTGAAATGGGCGCGGTCATGGGCTGCGACACTTACTTCGCAGTTCACGAGTGCGAAGAGTTCGGCGGCACGACCCATCTCGACGGACCGCCCATGGGCAGAAGATTTATGAATGTCGACGGCACGCCCCAGAAGTCTTCTCCCCTCGCACTGCTCAAGAAGATCATGAAGATGAGAAAGCTCTCGAAACTCCTCGAGACGAAGTACAAGGGCTACGATGTCAACGGTCACAGAGGCGTGTCCGAGGGTCGTTATGAGGGTCCCTGCCCGTCTCCCGAGATGAAGCTTGCTCACATCGAGGGCGAGAACCCGAACCTGAAGGATCTTTCGATGCCTTTCTCCGAGTTCCTCAAGCTCAACCACTGCGAGGACGCAGAGCTTGTCTGGAAGGGTCCGTTCACTTCTTTCGGCTACGGCTACTTCGACGAGATCCCGGCGGCTTATGTTCTCAAATATCTTGATGCCTTCACCGTCAAGCAGTTCCTTTCCACCGGCAAACTGTGGACTTGGTACAACGGCACCCAGAGCATCTGGGAGGGCGTCAACAGCCACCTGAAGCATCCCGCTCTGCTCAACTCCGAAGTCACTAACATCAAGCGTGAAAACGACAAGGTCTATGTCACCGTAAACGGCAAGACCGAAGAGTTCGACAAGCTCATCATCTGCACCCCACTCGAGCTGTTCCTCGGCTACGGCGATCCCCGCCCGGAAGAGAAAGAGCTGTTCTCCAAGATAGTCCACAAGGAGTATTTCACCATGGCTGTCCGTCCCGAAGAGGGCAACGCGCCTGACATCTCCTACTATTTCTTCGAGAACATGACCAACGAGACCCGCGGACATCTTATGGTGTTCTATCATCGCTGGTCCGACGGCGTCACCGATCAGCCGCTCGTTACATTCACCCTGCGCAACCACGAGGGTATGGAGGATGTTCCGTTTGAGGACGCAAAAGCGACTACCCTTGCAGACATGGAGAAGTGCGGCCTGAAGGTCGACAAGATCGAGCGTATCGACGACTGGTATTATTTCCCGCATGTCGGCAGCAAGGATTACGCCGACGGCTGGTATGAGAAGGTCGAAGCTATGCAGGGTAAGGACAACACCTACTATGCAGGTGAGGTTATGGCATTCGGCGACATGGAAGAGACCGTTGAATACAGCCGCGACCTTGCAAGAAGATTCTTTTAATTGAAGAGGTAAAATCATGCCGGAACAGAATAAGAAAATAATCAGCAAATATCAGGGTGACAAGAACCCCGATGAACGCTATCTCAAGCTCGGCAGAAAGATAACCGACGCTATGGGACACAAGATCTCCGGAGTGACATCCGACGACCCGGAGTATTGGGGACTCAGAGAAGTCCTGACTCCCGAGATGTGCGATATCGCCAACAAGATGAAGCTCCGCCAGCACTACACTTTCGAGCAGCTGCTCGAGATGAACCGCGACTACGAAGCTATCGATCTGCAGAAGATACTCGATGAGATGTCTTACATAGGCATCCTTGAGTATGACTACGGCGACAACTACGACCACACTCACGAGCTCAAGGATCGCCCGCGCATCAGACGCTACAGACTGCCGTTCTATGTCCCCGGCTCCGCTGAGCTGTTCAACTCCTCGGTCGACAGGATCGCAAAGAACCCCGCAGTTGCCTCGTTCTTCGAGCGCATGACTTTCATCCCCCTTGCGGGCATCACTCAGATGGTCCCGCCCGGAGGCGACGGAATCGGAATGCATGTCATCCCGGTCGAGAAAGCTATCGACGCCGAGAGCAAGTCGATAGACCTTGAGCACATCTCATATTGGCTCAAGAAATACGAGGGTCACATCTCCGCAGGTATCTGCTCCTGCCGCGCTTCGCGCGCAGTGCTCGGCGACGGTTGCACCGACGATTTTGACGATTGGTGCATCCAGCTCGGCGACATGGCGGACTACACCGTTGAGACCGGACGCGCGCACTACATAACCAAAGAGCGCGCTCTCGAGATACTCGAACTTGCCGAGAAGAACGGCTATGTTCATCAGATAACCAACATCGACGGCGAGAACAAGATTTTCGACATCTGCAACTGCAACGTCAAGATCTGCAACGCTCTGCGTACTTCTCTGCTGTTCAATACACCCTATCTTTCGCGCAGCTCCTACACCGCAAAGGTCGAGAAGGAGAAGTGCGTAGCCTGCGGCAAGTGCGTTGAGACCTGCCCGGCGGGCGCTGTCAAGATGGGTCAGAAGCTCTGCCGCAAGGACGGCTCCGAGGTCAAATATCCTCATGCTCCCCTGCCGGACAACAACATCTGGGGACCCTATGCATGGGATGAGGACTACCGCGACACCGCGCGTATGTCCAACACATATGCCAGCGGCTCCGCTCCGTGCAAGGCGGCATGTCCTGCGCACGTGCCCGTTCAGGCTTATCTGCGCCTCGCCCACGATGGCAAGTACCGCGAGGCTCTCGCGATGATAAAGACCGAGAACCCGTTTCCGGCTGTCTGCGGACGCGTCTGCAACAAGAGATGCGAATCCGAGTGCACCCGCGGCAAGATTGACGCTCCCGTTTCGATAGATGCGGTCAAGAAGTTCGTCGCCGATCTCGACCTCAACGCTGAGGACAGATTCGTGCCCGAAAAGACCGTTCAGTCGACCCACGGCGCGTTCGACGAGAAGATTGCCATCATCGGCGGCGGTCCTGCCGGTCTGAGCGCGGCATACTATCTCGCACAGATGGGTTACAAGCCCACCGTTTTCGAAAAGAACCCGATCCCCGGCGGTATGCTCACCTATGGCATCCCCAGCTACAAGCTCGAAAAGGATGTTATCGCCGCAGAGATCGATATCATCAAAGAGCTCGGTGCCGAAATCAAGTGCGGCGTTGAGGTCGGCAAGGATATCACAATAGCTCAGCTCAAGGAGCAGGGCTACAAGGCGTTCTATATCGCCATCGGCTGCCAGGGCGGCAGACGTCCCGGAGTCAAGAATGACGACGCACCCGGCACACATATCGCTGTTGAGTATCTGCGCCACTGCTTCGAGCACCGCGAGGATACATTTGACGGCAGCGTAGTTGTCATCGGCGGCGGCAATGTCGCTATCGACTGCGCAAGAAACGCTCACCGTCTCGGTGCTTCCGAGGTCAGCATGTTCTGCCTCGAGTCGCGCGATGAGATGCCCGCGAGCCGCGAAGAAGTCGCAGAAGCCGAAGCGGAGAACATCAAGGTCAATCCCTCCTGGGGTCCCAAGGAAGTCCTCGTCGACGAGAGCGGCAAGGTCACCGGCATCGTGCTCAAGAAGTGCGTGCGCACAATCGACCCCGAGACCAAGCGTTTCTCGCCCGTATATGACGAGAACGAGACTATCGAGGTCAAAGCAGACAAGATTGTCTTCGCTATCGGTCAGGCTATCGAGTGGGGCAACCTGCTTGAGGGCACTAAGGTCACTTTCTGGCACGGCAACTATCCCGTCGCAGACAAGTTCACCTATCAGACCGAGGATCCCGATATCTTCGTCGGCGGCGATGTTTACACAGGTCCGCGCTTTGTTATCGACGCTATTGCCGCCGGTCACGAGGCAGCAGAGAGCCTGCACCGCCACGCCCGCCCGGACGCTTCCATGACGATAGGACGCGACCGCCGCAGCTTCACTCCGCTGAACAAAGACGATATCAAATTCCCGTCCTATGACACGGCAGGCCGTCAGGAGGCCGGTATGGACGAGTCGATAGACGCGAAGATGTCCTTCAAGGACGCGCATCTAGATCTGACCGAAGAGCAGGTCAAGATTGAGACCGGGCGCTGCCTCGGATGCGGCGCATCGTATGTCGACTACAACAAGTGCATCGGCTGCGGCCTCTGCACGACGAAGTGCGAATTTGACGCTATCCACCTCGTGCGCGACCATCCGGAATGCTCGAAGATGTGCGTTGCCGAGGACAAGGTCGGCGGACTTCTGAAATATTCCGTCAAGCGCGCCTTCAAGATTCTGGGTCACTTAGGCTCGGACGAGGCGAAGGAGATGGCGAAAAAGCGCAAGGCCTATAAGCAGGCTCAGCAGAACAAGGATTGATTTCATGCATGAATTAGGCATAGTTCTCCATGTCATAGATCAGGTGGAGGAGCTCGCCAAGGAAAACAATGTCAGCAAGGTGACCCGCCTCACGCTTGAGGTCGGCGAAGTGTCGTCGATAGTTCCGTCGTATTTTTCGGACTGCTTCGAATGGGCGAAGAAAAAGACGGAATATATGCAGGATACCGAGCTTGAAATGATTATTCTCGAGGGCGTCTCCTACTGCAAAGACTGCAAAAAGACCTACAAGACAACGGAATACGCAAAAAAATGCCCGCACTGCGGCAGCGACAACACCTATCTCGTGACAGGCAACGAGCTGCGCATAAAGGACATTGCGGTTGTTGACAAAAAATAACCGCGCGGTAAAACAAAAGACAGCACCGTTTCTCTTTTTGAAACGGTGCTGTAATTTTTTATTTTTCAGTGTCTCTCGTCAAAATTTGAATAGGTCTCGCAGAAGCGCGCCTGGAACGACGCGGGTTCATCTCCTGCATAGAGGTGCGAGATATCGCCGAATGCGTTGCATCTGTAAACAGCTTTCCCCTGCTCGCGCTCCTCGGTTATCAGCGTCGTCACCGAGGTCGGCAGTGCAACGAAATTATGCCAGAGCACAACGGGCGATATCTTTAAAATATGCGAGAGCAGGACGCACTCCACGCCGAAATGGCAGAAGAGCACCACGGTGTCGCTGTTCTCCCGCTCGACTCTGTATATCTTGCCGTCGTGGATATAGCCGTGGCGCGCAAGCAGCTCGTCTATGCCGTCGCAGACGGTTTTGTATTTTTCGGGCACATCCCCGCTGCTGTAAAACGGAGTTGATATCCACTTGTCCTTGTCGTAATAGTCGTCGTTTTCGCTCAGAAACGCAGGCGTTCTGTCCCAGGGATAGGTGCGCTCCCCGCTCTCCGGGTCTATGACATAGCCGTCGAACTCGCGCAGCCAGTCGAATATCTCCGCCGTTCTGCCGAGCGCGTTGAGCGTCGCTTTTGAAGTGTCCTTCGCCCTTCCGAGCGGCGAGCAGTAAAACGCCGCAACATCGAGCTTCGTCAGCCTGTTTTTGAGCAGTTCTGCCTCGTGCCAGCCCTTGGGGGTCAGCGAGTCTATCGAATAATCCGGGTCTCCGTGACGAACGATAAGAAGTTTCATATAGCGCCTCCGCAGTTGAGTCTTTTAAAATTATATTACTTTCGTCGGGATTTTTCAACAGGAGTGAATATTTAAAAAAGCCGAATGTAAATAAAAAAGATCATGATCCGTAAACCATGACCTTTTTGCTTTCTATGCCGTGCGTAGCTCTCGTTTATTCCTCGCTGACTACGCTCGAATATGCGGTAGTCACGCTGAGCCCCGGGACAGCCCCGAGCTTTTCGGCGAGCGACGAGATAGTCTCGAGCGGCGCATCGAGGGCGACGGAGACGAGATTCACGCCCTTTGCGCGGTAAGGTATTCCCATCCTGCCGATTATGTGTTCGCCGAAATCGTGCAGAAGCGCGTTGAGGGACTCGACGGACTCCTCTTTTTCGACAACAACCGACATCACGGCAACTATCGTCTGCATAAAAACATCTCCTTACTTGAGAATCTTTATATTTCCGATAATCGGCAGCTCCTTTGCAGTGCCCTTGGCGGCATTGATGATTCCGATTACCGTAAACACCGCAAACGCGATGTTAACCAAGCTGCACGCGCCGCCGATAATAAGAGAAACGGTTTCGTTGACGGCTCCGACAGCGCTGACTATTATTCTGCTAACGAACGTCCATGCAAACTGGGCTATCGCGAGGACAAGTCCCTGATTCGTGTGGAAGCGCGCATATCTCGATTCCCTTGCGGCAAAGAGCGGAACAAGCACGAGTATTCCCAAATAGGCGAGGACCGCCATAACCTTGTTCGACTGAATATCGTTTTGGTCGAACTCGGACGTTGTGTCGGGCGTGTTATTGAGCTCATTGATTTTTGTTCCGAAATCCTTCTTTTTCTCTTCCCACGGCTCTGCCTTAGGCGCTCCGGGCACAACGGGTGCGCCGCAGTCGGGGCAGAAGCGCGCCTCGTCATCTATCTTTGAGCCGCAGTTGGTGCAAAATGCCATCCTTGTGTATCCTCCCTGATTCCTTAAAGTATTCTAATTATACCAACATTCCGCAAAGTTTACAAGCGCAAAGCGGCACTCGCTCTCAAAGCTCTCTCTGTGCATCGGCGAGCAGACTCTTCTCTTCCCTGTGCCAAAGATAGGCGAGCGTGCCGACATAGCCCTCTTTCCACGGCTTATATTTGCCGTTATAGTGGACAATAGAGCAGTTCTTCTCTATCCACTCATGGGTCTTGAGGCTGTGGAGCGCGGTCTTTTCGTCGAGGTTATATATCTCCGGCGAGACATAGCGCGTTTTGGTGCAGTAGAGCGCGTTTATGACATCCTGGTCGCCGAGATAGAGCTTGTCCGCGTTCTTGTCGATATAGTCGAAGAGCTCCTTTGATGTGTAGCTGCGCCTGAGCTCGTCGAGGTTCATCATAAGTATGCCCGCATTGATATATCGTGAGCCCTCAGGCATACCCAAACGGATATGATTGATATCCTCGACCACGCCGAAAGTATGGCTCGCCCCGGCGAAGCAGAAGCAGTCGAGATCCATGTTATAGAGATCGGATATAGAGTTGAGAATCAGCGTATCCGGGTCGATATAAAGTATTCTGTCGAGCTCTGCGGGCAGAAATTCGTGCGCGGTGAGTCGATAATATGTCTCTTTGGTTATCCTGTCCTCCGTCGGAGCGTCGGCGTTGAGCTCGTGGGAAAGGCGGATGGAATGGACATTGAAGCGGCTGCGGTAGATGCCGCGGAATATGCTGTCGATATTCTCGTCGGTCAGCGACGAGTGGGCTATGTATAAATCGAACTTCGGACAGTCGTCCGCGCGAACGAGCGAATGGAGCATCACGGACAACGGCCGGATATAATTGGCGTCAAGCGTTACGAGTATGTTCATCAAAGACCTCCCGGTTATAGATTCAATTAGATTATAATACATTTTCCCCTCTGTTTCAAGCGCAGAAAACGCCGCCACAAAGGACGGCGTTTTGTACTTTATATTTTCTTCTGCGCGCAGGCTTCGATAAGCTTATCGTGTAATCAAACCTTTCGGTCATGCTCACTCCACCCGCCGATGAAGTAAACTTTGACACGTTGTTGTTACAAGCAACTTGCTATGTACCTGCAAGCATCGCCGTTGTGATACCACGGCACTTGTCAGGAATACTCCTGAAGCCTTCAGTACTCAGAGCTGTCTCAACAAACTGCCTTTTGTTCACCAAAGGCCATGCTCGCTAGTATGATCTCTTTACTCTTCAAAATTAACTTTAATGTTTATGCAGGAGCAAGCACAAGTTACCTTCCCAAACCTCATCCCCACACTTCTTTGCGTTTTCAATGCAAATATTTATCGCATCACGGAGAGAATTGTTATCCGCGTATCTTTGCAGCCTATTTAAGATGCAAAAAGCCCCCGGCCAATTCATGTCCTGCAGCCATCCTAACAAGTCAACTAAATAGGGCTTAAGATCTTCATCGCTTTTCTCTGCTATGATTACGGCACAATTTTCCCATACATTTTTATTATGCTTTGGTGTTAACGGTTGTATAAACGGAATGATTGTTTCCGTATTTCTTGCTAATGATATTCCTTTGGATTGAATTTCAGAAGGCATATGCCAATCGATCATATCCATAATTTCTGTAATATCTGCTATTTTAATACCCTCCGTCCCATTTAATGACGACTGAAATTATGAAATGCTGATGAAAGATATTCAGACAGAACAGAAACATTGGAACAAATACCGTCTGCTTTGCAATCTAAATTTTCACAGCAACATAATTTTCTTGACATAAGTATACTTCGATGCAAGATTGTCCTTGCCGTAATCGAATTTTTCGGTCAAAGCTCACTCCACCTGCAGATGAAATGAGCTTTGACACGTTGTTGTTCATGTCATATCCGTACTCGGCGTCATAGATGCGCTTTTTGCTGCCGTTGAGCACGCTCTGTCGAACAAGTCTGCCTGTTAAATCATAAGTATACAGGAAACGCTGATTGTTTACAAGGTCTTCATGCGAATACATGTTTCCTAAATTCAATCATGCATTTTAAGCGCCTTTTGTTTTAGTCGTACTAAAAAGTAAAGAATCCCTCAGTCCATTCCGGCTTATCTATTTCATATTCGTCAATGGAGAACCCATCAGGGTAGTTAATAAATTCCGGATTCTCACGATACTCCGACAGACTTTTTTCTGCATTTTCATAGGTTGAATAATACCCGAGATCCGATACATTGTCATACTCGCCGTCAAAATATTCATGCGCCAAATAAAACACAGACCCCCTAAATTCGCCTATTGAACCGTTAAAGTTGTCCGTGTCGGCATACACTATCTCTTCTTGAAAATCGTTCGGGAAATCCTTAAAGCCCGGTTTTTGCAAGTAACAATTGATTATATCCCTGCACTTTTGTTTAGAGGAAAAAAATCCCAGCAATTTTGTGCAGTATACTTTTTCATTTGTATCTGCGGAAAATTCAATAAATCTTTTGTGAACCAATTTATATACCTTTTTCATTAAATCACCCCATCACTTATAGCCTTTGTCGCGCTGTAGCCACTTTTTAATTTTGCTATAGCGTCATAGGAATATGTTGCAATCTTTATGCATATCACCTCATATTTATGACTATTTTGTCAATATGAGGATGTATCCAATGATGCTAGCAACTTTGTTGCCATAAAGATACTCAATATATAAAGAAGTATCTTACATCACAACAAATGAATCAAATACCTGATAAGACTAACTATCATGCCACAAAAAGCTATCGCTCCCAAGCCAAGTCCCACATACATCCTAACCTTCAGAAGATAGTAACCCTCTTCTCCAACATTTTTTTCGTTTAAAAAATCGCCCTTAAACTTATATACCGAAATACCGTCTGCCAGAAGACATGCACTCACAAAAAAATATCCACTAATATACTGTGCCAGATCATTCGCATATGTTACGATCAAAAACGTTAGGATGAATGCTACCGGCCATGCTATCAAATCAACGCCCAAAGCTTTTAAACTTATTTTTGTATAATCATCCATTTTCTTCATATTTTCAACTCCTATAGATTCTAAAAAGATCCGCTAGAAGCGCCACGCCATTCACGCACACTGAATTAAATTTAAGTTTCCTGGTTTTTCACTCGGCTTTATGACAAACCAGCGTTAATTTGTTCAGTTTTATTTAAATGTAAACTCTCCCCAAAAGAGACCAACAAATCGTCCTTTTTTATCGCGCGATGTTATATGCGAAGAATAAAAAATGGCCGTCGCAATCGTAGTTGCTTCGTGAATTGCGAAAGTTACTATAATAGCCCAGTTAATTTCTCTTGTAAGATAATAAGCCATGCTCACTATCGCAAAAGTTATTATAGAAACAACAATTGAAACCACATCCGCAAGATGATACTTCTCGATATTGGGGCTAAAATTCTGCTCCGGAAGGCTCTTTATCGCCGCTCTTATGTAGCGCATGGTTTTTCTTTTGAAATATTTCTCTTTTCGCCACGCACGCTTTTGTCGGTTTGTCAAACCCTTCTCAAATAAAAAGGTCACAATAAATTTATATATTGAATGATTATAAATTCCGTTTATGATAATTGCAATTATTATAAGGCTTATAGGAAACTGCCCTATTTCATCTAAAGGAAGTATCATTTATTTATCACCTTACTCTTTTCAATCTCTGTCCTTGATTATAAGTATAACAGCAAACATTTCCGGTATCAATAAACAATCGCAAAAATTGACACTTTGCGCAGACAAGGCAAAAATAACAGACAAACATACAGATTTGCCATAAAATTCTCTGCAATGCTTTCTTTGGCGGACTATCGCCGCTCAACCGGCAGTAATTTTATTAAAAAAACCACACCCCGTTCATCAGGCAACGCAGCTTGACAAGCGGGGTGCGATTCACATTTACGGGGGATTACAGAAAAGATCAGGTCAGACTGATTTTGTCTATTCGTTCGAGCTCATCGCTCGTAAAAGATGTGTTTTCGATTGCTTTTATATTATCGATGATTTGCGACGGCTTTGACGCGCCTATCAAAACGGAATTGACAATGCCGTCTTTCAGAACCCATGCCAGAGCCATTTCTGCGAGGGTCTGATTCCTCTCCTTTGCAATTTCCGAAAGCGCGCGGACTTTTTTGAGCTTCTCTTCGGTTATCGCGTTGACGGAGAGGAATCTGCCGTCAGTCATAACCCTGCTGTCGCTCGGAATGCCGTTTAGGTATCTGTCGGTCAGCAGACCCTGTGCAAGCGGACTGAAGGCGATAATGCCCTTGTTCAGCCTTGCGGCGGTGCTCTTCAGACCATTATTCTCTATTGTTCTGTCAAATATCGAATACCTGTTTTGATTTATCACGAACGGGCATTTGAGGTCTTCAAGAATGCTGCATGCCTTTTCGAGATTTTCGCCGTCATAGTTGGACACTCCCGCATAGAGAGCCTTCCCGCTGCGAACCGCCTGCGCAAGCGCGCCCATCGTCTCTTCGAGCGGAGTCTCGGGATCGAGGCAGTGGTGATAGAAAATATCAACATATTCAAGCCCCATGCGTTTGAGGCTCTGATCAAGGCTCGCGAGAAGATATTTGCGGCTTCCGTTTCGGCATCCGTAGGGTCCCGGCCACATCTCATAGCCCGCCTTCGTGCTGATTATCATTTCATCGCGGTATGCCCTCATCTCGTTGGCAAAAATTTTACCGAAATTCTCTTCCGCGCTGCCGGGCGCCGGGCCGTAATTATTTGCCAGGTCGAAATGCGTAATGCCGTTGTCGAATGCGGTGAAGCAGAGTTCTTTCATGTTTGAATACTGCGCGTTATCGCCGAAGTTATGCCAAAATCCGAGCGACACCGCCGGCAGCTTCAGGCCGCTTTTTCCAAGGCGGTTATATTGCATCTTGTCGTATCTTTTTTCGTTTGCAACATACATATTGATTCTCCTATATATCCGTGTCACTCTGCCTTATCCCAGCCGGAATAGAGGGTTATGCTTTCGTTGACTGTATCCTTGCTGATGTCAAATGCTTTTGTGCAGTCTCTGTCGCTGTACCAACCGGTGAACACATAGCCCTCTTTGACGGGGTCGTTTTCAACATTGACAAGCTGACCGTGCATAACCTTCTGATTCTCTATCTGAGAGCCGCCGTTCGTGTCGAAAGTTACCGTAAAACCCGCATGGCTTATTGCAAAAACTACACAGGCAATAAGAACAACAATACCCACGAGTATAAGCCTATCGGCGGTTCTTACAGATATTTTGACGTTTCTGTAAAGCCCTCCCGGCTTTCTTTCTGTCGTAAGACCCATTGTGCTTTTTTCGTTATCCATGGTTTCACAGCCTTTCGGTTTCAGCATTCATTATCTGCGCGCGAGATATTTACGCATATCGATAGCGCAGGCAATAAGGATTATCATACCCTTGATGATATAAAGCATATTTGCGGACACGGAGAGGAAGTTGAGTCCTGCAAAAATTATCTGTAAAAGCAGAACGCCGACAACTATTCCGCTTATCTTTCCTGTGCCGCCGACGAACGACACGCCGCCTATAACGCAGGCCGCGATGGCGTCGCATTCATAGTTGAGTCCCGTGTTTGCGGAGCAGGAAGCGATACGCGCACCCTCGATGAATCCCGTTATGCCGTACATAACGCCTGCAAGAATAAACACAATGAGAATAGTCACAAAGACATTTACGCCCGAGACTCTTGCCGCCTCTTCGTTTGAGCCGACTGCAAACATATTTTTGCCGAACTTCGTCTTATTCCAGACGACCCACATAACAGCGGTCAAAATGATTGAATAGAGAACATATTTCGGGATTGCAACGCCGTCAATCGAGAACAGCGTGCCGGTGATAAACTTAGTATAGGACGGATCGAGACCGGAGAGCGTCTGTCCGTTGTTTCCGCCTATCATAAGATACATAAGAACCGTACCGAAAACGATAAGCTGGGTCGAAAGAGTGACTATAAACGGATGAAGCTTGAACTTGGCGACGAAAAATCCGTTCACAAGACCGACTGCGGCGCCTATGGCTATAACCGCGAGGAGCACGACGATCAGCGGCATCGTGTCAAGACCCTTGAACATCTTGTTCGCGTAATCGCTCATCTGGAGCAGAGAAGCGGCGACACAAGCCGTGAGTCCGACGCAGCGGCCGGCGGAAATATCGGTACCGGTCAGCACTATGCATCCCGCAATACCCAAAGCAATCGGCAGTTTTGCCGCCGTGAGCGAGATTATGTTCACTATTGATGAAATGCTCAGGAACGCCGGCACCTTGACCGCAATAAAAATCACGGAAATCGCGATTATTATATACATCGCGTTGTTGAACAGCAGATCCGTCACAAGTCTTTTTTTATCGCCGCGGTCTGCCGCCTTGAACTTTTGGAGCCAGAGCGAAACGCGCGAGCGCTTTACTTTTTTTGCACTTGTATCAGCCATGATGATTCCTCCTTAGACATATTTCGCCGCAAGGGTCATTATTTCTTCCTGGTTCGTCGTTCCGGCGTCCACTTCGCCCGCGAGCCTGCCGCCCGACATAACGAGTATCTTGTCGCAGACGCCCAGAAGCTCCGGCATTTCGGAGGAGACCATGATAACGGTTTTTCCCTTTTTGGCGAGGTCGAGAATAAGCTGATATATCTCATATTTCGCGCCGACATCAATACCTCTTGTTGGCTCGTCGAGCAGGAGCACCGTGGGGTCGGTCAGAAGCCACCTTGCAAAAATAACCTTCTGCTGATTGCCGCCCGAAAGAGAGCTTATCTTCGTCTCCTGGCTGGGAGTCTTTATTTTCAGGGAGTTTATGTACTTGTCGGTAGTTACCTTCATTTTCTTCTTGCTGACGAACGGGCCCGTCATATACTTCTTCAGGCTTGCAACAGTCGCATTCTCTCTGATGTTGAGAATGCCGAAGATTCCCGTCGCGCGCCGTTCTTCGGTCAGAAGCGCAAATCCGTTTTTTATCGACTCGTGAGGAGTTTTGTTTTTTACCTCTTTGCCGTCAAGAAAAATCTTTCCGGAGCGGCGCGTCGTTATACCGAAGATCTGTTCAAGAAGCTCTGTTCTGCCCGATCCGTCAAGTCCGGCAACACCGAGTATCTCTCCCCTGTTTGCCTCGAAGGACACATCTCTGAGATTTGTATATTCGCTACCGAGATTTTCGACTTTCAGAAGCACATCGCCGATCTCGTTATCCTTTTTCGGATAGCGGTTTGTCAGCTCGCGTCCGACCATGAGTCTGATTATCTCGTTCATGGTAAGCTCGCTCGCGGGCTTCGTCGCGACCCATCTGCCGTCGCACATTATTGTGACCTCGTCGCTGATACGCAGTATCTCTTCCATTTTGTGTGAGATATAGATAATCGCGCATCCGCGGTCGCGGAGCATATTGATTATGCGGAACAGATGCTCCGCCTCTTCCTCGGTAAGCGATGATGTGGGTTCGTCAAAGACGATTATTTTTGAATTATAAGAAACCGCTTTCGCGATCTCAACCATCTGTCTCTGCGAAACCGGCATAGTGCTCATTATTGTTTTGGGGTCAACATTTATTTCAAGCTCTTTGAATATTCTCGCCGTTTCGTCATACATTTTCTTTTCGCTTGTAAACGGAAGAAATTTTGAAACAGTCGGGAATCTTCCGAGCCACATATTATCCATGACATTGCGTTTGAGAGCCTGGTTGAGCTCCTGGTGAACCATCGCGACTCCGTTTTCAAGGGCTTCCTTGGAGTTTTTGTAATTCACCTCTTGACCGTCGACATATATATGTCCGCCGTCCTTGCTGTAAACGCCGAAGAGGCATTTCATAAGAGTTGACTTGCCCGCGCCGTTTTCGCCCATAAGCGCGTGCACCGTCCCCCTTCTTACCGTCAGCTGCGCATGGTCAAGCGCCTTGACGCCGGGGAACGACTTTTCTATATCCACCATTTTGAGCAATACATCTTTATCGGAGTCCGGCTTATTTATATTGGTCTGCATATGTTTCACTCCTGTCTGCATCTGAGTTTTACGGTTGGGGCATAACGCCCCAACCGCAAATTGAAACCGTTTGATTATTCGCTCTCAGAAGTGTAAGCAGAATAGGGTATATTGACTCTCCAAGTGCCGACCGTGTTTGCGGAATCGATGCCTTCGAGCGCATTTGTGCCGTTGAGCAGATTCTTCATGACGGTGGTTATAGCGGTTGCCATACCCTCGGCATCCTGCTTGATAGTGCCTATCATCGAGCCGGACTTGATAGCCGACTTTGCAGCATCTGTTGCGTCAACGCCGAACACGGGGATAACAGTCTTGCCGTCCTTGTTGTAGCCCGCAGTCTGAAGAGCGGATATTGCGCCGAGCGCCATCTCGTCGTTGTTCGCGATAACGAGCTCGATCATATTCTTGTTGGACTCGGTGTACTGTGCGAGAGCTGTGCTCATATAGTTTGTTGCGGCGGCAGACGACCACAGTCCGTCCTGGTCAACGAGGTACTTGTTCTTGTTTGCAGAATCGTAGAACTTGAGCTCGGGCTTTCCGGCAGCCTTGAGAATCGCGTTTGCGTCCTCAACGCCGTACTTTGTACGCGCAATGGCTTCCATGTTGCCCTCCTGACCCTTGAACATAACGTAGCTGATGACGCCGTCGTTGTTGAGGTCGAGCTTGCCATAGTTCTTCAGGACATATTCGCCTATCATCTTGCCCTGCATATGACCTGCCTGCTCATAGTCAGTGCCGACGAATATGCACTTGTCATAGCTCTCGATAACGGACTGCTCAACGGAGCGGTTGAAGAATATAACAGGAACGTTCTTCGCCTTGGCGAGATTGATGATGTTCTGCGCCGCGTCGTTTGAACCGGTGTCAACGACATTGACGATAAGCAGCGAAGAGCCCTTTGCAAGCGCGGTCTGAACCTGCTCGGTCTGCGTGGTCTGGTTGCCGTTGGCGTCATAGTCATTGTAGGTATATCCGCTGTCGCTCAGGATCTTGTCCATCGACGAGCGAACGGTGGAAATATACGCGTCGCTGAAGGTATAATAAAATACGGAAATCTCACCTTTTGTTGAGCCCTTGTCTCCAGAGCCGCCGCCGGACGAGCAGGCGGCAAAACTGGCTACCATGAGCACTGCCAATAATAATGCTAACAACTTTTTCATAAGATTACCTCCTTAAAAGAATTTCTTCGTTATCAGCATCTTCATTATAGCTTCAGGATCCAAAAAACAGAATGAGATTTTCTATCTAAAATGTATAAAATTTTACGATGTTGTCGAATCAATATATATACTTTGCCGCTTTAGCGAGAAGAAACCGCCCGGATGCTTATTTCTCACATCCGGGCGGTTTTGTTAATCATATTTATCGAAGCCGAAAAGGATCTTCTGAACATCAGCCGAGAACATATTGCTTCGGTCAACGACATAGACATCTGTTTTTATCACGCTCTCGGTCTTCTTGCCAGAGAGTATGTTCGCCGCGTTCATAACGGCGAGATAACCCATGGAAAACGGGTTCTGTACAATGAGCGTATCGAGTTCCCCCGTTTCGAGCATTCCGACACATTCAGTGTTGTTGTCGAAGCCTATCGCGCAGACGCTGTCTTTGAGCCCGAGCTCCTTTATCGCCATTCCAACGCCGAGGGTTGACCATTCGTTGAATCCGACAAGAACATTGATCTGCGGATTCTCTTCAAGAAGCTTTCTTGCGCCCGCGGTCGCGCTCTTGGCATTGGACGAAACGCTGACCATAGCGACTATCCTGGCGTTTTTAACGTTTTTAATTTCGTCCTGAAAGCCCTGCAATCTCTTGCTGCCGTTTTCGGTGTTCTCGCCGTAGTTTACTATTCCGATATTGATGCTTTCCTGCTCTCCACAGAGTTTCTGCGCGACCTGAGCGGTTTTCAGTCCTGCGGAGTAATTGTCGGTTGCGATAAACAGCTCTTTGTCCGCCACATCAACATCGCTGTCCACGGTTATTATTTTTACGCCCTTCTCCGCCGCCTTGCGAACAGCCGGGGCATTTTTTTCATAATCTATCGCAGACAGGATAATGGCGCCGACATTTCGCGAAACGGCATTTTCTATCATCCTGTTCTGGGTTTCGTAGTCCTCCTCGTTATCCGGTCCCTCGAAAGTGATATCGATATTGAACTCGGTCGCGGCGGAGAGAGCGCCTTTTTTCACATCGTTCCAAAAATCCGATTCGCTTCCCTTTATTATTATGGCGACGCTCGGAGTGTCGGAATCAAAGCCCTGCCCGTCCTTGCATCCGGATAAGCCGCAGAGCAAAAGGACGGCAATCATAATCAGCGCTGCGCTTCTCTTAATATTCATTTTCCCGTCCTTTCTCGATCTTCGGAATCCTTATAGTGACGGTTGTGCCGACATCGAGTTCGCTGTCAATAGAGATTCCGTATTCATCGCCGAAATAAATTTTGAGCCTGTCGTTGACATTTTTAACGCCGATGCCCTTTGAATCGCTCCTGTCTTTTTTCAGGATAGTCTCGCACTGCTCCTTAGTCATTCCGAGTCCGTTGTCGGAAACGGTTATCACAATATCCTTTCCGTCGCCGTGAACGCAGATGCGTATCTCGCCCTCGTCCACCATTCTGTCGAGCCCGTGATAGATGGCGTTCTCAATAAAGGGCTGAATAGTTATCTTGTTGCACATATATTCGAGCAGACTCTCATCCACATCAAAAGAATAAGTGAACTGATTTTTGTATCTGTAGCTCTGGATTATCAAGTAGCTCTCGGCGTGGCGAAGCTCGTCGCGGATAGTGATAAACTCGTTTCCGTGGCTGATGCTTATTCTGAACAGCTTCGCGAGGGCGCCGACCATCTCAACCGCTTCTTTACTATTATCCTGCTCGCACATCCATTGAATGGAGTCGAGCGTGTTATAAAGGAAGTGGGGATTTATCTGCGCCTGAAGAGCCTTGAGCTCGGTCTTTCTGAGAACTATCTCCTCATTATGCACCTTTTCCATGAGCGACTGTATCATATGCACCATGTGCTCAAACGACGCGGAGAGGGTGCTGAACTCAACTACATTAGCCTTGTCCGCTTTATATTTATATGTTTCCGCCTGCTTTTCAAAGCTCTGCATTGACGAGACGAGGCGTCTTACGGGTCTTGTGACCGTCCGCGAAAGCAGGAAATATACAGTGACGGAGATGATAAGACTGAACAGCAGCGCAACAGCCATCCCGACCGCTATCTGCCTTTTGACGGACTGAGCCACTTCGTCGGTAAAGCTGACTCCGACTATTTTCCAGTTGCATGAATTAAGAGACGAAACCGTGTAAATATTGTCTTCTCCCCTGTGGACGCCGTCCGTCATTTCCGAAACTTCGTCGGTATTCTCTTTTTTGATGCCGGAAAAAAGCATCTGCTGCTGCGGATGGTAGACTATCCCGCCCTTTGAATCAATAATATAGCAGTATCCCCTCTGGCCTATGCTTATCTTGTCAATATATTTCGCGATTGAAATAAACTCGAAATTGACGGCGACAAAGACCTGCTTTTGAAAAAGATCTGAATATTTTTTCTTTGCAATGGTCACGACCCACGGGTACTTATTCTCATAGAGCGTGTCAACATGGGGCTGGGTTATCGCATAGCCGTCCTTGAGGTTCGAAAAAATCGATTTGTCAAAGGACAGATCGGTCGCATTTTTCTTTGCAATATCGCCGCTGTCGTTTTCGGTCAGAAGAATGTTGCCGTCGGTGTCATAAATCGTTACGCAATAGATATCGTCCTCAAGCCTCGCCGCAGTTGAAACAACTTTTTCAAGCGACTGCAGGCTGTCGCAGCTGTCCGCCTCGTCGCAGAGGTTGTCCAGCTTGTTTTTGATAGACGAGATGTAATTTGAAACCGTGCCGTTCGCCTGCGACACCGACTGCTTTGACGAGACATACGCCGAATTGAACATCGTCCTTTCGTAGAATACACCGAAAAGGAGCGTGGCGCCTACAGTAGAAAACATCACGCCGAACACGACTATTGCGATTATGAGCGTTGACAGTTTTATTCCGGCGCGTTTAAATATCTTTCCCACCCAAACGCTCCTCTCTGTATTTGTTCGGCGAGACCCCGTAATATTTTTTGAAGCAATAGCTGAAATAGTGCTGATCGCTGTAACCGCACTTCTGCGATATTTCAAATATCTTCATCGAGGTGCACAAAAGCAGATCGCTCGCCGCTTTCATCCGCCTTTCGGTCACAAGGGCAACAAAATTCTTTGACTTTTTCTTTTTTATCAGCGCGCTCAGATAGTTCGGGCTGACGCCCAGCTTGTCGCTCGCGTCCGTCAGGGACAGATCTTCGTTCATATATTCCTCGTTGATTATCTGCAGCGCATGGTCGCAGAGAGCCTCGCTCTCATGCCTCTGCGAGCGCGAGATAATATCCCTCGCGTCAAGGCAGAGCGAAACAAGCTCGTTTTTATACTGCTCGTTAAAGTCGAAGGACAGGCGGGACATGAACGAATTGTTGGAGGTAAACAGCTTCGCAGCGGCGTTGCCGTCGGGCAGAACGCTGACGCATCTGTGCGCGGTAGCAAGAATCTGAATGATAATATAATCAATGCCCTCGCGCGTCTTTCCGGAAAGTATCTCGTCAAGGAACGACTTTATCTCATCCTTGCTCCCTATCTTCAGAAGCTGTTCGAGCTTATAGACGGATTTTTCGGCATTTTCAAACTCGTATGTGCTCTTGCGTTCCTGGTCATTGATATATCGGATGTTGCCCGTGCCGTCGGAGGTATAGCGCCGCGCCGTGATAGCCTGAGTGCAGGCAAGCGCCAGCAGAGACGGATCGCAAACGGTCTCGCTGATGCCGATAGTACAATTCTGATTCAACAGTTTTTTTGCGCTCTGCACAAGTTCAATAACGGGGAGTCTCAGTTTTGTTGACATCTCTTCCGGCTCGCTTGTTACAAGAGTAATTATTCTGCCGTTGACAAAGAAGCTTTCGCACAGAGCATATTTATTGAAAATACTGTTGACAAAATCGATATGCTGCTGAGAGGTGCAGGTCTTGCCCGTGTTTGCCTTGAATTTTGAAGCAATGACGCTGTAGCAGTCGCCGTCGCTTTTGATTATTCCGAGCTTTTTGGCATTCTTAGTTAAGTCGTCCGATGCATGGACATCCTCGCCTGTGCCGAGCAGAAGCGGAAGCAGAAATTCCGCCTTTTCAAGCCGCAGAGAGATATCTTCGTTTGACCCGCCGCTTTTGAGCAGTTCAAACTCCCTGTCCATCTCGGCTCCGATTTTTTCAAACTCTTCGGTGAGTTCGGATGCGGAAACAGGTTTGAGAAGATATCTTATGACATTGTATTTGAACGCTTCCTGAGCGTATTCAAAGTCATCATACCCGCTCAGGATAACAAATTTCGTTGCCGGTCTTATTTCGCGGGTCCTTTTTGCAAGCTCAAGTCCGGTCATAAGCGGCATTTTGATATCGGTCAGAACAAGATCGGGTTCAAGCTTTTCGAGAAGATCGAGCGCCTCTATTCCGTTTTCGGCGCCGCCGACAACCTCAAAACCCGCTCTCTGCCAATCGACATTGCCGATAACCGCCTCTCTCTGGCGTATCTCATCGTCAACTACAAGCACACTGTACATAATCATGACCTCGCACAAAAATCATTTGTTTTATGTATACCGACTTTGGGCGCATCCGGCAGAAATACAAATCATAACCGTATTTTTCGGATGCCGCTTCTGATTTTATTATATAAAAACTTCCGATCATTATCAAGATTTATCTTTTTAGCGGTGTCAGATATAAAAAAAGCAAAAGGATGTCGCGGCAATTATTGCAATAGGAGATTCATTTTTTCGTGCCGCAGTCGGATTATAAATTTACGTCATAATAATACTAACCCCCAAAAAGTTAAATTCCGGGGGTTAGTATTATGATTGTTCTCGTCTGCCGTTAGCATCGCTTTCGGCTCAATCCTTTTCGACATAGTAATATAAATCCGCGGCGGCATATGCTTTATACAAATCCCCCGTTTCCCGGTCTACGATATACCAGCCATGTGTAAACGTAAAATCTCTTCCGACTGTATATGCATGAGCCAAGAAATACGGCTTACCATTTATAACTACCTTATGGTCGATTTCCCTTATCATCTTGTCATTGTCCGGGGCGATTCTCGCATTAAGTATTGCTATAGCCTGCTTTTCTGTTAACAATTTGTCGTTATCATCGCCGGGCATTGTTTCGCCTTCCCTTGGATAATAATCTTCTCTTGTCTTAGCTATAATCCATTTCGTGTTCTCGTCCGTCGTTTCCAGTAAGGCACTAACCGCTTCGGAGAACTCCGTTGTGCTTTCTGCATCGGTCGCCTCTGATGTCGTATTTTCATCAACTGTTTCACTCGGCGAGGAACTTGACTCTGACGACTTACAAGCTGATAACAGTCCTAAAGAAACGCACAGAAGTGAAATGATTATCGCCGCAAACATCAATTTTGTTGAGACTCTTGTCTTTTTCATTATTAAATCTCCTCTTTGCATAAAGTTCGATAGTCTATCCTCTGCCGCTGCGCGGAGAATATAGTCGCAACACTTTTACTCCGTCTTTTCGCCGGGACAAGGGTCTGTTCCGCTTTTCTGCAGTTTTGCACAATACCGCTTTAGGAATATTACCCGTCCCAGCCAAAGGACTGCCTCCGCTAACGCGATAACCGGAATACCTATAACAACAACTTCAAAAAGTGCGCTCAAAACCTGAAGCGAAAATTCCGGGACTTCATAATAAGTCAAAACTATTTTGGAAAAAGCATCCGCAGCTTCGTCGCAAAATATAACCATGGAAAAACACAGCGGTATAACTATAAGCCACCGTATAAGATTACTCCTTTTTTTCATTTTTTCATAGTTGTCTAACTTTATTTTTCTGCCACATTTCGAACATTGATATTCTTCTTTAAGCACATCTTTTTCACCGCAGAACTCCCTAAAGCCGGGATATATTTTATGTCTGTCCGCATTTTTATGTTTATCTATATTTTTATTTCTTTCGTACCGCGCAAGTGCTTGCCGTGGTTGAGCCGATGCTGAAAAATGTATAAATCTTTTACTCCGTCTTTTCGCCGCAGCATGGGTCTGTTCCTCTTTCTGCAGTTTTGCACAATACCATTTAAGAAAAAATACTCGTCCCAGCCAAATAACTACCATCAGCAACATAAAAAATAAAAATCCTGCAACAACAACGGCAAAAAATACGCTCAAAAGCCGAAGCAAAAAATCCGGGATTTCATAAACTATTTTCAAAAAAGCATCCGCAGCTTTGCGAGCAAATATAATAAAGAAGTAGAAATACAGTATATATAGAAACCATTGTATGCAGCTATCTCTGTATTTCATTTTTTCATAGTCGTCTATCCTTATTTTTCTGCCGCATTTCGAACATTGGTATTCTTCCTTAAGTGTACGGTCTGCTTTAAATAATCCCTTACCATAAAACTCCCTAAAGCCGGGATATATTTTATGCCTGTCTGCATTTTTATGTTTGTCCATATTTTAATCCCTTTAATACCGCACGGATGCTTGCAGTGGTTGATATCTGATTGGAGTGATATCTCGAACTATTCTGCCGCAGTTCTATAAAATTTACATCTCTCTTCCATGCAAATTTTCAATAATTTTTCTTGCAATCGTTTCGCACTCCTGCGGACTTTTGTCAAATGTCCCGGCATCGAAATCCCGGACAAATATATTATATATATCGTTTTTCAATGTTTCAACATCGGTATCAAAAGTCAGCATTTGCGCCAGTTCAATGCTGATATCGTCGTATTCATCGGAGGGGCAGTGGCAGCAGGTCAAAAGATCGACCGGATCCCACCCGTCGATTATCGCTTTTACTTTTTCAAATGCCTCGCGCATAAAACACCCTCTTTTCTCTCGCTTCCTGCTTCAATTTTTCTATTTATATTCGATATTCTTACCTGCCCCGTCATAAATGCGAATAACATCCCCACGCCAATTACAGACAAAATAGTAGTCTATCGTAGCCGTTTGCTCGAATAACACGAATCAATTAATCTTATGCCAGTCCCTAAGACTCAATAACGGTTTTGACATTTTATTGTAAGGCATAATAATTTGATTTCCCTTAGCATTTATCTCTTTGCAAACTTTAGCAAGTCCATTGCCGTTTTGATAACAGGGAAAGCTTTGATCAGATAACACTATAAAGTCAGTTCTTGAAAATGTTCCTTCAATTAGTGATACAATTTGATAGTAAATAAGAGTATCGGAATTGATAGTACACTTTCGCTTTCCACTAACAGAACACATAATAAATTGATTGTTGCTTACTTCAACATAGTCAAGAAGCTTCAATGCATTTAATTGCAAACAGAAAGAAAGTATAACAAAAAATAATGCTCCAATTATTAAAATATAATCTTCTTCATCATAACTTTGGATGCAAAATACAGCAGTTGCAACAGTAATAATTGCAGAAAGGCATACTATAAATATGCTGCTTTTTCTCCAATAGTTTGATAAATATATTTTCATACAATCATCACCAATTAAAACAGGTTTCTCCTATGTAAATCTTTAATAATCTTTCTCGCAATCGTTTCGCACTCCTGCGGACTTTTGCGAAGCTTTTCACAGCCGTTCATCACTTCGTCAAAGAAATACGAAATACTTCCTCATTAATTTTTATCTCATATCCATCCTGAATCCTCGGGACATAAGTATAAAATGTATATGCACACATCTCCGTTCCCGGCGCAGGTGTTTCTATGCAAAAGAAATCAGAATTCCTGCTGTCCGAAACCTTAATCTCATTGTCAAGGAAGTTGCTGTTAACATTAACATAATAATCATCTGTTTCTTTTACTCTAAAAATTGTTATCGTACATTTTGTATTTTCAGATCTTTTGAAATAAACCGTTTTGAATGTCGATAACGTTTCTAACTGCCAGCCGTTTTTTCCTTTGGCTATAAGACACTGACCCTTTTCACCCTCATCCGTATACAGCACCATTGCCGACTTCTCGCCCTCTATAACTTTCACAATCTCACCCTGCTGAGAATAGTTAAATACCTCTTGCGGCGACGAGAATTTTCGCAAAAATTTCTCGGGCGGAAGCTCCGACATAAGTGCCGAGCCTATAGCAAAGACTAAAACGCCAACAATTATCGTAAGCCATTTCTTTCTGCCATTATTTTTTCTGATTATCAATACAACCGCAACAATTACGGCAAGAGAAAATAGTAGCCTGATGATTTTAAACATTATTTTTCAACCTTAATTTCATTATTACCGAGCCAATGTTTTAATAAGCACGGACGTTTTCAATATAATTACCCGCTTCATACCGCACGGATGCTTGCAGTGGTTGATATCTGATTGGAGTGATATCTCGAACTATTCTGCCGCAGTTCTATAAATAACCGGCTCGTCCGTATGTCAGACATCCCAATAAAACCTGCCTCTCCACCATGACGGAGGAAACCACCAATGGAAGCCTTTACCTTTACTGTGAATCTCAAACCACAACAAGCACGCAAACGATACTGCCATAAGCCCAAATTCACAATACTTATAAATTGAAGTAGAATTAACTCCGAAAGAGTCCATTACCAGAATCAGAAGAACTAAATCTGAAGTCATCAAAAAAACATATATCGCATAGATAACTCTTATGTAATTTCTGCACCGCGATTCGTTCATATGTTTCTTGCTATAGACATAGCCCGTAAAGAATTTATACAAAAAATTATGACCCTTTCGATATCTGCGCCTGTTTGACTTGGATTTATCAATAAAGAAAAGGTAATCCAAGACGATCTTTGATACTAATTTAAGGATAAAAAATATACATATATTACTTGTGATTACCATTTTAGCCATAGAGCACCTCCGATGTTTAAAACCCTGCGTCGTTTGTTCAGTTTTATTTAAATGTAAACTCTCCCCAAAAGAAACCAACAAATCGTCCTTTTTTATCGCGCGATGTTATATGCGAAAGATTAAAAACGGTCGTTGCAATTGCTGTTGCTTCATGAATTGCGCAAGTTACTATAATAACCCAGTTAATTTCTCTTGTAAGATAATAAGTCATGCTCACTATCGCAAGAGTTATTATAAAAACAACAATTAAAACCACATCTACAAGATGATACTTCTCGATATTGGGGCTAAAATCCTACTCGGGAAGACTCTCTATCGTCGTTCTTATGTAGCGCATGGTTTGTCTTTTGAAATATCTCTCTTTTCGCCACGCACGCTTTTGTCGGTTTGTCAAACCCTTCTCAAACAAAAAAGTTACAATAGATTTATATTGGAATTTATACGAACAAGAATCTCGAACCGCTTCCGCAATTGCAATATAGTTTTCGCAAATCGTATGACATAGGTCATCATCGGAGCACAAGCTATATGCCTTGTCCAGCAGAGTCAAGCACCAATCCTGTGCCTCAGTATAGCGATTCCAGCTATACTTGTCCCGGTTTATATTTTCGGGGCCAAAGTCTTGATCTGCATTATCGCTTGCATTAACAGCACCAGCATTAACCGTGCTTGCAAGGATTACTTTGAATGCATCTGTGTAAACATCAATCTCCGTCTTTTCTTTGAGCAATTCCAATTGCTCTTCAATCATATCCAGAGCATTGGTCACATCTTCCTTGTTGTCGTCACTTCGGAAATCTGCAAAACTATTACACTCCAATTGGAGAATAGCTGCACCAATTTTCCTGGCTTCTGCTTTAATATCATCGACCAATTCTTCACGTTCTTCTAAGGAAGAGAAGCTATAAGCATTGATCCAGTTGGCGATACTTTCGGGATAGCGGTTGTTTCGTCCTGTTGTTTGCCAACCAACCGCTTTGCCTTTATAAAACCATGCCTTAGCAGAACGAGGATCGATTTCTATTACCTTGTTAGCATAATTTTCAGCTTCTTCATTATTTCCTGCTTCAAGTGCTGTCGCAGTCATTTCCAAGTAGGTGGTGATCATGTGGGTATTATCCACACGGACAGTGCCTTTAATTTCCTGAACCTTTTCTTTCATTCTATCGGCACTGTGTTCCATGCCACAGCTATCACACACGGCGATGCCACTAGCACCCATAACAAGTTTTCCACCGCAAAGGTCGCAAACTAACGCTGCCATTTTGTTTCCTCCTCATTATTTCAGAATTTTACATTTTTTATTTCGCTCATCAAAAAGCGAATTGAGTTCGGTTATGATCTCCAACTTATTTGAAGTGGTTTTCAGTTCCGCAACTTTACTGGAGATTTTGTTTTCCAAATCCGCTAACTGTTCGCTGCTCATAGGATCGGAAAAACGGATTTTTTCAGCGAGCTGTGCAAGTGCCGTTTTTACAGTGGCATCACTTTCGTTATCTGTCAACACTTCAATATCGGCTTGCAGTTCCCGAATGTAGAAAACCTTTTTCTGTACTTTTGCTTCAACTCGTTCAATTTCATTACGCCCCGCATCGGCGGAAATCATGCACACGGCAGAAACGCCAGCGATAATGGAGCATACCACTATTGCACTCCACGCAGGGAGTGTCGGCACGAACATGAATAAAGCAAATGCAATTACTTGAATGACTGCATATACAATTCCAATGTGTACGATCGGGAAGCCAAGGAACTTGCTTTTTAGGGTTTCCTCTTTACCAAGTGCAGTTTTCCAAATACCGATCTGTGCTGCAAATGCGGCAGCAGTGAATACATAGGCAATCCAGTATGTTGTGGTTTTCACCGTTGGTACAACAAAAGCGATGATGCTGACCAGTGCAAACAAAATGCCAAGGATCACATATCCTTTTGTGCTATTCTTTTTCATCATCAGCCCTCCCTTTTTGTGCCGCACTTCGGGCAGAACTTACCAGGCTTGATAAATTTGAAGCCGCATTTTGCACAAGTGTCAGACGGTGCCTGCGGTGCGCCGCATTCATCACAGAAAGCTGCTCCCGGCATCAACTCTGCTCCGCATTGGTCACAGAATTTATTTGCAGCAGTTTGGGGTTGAACAACACCCATACCTGCAAAGGCGTCTGAAACAACACCGCCGACCATACCGCCTACAGTACCTCCAACACCTGCCATCATTCCAAGACCAATTCCCATATTAGAGAATTGTCCGGCAGCTTCGTTTCGTGCTGCATCCTGCGCCACATCAAAGCCACGTTCCTGCTGGTAGGTATATCCCTCCTGCATACGTTTGGTTGCCTGTGCCTGCGAATCAATGACAACCTTTTGCGCTTCTGTCTGAGCATGAATCACATCGGTCTGCTGTCGAAGCTTTGCTTCTGCAATATCGGCGTACTGACGGAAATGCAGTTCCTTGAATTTTTCATACTGTGGATCGCCGTCCGGTTTGACAATGGTGGTAACGTAGAAACGTTTTAGATCTACGCCGTAGTCCAAAAAATCGGGAATCAAGCGTTCCTTAATATCCGCAGAGAAAGTTTCCAGGCTTTCGTCAATTTCAAAGATGTTAATGGCATTGGCTCGCATGGTCTGCGCCATGTAAGTCTTTACCTTCGTCATCAAAATGCTGCGGAAGTGGGTAGTCAGTTGCTGCCGATCAAGAACACGCTCCGTACCGACCAGTTTCACAAGAAGTTTTCTGGAATCGTTAACGGAAAGTGTCATCTCACCGCTGGCACCAATAGAAATAGGGAACTTGTAAGTAGGCTCTACATATTGCACCTTACTGTCTGTTCCCCAACGAATTGCCATTTGTTCAGTTTTATTGATGAAATAAACCTCACAATGGAATGGCGATTCGCCACCGGTGGGAATATTGATGATACGCCGCAGCAGAGGAATGTTCTGCGTTTCCAGCGTATGTCTGCCCGGGCCGAACAAATCAAGTGCCTGTCCGTTCAGAAAAAAGATAGCTTCCTGCGATTCATGCACAATCAACTGTGTGGTTGTATTAAAATCTTCGCAAGGATGCTTCCATATGAAGGTACTATTGTCGCCTTCATATTTGATGATGTCGGCAATATTTGCCATGACTCCGCCTCCTTCGATTTTTTATTGTGTACTTTTACAAATTAGGGCATTAAATTATATTCATTAATATTATACTATAAAATGCACGATTTTTCAAGGTGTTGAGTTGTACCCAATGATTATAAATTCCGTTTATGATAATTGCAATTATTACAAGGCTTATAGGCAACTGCCTCATTTCATTTAAATCATCTAAAGGAAGTATCATTTATTTATCACCTTACTCTTTTCAACCTCTGTCCTTGATTATAAGTATAACAGCAAATAATTCTCTTATCAATAACAATCGCAAAAATTGACACTTTGCGCAGACGGGCGCGCAAGTTTGCCGTATATAAAAGCTCCGCCCGAACAATCGGACGGAGCTTTCGGCATCTGAATTACAGCAAGTCCATTATTTATATATCATTTCCTGTCCGATACTTCCGAAAAACGTCAGAAGAATCATCGGTTCGCAACAGAGAAGATATTATAGCCCTGAACCGTCGCCGATTGTCATTTGCATCTTCTCAAAATTTTATTTTCTCTCTTTCGGTCGGTGCGATGCTTCGCACCTCGCAGCGCGCACCGAGCCCAACGCTAAAGCTTGTTGTTATATTCCGGGTCACCCGGAAATTTGATTGCACAGTTTTTGTCAGGCGAACCACTCCATTATTTTGCCTAATACTCCGATGACTGTCATTCCGCAAAAGCCGAGTGCCCATATGATCGAAAAAATGACCAGCCAAAACGCCTGCTCAAACGGGTTCATATTCAACGGATTCATTTTCGTTTCCTCCAAATTATTTTTTCATGTACCGCACAATTGATTTTTGTTCCGCCAAAAGTTTCTTAGCCCATCAGAATCACGTCCTTCACTTTAAAATTGCACATATGAAAAATTTTCTCTAACCTGCTTTTGTTTTTATGTATTTATCTCCCGCTCCGTAATGTCGCACAGCGGGCAGAGGGTATGTCCTCTGCCGCTGCGCTTACATAGGAGTAGAGAGGTGGTTGTCATTTTCAAGCCGCGAATATGCGGAACAGGCGGCAATATATTTTGCCATACGCCCGCCTTTTCGGGATAAATTATAATGCAAAACTGCGTTCTATGTAGCCGCCGATGCAAAAGTATAGATAAAACATGCGAAAAAAGAGATTTTTTGTTATCAACTATCCTACATATATAGTCTGCGAAAATGAAAAAGGTTACACTTTTTTCAAAAAATTTTTTTAATTTTGGGGCGGGTATTGTATTTACTGAATTAAACAAAAAACTCCGCCCGGAGAACCGGACGGAGCTTTTGATTTAGATTTACGCGTTGTGCTTCTTGATAGCTGCCTGAGCTGCGCTGAGGCGTGCGATCGGCACGCGGAAGGGCGAGCAGGAAACATAATCAAGGCCGATGTCGTTGCAGAACTCGACAGAGCTCGGGTCGCCGCCGTGCTCACCGCAGATACCGCAGTGGAGCTTCGGGTTGACGGGCTTGCTCATAGCGATGGTCATCTGCATGAGCTTGCCGACGCCGTTCTGATCAAGCTTTGCGAACGGATCGTTCTCAAAGATCTTGGTGTCATAGTAAGCGTTGAGGAACTTGCCTGCATCGTCACGGCTGAAGCCGAAGGTCATCTGAGTCAGGTCATTGGTGCCGAAGCAGAAGAAATCAGCCTCAGCAGCGATCTCGTCAGCGGTGAGAGCCGCTCTCGGGATCTCGATCATGGTGCCGACCTCATACTCAAGGTCAATGCCGGCAGCCTTTATCTCAGCGTCAGCAACCTCGACAACGATCTTCTTGACGAACTTGAACTCCTTGACGTCGCCGACAAGGGGAATCATGATCTCGGGAACGATCTTCCAATCGGGATGCTTCTTCTGAACATTGATAGCAGCGCGGATAACAGCAGCAGTCTGCATCTTTGCGATTTCGGGATATGTGACAGCCAGACGGCAGCCGCGGTGACCCATCATCGGGTTGAACTCATGGAGAGAAGCGATGATAGCCTTGATATCCTCAACGCTCTTATGCTTTGCAGCTGCAAGAGCCTCGATGTCAGCCTCCTCGGTGGGAACAAACTCATGGAGAGGCGGATCAAGGAAGCGGATGGTGACCGGCTTGCCTTCGAGGGTCTCATAGAGCTTCTCGAAGTCGCCCTGCTGATAGGGAAGAATCTTCTCAAGAGCTTCTTCTCTCTCTTCAACAGTATCGGAGCAGATCATCTCGCGGAAAGCAGCGATTCTGTCAGCCTCGAAGAACATATGCTCTGTACGGCAAAGGCCGATGCCCTCTGCGCCGAGCTCAACAGCCTTGGCTGCGTCGCGCGGAGTATCTGCGTTGGTGCGAACCTTAAGGGTTCTGTACTTATCAGCCCAGCCCATGATTCTGCCGAACTCGCCTGCGATGGAAGCGTCGACAGTCGGGATGATGCCGTCATAGATGTTACCGGTGGAGCCGTCGATGGAGATGAAGTCGCCCTCATGGAAGGTCTTGCCTGCAAGGGTGAACTTCTTGTTCTCCTCGTCCATGATGATCTCGGAGCAGCCGGAGACACAGCAGGTACCCATACCACGGGCAACAACAGCTGCGTGAGAGGTCATACCGCCGCGGACAGTCAGGATACCCTGAGATGCCTTCATGCCGGTGATGTCCTCGGGAGAGGTCTCAAGGCGGACAAGGACAACCTTCTCGCCTCTTGCCTTCCAAGCCTCAGCGTCGTCAGCGGTGAAGACGATCTTGCCGCATGCAGCGCCGGGAGAAGCGCCAAGACCCTTACCGATCGGGGTAGCGGCCTTGAGTGCCTTTGCGTCAAACTGGGGATGAAGGAGGGTGTCGAGGTTTCTGGGCTCGATCATAAGAACAGCCTCTTCCTCGGTTCTCATACCCTCGTCAACGAGATCGCAGGCGATCTTGAGAGCTGCCTGAGCGGTTCTCTTACCGTTACGGGTCTGAAGCATGAAGAGCTTGCCGTGCTCGACGGTGAACTCCATGTCCTGCATATCTCTGTAATGGTCTTCAAGAATCTTGCAGACCTTCTTGAACTCTGCGAACGCCTCGGGGAACTTCTGCTCCATCTCAGCGATCTTCATGGGAGTACGGACACCTGCGACGACGTCCTCGCCCTGTGCGTTGGTGAGGAACTCACCGAACAGGCCCTTAGCGCCGGTTGCGGGGTCGCGGGTGAACGCAACGCCGGTGCCGCAGTCATCGCCCATGTTGCCGAACGCCATGGACTGGACGTTAACGGCAGTACCCCACGAATAGGGGATATCGTTGTCGCGGCGATAGACGTTTGCGCGGGGGTTGTCCCACGAACGGAAAACAGCCTTGATAGCGCCCATAAGCTGCTCCTTGGGATCGGTCGGGAAATCGGTGCCGATCTTTGCCTTGTACTCAGCCTTGAACTGAGAAGCGAGCTCCTTGAGATCGTCAGCGGTAAGCTCGACGTCCTGGGTCACGCCCTTCTTCGCCTTCATAGCGTCGATGAGCTGCTCGAAATACTTCTTACCGACCTCCATAACGACGTCGGAATACATCTGAATGAATCTTCTGTAGCAGTCCCAAGCCCAACGGGGATTGCCGGACTTCTCTGCGATAGCCTCAACGACTTCCTCGTTAAGACCGAGGTTAAGAATAGTGTCCATCATGCCGGGCATGGAAGCGCGGGCGCCGGAACGGACGGAAACGAGGAGCGGATTCTCCTTATCACCGAACTTCTTGCCGGTGATACCTTCCATCTTGACGATGTACTCGTTGATCTCTGCCATGATCTCGGGATTGATCTCGCGGCCGTCCTCATAGTACTGTGTGCAGGCCTCGGTGGTGATGGTGAAGCCCTGAGGAACAGGAAGACCGATGTTTGTCATTTCAGCAAGGTTCGCGCCCTTACCGCCGAGAAGCTCTCTCATCTGAGCGTTGCCCTCGGAGAACAAATAAACGTACTTGTGAGCCATGATATACCTCCGTAAATAGTGTTTTTAGCTGCGAAGAAGATGCAGAAACCAAAGGCTGCATCTTCGCCTCATGTTATTATAGCAGACCAGCAGGAAAAATACCATATATTTTTACAATAAAATAGCGATTTTTGCGACTTTTCTTTTGTACAGATTTGACTATACAAATATATATGGCACAAAATATGTTTCCCCACGCCGAAAATTTAAAAATCCGGCGGATATAACCTGCTTTTTCAACCGCAGAGCCGACCCGCTCATTTTATAAAATCTTTGAAAAATCGCGCCGTCATATGCACAATGGCTTGTAATTTCACTCTTTTTCTGTCATAATATATTTTAAGATACCGCACGGGTATCAATAAGGAAAGGACAATGAGCTTTATGGATAAGAAATGTGCTGTTATTCTCGCCGCCGGCGAAGGCACGCGAATGAAGAGCAAAAAGCCGAAGGCTCTCGCCGAGGTTCTGTTCGCGCCGATGATCGACTGGGTCATAGGCGCCGTAAAAGAAAGCGGCATAGACGACATATGCGTTGTTAAAGGCTTCGGCGCGGAATATCTCGACGCGCACCTTGCAGGCAGCTGCGAGACCGTGCTCCAGAGCGAGAGACTCGGAACGGGTCACGCCGTTTTGCAGGCGGGAAACTTTATTGAAAGCAACGGCGGTGATGTCCTCGTTTTAAACGGCGACGCTCCGTTCATCGACGCAAAAACAATATACGATGCACTCGCCCTGCACAAGAAAGAGGGCAACAGCGTCACCGTTATCTCTGCGGAGATAGACGATCCGACCGGCTACGGCAGGATAATCCGCTCGGCGGACGGTTCGGTTGAAAAGATAGTCGAACAGCGCGACGCGAACGCCGAAGAGGCGGCTGTAAGAGAAGTCAACTCCGGCGCGTTCTGGTTTGACGGCAAAGCTCTGATGCGCGCGCTCAACAGCCTCAACGCAAAGCGCGCGAGCGGAGAGAACACGAAGAAAGAGTTCTATCTGACCGACGCTCTTGAAGAGATAAAGTCATACGGTCTGCGCGCAGGTTCGTTCACGGCGCAGAGCGAAGATATAATCCTCGGCGCGAACGACAGAGTTCAGCTCAATGCGCTCAACGAGCTTGCCCGCCACCGCGAGCTTGAGAAGCATATGCGTGCGGGCGTGTCGATTCCCTGCACCGACGGCGTCATTATCTGCCCCGGCGCAAAAATCGGCAGGGACACCGTGATTCTCACCGGTTCTGTGATAAAAGGCGACAGCGTTATCGGTGAGGACTGCACGATAGGTCCCGACTCGCTCGTTGAAAGCAGCACGATAGAAGACGGCGTTTCGTTCGTCCGCTCGGTCTGCTACTCGTCGAAGATACTCGACGGCGCGGATATCGGTCCGTTCGTCCGCATCCGTCCCGGCAGCGTTATCGGCAGTTCCGTCCATGTCGGCAACTTCGTTGAAGTCAAGAACAGCACGATAGGCGCAGATACAAAGATATCCCACCTTTCGTATATCGGCGACTCCGATCTCGGCACGGGAATCAACATCGGCTGCGGCTGCGCTACGGCTAATTACTCCGGCAACAAAAAGAGCCGCACCACAATCAAGAACGGCGCATTTATCGGATGCCACACCTGCCTCGTGGCTCCCGTTGAGGTCGGCGAAAACGCATACACTGCGGCAGGCTCGACCGTGACCGAGAATGTCCCCGACAACTCGCTCGCAGTCGCCCGCTCCAGACAGACGGTCAAAAAGGGCTGGGTGAAGATAAAGCAGCCCTATAAGCATAAAGTTTAAAAGAAAGACGGTGAAATTGCCATGAAGAAAGGCAAGAAAGCGGCGATAATCATTATTGCCGTCATCGCGGCCGCGGCGATAGTTGTCGGCGGACTCGTCCTCGGAGGAGTCATCCCTGTCGGCAACAAGAGAACGGCATCTGCACAGGAGATAGCTGTTGACGACACCGCAATGACCGCATACAAGACTATCCCCCAGGTCTACAAGATCACACTCAAATCGCTCTACGGCATGAGCGCCGACGATGTTGCAAAGTTCTATGAGAACAACTGCGAGGGCTGGAACGTTTACGCCCAGACAGTCTCAATAAAGAACCGCAGCGACACTGCGATAGTCATCTCCAACGCGAAGAGCGAAGCGAACGGAACGGACAACATCTGGGTCTGCTCGCGCACCAACGAGGCCGACTATGTGACCATCGCTCCCGGCGAAACCGGGACATTCACATTCAATGTCCTCGCCAAGGGCTACAACAGCCCCGACGCTGTCAAATCGGCTCTCAAGAAGCTCAACCCGAGCATCGTGTTTGCGGAGAACAAGTCCGCCGCGAACCAGTCGTTCGTAAAATTTGACATGGCAAATGCCGACAAATTCGCGATCGATATAAAGTTCTGATAAAGTCAAAATAACATACGGGCGCTCGGGTTTCCGGGCGTCCGTATAAAATGTAAGGGAAAAAGATATGAATTTTTTCAGACGCACTCCCCGCGCTGTCGGCGCGCCCGAATTTTTGATAGTCGGGCTCGGCAACCCGGGCAAGGAATATGAATTTACCCGCCACAATGCTGGCTTTCTCTGCCTCGATCTCTTCGCGCAGGAGAACGATATAAAAATAAACCGCCTGAAGTTCAACGCCCTCATAGGCGACACGGAAATCGGCGGCAAGCGCTGCATTCTTGCAAAGCCACAGACATTCATGAACAACTCCGGCGAGGCGGTTCGCGACATAGCCTCGTTCTACAAGATACCGCCCGAAAAGATAATCGTAATTTTTGACGACATCTCTCTCCCCTGCGGCAGGCTCAGAATACGCCGCAAAGGCACGGACGGCGGTCACAACGGAATAAAGAGCATAATATATCAGCTTCAGAGCGATCAGTTCCCGCGCATCAAGCTCGGCATCGGCGCGAAGCTCCACCCCGAGCAGCCGCTCGCCGACTGGGTGCTCTCGGTCATGAAGGGCGACGACCTCGAAAATCTGCGCTCCGCCTGCCTCGAGGCGTGCGACGCGATTCCCCTGCTCGTAAACGGAGAGATCGAAAAGGCAATGGGACTCTACAACGCCGCAAAATAACCGCGCGGCGACCGAGTCCCATTAAAAAGTCAGATCTTGAAGTTTTTCATCGAGGACACATCGTCCATTATGCCGCTGACGGTCTTCATAGCCTTTGCGGCGCTCTTCTTGACATTCTTCTTCGCCTTTTTGAGCGAATTGTTCGAGCCCATCATCATCGCACCCGACACTGCGGCCGCCGCGCCGCCGACTGCAAGGGCGACCATGACATTTTTGGCGGTCGATCCGGACTGAGCCATCTTCATAAAATAACACACCCCTTTTTATTTTTCAGAACGCTTCGGGCGTTCCCTTTATATTTTGAGCAGGGAGCGCGCCGGGATTCAAGACAAAATTTGTTTTGTCAAAATGTACGAAACAGGAGGACAAAAATGCAGCTGAACATAGTTCTCGTTGAACCGGAAATACCGCAGAACACCGGCAACATCGCGCGCACCTGCGCCGCGACCGGCTCGCGCCTGCACATAGTCAAGCCCATGGGATTCACCATTGACGACCGCAAGCTCAAAAGAGCCGGACTCGACTACTGGCATCTGCTCGACATAACATATTATGAGAACCTCGCGGACTTTTTTGAGAAGAACGCAGGCGGAAAATTTTTCTATTTTTCAACCAAGGCGGAACACATCCATTCGGATGTAGTTTATCCCGACAACGCCTACATAGTCTTCGGCAAGGAGACAAAGGGACTGCCCGAGGAGCTTCTGCACGACAACCCGGACAGCTGCGTGAGAATACCTATGATAAACAATTCGGATGCCCGCAGCCTGAATCTCTCGAATTCCGTCGCCGTCGGCGTATACGAAGTTCTGCGCCAGTGGGGATATCCCGAACTGCTGACAAAAGGCAAACTTACAAAATTTGACTGGGATGAATAACATCAAATGAATTGACCGGCATACCGCGTTTTGCAGCTATTATTAAATTTATAAACGGCATGACTTTTCGGTAGCACCGTTGTTTTTAAGTTGTGAGTTATAGGGCTGTACAAACTGCAAATTCCAAATTATTTCATCGCCGCTCTCCGCCGAAAAGTGAATGACGCAAAAATAGCCGCCGAATCAACCGGTGGCTATTTTCATTTTCCAAGCATTTTATCAAACTTTGCTTTTTCCACATTCCCGAGCAATCTTTCAAGCTCTTTCAGTTCATCGGGAGTCAGGCGGGATTTATCCATGAGCACGACATTGTTATCGATACGCACGAGATAGACATATCCGTCCTGCTCGCCCCATCGGTCAAATGCCGACCAGTTGTTTTTGCCCGTGCCGAGCGGCGAAGTTATCGCCACGCCGTCATCGTCAATGACATATTCCAAAGTTCCGCCCGAAACAGCATTGTTTCTCTTTTTCATGAGCTTTTGCATTACACTGAGCTGAAACTTTTTGGAAAACAAAATTATCAGCAGAAAAAGCACTGCAAAGCCGAGCAGCAGGAATCCGTTGCCGACAACACCGCGCGCGAACATCCACACGGCGAACGCCGCATATATGACACAGAGAACCGCCGAAACTGCAGAAGTCACCTTGCGCCTTTTCAGATTGTTCGGCGTGTTGAGCGAAATTTCTGCGAGGATTTTCTGCTCCTTTTCGCCGGCTTCGGTCTTGTATCTTACCATATTTTCATCCCTTATTTAAGCTTGTGCACAAACAGGCCGCTGAGCAGTTTCGGCTCGAACCATGTCGATTTCGGCGGCATTATCTTGCTCGCGTCGGCTATGTCCATAAGGTCGTCAACGGTCGTCGGGAACATTGAAAATGCGAGACACATATCACTCTGCGCCCTGCGCTCAAGCTCCTTGAGACCGCGTATGCCGCCGACGAAGTCAATTCTCTTGTCGGTGCGCGGATCGTCTATTCCGAGCACGGGAGAGATGAGATTCTGCTGAAGTATCGAAACATCGAGCGCTGCGACCGGGTCGGACGCATCGAAAGTGCCGTTCTTTGCAGTGAGCTTGTACCACTTTCCGCCGAGGTACATTCCGAAGGTATGCTTCTCTTGCGGCTTATAAGGCGACTCGGGCGCGGATTCAACGGTAAAGCTTTCGCTTATTTTTGCTATAAACTCGTCCTGAGTCAGACCGTTTAAGTCTTTTATGACCCTGTTGTAGTCCATTATCGCGAGCTCGCTCTGCGCAAACAACACGGCGAGGAAGAAGTTAAACTCCTCGTTTCCGGTGTATCCGGGATTCTGCTCTCTGCGCTTTTTGCCGACTTTGACCGCCGAAGCGGCGCGGTGATGACCGTCCGCAATATAGAGCGAATCGATGCCCGCGAAGAGAGACGAAAGTTTCTTTATCGTCTCGTGGCAGTCGATGACCCAGACTGTCTGGGCGACGCCGTCGGAGACAAAATCGTAGACCGGCTCATGCTCCGCCTGCCACGCCTTGACGATGTCGCCAACTGCGGCGTTGTCTCTGTAGGTCAGGAAAATAGGTCCTGTGTTCGCGTCGCAATAATCGACATGATTTATTCTGTCCTGCTCCTTGTCGGCGCGGGTCAGCTCATGTTTCTTTATGACATTGTTCATATAGTCGTCTATCGACACGCAGCCGACGAGACCCGTCTGGCTTCTGCCGTCCATTATCTGACGGTATATGTACATGCAATCCGACTTGTCCTGCTTGCAGATACCGTCGGTTTCGAGCTTTTTGAGATTATCCGCCGCCTTGTTGTAGACGACTTCGGAATAGAGCTCTGTGCCGACGGGCAAATCGACCTCCGCCTTGTCGACATGGAGGAACGAATAGGGATTGCCCTTTACCATCTCGCGGGCTTCATCGCTGTTCATAACATCATAGGGAAGAGCCGCAACACGCGATGCATATTCGGGGAGCGGTCTTACTGCTTTGAAGGGTCTGAATACTGCCATAATGAGACATCCTTTCTTGAGCTTAATTACATTTTGCCTGTCTTTTTGCCGCCGAGCTTTATGCCCGAGAGCACATTGGTATCGAACGAATAGGTTATCGACTCGCGCTCGCGTTCACGCTTCATGGCGAGCGATATCATTTCGTCGATAAGTTCGGTATATTTGACCCCCAGAGGCTCCCAGAGGTAGAACGAGAGCGAGCCGGGAATCGTGTTTATCTCGTTGAGCCAGACCTTGCCGGTCGAGGCGTCGATCATGAAATCTATACGCGACACGCCGCTGCATCCGAGCACTCTGAATGCCTTGACAGCCATCTCGCGTATCTCGTTTTCGGTCTCTTTCGGGATGTCGGCGGGGATTCTGCGCTGAGTCGACGCCATGCCCTTTGAGCCGGATTTAGAAGCATTGCCGATATATTTATCCTCATAGCTCAGTATATCCGTCGCATTGAGCGGCTCTTCGCAGACGGACGCGCGCGCCGAATGTCTGTCGCCGAGAACGGAGCAGTTTATTTCGCGCAGGTTCTCTATCGCGGGCTCGACAAGGACTCTGTCCGCATAGTCGAATGCGTTCGAGAGCGAATTTTCAAGTCCGTCGGTGTCATGCGCCTTGCTGATGCCGATGCTCGAACCGAGGTTTATCGGCTTGACGATAACGGGATAGCTGAACTTCTTTTCGATATCCGCAATTATCTTTTCCGGGTCGGCGTCATATTCCTCCGCATCGACGCAAACGCAGTCGAGCACAGGAATGCCGTTATCTTTAAAGACGGTCTTCATAACATATTTATCCATTCCGACCGCCGACGAGATAACATCACAGCCGACATACGGAAGATTGAGCATCTGTAGATAGCCCTGCAAAGTGCCGTCCTCAACATTCGTGCCGTGGACTATCGGGAACGCGACGTCGATATAATCAATAACATCCTTTGCAAATGCCTTGTGCGGATATCTGACTATCAGCGTGCGGTCGCCGTCGTTGACGAGATTCACGCGCGTGCTCTCCGCGATAAGCGCATTGATATTTTTATAAGCCTCGATCTCGCCGATATGCTCGCCGACATACATCTCGTTGTTCTTTGTGATATAGATCGGGATAACACCGTATTTGTCTTTATCTACCGCGTGGATCGCCTGAATGGCGGAAATGACGGAAATCTCATGCTCAACGCTTCTGCCGCCGAACATAACTGCAAGCTTTATCTTCATAGGAATACCCCCATTAATAATTGTCGGGAAGGTCGTTTTCGAGCAGGACGATCTTCTTTTTATCCGTTCTTATCGCGCCGACCTTTGCGAGCGCATCGCCGAGCGCGGGAGACACAAATATGTGCGACTCGTCAAAGCCTGCCTCGACAAGACCTTTGTATATGCTCTTCGTCTGCCTTTCGCCGACAAGGGCAACGTAGTCGCAGACTGCGGCGGCGTTTCTGCCGAATTCGCAGTTGTATTCCTCCTGCTTGTCGCCGAGCTCGACCATGCCGGGCGTGACGAGAATCTTCTCGCCCTCGAAGAAGCTCAGAGTCTCAAGCGCCGCTTTCGTGCCGCTCGGGTTTGAGTTATACGAGTCGTCTATAAGCGTCATGCCGACGCGCTTTGAGAGCTCGAGGCGATGCGGTACGGATTCGAGGCGGCGCACCTGCGGGCGCAGCTCGGCAAGCGAGATGCCCAGCTCATGCGAAACTGCTATCGCGCCGAGGATATTCAGGCAGTTGTGGGTGCCGATGAGCTTTGTCGTGAACTCCTCTTTTTCGCCGTCGGGCGTTGTGACTTCAAAAGTAGTGCCTTTATCTCCGACGCTGATAAGCTTCGCTTTATACTTGCTGTCGGAATTGAGTCCGTAGGTTATCGCGCCGTCGGGCGCCCTTTCGGCTATATATTCATTGTCGCCGTTCAAAAACAGCATGCCGTCCTTCGGCAGTGCATCGGCGAGCTCGAACTTCGTGTTGATAACATTCTGAAGAGACTTGAAGCTCTCGAGATGCTGAGGACCTATCGAGGTTATTATGCCGTGCTTCGGGTGGACTATATCGCACAGCTCTTTGATATCGCCGACATATTTCGCGCCCATCTCGCAGATGAAGATTTCGTGCGTCGCTCTGAGCGAACCGCGCACGGTCTTGACGACGCCCATTGGAGTGTTGTAACTCTCGGGGGTCATGAGGACATTGTATTTTGCCTTGAGAAGAGTGTTGAGGTAGAACTTGACGCTCGTTTTGCCGTAGCTTCCGGTGACGCCGATAACTGTAAGATTCGGGCAGGCGGCGAGCATTTTTTTCGCGTCGTTCGTGTAATATCTGTTTATCGAAAGCTCGATAGGCTTATTTATAATATTGGCGAGGATTATGACAAACGGCGAAGCTGCGGCAACAAGACCGACGACAAACGCCGTTATGCGCCCGGATGCGAACACCGCGAGCAGGACGGTCATTGCAGCATAAAGCACCGCGACGGTGACGAGCATACGCTTGACTCTGGGGGTATATTTCAGCGGCTTTTTCGCTTTCTTCGGCTTATAGAACAGGCACGCGAGCAAAATGAACACGGCGCAGACTATCATGCCGGCATTCTTCCCGCAGATAACGCCGATAATCGCTCCGATAAGCGGCAGAGCGAGCGGCACTACCTTGCCGCGGTTCTTGAGCATCCAGTGCCACTGATCGTCGGCGCGGTATGAATTCAGCTGGAACATATGCATATAAAACAGCGTTGAGAGCACCGCGAACAGCCAGAACGCCGCAAAAATAAGCACTTCGGAAAATATCGTCATTTAAAAGATCAATCCTTTCACAAAAGCTGTCGTGTCGGTCAGTCTATCTCCATGAACGATGCGAGCACCTTGTTGAAGGTGAACTGCTGTTCAAGGAACGAATAGTGTCCGCAGTTCTTGAGGGTGACGAGTCCGGCGTCGGGCATGAGCTGCTCCATCAATTTCGCGTCGCTCAGCGGCGTTGCGTCGTCGTTCTCGCCCCATACCAGCAAAACGGGCATCTTCATATTCGGCATATATTCCACGAGATCCTCGTTGACCGTGTTGACAAGCGTTTGGCGCATAACAGGCGTTGCGCTGTTATAATCGGCTGAACCGTGGCTGCGGCGGAACTCCTCGAGTGCGTCGGGGAACAGCGCCTTTACGGGCGCGGTTTCAAGAATCTTTCTGCCTATTTTATAGTTGCGCTGTCTTATCTTCTGCGCCGCCGTCTTTTTCGGCCTGACTCCCGCCGAATCGACCAGAATGACCTTTTCGATCTCAAACGGCAAATCGCGGCTCGCCATTTTTATGATGACCCTGCCGCCGAACGAGTGGCCGAGGAAAGTCACCTTCTTCGGCGCGAACGGCTCAAGAAATTTCAGCACGAAATCGACATAATCATCAACGCGCCAGGGCTCCCTCGGCTCGTCGGACAGCCCGAAGCCGGGCATGTCGGGCGCGACAACATGATATTTGCGCGCGAGCAGTTCGGACATATTCTCGAAAAGCTCTATGTTCGAGCCCCAGCCGTGCAGCAGAACCACAAGCTCGCCAGAGCCTTTGTCCATGTAGTTTATTTTCAGCGAATCAACAGTTGTCTGCAACAAAAACACTCCTAAAGCAGTAGTGACAGTATATGCCAGTATAATCTTCTATATTATAGCACAGCAAAGCTGAAAATTCTATCATATTTTGAGGTTTATTTTGAGCCGCAAAGCAAAAGCACCTCCGCCTGCAGCAAGCCACAGACGGAGTTTCCTTGACTGCCGCATTGTGGGTATGATATAATTCTTTCAGTGCAAAGGAGGCGGTCGGGCTGAAGTATATAATCGAAACTATTCGCGGCGCATGGATGCTACTCGGATTTACTGCTGGAGGTTCGTTAGTAGGATTGCTGCTCACGATGTCGGTTTTTCGCGATATCATTGAGTCGATTTTCATCGACGGACTGACGGAGAAAGAATATCTCGACTATCTGCGGCGGACCGAGCGCAGAAAATATTCCGCGAGTAAAATGGTACGTATATACAAAGAGCGTCCCCGCAAATTCAGCTCGAGCATCATGACGTATCGCATAGTGAGCTTTGTTTTTCTGGCGATTCACCTGATTCTCACCGCCGCTATAATAATCTGCACCTTTCTGCCGATCCATTTCGGGGCGCGGCAGGCGCTCGGGCTGATGGCGGCAAATCTGATTATAGGCGGGGTACTTGAAACTTTATATAAGCGGCTGTCAGGTCAAAACGTTGCCGGAGACAAACGCATCGGCGGAAGATCAGTGAATTATACGAAAAATCTGTCCAAATAAAATGACCCTCGGCGCAGCATTTGCGTCGGGGGCTTTATGAAATTACGGAGGATTTTACTGATGATATCTTGTGTTTTTTGAAATTACAATTTGTCCTGCGGCAATCAGCAGAATGCCAATCAGCGCAAGCGGAAGATAGAATTCCAGGCAGTTTTCCGCCGTGGCAGAGTTAAGGTCATAGCAGAAAGGGAAGATCGGATGGCTGCGATAAATGAGCATTCCACCGAGCGAATAGATAAACAGCGTCATGAGCGTGATTGCTGTCGAATGGGTCAGGAACATCAGAAAATAGACCAATCCGAAACAGAATATGCCGCTGAGCAGCAGGCGAAGAAACACAAACAAAGATATCCCCGCAACCGCGTTCATGATTATATAGAACGGCGCCGCCGAAACGGCAAACAGCAGATAAAATAGAATTGCATCGGGCAGGAAGCCGCGCCTGTTGTGGAGAAACAGAACTTCGCAGCCGTCCGCCTCAAAATATTCGCGCACGCCGAATATAACCCACCAGACGGAGAGCACCGAAAAAACGCCCTGCGAAAACTGCGATACGAACGAGCGCAGCTCTTCCGCGTTGCCGTTTCTGCTCTGTACAATGCACAGCGGCAGAGCCAGCACATAAATCGCCGCTATCGGAACGGGCATGAGGGCGCCCATATTTTTGACCAGATATTTTTGTCTCTGAAAAAGCAGCTTTATATTCCCTTGAGCGCGCATATGTATCCGTCCTCGACATTCGGCTTGACGGGCGCAAAGTCCTGCGGCGCACTGCTGACAAGGCGTAGGTAGTACTTTCCGTCGCTGTCGAACTGCTTCTGCTTATAATAAGGCTCTTTGAATTTCGGCAGGTCGTCCATATCTATGATATATGTTTTGCCCTCGGCGCACGCTGCCATCTCCTCGCGCGTGCCGTTTTTTATTATCTTGCCGTCTCGCATGACCGCAACAGTCTCGCACACCGCATGGACATCTTCGACAATATGCGTCGAGATAAGAATTATTTTGTCCTTCTTTATCTCGGAGATAATACTCTGAAAGCGCAGGCGTTCCTCGGGATCGAGTCCCGCGGTCGGCTCATCAAAAATGAGAATATCCGGGTCTCCGAGCAGAGTCTGGGCTATTCCCGCGCGGCGAGCCATTCCGCCGGAGAGCGCCTTGACCTTCTTTTCGGCGCAGTCGGTGAGGTTAACTAACCTGAGTGCTTTTTCAACTCCCTCGCGCGCCGACTTGTCATCGAGCCCCTTCATGTTGGCTATGAGCAGCAGCATCTCGTTCAGAGTCAGGTGCTGATACATCCCGAATTTCTGCGGCAGATAGCCGACATGGCGCGAAAAACTTTTGTCCTTTTCAACCGGCTTGCCGTTATAGAAAATGTGCTCGCCCTTGACATTATACAGCCCGGTTATGCAGCGCATGAGCGTTGTTTTGCCCGAGCCGTTCGGTCCGAGCAGACCGTATACGCCATTCGTAAACTCAAATGACAGGCAGTCGACCGCCGCTTTCTTTCCGAATTTATAAGTAAGTCCGTCAATTTTCAACATTTTCAGTACCTCTGTTCAGATCGTCAATGAATTCGTCGGGCGTGCGTGTATCGCTCTCGTCATACAGATATTTATCTATCGCTTTTCTACAATATTCGTCGCCGTACTTATCGGCCGCCGCCTCCACGCGGACATAACGGGTGTTCATACCCATGCTTTTATCATCCGCCGCATATTCAGCAAACTTACCGCGCATATATTCAAAAATATAAGCCTGCAAGCCGAAATCCCCTCTGCTTTCGGGAATCTGCGACAGGAGGTAGTCCATATCTATATTACCGAGAGATGTACCGGCGAACACAAGCGTGTCACCGTAATCGCGCATAGAATCGTCGCTTATCTCGGCAACCATTATGGTATTGAATGATCTTTTGTATCTCTGCATCAGATCCGAGAACATTCTCTTCACATTCTGAGTGTTTCTGCCGATATATGTATAGACGAGGTTCGTCTCGCCGATTTTGTCCTCTTTATAGAATCCGCCGACAACCGTCAGACCTGTGGTCTTGCCGGAGAATGTATTTTTTCCGGTGCGGTCGAGGTTCGTAAAAAACTTCTTGCGGTTTTTAATTTTCACATCGAACTGCGTCGGCTCGTCGAGAGTCAGCGTTTCATATCCGTTATCACCGTAACAAGTGACATACCCGGCACGGGGATAGTACGCAAATGTTCCCGGCAGAGATGCGCCCTGTCCGTTGCTGTAATGAGTGTTGGAATATCCGCTGTAAGTGAATGTAAGCGACGAAGTCTCGCCCACCGACTCGACCTCTATCCAATCATCATTCTGTCTGAACTTCAGCGCTCTGCCGCTCTCATCCCTAACCGATTTCACCTTATATCCGTGATAAAGTGTGAAGCCGTAGATATCCAAATTGCTAGGAGAAACCGAAACTTTAACATCGGCATGAAGCACATTGCTGAACTTCAGATCCATATCATACGCGGTTATTTTGAACTCGGGGCAAGCCTCGGGAAGTGTTACTTTATTTCTCTCATAATAGCTGATTTCGCGTCCTGCGCCCTCGCTGTTCATGTCATCATATATAATATCCGAATTGCTCCTGAACACAAACGGAATCAGGCACAGTCCTGCCGCCAAACAGACGGCGGCAGAAAGCAACTGTTTCTTTTTTCCGCGCTCATTAGACATATAGAAAAGCAAAACAGCGCAGAGGACAAGAATCCACACAGCATAGGCAAAAATCCTGTACGGTCTGAGTGAATATCCGTAAGCCATATTAGGAGAAATAAGCATTGTTGACGGCGTCATAAACGGGAACAAACGCATCAATATGCCGGCGGAAAAGCCCGTTGATTGATAAATTGTAGCGCCAAAACTACCGGCTATAGGACTGGACAGAAATGTTGCAGCAGCCATTATTATATATGCCGCCCCGCGCTTTGCTCCGCACGCCAACACTGCGCCAAATAAAATACCAACCGCGGGAAGAACAGCGAGGTTAAGAATCAAATGTCCCAAAATCTGCAAAAGCGCCGCTCCGACATGCCCGACAATTGCTCCGATGACTGTCACAATTATATTTAAAATCAAATTAGGAATAGTCAAACTCATCAGCACGACTATTTTGCTCAACAGCAACCGAGATTTTCCGTTCTCAATTGTTCGCGCAAACTCATCAATGCCAACAGCCTGATCTGAACAACAAAATTCGTATGAGATAAGTGAATAAAAGATGAAATGCAAAAGGCTGGCAAGTAAAATAATCTGAACGCCATAAAGGAATTTATCCACAGAAAGACCGGCTAACATATTCAGCAGGGCATATGCCAATACAGCAACCGTCAGCAAAAAATATACTATATATGCAATTCTAAAAACAGCATTATTTTTAAATTCTCTGAAGAGAAACAGCGTTCTTTGTCTCAAAGTCTCAACTCCTTATAAATTGCGGCATCAAGCTATAAAGCAGATGCCGCAATCCGCATAAATGCGTCAGTTTCTGATAGTTCCTTTTGCTATGCAACCATATCTGTTTGCTCCGTCAACATTTAAGCGAAGTCTCCAATATGTTTCATGATCCAACTTATCTGTAGAAAATTCATCTGCCTGTTCAAAGGAACTTACCAATTTCGATTCACCCTTACTTTTGCATGTTCCTTTTCCCATTGCTAGCATAATCTTAGAGCTTTTCTGTGTCCACCAAGAACCTAAGTATTTATATTGCGGAAGAACATGAACTGCATACGCAGAATCCGCGCTATTATACGCCCTCACCAATTTCCATGAGCCATATACTTCAAGACTGTTATTGGCTTTATCCGAAGTTGACAGTGTAACTGTTCTAACCACCGCAAATGCTGAACTGCTCAGCATAGCTGCAAGAACCAATACACAGAGAATAATCGATAATGCTTTTTTCATCAAGCAAATCCTCCTTTGTAATTTCGTATAAATTTTGTTTCAATGCATTGTCACAATCACATAATAGCACGCACCAATTTTTATTTCAAGCAAAAATGTCATAGTCAATCACATTTTGTATACTTGAACAAATTTTCAAATCAAGCTTTGTTTATTCTTACAAAAAAAAAAGACCCATCGAAAGATGAGTCTTAAGAAAGGTGCATATTTGTCTCACGCACCCTGAAAACTGAACAAAGGAAGTAAGTAATGAACGAAAGGAAACAAAGTCAAGCCCTCGACCTATTAGTACTGCCAAGCTAAACGCGTCACCACGCTTACACATGCAGCCTATCAACCTCTTAGTCCATGAGGGGTCTTACTAGCTTATGCTATGGGATATCTTATCTTGGAGGCGGCTTCACGCTTAGATGCTTTCAGCGTTTA
>ERZ857480.99102-NODE-153880-length-204545-cov-14.9973_pt1 | contig 204545 bp, 195 predicted proteins | sample MGYA00519767_ERZ857480 | MGnify/ENA primary metagenome ERZ857480 (study PRJEB31778, sample SAMEA3449210) | human gut metagenome | biome: human gut; feature: human-associated habitat; material: faeces | place: United Kingdom | collected 2010/2012 ...
ATATTTTTGATAGTTTGATTGAGTGCTTGCGTTATGAATCCTCCGCTGCCTCCATAGCCACCTTTTGGCCCACCAGTCCAAGCCGCCATACCATTCGCCCCACCGCCGCACAGCCACACATCTGCCTTTACTTCGGCCGCAATCGACAGTGTGCCGGATGAAGTTAATGTCAGCAAGCGGTATTGCCTGCCGTCTCCCATTGTTACGATATTATCAATCATATTGCCCGTATAGGAAATTGTGAGTGCAGCAATGTCAATCGCCGCAAGTGCTGCCGCTGCAAGCCGTCTACGGACAGCCATCCAATAGCTCATTCGGTCGTCACCTCCGCGCAGATCACGGAACCGTCCTTAATCGACATTTCATAGGTTTTCGACGCTTCAAACGTCGGTGCACCGCCCACATAGGTCGTTCCGGACGGGAAGGTGACCGTTATGCTGCTGCCCGTGGTAAACCGAAGCCAGCAATCAAAATTGCCCGTTGGGAAGGTCAACGTAAGCGATGTCACGGCGGAAGAAAAACGGTATTCGGTGTTGTCCGCGAGGGTTAGGTTTACTGTGCCGCCGGAAGGGGTGATTTTGGATACCGATGCCGCTGCGCCGATCTGTGCAGGCGTGAGCACGTCACCTCCACCTGTGGCATGTGTGGAGGCATGCACCTTTACGGATGCATTTTCTAACGCAATAATCGCAGCGGCCAATGCATTCACATCGGCCGCAAGAATCGTATCAACAAGGTCTTGTTTATTTGTCCAGTTAAGTCCCATCATTTCCTCCGTATTCTTGATCGTAAATGCCTTGCATGATCAGTTCAATGCGGTTTGCTCCGTCATAGTCAAGGTTCGCCATGGACGCAGGCGGCGCAAGCACGCCAAGGCTCTGTGCCCGGTACGTTGCCGATCCATATAGCGCGGCCCCATAAATACTTGCGTTCTGCAGGCCGGGATAGTAGTTGTACATCGCCTGCACACTGCGTACCGCTGAAAGGTATTCATCAAGGTCGGCTGCTCCGGGTACCTCGTCCCGCTTCCAGTCCGTACGCACGGAAACGTTTGGCGCAAGGGATTTGATTGCGCTGCTGACCCTCCGCATGTCGCGGACGTTATAGCATCCCTTCAGCCCGCGCAGCCAGGCAAGGCGCTCCGCCTCGCTTAGTGCGGCAAAGCCGTTTGCGCGGATGGCCGCGGCCGTCTCCGCGGCGGAAGCAACGTCCGCTGTGGTTCTATCCGTAATGAAATCGTCGCCGTACTTCGTAGGCGCACCGTATACCGCTTGCCCGAAATATGCCGTCATTCCGCTACCACCTCCACCGCAGCGCGCATATTAGATGACAGACTGATGTCCACGCTTTTCACGTGGCCGGTCAGGTTGCCCGCATAGCCCGTTGGCAGGCTGATCTTCGCCCCCGGGTGCTCCGTCGTGATAATCAATTCTGCGGATACGGATCTGCGCCGCTGATAATACTCGTAAAGGCGCTGCGCCACCGCAGCCGAATTGGTTGCGCTAACAAGTGTCGCATCCGTAACGCGAGGCATGTTTTCGAGATCCGTTGGCAGCACCGTCGGGTTCGTGATTGTTACCGACTTGGTATGATCCTCATAGGGAAGCCCTGTAATCGTGACTGTACCGACAGTTGCCACCATTACCTTCGCATAATTCGCCCCAGATGCTATAAACGTTCCCCCGCTTATGGAAAGACTTGCGGCCGGCGCACCGAACAGCACAATGTGGGTTCCGGCCGACAGTGCATCCGAGAACAGTTCTCTGCGCTCCGCGCCTGGAGAATAGTTGTGTTCGATCACCTCCACCCCCGTGATCGGGATCTCATACTTGATGGATGGATCGATGCAGGTGTTTTGTGCAGTATATATGCGATCCATCGAACTTGATGCCGGCGCAATCATGATTTGATCGACAAATGCGGTATATGCCACAGCACCAATTGAAAAAAGAACCTGTTGCAAGGCCTCACGCCGCGTGCACACAGGCAAGTATCCATAGATCGGAATGCCCGCAATGTCATTTGAAACAGTATGTGCATGGTTCGTAAGAATATCGGCAATCAGGATTCCCGCAAGCATGCCGGAATAGACGCCGCCAAGATAGGTTGACTCGTCCAACACGCCGATTGCATTTATGGCGGAAACATCCCATGTGTCAGCAGACATGCGCTCCGCCTTATCAAGGTAAAACACGCCTACAAGCGTATCTGCGTGGTACGCCTGAAAGCTCTGCTGTCGTTGAAACAGAAACGGGATCGCCTGCCGCGTTTTGAGCACCATATTCATGGTGGAAACCTCAAGATCGGTTCCTGCCAGGGAGCCGCCGAAATAAATGTCCAGGCTGTTGAGTGCACCGTCTGAAAACGTCCGTGTCGTACCAAAGGATATACTTTGGAGCTTCAGGAAGCGGTGCGGCTGTACCATACCCCGGAATGTGATGATGAGCTTATCATAGTACTCCACCTCCCTCGCACAGAGGTATGTACTCGCGTCTGGCGCGAAATCTTCACTTGCGACTTGAACCGCACCACGGAACCATTGGATCGTGAGGTCATTACACCAGTCCCCACCAAATTCAAAGTTGATGCCTACACTAGAACGCAGATCGTCAAAAGAGATTGTAAGCACGGGTGGAACATCAAATTTGCAATCCTCCCCCGTCTGCGCGGCGCTCCAGGCCCCCCAATCATTTTCCTCAGGTGCGGCAGGAAGCACGCCCATCGTGCCTGAGAGCATCCAGAAGTTTGTTTCAAGAGTCGTAATCTCAGGCACGCTGATTTCGTCCAGCTTCAGATCCTCAACGCCTGCAAATGACAGCAGCGCCGCCATTTGCATTGTGCATTCCCGTTTTGCATTGGGTGATGTGTCATCGTAGACAATGTAGTTTTTCGCCATGCCGTCACGTCCTTTGCGGCGCCATGGCGATGAGGTTTACCTTTAGGCTCTTCCAATAGTTCCCCTTGTCCGTCATTCGTACGAGTGTATCTTCACCGGAAGTCACATATGCATCAAAAGCAAGTGTCGTTTGCCCGTAAGGCAATACCACGGCATGCGAGTCATCCGGTGCGCTCAGCACTTCATACAGCGCGTCATACTGTGCCCGATTCAAATCCTTTGTGTCGAGTTCCAAAGTATAGTTGTAGAACGTACCGAGAATATCCCGATGCATGCGCGCGTCGATTGTGCGCCCGGCGTTTTTGCCGTCCAGTACAGAAAACTTTCGTTTGAACGAGGTCACTGCAACGTTGTAGGCCACGCCATCAACCATGAATGCTGCCATCAGCTCACCCCCATAACCAAACTTGTGCCACGCCGCATCGATTCCGCATCCAGATGCGGCTTCAGAGCGCGTGCAAGCTGCGCCATATTGCCCGTGAAATTGATTGTGATATCCTGCTGCTGTCCGCCTTCCTGTTCAGCAAGGACAGCGCGTACTGCATCCTCGATGGTAGAAAGCGGCGCTTCGATATTCGTTCCACTGCGCTGGTCGCCTAGGATTGCCATGAACTCTTGCCGCGGCGGGATCACCGCGCCGGAAGCAAGACGGGGAATAGAAATTTTATCAATTTCACCAATGTGCCCGATGTTTACGCTTGGGATTTTATTAATTAAGTCTATGGCCCCATTAAGGGTTCCTATTAATTCGTTGATTTTCTCTATTGCTCCGTTTACAAGATTTTCAACAAAAGTTAGTATATTGTTCACAGATGCCTTTGTAGACTCCTCGATGCTTGCCCACGCTTCATCCCATTGTCCAGCAAACACATTGCTAAAAAAGTCAAGAAGGCCATTTAAGCTTTCCTCTATATCAACAGAAGAGAAGCCCATGCTTTCTACAAGCTCCTCTAATTTCTTTTTTATGTTATCAACGACAGACTTAACTGTGTTATCAATCGTTTCACGCCAACTCCCCCAATCTAACTTTTGTCCATTTAACAGTTGCTTAATTAACTCCATATTGGCATTGAAAATATCAAGTGCTGCCCCCCAAGAGAGGCTGGTATCCTTCGCGATCCCGTCCATAAAAGGCTTAATCTTTTCGTAATACCAAGTCTTAATTTCTTCGCAAAGCCGGTTGAATTCCATTGAAACCCAATTGAATATCGGTTCCAATACCCAGAAAGCATTTTCAAACGCCGTTTTGATTTTGTCGGAGTTTTCAATCACTGGCTGAGCGATAATATTCAGGATTTCGCGACCAAAACTTGCGCAAAGCTCCCCTGCCGTAGTAGTTGCGTCTATAAAGATATTTGAAAAAGCTTTTACAATACCTTCTCCATCCTCGCTCTCCAATGATTCTGCAATTTTAGCCATGGCAATGGAAAGATTTCCTTTAATGTCTTCAATATCAGTGTTTATATTGAACATGCGTACAAGCCACGCTTTGATTTCCGGCTCTTTTTCGCTTAAGGATTCTTCAATTCCACCCACGAGTGCTTGCCCGATGCTCAGGCCAATCGAGGTAATAGATCCGACAATTCTACCTGCATTTAGAACAATTGATTCAAAGTAACGCTTTGCAGCGCTTAACACTTCAGGATCGGTAAAGATCCGTTTCAAAGTATCTCCGATATTACTCAGATCGGTTTGTAGCCTCCAAAAATCAAATTCCCCAAAACCTTCCCAAAAGCCGGTCATGAAGATATCGGCAATTTCCTGAATCACGCCTTTGAGCTTCTCCAAAAGGCCAAGCAGGCCCGACATGTCGGCCGTATCGCCGAACTCCGGCATTTCCACGCCACCTCCGCCGCCACCCTCCGCCTCATCGATAATGAGCTGGTTGATTTCGTCGAAGGCTGCAAAACTCTTCCCTGCTTCCTTTGCCGCCTTGCTCGCTGCCCCAAAGCCCTTTGCCTGCGCATAGAGTGATTTCGCGCCCGCTGCTGAGGCCGATACAGACTTGCCAAATAACATATTCACAAAGGCCGCGATGTAAGCTGTGGCACGGGCAACCGCGCTCATCAGCGCATTCAGCGCCGGCATAATCGCATTGTAAATCGGTTGAAATGCCGTAAGCAGATTTCCCTTAACTTGCGCAAGCGAAGCGGAAAATTCCCTGTTTGCTTTCACAGCGCCGGATAAGTAGTCCGCCAAAGCACGGAAGCCCTTGTATGCTGCGGACATCACGAGCGCGGAAATTGCAATGTTTTTGAGGCGGTTCAGAATGTCGCCGAGTTTCCCGCTAAGAATGCCAAGTCCCTTTGAGGCTTTTCCCATACTCTGCACGCTGTCGCGCGCCGTTTTGGCACGTTGGGAAAGCGTTTGCAACTTTTTCCCGGTTTCTTCCGCCTGTATGGTGATCGTGCGCCGCAGCGCTTCTCCGGTTCGTGCGCTTTCGTCGCGCATGCGGACAAGAGTGCGCTCGGCTGCTTCAAAATCGCGTTTGACTTTCTGCGCCTCTTCTGAACTTGCCGGATTCATTTTTATCGCATCGATCTCCCCGCGTAATTTCGCGGCGGCGTCTTCTGCTGTAATGAGCTGTTGTCCAAGCCGCTCAATTTCAAGCTCCAACGCCTTCGACCGCCCAGTATCTCCCACGCCAAGTGCAAACTCTTGCTGCGTACCAAGCTCCTGCATCTTTGTTTCAAGTGCGGCGGCTTCACGCTGCGCATCCTGAAGTTTGCGTTCCATCGCACCGAGGGATCTTGGCATAACGTCCCCGGAAGCAAGCTTGTCATATTTGGCTTTCAAGTCGCTAACACGGTTCGCCTGACGATCCATTGCCTCCGTCTGCCGTCTGAGCTTTGCCTCAAGGTTTTGGATTTTCGTCATGGCGCGATCCGTTTCCGCGTCAACTTTAATGCGAATGGATCCGTCATATCCTCCGTTCGGCATGCGTTATCCCCCTTCCAATTGTGCCATAAACTCAGCGATCACTCGCTGATCCTCCTGTGAAATCGCCTCTGGAATTGCATAGCGCTTGCGCATTTGCTCGTATGCCTTGCGTTCCTGCTCGCCCATTTTGGAAAGATCCGCCGTGCGGTAATGCGCGATCTGTGTGAGCGCGCAGTCGCCGAGATCTCCCATAAGGTGCAGAAATACAAACCAGTGCAGTCGTTCCCGATGCAGGTCTATGCCGTATGCCCGGCGGAATGCGGAATAGATCCTCCCATCGTCATAATCGAAATCGAACCCGCGCGCCGTCTCCTTCCTCCCGGCTCCGGCGGATGCCCCAGGCTCCTTGCCGCCGCGCATAAACCATTGCAGCGCTGCCATAGCGATTTCAGGCGGCGGCACACTCCGTCCAAATAACAAGCGCAACGCCGTTGCATACGCCTCCTGCGTGGTTAAATCCACATCTTCAAATGCCTGCGCAATCTGCACGCCGATGCGGAAATCTGTTCGTATCAGCCACCCCTGATACTGATCCGGCAAAGCATCCAGCAGGATATTACGCACCGCCGGTACGCTCCGCGCTGTATTTTCCGAGCCGCTCCTGTTGCGCCTTCGCATGCTCCTTAAAATAGGGCATCAACGCCTCGAAAAACTGAATGAGCAGATCTGTGCCGGGCACAATATTTCCAAACACCTTGCGGCAGGTTTCCGGTCCAAATAAATCATCTACCTTTTGCATCAGCTCCGTATGCGTCTTGGCATAGAAGGCAGCGAAAGCGTCCGCTTCAAAGCCGTCTTCCTTCATACGTGCAGCAAGTTCGTGCGATTTGCTTTGAATCTCGCTCATGAACGCGGAAATATGTTCAAACAGGGATGCGTCTCCAAGCTGCAGTTCGATGTATTCTCCGGCGTCATTTACCTCAATCCGCTTTACGCCGGTGTCGATTCGAAATCCATTCATGCTGTCCTCCTATCAGAAAAGCGGGGCAAACGCCCCGCCGCTATCACGTGTCCGCAGTAAAAGCCTTGGTTGCCACGGCAAACGTTCCTTTCACGGGATCGCCGCGGTAGTTGATGGTATACTCGATCTTCAACGATTCACCGCCCGCGCCACCATAGCTGTCGATCTGAATGGATACGTCCTGTTTCTCCGCCACGTAACTGCCATCTGAACCCGTGACCGGATCGTACAGATCCACGTTTACGATACTTGTGCATGCATCGTCCAGAACCGCCCGGGACCGCCGGAGCCCGTTGACAAACTCAAAAACCGGATCATCCTCCGTTGCAACAGCGCTTACGCCCGCCGTGGGTTGATAGGATGTGATTTCGGTATCCGCGCTGTCGCTCACAATATCCACGCTCGATTCGGATTGCGGCGCATAATCCACAGAAAGCTCGGACACGTTTACGCCCAGCAGATTATAAGTAGATGACTCCCCTGTGGGTGTGGTGTCTATAAACGTTTTGAACAGGCTTCTCTTGATTTTCTTCATGTTCTCTCCTATTCTGCCTGGCCATAGACCAGGCGGCATTGAATTTGATATCGTGCGGTTTTTGCGTCCGAGCTAAGCGCATAGCCGGATGTTAGGACTTCTATTTTATCCGCACGCTTTCCAAACGCCATCGCAGGCAGAATCGTCGCGCGGCTCTGTGCTTCCATCCAGTCGCCCAATTGCTCATAAAACGCAAGGTTGCCAACATTTGTTTTTAACTCCTGCCCGTGAAATTCACGACTTGAAATCACGAACAGGAATTGTCGGAGACTGCTCCCGTCGATGTATTCCTCCAGGATCGCCCTGCACGGAACCACATCGATGGAATATGTTTTTGCTTCCTCCGGTAAGAAATCCACGTTCAGGCGTTCGCCCGCCAAAAGCGGGCAGGTACGCAAAAAGCTGCGTACCGCCTCGATGATACTCATTCCCGTTTTCCTCCTACGCGCGCTGCAATGCCATCCACGATCTCATCTCCACGGTCAGCCCACATACGCTTATCCCATTCCGCCCCGCGCATTGGCGCCTCGTTGTAAGTCAACGGAGTGTCGGTATACTGTTTTGGCGCTTCACCCACCATCAGGATTCCGACATATTGATAATGCGCGTACGGCGTATTGTAAAGCAGCCCGTCCGGCAGCTCCTGCACAGTGTTTTTCAGCGGGCCGCTTCGTAGCGGTACGTATGCATCGCACATCCTGGCAACTGCATGTACGAGCTGCTTTTGCGCCTCTCCATCGAGTCCTCGAAGGCGAATAATCTGTCGTGCGTCGAATTGGACTTCTGAATCATACGTCAGCTTCATTCTCCACTCACCGCCCAATGCTGGAACCTGCCGCGGCGGTTGTCGGATACAATTTGCACCACGAAGCCCGTATACGCAGAAGCATCTTTAATGCACGAAACGGACGCTACTGCACCAAGCACAAGAATATCGCCTCGTTCTGGAGTAATGCCCGCATCGTCTGCTGTGGCCGCAGGGATCCGCACCCTGTATTCATTCGCCGCTTTCCGGCCGTTCGCATCCTTTGCGATTCGCTTCGCGCCGTACCAGCTCACACCATCAAGAACGGTACAGGCATACCGTTCCGTATCCTGTCTCTCATCGTACTCAAGGCGGACCAGCGTCACTGTTTGATTGCACATTAGCATCGAATTACACCCAGCGGCACAATCTGCCGCAGTCCCAAAGGTATAGCTCAATCAGTTCCCGTATGCGGCCATAGGTGTTTTTTCCGCTGGCCGCATACGTTTCCGAATAGCCGTCATTCGAGGCGCTGAGCACCTCGCCCCCAACCTCTGCCTGTGCAAGCACATCCGCAACGGCGCACATACAGGTGCGCATATTGTCCGTAACATCCATCTTTGCAGGATGTCCGTGCAGCGCGCGGCTGATATACGCGGACGCCAATTCGCTCAGGCGCAGAAACTCCGCTTCAGAGATCTTCGTTCCTCCGTAATTAATCACGTAGTAGCTGTAATCCGCGTAAGCCATTGCTGCACCCTCCCTAGCCGAGATAGCGCACGGCAAGTTCCGGGTACATCGTCTTGTAGCCATACAGCACATCCATGGAGAGCATCTCCTTTTTATACTGCATGTTATAGCCGCGCACAACGCGCATGGTCACTCCGTTGTAGGAAGTTACGTAAGCTTCTACGCCTGCAGGGACGGCAAGCGGGCGCGTGACAAACGCGAAGGCATTCTCGTGGAATACAAGATTTGCCGTATGGCTTGCCGCCACGGTGAGTGCATCGTTATCCTTTACAGAAGCCTTAAGCGCAGGATAGATTGTAATATCCTGATCTGCGGTGGAAAGTTCACCCGCCGCAGTCACAACATACTGATGCCCGCCAAGCGTGAACACATCACCTACCGCAAAGGCTGCGGTCAGGCCGTCCACATGAATAGTGGTCGCGCCCTTTTCATAACCGCCGGCATTGTCCACAAGCGGTGCGCCGGATGCGCCGGTGGCGTGGGTTTTGATCGCCTGGGACGTATAGTTGTCGATGCCATACACGCGGCCGATCTCGCCCTCGCGCAAAGCGCGGTTCGTTCCAGCCTTGTCACATTCCACAAGGCTGTCAAGTGCCACAAACTTCGCATCCGCCTCCGTATCCCATACACCACGGCGCATCGGAAGCGGCGCCTTATTGGCATTGAGAATTTTGCGCGCCGTTGCGAAGTCGGAAAGCGTGCCCGGCGCTGTACCTGCAGTGCCGCCGAAATACGGTATATCCGCATAAAGGCCGAGGCCGTCCGCATTGATCTTCTCCGCGAGCGCAACCGCTGCGGGCTCCAGGAACAGCCGGTTCAGGTCGTCCACGTTGGTGGCGCGCTGGATTGCGGTAAACTCGATGTCAACGGTTGCCAGATGGTCGAGCTTTACGGGGACACTCTCCTCCTTCACGTCCTGTGCGGTCACACCTGCCGTTTGGTCAAACTCCTTTGCCTCATAAACGACAGGCTTGCGCACCTGGATGGTATCACCCTGGAAGCCAAAAGCTTCGGAATAATCCTTGTGGATCAGGTTCGGAAACACAAGGTTGTCGATCAGACGCGGAAGCGCCTGCCGCGCAATGTTCTGAATTGTAAGAAACGTATTGGGCATTTGTTATCTCCTCTCACTTGTTCTTGTTGAAAATCGTCTTGTAATACTCCTCGTCGGACATCTTAGAATAGTCCGGATCCGCTCCACCTCCGTGTGCTCCGCCGCTCGTGATGCGTACGACGGGCTCCCCATCCGATGCGGCAGCCGGTGCTACGAACAGATAGGGCTTTGCCGTTTTAAGCGCTTCAAGCGCCTCTTTTACGCCTGATACCGCGCCTTTTTCGTCTACCTTCACGTTCGTGCGGTCAAGAAGCAAAAGCGCTGTTTCTGCGTCAATCAAGCCCATCGCACTGCCGACGGATTTTACATCTGCAGCGATCAGCAAATTGTTCGCGCGAGTAAGCTGCCCATCAACAATCTTCTGCTGCTCCGGAGAAAGCTGGCTGGCGCGTTTCCGCCGCTCCGCCTCAAGGATCTCGGCTACTTCCGCATCCGTCATGCCATACTGATCGGCCATAGACTTGACCACACCACTTTCGGCGCGTTTGGTACGCACCTCAACGGCAGAGAGAATCGCTGCTGCAATCGCCTCAGGCGATGTGGCGGGCTGAGGAGCAGGCGTGCCGCCTTTCGGTACGGGAGTGGCCTGCGGAGCAGGATCGCTGCTCGGTGCAGATTCCGCAAAGAGCTGAAGATTCATATGGTTTACGACGTCGTTTTTCCTCATATTGAGTTCCTCCGTTTCAGGCCCGTCGGCCATAATTCCGTTTTTCGCCCGTCGGCTCCCTGCGCAGTTTTATGCCGTAAACAGGTTTTGGGCATAACAAAAAGCACAGTGCCTTTTGCACGGTGCCTTTTATTCACAAAACAATATTCTTTCACATGGAAAGAAGCCGCATAATGCGGCTTCTCGAAGTGGGTTTTGGCAGGCGTACAACTCTCCTGCATCTCTCGGGTTTCCCCTGTCAGTACCATCGGCGTGTGGACTGTACGAAATCTTCCACCTCAAAACCCATTCTTATCCTATAGAAATCATAGCATATTTATTCCCTTTTGTAAAGAATTGCTTTGTTGCGAAGCAAGCGTTCAAAATCCTTCCTGTCAATTCTCATAAACGTGATGATTGAATTCTTGCGGTTTGGCTCGTCCGAAGGTACAGCGAGCCGTAACACTGTTTTGAACACTTCGCCATGATCCTTGATCTCTTTGAGTATAACCGCAGTATATGGTTTGTTTGCTTCCAGAATATAATCTGGCTCCGCAACAATCTGCGAAAAGTACATCGAAAACCGTTCATAGTCGTTTGGATGGCGCTCAGCAATATGCTGTATCTGCTTTCCAGTAATTACCACCTCATCCGTAGTAATATCCGCAGAAACACATTTGTATTTTTCGATACTGATCTTGCCAACCGGATTCACAGATTGCGCTCCACTGTTTTTGTTAACATTAGTTGCCATTATAGCAGAATCGCCACGATTTTCAACGTTTTTTGCAGCATTTATTACCCGCACCGCCGTTTCACGTCCGAAACCGTATACTGTCGTGCGCTCGCTTTGACGCTTCAGGCCGGTTTGCGCAGCAAAGTCTTTTTCTGTGCTCTGCCATTTACGCAACTTCACTGCAGCCTCATGCGGATCCTGACCGGCGGCTTCCAACGCCTTGAATTCCCGCTTCCAGCGCCGGATCTGCCGCTCAATGTAGCGTTGTTTTTGCGTGGCCTCATAGACGCTCATTTTCTCGCCATCACAAGCCACAGTCTTTTTCACCATCTCACGAAGACGTTCGTCCGTATACGTGCGGGGGTCTCCCTCGAAATAGGCAAAAGCGGAATGCCGGCAGTTCCACCCTCCAAGGCCCGCGCCCGTTCCAAAGCCCGTTGCCGTGACAAAATGCGGATATTTGGGATTCATGCCGGAACGGCTGTATACCTTGCCCTGCCACCCCGCGTGATTTGCGACCCCTTCCCCTGTGCGCGCTCCCTCGTGGGCCGTGACCTCCACAAGATCGCAGCCCATTTCATCCGCACGAGCAAGCTGCAGTTCAAGCGCCGTTTGGTTCACGCCCGTGATCACCGCACGACGTACTGCAACCTCCAGCGTTTCTGTCCGTTTGCGGCCATTACCTGCATAAGATACGGAGCGTATGCCCTGCCCCGCAAGCGCGCGGACTGCATTGCGGATCGCCTCCGTATAAGAAAAAGCGCCGGATTGCGTTTGCATCCAGACCCGGTCGAGCGCATGTTCAAACTGCTGCGTTGCGGTCTGTGCCGTCGTGCGCGTAAGGTTCTGAAACAGGCCTTCCGTGCGCGCGATGCCGTTGCGTAGGATCCGCTGCAACTCCGGCGCTGCGCCAACGGGCGGAGGGTTCAGCCCATGCCGCTTATAAACGGCGTCGTCTGCACGGAGCGTCTCGATTCCCGCCTCCTTCACAAGCCGCTCGATCTCCGGCCGCGACCTGCGCGTGATCTGCGAAAGGATGGACATGATCTCCTCATAGCAGAGCCCCATCGCCTGCAGCTTACGCACCTGCCATGCGGCGGCAGGAATGAAGAAATCATAACGGCTGATGCGCCGCGCGATGTTGCAGAGGATATCAAGTTCCGCCGCGGAATAAAGCTGTACAAGCGTGTCCGGCGCCGCCGCAAGATATTCCGGCGTAAGCATCAGGGTTCCTCAAACAAAGCAGGATTGTCCACAATAACGCCATGCAGGGCCGCTGCAAGCCGATCGATCATTTCTTCGTCATGGTTGATATAGCCACATTGATCAAAAAGCGCGTGGACTAACTCGTGCAGAAAATCCCGCATCATTTTGGCATCTGCGGATTTTGTCAGCCTGATTTTGCAATCGCAATAGTCTATTTCTGCGCAAAATCCGTCTGTGCCTTTGCGCAGAAACTCGACGGTTTCTACCGCATATGTAATGCCACCAACTTTTACTTCATTCGGTATTTTCATTCCAAGCCTCCGAATCCCATCATATCGTCGTCGTTCTCCCGCTCTTCGAGAATCGCCTTTGCGTCTGCCTCGGTTTCCCCATACCACTTCACACGGTATTCCCAAGGCTGCATAAGCCCGTCGCGTACATCCTGCCGATCACGCTCCCGTTCGGATTCCTTGTCAATAATATATCCGTCCTCGAAATTGACCGTGACCCTTGCATCCGGGTTCACCGTAGCACCCAGGAACGTCTTGCCCGCCCAAAGGATTGCGCGTACCAGCTCCTGCAAGAAACGCTGCACAGAAAGATAATGCTTTGCAGCATTCTGAACAAGTTCCTGCTTATCGCCCGTGTATTGCGTTGCCGTAACAACTGTTGTACCGTTGAATTGATAATGCTTTGTGCCAAGGCCGCATTTGAAGGAAAGGTAATCAAGCTGCGCCTGTACGCCGTCCTTGTTTTCGGCGACACGCAGCGCAGGGTTGTATTCCTGAATCAACTTCTTCACGCCGTCCGCATCAAGGTCTCCATCCCCCGTCGCCACAAAGAGCTGTTGTGCAACGTCGTCCGGCGTGACCGGCCGACCTGATCTATCGTGTTGGAGCATGCTGCGATCCACAAACACTTTCTTGCCTCCGAGCTTGAAATCCCGATTGAAATTATTATAGGCAAGATCAACGCCCTTGAGCTGATCGGTGGCATTGGCCAGCACGGAAAGGCCAAGCCCCACAGGCCGCACTTCCACGTTATTGGAGATATGCGGCGACACAAGCGCAAACATGGGGATGTCCGTCGGCAGAAAAATTTCCGAGCTCATGCCTTCCGGCAACTCTGCCGGGCGGAGTGCGCCTTCATCCTCCTCATAGTAACGGTTTTGAATGCGGTAGCGCCCATTATTAAGCACATGCGTTTCCATGTAGATATAGTGTTTTCCATGCTCAAAAACCTCGGAGACAAATGCAACATCCACCACCTTGCCATGCCGTACGGTGATCGGAATAATGTGCAGCGCGTCCATATACTCAAGCGCAATGCGCGCGCTGGCATCCGGCACGACATCTCCGCGCTTTGTAACCGCTATGTCCTGCACACGCAGCACGGCAGCGCCCGTTCCGGTTGCAAAACTACGCTCGATAAGTGCATTGCCATTTGTCCAAAAATCGTTTGCGCCGAGCACGCCCGCCATGCCGTCTCCGCCCTGAAGGAAATCCGATGAAGCTTTATCCTCTACCACGATTTCCGTTTTTTCATTAAGCAAGATGCTCGCCCAATCCTCGCAAACCTTCTTACCCATACGCATGGAATAAAGCTCGCGCGTGATCAGCTTCCCGGTTTCTCCGTCTCCGCTCCATTCACGGAATTCGTGAAATGGCTTGAACTTGCCCGCCCACCAATCCCGCCATTCCGAGACATAAGCATAATAAGATCCGTCAATATTCGTGCCAAACTCCTTGTTCAGCATATCGATTACAGCGTTGATATTCATTCCTGCCTCCCCTCCGGCACGAGCTTTTTCATGAAGCGTTCAAAGCTGTACTCGAAGCCGTCCAATATGTCGATGTCTGATGAAAAGTTATCAAGGCGTACATCCTTTTTCTTCGTCTCGTCCCAACTGGCGGATTTCAAGCCACCAATGAGCAGCGTGCAACGATGCAGGATATGCATCCGGTTCATGTTGAGCAACGTCAGCGTGCAAACAATTCGTTGCATAATCTCATGCTTTGCGCTGTCGCCGATCTGCACGCCGAGCCCCGCGGCACGCGCTGCTTTGCGTACGCTGTTAATGAGATATTGTGCCTCGCTATCCATAAACGCGTATTTAATATGCGCATTCGGAAGCTCCGCCTCGATGGTGCGGCAAAAACGGATAAACTCCGTTGCGACCCGCTCCGCATCGATCTCGCCTTTCACGCCTGGGATATGCGCATCCTTGTAAACAACGATCTCGTCGAAATTGCCTATTACCGCCGTTGCAACAAACGTCGTGAGCGACCGCGTTCCACCGAAGTCTACACCGATGGAAATAAAGCGCAGATTCGCCTTCTGTGCGTCGCTGAGTCCATCCACAAGCCAATGCTCCGGACTTTGCGCGAATTGCCGGTAAATCAGCCCCTCCGCGATCACCCAGAGCCCACGTATAAAGCGATCGTAAAACACCCCGTCGTACATTGCACGGTAGCGTTCTTTGATGCGATCTGTCAGACTCGGATTATCCTCCATCGTGAAGTGAAGATATAAAATCCGTTTCTCTTTATGTTTGAGAATCCACTCTGTATAAAACCAGTGATCCGGCCCTTCTGGATTACAGTTAAACCAGAACTTTGATCCGTCCACACTGCAGCGGCCCGTTGCCTGGTTGACAAAACTCTGCGGCATAAGCGCAACTTCATCAAAGAATACGCCCGCAAGCGTCACGCCCTGAATCAAGTCCTGGCTACGCTCGTCCTTACCACCAAATACATAAAAGTAATTTTCCGCATCTTTGCGGCGAACCACGAGGAGATTATCCCCGCGCCGGTCTTCCACTCGAAAGCCGCGGGCGCGAAGCATGAGCTTAAGCGCAACAAGCACATTGCGTCGGAAGCTGCCGATTGTTTTCCCGCACATGCCGAAATTCTGCATGTTAAATGTGCTCATTGCCCAAAGGACGAATGAAAGAGACATGGACAATGTCTTGCCGGAGCGGATTGCGCCGTCCGCAATGATCCCATCATGATCGTGTACCGGGCTTTCTGCGCACCACCATGTCAATATCTTTAACTGCCGGGGGCTGAATCGTTCAAACCGGAAGATCGCCCTCTGTTTCATCGCGCCACACCTCATTTACGGAGTTTTGAAGCGCCTCAATGAAGCCGTCATCCTCCACTTCATCCCCTTCGCCCTGCTTCTTTCGTTCCATTTCAAGTCGTGCAAGGTCGAACGCCTTCCTGTGCTGGTCCATCGGATTCATCTCAAAATACCGCTCCAAAAATGCGAGTGACTTTTGCCGGTCAGCAAGCTTTATGCTGGCGCCATTGCGCCCGAGTTTCACCTCGCTCACCAGCTGCCCGTCCACCTCGGAAGACTCACGGAACCTTAGGTCATTGACTTCCTGCAAAAGCGGCGTTTTCTCACCGGTCTCCGGGTCTGTCACCTGCACCGGGCCGTACATAGCCATCACCGGCACCGTCGCCCGGCCCCACTCGACGAAATCACTCAGATCCGCGAATGCGATACGCCAATGCAGCGCCAGCACATCCTCCTTGTCGCCCAACAGCAGCGCCGCATGTTTAATCTCCTTCAGCCGCTGCACTTCCTCGCGGATCCGCGGTTTACGCAAAAGTTCCCACGCGATCTGTTTCGCGCTGCGCGGCTCATACCCCGCCTGCCGCGCGGCAGACGCACCATTGAAGGCCTGGAACGTAATGCAGACAGAAGGCCTTCTCTTTCTCGGTAAGCTCCTCTGCCTCATCCATGGCCTCCATTACCTTTCGGAGCGCCTTTTTCGTAACGTAACGTTCCTTTTCCGCGTTTCGTAACGTTACGTTTCCGGAGGGTTCCCATTTGTCATCGCACTTCCACTTGCGAAGCAGGCTTTCCGAGATCCCCAGCTCTTCCGCGATCGATTTGAGCGGACGGCTCTTGTCCGCCTCCCACAGTTTTCGCGCACAGTCCCGCAGCGGGTTCCTTTTCCTGGGCATCCTTGGGTCTCACCTCCCTGTACGGGCAAATGACCCGTATGCACATTTGGCCGCGCCGATATTTTCATTGCCGGCGCGGGCATGATACTTTCACAGCACATTCCCCCCATTTTCTCCTCACATCGCAAAGCGTTCTAGAAGATGCCGAAATTCTGAGTTTTCTGCCATTTTCTTTCGGCGCCGCTACGATATCGTAGTATAATATAACCATAGAAAGGAGATGGAACGACGATGAATGAAAATCCTTTTGATGGCTTGATGTCCCTTGCCGAAGCCGCGCAACGCTGGGGCCGCGCCGACGCTACATTACGCCAGGCGATCCTGCGCGGGAAATTCGTTGAAGGCGTTGACGCCAAGCACATCGGTAAGCAATGGATCATCACAGAATCTGCCATGCGCCGGGAATACGGGGAGCCTATCGCTCCCCGCAGTCCGGCGGAATGACATCGTCCGGCACGGGAGCAGGCGTGCCGGATCGCAAACGCAAGGGAGCGCCCCGTGGAATGGAGGCGCTCCTCATGCTTTTTCATGCTACCATTTTAGCACGGATAGAACTAACATTGACTAGCATTTTCCAGTTTCCGCAATGCCGCTTCTTTTACTCGCAGGCAATGGATGTAATGATACGGCGTTTTCTCTGCCACCTCTTTCCATGTCCTTATGCCATCTACATAGTAAAGCCGCATCACCCGCCGTTGCTGCTCCGGCAAAGCGTCAATCCAGCGTTCCGCGTCCTCGCATGCCTTTGTAAGTTCCAGCGCTTTCGCGGCGGCACAGCAAGCGTTGTCCGCAAGTTCCGCAACAATGCCGGCTATACGGTCATGGTCGTGCGATCCGGATGGCATGCCGGTGAGGATCGAGGTCAACCGCTCTGCCCGTGCGCGCAGCTCCATCGCCTTTTCATCCAACTGCCGGATCTCGTCGCGCAGGAAGCGCAGGCGGTTTAGATCTTCAAGGGTCAAGTTTCGTCACCTTCTTTCCTCTTCCACAAACTCCGGACAGTCAATTACCGTATATCCGGTTTCCCCGTATCGTTCTTCCGGCTCAGCCGTCCAACCCGGCACGGGTGTGTAATTGCGGAACCATCTACATCCGTTTCCGTAAGCTTTACCGCACCTCCAGCACAAGGTAGGCGCCCGGACGGCAGCCGGTCTTGCAGCGGGCATGGTCTTGCGTATCCGCGTGGGGAGACGCTTAACTTCACGCCACTCCAAATCGTACCAAATCGTCCACCTGCGCCCGCAGGCCCGGCACTCGGTATAGGTGCGCATGCCCGTGGACGTCTGCCCGGATGTGCTGCTGGCAGACGTCCGAAGCGTGAGCCTTTCGCCGCATTCGCAGCGTGGATTGTTCGGATTGCACTTTTTCATAGCACATCTCCGGGAATTTTCCATTCCTCCGGCAGCTCGTCCGGCTCTATCTCTACAAAACCGAGTGGTGCATATCCCGCCGCGTTGTATTTTGCGACCGCATCAGCAAGCGCCATATTGTCATGTGCTACACACGCCTGCATCACAGCCGCAGCAGCTTCTACCCGCTGCACATCCAACGCCGTATCGATCACGGTGACAGCGTCCCGAAACACTGCGTCCGTGATCGTCTGCAGCCGTGCACATACGGCCTCATACGTTTCCCGATACCGCTCCCGCGTGCGGGCCGGCAGAGTTTCCGCTTTCGCTTTGCGTGCAGCCCAAAAGCGGATATCATCAGCAACCGTTCTCATGGCTTCTCCCCTAACTCACGCACGGCGATATAGATTCCCGGCGTAACCGCCCAAAATTTTTCCACAATTTCTGAGGCCACCTGCGCATCATCCTGCCAAAAACCCACATGCGTCATTTCGTCCTTCAGGAGCTTTTGTAGGTTATCGGTATCGGGCCGCGTAGCGCGGTACTCTCCGTTGCAATGCCTGCCGCAAACAGGGAAGCACCATTTCACCAACAGCTGCACGGGGCCGCGCATAGGATCCTGCGGCGCATGTCTTCCAAGATGCCCCCGAAGTTTCATGCGCGCCGCTTTCAATTCCGTCGGCTCGTAAAATACCGGCTTGCCGCCAACTACCCTCACGCTCTTTTCCTGATGCGTTGCCGTGGGTGGTTCCATCGGCATAAAGAACTCGATCATATCACTTTACCTCACTAAAGTGCATTTTTGTTTTGCAAAAAACATTTTTGTCACGGCATGTGTGTCACGTAGGGGGGAACGCGCCGTTTCACGCGTTCCCCTTCACGTACACACGTGACGACGCGTATGCGGCGGAGTAGTTTTAACTACGTAGTAGTTAAGGGTTCGCCGCCGCGCGGCGGCGACCTTAAATTCCAGTTCCCCGCCGCAGTGTGGCGGACTGAAAAAACAGTTCCCCGCCGCACGGCGGCGGACTGAAATTTCAGTTGTCCGCCGCACTCTGTTCGTCCGTTTTAGACGCACGAACTACCTTCCCCGTGTTCTTATCGACGCAAAATCCGTATTTTTTTATCCAATCCCGCACGGTGCGCGGCGCAACATTTTTACCGATGCTGGAATACCATTCCACGAGGTCGTTCACCGTCGGCGGCTCGCCCATGTTGCAGCGTTCCACCGCATCGCAGAATTCCTGCTCTTTGCTCCGGCGCTCCTGTAAGGCGCCGCTCTGCCGCTTACGCACGCCTTTCTTCCACAGCGGCTCATCCGAATTTGCCGTAAGGTCTGCCAGCATGCCACCCGCATCGACCGTATGCACCGGATAATCGAACCACAGGTTGACCGGCGGAAACTTGGGGAACTCGCGCAGCGTGCCCTCCACGCGCCATGCTGTACGCGCCTCAGCAGCCCGTTTTGCGGCCTCTACGGCGCGGTTGAGACGTAGGCAGTCTTCCTCTGGCAAAAGCTCCCTGCAGGCGCGTAAGGCCGCTTTTTCGCTGCACAGATCGTCTTGTGAAACCTCGTTCAACAGGTTTACTTCCCGCAGCGCAGCCTCACATACAGCGCATGCAACGTTGTTTGCAGCCTGAGCGCGTACATCGTCATCAAGGTCAAGCTCAATCAGATCAAGGAGCGCGTCCGGGTCGCGGGCAAATACGCCGCTGCCGGAAGCGCGGTCCATGCTTTGCTTCTGCCCCTGCCGCCCTTTGCTGTGGTGATGGCAATAGATCACGGCACAGCCAAGCTCTGTGCAGACGCGGTCGAACTGATTGCAGAAATGCGCCATTTGGTCCGCGCTGTTCTCATCGCCCGTGATAACTTTATAGATCGGGTCGATGATGATGGCAATGTATTGCTTCTTCGCCGCGCGGCGGATCAGCTTAGGCGCGAGCTTGTCCATCGGGATCGACTTGCCGCGCAGGTTCCAGATATCGATATTATCAAGATGCCTGGGCTGCCAGCGAAGCGCCGTGTACACGTCCCGAAAGCGATGCAGGCAACTTGCCCGGTCAAGCTCAAGGTTCACGTATAACACTTTGCCGCGGGCACACACCCAGCCAAGCCAGCGCCGTCCCTCCGCAATCGCGCAGCTGAGCTCGATGAGCGCATAGCTCTTTCCCGCTTTGCTCGGCCCGGCAAGAAGCATCTTGTGCCCCTGCCGGAGAACCCCGTCGATCAGTGGTGGAGACAGTTCCGGAAGATTGTCCCATGCGTCTGCCATGCTCTCCGGCTCCGGCAGATCGTCGTTTACGCTCTCGATCCACTCCTTCCATTCCGCATAGCTTGCCTTGCCGATGTTGGTGTCCACAAGAAACTGCTTGCGGCCATCGCGCAGGATTCCCGGCATGCGAGAAAGGCGGGATGGGTTTCGGTTTTGACTGTCGATCTTGAGCCCGTTCTTCTGACATACGCTATAGAGATAATCCACGCGCTTACGGTACTCGTCATAGCTACCCGCATCAATTTTGACGATGGCATGCAGGCTCTTTCCGCCGCTGTGCACAAGGCAGGCAACGGGAAGCTCCAGTTCGCGGATAATGGCGTTCTGCGCCTCGATCTCCATCGCGTCCGATTCCACAAGCGCATAGCGGTACTCCGTTACGTTTTCGTTCTTTACACCGTGCCCATCGAGCGGGTTGAAGCGGATCCATGCGCCGGCCCCCGAATTGTAATCCCCGATCACAGAGCAAAGATCACCGCCGCACTTACTCAAAAGCTCGATCAGCTTCCCCGCCGTACGGTCGTAGCAGCCCTTTTCCGGCAGAAAACGGCCGTCCTTTTCATAGCTGCGTGTAACATAGCCAACGTTTTCGGAGGCCTCAAACAGCGTCTCCAGATAGGTGGTCAGCTGCCGCACCGGATCCCAGTCCTTCGGTTCGTCAACCTCCTTGCCCTCCACCCAATTGCGGTTTACGATCATAAGCTCATCCTTTGCTCCGATGGCGGCCTCCCAGTCGAGTTCCGCATCCACTTCGGCGCGTTGCGGCTGCCAGCCCTGGTTCTTTGCAAGTTGGATGATCGTTCCCGCCGTTACCGGGGCGCCGTGTCCATGGAAGCCGTCCCACTTGCGGAAGCATTCTCCCGCACGGTAACGGGCATGATCCCGCTGACTCCACGCATCCCAATCCGCCGCAGTGAAACCTTCTTCCTTGAGCGCCATACCGACGGAAAGCCATTCCTGGTAATCCAGCCCGGCCGGGTCGATCTGCTGCAGCGCTTCGCGGATGTCGTAACACTCTACCATGAAGATACCTCGTCGAATAAATCAATGCGTTGTTGCTGCGCTACCTCAGGCGTGTATTCGCCTGGATGGATGCCATTCGGAATGCGCCACCCGTTTGCGGCAATTCGGTCGATCAACCTCTTGGCTGCATCAAACTGCCACGTTCCGACATGCTGGAAGCCGCGCCCTTCGAGGAAGCGGATTTGCTTTGGCGTGGTAAGCCCCTCCATGCGGCGCTTATCGAGCCTGTCGAGCAGCTTTGCGGCTTTGCCTGCGCACTCCACATCGTCGGGAAAAATGCCCATACGTTCGAGCGTTTGCATTTGCTTTTGTGACGGCGGGCCCATCTCCCAGCCAAACGCGGGCACATACCCTGTTAAGTCCTCGGCCTGAATGCTCATTTCAAAGTGGAGCGGATCAACGAGCCTGCGTTTGCGTGTGCGCATCTCCTGAAGCTGCTTTGCAAGCGCCTCCTCGCGTTCCGCGATCACATCCTCGGAAGCCTTCTGTTCCGCTTCTTCAATGTCCACCGGACAACCTGCCGCTTCGATGTTCGCCGTCATGCGCCGCGCCACATCCTCATTTTCGCAGATCAGATGCGCCGGGTGGCAAAGTTCATGCCGCTCCGTGTGCCAAAGGAAGTCCAACAGCAGAAGCTCAGCCTTACCGGCCGCGAGGCGCGTGCCTCGACCCACCATCTGAGCATACAGGCTGCGGATCTTCGTAGGCCGGAGCACTACGATGCAATCCACCGTGGGGCAATCCCATCCCTCCGTGAGTAACATAGAGTTGCACAAAACGTTATAATCGCCGCGGTCAAACGCTGCGAGAATGCGGGCGCGGTCTTCACTCCCGCCGTTCACTTCGGCAGCGCGGAATCCGTGTTCATTGAGAATCGTACAGAATTTCTGACTTGTCTTAATCAGCGGCAGGAATACCACCGTCTTGCGGTCACGGCAATTCTTCGCCATTTCTGCCGCAATCTGGTGCAAATACGGGTCAAGCGCCGTTCCGATGTCGCTTGCCTTAAAATCGCCCGCCTGCATGCTCACGCCCGTGAGATCCATCTGCAAGGGAATCGTAAGTGCCTTGATCGGCACGAGGTACCCATCCTTAATCGCTCTGGGCAGCGTGTATTCGTATGCCAGGGAATCGAAATACGCCCCCAGGTTGCGCATGTCGCCGCGATCCGGCGTGGCAGTTACGCCAAGCACTTTCGCGCAATCAAAGTGCGTGAGCACTTTTTGATAGCTATCCGAAATGCAGTGGTGCGCTTCGTCTACAACGATCGTATTGAAGAAATCCGGATCGAATTGTCCGAGCCGTTTTTCCCGCATAAGCGTCTGTACCGAGCCTACCACCACGCGGAACCAACTCCCGATGCAGCTTTCCTCCGCTTTTTCCACCGCACACCCGAGGCCTGTGGTTTTGACGAGCTTGTCTGCGGCCTGGTCCAGCAGTTCCCCACGGTGGGCGAGCACAAGCACGCGCTCTCCATCCCGCACGCAATCCTCAATAAGCTTGCTGAACACGATGGTCTTGCCGCAACCCGTGGGCAATACGAGCAGTGTGCGGCGGCGGCCCTGGGCCCATTCCGCCTGAACCGCCGTTTTCGCTTCCTGCTGATAAGGTCTTAGCTCCATCGCCATTGTCCTTGCTCCTTAAAACTTTCCGGGTTCATATGTCCGCGGTGCAGCGTCTTCCGCGGGCTCATAAAATCGTTTGATCTCGTTGGAAACCTTGGTCGCTCCGTCCTTCCCTGTCCAGTTGCGCACGCCAACATTGCATCGCCCGCGAGAGCCCACCACCCGCGTCCAGTCCATTGTGATGCGCTCACCCTTTTTGCGCTGCCCGATCGCCGTGAAGAAGGCGCAGAGCATGCCCTCGGTCTTTGTGTGCAGAAACAGATTATGCGTTAGTGTCGTTTCATCCTCCGGGGATGAAACGCGCAGGCTCAAAATGGCTTTGTTGCACGGCGGAAGCTTGTCGCTGCCGTTGTGCCGGCCACGCTCAAAGCTGAGCACCTCAAAGTCATAATCCCCTTCAGCAACTACATGGAAGTCGCTGTCCCTCTCAATCTCATCGTTCCAGCCAAATTCACGACCTTCGTCAAAACTGCTCATGTTTGTTCTCCTCTCTGTTCGTTAAAATGGTATTTCATCCTTGCGGATCTGCTTGATCAATTCATGCACCTGCGGCCATGCGGCCACGAGCACACCATTTACAAAGCCTGGATCATAATTTTCAATCGGCGTATTCGCCGGATAATACCCCTTGCGGCTCACGGCCATCTGGATTTCCGGCTCCAGTACGTTGTAGGTGCGCATGAGGTCTGAAAGGGCTTGCGGGACCGTCGATGCCTTTACTTCCGGCACCGCTTCCGGCGGCGTTGCCGTTTGTGTTGGCGTTGTGGTTTCTGGAATGGGAGCCGGCGGTGCCATAGGTGCAGGGGCAATCTTGGGTTGCGGCGGCATACTGTCTTCAATGCAATGCGCGATCTCCGCATATTCAAACTTCAGCTCAGGTTTCAAGCCGTGCCGGTTCTTCGCGTCCCAGCAGGGGTGGTGCGCCGTGTACATCACCCGCACGCCGCCCTGCGCCTTGTTCTTCCCCTTCGCCGCGCCCTGGTCGTCCACATTGACGACAAACGTCTTATAGTTCGCAAAGAGCACCATGTCCGCCCATTCTTTGAGCAGCGGCGCAGTCTGCTTCTGCAGCTTCAGCTCCCAGCGGTCATATGCGCCGAGCTCGTCCGGCTGCTCGAACTTGCGCATCTTGGCGTGCGCGGTCACAACGACATGGATCCCCGTCTCGATCACGTCGTTGAGCAGGTTCAGCAGCCGCCCGAAGTCCTCCGTAAGGTACACGTACCCTTTGCCGTACCCAAACGCTTCGATGCCGTTCTTCTGTGCTTTTGCGCAGAGCTCTGCCACGCAGAGCTGTTCGGCCCAGTCCGCCGTGTCCAGCACAAGCGTTTTGCACAGGCCCGGGTTTGCCTTTACGTATTTGACCTGCTCCATGAGCATGGTGAAGCTCGACGGCTTGGGCAGGCGTGCCACATCCATGTGCCGGGTGCTGCCTTCCGTATCGATGAAGAGCGGCTCCGGGAATTGCGCTGCGAACGTGGACTTTCCGATCCCCTCCGGGCCGTAAATGACGACTTTCTGCGCGCCACTGATCTTCCCACGTATGATCTGCATTAAAACTCACCTGCCTTCCATGCCGGTGCAGCCGGTGCCTCCGGCTCCGTCACCGCTTCACCTGCGATGTATCCATCCTCAATGATGATGCTGCACTCGCCGCCAGTGCTTACCCTCGTAGCGATCGCCTGTAGTCCCTCTTGTTCCAGCCATGCGCCAAATTCATGGAGCGTATCAAGATCCATCTGTTCCAGTTTGTCGAGCAATACAAAGCCGCACTTTGGATTCAAGCGCCGCACGATAGCCGTGGCCACCCGCAGTTGATCCGCACCGGACATGCAATCCCATGCCTTCCCCTGATACAGCAGCTCGCCATTTTCTACAGAAAGCCCGGGCAATGGCAAGTCTGCATTCTGCAGCAGATCGGTTCGCGCTTTGCGAACACTCTCCAACTGCGCCGTGAGCTCTCCGTATTTGTTCTTATATACAAGCGCATCCGACTCCGCCCGGTCCTTATCCAGATTGGCGCGCACCATTCGGTTCAGCTGTTCGATCTCCGCAATGCTCTGCTCCAATTCAGCGGTGGATTCGTCCGCAAGTTCGGCCGCAGTACGCCGTGCAATATCGAGATCTGCAAGCACTGCCTCCTGCCGTGCGAGCAGCTCGTCAAGCTTGCGCCGGATTTCCGCCGCCTCGCGTTCAAGCTGCTGCAGATGCATACGCTTGCGCTGATTCTCGCCATTGCGGGCGAGGATATCCTGCTGTCGCCGGATCAGTTCCACAGCGCTCACGGGCTCCTGCGGTGCATTCGGATAATAGGTCATCTCCTGTGCAAACTTTTGCTTTTGGTCTGCAATCTGCCCGATTGCGTGCCGGTTCGCGTACAGCTCGCGCTCCTGCTGTTCCAACTCATACAGCCGGTCGCCAACGCCAATGATCTGAAGCAGCGTATCCGCCTTTTCCCGATTGTTGGCCTGCAGGAAGCGCGGCAGGTTCAGCGCCAGTTCTTCCACGAATTCATTAAGCAGCTGTTGCCCGCCCTTGCGACCCTCCGGGTCGACCACCTTGAGGTCGCTGTTCTTGCCTTTGCGCTCCACCACGAGCCCGTTTGATAGCACAATATGGATATATGGCGGGAGGACTGAGCCCTCCCGCTGCGCCTGTGACGGCCTGTAACGTTCGCCGCCAAGCGCCCAGGTGATCGCATCCAGCACAGAGGTTTTCCCCTGTCCGTTTTTGCCGCCGATTACCGTCAGGCCGTTTTTCTCCGGCTCGAAGCACGTAGCTTTCACGCGCTTCACGTTTTCGATTTCAAGTTTGTTGATTTTGATCACGGTCTTCTCCTTTCGATTTGCTCAATTAAAACGGGAACTCTTCCACTGCCGCCAGGCTCCCGGCACATCCAGCCTCATACCAGCGCTCAGCCACATCCCGGCCGTATCCGGCTTCACGGACGTTCTGCTTGTTGTCATCCGGCGTTACGATGCGAAGGTTCACCCGCGTATTGTTTAACCCGTCGTGATCGAGATGATCCACCTCCATGTCCGCCGGGCAGTCCGTCAGAAACCGGTGCAGCCGGATTGTCATACGCGCGCCTGCTTCACGGATTGTGCACGCCGCGTACAATGTCCACCGCCTCCGCTGCGCGTACCACTTCCCCGCCACCGACAGCACCCGCGGCAGATCTTCCGCGTCGATCAGCGTTGCATGCTCCACGCCGCCTTCCATGAGGTAGATTACCGCGCGACCGCAGGGCAGGATTTCATATCGGTTCCTCGCAGGAGTCATGGCAATCGCACCTCTCTCCGGGATCCAGGTTCGCCCCGCAGTCGGGGCATGTCCAGTACGGTTTACCCATTTGCCACACCCCACCTTGCCTGCGGCCATGCCGCACAGTCGTCGCGCAGATCCATTGCTTCGACAAGCCCAAGCCCGCAGACAGACGTGATGATAATCGTGCCGCAAAATGTGCGTCCGTCCAACGTGCGGTTTGGCGTTGCATGTGGATCTGCTGAGGACAGCACTGCATATGATTTATACCACCCCAGTTCCGGTTCACCGTCCACAGCTGCCCGAAGTGCCTCCACGCTGTCGAAGTTCCAGATCAGGGGCCGGGATTGCCCTGGTTTAATTACGATCGCACGCATTGACTTCATCCTCCCGGCCTGATAAAATGGGTTCACAGGTATTGTTCGTGTGCTCGTCTGAGGTTGCCGCCTCGGCGGGCACTTCCTTTTCCACGGGCTGCATGCAGTAGTCGATTGCCGCGTTCCAGCCGCCTTCAAACATGCGCTGCGCAAGAGTGACCACGATATCACATACCGCATCCATTTTGTTCTGTCTGGAAGCCTCGTAGACACCTGAAGCAGCATTCGCAAGCGTAATCGCATTGCTTTTCAGATATGCCCTGCATTCCATGTTAAGAGTCTCCTTCATTTCCAATCCTCCTTCATGTTCTCGATGTATAACCCCCGCTTCTGCGGTTGCTGCCGTTTTTGCGTCCTGCGCTGCGCTGCTACGCCCTGCGCGACCGCTATGGCGATCAGGATCCCGATAATTACCCCCGGTAGGGTGAAGCTGAAAACGCACCCCCAAATGTTGCTTACATTCATTTCTCGTCTATCTCCTTTGCATTGACCCGAAATGCCTTCAATAGCATCTCGGCGATAATCTTTACATCTACCTCGGCATACTCTGCCTCTCTCAGGATCGCCTGTCCTTCAACAATCTCGTAGCGCGCGCGTATGGGTACTGTAATCGTGGGTGACATATGGTTTTCTCCTTTCAATTTATTCGTTTTTTTCCTACTCCCACAGCATTTCGGCCGCATCGTCATAGTCAATGTCCAGCATGATTGCAAAGGCTTCTTGCATGGCGCACGACCGGATGGCTGCCCTTTGCAATGCCGCTTTGGAGTGTTTCTCATCCTTCTTTAAACAGTCAAACGTCTTGATTGCTTCAATGGCAGCCTCCTTCAGGCTTGTCAACCGGCTGTTTTCGCGGAAGCTGGCACATTCCGTTTGATGTGCATTTCCGTACCCCTTGCATGGGCAGTCGACAAGCCCTAGCCCGCTGTTCTTCTGCGGCACTGCGTACTGACAAAATGGGCATAAATTCTTCTTGTTCATGCTGTCCTCCTTTAGCTCGCTTGGTCAGTTATAGCAAATAGCAGGTCGGTATCCATATCAGGAAAAAAGCGTTCCTTTATTGTTACGACCTCCGGCCACGTAAATGGCGATTTTCCATTTAGCTTGTTGTTCAGCGATTTTCCACAAATTCCGATACTTTCTGCTATTGCTTTTTTCTTTATTCCTCGCTTTGCAATCTCGCCTACCAAGGCTCGATATACCATTGATTCATCACCTCCATTTCCGTATACGGAAATTATATTTTAAGTATATATCCGTATTCGGAAATTGTCAATGTGTTTTTCTGAATTAAATTGCCGTTTACGGAAATATAGTTCTTGCGCTTTATTGGATGTAATGATATAGTTATTGTGAAAAAGAGGTGAATTATAATGTGGCTTGATGCATTTAATGACATGCGGCGACGCTCAGGGCTTAGTTTGGACGAGCTCAGCGAAAAGTCGGGCGTTCCAAAAGGCACATTGGCAAAAATCACATCCGGAGTTACCAAAGCCCCTGCACTTGAGACTATACGCAGCCTGGTATACGCCATGGGTTACACGCTGAATGACCTTGATAATAATGAAAATGCCCCTGAAAAAACACAGAGGCTATCAAATGATGAGATTGAGCTTCTCAGGTACTATTCACAATCTTCCCCAGATGCTCGGAAGTTGTTGCGCGACATTGCGTCCTATACTGCTCATGCAGCCAACACAGGATACGGGGATCAACGTATTTCAGATGAACAACGCGTCTTGGGCAGCCTCTCACGGCAAGCCGGTTTTCCAGTAGGTAACCCGGAAGCTGATGAAGAACAACATGGGTGACATTGGGCGCCTCTGGAATATTCAAATAGATGCGTTTCATGACTTTCCCCTCCAGTAATTAGAATGTTTGTTCTTATTTTGTGCCATTATTGTACTTTACGCCGTCCCGGCGTGCAATAGCATTTTTCGGCGCAGTACCGTTTCAGTACCGTAAACGGCACTGAAACGAATCAACTTGCCTAAATCGTGCACAAAAAAAGTTAGGAGAACAGCACATGAAGGTCTGCAAATACTGTGGTACGCAAAATGACAATAATGTTGCGTTCTGCACTCAATGTGGAGCAAACTCTTTTTCTTACAAATGTGTGAATTGTGGAACTGTATTTGATACACCGCATTGCCCCATGTGCGGTGTATCCGCTGATGCCATGCCTAGGTATTGTCCAAATTGCGGCCGCAAAACTTTTTCCAACTGTTGCCCAGATTGTGGCACGAATTTAGTTGGGCTTCCGACACCAGGAAGCATTCCTGCTGCCCCGTCCGCAGCTTCTATACCGACGCAATCCGCCACCACGATCCCCCAACAGGCCAAGGCCATGCGGAAGCCTAATAAGCAAGCAGTGCGCCTACTTTTGATCGTTTTTGTCCCTTATATCGGCGTATGGCCGATCTTAGCGGATGCGCACTCTACCGTAGGCGCAAAGATCATGGCCATCGTGTATTCTGTGATTATTATGGCCTGTGCTGCTTTCACTCCGCGTGAAGGGTACAGCTTAGAAAGCATGTATCCTTTGATTGCTGTATGTATTGCATTCTATCTTGCCCTTATTGTCTATGGCATCTTCAAGCTCATTAAGCGTAGGCGGAAAAGAACATAAAGTTCCCACTTTGGGAGATTAATACATATGGATGGAGGTAAACAATGAAGAAGCTGATTCCCGTTGTTCTTGTTTTTCTGCTGTTACTCAGCGGCTGCTCCTCTCTCTTTTGGGCTGCAGTCGTAGGAAGTGCAATTTCAGACACACCCGATCCCTCCGATGATACTTCTGTGCCTGCAAATACCCCAAAACAAACTGACGCGCCAAAGCCTACTGCCAAACCAACGCCGGAGCCCCCCAAGGCGCTTACCTATGGTGACACATTCGAATTTGACGGCTTTGAAATCACTTTTTTGCCGGAATACGATTTCACAACGATAGACAACAAATTCAGCGATCTCGACGGGCACGATGTTATCATTTACTCGCTTAGCCTGACAAATAAGAGCGGCTCCACAAAATCGCTGAACATGTTCTACTATAAAGCATTTCTTCCTGACGGGACACAAGCAGGCGAATGCTCTGCATTCTTTATGGAGGATGATATCACCTGGGCAGGTGAAATGCGTGATGGCGCCACACTGAATTCCAAGATGCATGTGCCATACAGTGAAGACGGAACGTATTATGTGAAGTTTGATAACTTCGCGACCGAGATTGAAGTGGAGCTGCCGGTTGCAAAACCCGCTGCATGAGATGCAGTGCAATAAACAAAATATAGCAGGAGGTTAAACCATGATCGATTTTCAAAACGCAAGTTTCATGAAACTGAAGCCGGTTTCCAACGACAGCTTTTCTTCCCTTATTGCGCCCATGCTTGTTGACGGCGAGCAGATCATCAGTACATTCCAGGGAATCCGCGACGGGGTCGTGTTCACGAGCAAGCGGCTTATCTCCATCAATGTACAGGGAATCACCGGGAAGAAAAAAGACTTCACCTCCCTACCATATAGCAAGGTGCAGGCTTTTTCTGTTGAAACCGCAGGTGTTATGGATTTGGATAGTGAGCTTGAACTTTGGTTCTCCGGCCTGGGAAAGGTTAAGCTGGAGTTTGTAAGCCGCGCTGATGTGGCAGGGATTTGCCGCATGGTAAGCGAGTTCGTGCTGTAGAGTTTAATCATAAACCGCCCCCGTGTGGTGCAGTTGTCGCTCTCCACACGGGGAGCGTGGATTGAGATAAGGAGCTACTATGCGAGCAGTGATTTATGCGAGGTTTTCGACCGACAAACAAAGAGAAGAATCCATCGAGGCGCAGGAGCGCGCCTGCCGTGAATATGCAGCTGCGCACGGCTATTCTGTCTCTGCGGTGTATGCCGATCGTGCCGCTTCGGGGAAGACCGACCGCCGTCCTGATTTCCAGCGCATGATGCGGGATGCCAAATCACAGCGTTTTGATGTGGTTCTGGTGCACAAATACAACCGTTTCGCACGACGCATGAGCGACCATGTACGGTATGAGGACAAGCTGAATTCATACGGGGTTCAGCTTATTGCCGTTGCTGAAGACTTTGGCACTGGTAAAGAGGCTGTTATCATGAAGGCCCTTATGCGCTCCCTCTCCGAATATTACATTATCGATTTATCCGACGAAGTGAAGAAAGGGCATCGTGAGAACGCCATGAAAGCGCTGCACAATGGCGGTCTTGCCCCGTTCGGCTATGATATTGTCGATCAGAAGTATGTCATTAACGAGTTCGAGGCCGCTTATGTACGCCGCATGTACAATTGCGCATCGGACTGCATCGGTTTCACCGCCTTGGTGGATGAGATGGCAGCGGCCGGCGTGCGTGGTAAGCGCGGCAAGCCGATCAAGTATCAGCAGATATATGACATCCTGCGGAACGAAAAATACACTGGTGTTTATTTGTATTGCCCAGAACAGGAAAGCTCAAAGATGCTTCAACGCAGCAAGCCTTCCGCGATTCGTATCGAAGGCGCAATTCCCCCTATCATCAGCAAGGAACAATTTGAGGAGGTGCAAAAGATCATGAGTAGCAGGAAGATGACCGGACGAAAAAATTCATACCTGTGCAGCCGGCTTGTGTTCTGCGGTGAGTGCGGCGCAGCCATGCATGCTATCACTACGGGAAAATATCAATACTACTATTGCAAGAACCATTGCGGCAACCCCAATGTACGCATGGAAACCATCGATAACGCCGCAAAATTATACCTCAGAGAGCTTTTAACGCCCGAGAACCAGCTGACCATTGCCGAGGCACTTAAACGCTACCAGGCGTCAGCTGCGTACCGCATGGAAGATTTCTACGATTCCGTTCATGACCAAATCACCGAACGGGAACAGAAGTATGAAGCCTTGCTTGCAAACCTCTCCTCCGGCGCCTTGCCGGCCGATGTTGTGGCCGACGTTGGTGCAACGATGCAGCGACTCAAAGATGAGATCGATGTGCTGCGCGATGCAAAGCCCGAAAAGGATTATACTGTGGATAACATTACCACCTGGCTTGAATCGCTCCGCCAGGCACCGGATGAGAAGGCGATCCGCTTGTTGATCTCCAAAATATCGGTCAAAAATAGAACAGATGTCAGCATAGATAGTATGCTGACATCCATTCTAGGTAATCTTGGCTGCGGAACTAGGATTCGAACCTAGACAATACGAGTCAGAGTCGTAGGTGCTACCATTACACAATTCCGCAACATTCTTTTGTAAAAGTAATCCCAGAGTGCCGTACACCCTCATTATAACACCCGCCTCTCGGCAGGTGGGTGTATTGTGGCGGCTTCTGCTTACCAAGCACATTGAAGGTGGCATCAGCACAACCAACGCATACTCCCGAAGTTACTCTGTGGGTTTATAAGGAAGGCACACGCACACCACAGGATTATGATGGTGGGATTAGTTGGGATCGAACCAACGACCTCTACGATGTCAACGTAGCGCTCTGACCAGCTGAGCTATAACCCCGTTCGCTTTGCGCAAATACTATTATACATATTTTTGAGCGGTTTGCAAGCCTTTTTTCTCCGTCTGCGTACAGGTAAACCTAAAAACGCAGGCGGGCAGGCACAATTTACACTAAATTTTTTTGTCAAGCGCGTGCATCTGCGCAATCAATGCCGCAGGATCTTCCGCTTTGAATATGCTGCTGCCGGAAACAAGCATCATGGCTCCGGCCTTGGCTGCAAGAGCAGCCGTTTCTGCATTAATCCCACCATCAACCTCAATCTCGTACCGATAGCCATATTCTCTGGCAAGCTGTACAAGGCGCTCAATTTTGCGGAGCACACCCGGAATAAATTTTTGTCCTCCTGCACCTGGGTTCACGCTCATTACCAAAACAAGATCGCACTCGGAAAGCGCTTCCTCTACCATGCAAACGGGCGTTGCAGGGTTCATGGCGATCCCCGCTTTCATCCCGGCCATTCGGATTTTCTGCAAAGTACGGTGGCTGTGCCGATCCGCTTCAACATGAAAGGTAAAATAGTCTGCGCCCGCATCGCGAAATGAAGCGATATACGTTTCCGGATGTTCCACCATAACATGCACATCAAGCGGAAGCTTCGTATATGGGCGTACCGCCTTGCACATCGCCGCGCCAAAGGTAATCGCTGGTACAAAGGTGCCGTCCATCACATCAAAATGCACCGCATCGGCGCCCCAAGCGGCAAGGCGCTCCACATCACGTCCCATGTTTGCAAAATCAGCGGATAGTATGGATGGTGCAATCTTAATCATATCTATGTTTCCTCTTTTCTTTGAGTTCTTCCAAAATCAGGAGATACCGTTCGTATCGTTCCCGGGATAGCTTGCCGTTGTCCAAGAGAGGCTTCACGGCGCAGCCCGGTTCGCTTACATGCAGGCATTGTGCGAAGCGGCATTCCTTTGCATGTTCCCGCATCTCCGGATACAGCGCCGCAAGATCTTCCGGTTCAATCGCTTCCGTTTCAAGGAGGCTGAACCCGGGTGTATCCACAAGTGCACCGCCATAAGCGAGCCAAAGCTCCGCATGGCGCGTGGTATGCCTGCCGCGTTCCGTCTTGCGCGAAAGGCCGCCTACCGCGAGCGAAAGCTCTGGGAGAATCGCGTTGAGCAGCGAAGATTTTCCCACAGCTGACTGCCCCGCGAAGCAGCAGACGCTTCCTGAAATCTCCGCACGCAAAGCATCCAATCCTTCTCCGGTATGAGCGGATACGGCATGAAGCGCATATCCGCTTGCAGCGTATTGATGGAATATGGCGTCAAATGTTTCCCGTTCCCGTTCGTCGCACTTGTTGACAATGAGCGCCGGCACAATCCCCGTCTGCGCGCATTGAAGCAGGAGCTTGTCTACAAGCAGCAAATCCGGTTTCGGTACGGAAGCCGCCATGACGATCATAAGCTTATCCACATTAGCGACCGCCGGGCGCGTCAACAGATTCTTCCGCGGCAAAATCTGAGCGATGCTGCCATCCTCCCCCGTCTTATGCACAAACGAGACTCTGTCCCCCGGCACGGGGGATATGCTTTCCTTGCGGAAGCGGCCGCGTGCCTTGCAAACATGCTCCGTGCCATCCGCATCCAGCACGGTATAGAAGCTTCCAACGCCCTTTAAAATCAAACCTTCCAAGCGTTCTCTCCCGCGCTCAGCGCAATGCAAATCTGGCTGTTGTACGGCGGTATTCTTCCCCGCCCACATAAACGGTACATTCGTACTCTCCGCCTGTTCTTAGATACGCCGTAAACGAAACGGGTTGTTGCAGGCCAACGGGCAGTGTAGTTTCATACAAAACCATTTCCACGCCTTCCGCGATTTTCGCTGTGACAATTACGGGCTTTTCCGTATCCGTTACGTCGATGTTAAACACGATATCTGAACAATACGGCCCCAAATCGGTTCGGCATACCCAGAGCTCCACTGTAACGGCGGAGGGTACCGTCACGTTTGCAGACGGGCTTTGCCGCAGCACCGTATCCTCGGTGCAAAGCGTATCCGGCGTTTCCGGGTGTACCCAAATGCGCGCAAACTTCGCTTCCTGCAAGGCAGCGATCGCCTCATCCAACAGCATTGGTTTTGCAACAAGCGACGGCATTTCGCTGTTTCCGCCCGGCGTGCCACTCACCCAGATGTCCACAACGTCTCCTGCGAATGTATCGGTTTCAGCCACAGGCTCCTGCCGGAAAATTTGGCCGTCCGGCAAGCTGCTCTTTCCATACTCGATTGTACCGAGGTTTAAGTCCACATCCTGCATCTGTGCAATTGCATCCTGCACGGACAGGCCCACGAGGTTTGGAACGGTCTCATAATCGCTGCCGCTGCTGACCACCACCTGAATCACGTCCCCTTCATTGCCTTTAGTGCCGACGATGGGCATCTGAAAAATGATCTGCCCTTCTTCAAACTCCTCGCTTCCCCGGTATTCCAGCACCTCAAGCGCAAAGCCGCGCAGCTTTGCAAGTGTTTCTGCCTCGCTCACCTGCTTTCCGACAAGCGTTGGCACTACATACTCTCCGTTGCTGACGTTTTCATCATCCCGCATCGCACGCGCGATAAAAAACATTGTTGCAAAAAGCCCCAGCACAACCATAACCATCAATGCGATGTTGCCGATTCCAATGGAGGTGCTCTTTTTATGCTCCTGCCGCGGCGATGCAATGCGCGCAAATTTTCCATGCGGCTCGCGCAAAGAACGCTGTAAATCTGCCTTCATCTGGCGCGCCGTAAAATAGCGCATATTGATGTTCTTTGCAGCCGCCTTTACGACTACGTCACTCAGTGCCCGCGGAATTTTGGAGTTTACCTGAATGGGCGGAATAATTTCCTCTTGGAGATGCTTGAGTGCGACTGCCACGGAATTGTCTCCCGAGAACGGCACGCTCCCGGTCAGCATTTCATAAAGCATGATTGCACAGGAGTAGATGTCGCTGCCGGCCGTTGCATTGTCGCCTCGTGCCTGCTCCGGCGAAATATAGTGTACCGAACCGATCACATTCGTGCCTGCAAACGTGCGCGTGGTGGCAGCTGCATCGCGTGCAATGCCGAAATCGGTCAGCTTTGCCTTCCCGCGTGGGGTTATAATCACATTCTGCGGCTTTACGTCCCTGTGGATGATGCCGCGCTCATGCGCATGGGAAAGCGCATCAAGCACCTGACAAGCATAGTTTACCGCCGTCTTTGGAGAAAGCGGCCCCTCTTCCTTGATGATTTCCTTCAGCGTTTTTCCCTCGACATATTCAAGCACGATGTAGCTTACGCCGTCATCCTCGCCTACATCGTAGGAACGAACGATGTTCTCATGTGAAAGCATCAAAACGGCCTGTGCCTCCCGCTCGAAACGACGGACAAACTCCATATCGCCCCGGTGCTCATCCTTGAGCACTTTGAGCGCCACAATGCGTTGGCTTTCTTCATCGTAGGCCTTATAAACGTTGGCCATACCACCGGAGCCAATCAGGCTTTTGATGCGGTACCGGCCAGAAACAAGCTGATTTGCCGTTACCATTTTACCGCACCTCCCCATTTTCTACGAGCACAACGCTCACGTTGTCCCGTGAGCCGGAAGCAAGTGCAAGCTCCACCAGTGACGCACAGGCCGCATCCAGCGTTTCGCTCTCTTTCAGCACCCGCACAAGATCCTCATCCTCCAGTTCGGAATACAAGCCGTCAGAGCAAAGCAAAAGCGCGTCGTTCTCTTCCCAGTCACATTCAAAAATATCTACGCGCTCACAGGCGCGTGTGCCAATGGCCCGCGTAATCAGGTTGCGGCGTGGATGGCGCGCGGCTTCCTCCCGGGTGATGTACCCGGAGGCCACAAGCTCCGCAACATAGGAATGATCCACCGTTACTTGCCGGAGTTTTCCCGCATGGTAATGGTACAACCGGCTGTCACCGACATTTGCTGCCACAAAGCGCGTTTTGAAAAGCAGTGCCATGACAAGCGTTGTCCCCATACCCTTACACTCCGGATGCGCGCTCGCATATTCAAACACCGCTGTATTCGCATGGTTCACCGCGTTCATCACAAGTGCCGCCGGGCCGCCCGGGCCGCCTTTTTTCAATTCGGAGGCCACCGCTTCAACGGCAATGGCGCTTGCAATGTTTCCAGCGCTGTGTCCTCCCATTCCGTCCGCAACAATCGCGAGCGAGATCTCCCCGCCCTTCGGCACAAAAAAGGAATCCTCGTTGTTCGCCCGTTTTCCGGTTACGGAGCGTGCGGCGTAAATCATGTGTTTCCCTCCCGTTGCGCTTCCAGCACGCGGCGGCGAAGCTGACCGCATGCTCCTTCAATATCCGTTCCCATTTCCCTTCGGATCGTAGCGGATATGCCAAACTCCGTAAGCCATGCCATAAACTGTTCCGCCTCCCGGCGCGTTACGCCCATAAGCGCGCGTTCCGCAACGTGGTTGAGCGGGATCAGGTTTACATGGCAGTTGATCCCACGGAGGCGCGCGGCAAGCTCCTCGGCATGCCTGCGCTCGCTGTTTTTGTTTTTAATGAGCGCGTATTCAAAGATCACGCGCCGCCCCGTTAAATCCGCATACTCCTTTGCGGCGGCAAGCAGCTCCGCCATGGGATACGCTGCGTTCACGGGCATAATCTCGTTTCGGATCGCATCGTTTGGCGCGTGCAGCGAAACAGAAAGCGTCACATGAGGAGCCTCATGCATGAAACGCCGCAGCTGCGGCACAAGCCCGCAAGTGGACAGCGAAATGTTGCGCGGGCTGATGTTCATGCCCTCCGGCGTGGAAACGAGGCGCAAAAAACGCACGACGTTTTCATAATTGTCCAACGGTTCACCGCTGCCCATCAAAACGAGGTTCGTGATGGAGCGCTTACGGCCTTCCTCACACGGCACATCCTGCTCCGCACAGGCGACAAAGCTCAAAATCTCGCCCGCCTCAAGATTGCGTACACAGCCGTTGAGCGTGGAAGCGCAGAATGCGCAACCCATCCGGCATCCGACCTGTGTGGAAACGCAGAGCGTGTTGCCGTACTTATAGCGCATCAGCACTCCTTCAACCAAATTTCCGTCTTCCAACGCGAACAGGTATTTGATCGTACCATCCTTTGCAGAAACGCGTTTCTGATAAATGGTTGCCCCCCCATAAGGGAGCGGCGCAAGTTTTTCGCGCAGGCTTTTGCTGAGGTTCGTCATCTCCCCCGGCCGTACCCCGCGTGAGAGCCATTCAAACACCTGACGCGCACGGAATTTGGGTTCGCCGAGTTCCGCCATGAGTGCTTGCAGTTCTTCTATATTTTTTGAGGTCAATCCCGTCATGCTCATTCCGCCCGTTTCCGCGTGAATTTTGCAAGGAAAAAGCCTTCCATGCCGTCCAAATGAGGGAACAGCTGCAGCATCCCGCCCGCAGCGCGCTTTCTGAGCGGCTCGGGCAAACATGCGTCGAACCCCACAGCGTCAAATTCGCCATGCCGCGCAAGAAACGCACGCGCACAGGCTTCGTTTTCCGGCGGCGAGATCGTACAGGTGGAATACACCAGCACGCCGCCCGGCTTCACGCAGGATGCGCAACAATCGAGCAGCTGCGCCTGAAGCGCCGTAAGTTCTTGAATCACAGCCAGGGACTTTCCATATCGCGCGTCCGGCTTTCCGTGCACGCCAAGCCCGGAACACGGCGCATCCAAAAGCACCGCATCATATGCTTCCCCGCATTCCGGGTACCGTTTGGAAGCATCCCTCTGCAAAATCTCTGCATTTTTCACCCGCAGCCGGTCCAACGTCTTTTTCATCAGCTCGCAGCGGTGTGCATGCAATTCCCACGCATCAATCCGCCCGGCGTTTTCCATCAGCATGGAAAGATACGCCGTTTTTCCGCCCGGAGCGGCGCAGGCGTCCAGCACGCGCATGCCCGGGCGGGCGCCAAGCGCCCGGCACACAAGCATTGCGCTTTCGCTCTGCACGGTGATCTGCCCATTTTGGAACAGCGGCTCCGCCGCAATATCAAAGCCGGCCTGCAGCCGGAATGCCTCTGGCACGGCCGTGCCGCGCGAATATGGAATCTTTTGCGCTGTAAGCCACGCTTCCAGTTCTTCCGCAGTATATGGTGCCTGCGCCCGAATGGTCAGCTCCCGTACCTCGGCGGACAGCATCGCTTCCGTAAACGTCTCGCCATATGCGTCGGCATAAAGATCCACCAGCCAACGTGGGTAGCTGTATTGCACGCTCAGCCGTTCCCGTGCATTTTCCGGCAGGGGAACAGCTTGGCCGGCATCGCGGCACACAGCGCGCAAAACGCCGTTCACATAGCCCGCAAGCGCTCCCTTTCCGATTTCCTTTGCAAGCTTCACGCTCTCGTTGCAGGCCGCGCTTGGAGGGGTTCCCATAAACATGACCTGACAAACGCCCATGCGCAGTATGCCCCGGATCACAGGCTTCTGGCGGCCCTTCACATACCGCGAAAGCACATAGTCGATATAGATCAGGTGATCAAGCGTTTCGTATACCGCCGCGCTCACCCACTTCGCATCCTGCCGCGGCAGGCCGCGTTCTGCTTCCTTTAGCCGAAGGTTGGCATAAGCACCGCTGTCGGTAATGTCAAGAAGCGCCTGAAGCGCGATGCGCCGTACGCTCATGCGAACACCTTGCCGGCAAGCGCATGCCCGCGCAGAGCCGACTTTGCGTCCATACGCTTTGCACCGGGGAACTGGAGCTCCAATACTTCCAAAACGCCGTCGTCCGCATCTATGAAAAGCCCTTGCTTCGCATCCGCAACAAGGCAGGCGCCGGGCATTCCTTGGGGCGGCAGCTCCGTTTTCCTCGTTTTCCAGAGTTTGATGGTTTCGCCTTCACACAGGGCAAATGCGCCCGGCCAGGGATTCATGCCCCGCACATGGTCGTGTGCCTGCTGCATGCCGGCGGCAAAGTCCACATGCCCATCCTCTTTTTTGAGCATAGAGCACTTGGTTGCAAGCGCCGCATCCTGCGGTGTGCGCGTAAGCGTTCCTGCTGCAAGCGCCGCAATGGTATCCGAAAGCACCTCTGCGCCGAGCACGGCAAGCCTTTCAAACAGCTCTCCCGCCGTTTCGTCCTCACCGATCGCGGTTTTTTTCGCCATGAGGATGTCACCTGTATCAAGGCCCACATCCGTCATCATAGTGGTCACGCCTGTTTCCTTTTCGCCGTTGATCACCGCCCACTGGATCGGCGCAGCCCCGCGATATTTCGGGAGCAGGCTTCCATGCACGTTGATGCAGCCGAATTTCGGGATGGATAGATTCTCTGCCGATAAAATCTGTCCGAACGCCGCCGTGACCATCAGATCCGGGGCAAATGCACGAAGCGCCGCCACGCCATCCGGCATGCGGATTTTTTCGCATTGAAACACGGGTATGCCATGCGCAAGCGCAAGTGTTTTTACGGGCGGCGGCGTCATCACGGCGCGGCGGCCGACCGGCTTATCCGGCTGGGTGAACACAGAGAGCGTGTGTCCTCTGCGGATGAGCATCTCAAGCGATGGCAGGGCGAAATCCGGCGTTCCGAGGAAAGCGACCCTCATTCGTCCTCCTCCGCATCCTCCGAATATCCTTCCGGCGGCTCCGTCACAAGGCGCTTGTAAACGAGGCCGTCCAAATGATCGGTTTCATGCATCACGGCGCGGGCAAACAGCCCCTCCGCTTCATATTCGTAAAGGTCGCCATGGCGGTCATATGCGCGCACACGCACACTGTTGGGTCGCACGACATACCCGCTTTCCCCCGGAAAAGAGAGACAGCCTTCAAAGCAACCCTGCTCGCCTGAAGTTTCAAGGATTTCAGGATTCACAAGTTCAACAAGCCCGTCTCCGCAGTCGATCACGACCGCACGGCGCAGGATACCAACCTGCGGGGCCGCAAGGCCCACGCCTTCTGCAGCATACATCGTCTCCGCCAAATCATCCAGCAAAGCGCCAAGGCGCGCATCAAACCGTTCAACGGGGCGGCACTTTCTATAAAGACAGGCCGCGTCTCCCGTGTAGATCTTTCGTTTTCCCATTCGTTTTCTCCTTCGCAGCATAACATCATTGCGTATCATAATATTATAGCCCATTTCTCCGGCCGGAGGCAAGCAGCGGCGTCCGAAAAGTCGATCCGCCGCGCTATGTTTCGCGGGAGCCCATCCATTCAAAACATGCTGCCCGGATTGATTTCAATATCGCTCATGCCCGTCCGCCTCTGCGCATCATGAAATGCGTATGCGGCGCGGATTGCGGCAGCCGTATGTTTCGTGCGGACAAGCTTTGCCAGCACCTGATAGCGGTACTGCCCTTCCCTGCGCTTCACAGGCGCGGGGGCCGCCTCCAAAAACAGCAACTCCTGCGGATTTGCGCCGGCGCCGGTAAGTGCCGTTTCAATCGCCTGCCGGAGTCCTACAGCGCAGCGCTCCGCATCGTCCGCCAAAGATTCCTCCGCAAGCCCTGAAAGCACAATGCGTAAGAACAACGCGTACGGCGGAAACAGCGCAGCGCGACGCATAGCGATCTCATATGCATAAAAGCCGGGATAATCATGGCGTGCAGCAAACCCGATGACGGGATGTTCCGGCGTATATGTCTGCACGATGACGTGCCCAGGCTTGTCCGCCCGCCCCGCGCGGCCCGCAACCTGCGTTAAAAGCTGGAAGGTGCGTTCCCCGCTCCGATAATCGGGGATGTGCAGCATGGAATCCGCAGCGATTACGCCGACAAGCGTTACATTTGGGATATCGAGCCCCTTTGCAATCATCTGTGTGCCGATGAGTACCTGCGCTTCCGCGCGCATGAACCGGCCGAGCAGCTCCTGATGCGCGTTCTTCGTGCGCGTGGTGTCAAGATCCATCCGCACGGCGGCCGTGCCTGGGAAATATGCTGCAAGCTGCTCCTCGACCTGCTGCGTTCCTACGCCGAAGTATTTCAGGTAAGGCTTCCCGCAGTCCGGGCATACACTTGGGATGCGTGCCGTACGGCCGCAATAATGGCATTTCATCACGCCTTCAAGCTTATGGTAAGTCATAGAAACGTCGCAGTCCGGGCATTTCATCACATAGCCGCAGCCGCGGCAGGAAATAAATGTGGAATAACCGCGCCGGTTCATAAACAGGATCGCCTGCTCCCCTGCTTTGAGGCACTGGCCGAGGGCGCTGTGCAGTGGGGCGCTGAAAATGCTGTTGTTTCCGGAAAGGAATTCGCTGCGTAAATCGACAATCTCCACTTCCGGCATGGGCTGGCGGTTAATGCGCTCGGGCAGCGTCAGCAATTTATACGCACCGCTCAGGCCGCGCTTATAGGTTGCTACGGACGGCGTTGCGCTGCCGAGCACGAGCACCGCGCCGTTGAGTTTCGCGCGCTTTGCAGCGACCTCCGCCGCGCCATACCGCGGGGCTGTTTCGGAGTGATAGGACGGCTCGTGTTCTTCATCCACAATGATGAGCTTCAAACCTGTAAGCGGTGCAAATACAGCGCTGCGCGCCCCGATGACAACATCCACTTTGCCGAGGCGGATCCGGCGCCATTCGTCATATCGCTCTCCTGGGGAAAGCCTGCTGTGCAGCACCGCCACACGCATGCCGAAGCGGCTGCGGAACCGTTCCATAGCCTGCGGGGTCAGAGAAATTTCCGGCACAAGTACAATGGCCTTTCCACCTTCTGCGATCACATGCGCAATGGACTGCATGTAGACCTCCGTCTTTCCGCTGCCCGTCACGCCATACAGCAGGCAAGTACCCGCTCCCTGCTTTACACATTCAACAATTCCATCAAATGCCGCCTGCTGCGCCGAAGTAAGCGGCAATGGTTTGCCCGGCGGCGCAGCCTCCGCCGCGCGGAACGGATTGCGGAAGGCTTCCTGCCCTTCCTCCTGCAAAACGCCCTTTTTCAAAAGCGCTGCAATTGCACCGGCTGCGCCCGGAATAAACGCGCAAATGTCCGCCGTGCTCATATATGCACCCGTTTGTCCGAGCAGGTCGATGACCTCCGCCTGCTTAGGCGCACGGGAAACGCCTGCCTTTGTGAGCAACGCGGCCTTTTCCGCATCCGCATCCGCACCTGGCCGCAAGCGGACGGTACGTACCGTCTTTTCCTTCACACGCCCCCCCCGCATCTGCGCCGGAATCAAAAGGCGCAGTGCGTCCACAAGGAGGCAATGGTATGCCTCTGCAATCCAGTGTGCAAGCGCGATCTGTTCTTCCGTCAGCGCCGGATAGGGTTCCATTGTACGTAAAACCGGCTTAAGCGCAAGCCGATCCACATCCGTTTCCGTTGAAAGCGCAAGCACAAACCCTTCCGTTTTGCGGTTCCCCGCGCCAAACGGCACCAATACCCGGTGCCCAGCCTGCACGGCAAGCCCTTCGGGTATTTCATAGGTGAACAGCCTGTCCACATTTGCATGGGCTATGTCGATGATGACGCGCGCATACATGCCGTTCCACCCGCTTTCCACAAATCTTCAATTTATTATAGCATATCCCCAAACATCGCAAAAGGGCGGATCCCCAGCCCTCAGGCTGTCGAAAAAGTCCAGGATCGTCAGGGGCCGCAGCCCTTGACTTGCAATCCGGCTTCGGCGACCAGTGCGCCGAAACGGATGAAAGCTCTTCGGTTTTCGTACTTTGCGGCTTTTGCCGCCCGGGAGCGTCAGCGAGAGGCAAAAGCCGCGAAAACTCGAAAAAGTGGCTGAAAGCCACTTTTTCGACACGCAGAAAGGGCGGACGCGCCGCCCTTTCGTTCAGCAAAGTTGTACTTATCGTCCCAAAATCCGCTCCCACTTGTCCGCAAGCGTCCGAAGATCTTCTTCCAGAATCTCGGCGCGCAGCGCTGCAGAAGCATCCGTTTTCCAATCCGTGCCATTTAACAAGGCACTGATGCGCTCAAGTTCAGCACGCATATGTTCCGCATAGCGCGCTTCCGCAAGTTCTTCCACAGGGACGGGCGCAGACACCGATTCCGGTGCTTTTGCGACCTCGCCCGGGAGCAGCGTGAATTCCTCCAGAAGACCCGGCACTTCGACGTTATATCCAAGCGAGCGCACAGCATTTGAAAAGCTGTCCAGCACCTCTGCCTCACCATGCACAAAGAAGGTGCAGACCGGCTTGTTTCCAATGCCTTCAATCCATTCAATCAGTTCGTCGCGCCCCGCATGGCCGGAAAATCCTTCAATGCGTTCGATCGTCGCGTTCACACGCACATCCTCGCCGAAGAGGCGCACCTTCTTCGCACCGTCCAGCAACATGCGGCCGAGCGTACCTTCCGCTTGATATCCGGCAAAGATAACCGTAGAATCCGCGCGATACAGGTTATGCTTCAGATGGTGGCGGATGCGCCCTGCATCGCACATACCGGAAGATGAGATGATGATGTTGCATCCGGTCTGTGCATTGATAAGCTTGCTTTCATCTGCGGTAACCGCAACGCGCAGGGTCGGGAAATCAAACGGAGAGCCGGATTTCGCCATTTCACGTGCTTCTTCGTCGTAGTATCCTTCCGCACATTTTTCATAAATCTTCGTTGCGTTGATGCCGAGCGGGCTGTCGATATATACCGGCACATTCTCAAGCCCTGGCACGGAATTTTTCATCAAAAGGCGCTTGATGTAATAAAGGAGTTCCTGCGTTCTGCCAACGGCAAAGGACGGGATCACAATGTTTCCGCCGCGTGCAATACCCATTTTGAGCACGGAGATCAAGTGCGCTTCCTTCGCCTCTGCAGTGGATTCTTCATGGTTGCGGTCGCCATAGGTGCCTTCAATCACAAGGTAATCCGCGCCCTTGACTTGCTGCGGGTCGCAAATGATCGGGCGTTCTTCGCGGCCGATATCGCCGGAAAAAACGAGTTTGGTTGTTTTTCCGTTTTCTTCCACCCAAATTTCGATGGCAGACGACCCCAGCAAATGTCCGATGTCATTGAAACGTGCCGTTATACCTGAAACGACTGAAACTGTCCTTCCATAAGAAGTAGGCGTAAACTGTTTGAGTGCGTTTTGCGCATCCTGCACTGTATAAAGCGGTTCAGCCGGCGCTTTGCCGGCGCGCAGATTTTTGCGCGTTTGGTATTCCGCCTCCTGTTCCTGAATATGGCCGCTATCCGGCAGCATAATGCCGGACAGCTGCGCTGTGGCGTCCGTTGCGATAATGCTGCCCTTGAATCCCTGTTTTACAAGCAGCGGGATGAGGCCGGAATGGTCAATGTGCGCGTGCGTTAAAAGCACCGCGTCGATTTCCGCCGGATTGAATGGAAATTTATCTTCCCCCAATTCCGTCTTCTTATCGGCGCCCTGACGCATGCCGCAATCCACCAACACATTTTTTCCGTTGGCAGAAATCATATGGCAGGAACCCGTTACGCTGCGCGCTGCGCCGCAAAACCGTATTTTCATAGCAATATTTCCCTTTCCCATTCTTAAATTCAATTATATGCCGTTCCGCAAAATTGAACAAGGTATGAAAATGGATATGCGCTTGCAAAATTGTTAATTCTGTGTAAATCAGCGCAGCCCCTTTTATTTTTTGCGGAATATCGAATGAAAACGCGTGCCTCAGCACGCGTTTTCATTTTATTTATCCTTACCGCAGCATTTTTTGTATTTCTTTCCGCTGCCGCAGGGGCAGGGATCGTTACGGCCGACGGTTTCCTGCTTCACGAACACTTTGGATGCGCGGAATTCCTTGGTGATCTCATGGCGCTTTTCCTCGGACAGCACGTCATCCCACTCCTTCAGATGATAAAGCCAATCCGCCTTTGCATCCAGCATGTTGAAATAAAGCTTTTCAAAATCAACATCCAACGAAATAACGGTACCGCTTTCCAGGCTTTCAAGATCAAGCTCCTGTTTAAGGCTCGTATTGATACCATCCAGGAAGCCGATGAAGGTGACCTCGTCCATGCCGAAAGTTTCCGCAAGCCCGCTGAGCTCGCCCGCGTACGTCTCTGCATGGTTTGCAAGGATTTTTTTGTAATTTTCGGTTTCGAGCGCAAAGTAATCGTTCCAGAACTTTTCCTGCTCGTGCGGTGCACGCTGCGCATCGGCGGCTTGTCTCCACTCAGAATAAAGGCTCATATGTTTCTCTCCCCCATGATTGGGCGGGCGGCAAACGCCGCCCGCCGCAATAATTTCTGCTTTTCTTATGGTAATGGATTTACAGCGCCGCGTCAAGATATTCCTTGACCTTCAGGATAAAGCCTTCGGTAGAAAGCACCGTCTTGTTCTCCATGTCAGCGAGAAGCGCAAGATCTTTGGTCATGAAGCCATCTGAAATGCACTTGAGGGATGCCTGCTCAAGCTTTTCGCCGAAAGCGACAAGCTCGGGGATACTGTCCATTTCGCCGCGCTTTTTGAGCGCGCCAGTCCATGCGAACAGGGTTGCCATGGAGTTGGTGGAAGTGGTTTCCCCCTCAAGGTGCTTGTAATAATGGCGCGTCACAGTGCCGTGCGCCGCTTCGTATTCATAGTTGCCGTCGGGCGAAACAAGTACGCTCGTCATCATAGCAAGAGAGCCGAACGCAGTGGCGACCATGTCGCTCATCACATCGCCGTCATAATTTTTGCAGGCCCAGATAAAGCCGCCCTCAGAGCGGATCACGCGCGCAACCGCATCGTCGATCAAGGTATAGAAATAAGTGATGCCGGCTTCCTCGAACTTGGCCTTGTATTCGGCATCAAAGATCTCCTGGAAGATGTCTTTAAAGGTGTGGTCATACTTTTTGGAGATGGTGTCCTTTGCAGAGAACCAGAGATCCTGCTTGGTGGCAAGCGCGAAGTTAAAGCAGGCGCGTGCAAAGCTCTGGATGGAATCGTCCTTGTTGTAGGTGCCCATCAAAACGCCGGGGCACTTGAAATCAAAGACCGTCTCATGGAATATTTCCTTGCCCTGTGCATCCTTAAAGAGGAGTTCGGCAGTTCCGGGGCCCGGAACGCGGTATTCCGTGCACTTGTAAATGTCGCCATATGCATGACGCGCAATGGTGATGGGTTTAACCCAGCTGCGTACGGAGGGCTTCAGGCAGGGCAGCGTGATGGGCGTACGGAATACGGTGCCATCCAAAATCGCACGGATGGTGCCGTTGGGGCTCTTATACATCTTTTTGAGGTTGTACTCGGTCATGCGCTGCGCATTCGGGGTAATCGTTGCGCACTTCACACCCACGCCGTATTTCTTCACAGCCTCAGCCGCCTGCACGGTGATCTGGTCGTCGGTCTCATCGCGGGAGGGGAGGCCCAGATCGTAGTATTCAGTCTTAAGGTCGATATACGGGGTCAGAAGATGATCTTTAATCATCTTCCAGATGATGCGGGTCATTTCGTCTCCGTCCATCTCCACGAGGGGGGTACGCATCTGAATCTTGCTCATTGCTGCTCTCCTTTGTTTACTTCTTAATTGTTTTTGTGCCGTTCATCATCTTCGTCAGAATCTCGGAATCATATGCAAAAGTGGATTCGTTTTTCTGCACCAGTGCTTCGTGCGCATATTTAACGAGTTCATCCACGAGTTGCCGGAAAGATATTCCCATCGGCTCAAAAAGGTAAAACGCAAACGAGCCCGGAATGGTGTTGATCTCGCAAACGTAGAGCGTGCCTGTTTCCGGGTCGATCATGTAATCGACGCGTACAACGCCTTTGCATTCCAACATCTGAAAGATTTGGACGGTATAAGCCTGAATCTTTTGGGTTTGTTCCTCAGAAATCGGCGCAGGGATCTTGCGGCCGAGGCTTTCCATTCCCTTGCCGGCGCCGCGCAGATATTTTTGATCGAAGCTCAGAAATTCCTCCCAGGAAACGGGCTGCTCGCAGAGAGAAGGCGTGGCCTTTCCGCCAAAGCCAATGCAGGCGCAGTTGATTTCCACCGGCCTGTTCAGGCCCTTTTCGATCAGGATACGCCGGTCGTACGCACAGGCGACCTCCATTGCCTGTTCAAAAGAGGCTCTGTCCGCCGCGCGACTGATGCCGATAGAAGAGCCAAGGTTGGCCGGTTTAACGTACAGCGGGTAGCCGAGCGTTTCCGCGCGTGCGGTCACAGCGGAAGGGTTTTCCTTCCATTCGCTGCGATAGCAATATGTGCTTTCAAGCACCGGTAAGCCCATGCTTTTAAACACAGCCTTCATGATGATCTTATCCATGCCCACGGCAGAGCCCGTCACACCGCAGCTCGAATACGGAATGTTCGCAAGCTCCAACAGCCCCTGCATGGTGCCATCCTCGCCGTGCATGCCGTGCAGCGCCAGAATTGCGCAGTCCACATCGGCCACCTTTTGTGCCTTTGCACCAAACAGGCCACCCTGCCCGAGCGTATAAAGTCCGTTCATCCCCGGCACGGGCGGCAGCACTACACGGGTGAGCCCCTTCCCATCCGGGTTGAAGTTTTTGTAGGTTTCCACCCTGCGCAGGGGTTCGCCGATGAACCATTCTCCCTTTCGGGAAACATAAACGGGAAACGCATTGTATTTGCTCTTATCGGCATTTTCCAGAATTTGCAGACCGGAGATGATGGAAACATCATGCTCCGCAGCACGGCTACCAAAGATTACGGCAAGATTCAGCATCGCTTTCTCCTCCCTTTTTATTCACGATAGTTATCCGGCAGATCGTTTTCAAACAGCACCACACAGCCCGGCTCCGTGTAAGCGGGGAGCTTTTCTGTCGCCTCTGCGAGGGAAGCTGCCCGCACAAGACATGCTTCCGGGAACCCGGCCTGCCGGAGCCCTTCGCAGATCGGATCCGCATGTGCCTTGCCGATCACAATTGCAATGTCAGCACACTTCGCCATGTGGCGGCCGAATGCGCGGTTGAGTTCTGCCTCCTCCGCTCCCAGTTCCACCATGCCGGGCGTCACGCAGATGCGCCTGCCGGGGAAGGATGCAAGTACGTTGAGCGCTTCGCGCGAACCCACGGGATTTGCGTTGAAGGCATCGTCGATCACCGTCACCGCACCCGGGATGAGCTGCAGCCGGTGCTCTACCGGCTCCACCTTTGCAATGCCCGCGGCGATTTCGGAAAGCGTCAGCCCAAGGCGGTACGCACAGGCCGCAGCGCCCGTAAGGTTCACAATGTTGTGCCGTCCAAGAAGCTTTGTCCGGCAGCGCGCGCTTTCGCCCTCTGCCGTTTTCAGCGTAAACGCGCTGCCTTGCGGCCCGACTTCCGTTTCACATGCACAAAGGTAAAGCCCTTCCTCTGCCGTGCCGAAAAGATACTTTTCCTTCAGCGTGCAGTTTTCGTACATTGCGCGGCAATTCTCATCATCCCCGTTGAAGAAGCAGCAGCCGTCCGGCATGAGACTTTCCATCAGTTCGCCCTTTGTTGCGATCACGCCTTCAAGAGAGCCAAAGGTTTCAAGATGCTGTTTGCCGATGGCCGTGATGATGCCGAATTTGGGCTGCACGAGGCGGCAAAGCTCGCGGATATCGCCGCGGTAACGCGCACCCATTTCCGCGATGAATACCTCGTGTTCCGCGAGAAGCTGCTCGCGAATGACTCTGGTTACGCCCATTGGCGTATTGAAGCTGCCCGGCGTATAGAGCACATTGTGTTTTTCGGAAAGGATTGTGCCGAGCGCATACTTGGTTCCGGTTTTGCCAAAGCTTCCGGTGATTGCAACTTTCGTAACATCCGCGCGTGCAGCGAGTTTTTTCTTCGCATCGTTAAAATACCAGCGTTTGACTGCCGCCTCAACGGGATACGTAATCCCATACGCGAGAAAAACGAACAGCGGCAGCAGCATGCCGGGCAGATAACGCAGAAAATTCGGCAGCAGGAACACGCCCCAGGACATGGTTCCCCCCATTACCGCCCGCATAAAGAGCGATGCCGTAAACACAAAAGCAAGCGCGAATTCCACTGCAAGCAGGCGTTTCACGCGCCCGGTAAACGCAAGGGGCTTAATCTGCTTCCGGCGTTTATAGCCGAAATAAAGCGTAAGCAGCAGAAGGAGATATGCTGCATCTCCCGCCGCATAACAGATCCGCGCAAGCAAACGGCTTGTATCATAAAGCATTACATAGCTGCACCGCAGCAACAACGCTACTGCGCCCACAAGCAAATACGGCACAACGTCCGACATAAAGTGGCGGCCGAGCCATTTCAGGTACATTCTTCCCTGATAGCTTTCCAACTGCAGCATATGCACAAGCGGCAGCGAAGCAAGAACAACCGCTGCGGCAGCCGCCGTGTAATATATATAATAAGAAAACACCGTCCAGTTCAAACCATCACCTCAGGCAAAAAATGCCTTCATCACCGCGCAAAACTGCGCGTATTTGTCCACATAGGAGAAGTGGCCTGCGCCCTCAAGCACCGCAAGCCCCGCTTTGGGGATGCGCTTCTCCATCACCTGCGCACGCGCAAGCGGCGTGGCAGTATCCTGATCGCCCCAAACGAGCAGCGTTTCGTTCTGAATATGATCAAGCCGCTCCGTCAGATCAAGGTTCACAACGCGGGAAAGCGTCGCGCGCATCAAATCGCTTTTTAACGCACGATAGTCAGCGCTTCCGGCATTCTTCTGTTTTTCGCTCAAATGGAGCAGAGTGTCAATCCACCTTACCGTTGCAAGGCGCTTGCCAAGTTTATAAGAATACGTGCGCACGTAGTAGCCAAACGTACGCGGAGGGCGGATGCCTGCCGCATCCACCAGCACGAGCCGGTGGAACAGCTTGGGATCCTCCGAAGCTAGCAGGATCGTAACCCGGCCTCCGAAGGAGTGGCAGATGAGGTCGCATCCACGCAGCCCAACAGCTTCAATGAACTTGCGCGTAAGCGCCGCATATTCCGGCACCCCCCAAGGCTCCGGCGGCTCAGACGTCTGCCCAAAGCCCGGAAAATCAATGGCTACAGCCTCATAGCCGAGTCCGCTCATGCAGTTCATGATGGGGCGCACCGCCTCGATGTCCGCACCCCATCCGTGCAGGATCAACACGGGCCGGCCCTGTCCCACGCGCTCATAATGAATGTTTATGCCTTCTATTTCACAAAACAACGCGTTTTCGCTCCGTTCCTTATTTCTTTTTCAGGCTTCGGAACTTTTCCACGTAGCCTTCCTTGTTGCTCTGCCGCGCACGCGCAAAAGCCATTGCACCGGCAGGCACATCATGTGTGATGGTGGAACCCGCAGCCGTATAAGCGCCGTCGCCAACCGTTACAGGCGCGACCAGATTCGTCTGGCAGCCGAGGAACACGTTGTCGCCCACGGTGGTTCGGTGCTTAGCATAGCCGTCGTAATTCACAAACACGCATCCGCACCCCACGTTCACACCGCTTCCAACGTCCGCATCCCCGATGTAGGAAAGATGCGGCAGCTTCGTTCCTTCGCCCACGCTGGAGTTTTTCACCTCAACAAAGTCGCCGATCTTGCAGCCGTCCGCAATGCATGTATTCGGCCGGAGGTTCACAAACGGCCCCGCCGTAACGCGGTTCCCAAGCTCTGCCTCGTTGGCGACGACATAGGTAAGCGTGCATTCGTTTCCAACGCGCGTATCGTTGATCTGGCAACCGCTCTTAATGACGCATCCTTCGCCGATAACCGTCCTGCCCGTAAGCACAACGTTCGGCCAAAGTACGGTATCCCGGCCAATCTCTACATCCGCGCCAAGCGTCACGGAATTCGGGTCGAGCATCGTGACGCCGTTTTCAAGGTGCTTGTCGCGAAGCAGCTCCTGTGCTTCCGCTTCGCATGCGGCAAGCATGGCCCTGTTCGTCACCGGGAAATAATGTGCAACGCCCGTATGCAGGTTTTCGACCAACGCCGGGGTAATACGGCAGCTTTCCACGCCTTGCAGGAAGCAGTCCTCAAGCCTTGCCTCCTTACTGCTGCACATAAGCCCCGCGAGCCAGACATTGCCGGGTGCGCAGAAAAGGTCACATAGAATCGGTTCTTCCGCCCCGTCTTCACCCGCCTCATCTTCATTGAAGATGGCAAGTGCGGCGGCTCCGCTGTTCCCCGCTTCTTCTGCCAGCTGTTTGCAGAGTTCTGCGCTGATCAGAGGATAGCTTCCGGATATTACGAAAACCAGCCCATTGCCCGCCGCTTCAAGCGTGCGGCGCGCGGCGCGCAGTGCATCCGCTTCGCCAAGAGCCTCCTGCTGTACGGCGGTTCGGGCGCGCTCGCTCACATGTGCCGCAATCATCTGCTGCGAACCGTCCACAATCACAGGAGGCGTTTCCACGCATCCCTCAAACGCCGCAAGCATCCAATCAATAATCGGCCGCCCGGCAACCTCGTGCAGGGCAGTCGGCTTCGCAGAGTTCATCTGGGAAGCGCGCTCGGCCGCAAGTATAATGGCTGTCGCTGCTTTCATTGAGTTCCTTTCCCCGCACGGATGCCTGAAGCATCGCTGCCCGGTTCATGTTTTTTATTGTAAGTTTTTCCGCTCTCCCCTGTCAAGGAAAGTGGGAATTGCATACACGTATATTTTCGCGCTGCCGCTTTATTCCGTGGAGACAAAGCCTTTTCAGGCATTCTCCGGCTCCTCTGCGGGGATCTCGGCCGCGCAGTGCGGGCAGCGGGTGGCCTTCTCGTTGATCTCCTCAAAGCAATAAGGGCAGAGCCGCGGCTTTTTCTCCTCAGCAGGCTCCGCAGCTTTGTTTTTCTCGGACAGCGCACGCAGGTGGTTGATTCCCTTCACCATCAGGAAAATGCAGAAAGCCATAATAAGGAAGTCCAGCACGGTTGTAATAAATGAGCCATATGCGAAGCATGCGGCGCCTGCCTCCTGTGCCGCCGCAAGCGTCGGATATGAATTTCCGTCAAGCGCAATGAAAAGGCTTGTGAAATCCAATCCACCCGTAAGCAGACTGACGAGCGGCATAAACAAATCGTTCACAGCCGAGGTCACGATCTTTCCGAACGCCCCGCCGATCATTACGCCGACCGCCATATCAACTACATTTCCCTTAAATGCAAATTCTTTGAATTCCTTGAGCATGCCTTTTCCCTCCATATAATACATGTTTATTCTATGATACTATACCACCATGCGCGGCCGGAAACAAGGAATGCACAGAAAGTTCATTTGCTTCCCACGCTGCAAACCGTTATAATAATTTAACAGAATGTTTTCCCTTGGAGGAACCGGGTTTGTTTACGCTGGAAACGCTGATCCTGTTTATTGTGCTCGCCATTGCCGCGGCCGCAACGCTGTCCGTTCAGAAGCGGCAAGGCGTTCCGATGCCACGCCTTTTGTGCATCGGTTTGTTTTTTCTTGCGCTGTTCGGCGCATATCTTTTAAAGCGAAGCAACACCATGCCCACCGTAAGCGCCCCCATTCCGCTTTACAAACTGTTTGCTATTGATGAATATGGTTACAAAGGCGTATTTAACGATCTGCTTGCCTATGCTCTGCCCTTCCTGGCAGCCGGCATTTTTCTTGCACCCGCTTTTCCCAAATGCGGCTTGTTCTCCGCGCTGTTCACCGGCGTGCTTTCCGCTGTGTTTTTAAACCTGTATCCCTTGTTTAACGATGCCCCCTTCATCGCGGATGAATACCTGTTTGCCGGCTTAGGCTGCATGGCGGGCTATAGCATATATGCCCTTCTTGCCGCCTTGCTCAAAAGGTTCCGTTTTCCGGAGCGGTTTGGGTTGGCGCGGCCATCCAAGCGCGCAAATTTTGCCGCGTTTTTATATGTGGCTGTGCTTTATTTCGGCATCGCCTTCGTGATGATTCTCGACCACGGCAAAACCTATGCTCCAATCCAGTTTTTTGAAAGCGAAACGCCCCTTCCGAAAGCGATGACGCTCGACTGCACGCTTGATGCATCGGGCGCAAAGGTCAAGCTTTACGGTCCCAGCACGCAAACCATCTATGAACGTGCATACGCGATTGCGCTCGCGCTTGGCATTGAAGCCCCGTTTGCCGTGAACGACAGTGTATACACTGCTGAAACCGAAACTGCCCGCCTCACCATCACAGAAAGCGGAAGCTGGATCTATGACCTGCTTTCCGAACCTGCAGCCGGCCGCCTCCCCACAGAAGTGGATGCAATTCGCGCGGTTTTTGATCTGTTTGAACGCAAAACCCTTCTCACCGTATCGCTTGATTCCGTGACGGACGTCGTTCCCCGCCACGATGCAAGCAACAGCCCCGTCGGGTACGACATTTACCTTTCCACAGCCATCGACGGCAAACCCATCATCGGCTCCTCCACGCTGGTGGTATCCGTGCGGGCAGACAGCACAATCACCAAGATCCGCCGGTATGATGGCGATGTGATTTCCATCGCCGAAAAACAGATTATTTCCCAGCAGCGCGCTTATGAAAAGCTGCAAAGCGGGGATTGTGCCTATACCCTTTTCACGCCCGCCGTTTCCGCGACAATCGATAACTGCTACCTTGCCTACATGGCAAACAGTTCCCAGGGGTATTATCTTCCGGTTTGGGTTTTCTCCTGCACCGCCACACTGGAGGACGGCACCACGGCAGCCTTTGATATTTATGTTGAAGCGATGCGATAAAGGGCTTGTTATCTGCAAATGGCAAACAGCAAACCCTTCTTATAGGCTCATATTGCTGGCTTTTCTAAGCTCCTCTTGCGCTTGAGCGCGCTCCTTGTTCGTTTCCGTCACCTTACGCCGTTGTGGTCGATATCAACAGAAAGGATGCAATGGTATGCGGGATTCAGGCGCGCCGCTTCATCCGCAACGCGCTGCTTGAGTTCCGCAATCGCCTCCGGCTTCATCCCCGGCTGAACTACAATGTCGAACAGCAGGTTGGTGCGGTTTTCCCCGCGTACCATGCGGAAATCGTGGAAACGCAGCGTTTTGTCGATCCCCATAAGAATCTGCCCCATTTCCTCCCGCGTTTGGTTCAGCACAGCGTTGTCCACCTCGATGGGGTCAAGGTGCAGCGTAAGGAGGATGCCCATCTGTGCGCCGATCTCCCGCTCCGCGGCATCAATCGTTTCATGGATTGCCATCAGGTCGCAATCCGAACGCACTTCAGCATGTGCGCTTGCAATGAGTTTGCCGGGGCCGTAGCTGTGCATCATAATGTCGTGGATGCCGATAATCCCATCGTAAGAAAGGATTTTGTCCATAAGCTCTGTAACCGTTTTCGGGTCGGGCGCTTCGCCCATCAACGGGCTGATGGTATCCCGCAAAATCGAAACGCCGGAATACAGCACAAACCCCGCTACGACCACGCCGATATAGCCGTCGATGTTCACACCCTTGAAATAGCCGATGATGCTGGAAAGCAGGATGGCACCGGTGCTGATGACATCGGATATGCTGTCGCTCGTGGCAGCGCTCATGGTGGAAGATTCGATACGGCGGCCGATATTTGCGGTGAACCGGCTCATCCAAAGCTTAACGAGGATGGACGATACAAGCACAGCAATCATCGCCACACTGAATTCTACCGGTTCAGGCGCAATGATCTTCTGGATCGATTCGCGTCCAAGCTCAAACCCTACGACTAAAATGAGGAATGCAATAATCAGCGCCGCAATGTACTCCATGCGCGCATGGCCGTACGGATGCTCCCGGTCGGCAGGCTTCCCGGCCATTTTTGAACCGATGAGCATTACTGCGGAAGAACCGACGTCCGAAAGGTTGTTGACCGCGTCCGCCTGAATCGCGATCGACCCGCTTAACGTACCGATCACAAACTTCATCGCGCAAAGGATCAGGTTGCAGGCAATGCCCACAACCCCCGCAAGAATACCATATGCCTCTCGGACTGAAGAATCCCCCGTTTGATCCGGCGTTTTTATGAAAAAACGCACCAACAGCTCCGTCATGCTTCGTTTCCTCCATTCTCCGTTTCAAGCGCCGCATGCAACACCTCGCCAATAGAATCATGCAGCACAAGGTCCGCCCGGTAATCATATGGCGTTTCGCTCTTGTTGATGAGCACAAGCCGGTTACCGCGGTAATAATCAATCAACCCGGCTGCCGGGTATACCGCGAGCGACGTTCCCCCCACAATGAGCATATCCGCCCGCATAATGTGCGTAATCGCACCCTGCAGCACCTCAGGGTCAAGCCCTTCTTCATACAGCACCACATCCGGCTTGATGATGCCGCCGCAGGTACAGCGCGGCACGCCGGCACTTTCGGAGATCGCCTCCGGGCCATACGCCCTGCCGCATTGCATGCAACGGTTGCGGTAAATGCTGCCATGCAGTTCAAACACGTTTTTGCTGCCCGCCTTCTGATGCAGCCCATCCACGTTTTGTGTGACGACGGCCGTAAGCTTCCCTTGCTGTTCCAACTGTGCGAGTGCAGCATGCGCGCGGTTTGGCAGAGCATCCGTTACCAGAAGAGACGCGCGATAATACGCAAAAAAAGTCTCCGGGTGCTGCATGAAAAAACCGTGCGATAAAAGCACCTCCGGCGCTTGTCCAAAGGCACGGATCGCTTCAAAGTGGCCATCCCGGCTGCGAAATTCGGGAATGCCGCTTTCTGTGGATACTCCCGCGCCGCCCAAAAAGGCGATTCGGCCCGATGCGCCGATCATCGCCCGAAGTTGGCGGATTTCCTGTTTCACGCTCCACCCTCCTGCTGAAAGATTCTTTATATTGTATCATTCCATCCATGGGCTGTAAACCGCAAGAAAAGTTGATAACAGGTATTTACTTTACCAGGGATTTTCGGTAAAATAAGGCTTGTGAAAGTAATCTTGCATGGATGAAGGAAAAATTGCATTTTCCTCGCATATTATATTAATGGTCAGGAGGATGAATCACCATTATGAAGCTTAAGGAAATGCCGCGCGAAGCGCTGCAACAGTTCTACGCGGAAGCAAAAGCAGAATACGATGCATGCAAGGCCAAAGGCCTGAAGCTTGACATGTCCCGCGGGAAGCCGGAAAAGCAGCAGCTTGACCTTTCAAATGCCCTGTTCTCCCTTCCCACACCGGATTCTTACGTAAGCGGAGGAATCGATGCGCGCAACTATGGCACGATGGACGGCCTGCCCGCCTGCCGCGCGCTTTTTGCGGAACTCCTCGGCGTGAAGCCCGAGGAGGTTTTCGCAGCTGGCAGTTCCAGCCTGACCCTGATGTACGGCCTTATTTCCAAGGCGTTTACGCATGGCCTTCTGCATTCCACCACGCCCTGGAGCAAACTCGGCAAAGTAAAGTTCCTTTGCCCCGTTCCGGGCTATGACAGGCATTTTACAATCTGCCAATCCTTTGGTGTGGAGATGCTCAACGTGCCGATGACAGCCGACGGCCCGGATATGGATCTTGTCGAAGAATATGTGAAGGACCCCGCCGTGAAGGGCATCTGGTGCGTCCCCAAATATTCCAACCCGGAGGGCATCATTTACAGCGATGAAACCATTGCGCGGCTGGCTTCTCTTAAACCTGCGGCGGAGGACTTTGTCATCATGTGGGATAACGCCTACTGCGTGCATGAGTTCAGCGGTGAGTTTGTTCCCTTTAAAGAAATCTTAACCGAGTGCCGCAATGCAGGCAATCCGGACATGGTGTTTGAGTTTGCTTCCACCTCCAAGATTACCCTTCCGGGTGCGGGCGTTGCCTGCTTTGCATGCAGCGAGGCCAACATGGCTTACATGAAAAAGCTGCTCAACGCGGAATGCATCAGCTTTGACAAGGTGAACCAGCTTCGCCACGTGCAATTTCTGAAGGATCGCGCCGGCGTTCTCGCGCACATGAAAAAGCATGCGGCATTCATGAAACCGAAGTTCGACACCGTGATTGAATTTCTGGATCGTGAAATCGAGCCGCTCGGGTTTGCTTCCTACCATCGCCCCACCGGCGGTTACTTCGTAAGCCTCAATACCATGGAAGGCTGCGCAAAACGCACGCATCAGCTCATGAAAGAGGCTGGCGTTATCATGACCGGCGCGGGCGCAACCTACCCCTACGGCAAGGATCCGCAGGATGCGAATCTGCGCATCGCCCCAAGCTACCCGCCCATTGCAGAACTGCGCGAGGCAATGCATGTGCTTTGCGTTTGTCTGAAGCTTGCCGCTGCGGAAAAGCTGCTTGGCTGATTCTTTCCAATTTATCTCGGGCGGATGCGCTTTGCAGCCGCCCTTTTTTGTTTTAAACGGAAACCCCATTTCATAATTCGTACATGTTTCTACACAACTTTGGCGCAATCAGGATATTGAAACGACAAAATTGCATTCTATAATAAGAGCCAACAGAAGCGTTCAGGATGCTGAACGGGAAGGAGCAAAAATATATGGAAAACAACAATTGGAACTGGTACGAAAATGCCACCCCCAATGTAGGCAATAATACACAGCAGCCGGCCGGCAACAATTCCAACGGCAATTACGGTGAAAGCGGCAATCAAGGCAGCAGGGGCAAAAAAGAGCGCAAGCATGTTGCTACATGGACCCAGCTCATCATTTGCATGCTGGTGATGGCGCTCATTGGCGGTGGAGTTGGCGCCGGGGCCGTTTACTTTGCAACCCGCGGCCAAAATAACCAACAGGTTCTGAACGATGCTGGAAGCACCGTCGTGACGCCTCCGGATGCAACCGGCGATCCTGCGGAAAACAGCGCGGGAACGGGAAGCGGCAATAGCCCGTCTGCAAGTCCATCATCCGGCATCAACATGAGTTCCGGTTCAAGCACAACCAGCACCGGTGACACCGGCTCCATCATCCGCACATGCATGAGCAGCGTGGTTGGCATCGACATTGAACAGGAAGTTTCAAATGGATATGCCATGTTTGGCTATGGTCAATCGGAAAGCGGCGCAACTTCCGAAACAGTGGGCTCCGGCTCCGGCGTAATCGTTACCTCCGATGGCTACATTGTAACGAATAATCACGTTGTGGAAGGCGCGGACGCCATAAAAGTGCACTTGGAGGACGGCACGGAATATCCTGCAACCCTCATCGGCACGGACAGCTACACCGACCTTGCCGTCATCAAGATTGATGCGACCGACCTTCCCGCCGCCACGCTTGGCAACTCCGGCGATATGCTGGTTTGCGACATGGTATATGCCATCGGCAACCCGCTCGGCGTGCTTGCCAGCAGCGTTTCCGAGGGCATCATCAGCGGCCTTGACCGTGTGATCAAAATCGAAGGGCAGGAAATGACTTTGATGCAGACCACAGCAGCCGTGAACCCCGGCAATTCCGGTGGAGGCCTGTTCAACAGCAAGGGTGAATTAATTGGCATCGTTAACGCGAAAAGCAGAGGCACGGATGTGGAAGGTTTGGGCTTTGCAATCCCAATTGATTCTGCAAAGCAAATCATTATGGATTTGATCGACCTTGGCTATGTATCCGGCAGGCCATACCTCGGCATCAGCATGCAGAACATCAGCATCCGCACCACCAGCAACAGCGGCAACAACGGCAGCTTCTTCCCCTTTGGCTCATATGGTTCTTATGGCTATGTGAACCGGGTTCAGGTGGTGGGCATTGAGGAAGGCAGTGCTGCCGAACAGGCCGGCATGCAGGTGAACGACATTATCATATCTTTGGGCAGCACGGAAATAAACGGTTCTTCCGACCTCAGCACACTGCTTTATGAATACAAGGTCGGCGATACGGTCACAATAACGGTGCAGCGCGGAACCGAACTGCTCGACCTCTCTGTGACGCTCGGCGAGCGCACAAAGGCCTGACCTTCCATTAAGGTCATCCCGTGAGGAGCCCCCACTCCTCCGATGACATACCCCCATCCATCATGGTGCTGCGAAATCCCCAACGCAGCATCGCAAAAGGAGCGGCAATTGCCGCTCCTTTTGCGATGCTGTCTATCTGAAAACTTTGCTTTACACTTTCTGCATCCGGTGTTACCGGGAAAAGACCGTCTCTCCACCGATCACCGTCATGTCTACGGCAGCATCATCCAAATGCCTGAATTTTCCATCAGAATCGGGAACAATTCCCGCGAGAACGACAAAGTCCGCATATTTGGAAGGCTCTATAGACCCCATATGCGCCTCCTCAAAAGCACCGTAAGCATTGTTAATGGTATAGCACCTGACTGCTTCATCGAAGCCGATCCCCTCCGCTTCATTCAACCGTTTGCAGGAATTCTTGATTTCTCTCGTCATTGCAGTGCGGATTCCAAGCAGCGGGTTTGGGTCATCCACAGGATAATCTGTTCCAAAGCCAACAGTTATCCCCTGATCCAGCAGCGTGCGTATGGGTTGAATGTGCATGGCACGTTCCTCTCCAAGGTTGCTGAAATAGGTATTTCCAAATTCCCGGATAAAAATCGGCTGTGTCATAATGAGGATACGGTTGTCGCGTATCATCTCTATGAGGCCTTCATCCATAAGTTCTGCGTGCTCAATGCGCAGCCGGTCCTCTTCCCTCCGTTCACAGGCGCTGTAGAGCCCGGTCACATAACCCGTAGAGCGATCCCCGATGGCATGCACGGCAACCTGATGGCCTGCATCGGCAAGCGGCTTTATATAGGTGTCCAGACGTTCCTTCAGCAGCAGGCCGGTGTTCTCCGGTGCCCCCACATAGGAACGGTTCACCGCAGCGGTCATCCCGCCCAAGCTTCCGTCTGCAAAGAGCTTCACCGCACCGATTGTGAACCTTGCGTCCTCACGGTGCCGTTCCTTACAGCAATGCAGATAGTCCGCAAATGAACTCGGAGACTCTTTTTCTTCTGGGCGCACCATGAGATTGGTCCTGATTTTCAACAGTCCCCTGTCGTTCATCTTTTCATAAAGGGCCACATAGTCTCGCGGCGGCATCATGTCCGTCCCGGCATCGTGTATCGCGGTAATGCCGTTGCGCAAGAGGATCTCCTGTTCTTGTGCAAGCAAGGCAAGCACCACTTCTTCGTCCGCCGGCGGCATGCTGTCCAAAACATATTGCTGGGCCCCCTCGGTAGCAATCCCCGTATAGACGCCATTCTCGTCTTTTTCAAAAGCGCCGCCGCTGATGCACTCCATTTTATCCCTGTCCAGCTGTTCCATAGCTTTCGTGTTGATGACAGACATATGGCCGCATACCCGAATGATGGTTACAGGGACATCAGGGAAGAAGCGATCTATATCTTTTCGCGTCACCATTCGGCTCGCACGGATGTTTTCCTCCGAAAAGCCGAATACGCTGATCCAAGGATCCTGTGATCCCTCCTTTTTTTGGCGAACATAGGCGAGCATATCATCCACAGTGTCAAATTCCATGGCGCTTATGTCCAATTTGAGCCGGTTCAATGCCGCTGTCAGCATATGGATATGCGAATCGATGAATCCCGGCAACATCAACCGCCCCTGTAAGTTCACAGGCTCCGCACCTTCGGCAATGTGCTTCTCGATTTCTGCAGCGCTCCCCACTGCAGCGACTTTATCCCCTTCCGTCAGCACGTATTCTGCGGTCGGCTCAGCCTTGTTCATTGTCAGGATGATGCCGTTATAAAAGATTCTGCGTTTCACGCTCCGTCCTCCTTTTTGTTTACAGCTGGCTGATGATGCTCTTTACAAACTCCCACACGACCCCTACGGATTGGATTCCCATGTACTCCCGAGGTGTATGCTCCTCATAAATAATAGGGCCCATGGAAATGATATCCATATGCGGAAGCTGTTCTTTAAACATACCGCACTCGGTGCTGGCATGCGTGACCTTGAAGCGCGGCGCGGCGCCAAATCGTTCGTTGTACTCCTTGTCAACCAAACGCCTCAATCTCGAATCCCTGTCATAATCCCAACCCGGCAGGCGATCCCGGAAGGTAAGGGCGCAGCCAGTAAGCTCCGCCAAAGCCCGATATTTTCCGCACATCTGGTCAATGAGCGAACCCTTGCAGCTTCTCACTGAAATATAGCATACCACCGCATCGCCTTCAAGCTCAACATTGCCAATGTTGCAGGAACATTCAGGTGTATCCGGGAAGGCCCGCTGCATAGATTGCACACCGTTTGGCAGCAAGACGAGAATTTGGGCGGTGCGTTCCACGCTCTCATAAGAAAGGCAGCGTTGTGCACCTGCATTCTCCTCTGTTACGCTGACCTTCACACCTTCATCCACATCGCTCAGTTCATCCTTGAGCTTTGTCTCCCAGTCCTTCGCCTGCTGCCGGAGTGCTTCGGGAGATTTCGGATAAAGAACAACAAAGCACTCGGCCGGGATGCCGTTTTTATTCTCCTGAGAATGGTCTCCACTGCCGAAAGAAGCAATCCGCTTCTCCCCCGCCTCGCTCAACCATGCCAGAATCCTTCCAAGGATGACACTGCCGTTGCCCCGGCCTTTTGCGATGTCACCGCCGGAATGGCCGCCGCACAGCCCGCCTACCGTGATGCGCAGGGGATTGTTGGCCTCACAGGCAGGTTCCCATGCAATCTTTTGAACAAGTTTTCCGCTCTGATTTCCAGCGCATCCGACGTAGATTCTGCCTTCAGTGAATCCACCGGCATCAAAGTTGATCATGTTCGTTCCCTTGAGCTGACCGGCATCAAAGTGGGAAGCTCCCACCATGCCAACTTCCTCCGCCGTAGTGAACACCGCCTCAATAGCCGGGTGTTCCAGTTGGTCTTCGTCCAGTATGGCCAGCTGGTAAGCTACACCGATTCCGTTGTCCGCCCCCAAGGTCGTCCCATTCGCGCGGATCTTGTCATCCTCAACGTACAGGGCTAATCCGTCCTTTTCGAAGTCGTGTTCGACGCCCTGATCCTTTGCGCAGACCATATCCATGTGGGACTGGAATATAAGGCCGGGGCGATCTTCCTTCCCCGGGCTGGCGTTTTTACGCACGACCACATTGTGATAGGCATCCTCGCTACAGTCAAGACCCCTTTTTGCAGCGAAATCCATGATGAATGCCGCAATTTTTCCCTCTTTCAAAGACCCTCGGGGGATGGAAGATATTTCTTCAAACCAATGCATCACCGATTTAGGCTCAAGCTGATCCAAAACTCCCATGGTATGTGTTTGCTCCTCTCTGCGCTATCAGCCGGAAAAAAGAGGCCATGCCAATCCATATCAATTTAAGATTGCCATACAGTCCTCATCTTTCCGGCTGTAAAGTGTTTTCATTTATGCAATTCGCATGCAACGAAATGGCCCTTTGAAACCTCGATCAGGGGCTTGTCCTCCCCGTCACACCTATCCATAGCATACTCGCAGCGCTTGCAGAAGCGGCAACCCGGCTTGACATTGATGGGGCTGCTTACTTCGCCCTTAATGGTTTTGAACGGGATGTCCCGTTTAGACAGATCCGGTTCGGGGATAGCGGCCAGCAACGCTTGCGTATAAGGATGAAGAGGATTCGCAAAAAGCTCTTCCGATGGCGCAATTTCAACCGCCTTGCCTAGGTACATTACCATAATCCTGTCGGAAATATGCTTTACCACACTCAGATCATGGGTAATAAACAGGTACGTCAGGTTCAGTTCATCCCCAAGATCCATAAGCAAATTCAGGATCTGTGCCTGAATGGATACATCCAGTGCAGAGACAGGCTCATCGCAGACGATGAACTTGGGGTTCAGCGACAGCGCCCTGGCAATTCCGATGCGCTGCCTCCGCCCACCGTCCAGTTCGTGCGGATACATGTTGGCATATCGCCGGGCCAACCCTACCATGTCCATCAGCTCCGCAGCGCGGTTATAGATATCCGCCCGGTTCTGATGGGTTTTATGGATAAGCATGTATTCGGCGATTACTTCAATGACGGATTTACGCGGGTCGATGCTGGCATAGGGATCCTGAAAGATCATCTGCAAATCCTGCCGAAACGGGCGGAATTTGCGCTGGCTAATTTGCGTGATGTCCTCGCCCTTATAAATGATCTTGCCAGAGGTGGGTTCGATGAGGCGCAGCACGGTCCTTCCCAAGGTGGATTTACCACAGCCGGACTCGCCTACCACGCCGATGGTCTCGCCCTCATAGATGTCCAAGTTGATCCCATCCACCGCATGGAGCAGCGCCCCACCATTGAGTTTAAAGTGTTTGTTCAGCTCTTTAAGCTGCAGCAGGGGCGTTTCACCGTTATTCATGGTTCTTCTCCTTCCTGCTGCCGTCCGCATTGAAAAGATGACAGCAAAGCTGATGGGTGCCCGAAGTTGCTACCGACGGGTGAACCTTATGGCAAAGTTCCATAGCGTACTTGCACCGTTCCGCAAAAACGCAGCCTTCCGGTAAATCCGTGGGATCAGGCATCAGGCCCGGGATGGCGTTCAAACGCTTGGCCTTGGACTTCAGGTTCGGAATTGAACCGAAAAGCCCTTCTGTATAAGGATGATGGTTTTTCCCCTCAAAAATATCTTGTACCGTGCCTGCTTCCACAATTTCGCCCGCATACATGATGCCCACATCATCACAGATTTTGGCCACAATGCCAAGGTCGTGCGTGATCATGAGCATGGAGGTTCCCAACCGATCCCGCAGATCTTTGATCATCATAAGGACTTGAGCCTGAATCGTCACGTCCAAAGCCGTGGTAGGCTCGTCGGCAATCAAAAGCTGCGGTTCACAGGCCAACGCCATCGCAATAATGACACGCTGCTTCATGCCGCCGGAGAATTGATGGGGATATTCCACCTTACGGGAAGGCAGGATGCCCACCATCGCCAAGGTTGCCTCCACCCGGCGTCCCACTTCCGCTTTGTCCAGCTCCGGGTTGTGGATTTTTATGGTTTCTGCAATTTGGTCCCCTACGGACATCACAGGATTAAGGCTGGTCATGGGATCCTGGAATACCATTGCAATTTTGTCCCCTCGGAAAAGGCGCATCTCTGCTTCCGGTAATTCCAACAGGTTTCGATCTTCAAATTCAATCGTGCCGCTGGTCACATGTCCCACCGAGGGCAGCAACCGGATAATGGAGCGGGCTGTTGTTGTTTTACCAGCACCGGTTTCGCCCACTAAGCCAAAAGTGCTCTTTTTTTTGATGGCAATGTTGATACCATTGACAGCCTTCACCGTCTCCAAGTCCGTCTTATAAATAACAGAAAGGTCTTTAATTTCTAAAATGTTGTTTTCGTTCATGACATTTCCTTTCGTTAAGCCGTTCCGGGCTGTCTTAGGATTTCAAATGCGGATCCATGGCATCCCGCAGGCCGTCGCCGATGAGGTTCACCGAGCAGGCAGTGAGCACGATGGCCAGCGCCGGGAAGAGCAGCATGTGGGGCGCAGAGCGCATATACTCCCGTGCCTCTGAGAGGATTAAGCCCCATTCCGGCTGGGGTGGCGGCATACCTAAGCCCAAGAAGCTCAGAGTTGACTCATAAAGGATGATTTTGGCTACGTTGAGGGTCGTGTTCACAATGATCACGCCCATCGCATTTGGAAAAATATGAGACATGATGATCCTGGCGCTGCCGGCGCCTCCCGCCCGTGCTGCCTCCACATATTCCAAATCCGAAAGACTCAGGATCTGTGATCGAACCAAACGGACATAGTTGGTGAAATAGGCTAAAGTGAGTGCGATAAGCAGGTTGACCATGCTGGCTCCCAAAGCGAAAACCACAGCCATCGTGAAAAGGATATCCGGCACGGACATGAAAATATCCAAACCGCGCATGATGATATTGTCCACCTTTCCACCGAAATATCCGGCGATGGCACCCAAGGCACAGCCCACCACACAGGAGGACAGCGTAGCCAACACGGCGATGGACAAGGAGGTTCTGCCGCCATAAAGCACTCTGGCAAAGAGATCTCTGCCATAAGAGTCTGTGCCAAACCAGTGTTCTGCAGAGGGAGGGTCAAGTTTTATACGCAGATTTTGGGCAGTTGCCGCATCATAGCTGGTGATAAGGTTTGCAAATACCAAAGCCAGCACGATGATGGTCAGCATGATCAGGCCCACCATAGAGCCGCGATTTTTGCGAAACCTTCTCCAAATTTCCTTCGCCTGACTTTGCTTTTTGAATTTTACCCGCTCCATAGCAGCAGGATTTGCAGCTGTTACATTTTGAGACATATGCACCTCTTATCCCTTCACTTTTGTATACTTCGCACGGATCCTTGGATCTACAAAAGCATAGATGATATCCACGGCAAGCATAATAATCGTGAACGTAATAGAAATGACGATCGTGCCAGCAATAATCACCGGCTCATCCTTATAGGCGATTCGATCTACGATCAGCGCCCCGATCCCTGGAACTGAGAAGAGGCGTTCAGCCACCACAGCACCCATGATCAGGCCGCCCATGTTCAGACCGATATTGGTGATGACCGGCAGCAGAGCATTTTTAAGAGCATGCTTCCAAATGACCGTGCGCTCCTTTGCTCCCTTTGCACGAGCAGTATCAATATAGTCCTCACGGATAGATTCCAGCATGGATGATTTGGTAAAGCGGACATTGAAAGCGGTAATGGGAATGGCCATGCACAAAGAAGGCATGATATAGCATTTCCAGGTTTCAAGCCCGTAAGAAGGCAAGATGTTCAACTTCAGTGCAAACACAAACAAAAGCACCATGCCAAGTACGAAAGACGGAATTGCAGCCAACAAAAACGCCAGCACCGACGGCACATAGTCCCAGATGCTATATTGCTTGACAGCAGTCAGTATCCCAAGCGGAACGCCCACAAGTGTGGAGATGATAATGCCTATGGTGGACAGCTTCAGCGTTACCCCGAAGCGAGGCAACACTTCATCGGCTACCGCTTGCCCCGTAAAATAAGAAGTGCCGAAGCTGCGGTTGAGCACAAGGTTTTTTAAATAGTTAAAATACTTGACAAGCAACGGATCGTTGTAGCCCAATTCTTCGTTGAGCTGATCTACGGCCTCCTGTGGGGCCGAAACGCCCAAAATGGATCGGCCCGGATTACCCGGCGTCAGATTCAACACGAAAAAAATAATAAAAACAACGCCCAGAATCGTCGGTATCAGAAATAAAATTCGTTTGAGTATATATCTGTACACGGCATATCCTCTTTCCTTTGTATCGGCGGCAGGGCAGAATGCCCTGCCGCCTATAGTTCTTTTCGGTTCTAGTTCTTCTTTACTCAGCCCAAGTAAAGTTGCGGATCTTGTAGTAGGTGGGGACAGGATCGCCGATGTTTATTCTTTCGGACCACACAATTGCCACCGGACGGTTGATCAAGGGGAGAATCGTGGCGGTGTCCATCACCATGGACCACAGCTCAGTATAATAGGTAAGGCGCTCGTTTTCGTCGGCAGTGCCGGCACCCAAAGCTACCAGTTCTTCAATCCTCTTCCAATCAAACTTATCGCCCACAGTGTAGTTGATGACATACATGCCAACGGACTCACTATGCACCTGCTGGCGAATATTGTTGAAGTCATAGTTGCCCGAATCCGCATAAACACAGAGGTCATAATCCTGAGCATTCCACTTTTCCACCGCCAGAGAAACATCCAGCATCTCCACTTCCGCATGGATGCCAACAGCTTCAAGGTTTGCCTGAATGACCTGAGCAGTCTTGGAATTATGGGAGGAGTTTGTGCTAAGGATGGTTCCCACATCCACGCCATCCGCATAGCCCGCCTGAGCCAGCAGTTCCTTAGCCTTTTCGGGATTGTATGCGTAGGTTTCAAAGCCGGTCGTCGGCTGAGTGGGCACGTACTCAGGTACCATGTAAGTATCTGCCGCATTGCCGTATCCTTCAGCAACAGCGATGTTCACGTCTTCCTTGTTGATGGCATAGAACATCGCCTGCCTTACCAAGTCATTGTTCAGCACTTCTTTGTTCTTGCTGGCGTAGTTGATGCCCATCCAGATGATGTTGTTGCCCTTAACCATCGTGCTGTGGCTCTCTCCAGCCTTGGCATAAAGAGAATCCCAGTCAGACAGGGCTGCATCTTCGTAGTAGTCGAGTTCGCCGTTCTCATAAGCGATAACGGAAGCGGCGGCATCGGAAAGCACCCGGTATTCCACGTTCTTGATGTTCGGAGCACCCTGCCAATAGTTTTCATAGGAAGTGAGCTTTGCTCCGCTGGCAACGTCGTACTCCTTCACATAGTAAGCGCCTGTACCGGCCGTGTTGGGAATGGTGCCGAACTTGTCGCCCTGCGCAGTAACTTCGCCTTCTTCAAGGATCTTAATCCTGAAGAGCGTATGTGCCAAAGGCGCATAGGCATACTTCATCTTGATAACAAAGGTCTGGTCGTCCGGCGCTTCCACGCTTTCGATCATGGTGGTCAGATAGTTCATGGCTGCGAACGTCATCGCGCGCTCGTAGGTAAACACACAGTCGGAAGCGGTGAGGGTTTCGCCGTTCTGGAACGTAACGCCATCCTGCAGGGTGATCGTATAAACCAGAGAATCGTCGCTGACCTGCACATCCTTGGCCAGTTCCTTGTAATAACCGCCGCCGGCTTCGTTCATGCCATACAAACCTTCGTAGATCTGGTCATAGAGTTTGATGTCATGGGTGTTGTTGCTGTTCGCCGGGTCCAGCGTCGTGAAAGCAGATTCCGCCCTCATGATCAGGGTCTTTTCGCTTTGCTCCGCCGTGCCTTGGTTTGTGCCTTGGTTCGTTCCGTCCGGAGTCGTTCCGGGGTCTTTCTCGGTACCGGTCTGGTTGCAGCCGGCCAAGAGTCCGAGCGCCATGATCAGCGCAAGGCAAAGTGCGATGGTTCTTTTCATTTGGTTCACCTTTCTACTATATTCTTTCTTTGTTCTTGCCAACGAAAATCCCTTCCTGGCAAAAATCAATACTTCTTACCTTCTTTGTAGCATTTCAGGTCTTTTTTGTTTTTGTAGTTCGGCATTTTGCATCGAAACGTGCACCTGTCATCTCCCCTGGTCAGTATTTTATCCTGCACAACAACGGTGTCCTCATGATAGGCTGTCCACATGGCGTGATGGATTTCTTCGCAGTAAACCACAGCAGCTTCCATCAGGTCATACTTTTTCCACAGGTCAAACATGTCACATTCGGTAAGATCCGAAAAGAAGTCATCTTTTTCAAAGATTTGTCTATTGGTTTCCTGATCGTCATCCCCGGGCAGATCGGCATACACATGCAGGTTGCGCATATTCAGCTCCAATCCGTAATGCAACTGCCTCTCCCGAAGCGCTGTACCCCGAATTTTTCCGAAGTCCCGCAGTGCCCGCCGCACTACCTGCTCGCCTTCTGCTCCGAAAGAGTCGATAACGCGCTGCGCAATGAAACCGTAAATCAGCGTATAGAAGTCCTTCATGACGCTAACTTCACTTTTGTTGTCATCCATTTTGAAATCCGGAACTTCTTTCACGTACGCATTCTTCTGAAAGCTCTTTTGCTTTTCCGGTTCCACAAGCTTCGTTTCTTTCTTCTCTTCCATGATACTGCTACCTCCGTTTGATTTTTGTATACTGTCTTCTGTATGTATTCGACTTGTTGTCCTAAGTTTACGTAAATCCGCCGGTTTTGTCAATACACTGTATCACTATTTGATCAAATTAAAAGCAAGTTTAGCTTTTGCGCGGCAAGGCCATCTAAATTGCTTTCTCTTATGCAGTTTGATCTTTAGGGAAAGCAATGCAAGCAGCTCATTTCTCCAGGGCGGCAAGTGCGCTCTCAATGCGATCCATTCCTCGGCTAATCTCACCCAAAGAATTGGTGTATGCGATACGAATCGCGTTTGGTGCCATGAAAGCACCGCCCGGAACCACAGCTACGTGATATTGCTGCAACAGGTATTCGCTCAGCTCAAAAGAGTCATGAATCACTTGGTTGCCAGCCTTTTTACCATAATACCAGCTCACATCCGGCAGCAGATAAAAAGCGCCGCCCGGTTTGCTGCAGGTAACGTTCGGGATTTTGCTTATCCGGTCATATGTGTAATCCCGCCGCTGCACGAACTCGGCCACCATGCTCTTGACATCCTTCTCTCCCTGCTCTAAAGCCTCTATGGCAGCCCATTGCACAAAAGTCGTGCTGTTGGAAGTCACATGGCCCTGCAAAGCATTGATGCCACGGGCAATGTCTCTGGGAGCGGCGGAGTATCCGATGCGCCAGCCGGTCATGCGGTATGCCTTGGACATGCCGTTGATGACTATCGTGCGCTCATAGATTTCCGGCGACACGGCAGCAATAGAGTAATGGCTGCTCTCACCATAGACCAGTTTCTCATAGATCTCATCGGCGATCACATAAATGTTGTTTTGAACCGCTAATTCCGCGATGGCCCGCAAGCTTTCTGAAGTATATACCGCACCAGTTGGATTGTTGGGGGAATTGATGATGATCGCCGCGGTTTTGGGAGTAATGGCCTTTCGGATGGCCTCCAGATCCAGCTGAGCATCCTCCAGACACGGGACGCATACGGGAATGCCCCCTACCAGTTTGACCATCTCCACATAGCTGACCCAACCGGGAGTAGGAATTATCACTTGGTCCCCGGGGTTGGTAACTGCCATCACCGCATTAAACAGCGCCTGTTTCGCGCCGGTGGATACGCAGATCTGTTCCGGTGCATAGGTCAAGCCGTTGTCGCGCAGCAATTTACGGCAGATAGCTTGGCGAAGCTCAGCGATGCCGGCAGTAGCCACGTAAGTGGTCTTCCGCTGGTCCAAAGCCTCTTTGCAAGCGCTGCAGATGTTCTCAGGCGTTTTATAGTCCGGCTCCCCGATGTTCAGAGCCACCACGTCCACGCCTTCTTTTCTCATGCTTCCAATCAAGCCCTCCAACTCACACGTGGCAGAGGGCGTTATGTTTCCCACAATTTTGCTAACCATTGTATTCATTTCTCCTGTCTTTTGCAAGGCAGCCCCTTTATTCCACATAAATTGCAAAATCAGGGCACATTTTCTCACATTTCTTGCATTTGACGCACTCCTCCTGCCGGAGGGCCGCCGCATAATTATAGCCTTTCTTATTAACTAAATGGGTAATCTCAAACACCTTTTTCGGGCACAGGCTCACGCACATGCCACAGCTCTTGCATAATTCTTTATCAATGTATACCGCCATGATGCGTTATTCCCCCTTCTTCAACAATTTGCTAATCTGTTCTACCAGCTCCATGGGGCTTTTCACCACATAAACGCCCGCATCCTGCAGCGCCGCAATCTTGGTGGCAGCCGTTCCCACGTTGCCGCTGACAATAGCGCCGGCATGACCCAAGCTCTTCCCCGCCGGAGCGTTGCGCCCCACGATCAGAGAAACTACCGGCTTGGTGACGTTGGCTTTGATGTAAGCTGCTGCTGCTTCCTCCGAACCGCCGCCGATTTCTCCCAACAGCACAATTACTTCCGTGTCAGGATCCTTTTCGTATAATGCTATGGCGTCCCGCTGGGTGAACCCCCAAATGGGGCCGCCGCCAATGGCCACCACGGCAGACTGGCCGATTCCCCGATCGCTCAGGGTCTTGCCGATCTCATAGGAGAGCGCACCGCTTTTGGATACAATTCCGACTTTTCCCTTCCGGAAAAACCGCACGGGATGCGCCCCCACCTTGCATACTTCTGGAACGATTACGCCGGCACATCCAGGGCCGATCAATGTCGTACCATGTGCCTTTGCATATGCGATGATCTCGACCACATCCTGCATGGGAATTTCCTCAGTGGTCAGCACCAGCAGCTTTGCGCCTGCGTCAATTGCTTCAAAGCAGGAATCTTTGGCTACTTTGGGCGGTACGAAGCAGATTACGGCATCAAAATCGTGGGCACGCTTCGCCTCAGCCACATAATTATATACAGGTACGCCGAAAACCTCCTGGCCGCCTTTACCCGGCGTCACGCCAGCCACAATGTTTGTGCCGGCATCCAGCATGGCCTTAGTCTGCAGGGAGCCGGACTTTCCGGTAATTCCCTGCACCAATACCCTTGTATCCTTGTTTATCAAAATCGACATCCCTTATCCCTCCTTTACCGCTTCTGCGACAGCCTCCACGGTCTGTGTCAGATCCTGGAAGGTTACAAAGCCATTTTCTTCCATGATCCGAATTCCCTCCTCCTGCATGGTGCCGCACATCCTACAGAAAATGGGGAGCTTCACCTGGTGTTCCCTGCAATAGGCCGTCAGGCCGGCCGCCATATTATCCATGCGGTTGAACCCGCCGATCAACACCACGATAAGCGCTTTGATTCCGGGATGGTTTTCCAAGGTCAGTTCCATAGCCCGATACATGACTTCCGGGGTTGTCATGCCGCCCAACTCGCAGAAGCTTGCCACTGAAAGCCCTGCATCGCGCAACAAGTCCAGCGTCAGCATTCCGGTGCCTGCGCCGTCGGAGATCAGCCCTACGTTTCCCTCCAACGGGACATAGGTAATGGTGGTTTTTTCCGCTTCGGGCGCATGATAGCGGTACAGTCCAACCCGCTTTTCTTCAAATTGAGCCCGCATGGCGGCAGAAGAGGAAGCATGATCATCCAAGACAAATTTGGAATCCATGGCTACCAGTTTACCAGCCACCAACCCCAGAGGGTTGATCTCCACCAACAGCGCACCGCTATCAAAAAAGGCATTTTGCAGTTTGTCCAGCAACTCATATAGCGGCTGTGCATCGGATAAACCAAGATGGTTAGCAATTAGCTTCTTTTGGTATGCTTTGAGGCGGGTAAATGGATCGATCTCAATCTTCAGGATCTCCTCGGGATGCTCACGAGAAACCTGCTCGATATCCATGCCGCCCATGGCGCTGACGATCAAAGTGGGGACGGCTACCCCCTGCAGCGTGATGGAAAGATAGAACTCCCGCTCTGCTTTTACCATCTTCTCGGCGAGCAGGCCATGAACGCTGTGCCCTTTGATCTCCATCGGAAGGATCTGCCGTGCGTATTGGCGGTACTCCGCATCATCGCGGCATACCTTGACACCGCCCGCTTTCCCGCGGCCACCGGTCATCACCTGAGCTTTCAGCACAAAAGGATAGTCCATGGGCGCCGGTTCTTCCGCTGTCACCAACAAGTGGCTCTCAGGCACGGGGATGTGGAACAGATTCATCATCTGTTTTCCTTCGTATTCAAATAAATTCATAAGTCACCGCCTTGTCCGTTAACCGTGATAGTAGAGATTGTGTTCCTTTGCGTAGTCTACACCCGCCTGCACCGCTTTGATGTTCAGTTCTACAAAACGCGGATTGACCTGGGTTTTGACTACCGCGACCAAGTCCTCCTGGCGCAATATGCCCAAGCACTCGGACAGGAAGCCCAACACCACCATGTTTGCAGCCATGCGGTTTCCCAAATCTACGGCGATCTGCGTGGCAGGAACAGCAAACGTGTTGGCGACGGGCCGCGTCAGCTCGGTCACCAACTGGGGATCAATCACCAACACGCCGTCATCAGACAGGGTTGGAATGTACTTCTCATATGCCGTTTGAAAAAGGGCCACAAGGAGATTCTTCTTTTCCGCAACGGGAGAATTGATCGGAGTTTGGTCGATAATCAGTTCCGCTTGGCACTGACCGCCCCGGGCTTCCGAACCGTAAGACTGGGTCTGCACTGCATACAGCCCACCCCGGGTCACAGCGGCTGTTCCCAGCAACACTGCCGTCAGGATGATGCCTTGGCCGCCGAAGCCGCAGAGGGTAATATTCTGAGGATATTGCAGCATCTTTTCTTCGCCTCCTTTAAAGCTCCATGTTGGTGCCGGCATACACCGGCTTTTCTACACAAATAAACTCTCCAAGGGGCAGCTTGCCTTCCTTCTCCTCTTCGGTCAGCTTCCCGGCCAGTTCTTTGGAATAGGTAGTAGCCTGAATATATTCCATTACCTTCATCGGATCTCCGGTTCTCAAGGCGTATCGGCCGTAGTGCGTAGGACATTGGGAAACGATCTCAATCAGCGAAAATCCCTTGTGCTGCAAGGCTCGTTCCATGGCCTTTTTGCATTGAAGGGGCTGCGCTGTGGTCCACCGTTCCACATGCGTGGCACCGGCGGCAACCGCGAGCTTGCATACATCGAACCGGGGTTCTCCGCTGCCATAAGGCGTGGTCATGGTATGCGCTTCCTCCGGCGTTGTGGGGGCAACCTGACCGCCCGTCATCGCGAAGTTCATGTTGTTCACCATCACCACCGTCACATCCAAGTTTCTTCTGCAGGACTGTATCATGTGATTGCCACCGATAGACGCCAAATCACCGTCACCCGCAAAGATAACTACGGGCAGCTCCGGGCGCATCATCTTCACACCGGTGGCCCAAGCAAGAGTCCTTCCATGAACCCCGTGGAACATGTCGGTTTTAATATAGATGGGGATGCGGGCCGTGCACCCCACGCCGCCGATATGAAGCATCTGTTCCGGATCCATCTGCAGTTCATCCAGCGCCTGAATGTAATAGTTCAGCACTTGCCCACAGCCGCAGCCGGCGCAGAAGAAGTGAGGCAGTTTTTCCTTGCGCAAATATTTCCGCAGGGGATTGATCTTCAGCTCGTCCGCCATGTTACTTCGTCTCCTCTCTCATTGCCCGCAGAATTTCTGTAGAGGTATGTATCTGTCCTCTATTTTTCGTGATGGGGGTCACTTTGCATTTCCCCTCGGCCACCCGCGTAATTTCGTTGACATAGCGGCCCATGTTCATTTCCACCGCAAAAATCCGTGATACATTTCCCGCCACCTCGGCAATCGCTTTTTCGGGCACAGGCCAAATGTTGCACAGCTTTAAAACGCCTACCTTCATTCCTTCGTCCCGAGCCATCCGCGCAGCTTCAATGGAAGGGCGCACTTCGCTGCCATAGGTTACGATGGCATATTCCGCATCGTCCATCATAAACCGTTCCGTCCGGCAGATCTCATCCGCATTTTCCCGGATTTTGCCACAGATCCGCTTGTAAAGCCGTTCAAAATCATCGGGATCCCAATCGATGCTTCCCTTTTCATTATGAGGATTCAGAGAATAGATGGTCTTGTACCCCTTGCCCAAAGGCGCAAAATCCGGGCAGCCGTTTTCGGGCGCGCCAAAGGGCAGATACGCCTCCGGTGCGGCAGAGGTATAGCGCCGGTTAAATAATTCAATCTGCTCCGCCGGAGGGATTTCCAAACGCTCACGCATAAGAGCGATGGTTGCCTCTGACATGACAATCACAGGGTTACGGTATTTTTCCGCCAAGTTGAAAGCCCAGATGGTATAGTCGTACAGTTCCTGCACCGAGGAGGGGCATACCACGACGGCTTCATAATCACCGCTGCAGCCATAACGAAGTTGGTAGATATCCGCGTAAGTGGCAAAATTGTCACCGCGGGTACGCATTACATCCGCCACCACGATGGGTGCCTCAATGGTATAACAGTAACCCAGGCCCTCTTGCATGTAATTGAAACCGGCGCTGGCAGTAGCAGTCATCACTTTTCCTCCTGCCAAGGAGGCCCCTGCAAGAGCAAAAATGGAGCACAGTTCGTCCTCTCCCTGCACGAACTTTCCTCCCACCTGCGGCAGCCTTTGGGACATCCGTTCGGAAATTTCATTGGCCGGCGTGATAGGATAGCCGGCAAAAAAATCACAGCCAGCGCTGATCGCTCCTTCTACCAACGCATAATTGCCCAGCATAAAGTGAACACCGGTATCTACACGCTTTTGCCATGCATCTAGCTGGTTTGCATGAATGGTCGTCATATCATCGTTCCTTTCTTGTTTTTCCTTATTAGCCATCAGAAGCCCCGGTATCAAGGCTCTATCAGCGCCCCCAGGTTAGAGCAGCTTCATCGCTTAGCCGGCAGAATGCAACACTTTGAACTATGCCCAACAGTGTTCAGTACAAAAAGCCGGCTTTATGCGAATTCCTTTTTACCGAACGCTCAATTTCCTACCTTTCGTTCACCCAAAACCCAAACGCCAACAATCCCCACAGGCGGGATAGTGGGCTCCAGATAAGAGTTGGCATTGTTTATGGTTTCAGGGTCAAAAAGTACCAAATCAGCAGCCATGCCTTCCCGAATCAGCCCCCGGTCCCATAGGCGCAAACGCCGGGCCGGTTCTGAGGTAATATGCCGAATGGCTTCCTCCAGTGACATGACCTTTTTCTCGCGCACATAGGTTCCCAAGAACCGGGGAAAAGAAGCGTATGCCCTGGGGTGCGGATGAGCTCCTACGATGCCATCGGTGCAAACGCAATGCGCATCGCTTTGCATTACATAGGTAACATCATCCTCCGAAATGGAGAAATAGATGGCAATAACTTCCGGTCCTTCGTGCTGAAGTATGTGAAGTGTGGCGGTGCCCACGTCCATGCCCAGCTTTTCGCTGATGTAATCCATCTTTTGCCCGGCCATCCAAGCGTACTCTTCTGTAGCCACGGCGGCTAACATAATGCAGTCAGCCCCGCCGCGGGCAGCGATCTCCTCCCGTGTCTCTGCCAGGATCTGCTCATACACTTCTGGATCCGTCAGGCGCTTTTGAAAGCCCTGCTCGCCTCCGTCATAAGCCCACTGAGGCACGCAGACCTTCAGTCCGGTGCAAGCCGCTGTCCAAGGGTACTGATCAAGAGTGACATCAAAGCCCTTGTCCCGCACAGCCTGAATGGATGCCAGTGACTGATGCACCTTGCCCCAGTTCCGATATCCCAAAGCTTTGTGGTGGGAGATTTGCAGCCGCACGCCGCTGTTCTCCACCACCGTGTTCATCTCGTCGATAGACTGCAGCAGTTTATCCTTCTCGTTGCGCATATGCACCATGATAATGCCGTCATAAGCGGCCACCACGCGGGCGAGCTCAATGAGTTCTTCCGTTTGTGCAAAGCTTCCGGGAGGGTAGATCAACCCCAGCGACATTCCGCGGGCGCCTTCTTCCATGCACTTGGCCAACAGGTTCTTCATGGCCTGCATCTCAGCCGGAGTGGGTTTGCGGTTGTCGTTTCCCATTACGTTCATTCGGATGGTGCCATGGCCCACAAGGCTTACAAACCGCGCTGCCGGCTTCATCTTCTCCACCGTCTTCATATAGTCGGCAAAGCTGCGCCATGTGTAAGGGGTAGGGATCGTCCCTGCCAAGGGCGCCATATTATCTGCAAGCTCCTGCACCAGCTCATCCGTCAGCGGTGCTACGGAAGACCCGTCCTGTCCCAATACCTCTGTAGTGATGCCCTGATCTACCACCTGATGCAGCGCAGGATCTCTGAGAATCTCCAGTTCCATGTGGCTGTGTGTATTGATAAAGCCGGGGGAAAGCGCAAGTCCCTCCGCATTAATGACCTCATCGTAGCCTTCTTCCGCACCGATGCGGCCTACGCGTTCGATCACATCGCCCGAAATGGCTACATCAGCCTTAAACGGTTTCGCGCCAGTACCATCGTAAATGGTTGCATTTTGAATTAAAGTTTTTTTCAACAGAGAACACCTCCTTTACATTTGCGTTTTTTGTGATATGATATTATTGGTCGATAAAATTTAGTCGACAATATTCAATGGCTATAGAGTAGCACCTCGTTCCTCTAAAGTCAAGGAAAAAATCCTGCATTTGCATCAAAAATCACCAATTGATACGAAGCGGGATGCGCTCTATTTCCGTTTCACCGAAACCACTGCTTGAAAATCAATTTGCAAAGGGGATGATATGCATGATTGACGCAACTTCCGAACTCTTCCAATTCCTGAAAAAACTTGTTTCCTTCCCCTCTACGGATGGAAGCGAGGCCGGCATCAGCGACTTTTTAGCAGAAAATGCACGCGCTATGGGAATGGATACCGTAGTGCAGCAGGAGGCATTGCCCGGGTTAAAGAACGTGATCGCCGTCAAGACCTTCGGCCGCGGTGGAAAAACCGTAGTGCTTAACTCCCATATGGATGTGGTGCCGCCGGCAGATGGATGGGCCACCGATCCCTATGACCTTGTGATTCGGGGTACCCGAGCCTATGGGCGGGGCTCTACCGATGCAAAAGGCCCATTGGCCTGCCTGACCATCGCAGTCAAACGCATCATCGAGCAGCCCGAGGGAGTCAACGGTACTATTGTCTATACAGCCGTAGTGGATGAAGAAAGCCACTCTACAGGCGCACGGGAATTGGTCAAGCACCCTCTGGTACGCGGAGATTATTGCATCGTAGGCGAGCCAACCCTATCCCGCGTCGCCGTCAGCCACAATGGCAGCTTGCGTCCCGTTATTGTTATCGAGGGTCTCTCTGCCCACGCCTCAAATCCTGAGCTGGGTATTAGTGCCATTCGGATTGCGGCTTATGTTTCTCAGTTAGTGGATGGCATTGCCGCTGAAATTTCTAACATTGTCCATCCTACCACCGGAAAACCTTCCATCGCTATTACCATGATTTCCGGTGGTGTTCAGGAAAACGTTCTGCCTGACCGTTGTGAGCTGGTCATAGACCGGCGTATGGTTCCGGGCGAACGTGAAAAAGATCTGCGTGACCGGTTTGACCTGATGTGCCGGGAGGCACAGGAGAAATTCCCCGGAAGCCGTGTATACGTGGACCGGTATTTGGTTACGACGGGGCCAGCCGCCGAAACGGATGCTGCGAGCGAGTTGGTCCGCACCGCTTTCGCGGCGGCAGAGGCAGCTACCGGCGAGAGACAGACTCCCTTCGGCTTGACCTGCAACACGGATATGAACCACTTTGTCCGTGCCGGGATTCCCACAGTAATCATTGGGCCGGGCACCATTACTGTAGCCCATAAGCCCAACGAATATGTGGAATTGTCCCAGCTGGAGAATACCTGTGCGGTAGACGAAGCGGTGATCCGCGCCCTTTTGAAATGAGGCCGCACAAAAAAGGAGGTTATCAATGTCCTACACTTTGGAAAACGCAAACAGTGTTCTAACAGTAGATCTGAGCAAGGTTCAACGAAACATTGAGCGCATCCGTGCCCACATCGGTCCGGATGTGGACATCATGTACACGGCAAAATCAAACGGCTATGGCCACGGGCTCATTGAACCGACGCTGTATATGCGCGACCACTGCAATATCCACTGCTTTGCAACCGGTCAGCTTTGCGAGGCAATAGAGCTGCGTGAGGCTGGCCTTCAAGACTTTATCCTCGTCATGGGAGGGATTCCCTATTCCGGCGTTCCCTCCGCTGTGGAAAACGATCTGGTGACCACCGTATATGAAGAAACACTGCCCCGGTTCCTCAATGAAGAAGCTGCACGCCAGGGAAAAAAGGCGCGCGTGCATATCAAGGTTGACACCGGTCTGCGCCGCTTCGGCGCGCGGCCGGGGGAACAATTGGCACAGCTCATTCAAACCTTGCAGTCCCTGCCCTATCTGCAGATCGATGGGGTATACACCCATTTGGCAAACGGCTATTCTTTGGACAAATCCTTCACCCATCAACAGATGGGTGAGTTCGCCCAGGCTCTTGCGCAGTTGAAGGATGCAGGCATCCGCCCCCGCCTCATTCATGCAGCGAACACCGCAGCCTGCGTTGCTTCGCCGGAGTGTTATTTTGATGCAGTGCGCCTTGCCGCTCTTATCTTTGGCTATGACATCTCGCCCGGCGTACAGAACCGTTTGGGTTTGGAACCCTCTATGCGCTGGACCAGCAAGATCCTCAATGTCCTCTGGGCGGATGAAGGCGAAAATGTGAGCTATTATCGCTTTTTCGTTCCCAAGCGCCGCACAAAAATCGCCATCATCGGCTTTGGCATGGGAGATGGCTATGTGCGCAATTTAGTCACCCGGGATACGGAGCATAATGCTGATGTGCTCGTCCACGGGAAACGCGCTCGCCTTTTGGATTTAAACGTGGATGTAGCTTTCGCCGACGTGACGGATATTCCGGATGTAAAAATTGGGGATACTGCCGTGCTGATCGGTAAAGACGGTGACGATGAGATCACTTCCATGGAGCTGGGGGAGCGCGGCGGTACTTCGAACGGGCATGTGTGCTGTTCCATCACCTCCCGTCCTCTGCGCCGCTACGTTACCGACTGATGGGCTTCGTCTAAAGCGTGCAAAAACTGTTGACAAAATCGTATTCAAGGATTATATCATTCTTGTTGTCAACTGTGTGTTCAATTATTCGGCACACCTTCTGCCGCCAATGGCGGCGGAAGGTGCTGCGCTTTAAGGTTGGTTATGTTATGAGTCTATTGCGCCGCTACTCCGCAAAGCTCTGCCGCATTACGTTGGGCTTTGCGGCGATGGCATTAGGGATGGCCATCGCCAAGCAATCCTATTGTCTCTCCCCTTGGAATATCCTTAATGATGGAATCTCCCATACGTTTTCGATCACAATAGGCCAAGCAAACATTATCGTGGGCCTGGTGATTCTGGCTCTTGATCTGCTGCTGCGTGAGACCTTCGGTTTTGGAATGCTTTTGAACATTCTGCTTCTGGGCACATTTACCGACATTTTTCTGTGGCTCAATGGTGTGTTCTCCATTATGCCCAAAATCCAGTCTGTCCCGCTGCAGATGGTTTTCTGCCTGCTGTCCCTGATCTTAAACGGTTTTGGCATGTACCTTTATATGTCCGCCAGGATGGGCGCCGGGCCGCGGGACACTCTTCTCGTGTTTCTTACCAAGCATGTCCCTCTTCCGATCGGAATCTGCAAGCTGGCCGTAGAGGCTGTCGTTTGCTTCACAGGTTGGCTTATCGGCGGTGAAGTTGGAATCGGTTCTTTCCTTTATGTGCTCTTGGGCGGCCCGATTCTCCAGTTTTTCTTACATCTGTTTCATTTTGATGTGAAGGCTGCCAAAAGCGAATCCATTTTGGATACTTGGCAGATCCTATGCCGGAGGAAGCAACCCGAAGCCAGATAAAACGGCGGGTTCCTGTATTTCACTCGTACACTGTTGACAAAATACCTTTTTTTGTTAAAATGAAACAAGAAGAAACGTTTCTCGGTACAGCGTATCTCCCCATAGCAGCAAGCGGTGGGATGCAGCCGAATATGCGTTGAATCTATTGTTTTAATGGAGTAGGATGGTAGCGATTCATGTATCAAATTCAAAATTTGGGAAGCAAACCGTCATTAAAGCAACTTGTTTATGATAACCTGCGGGATCAGATCATTCAGGGAAAGCTTGAACCCGGTATGAAGTTGACAGAGGACGAGCTTGCGCAATCTATGAACATCAGCCGCGCACCCATTCGCGAGGCTCTCAACATGTTGGAGCGCGATGGCTTTGCAAAAATCATTCCGCGAAAAGGGGCCGTTGTAGCAGGCATCAGCCGCAAGGATGCTGCGGACATTTGGAGTTGCAGGATCGCTTTGGAGCCCGTTGCCGCCCGGGAAGCTCTGCCCCACATTCCACGGGAAGAGTTGGAGGCTGCGTTGGAGCATGCTGTAGAGATTGAAAGCACCCCTTACAGCTTTGAAAAATATGTTGCTTCCGATCTCGAAGTTCACGGGCTTTATTACACTCATTTGGACAATGAGTATATGAAATCCATTCTGAACAATCTTAAGGCTCATTCCGTCCGGGTGCGTTGGCTGCGGGAAGTGAAAGCAAGCGACCGCACGCTTTCCCTGACCTCAATCAGCGAACACAAGCAGATCATCGCAGCGCTGCTGAGCGGCGATGGCGATCTCGTATCCGAATCTGTTAAAACGCACCTCATCCACAGTGCTGAGAGGCTCCTCGACATTTTGGACTGATCTGCTTTCTCGGATGCTTTCCAGGTATTAAAAGCTTCTGTACGCATATAGCGCGAATCCGCCTTGTTTTTTATGGAAAAAGCTCCTTTGTAAGGAGCTTTAAAACTATACTTCAACAGACGCGCTTATTCCCCAAACAGCCGGTCCAACAACCAATCCGCAAGCGCGCGCTTGGTCATGATGCCGCTGTGTTCCGCAGAGCCATCCCGCTTGTAAAGTGTAACGGCATTGGTGTCCACCGCAAAGCCAGCACCCGCGGCAGTCACATCGTTCGCAGCAATCATATCAAGGTTCTTCGCAGAAAGCTTTTTCGCCGCGTTTTCAGCAAGATGCTCCGTTTCCGCAGCAAAGCCCATCACGCGCTGGTTTTCTTTCCTTTCCCCAATACTTTTGAGGATGTCCCTTGTGGCGGACAGTTCCAGCGTTATGCCTTCCCGCCCATTTTTTTTGATTTTCTGCTCCGCTGCCGTAGCGGGCGTGAAATCAGCCGGTGCGGCAGCCATGACGAGCCCATCACACGCACCGAACGCCGCATGAACCGCCTCGAACATATCCGCCGAAGATACCACGCTTACGCGTTCCACGCCCTCCGGCACAGGAAGAGACACAGGCCCGCTTACAAGCGTAACACATGCGCCGCGCGCCGCTGCAGCCTCCGCAACGGCATATCCCATCTTCCCGCTTGAACGGTTGGTGATATAACGCACCGGATCGATCTTTTCCTGCGTGGGGCCTGCGCTTACAAGCACGTGCTTTCCGGCAAGGTCGCGCCGTGGAAAAAGCAGAGCCATCACTGCGCTTACGATCGCTTCCGGTTCCGCAAGGCGGCCCTTCCCAACATCGCCACAGGCAAGAATCCCCGCATCCGGCTCGATGAAATGCCATCCCCGTGTTTTCAAAGCCGCAATATTCTCCTGCACCGCCGGGTTTTCATACATGTTCACGTTCATTGCAGGAGCCACAAGAACCGGCGCATGCGTGGCAAGGATGGTCGTGGTCAGCATATCATCCGCAATGCCATGCGCTGCTTTGCCCAGAAAATTCGCCGTTGCAGGGGCAACCAAAAACACATCCGCGCGTTTTGCAAGCGCGATATGCTCCACCTCCCAAGGCGTTTCCCGGTGGAACATATCAACAACCACAGGGTTTGCGCTCATGGTTTCAAGCGCAAGAGGTGTGATGATTTCTGCGCCTGCGCGTGTCAGGATCACATGGACATCCACATTCTGCTTGCGCAGGCGGCTCACAACGTCGCAGGCCTTATAGGCCGCAATGGAGCCCGTAACGCCCAAAACGACGCACTTTTTGGTCATTTTGCATAATCCTCGGGATACTTGATGGAAAGGTCGTTCTGATAAAGCTCGTCCACCGCATAGGACACAGCCTTGCGGTTCTGCAACCGTTCCTCGTTCCCTACAAGCTGGCGGGCACGCTTGGCCACCACGGTCACCAGCATGTAACGGCAACCAACTTTTGCCTGCAAATCATTCAGCGGCGGTTTGTTCATCATAGTTCAGTTCCAGCCTCCTTGCAAAGTTTCGTAAGATCCGGGCGGCGGCATATGCGCAGCCGCTCAGCCTTGATGATGGTTTCAACCTCGTTCACGGCGGTTTCAAGCACGTCGTTCACGACCGCATAATCGTATTCCGGCAGAAGCTTCATTTCCGCAAACGCTTCCCGCGTGCGGCGTTCAACCGCCTCTTCCGTTTCTGTGCCGCGGCCGACCAACCGCTTTTTGAGCGTATCCATAGACGGGGGAGCAACGAACACCAGCACAGCATCCGGGCAAAGGCGTTTCACGTTCATCGCGCCTTTTACATCGATTTCAAGCAGGATATCGTTTCCCCCTGCAAGCTGCTGTTCCACATATGTGCGCGGCGTGCCATAATAATTCATGCCAAACACATCCATGTATTCCAGAAAATCGCCCGCCGCAATCATGCGCTCAAATTCATCGCGCGTTTTAAAGAAGTAGCTCACGCCTTCAATTTCTCCCGGCCGCGGTGCGCGCGTTGTCGCGGAAACGGAGAGCTTTACCTGCGGGTTGCGCGCAAGCAGAGCCTTGCACACCGTGCCCTTTCCAACGCCCGAAGGGCCGGAAAGCACAATGAGCACGCCCTTTGCATTGTCTGCTTTCATGTTGACCTCCAACCAAATCTCAATCTGTTTCTGCCGCAACGCGGCCTGCAAGGGTTTCCGGCTGCAGGGCGGAAAGCACAACATGCATGCTGTCCATCACCACAACCGCGCGCGTGCGCCTGCCATGGGATGCATCGATCAGGCGGCTGCGCTCCCGCGCTTCCTGAACCACGCGCTTTGCGGGCGCGCTGTCCGGCGCAACGATTGCAATGATGCGGCTTGCGGCAACCACGTTGCCAAAGCCGACGTTTACAAGGCGAACTGCCATAGTATTCCTCCGCGCTTACTCAATGTTCTGAACCTGCTCCCGGATTTTTTCGATCTCGCCCTTCCCCGCAATAACAAGGCTTGTGATTTCCGCATCATTGGCCTTGGAACCGATGGTGTTGAACTCGCGGTTCATTTCCTGCACGATAAAATCGAGCCTGCGCCCGGCTGCCTCGTCAGCGCCAAGCACCTTGCGCATTTCCGTTATATGGCTTGCAAGGCGAACCAGTTCTTCGTTGATGCTGGCCTTGTCCGCAAAAAGAGCTACCTCCGTCGCAAGGCGCGTGCGGTCAACCTCCACGCCGCCGAGCATGCTTTCGATGCGTTCGGAAAGCTTTGTACGATATTCTTCCACGACGAAAGGCGCCCGCACATCGATTTTTCCTGCAATGGATTCCACCGTGGTCACCCGGTTCAGCAAATCGTTGCAAAGGCGTTCCCCTTCGCCCGCGCGCATGCGTTTCATTGCCGTTACGGCGCGCAGTGCGGCTTCGCGTGCGAGCGCGGCCACGGCATCACGGTCCTCTTCCGCCTCAATGACATCCGTCACATCCGGGAAACGCATAGCTGCGGAAAGGGTGATGTCGTCCCGCAGCTCATATTGTGCGGCCGCCTTGCGCGCCGCAGAAAGATACGCACCCATGAGCGCTTCGTCAATCACAACCGTGCGCGCATCCGTACGCGTATTGCGGTAATTCACAAAAATATCGACATGGCCGCGCGAAAGCTGCTCTGTAAGGAGCTGGCGCAACACATCCTCAATAAACCCGATGTGCCGCGGCATGCGGAACGCCAGATCCAAATACCGATGGTTTACGCTTTTAAGCTCAATCGTGATTTCTCTTCCGTCGGACGCAACCGTTGCGCGCCCAAAGCCGGTCATGCTGCTGATCATGCCATGCCTCCTCAATCATCTTAAACCAATTAATTATAGCACAGAATCGTGTTGATTTAAACGTATTTTGCCGAATTCGGCACGTCCGGAGCGTGAAGCTTGTACAGCTCATCCGCACCCGGCGGGGCGATCTGTGTTCCGTCCGCAAAGCATGCGCCAGAGCCCTGCACGGCTTTTCCAATCTTCGCCGCCGGAATTCCAAGCTCTCTCAGGCCGCGCACAAGCGCGTCCCCATCCACGCAGGCGATGAGCATAGCGCCGCTTGAAAGCAGGCGGAGCGGATCGAGGCCGAGTGCCGCGGCGATCTCTGCCGTAGCCGGATGAATGGGGATCGCCGCACGGTCGATCACCACGCGGCAGCGCGCTGCTTCAGCCATCTCCCAGGCAGCGCCAAGCACGCCGCCTTCCGTCACGTCGTGCATGGCGACGGCCCCATGCGCCGCGGCATAAAGCCCCTCTTTTACGACGCTCACTTCCTTAAAAAAGCCGCGCGCCTGAACAAGCGCCTCCTCCGGAACGCCGGAGAGCAGTGCGGAAAAATCGCTTGCAAGAATGGCGGCGCCTTCAAGCCCGGCGGACTTTGTAAGCACAAGCTCATTGCCGGCGCGCACATCCCGTGCATCTAGCACGCCATGTTCGCCGGCTTTGGCAAGCACCGTTGCGCAGGTTACCATGCGCGTCACGGAATCCGTGACCTCCGTGTGCCCGCCGATGATCTCCACACCCGCCTGTTCCGCTGCTAGGGCAAGCTCATCCGCCACACGGGCAATGTCCGCCTCCGTCGCCGTGGGCGGCGCGAGCAGCGTCACGAGAAGGCCCACAGGCTCCGCCCCCGCTGCCGCTGCATCATTGCAGCTCACATGCACGGTGAGCTGCCCCAAATTGTTTGCTGCGGATGTGATGGGGTCTGTGGAAAGCACGGCAAGCCTGCCGCCAAGATCCACGGCGGCACAGTCCACACCGATGCGCGGCGAGCAGACTACCTCGCTGCGCGTATGTCTGAATTTGCTTAAAATCAGTTCATTCAGCTGGTCGTTGTCCAGTTTTCCGATCCTCATTCGGCTTCTCCGATCCATTCAAAAAATTCCGTTTCGCGCATCACGGGCACGCCGAGGGAGTGCGCCTTTTCAAGCTTGCTTCCGGCGCTTTCCCCGGCAAGCACATAGTCCGTTTTTTTGCTGACGCTCGCCGCTGCTTTGCCTCCAAGCCGTTCGATAAGCGCCTCGATCTCCTTACGCCCCATGCGCTCCATCGTTCCGGTCACAACAATGGTTTTCCCCGCAAGCGGGCTTCCGCTTTGCTGTTCCGCTTCCGGTGCCGGCGAAACGCCGTGCGCAAGAAGGCGGTCGATCTGTGCGGCGATCGAGGGATCCTTAAAAAACTCCGCAATGCTCTCCGCCACGATGTCGCCCACATCGTCCACGGCGACAAGCGCCTCCCGGGAAGCATGCCGCACCGCTTCAAGCGTGCCGAAACGCCGTGCAAGATCGCGCGCAGTTTTTATCCCCACGTTCGGGATACCGATTGCAAACAGGAACGCGCCAAGCGTGCGGTGCTTGCTTGCCTCAAGCGCGTTCATCAGGTTTTTCACCTTCTTTTCCTTGAAGCCCGGAAGCGAAAGAAACTCCTGCGGTCCAAGATCGTAAAGGTCCGGAATGCTCGCAAGCCCAAGCTGTTCCACAAGCTGCGCGGCTGTCTTTTCAGAAAACGTTTCGATATCCATGGCCTCGCGCGAGGCGTAATGCGCGAGCCGCGCGGCGATCTGCGGCGGGCAGGAAAGCGAATTCGTACAATAAAGATGCACGCCGCGATGCTCCACATGCGCACCGCATGCAGGGCAGTGCACAGGCTTCTCCACCGGACGTTCCGGCACATCGCCCTCAACTGCACAAAGAATCTCCGGGATCACATCGTTGCTCCTTCGGAGAAATACGCGGGAGCCAATGCCCACATGCTTGCGCTCGATATCGTCCCAGTTGTTGAGCGTTGCATGGCTGATGGTTGCCCCTGCGAGCTCCACCGGTTCAAGATGTGCGCGCGGGGTCAGCTTGCCCGTGCGCCCGACTTCCCACGTGACATCACGTACGGTGGTCGTGGTTTCCTCCGCGGCAAACTTAAACGCAATTGCCCAACGCGGGAACCGGTCTGTAGCGCCAAGCGCGAGGCGCGTTGCAAAATCACGCACCTTAATCACCATGCCGTCAATGAGGAAATCCAGAGATTCGCGCGCTTTTTCCGCTTCTTCAATGCCCGCATAAACGGCGTCGATGCTGTCGAATGTTTTCAGAAACGGGCTCGTGGGCAAGCCGTTTTCCTTGAGAAACGCGATCATTTCCGTTTGCTCCGAAAGCGTTTTTCCTTCTATGTATCCAACATTGTAAAGATAGCAGTCGAGCCTGCGCCGCGCCGTCACGCGCGGATCCAGGTTCCGAAGTGCGCCCGCCGCCGCATTGCGCGCATTTTTGAGCTGTTCTTCCCCCGTTCGGTTCAGCGTTTCAAGGACGCTTAAGCGCATATAGCATTCGCCCTGCACTTCCATCTTCCCCTGAAAGGGAATCGTAAGCGGAAGGCTGCGGATCGTCTTGATCTGCGGAAGGATCGCCTCTCCCACCACGCCGTTGCCGCGCGTTGCGCCGCGTACAAGCCGCCCGTTTTCATAGGTAAGGTTTACAGTAAGCCCATCGAACTTATATTCAAGCGCGTACCGCACGGGCGGCAGCACGGCATTGTTGGCCGCGTTATATTCCGCGCGCAGACGCTCTACGCGCGCGCCCCATTCCACGAGCTGCGCACGGGTGCGCACCTTATCCATGCTCCAAAGGCGCGCCTGGTGCGTTTGCTGTTCAAACGCCGCAAGCGGCTCGCTGCCGACGCGCTGCGTGGGCGAATCAGGCAATGTTACGCCCGTTTCCGCTTCAAGCGCAAGCAGCTCGTCGAAGAGCGCATCGTATTCCGCATCGCTCACCTTCGGCGCATCGAAAGCATAATAGGCCCGCGCGTATTCATTGAGCTTTTCCACAAGCTCCTTCATGCGTTCCTGCATGGGACACTTCTCCCTTATTGCTTATTTTCCACAGGCGTAAGCGGAGCATAGGCGGCTGCAAAGCGTTTCACGCCACAGGAGGCAAAATCCACCGTTACCGTCATTGCGTTCCCGCTGCCTGCCGTTTCAAGCACCGTGCCTTCGCCAAACTTTTCATGCCGCACCCGCATGTATTGCTTGAATTGCCTGCCCTCCGGTGTGGCGTCCGGCGTATGCCGCACCGCTGCGGGCGTAGGCGCCGCAACCGTGTCCCGCCGCACGCCAAAGCCCTGGGAAGAAGCGTATTTCGGCATTTCCGCATCCCGTTTCCAAATCGCGCGCTGCTGTTGCTGCTGTGCCATGCGCTGCTCCTGCTGGCACTCGATCAGTTCCTGCGGGATTTCTGCAATGAAGCGGGAGGGCTGGTTATACGCGCTGTCGCCGAAGATTGAGCGTTGCTGCGCGTTGATGAGATAAAGCTTCTCCCGTGCCCGGGTGATGCCGACATAGCAGAGCCGACGTTCCTCCTCCATCGCACTGCGCGTCATGTCCATGCGCGCGCGGAAGGTTGGAAACACGTTCTCCTCCATCCCGGCAAGGAACACCACCGGGAATTCCAGTCCCTTCGCGCTGTGCAGCGTCATCAGCGCCACAGAGCCGTTGCCTTCCTCCATCGCGTCAATATCTGAAATCAACGCGACGTTTTCCAGAAATGCGCTGAGCGCGCTTTCGCCCTCCGGCAGATCATGCTCGATCTCCTTAATGTTGCCGACGAGTTCGCGCAGGTTGTCCATGCGCGATTCAAGTTCGCCCTTTTTGTCGTCCGCAGCAAGGTACGCTTCATAGCGGATCTCTTTGATCAAATGCTCCACAAAATCCGAAAGCGGCATTACAGCGCTCATGGCCATCAATTCTGCAATGCAATCCGTAAACACCTTGAGTTTTTTTGCGGTCTGCGCCGTCAAAAGCCCGCCATCCATTGCCGCAAAGAGCATGGAAAGCCCCTGTGTTTCGGATGCAAGGCGCAGTTCTTCGATTGCCTTGTCTCCAATGCCGCGGCGCGGCACGTTGATGATGCGCGCAAGCGCCACATCATCATTCGGGTTTGCGATCAGGCGCAGATAGGACAGAATGTCCTGAATCTCCTTGCGTTCATAGAATCGGAATCCACCGTATACCTTATGCGGAATACCATAATTGAGCAGCGTTCCTTCCAGCACGCGGCTCTGCGCATTCATGCGGTACAGGATCGCAAAATCCGAATAGGCCCGGCCATCCCGCACGCCTTCCAGGATTTTACGGCAGATGAAGTTGGCCTCATCCCGCTCGGAAGCTGCAATGTAGCGCTCGATGCGTTCGCCGCCCTCCTGCTCCGTCCAAAGCGTTTTGCGCTTGCGGCTTTCATTGTTGGCGATGACGGCATTTGCAGCATCCAGAATTTTGCTTGTGGAGCGGTAGTTCTGCTCCAGACGGATCACTTTGGCTCCCTCAAAGTCCTTTTCAAAGCTCATAATATTGCGGATGTCCGCACCGCGCCAACCATAAATGCTCTGGTCGTCGTCACCCACCACACAGATATTGCCGTGCTCCCGGCAAAGGAGCTCCACAAAGCGGTATTGGGGCATGTTGGTATCCTGATACTCATCCACGAGCACATAGTGGAACTTGCCCCGGTATTTTTCCAAAATATCCGGGTTGGTTTCAAGAAGCGCAAGCGTTTTGACAAGCAAATCGTCAAAGTCGAGCGCATTGGCTGCACGCAGGCGCTTTTCATATTGTTTGTAAACGCGCAGCGTCAGCCCCTCGCCGTCCGCATAGGTATCCGCAAGGAACTGCTCCGGGTTCAACGATTTGTTTTTTGCATTGGAAATGCGCTCCTTCATCTCGCGCTTGGGCATATTTTTTTCGTTCATGCCCATATCCTTCAAAATATCGCCGATTACCTTCATCTGATCGCTGTCGGCATAGATGGTGAAGTTGCGTTCATACCCGAGCCGGTCGCAGTCAATGCGCAGCATTTTCGCGCAGCAGGAATGGAACGTGGTGACCCACATCTCTTCCGCGCCTTCCCCCACAAGCGCCGCCGCACGTTCACGCATCTCGGCCGCAGCCTTGTTTGTAAACGTGAGCGCAAGAACATTCCACGGCTTTACGCCATGTTCGATAAGGTTTGCAATGCGATATGTAAGCACCCGCGTTTTGCCGCTGCCTGCGCCCGCAAGCACAAGCAAAGGGCCATCCAGGCATTCCACAGCGGCGCGCTGTTCGTTGTTTAAAATCGAAAGATCCATGACAGGCAGGTTCCCCTTCTTTTGCAATATGAGAACAAGCTTCTACGCCTTTGGCGCAGAGGCGAACCAATTCATTATAGCACACGGAAGGCGGTTTCGAAACAAAAACCGCGCAAAATGGAAAAAAGCAACGCGCTCCATTCGGAGCGCGCAGACATTCATCCATGCTTCACCCGCTGTTTAAAACAGGCCTGTGATATTCCCTTCGGAATCCACATCAATCCGCTCGGCTGCGGGCGATTTCGGAAGGCCAGGCATAGTCATTACCGCACCAGTATATGCGACAATGAAGCCCGCACCCGCACAGGCCTTCAGATCCCGCACGGTCACGGTAAAGCCTTCCGGTGCACCGAGCAGCGCGGGATCATCCGAAAAGCTGTATTGCGTTTTTGCAACGCATACAGGCAGATTTGCAAGGCCGGTCTCGCGCAAAAGCGCCTCCTTTTTCTCTGCCTCTGCGGAAAAGCGCACATCCGCACCGCCATATACGCAGCGCACAAGCGAGCGCAGCTTTTCGCGCAGCGGCATATCATCGTCGTATGCAAAGCGGAACTCGTTTTTCACATCGCACAGCCGCACGACCTCCGCGGCAAGTTCGGCGGCTCCGGAGCCGCCCTCGGCCCAGGCATTGCAGCGCACGGCTTTGATGCCATGGTTTGCGCAAAGCGTTTCAATCAACGCAAGCTCCGCCTCGGAATCCGTTGCAAAACGATTCATTGCTACGACACAAGGCAGGCGGAAGGTTTCTGAAATCACGCGCACATGCCGGAACAGGTTGCAAATCCCTTTTCTAATCGCTCCAAGGTTTTCCGCCGCAAGCTCCGTTTTCCCGGCTCCGCCGTGCAGTTTGAGCGCGCGTGCCGTTGCAACGATCACCACGGCCGAGGGCTGTATTCCCGCCTGGCGGCATTTGATGTCAAGGAACTTTTCCGCACCGAGATCCGCGCCGAAGCCAGCCTCCGTCACAACGTAATCCGCAAGGCGCATGGCCGTTTTTGTGGCGATTACGCTGTTGCAGCCATGCGCGATGTTCGCAAACGGCCCTCCATGAATGAGTGCAGGGGTGTGGGCAAGCGTTTGTACAAGGTTTGGCTTGACGGCATCCCGCAAAAGCGCCGCCATCGCGCCGTGCGCCTTGAGATCCGCCGCCGTAACAGGCTTACCCGCACGCGTATAACCAACGATAACCGTACCAAGGCGCCGCTTTAAATCCGTAAGATTCTCCGCAAGGCAAAGTACGGCCATGACCTCGGAAGCAACGGTAATGTCAAATCCATCCTCTCGCGGCATGCCGTTTGGCATTCCGCCGAGCCCGCTCACAATATGCCGCAGCTGCCTGTCGTTCATATCCACCGCGCGCTTCCAGGCGATGCGCTTCACATCAAGATCAAGCGCATTGCCTTGCTGGATATGGTTGTCCAGCATTGCGGCAAGCAGGTTGTTCGCCGCGCCGATGGCGTGCATGTCCCCCGTAAAATGCAGGTTGATATCCTCCATCGGGATCACCTGTGCGTATCCTCCGCCCGCTGCGCCGCCCTTGATTCCAAACACAGGCCCAAGCGACGGCTCACGCAGCGCAACCATCGCCCGTTTTCCAATTGCTGCCAGCCCATCCGCAAGGCCGACGCTCACGGTGGTTTTCCCTTCCCCCGCAGCCGTTGGCGTAATCGCCGTCACAAGGATCACTTTCCCCGCACGCTCTGTCTCCGGCAGAGCCTTTACGTTCACCTTTGCCTTGTAACGCCCATAGCATTCAAGCGCACGTTCCGGAATTCCGGCAGCCTCCGCAACGCTCTGAACCAGCCAAAGTTCAGCCTCCTGCGCAATCTTCAGATCGCTTGCCTGTTCCATTCCTTTCCTCCTGGTTCATAAACTTTATTTTGCCTGCCGCAAGCGGCAGATCATATATCATATATAAATTATTGCAGCAACCGCAATGTACAACAGTGTAGCATATCCTGCAACAGCGCGCAAGGAACAAGGCGGAGGGCCGGGCAAATCGCCCGGCCCTCCGCCTTCCAGTTCCTGATTATTGAAAATACTTCTGGTTGCTCTTATATGTTGCTACACAGCATACGATTCCAACAGCGACGGCGATTATGAGCCACAAAAGCCCCAGCACCTTACCGACCTCAAGCAGCGTGCCGGTCGCATAAAACGCAAAGTCCACACCCCATACGATGTTGATAATCCCGTTTTCCCGGCACCATGCCCGTTTGTCATTTTCGTCCTCAATGGCCGTGCGGGCGGTAACGGGAACGTACTTCCCATACAGCATCAGTGCGCCCTTTCCGATCATCCAGACGGCGCAAATGTAGATCAGGATCGCCAGCATTCCGTTTCCTCCTAAAAATTAATTGCAGTTATGCGCGAAGCTGTGCGCCAAGGCGCGCTGCCAAGGCCTCAATGACGCATTTCATTGCCTGCTGGATCTCGTCATCATTGAGCGTATGATCGCTTGCGGAAAGCGCAAACGAATAAGCCATGCTCTTTTTTCCTGTGGGAATTCCTGCGCCGCGGTAAACATCGAACAGCTCCACGTCTCCGATTGCAACCGCTGCAGGCGCCTGTTCAATCGCTTCCTTCACCGCGGCTGCGCTTACAGTTTCATCGACCACAACCGCGATGTCGCGCGGAACCTTCGGGAAGCGCGGCAAGGGCTCATACGTGCGTTTTCCGCCTTTGTGCGCGCGCAGCTTTTCCACGTTGATCTCCGCATAGTAAACCTTTTCAGGGATCCCCCATGCCTTTTGTACCTTGGGGTGAATCGCGCCGAGCTCACCGATCGGTTCACCGTCCGCAAGCAGGAGCGCCTTCTGCCCGGGCTGGAAGCATTCTCCGCCGCCGGGCACAAACGTGCAGCGTTCATGCATGTTGAAGGATGCAAGCAATGCTTCAAGGCTGCCCTTAAGCGTGAAGAAATCCTCGCCCGCGCCGCTGAAGGCAACGCCAAGCAGGTTGCGCTCTTCCGGAAGATCCGCGTTGTTGTCAAAGTGGACGTTCCCGACCTCAAAGAAACGCGTTTGCCCCGTCTTGCGGCTGAAGTTGCGTGCGAGCGAGTCGAGCGCGCCTGCAAGCAGCGTTGTGCGCATCAGGCTTTGATCCTCACCGAATGGGTTCAGAAGTTTCACTGCAAGGCGCTTCTCATCGCCTTCGGGGATGCGTAAGGCATCGAGCGCAGCGGGGCCGGTGAAGTTGTAATTGTACATCTCGCAGCATCCCTGTGCAACAAGCAGGTCTTTCATGGCGTCTTCATCTTTTAGATCGTCCCCGATCCTTCCGCGGAAGGTGTTGCCGCGCATCAGCGTGGGCGGGATGTTGTCGTAGCCGTAAATGCGGCCCACTTCCTCCGCAATGTCCCAATCCGCCTCAATGCCGCTTTCGATATCCGTGCGGTAATGCGGCACATCCACGCGCAGCTTGTCGCCGCACACCTCGGAGGGGATATTGATGGTGGCGAGCATCTTCACCATGTCCTCCGGCGTGATATCCGTATTTAAAATCTTGTTTACATGTGCGTAGTCCACATCGATCACACGGGGGGAAACGTCTGCCGCGCATACGTCAATCGGCTCGCCGATCACCTTGCCTGCGTGGAGGTCGTCCACAAGCTCGATGGCACGCGCAAGCGCAAGGTAGGCGTTCACAGGCTCCACACCCTTGATGAAGCGTGCAGCCGCATCCGTTACATGACGGAGCTTGCGCGTTGTGGCGCGGATATTGCTTCCTTTGAAGGCAGCTGCTTCAAACAGCGTTGCCTTGGTGGCCGCTGTGATCTCGGAATTCTCGCCGCCCATCACGCCCGCGATGCCGACACCCTTTTCCGGGTCTGCGATGAGGAGCATTTCTGGCGTGACCGCACGCTCCTTGCCGTCAAGCGTTACGACCGTTTCGTTTTCCCGGGCGTTGCGCACGATGATGTGCCCCTGCGCCACGCAGGCAAGGTCAAACGCATGCATCGGGTGGCCGTATTCCACGAGGACATAGTTCGTGATGTCCACAATGTTGTTGATCGGGCGCATGCCGACTGCACGGAGCCTCCGCTGCATCCACTTCGGGGAAGGCTCAATGACGAGGTCCGTGACCACGCGCGCGGAATAGCGTGGGCAAAGTTCCGTGTTTTCCACGCTCACAGATGCGTAATCCGAAGCGTCTCCTTCGCCCGTTACCGGGCGGATGACCGGTTCCCGGAACTTTTGGCCGAGCGCCGCCGCAGCCTCACGACAGATGCCGATGATGCTCTGGCAATCCGCACGGTTGGGCGTGAGCTCAATGTCAAAAATGATGTCGTTCATGCCGACGGCATCCTGAATGCGCTGGCCCAGCGGATGTTCCTCATGCAGGATCATGATTCCGTTGAATTCCGCACCCGGATAGTCCGCTTCGGTCAGCCCCAACTCCTTGCCGGAGCAAAGCATGCCTGCGCTTTCCACGCCGCGCATGTTCGTGGGCTTGATGGTGATCCCGCCAACAAGTTTCGCGCCATCCATCGCCACTGGCACAAGCGCGCCTTCAAACACGTTTGTTGCGCCCGTCACAATGCAAAGGGGGGCTTCTCCGCCTGCGTCGATGGAGCAGATCTGCAGCTTGTCCGCGTTGGGGTGCTTTTCAAGCGCATTGATGCGCCCCACCACAACACCGGATACACCGGGCATTTCTTCTAAAATATCGGCCGTCTCAAATCCGCGCCACATCATGCGCTCCACAAATTCAGCGGGCGTAACGTTCCATTCCACATAGTCCTTCAACCAGCTAAGCGGCAGTTTCATATCGCAATCCCTCCCTTAGAATTGGCGCAGGAAGCGCGCGTCGTTTTCGTACTCAAGGCGGATATCCGTGATGCCGTATTTCAAGCTCGTCACGCGATCCACGCCGATGCCAAAGGCGATGGCCTTCCATTCCCGCGGATCAAGCCCGCAGTTTTCAAGCTCGTGCGGGTTGGTTACACCGCAGCCCAGGATTTCGATCCAACCCGTCCCCTTGCACACGCGACACCCTTTTCCGCCGCAGATGGAGCAGGAAATGTCCACCTCGGCCGAAGGCTCCGTGAACGGGAAATAGCTTGGGCGGAAGCGCGTGCGCACATCCTCGCCGAACACGGCATGCACGAACGTGTCAAGCGTCCCCTTCAGGTCTGCAAGCGTAATGTCATGATCGACCACAAAGCCTTCCATCTGCATGAATACCGGGCTGTGGCTTGCATCCACCTCGTCCACGCGGAACACGCGGCCCGGCATGACAAGCCGGAACGGCGGTTTGAGGTTCATGAGCGCACGCGCTTCACAGGGGGAAGTATGCGTGCGCAGCACCACACGGTCGTTGATGTAAAACGTGTCCTGCATGTCGCGCGCCGGATGGTCGAGCGGCAGGTTGAGCTTGGTGAAGTTATAATCGTCATACTCCACCTCAGGGCCGCCAAAGGTGGTAAAGCCCATGCCGATGAGCGCATCCCGGATCTCGCGGTAGGTTTTGGTCATCGGATGCAGATGCCCTGCGGGCAGCTTTCGTTTCCCGGGCTCCGTCACATCCAGCGCTTCCTTTTCAAAGCGGCGTTCAAGCATCAGCTCCGCAATCTTCTCGCGGCGCGCGCCAATGGCTTCTTCAAGTTCCTTTTTTACGGCGTTGGAAGCCTGGCCCAGCTTCGCACGCTGCTCTTTGTCAAGCTTTCCCATGGTGCGCAGGATTTCCGTCAACGCACCGTTGCGCCCAAGCACGGAAACGTTGAGCGCCTCAAGCTCTTTTTCTTCCCGCACTTCCTTCAGGCGGTCGAGCGTTTCCTGCCTGATCTTTTGCAATGCATCGTTCATAACAGAACCTCCGAATGATGAAATAAAATAGGCGCGCCTCGCCGAAGGGACGAAGGCGCGCTCGTGGTACCACCCTAATTCGCCCCGCTGCCACGAGGCCTTTTCCGCTGTAACGGGCTTACCCGGCGCCGACTACACACCTGCAAGCATGCAGGCTTCCCCGGCGCGGCTTGGGAGCGAACTTAACGCACCGCCCTTCCGCAGGCCGCTTTCAGCTCTGCGACCCTCTCTGGGGCGGACAAACGGCGCTTTTGCTCCGTCATCGCCTATCTTTCTGTTTAAAGCATATCACAGATTCAGCGGGATTTCAACGGGTCCCTCCCGGGAAATTCAACCGTGGCGCAATCGTTCCTGCACATGGCATGTGCTTTGCGCTTACGCCAAATCAGGATGCCATGTGAGTATGTTTCCAACAGCTTCGCTTCCTGCAGGCGGGACCGACTGCGTCCTCCCGCTCAGCATAGCTTCCTTTTCCATTTTGAGCCTTATTTACTCAGCAGGCGGATGTAGTGATTGGCCTCCCGCAACACATGGTCGGCCAGCAGAGGCAAAATAATGGATTGTACTTCACAGTTCAGGATGCCTTTGGCACCCGCAGCCTTAAAGTCCCGAAACTGGAGCGTTTCGCGCAGGGAAGCCTCCGCTGTATTTCTGTTTGCAAGCTCATTGCGTGCAGATGAGACTTCCAAAAGCTTGGCATAGTCCTTTGCGAAATCGTTGGATGCCTTGATCAGCGCCTCCTCCGTCGGATCCAGCAACCCTCGGATAAACAACGCATGTTCCATCATGATGCGATTCCAAAACTGCTCCGTTTGCCGCATAAAGCGGTCGTCCGCCGGTTTTCCGCTCTCCAACTGCACAAGATAGCTTTGGTACAGCTTTGCCTCGCGCAGAATGTGCTTTATCAGCAGCGGGTAATTCATGGTAAACATCCGGCACGAATCCACGTTTGCAATGATGCGCTCTTTAAAGCGGATCAAGCTGTCCACAAGCCTGAGCGCTTTTTGGTTGAGTCCCCTGATTTCACGCACGAATTCCGGCTTGGGGTCTGTGTCCTTTCCGCAGGTGAGCGCGGTTTCCAACTGCGTAATCTCTTTGCTGATTGCAATGCCGGTGAGGCGCTGCGTTTGTTGCTCTGCCCGCGCCGTAAATTCGGTTATTATTTCGCCCGATCGAAGCACCTTGCAACGGATGATGCCATGATCCGCCAGGCGAACGGCCCACAGCAGCAACGCTTCAAATTCCACCTTTAGCCGCTCCGCTTCCTGCGCGAGCGATGCATTTACGGGCGTAAAGCCTGCTTCCAGGAACAGCGCATGTTCTTTCATAATTCTTGCAAAAAACAAATGCAGCTCCAGGGAGGAGGTAACATATTGACATGTTTGGTTCATACACAATTCTCCCTTTTTGATCTATGCTGAAATGCAGCGCGCTGCATTCCGCTATGCTGCATAGTATGTTGCGCGGCTGTGTTATGCATCTGATTTGCCCATCGTTTGATAATGGTATGCGGTTTTATGCTGTAAGAAGCGCCTCCTTTTTCGGTATTTTATGGAAACGGAGCCTCCCGTAAAAACGAAAGGCTCCATTTATCCCAGTTTTGCAATTGGAGATTATTCTATGCATTCCGCAACGCGCAGAAATTCTTCCGGAATTGCACCGCCGTATTCGCTGATTTCATACGTTTCAAGGTTGCGGATCTTCTCCGCCTCCGCTCCATACTTTTCAGCCAGCTTCTCCTTCTGCTCTTCGCACTGCGCCCTGCCCGCGCGGTGATACCGCTCCGCAAGGTCTGCGATCTGCTTTTCACGCGGCCATGCGATCCGCTCAACATGATCCGGCCAATACATCCAGTCGAAATACTGGCATTCATGGCAGCAAGCGATCTTCACTTTAAAGTCCACGCGAGCATCGGAAACCGGAACAACCACATCCGCTATGTGTGCATACGGCTTTTTAAAATCATCCGCCCAAAACAGGATAGCAGGCGTATGCGTGAGATACAGTGTATCCGCACAGATATGCGGAACCGTCAGCAGGAAGGATGCATCCTGCACCAGAAGCGAGACATTGCGGTGATCTGCATGATAATCGTTCGGGCGGTTAGTGATGATGACATCCGGCCGAAAGCGGCGGATATAGCGGATCAGATGCTCGCGGGCCGCAAGCGTGACCTCCAGCCTGCCGTCCGGATAATCCAGCACGTCATACCGCCCGCCAAGCAGGCGGCCGCTCGCCGCAGCTTCGCTGCGGCGCTGGAGCTTTAGCTCTTCCGCACTTTCGTCCATGTGATATGTGCCGGCGCTGCCGTCTGTAACCGACAGCAGGCGCACCAGCCAGCCGGCGTCGCGCAGCTTGGAAAGCAGTCCTCCCGAATAGGTGTCCGCATCATCCGGGTGTGCGCCGATGCTCAAGATTTTCAGTTGTTTCTCCATAGTATCCTCCATGCTCCATTTTGCTTCATTACAACGCAAGGGAAAAATCGCAAATTACGGTTACATCCGGATGCAGCTGCAAAAAGCTCGCAGGCACTTCCGGATCAACTTTTCCATAAACCGCCTTGCGCAACGCTTCTTTTTTCTGTTCGCCGGATGCAAGCAGCAGAATGCGCCTTGCTTTAAGGATGCCGCCCATGCCAAGTGTAATCGCGCCGTACGGCACGGCGGAAAGGCTCGCAAAATTCCGGCTGTTTGCAATGCGCGTGCTTTCGCTGAGCTCCACCACATGCGTTCCGGCATCCAGCGCACGGGACGGCTCATTGAACCCAATATGCCCGTTTTGGCCAATGCCGAGCAGTTGAAGGTCAATCCCGCCGAGCCGCTCGTACAGCGCCTCATATCGTTTGCATTCTTCCGCGGCATCCGGCGCCAACCCGTTTGGGATATGGGTGTTCTCCCGCCTGATATCAATGTGCCGGAACAGGTGCTCTTTCATAAAAAAGCGGTAACTTTGCGGATCGTCCTCACCCAAACCGGTATATTCGTCCAGATTGATGGTCTTCGCCTGCCGGAACGTTGCCTTTCCCTCCCGGCATGCAGCGGCAAGGCAATCATAGGTTCCGATGGGCGTGCTTCCCGTTGCAAGGCCCAGCACGCACTCCGGCTTTTCCCGCACCGCAGCAAGAATCATGTCCGCTGCACATCTGCTGAGTTCTTCGTAGGTTTCCTTTTTTATAATCCTCATTCGTTCAAATCCCCGTGTCAGACTTTTGCAGCAACCGCTGAATCGCCTGTTCTACAGCGATGCAGCTCATGCCATAAAGGCTCGCGTTTGAGCCCATTTTTGTAAGGCGAACCGCCAGATTCGGCTGTACGGAGCGCGTCAGGCGCTTCTTTACAAACTGCATCACGGTCTGGTAGCACCCTGTGCAGCTTGCAATCAGGTTGCCGCCCAGCACAATCGTATCCGGGTTATATGCGCAGGAAATATCGCTGATGGCAATCGCAATATATTCGCCGACTTCCTGCAGCATCGCCTGAAGCCGCGCATCACCCGCTTTCAGGCCTTCATTAATGCTTGCAAGCGACCCGTAAGCGGAGTCAATCTCCTTCGCACGTTCAATCACAGCGGATTCGCTGATCGTCCGCTCGAAACTGCCCCGGTACTCGCATTTCTCGGCACGCATTCCTTCCAAACCGGCATTAAAGCGGCCAATCTCGCCCGCCGCGTTGCGGCTTCCCCGAAGAAGCTTTCCATCTACAATCGCAGCGCTGCCCACACCTGCCCAGCCTAGCTTTAAATAAGCGATGTTTTCCGTGCTCTCTCCGGCGCAGGAAAGCAAATGCTGTTCGCCGAGCAGGGCTGCCTTACAGTCGTTTTCCACAAAAGCCGGCATATCAAGCGTGCTTTCAAGAATGCCCACGCCATCTACATCCGCCCATTGCAATTGGCTTGATGCTGAAATGCGCCCCGTTTCAAGAACATGCCCGGAGATGCTGATGCCGCAGCAGGCCACGCATTCCGGCGAAACGCCTGCATCGCGGCAAAGCTCCGGCAGCATTTTCCGAAGCTCCTCAGCCGTTTGGCAGAACGGCGCTCCTTCTGCCATGTAAAGCTCACGGTAGGCTACATTCCTTGCGGCCAAATCCACAAGCGTCACCTTGCTCATGTTCGGCATCGCATCCATGCAGAGACAATAAGCCGCGCCCGAACGGATTTCAAGCAGTGTGCTCGGCCGGCCGGACGTTCCCACAGATGCGATGGAGTGCTCTGCAATCACGCCGATTTTCAGGAGTTCATTCACGATGCGCGTCATGCTTGTTGCACTAAGTCCCGTGCGCTTTGCAAGCGAAGCGCGGGATACCGGCCCTTCCCGTTTTACGAGATCGAAAATCAGCTTAAGGTTATGGTATTTCAGATCCGCCTGCGACCTGGGAACCGCCTGATACATTGCTTCCTCCATCCAAATTCCTTATTTGTCACGTTCCTCGCTGTACGCGTCAAGTTCCCGTTCGCTGCCGCGCACAAAATGGCCCGGGACAACCTCTGCCCAAACGGGTCTCTCTCCATCTGAATAATGATGGCAGCCGGGATCGTATACCAGCACCTTCTTTTTCCGTTCCACACGGGGATTGGGCACCGGCACTGCGGAAAGGAGCACCTTTGTATAGGGATGCAGCGGATGCCGGAACAGCTCTTCCGTTTCCGCAAGCTCCACAATTACCCCCTTGTAGATGACTGCGATGCGGTTTGTGATAAAACGCATGACGCTAAGGTCATGGGCAATGAACAAATAAGTCAGGCCGCGCTCTTGTTGCAGGCGCGAAAGCAGGTTGAGCACTTGTGCGCGAATGGAGACATCCAGCGCGCTGATCGGCTCATCGGCAATGATAAACGAAGGGTTCATTACAAGGCAGCGTGCAATGCCGATACGCTGGCGTTGGCCGCCGGAAAACTCGTGTGGGAAACGGCTTGCAAACTCTGGCAGCAGGCCCACATCAAGCAAAGCCTGCTCCACCTTTTCCTTGCGCTCCGCGGCGCTCATGCCGTGGTTTACGCTCATAAGCCCTTCGCTTATGATATAATCAACTTTTGCACGCTCGTTCAGGCTTGCCATCGGGTCTTGAAAGATCATCTGGATGTTCCTGATGACTTCCCGGTCGCACTCCCGGTCGATCTTCCCGGAGATGCGTTTTCCCTCATACAGGATATCGCCGGCAGAAACCTTGTTAATTCGGATTATAGCACGACCGATCGTGGTTTTTCCACTCCCGGATTCTCCAACCAGCCCAAAAGTTTCGCCGCGGTAGATGTCAAAGCTGACGTTGTCCACCGCTTTAAACGCATTTCTGCCGTTTCCGAACGTCACATCAATGTTGCGTACGCTTACAAGCGGCGTGCGTGCGCGCACTTCCGTCCACTTACTCATCCGCTTCACCCGCCTCTCCTTCTTGTTCCAGATCATGCAGCCGTTTGATAATCTCAGGCGGCTCAATCTTTGGCGCGCGCGGGTCCAGGAGCCACGTTCTCGCCTTATGCGTTGGCGACACCTCAAAATAGGGCGGCCGAACGAGATAATCTATCTTGAGTGCCTGTGGATTGCGCGGGGCAAACGCGTCACCCTTTATAACGCCAAACAGCTTGGGCGGCGTGCCTTTGATTGAATAAAGCTCCTTCCCCTTCTCCCCAAGCTGCGGAAGGCTTGAGAGCAACGCCCAGGTATATGGATGCTGCGGGTTGAAGAACACCTCGTCCGCCGTGCCGATTTCCACGATGTCCCCGGCATACATGACCGCAATGCGGTCCGCCACGTTCGCCACTACGCCAAGGTCATGCGTAATGTAAATCGTCGTCATTTCATATTTACGGCACAGCGTTTTTATGAGCCCCAGAATCTGCGATTGAATGGTGACGTCAAGCGCCGTCGTGGGTTCGTCGCAGATCAAAATTTCCGGGCCGCACGCAACTGCAATGGCAATCACAACGCGCTGGCGCATTCCGCCGGAAAATTCATGCGGATATTGCCGATACCGCCGCTGCGGCTCATTGATTCCAACGTCCCTCAGGATGTCTATGGCAGCCGCTTTTGCTTCCGCCCGCTTCATGCCGCGGTTGAGAATCAGCGCTTCACTAATCTGCCAACCGATGGTTTTGAGCGGGTTCAGGCTTGTCATCGGATCCTGCATCACCATGGCAATCTTCTTGCCGCGAATCTTTGCCCATTCTTTTTCCGTCGTGAATTTTGCAAGATCCATTCCCGCATACAGGATTTCACCGGAATCGATCCGCCCATTCTTATCCAAAAGGCCGATAAAATTCTTTGTAAGCACGGATTTGCCGCTGCCGGATTCTCCCACGATCGCAAGGCTTTCGCCCTTAAACACATCAAGCGAAACGCCCCGGATCGCATGCAGGCTTTTTCCGCGCAGGCTGAACCGCACATTCAGGTTTTTGACCGAAAGAATGATTTCCCTGTTTTCCATAGCCGCTCTCCTTTATACGTGGTTTTTCGGGTCGGCAGCATCGGAGAACGCGTTGCCGATGATATAGAACGCAATCGTGATGAATGCAACGACAGCCGCGGGGAAAATAAGCTGATACCGCAGCTCTTTCTGCATCATGAGAACGCGCCCCGCTTCCACCAGGTTACCCAGGGAAGCCTGAGAAGTGGGAAGCCCCAGCCCGATATAGGTAAGGAACACCTCGTCTCCGATTGCGCCCGGGATGGCGAGCGCCGTCTGCAGCATGATGACCGAAACCATTTGCGGCAGCAGGTTTTTCGTAATAATGCGGAACGTGCTTGTGCCGAGGCAACGTGAGGCAAGGTTGAAATCGCGATCCCGGAAAATCACAACCTGATTGCGGATAAATCGCGCCATCGCCATCCACCCCACCATGCACATCGAAATGATGATCGTGGTGATGCTCGGGCGCAGGATATAGCTTACGAGGATCAGGATAAGCGTCTGCGGCACATTGCTGATGACGTTGTAAATCTCAGTCATCACTTTGTCCACCTTCCGCACATAGCCCCAGATCATGCCAATGATCACGCCTACCACAAGGTCGCTGAGCGCAACCACAAGGCCGATGAACACCGAAACGCGGGTACCTGCCCAAACGCGCGCCCAAAGGTCCTGACCAATTGCGTTCGTGCCAAACCAATATTCCGAAGAGGGCGCCAAATTCATCAGCTGGATTCCCGTCTCAGGATCATTATTGATCGTTACAGGGTCATGCTGTCCCGGGAAAAATGGTTGAAGAAATGCGAACAGCAGCACTGCGATCAGCGCAATGATCAGCACGCGCGCGACCTTGTTGCGCCAAAAATTTTTGAATGTGCTCGCCCAATAGGAATAATTGGAATAGCCCCTGCGCTCCGCATCCTCCTCGTTGAACCCGGCCGGTTCAAACAGCGCTGGATCAAGCGCCGCGATCTGTTCCGGCGTATAATCAACGGTTTCGATTTCCGCCTCAGCCTGTTTTGCGCGTTCGGCTTCCTCCCGCGCCAAGCCGGCCTGAATATTTGCATCGAGCTCGCTGATGCGGCGCATTTGGCGGTTAAACAACGGTTTTTTTGCAGCCATTAGCGGTCATCCCCTTTCTTCACAAAGCTGATGCGCGGATCAAGCAGCGCCATAAGGAGATCGCCCAGGAACATGCCGATGATTCCGATTGCGGCATAAAGCAGCACAAGGGTTTGCACCATCGTATTATCCTGCCGCTGTATTACGTCGATCAGCAGGCCGCCTGTACCGGGAATGGAGTAAAGATGTTCCACATAAATGGAGCCGATAATCGTTGAAAGCACCGAACCCGGCAAAAACTGCGCCATGGGAACAAACGCGTTCTTGAATACATGCAGGAACATAATTCTGCCGCCGCGGACGCCTTTAGCGCGCGCAAGCTTTACATAATCCATGTTGATATTGTCGATCATGTAGCGGCGCATCCACATCGCATAGGTACAGATGCTCAACAGCGAGATGGACAGGATCGGCAGAATCCACGTGGAAGGGTTGTCCTTATCAAACAAAAGGGACAAGTTAAACCAACTTGAAAAATAAAGCTGGACGAACAGCATCAGCACAGCTGTCGGCAGAGCTTCGACAATAGCGATAAAAGCAGTGCCGATTTTGTCGCCGAGCTTGCCTTTAAAGCGGGCCATCATCGCGCCGAGCGGGATGCCGACCAAGAGCGACACCGCCATGGAGATCAGCCCGATTTTAAGCGAATACGGAATCTTTTTTTCCAGAATTTTTGCGATTGGATAGTTTGGCCTGTAAATCCACGATTTTCCAAGATCGCCCTTCAATAAGTTCTTATAAAATTCAACAAGCTGCGTCAGAACCGGTTTGTCCAAGCCTTTCTCTGCGAGCATGCTGGCGCGCGTTTCCTCGCTGAGCTTGTCGTATTCCGCGCCGAAATATCCTTCCATCGGCATCATGCGAAGAAGGAGAAAAATCAGCGTAATCACGATAAACAACGATACAACGGCGCCCAGTGTGCGTTTTGCGATGTATTCCAGCATTCAGAATCACTGCGGCCTTTCCTTCTTAAATCAGGCCGCGGCTCCTTTCCGTTTTTTTACCCATGCCTTCGGTTTGACTGCGGCGTGCCAACCAGCGGTAAAAGCGGAGCGTGGGGCGAAAGCACCCCACGCCCGATTTGCTTAATTTGGGAGCCGGCTCAACCTGCCGTTATTGTTCAGCCGCCGCAAGCGCAGCCTCGCGGTCCAGCTTCCATTGCGCATACTGTTCCTGATATTGCTCAAGGCTCATGGCTTCTTTGAGCACATGTTTGCCCTTGTAGCGCCACACGGAAACGCCGAAGGAGGAATACTCTCCGTCAAACACGGTAAGCTTGCTTGCAACATAGCCGTTGGAGAACACGCGGAACGGAACCACGATTCCCTCATTGATCAGCCACGCTTCCGCTTTTGCAAACAGTTCGTAGCGCTTGGCCAGATCAACCTTCTCAGCCGTCGCTTCCTGAATCATCTTGTCATAAATCTGCTGCGGCTGTCCGATGTAAGCTTCATCGTCAATTACGCCGTTGTCATAGTCTTCCTGTGTGTAGACATAACCGGTCAAATAATCTTCCTGCGTGCACATGGAGCGGTTGTTGTAGCTCCAGCTCAGCCCCCACGGATCCGCATAGGTTACCGGGTCTGCGAAGTCCGGGCCCCAGCCTTCTTCCATCAGGCCGTATTTACCGGCCTTGCGCACTTCGGTGATGTAGTTGTTGGCGGGACCAGCGATGGTGACGATGTCAATGTATTCCGTGCCAAGGAGACCTTCGAGCTGCTGCTCGATCACCTGTGCAACCAGATCCTGATTTGCCTGATCCACACGATAGTAATACGGAATCACAATGGGAAATTTGCATCCGGCAGTCGTGAGCTCTGCAACCGCCTGCTCCTTGTATTTCAGCGCGGTCTCGCTTTGGAACCAATCCTGCCCGCTCACCGTTTCCAGCTCGCCGGTCTGCGTATATTCCTTGCCATCCACCGCAACAAAGTTCGGCGGGGTGACGGTATTCATCAGGTATTCTTCCGGGCTGTACGGATCATAGCATGTCATCGCCTTTACGCGGTCGATGCCGTAAACGATCGACAGGCGGAATGCCCGGTTATTGACGGCAAGCTTGAAGTTTTCGCTGTCGTAGGGCTCGTCGAAATGCGGATCGAAATCGAAGAACCACCACATCGCATCATAGGTCGGCCGGTTGGGACGTACGATTTGGTTTTTGCTTTCGTCCTTCATCCAGCTGTCGAGAATCTCAACAGGAATCTGCGCTTCATCAATCTCGCCGCGCAGATACATTTCCGGCGCAAGCGCTTCGGCTTCAGCGTTGTATTTGCCCGACACGGTCTTGATGGAAACGTTCTCGCGGTCCCAGTAATTGTCGTTGCGTTCCATTACAAGTTCGCTCTGGGGCTCCCAGCTGGTGCAATAATATGCGCCGTTGTAAAGGATGGTGTCGTTGGATGTGCCGTAGTACTCTGCACACTCCGCGGCAAACGCGCGGTTTGCGGGCATGAATGCGACATAGGTCAGCATGGAGAGGAAGTACGGACAGGTGTCTTTCAGCGTATACTGAAGCGTATACGCATCAAGCGCCTTCACACCTACCTCCGAGAAATCGGTGATGGTGCCGTCAAAATACTCTCTCGCGTTTTTGATAACGCTGCATACGATATCGACGTTGGAGGATTCGTTCGCGGGATTGAGAATCCACTCAAGGCCAAACACAAAATCGTCCGCTGTGGTTTCGGCATACTCGTCAAGTTCATAAGTGTACCACTTCACGCCTTCGCGCAGGTGAAGCGTCCACACCAAACCGTCGTCCGAAACTTCCCATGACGTTGCAAGGCAGGGTTTGACTACGCCATATTCGTCATACTCAATCAGCGTATCAACAAAGTTGGCAGCCGGCTTGAAATCGGCAGTGGTGCCGGTTTCGAGATAGTTCATCGTGCTGATTTCGGAAGCATAAAGATAGCGGAACGTTGCGTCTTCCACATATGGGCTTTCTTCCGGGTTCTCTGTTGCACTGGGTTCATCTGTCGTAGCTGGCGTGTTTCCGCCATCCGGCGTCGTCACAGGTTCGGGATCACTGTTGCCCGGCTGCGCGCAGCCTGCAACGCTGATGGCCATTGCAAGGCAAAGCACAAGCGAAAGGATTTTCTTCATCATGTTTCTTCCTCTCCGTTTTTAGTTTTTGGTATTTCCTGCGGATTCTGCATCCGCAAATCAAAATCACAGTCTGTTTCACGCTTTCGTTCCGCAATATCTAACACCGTGTTAATAAACTATATCACTATAATATATTGTTTGTCAATCGTTTATCTCATTCATTTAATAACATGATGAAATTTTATTTGCGACGTGATATACTCTTTGTGCGCAGATACGCAGGAACACGGAGGGATTTGAAGTGAAAATCAACGTTTTTGATATTGGAGGCACGTTTGTAAAATACGGTGTTTGGGAAAGCAATGCTTTGCACGCCGTAAGCGAATTCCCAACCAATGGCCCGGAAGGCGCTGAACGGCTTATGAACCGGGTGCGAAAAGCAGCGGCGGCTCTTGGCCCGGCGGATGCACTCGGCATTTGCACGCGGGGTCAGGTGAACTGCACGAGTGGCGAGATTATTTACGATCCGCCGCATGTCATTGCCGGCTATACCGGCACAAACCTTAAAGAAGAGTTTTCGTGCTTTGGCGTTCCGGTTGCCGTGGAAAACGATGTAAATTGCATGGCGTTTGCAGAAGCACAGGCCTGCCCCGTTCCCGAAAACGGCGATTTAATTTGCCTGACTTACGGGACTTGCATCGGCGGCGCAATTGTGCGTGGCGGGCAGGTATACCACGGCGCGAACTGGTCTGCCGGAGAGTTTGGAATGATGTATACCGGCGGACAGTATTACGAGGATGTTGCAAGCGTTTCTGCGCTTGTAACGCGCATGCGTAAAGTTGACTGTGCACTCAGCGACGGTCGTAAGATTGCCGCTGCAATGGAACGCCCTGATGTTGCTCCGCACATCGCCGCCTGGGCAGACACCGTGGCAGAAGGGCTTGCATCGCTGATTCACATATTTGATCCGGCAGCGGTCGTGATTGGCGGCGGCTTCATTGAAGATGCGCGCATTCTTGCGCTGATTCGCTCCCATATGCAGCAGCACATTGCGCCGGGCTTTCATGCGCCATTGCTCCCCGCCCGCCACGGCAACAAAGCCGGTTTAATCGGGGCAGCCCTCCTTGCGCAGCAACACTTTAAAGCCGCCCCCGAAGCATAAGCATCGGAACGAACACGCGCTTTGCTGCCGGTGCCGGCCATAACTGAAATGCCGGAGCAATCCCCGCGCCCGCCCTCTGCCAAACGCTCAGCGTCGGCAGCTTTCGCGGTGCAGTCGTGGGAATTGCTCCGGCCGGATACCTTGGTCTGCTTATATCAGTTGCTTTCCCGTTTCAGGAACGCGGTGCAGCAATGGATCGCGCCATATCCTTTCATGATTTCGTCAAGCTCCACGGCAATTACCTCAATGCCGTTTTGTTCAAGAAGTTCCTGCAATCTTTCATTGCCCGCAGGCATCACGATAAGGCCGGGCTTAATGGCAACGAAGTTAATGCCAAAGGTTTCCTTGGCTTCCAGGCGGGAGGGGCATTCAATCAGTTTAAAGCCCTTCTTCTTCAGAGCGTCGCATACATCGTATGGCACCTGCGCCGGATGGATTGCCGCAACCTCGTGGCTGGCAAAGTTCAGGTTGCCGTCAATGTGCGCATGGCCATAGGGGATCTGCATATGCAGGATCTCTGTCACACCCATGCGGCGCAGCTCGTATTCCATCATCTCGTATCCTTCGCGGTTGGTGCGGACACCGGAAGCAAGAACAACGGTTTTGCGGTCAATCCACATGCACATTGCGCCTTCAAACGTAGCGCTGCCCGTAATGGTGCGTACGATCGGCACCCCCAGATTTGCAAGCGCTTTCGCCACAGCCTTTTCCTCACCGCGGCGCGCTTCCATGGCGGGGCGGGTAACGATCGCGCCTTCCGGCGTCATGAAGCACAGGTCGCGCATGAAGAGGGCGTTTGGTTTGTCTGTGCGTTGCTCTTCCACATAGTGTACGCGGACGCCGTGATCGCGGTATACCTGTGCAAGCGCATCGTGCTGCGCACGGAAGCGTTCCGGGTCAATCGCACACTTAAAGCGGGCTGCCGCCCAGTCAAAATTGTCGATTTCCGGCCCGGGACGGCGCATCAGCACGTCCTTAAGCGTATCCACTTCGGAGCAAACGCCCCAATCGCCCCAATATTCCTTCATGTCCTCTTCAAAAGAGGTTTCCAAGGGGAACCAGCGCTCGCCGGGAAGCGCCTCAATGTCGAATTGTTTTTTCGTTACAGCCATAATGAACTCCTTCCGTTTTTGGGTAAAATGTATGCCGCCTTAGCGGAACAGCTCTTTCTTGTTGAAGCGCAGCACCGCACCGCTGCGTGCGCCCGTATGCTCGCCGTCCTGCACGGTAAGCTTTCCGTTTACGAATACGAAACGGATGCCCTTAGGCTTCTGGCGGGGCTCGATGTGGTTTTCATTGGGCTCAAGCATCTTCTCATCAAACACGACCACATCCGCAAAGTTGCCTTCTTTCAGCGTGCCGCGCTTTTCCATGCCGAGCCACTGCGCCGTAACACCGGTGATCTTACGGATGGTATCCTCCAGCCGCGGCTGCCCGAACGCCTTGATATACTTGATGAAACCGCAATATGCATTTGGATGCGGCAGGATTTCCGGAACCGCCTGCCCTACACCGAAGGGGCCCACGTCATCGTAAACATAGCTGTCGATGCAGCCCATGGCGGATTCATGGTTCAGGAATTCCTGCACGGAGCCTTCAATGTGCCTGTTCTGCATGACCTTGATGAGCGGATCTTCAATCAGAAGATCGATGACGGTATCCACGCTGTTGCTCCCGCCGCGCTCCCGCGTGATTTCTCTTAAGGACTTGCCTGCAAGCGATGCATCCTTTGCGCAGGTAACATATATTATCTTATCCCACTCTGCATTGCGCACCGGGCTCACCATGTACCACTTGCCGCTCATGATATACTCATGGAACTCCTCGCGGTAATCGAAAGATTGCAGGTTTTCAATGAAATGCTCCACGCCGCCGCTCATGCGCACCCACGGCACGAAATACATCACAAGGTACGGGATGCACTGGAAGCCGCCGCTGGTGTTGGGGATTACATCAAAGGCAAGCTGCGCTCCCTGCTCCCGGTAGGCATCGAATACGCGAAGCGTTGCGCGCGCTGCCGCCGCGTCAAGCTCAGGATCCGGCATGGGCGCGATGGAATATCCGCTGCTCAAATGGGAAAGCTGGGTCTTTACGCCGGTTTGCAGGCCGATCTCGCATGCTTCCCGAATGCCGTCGATGGCATAATGGTGTCCGGGTACCTTCATGCGCAGGCCGGTCTTGCGCCAATGCGTGTTATAATATGCGTCATACGGCTTCAGCTCGCGGACAAGCTCCACAATCTCCGGTGTTTTTGCATATGCGCTCGGCACATAGTCAAGCCCGGTTGAAATGCCCCACGCGCCGCTTTCCATGGCGTCTTTCAGATAAGCCTTCATCTGCTTCATCTCATCGGCGGAGGGGATGCGGTTTGCATCCTTGGGTCCCATGCTGTGCGCGCGGATGGTGCCGTGGCCGAGAAGCGGGACGAAGTTCGCCGAAATACCCATGTTTTCCAACTTGGAAAGATAGCCGTCAAACGTGGAAAAGTCAAACTTCACGTTATAGCGCGGCTCCAGCACCTCCAGCGCCTTCTGTTTGGGCTGCACGAAATCGGCGTAAAACGTATGATGGTCAATCTCATACCACGCGTCGTACTCCCAGAAATGGCGCATATAATACTTGTCGCTCCGGGGTGCGGGCGAATCGCCGCACTGACCGCCCACGAACGTTGTGATGCCCTGGCGCACCGCGCTTTCCGCATTGGGGTAAAGCAGGATCGTGCCATCTCCGTGGGAATGCGCATCGATAAAGCCCGGAGTTACGGTCAAACCGGCTCCATCGATCACCATTTTCGCCTCTGCGTCTGCAAGGTTACCGATGGCTTCAATGCGTTCACCGCGGATTCCAAGGTCGGCAACATAAGCGTCCCCCCCGGTTCCGTCGATGATTTTTCCGCCTTTTATGATTACGTCAAACATTGGTTTCTCCTTTTAATGGCTGCGTTACAGATTGCCCGCATGGTACATGGCAAGCATTTCGGAATCCGGCTCCACGCGTTTTGCGCCGCGTTGCGCAAGCTCCCTGGCTGCCTCGTTGGCTTCACGCACAATAGCCGCTTCGTCCACCATCGTCACCACACCGTTTTCCATCACAATGTTGCCATCGATAATGGAAGTGCGCACCTCGCTGCCCCGCGCGGAGTAAACAAGGTTTGCCACAAGGTTGCGGAACGGGTAGGTGATCACCGGTGCAAGGCTGGGCTGGTTGAGGTCGATGAGAATCACGTCCGCCTTTTTCCCTTCGCGCAGGGAACCGATCTCGTTTTCCATGCCGAGCACGTGCGCCGCATCCACGGTGCAGAGGCGCAGCATCTGCCATGCGGGGAACACGCTCGGATCGCGGTATTTGTTCTTGTTCAAAAGCGCAGTCAGCTTCATTTCGTTGAACATATTGCTGCAGTTGTTTCCCGGCACATGATCCGACCCAAGCGCCACGCTGCCGCCTGCCGCAAGGTATTCTCCGATGGGCGGGTTGATGCCGTCGATCAGGCCGATGGTGCCTGCGCAGTGCAAAAGCGAAGCTCCCTTTCCGGCAAGGTATTTTGCATCTTCGCCCGAGGATTCCGTAAGATGCACCGCAAGCAGGTTTTCATCCAGCATCCCGAGTTCTTCCAGATATGCGATGGAGCGCTTGCCGTAGCGGCGCTGCATTTGGTCGATCTCCCGGTCTCCCTGCTCCAAGTGGAGCATGAACTTTTTGTTGCGGCTGCGCGCCTCGCGGTACATGCGGCACAACAGCTCCGTGGAAAGCATATCCGTTGCCTGCACGCCGAAGCCCACGGTGATTCTGCCGTTTTCCGTGCCTTCAAACGCATCGTAAAGCGCAAGAGCGCGGTTGAATTTTTCTTCGCCCACCACAGGGTCGAACGCATAAAGCCCCGTTTTGTTGTCGGTAAGCTTTTTGAGCATTTCATTGACCATCTCGGTCACGATGGCGCGTGTCCCCATGGATACATGGTTGCGGGCAAGATCTGCCATGTTGCCGAAAAAGTCATTGAAGGTGGTGGTGCCTGCTTTCATGGCCTCAAGAATTGCAAGGCGGGAGCCGATCGCCGCACCTTCCCGATCCAGTTCATCATAAAACGGCCAGAGCCCGCGCTGCATCCAGGAGCCGATGTCCTGAGAAAGGCCGCGCAGCAGGCCGAAGCCGGTGTGGACGTGCGCGTCGATCAGGCCCGGCAGAACAGCCATGCCGCTTGCGTCGATCTTACGCCTTGCGTCAGCGCGGCGCATTTCCTCCGCCGTGCCAACCGCAGCAATCTTTCCATCCTGAATAGCAAGGCCTCCTTCTTCGATGACGCCGAGGCCCTTGCCCTCCATCGTAATATGAAATCCGTTGTAAATTACAATATCGAACATCTGCCGTCCCTCATCCGCATACTTATGCTTCCGGCATCAGCGCCTTGCGCGCCGCGTCTGCAATCACCTTTCCCGGGCCAATAAGCGTACCGGGCCGGCTCTTCATATAGGTGAGCAGGTCTTCAAGCATCTTCACACGGCTCACGCGGCCGATGATCTGCGGATGCAACACAAACGGATACAAGCCGCCTTCTTCATACAGCCCGTCAAATTCTGTCCGCCAGATTTCATACACCGTGCTCGGCGCACAGATTCTGCGGCGTTCCGGAGTTTGCAGCGTAAAGAAAAAGTGGGAGGAATCATCATAAAGCCAGTTGAAGGGAAGCTCCACGATCTTCCTGCCGTCTTCCAGCTCGTGCAGGTATGGGCAATCCCGGTCCATTGTGTTGGTGGAATATTCAAACCCGTTGTCGATGATGGTTCTGATCGTCTCCTTTGTCAGTTCGGCTTCCGGCGTGCGGTGGCCGACGGGCTCCACGCCGAGTAGATCCTTCATGATCTTTTTCGCTTTTGCAATCAGCTCATTTTCCTGCTCAACGAAGTATGCTTTTTCATGCAGATAGCCGTGATAGCCGATTTCGTGCCCGCGGCGCACAATCTCGCGGCAGGTCTCGGTATGATGCTCGATGACCCAGCCCGGAATGAAGAACGTCGCCTTCAGCTCAAGCCTGTCCAGCATGTCCAGAATACGGGGCACAGCAACCTTGGGGCCATAAGCGCCTTCCGCCATCAGATTGGGGCTTGCCATGCTGTCCATGGTGCGGGAAAACCAGAAGGTTTCCGCGTCAAGGTCAAACGTGAGCGCAACACCGCATTGCACGCCTTCCGGCCAGTTCTTTGTCTTCATATACAGATATCCCTTTCCGCCGTTTTTCGGCTGTCGCTTTCCTTTTTCCGGTTCAGTTTATCTCAGCGCTTCCACGCACTCTTCCAGCAGGATCTCGAGCGCGCGAGCCGATTTCTCCCGCGGCATGGAAGGCGCAGACTTGCGGCCGATCACAAGCTCAGGGAAATACGGCACATGCAGGAACCCTGCAAGCATGTTCGGGAAAAATTTGTCTCTGTGGTAAAGGCCGTTGTAGAGCACCTGATTGCAGCAGTAAGTGCCGCAGTAATAGGACTCCGCCATCTGGATGCCTTCCGCCTGTGCACGAGCCACCACCTTTTGAACGGGCATGGGGGAAATGTAACCGCCCGCACCGTCCGCATAAATCGGCTCATGGTGAAGGATCATCCCGTCGTTATCCTTCATATATCCCGCATCGCGGAAATTGATGCCCACGTTTTCGAGTGTGATTTCAAACCTGCTTCCGCTCAGGCCAAGGCCCAGAAAGATGTCCGGTTTGTTCTCTTGGATGATGGAGGCCACCGCTGCGCGGTTGCGGTCAAAAGCGGTTGGCACCTCAAAGGTCATCACTTCATATCCCATGAATTCCCGCGGGAAATCGCGGATGAGCTCATAGGAAGGATTCTTTTCGTCCCCGAGGCTTCTTACTGGGTCGAACCCGGTCATGCAGATGCGTTTCATTGCTCGTTCTCCTTTTCAGTTTTGTTTTCCGCATAGCGCCAGCACTTCACCAAAGAGCCGCCGCACATATAGCAGCCCGGCTCCGATGCCGCGCACTGCTCCGACGCGTGTTCACAACGTGTGGAGAAGCGGCAGCCCGCCGGGAAATCCTTAGGCAGAGGGATGCTCCCCGGGATGGAATCCAACGTTTCCCTGTCCTCGTCCAACCTGGGCAGCGAACCTAAGAGGCCGCGGGTATAGGGATGTTTTGGGGAAAGAAAAAGCGTCTTTTTGTCGGCCGCTTCTACGACCTGCCCAGCGTACATCACCAGTACGCGGTCACAGAGGTTGGCAATTACGCCGAGGTCATGCGTAATAAAAATGATAGATGCATTCGTGATCTTACGGATGTTCTGCATCAACTCCAGAATCTGCGCCTGAATCGTGACGTCAAGCGCCGTAGTTGGTTCGTCCGCAATCAGGAGCATGGGTTCGCAGATAAGCGCCATCGCAATAATGATGCGCTGTTTCATGCCGCCGGAAAGCTCGTGCGGATAGCATTTGAGCACATGCTCCGGGTTTGCAATCTCTACCTTTTTCAGCATTTCCAGGCAGCGGGCACGCGCTTCCGCTTTTTTGACGCCCTTGTTGTGCCGGCGCACGGTCTCCTCCATCTGGTTTCCGATGGTGAACACCGGGTCGAGCGCCTTCATCGGCTCCTGAAAGATCATGGAGACCTTCTTTCCGCGGATGTGGCTCATTTTGTTGTCGTTATAGGTGAGCAGGTCCTCCTCCTCATTCAGGATCACATGCCCGTTTTCCACAATGGCGTTTGAAGGAAGCAGTCCCATCGTACAGAGGGATGAGATGGTCTTTCCACAGCCCGACTCGCCCACGATGCCCACGATCTCACCTTCCCCGACCGAATAGGAAAGATCCTTGATCATATTGAAAGTACCTTCATCCGTGCGGAAGCTGATGCTCAGGTTTTCGATCTGCAATATGTTTTTCACGCGTTCACACCCCCTCGCTGAACAGATGGCAGGCCACGGTATGCCCGGGGGCAACTTCCATGCGGCAGGGCTTCTCCTGACGGCAAATTTCCTTGGCCACAGGGCATCTGGTGTGGAAATAGCAACCGCTCGGCGGGTTTGCGGGGCTCGGCACATCTCCCTTGAGGATGATGCGCTCCTGCCTGCGCTGCTCTTCCCCTTCGCTTACATCCGCAAGGGGGATCGCCGAAAGCAGCGATTTCGTGTACGGATGGCATGGGTTGCGGAACAGTTCTTCCGTTTCCGCAACCTCCACAAGTTCGCCCAAGTACATCACGCCGATCCGGTCGCTGATATACTTGACGACACAAAGGTTGTGGGAAATGAAAAGATAGGTTAGCTCAAGCTTTTGCTGCAGCTCGCGAAACAGGTTGATGACCTGCGACTGAATTGAAACATCCAGCGCCGACACCGCTTCGTCCGCAATCACAAGGCGCGGGTTCACCGATAATGCGCGTGCAATGGCGATGCGCTGCCGCTGGCCGCCGGAAAACTCATGCGGATAGCGGGAGCAGTACTCATCGCGCAGGCCGACCATGCGCAGAAGCTCCTTTGTGCGCGCAACGCGCTCGGCGCGTGACAGGCCGAGGTTTACCTGCATGGGTTCGTCAATAATCTGCAGGATGTTGCGCCTCTGGTTCAGTGAAGCATACGGGTTTTGGAACACCATTTGAATATCCTTGCGGATATGGCGGCGCTCCTGCTCCTTCATGGCGCTGATTTCAAGCCCATCCATAGTTATGCTGCCTTCTGTGATCGCTTCAAGACCGATGATGCACTTGCCCACCGTGGATTTTCCGCAGCCGGATTCGCCCACAAGGCCAAGCGTTTCACCCTTATTTATGAAGAAATCAACGCCGTTTACCGCTTTAACATATGCACCGGGCTTTCCCAAGAGGTTTTTCTTGATGGGATAATACTTTTTGAGGCCCGAAACGTCCAATAATCTTTCAGCCATACGATCGCTCCTACAATCTGTCGTTCTGCTGAAGGTCATACCCTACGGTATCCTTCACCGCTTCCAGCGGGAATCGCGAGAAATATTCCCGGCTGCTCTGCGCGAATTCATTCATGAGAGCTTCTTCATCCACCGTCAGATACCTTCCGTCCAGATACAGCGTCCGCCCCGCCACCATTACACGGCACACTTCGTTTCCGCGCGCAGAGTATACAAGGTTTGGAACATAATTTCTGACCGGGTGCTTCACCACCGGCATCATCGTCTTTGCACGGAGGTCGATGAAGATGATATCCGCCTCCTTGCCCGGTTCAATGGAACCGATGCGGTCCGCGAGGCCGAGCGCTTTTGCGCCGTCTATGGTTGCCATGCGCAGCACGCGCCAAGCAGGCATTACCTCCGGATCCATGTACTTGATTTTGTTAAACAAAGCCGTAAGCTTCATTTCATTGATAATCTGATTGCAGTTGTTGCCGGAAGCCTGATCGGTGCCAAGCGCCGTATAACCTCCAGCCTGCATGAATTCCCATGCCGGGGGAACTTCTCCGTCAATAATGCCGATGCTGCCGGAGCAGAGCACCATGGAAGCGCCGCGCTTTGCAAGCAAACGCGCTTCTTCATCCGTCGCATCGGTAATATGCGCGGCAATCAGCTTGCCGTCCAGATAGCCCAGCTCCTCCATAAACGGGATGGAACGCTTGTTGTAGCGCTTCATCATCTGAATGGTTTCGCGCTTCCCCTGCGCTAAGTGAACATGCAGCATCATGTTACGCTCGGCCGCCGCCCGCTTGCATTCAAGGAGCATTTCCCTGCTCATGAAGTCTGGCCCCTGCGGGCCAAGACAGACCGTAAACCGTCCATGTTTTCCATGCCATGCGTCATACAGGGCAAGGTTGTCGTTCAGTTTCTGACGCGCCATGTCATCGTCAAACACGTACAGGTCGTTGATATCGCCCTTCGCCATTTGGCGGGACGTGCCGCGGATGGTGATCGTAAGATTGCCGCGTGCGCCAAGCTTATCCAGGAACTCAGCCTGATGCCCGATCATTTCCGGGAAAGAATACTCTCCGAAGGTCGTTGTGCCCGCAGCAAGCGCTTCCAGCATATTTACATCGGATGCAGGCAGGCAGTTTTCCGGTTCCATGCGGGAAGAATATGGCTTCTGACCGCGCATCATCCAATCCTTGGTATCCTGCGCAAGCCCGCGGAACAGGTTCAGCGAAGCATGCATATGCCCATCCACCAGGCCTGGAAGAACGAGCTTATTCGTTGCATCAATTATTTCTTCTGCTTCATATGCGCCCGCATCCGCCATCGGCACGACGGCAATGATCTTGCCCGCATCTATGGCGACTGCGCAGTTGTCCTCATATCCTACGCCTTTCCCAGCCATGGTGAGCGTATCCGCATTGATAATCAGGGTATCTATCCTCATACTTTAGCTATTGATCCTTTCAAAATCGTAACTTTTCAGGCAAATGCCTTCACTGCACTTTGGGGTCCAGTGCATCGCGCAGCGCATCGCCCAAAGGTTTACCACGAGTGTGAGCAGCAGCAGCGCCGCACCCGGGAACACGATGAGCCACCAGGCCGAGCGGATATACAACCTGCCGTTGCTGATCATGGAGCCCCAGTCCGCCATCGGCGGCTTCACACCGAGGCTAAGGAAGCTCAGCGTAGCGCAAGTAAGCACGCTGCTTGCAAAGCGCATCGTCGCAAGCACGATCATGGTGTGTACGATGTTGGGCAGGATGTGGACAAAGATGATGCGATAATCCGGCAAACCATATGTTTTCGCAGCCTGCACGAATTCGCTTTTTTTAAGTGAAAGCACCTCGGAACGCACCACGCGGGTCATGGTCGGAATGGAGAAAATCGCAACGCTGAATACCACGTTGATCAGCGAATCGCCCAGCGTTGCAACGATCACGATTGCAAACAGGATGCCGGGGATGGCGATCTGAATGTCAATCAGGCGCATGATGATGGCTTCCGCCTTTTTGAAATACCCCGCAAGCATGCCGAGCGTTCCGCCGATGACGATGGAAAGGACCACCGCGGCAAAGCCGATCACGATGGAGTTCTGCCCTCCGTAAAGAACGCGCGAAAACACGTCGCGGCCGTATTCGTCCGTGCCAAAAATGTGGGCTGCGGACGGACCCTGCAGGCGGTTTGCAAGCTCCTGATCGTCAAATCCGTAAGGCGCCAGCACTTTGCAGAACGTGCAGGCAAAGATGATTACGAGCAACAGCGCGATGCACACCATGGCCGTTGGGTTCTTGATGATTTTTTTCAAAGCTTTGGATTGCATTGTTTCGCCTCCCTTATTCGAGCGAGACGCGCGGATCCAGCACGCCGTAAAGCAGGTCTACCACCAGGTTGATCAGCATGAACATCATGGAAAGGATCAACACAGAGCCCTGTACCGCCGGAAAATCGTTTTGTGAAATCGCGTCCATCGCATATTTTCCGATGCCGGGCCATGCAAAGATCGTTTCCGTAACAACGGCGCCGCCAAGCAGGTAGCCGAAGTCAAGGCCAATCATCGTAAGGATCGGAAGGCTCGCGTTGCGCAGGATGTGCTTGAACAGGATCATTTTGCGCCGGAGGCCCTTCGCCTTGAGCGTCATCACGAACTCCTCGTTCAGGACGGCCACAACGGACGAGCGGGTAAGGCGCGCGATGCTTGCCGTACCCGAGATGCCGAGCGTGAGCGCGGGCAAAATGATGTACTTGAAGCCCTCGGCCGTAAACGGCGAGCCTTCCCTGCCGGATGCCGGCAACAGATGCCATTGGGAAACGAGCAGCAGCATCAGCAGCAGTGCCAGCAGAAACGACGGCATGGAAATGCCGGTAATGGAGAGCGACATCAGCGTTTTATCCAACCACCTGTCCCGGTTTACGGCGGCAATGATACCGATGATGATACCGAAAACGGACGAGATCAGCATGCCGGCAACTGCCAGCTCCGCCGTATTCCGAAAGCGGAAAAAGATTTCGTCCGATATGTTCTTATTTGTGATGATGGACTTTCCAAGATCAAGGTGCAAAAGGCCCTTTACGTAATTGAAGTACTGTACGATAAGCGGCTTGTCCATACCCATTTTGGCACGGAGCGCCTCTATATCTTCCTCTTTTGCATCGAGGCCCGCCATCATCTGTACCGGGTCGCCCGGTGCCATGTGCACAAGGCTGAAAATCACGATCGTTACGCCGATAATAACGAGGATGGAGGTCAGCAGCCTTTTAATAATAAAGTTAAGCATATGATACCTACCTTGAATATTGCTTTGGCTGCGCCCGCGAGGCACATTGAGCGTGTCTGCGCAGGCGCAGCCGTAGCCTTTGAGCTAAGGATCAGAAGAATTTCCGCCGCACTTCGCGGCGCAGATCATTTTGCAACCCGCACATCCTGTAAATCAAAGATTGCGGCGCTGTGGGTGAACCCTTCAACCTTGGCGCTTACGCCCACCTGCGCATAACGGGAATAGAAAGGCAGGCTGACGTAATCTTCCTTGATGATCTTCTGGATCTCAATGTAGAATTCCTTGCGCTCCTCCTGATCGCCCGTGCTGTTTGCGGCAAGCACCAGCTCGTCGACCCGCGGGTTATCATAACCGAACTTGTTGTATCCTGCCCAGGTCGGGAAGGAGAAGTCGATGAGCAGCGCGGGTTCGGGGGAATCCTGGGAGATATTGAGCACATAGGCCTGGAAGTCCGCGCCATGCAGGCGCTCGTTATAAGCAGCGTTCTCCAACACAGCCATGGAAACGTCGATCCCGACCTGGCGGAGGTAGTTCTGCGCAGCCTCCAGCATCACGTTGTCGGACTCGCGCTTGGTGCAGCCGATCTCAAGCTTGAGCGTCTGGCCGTCCTTGTCCACAAGGCCGTCGCCGTCGGTATCCGTCCAGCCGGAATCGGCGAGGCACTGCTTTGCATACTCGGGGTCATAGTTGTACTTGAGCGTATCCGGCGTATAGGCCCAGTTGTGGTTGGGCAGGTAGCTGTCCGCCAGCAAGCCAAAGTCGGTCAGCATCGTCTGGTAAATGGTTTCATAGTCAATCGCATGCGCGATAGCTTTGCGGACGTTGATGTCGTTGCAGGGATCCATGGCAACGTTCAGGAAGATCCAGCATACGCCGAAGTCCTTTGCGCGTTCAAGAACGATGTCCTCGTTGTTTTCAAACGCCGCCATTTCCGTGCTCGGGATGTTGAACAGAAAGTCGATGTTGCCTTGCTCCAGCTCGATCAGCGCAGTCATGGGATCCGGGATCAGCCTGAATTCGATATATTTGGTAGCCGGTTCGCCAAGGTAGAAATCCGGATTCGCTTCCATGCGGACCTTTTCGCCGGGGATCCATTCAACCAATTTGTAGGGGCCGGTGCCTACCACGTGGTCAGAATAGCTTTCGCCATATTCTTCAAGCGCTTTGGGCTGCGCCAGCAGGCCGGGGTTGATAAGAAGGCATTTGGTAATGAATGCAGCAACGGGGGTATTAAGTTTGAACACAACGGTGTAATCGTCCGGCGCTTCCACAGAATCAACGCATGCCAAGTCGCCTGCGCGCAGTGCAGCCACATCAGGGTTGATGATCCTGTCGAAGTTGTACTTCACGTCCGCAGCCACAAGCGGCGTGCCGTCGTGCCATTTCACATCTTTGCGGAGATGGAACGTCCACACGGTTGCATCCTCATTGGCTTCCCAGCTTTCCGCAACGCGCGGGATGATGTTGCCGTCATGATCCATATAGCAAAGGTGGTCCATCATGAAGCATGCAACACGGCTGGTGGTCGTGCCGGCAAGGTAAGCGGGATCAAAATTTGTGACCTCGCTGTTCATGTCGATGACGATGGTGTCGTCATACTCTTTGCCAGAATCCCCGGCATTCTCTGCGCCGGATTGCGTTCCAGGGTCGTCAGTTGGAGTTGCGGTTGTGTTGGGAGCTTCGCTCGGCTCGCCACATGCAGCAAAGCACATCGCCAACGCGAGAACCAGCGCGATCATCGAGAGTAGTCTCTTGGCTTTCATTTCGTCGTCCTCCATCATTCAAAATGGTATTTGTATATTGCATGCCGTTTTGCAGCATATATACCAAATTATATATTATATATTATTGTGGGATGCACTTACTTTGTAAGCTTCTCCCTTCTCTATTTTTACCCATCATCAAATTAGTTAAAATATTGTAAATCTAAATTAATATTATTTTTTAAAGAATACCCGAGTTATAATAAATTGTCAACTGCTAATTTATTTGTTATCCATTCAAATCGCTTATTATTGCATATGTATCCACCCGCAGGCAGTTATACCTGCGGGTGGATTGGCTAAGTATCGCTACTTTATGTAGGCTTTTTTTGCATCGGGCCATGCATAGGTTTTTATTTTGCTGGTCGTCAGGCCTAGTGCGGCCAGTGCTTCCGCCATTTTTACAGCACATTTTACGCCATCAAGCACCGGTGCTCCGATCGCCGCGGAAAGAAACCCTGCGTATCCCGCAAGCATTCCACCTGCAAGAATAATTACTTCCGCCCCATCCTGTTCAATTGCTTCGCGGGCCGTTTTCACCAGCATTGCCTTGGCATCCTCCGTGCTTTCAAGGAAGCTGGAAACGCGATACGGCGGGAGCTTCACGACCGCAAGCCTATCCGATGCGCCCGCGCGCCTCACCTCATCCTCAAAGGTTCGCTCTAATCGGGGCAAGGTGTTGATGACTGCGAATTTGTACCCTAAAAAGGAAGCGAAATGCAGTGCCGACTCTGCGATGCCCACAACCGGCTTATCAGTGAGCTCGCGCAGGGCATCAAGCGCAGGATCGGCAAACGATGCCACAACGTATGCATCATATCCAGCCGTCATACGCATATCGGCTTGAACCATCTGAACCAGCTCGTGGCTTACAATCACACCGTCATATGCGCAGTCGGCATATTCCGGGCCTCTGCGCAGGCCTTCGCATACGATCTCCGTTCCAAATGCAGCCGCTTGTTCGGCTGAGCTGCGAATCATCTCCGTCATACGCCGCGAAGTGTTTGGGTTTATAATATGTAATTTCATACGTTACCTCCTAAAATTTTTTAGCCTATGATAAATATTATATACACAGTTATAAGCCCGGTCAATTTCAATAATATTGAACACGCCTTCTCCATACCTCAAATTATAAATTTCAACTCTATGGATGTTTGAGATGTTGCATCCCGTCTTCTCACTGTGTTATACTATAAACGAGCATAAATAAAACGTGGTTAGAGTTGAGGACGGCATGACAAAAAAAAGTGATATTACCCAAAATAAAATTATATCCAGCGCGGAAATCCTCTTTTATTCCCAAGGAATCCGGCAGACGACACAGCAGGAATTGGCCAATCTCGCAGGGGTTAACCGGGGGTTAATCCATCATTATTTCGGCACCAAGCAGGCGATTGCGCTTTTAATTTCCCGCCGGTTTACCAATGCTTTTTATGCTGCAGTAAATGAGCTGTATTTCAAGGATGAGCCGGATGTAATTTTTAAGAGTATTACACAGGGACGGATTTTGTTCAACACCCTTTTCAGCAATAGGAATTTTGAGCGTTTCTTTATGGAAGAAGTGCACGGCAGAATCATGGTGGAAAATGTGGAAGAATCCCCTGTTTATCGGGATTTGTGCAAAGAATGCGCCTACCTTGGCTTGAATTACTCCGAGGAAGAGATGCGCCTTTACAGCATAGCGATCACCAGCGTTGAACATAAGCTGTTCGGAGCGAAGATCAATAATGCTTCTACCATTTCTACGGAAGGCATCATCAATATTTACAACCGGATCCATCTTGGCATCTTGGGCTTTGATAAGGCCGCGCAAGAAGCATTGATCGAACGGGCAATTGCATTCAGCAAAAAAATCGTCTTTGTAAACAATGGCAATTTCGATGTCCGGCCAGAATATTTCATTTTTACCCCGTAAATGAGCAGGCATACGGATGTTTAAGTTTCCGGCAGCGGTGTTTCGCAGGCTTTCTGCAAAACACCGCTGTTTGCGTTCCGTATTTTGAAATTCAGGTTTTTTTCAAAATATCCCCCCATTCAGCTGGCCCGCTGCACGCATAGACACCGAAGAAACCGCAAGCACGCGGTTTAAGGGGGTGTCTGAAAAAGGCATCCGGTATCGTGGAAGGCATTTTGTCCAAACTTCTGTAATCGTGTACTTTTATGTGTACTTTGGAGACACAAAAAACGCCTGAATATTCAATAATTCAGGCGTTTTTTGATTTGGTGGAGCCGAGGAGAGTCGAACTCCTGTCCGAAGACCCGTCCACAAGACTTTCTACGAGCGTAGCCGATGCTTTAGCGTTCCCTCCATCCGGCCCCCAGCGGCAGGGTCAGGATTTTAGTAGCTTCATAAGATCCCACCTGCGGCAAAGCTTATGCAGGCTGGTTCCCCACATTGATGACGCCCGTGATCCCGGTCGTGGGCAACCGGGGACGGACGGTCACTGCTTAAGCAGCGACGGGTACGAAATTAGATTCGTCAGTTGTTTTTTAATTTCCCGCTTTTAACGAAGCGCGGGGCTTCGGCTCGCTTATCCGGCTTCAGCGATCCCCGTCGAAACCATTTACGGCCCCATACAGGATGCCGCCGTACCCTGCGGCATCCTATGGCTGCGCGTTTGCTGCGCTATGTTTATATTATATCACAAACAACACAAAATGCTCAATCCACATTCTTCATCCGGCGTTCGATGTCGCGCTTGGCATCGCGCTCCGCAAGATCATGGCGTTTGTCATAAAGCTTTTTTCCCTTGGCAACGGCAAGTTCCAGTTTCACAAGGCCGTCCCTCAGGTAAAGCCTGAGCGGAATCAAGCTGTACCCCTCTGCCTGTGCAAGGGACTGAAGTTTACGGATCTCCTGTTTATGCAGCAATAGTTTTCTTTGGCGGAACGGATCTGCGTTGAAAATATTCCCTTGCTCATAGGGGCTTACATGCATGCCAATGAGAAACGCCTCACCATTTTTTACCTGTGCATAGGAATCCTTCAGGTTCACCTTGCCTGCACGAATGCTTTTCACTTCGGTGCCAACAAGCGCCAAACCGCATTCGTATGTGTCCTCAATGAAATACTCGTGCCTCGCTTTGCGGTTTTCCGCAATTTGCCGCACGCCCTTCTTGACCGGCAATGCCTTCCCCCCTTCCATAATGTGTTCTATATTATACTATTTCTCTGGATCCTTTGCAACTTTCCCCGTGTTCTTTGCACGCCGGCGCCGTTTTGAAGGCTGTTTGCCCTCCGCTGGTTTCGGCTTCTCTTCCGCCGTCTTAGGCTTTCCGGGCATCCCCTTCGGTTTTTCCTCCCCGTTCTTTGGTTTGGGTGCGCCGCCATTTGCACTCGGGACCAATTCAAAGTCCACGTTGCTGTTTTCCAAATCCACCCCTGCTACACGCACGCATACAAGGTCGCCGAGCCGGAACACGCGCTTTGAATTCCTGCCCACCATGCGATAATTCTTCGCATCGCAAACATAAAAATCCCCTGCGATAGAGGTCACGCGCACCATTCCCTCAACCGTGTTGCCCAGCTGCACAAAAAAACCATACTGCGCAACCCCCGAAATAATCCCCGTTTCGACCGTGCCGATGCGCGATTGCATGTATTCGCACTTCTTTAAATCATCCGCCGCGCGTTCAGCCTCCATGGCTGCGATCTCCCGCTCCGAGCAATGGCGGGCGATCTCTTCCAGCGTCTCTTCATAGCGTGCAATCCGTTCTTTTGTCATCTCTCCGCGCAGCAGCTCGCGCAGCATCCGATGTACCATCAGATCCGGATAGCGGCGGATTGGGGAGGTAAAGTGACAATAGCATGGTGCAGCAAGCCCAAAGTGCCCCAGACATTCCGGCGCGTACCGTGCCTTGCGCATGGAGCGCAGCACCACGCGGCTTATAACGTTTTCTTCTTTTGTTCCTTTTGCTTTTTGCAGGATCTTCTGAAACGTCTGAGGTTTCACATTGCCAATGTTCTTAATGCCATAACCAAGCGTGTTAAGAAATGTATTGAGATCCGCAAGCTTTGTTTTGTCCGGCGTTTCGTGCACGCGGTAAACGAGCGGCATCCCCAGTTCAAACACGTGCTGTGCAACGGTTTCATTTGCAATCAGCATAAACTCTTCAATCATGCGGTTGGAAACACCGCGTGATGCAATGGAAATATCCGTTGGTTTGCCCGCAGGATTGAGCGTGATTGCCGCTTCGTCCAAATCAAAGTCGATGCTGCCCCGCTTCACCCGCTGCGCATTCAAAAGTTCCATTACTATGCGCATTTCCTCCAACATCGGAACAACATCCGCATATTTTTGGCACAGTGCAGTATTGCCGTCAAAAATCGCATTTACGTCGCCATATGTCATGCGATGTGCCGTCTTGATCACGGTTTCCGAAAAGCGGTGTGCCGTTACCTTGCCGTTTTTCCCGATCTCCATAAAGCAGGAGATCGTAAGCTTTTCCGTGCCTTCGTTAAGCGAGCAGACTCCGTTGCTCACATCCGGCGGAAACATGGGAAGAACCCGGTCCGGGAAATACACGCTCGTGCCGCGCTTGTAAGCATCCGCATCAAGCGCTGTTCCTGGCTGCACATAATGGCTCACATCCGCAATATGCACGCCAAGCAGCCACCCATCCTTGAGCTTTATAAGGGATACAGCATCGTCAAGGTCCTTCGCATCCGCACCATCGATGGTGATAATTGGCAGGTTCCGCAGATCCTCACGCCGCGCAACCGTATCCGCATCGACCGGTTTGTTCAGGCTGCGTGCCTAGCGGATTGATGCTTTTGTAAACGTTTCGGGCAAATCCAGCCGGCGAATCACAGAAAGGATGTCCGTCCCCGCCTCATCCTTCCCGCCAAGCACCTCGGTAATTTCTCCCATCAGCGGGCGGCGGCCATCCGGATACTGCGTAATCTTTGTGACAACCTTATCGCCATGCTTCGCGCCTCCTGTTGCCGCCTCATATACCAGCACATCCATATAGAGCCGCGTATCGTCTGGGATCACGTACCCGCCGGGCGCACCGTGGCTTTGTTCAAATGTGCCTACAACAGCGCTCTGCGCACGCACAGCGATCAGCATAACCTCCGCTTCCGCGCTGCCGTTGCGGCTGACCGTCTCCGTTGGCCTTACCCAGACCTTGTCGCCATGCATTGCGCCATGCATCGCATCTGCGGGCACAAACATATCGGGGCTGCCATCCTCCGGAATAAAAAAGCCATATCCACGGGCATTGCCCTGCATGCGCCCATAGATGAGCCCTGTCTGTTCCGGCAGCGCCAATTTGCGTTTACGCGTCAGAATCAGCCTGCTTTCAGAAAGCAGGCGTTCCACAGCCATCGCGGCTGCGTCGCGCTCCTCCGCCTCAAATTCTTCTAAAAGCGTTTCCGGCGCAAGCGGTTTTCCTTCGCGGCGGAGCGCTTCGATCACTCTGTTTTCCATTTCGTTTTCCTTCGTTTCCTTTCACCTTCTTTTTTTCAGTATCAGAGGGTTCCCGCTTTCGCGCGTTTCAACGCAAAAAAGTGTGCCGGCAAAATGCAGGCACACCCAAGAAATCGTGAGGTAACTCAGCCGATGATCATCATCGCAATCGCCAACACGCCGATAACAGCGCCCAATACGATGGTGATCTTCTGAAGCTTAGCTTCCCTGCTGGCCCTGCGGCCGCGCGCGGTGAACGAAGCGGTATCGCCGCCGAAGGCGCCGCCAAGGCCCGCGCTCTTGGTCTGCTGCATCAAAACCACGGCGATTAACGCCACGGAAGCAAGAATGAGGACTATGTTAACGATTATTCCTAACGTTTCCATAATATATACAACCTCCTAATTGACTGCAAGGGGCATTATACCATGCGGATGCCGAAAGCGCAAGCATTTTCACCGCATCCGCATGGTTTTGCACGCATTTTGACTTTTTCGGCAAACTGAACTCACGGTTCAAGGAGACTTCTGCCCGACATCTCCTCCGGGACAGGCAATCCCATCAGCGCAAGCAGCGTGGGCGCGAGATCGCACAGCCTTCCGCCCGTGCGGAGCTTTGCCTCTTTCCGCATATCATCCACAAGAATAAGCGGCACAGGGTTCGTAGTATGCGCGGTAAAGGGCTCTCCATCCGGCCCAACCATCTGCTCGCAGTTACCGTGGTCCGCCGTGATGATGGCACGCCCCTCTGCTTTAAGGATTGCAGAGACCACCTCGGCCGCGCATTCGTCCACCGCGTGCACCGCCTTCACGGCAGCCTCCATCACGCCCGTATGGCCAACCATATCCGGATTTGCGAAATTCAGGATCATCACATCATACTTGCCGCTTTCGATGCGCTTTACGGCCTCCGCCGTTACCTCGTATGCGCTCATTTCAGGCTTGAGGTCATAGGTCGCAACCTTGGGGGACGGGATCAGCGCGCGGTCTTCGCCCGGATTGGGCTCTTCCACCCCGCCGTTAAAAAAGAACGTTACATGCGCATATTTCTCCGTTTCCGCAATGCGCAGCTGCGTTTTATTCATCGAAGAAATATATGCGCCGAAGGTGTTGGAAAGGTGCTCCGGCTTGAACGCCACATGCACACGCGTGCCAAAGGTCTTATCGTATTGCGTCATGCAAACATAGTGCAGCGGGAAGAACCCTTTTTTGCGGTCAAAGCCATCGAACTCCGGCAGGATAAACGCACGGGTAATCTCCCTTGCCCGGTCCGGCCGGAAATTGAAGAAGATCACGCTGTCATTCGCCCGAACCGTGCCAACCGGCGCGCCGTTTTCTGTAATGACCACAGGAATGATAAATTCATCCGTCACACCTGCATCGTAGGAAGCTTGCATTGCCGCCTCGGGATCCTCCGCTTGAATGCCTTCGCCATAAACGAGCGCCGCATATGCTTTTTCCACGCGTTCAAAGCGGTTGTCCCGGTCCATTGCGTAATAACGCCCCATCACGGTCGCAATTTTACCGCAGCCAAGCGCTTTCAACTCGTTTTTCAGCGCATGGATATATCCCTTGCCGCTTTCAGGCGGCACATCGCGCCCATCCATGAAGCAGTGGATGAATACGTTTTTCAGGCCGTTTTCGCGCGCGAGTTTTACCAACGCATAAAGATGCGTTAAGTGGCTGTGTACGCCTCCATCGCTGCAAAGGCCATAAAGATGCAGGGCGCTATTATGCTTTTTGCAGTTTTCCACCGCGCCAAGGAAAGCTTCGTTGGAGAAAAAATCTCCATCTTCAATGGACTTTGTAATGCGCGTCAGTTCCTGATAAACCACCCGCCCTGCGCCGATGTTCAGGTGGCCAACCTCGGAATTGCCCATCTGGCCGGCAGGAAGGCCGACCGCGTTTCCGGATGCTTCAATCTGCGTATGCGGGTATGCATTCCAAAGCTCCCGGATATGCTTTACACCGTCCGCACGGATCGCGTTTCCATCGACGTTCTCCCGGCAGCCAAAGCCGTCGAGAATAATTAATGCAGTAATCTGTTTCATTTCGCCCCTCGGTAGTTCACAACCCCAGCGAAATCCTCCGCCTTCAAGCTTGCACCGCCGATCAGGCCGCCGTCTATCTCCGGCATGGCCATCAGTTCGGATGCGTTCTTCGGGTTCATGCTGCCGCCATACTGGATACGCACAGCTTCCGCCGTTCCGGGGCAATAGAGCCGTTCCACCGTTTTGCGGATGCAGGCGATCGTTTCATTGGCCTGTTCCTTCGTTGCGGTTTTCCCGGTGCCGATTGCCCAGATGGGTTCGTAGGCGATTACAAGCCGTTTTACATCCCCCGCCGCGATGCCGGATAGTGCAGCCTCCGTTTGGCCGGAAACGACCTGTTCCGTCTCGCCCGCTTCGCGCTGGGCAAGGGATTCGCCCACGCAGATGATGGGCGTAATGCCGGCTGTAATGGCAGCCTTTGCGCGCCCGTTCACGGTTTCATCCGTTTCTCCAAAGTACTGCCTGCGTTCGCTGTGTCCGACGATTGCATACGCAACGCCTATACACTTGAGCATCGCCGCACTGATCTCGCCCGTGTATGCACCTTTTTCCGCCCAGTGAATATTCTGCGCGCCGACAAAGAGATTCGTACCCTTTGTCAGTTCCACCGCAACAGGGAGATCAACAAACGGCGGGCAAATGACAACATCGCACGCCGCATCCGCCACAAGGGGAATCAATGCCGCAATCAATTCTTTTGCCTCTGCGGGCGTCATGTTCATTTTCCAGTTTCCTGCAATGATGGGTTTGCGTTCCATACTTCTTTTTTCTCCTTTTATCCGAAAGCTTATTTGTCGTTCAGTGCGGCTACGCCGGGAAGAATCTTGCCCTCCAGGAATTCAAGGCTTGCTCCGCCGCCCGTGGAAATATGCGTCATCCTGTCCGCAAAGCCAAGTTTTTTTACCGCAGAAGCAGAATCACCGCCGCCGATGATCGTCGTGCCTCCGCATTCTGCACAGGCCTCCGCCACAGCGGCCGTGCCTTTTGCAAACGCAGGGAATTCAAACACGCCCATCGGGCCGTTCCAAATAACGGTTTTCGCCTTTTTGATTTCTTCCGCAAAGAGGCGGCATGTTTCCTCGCCGATGTCAAGCCCCTGCCAGCCCGCCGGGATTGCGTTCGACTTTACGGTTTTGTGCTGCGCGTCCGCAGAGAAGTTGTCCGCCACAACGGTATCCACCGGCAGCAGCAGCTTTACGCCCCGCTCTTTTGCTTCCGCCATCAGCTCGCCTGCAAGCCCGATGCTGTCCGCATCGAGCAGAGAATCACCGATTTCATATCCCACTGCTTTAAAAAACGTGTATGCCATGCCCCCGCCGATAATAAGCGTATCGCACTTCTGCAGCAGATTCTTGATGACGCCGATTTTATCCGCCACCTTTGCACCGCCGAGAATCGCAACGAACGGACGTTCCGGCTTTTCCAGCGCCTCACCCATGACGGAAAGCTCTTTGCCAATCAGGAAGCCGGCAACGGCGGGAAGGTAGGCCGCAACGCCCGCTGTGGAGGCATGCGCACGGTGCACGGTGCCGAATGCGTCTGAAACATAGAGCTCCGCAAGAGAAGCAAGCTCCTTTGCAAATGCGGGGTCGTTCTTTTCCTCTTCTTTGTGGAACCGCAGGTTTTCCAGAAGCAGAATCTCACCATCGTTAAGCGCCATAGCCTTTCTTTTAGCCTCCGGACCGATACAGTCCTCCACAAAGCCGATCTTTACGTTCGGAAGGAGCTGCGCCAAACGCACCGCTACGGGCTTCAAGGAAAACTCCGGCTTGGGTTCACCCTTCGGGCGGCCAAGGTGAGAACAGAGAATCACGCGCGCCCCGTGTTCAAGCAGGTAGTTTACCGTGGGCAGAGACGCTGTGATTCGCTTGTCATCCGTTACCTCGCCCGCATCGTTAAGCGGCACATTGTAGTCCACGCGAACCAATACGCGCTTGCCTTTCACGTCAACATCCATAACGGTCTTTTTCGCCATTTTGACCTATCCTCCCAAAAAACAATAATATGCCTATTTTTACCGATACTATTTTAACACATACAGCCAAGATTGCCAATTTGTGAATTTCTATATCTCCCCTGCCCGTCATTATAGACGGTTTGACATGCCTGTGATATAATGCGCATATGAAACGCCTACTCGCATTTTTTATTATATCGGCACTGCTTTTTGCCCTCTCTGCCTGCGGATCGGATGCGCCATCCGCTCCGCTCGTGGATGTTGGTGCTTCCCCTGCGCTTTCCGGAGCGGACAGCATAGGTTCAGATGCCGCTGCATTCAACGCTGAGAACGGAAAAACTCCGGCCGCGCGTGTGGATGATACGGCTGCGGCCATATATAACGGCACGGAAGGCATCACGCTTTATGGCGCAGCAGCCTACACCAACACGGGCGATTGCCCCATCATCATCGAATCTGCCGATTTCACCTTTACTGCCGGTGGTGAAACCTTTGAGCACAGCTTTGTGCCGCCGCTTGCTGAATATGCCGTGCTGATGCCTGGTGAAACCTCTTTTTTGACAGCTTGGGCGCCTCAGGCTCCGGAAACCGCGCTTTCCGCCGGAATGGAGGTTTCTCTTTCCGTTTCGCTTACCCCGCGCCGCGCAGAGGCCGCACGCACTTTGCTCCTTGTGGATCGTCTCTACCTTGCGGATAATTACCCCAACTTCACCACGCTTTCCGGCCGAATCACTTGCGCAGGCGCGTTGGGCTGTGAAATGAACGTCATCCATATCGGTTTCTATGATGCCGAAGGAACGTTCCTCGGGGCGTGGTATTTTACAAAGAATACACTCCTTGAAGGGGATGAATCCAAAAACTTTGTGGTGCAAATGTACGGCCTGCCGCTTGATTCGTTGGCCGAACGTGCGGACTCGCTCAGCGCCATCGGATTTGGTTTTACGCTGTGATTTTCCCACCGCCGTATGGTACGAACACGAAAGGGTGATGCGTCTTCTGATGCATCACCCTTTTTTCGCCGGGAAGTGCCCGCGACCCACCCTCACGGCAGGACCGGCGCTGCGGTAAAAACGATAAACGTAATTTTTGCAGATGTTACGATGCCGGGATCACATTGCTTCGGGGATTCGAACCCCGCGCGCCCCGCACGCTGCCATCTGTGCCGCTTCCTTCTCAAGCGGCTGAGATCGCGCCCGCTTCCTTCCGTTACACGCTTTCCGGCCGAATTTTGTTTTAAAAAGATTCCAGAAGTTCCGTGGTCCAGTTTTTCTCCTGAATAACGGCGTCAAGCTCGCGCAGTTCCTTGGATAGCACATCGATTTGCTTCTGCATTGCCGCCACATCCACCGTGCTTTTGATGCGGATTTCACCGATTGTGCGCCGCGTTACAAGCGCGCTCGCATTGTCGCAAAACGTGCGCAGCACGCCGATTTTTCCAGCGAGGCAATCCCGGCGCGCAAGAAGCGCGGTCAGGCTTTCCCCTTGGACATACGTTGCGCTGTTGGTAAGGTTGATGCGTGCAATGAGCGATTCAAGCGCGGCATAAGCCGCATCAAGCGCTTCCAAAAGGGCTGCCGGCTCCTCCGCCGGGCGCTCCCCTTCCTGCACCTGAGCATTGTTCATCAGCCGGCTTTCCAACTGACGTACCCTGGTTTGCAGCTCCGCCCGCTCGGTCAGCGCATTTGCCAGTTTCATATCCGTTCCTCCATCTCTCATGTTTCTTGTTTGTATTATAGCACCGTTCCGTGCGGTGCGCCATTGTGTGCGGCAGACTTTCCCTCGCTCCCGGTTTCTTCCGGCCCGCCCGTTTCCTGTTTTTTTCCGTGTTCCTTTAAGCAGCCGGGCAGGGAACCGGAAAGGATAATTGCCTTTTTTGCGCACCATGGCCCAACGAGCTCATATAATACGGAGGATGAAAGAATGATTGCAAGCAGAATATCTCCCATTTCTTCCGGCAGAATCCGCTTCGCAAGAAATGCAAGGCCGATGGCTACGCCTGCCTGCGGGATCAATGCCAGCCCCAAATAGCGTTTCACCACTTGGTTTTGCCTCGTAACGGCAGCGCCATAGTATGCTCCAAAGTATTTTCCCACAATGCGCACGATCACGTAAACCGCTCCAACAGCTCCCGCTGTGCCAAGCGCGGGAAGCGAAAGGCTCATGCCCGAAACCACGAAAAACATGGATGTAATGGGCGGAGCAAAATCGTTTATTTGTTCAAACAATCCCTCATCCTTTGTGACGTTCACATAGACTGCCCCAAACACCATGCAAGAGAGCAGCGGAGAGACAGCAAAAGCCGCACAAACGCCGGATAACATGAGAAGCATGGCCACCGCAAGGATCAACCGGTTGTCCCGGCTGCGCTTTGGGCTGAGCAGCTTGCTTAGCAGCAAACCGCATAAGGCGCCTAACAGCAACGCACCCGCATTGTACGCGATCGGCCTTGCAAATGCCCATGCACAAAGCCCCTTCACGCCCCCAGCTGATACGGCTGCGGCAGCTGCGCTGAATACCAGGAGGCATACTGCATCGTCAAGTGCAACCACTTGCAAAAGCGTATCTATAAACTTGCCTTTCGCCCCGTATTGGCGAATGGTCATCATTGTGCTCGCGGGTGCGGTAGCCGTTGCAATTGCGCTAAGCAGCACGGTAAGCGCCCATGGCAGAGCGAACAGAAAGCGCAGCACAAGCGCAACCAAAATACCAGCTGCCAAAGCCTCAAACAGCGTCAATACGGCAACGCCTATGCCCGTATTCTTCAGAACGTCCTTTTTAAAAAAGCGTCCGACGCCAAATGCGATGAAAGCAAGCGCGATATCACTGATAAAGCCCATCCGCGCAAGCATCGGTTCCGGCACAAGGCAAAGGCAGCATGGGCCAATCAGGATACCCGCAAGAATATACCCGCTCACATCGGGGAAATGTAATTTTTTTGTGAGGCGTGTAACCAAGAAACCTGCAAACAAAATGATGGAAAGCACCAAAAGCACCCTCGTGGCTTCTCCCATCTGCGCATAAATCTGCTCAATTGCTTTGCGCATCCCATGCGCCTCCTTCCCAAACCGTTTGCCTTACCGAATTTGTTGTGGTATAGTATATGGAACATTAGACATAATGTAAAATAATAATTATATTTACCCACATAAATTATCATTATATATGTATGGAGAGTATTTGTCATGATCGATCCCAAGCTTGAAACGCTCTTACGCGTAGCTGAAGCCGGAAGCTTTACGCAGGCGGCAAAATCTCTTTCTCTGACGCAGCCGGCGGTAAGCCAGCATGTGAAGCAATTGGAAAAAGAGCTTGGCGTGCGCATTTTTAACCGCAGCGAAGGCCAGCTCCGGCTCACAGGCGAAGGGGAACTCGTTTTAGGGTGTGCCCAACGCATGCGTATGCTGTACCAAAATCTCCGGCAAAGCCTGAGGGATTATCCGTTGCGCGCGATGCGCCTTTCCGTTGGCATCACGCATACCGCGGAAAGCAACCTGATTGCGGAAGTGCTTGCGCAATATTGCAGCGAAACCCCCGGCGTGCGCCTAACAATCCTTACTGATACCATAAATAATCTTTATGAAAAGCTAAAAACCTACGAAATCGACATCGCGGTTGTAGAAGGAAAAGTGCACGATGCCTCTTTCAATTCCATTTTGATTGATACAGACTGCCTCGTGCTCGCAGTCGCTAACGAAAGCCCGCTTGCGCAGAAAAGCAGCGTCACATTGGATGAACTGAAAAAGGAAAACCTGATTCTGCGCCTGCCAAGTTCCGGGACGCGCAATCTGTTCGTTTCCCACCTTGAGAGCAACGGTATGTCCATTGATGAATTCAACATCATTCTCGAAGTTGATAACATCGCCACCATCAAGGATTTGATCCGGCGCGGTTTCGGGGTTTCCATCCTCGCAAAAAGCGCCTGCTATGACGAGGCCAGCAAGGGCAAGATCCGCCTGCTTCAGGTTGAAAACCTCGGCATGATCCGCGAAGTGAATCTGGTGTATACCCCGGATTTCGGCCATGTGTCCATGCTGCATGACATCGCGCGCATTTACGAGGAATCCCTGCGTTTGCGCCGAAGCGGTGTGCGTGGTATACTGTAATTGCGTATATTAAATTCAGGAGGGATTTATGGTCATCGCTTTGATTGGGGAAAGCTGCACCGGGAAATCCACCCTTGCGGGCATGTTAAAAGAGAAGCTGGGAGCTTTGGTGTTTTCAGGGAAAGACTATCTTCGCCTTGCAAAAGGCGAGGGGGACGCCCGGCAGGCATTTTGCACGCTCCTTGCAGCGCATATGAAGCCGGATGCGGAGCCGTTCATTTATGTCATCAGCGAGAAGGAACACCTTGCTTTCTTGCCGGCAGGCGCACTGCGAATACTCGTCACGGCAGAGCTTCCCGTCATTCAGGAACGCTTTGCCCGGCGCACGGGCGGCAAGCTTCCCCCACCGCTTGCGGCAATGCTTGAAAAAAAGCACGGTATGTTCGATGCAGAGCAGCATGATCTTCTCATCAAAAGCGGCGAGATGAGCATGGATGCTGCCTGTGCCGCAATTATTGAGCGGATCGCATGAACTCGCAGGCGCTCACGATCCGTATTCTGGAGTGTGAAGAGAGCAAGGAGCAAATCGCAACCGAGATTCTTTCCGCGCTCCCTGCCTGGTTCGGCATTCCGGAATCCACGGCAGAATATATCCGGGAAAGCAAACATATGCCGTTCTTTGTGGCATACTCGGACAGAGTGCCCATTGGGTTTCTGGCCATAAAGCGCAACACGCATTATGCTGCGGAAGTTTACGTGATGGGCGTTCTGCCCGAGCACCACCGCTGCGGCGCGGGGCGTGCACTCCTTTCGCGCTGCCATGCATGGTGCAAAGCGCAGGGCTGCGAGTTTTTGCAGGTAAAGACGCTGGATGCATCCTTCCCGGACGAGGGGTACGAAAAAACGCGCCGCTTCTATGAGGCGATGGGCTTCCGCCCGCTGGAATGCCTGCCGCTTTGGGGCGAATCCTGCCCCTGCCTTATGATGGTTCTGGCGCTTTAGGCGAATCCGCTTTCAAAAGCCAACAGGGGCGGCAGCATAATTTGCGCCGTCCCCCTGTTTCTTTTTCCTAACAGCCGCTTATTTTGCGCAGAATGTCCCCCGCTTGCACCGGCTCAATGCAGCCAATGTGGAGGCGCTGTTTTGGATGCGGTGCAGTCTGTTGCGTTTCCCCCGCCTCGTTGCGGATGCTGCAGACGGTAAATGTGCGCGAAATATCACCCGGAGAAAGGATGGAAAGCACATCGCCGTCAGCAAAACGGTTTCTCTGTTCAACACAAGCAGTCTGCGCTTGCGCATCGTAGGAAAGCACGATGGCGCTGATCTGCGCTTCAGACACATAGTCCGCACTCTGCGGGGCCTGCCCCGCCGCGCCCGGGTCTCCGAAGGCGAAGCCCGTCGTGTACGGCCGGTGGCTCGCATAGTCAAGCTCCTTTGAAAGTTCGGCCGGCAGAGGTTCATCCGGCGCGGCCGCATAGCGGTCAAGGGCCATGCGATATGCGTTTACAACCGTTGCCACATAAGCGATTGATTTCATCCGTCCTTCGATCTTCAGGCTGCACGCGCCCGTTTCGATGACAGCAGGCAGGTGCTCAATGAGGTTCATATCGCGCGCGTTCAGGATATAGGTGCCAAGCGCATCCTGCTCAATCCCAAAATACGCGCCGTTGTGCCCACGTTCCCGCAATTCATACGTCCAACGACAAGGCTGTGCGCATTCTCCCCGGTTGGAATCCCGCCCCGCGATATAGTTGCTGAGCAGGCACCGGCCGGAATAGGAAACGCACATCGCGCCATGCACAAAAATCTCCAGCTCCAACGCATCCGGCAGCGCAGCGCGCATCTCCTTTATTTCTGCAAGTGAAAGCTCCCGCGCAAGCACGATGCGGCGGATTCCCGCCTCGTGCCAGAACATAGCAGCCTCGGCATTGAGCGTATTGGCCTGCGTGCTCAGGTGCAGCGGTAATTCCGGCACGGTATCCCGTGCAACCCGGATCACGCCCGCATCGTTGACAATGAGCGCATCCGCCCCCGCAGCGCGGATCTGCCGCAGAAGCGCCGGCAGCGCCCGAAGGTCCGTATCGCGTGCAAACGCATTGCAGGCAACATAAACGCGCTTGCCGCGCGCATGCGCATAAGCGCAAGCTTCACTGAGGCCATCCGCAGTGAAGTTGTCCGCATAGTTTCTAAGGCTCATCGCCTCCGCACCGAGATAGACGGCGTCCGCACCAAAGCGCAGCGCCGTCACGAGCCGTTCCATATTGCCTGCCGGAGCAAGCAACTCCGGCAGGGCTGTTTTTCTTTCTTTTTTCATTGCGCTGTATTCCATGTATCCCTGTACCGTTCCACGTTGGCATTGTGTTCCTCAAGCGTTTTCGCATAGGCGTTTTCGCCCGTTGTCGCATCCATCAGGCAGAAATACAGGAACCCTTCGGAAACATAATCCTCGTTGGGGTAAAGCGCTGCGCGGATCGCGCGTTCGCCCGGGTTGCAGATCGGGCCGAGCGGCAGCCCATCATGCACATGCGTGTTATAAAGGGAAGGATCCCGCATCTGCTCCTCCGTATAGGTCAACGTTCCGGAAACGTTAAAAATGTACTTAAGCGGCGCGTCGGACTGCAGCTTCATCCCTTTGTTCAGGCGGTTATGGAACACGGCCGAAACCTTGGCAAAATCGCTTTCCACCTTCGCCTCCTTTTCGATCAGGGAAGCGAGGGTAATAACCTCGTCCATCGTCATGCCAAGCTCTTTTGCGCGGGCGGTGTATTCATCGTTGAACACGTTGCGGAAGCGCAGGAGCAACCGCGTAATGATGGATTTTGCGGACTCATCGGTATAGATTTCATAGGTGTCCGGGAACAAGTACCCTTCCAGCAGGTAATTGCGCGCCTGCGCCGGGTTTTGTTCAATGGCCATCAGGAATGAATAGTCAAACGCCTCCCCGGTTTTGCACAGCGCAAGGAACTCCTCCGTGTCGGGGAGCACGCCCAGCGAGACGAGCTTTTCCGCTATGCCCTCCACCGTTGTGCCTTCCGAAATCGTGAGGCGCGTGGTGGTGCGCGGCGGATTGCCCTTGCAGACGATATCGAGAATCTGTCCCACGCTCATGTTGCGCGAAAGCACATAGGTGCCTGCTTTGAGCTTGCTTGTTTTGCCTGTGAAATCCGCATAGATCTTAAATACGGTCTTGCTTGAAATCAGGCCCGGGAGCTGGTTTCCTTCCGCATCCGTCCCCCCCGCCTCATAAAGGAGCTTCGCAATACGTGAAGCGCCCGAATTTGAAGGGATTGTAACCGTGATAGGCGTAGCATCATTCGCATCCACTGGCGCAAACAGCTTCTTGAAAGCGACCTTTGCTCCCACAAAGAGCAGCGTAAGGCAAATCCCGAGGCTCAGCAGAAACACGATGAGCGGCCGCATGCGCCGCCACATGCGTTTCATGTCCGGATTGTCGCGGCGCGCTCCGCCGTTGCCGTGCTCCATAGTTATCCTTCCAACATGCCGAGGTCAATATCAATCGCCTCCGCAAGGATCTTGTAAACATCGCCCAGCATCACATTCAGGCGGTATTCAGCGAGCAGATACTCCGAAGCGTCCCGGTTGAGCTGGAGTACCTCGCCGATTTTCTGCAGGCGCTCCATGCAGACATCATCCTTCTTTCCCTGCACCATCGCGGCCTGTGCCTGCATTTGAAGCTGGTGGTATTCTTTGATGAGCGCCTTTGTCGTTTCATTTGCGAACGCCTTTTCCTGCGTTTGTTTATAGGTTTTGTATTCCTCGCTCTCCGCCAACATTTTGGAAAGCTCTCTTGCCTTGTCGTAAATCATGGATTTCCTCCTTCTGTTTTCTTTATTCGGCCCCGCCTTAATCGATCTCGATGATAATCGGGAAAATCATCGGCGTACGCTTGGTTTTATTATACAAAAAGCTTTTAAGCGACGAACGGATGTTGTTTTTGATGGAAGACCATTCCGAACGGTGCGCCGTTTGGAATTGCGCGGCGAGCTCCGTTACGAGCGCGCGTGCTTCCTTTACCAGTTCCTCGGAACTTTTCAGGTATACAAACCCGCGGGAAATGACCTCTGCCGGAGCCGCCAGCTCCCCTGTTTTCTTTTTGAGCAGGATCACCACCGTAAAAAGACCCTCCTCCGCAAGCAGCTTGCGGTCGCGCAGCACAACGTCTCCAATCTCCCCGACGCTGTTTCCGTCGATCATCACGCTTCCGGAAGGCACCGAACCGTTAAGCCGGATGTCGTTTCGCGTAAGTTCGACAACGCTCCCGATTTCGGAAACCACAATGTTATCTGCCGGAACTCCCATCTCCTCCGCAAGTTCGGCGTGTTGATAAAGGTGGCGTGCCTCGCCATGCACAGGGATGAAATATTTTGGCTTGGTGAGCGTAAACATCAGACGGAGCTCCTCACGCCGCGCGTGGCCGGAAACATGCACATCCGCCATGCGGTCGTACACAACCTTCGCCCCTTTTTGGTAGAGTTGATTGATTACGCGCGAAACGGCAATCTCGTTTCCTGGGATGGACGAGGCGGAGATAATAACCGTGTCCCCTTTCCCAATGTTCAGCCGGTGCGAGGCATTTGCCATGCGGAACAGGCCGCTCATGGGCTCGCCCTGGCTTCCTGTCGTAATGACGCAGACTTTTTCATCATCAATCCTGCGAAGTTTTTCCACCTCCACAATCTTCTCCACAGGGATGTTAAGGTACCCAAGTTCGCTTGCTACCTTTGCAATGTTCACCATGCTGCGCCCCTGGAAGCAGATCACACGCCCATGTGCAATCGCAACATCCGCAATCTGCTGGATGCGGTAAATGTTGGAGGCAAATGTAGCCACAATTACGCGGCCCTTCGCAATCTCAAAATAGTGTTCAAAGGTCTTTCCGATCTCGCGTTCAGACTGCGTATGCCCGGAAAGCTCCGCGTTTGTGGAATCGCTCATCAGCGCGAGCACCCCTTTTGCGCCGTAATGCGCGAAACGCGCCACATCGATGGGTTCTCCGTCGAGCGGCGTATAGTCCACCTTGAAGTCGCCGGTATGGATCAGCGTGCCAACCGGCGTAATGATTGCAAGCGCAACCGCTCCCGCAATGGAATGGCTGGTTTTGATGAATTCTACCGTAAAGCAGCCAAGCTGCACCTTATCCCCCGGAGCAATGCAGCGCAAGTCGGCATTGCGGACTTTTGCTTCGTCAAGCTTGTGTTCGATGAGCGCCATTGTGAGGCGCGTGCCGAACACCGGCGTTTGAAATTTTTTCAGCGCATAAGGAACTGCGCCGATGTGATCCTCATGGCCATGCGTAATGAGAATCCCCCGGAGTTTTTCCGCATTTTTTTCGAGATACGTCATGTCCGGAATCACAAGGTCAATGCCGGGCATATCTTCATCCGGAAAAATCAGGCCGCAATCCACTACTACGATATCCTTTCCGTATTCGATCACGGTCATGTTCTTGCCGATCTCACCCACGCCGCCGAGCGGGATAATTTTCAGCTTTGCTTTTGATTTAGACGCCAAATGACAGCCTCACTTTCTTAAAACCATTCGTTTTATGCAACGGAGCAGAAAGCCCCATATTTATTCAATTATAGTATACTCTTTTTTTCCATTTCTAACAAGCGCCGGAATTTGTGAACAATCGTCGTCATGCGGATATATTCCCGCGCGGGATGTTGCCCAAAGTGTCAAGTTGTTGTATAATTTCATAGAGGTATGAACGCAATGGAAAAGCACCCCCACCCCACCGGCATGCGCGCCGGGAAGGGGCCGCAAAGCCGCGCAAAGCACGCGCATCAGCGTCTGAAGCGGCTCGTGAATATCACAAAACTCGTTTTTTTCGGCCTGCTGTTGATTTCGGCAGTCCTGTTTGTGTTGCATCTTTTTGTGGAAAAGCCCAATGAAGCTCAGATTGCTGCGCTCAGAACCGAAGGCGTCTTTTTGGAAGGCATCACCATCAATGGCGTGAACGTTTCAGGCATGACGCGTAAAGAAGCGCAATCGGCCGTGCAGGCAGAACTTGATGCCGCGCTTTCTTCCGTAAATATCACCGTACGCCATGGCACGGCGCTGTGGGTTCTGACCGCTGCCGACATGGCGCCTGTTACCACGCTTTCCGAAGTGCTTGATGAGGCGATTCTGCTTGGCAAAACCGGCACATTGCTGCAAAACAACGCGCTTGCGGACGAGGTGCGGGAAACCGGCCGGAGCTTTTCTGCCGTGCTTGTGCCGGATCATGAAACGTTGATGGCACGCCTTTGTGCAATTGGCGCTGCAGTGGACACCGCGCCTGTGGAGCCTTCCGCAATTCCGGTTACAGCAGCCGCTTCCCCGGCCTTCACTTATGCCGAAGGGGCGGACGGCTACATGCTTAACCAGGAGGCACTGTTTGAAGAAATTCTTGCGCTGATGGCCCAGGGGCAATATTCCGCCACGCTTACGCCAGATTTGGAATATGTCCCCCCCACCCGCACGGTGGAAGAATTGAAACTTGTTACGCAATTCCGCTCCGAATTTCAAACAAGCTTTGGCGGCAGCCGTGCCGCGCGCAACGAAAAGCGCGTTGGAAACATTCAAAAGGCCGCCACGCTTCTCAATGGTGCAAAGGTTGAGCCCGGCGAAGAATTCAATTTTAATGCATTCATCGGCCCGCGCACGGAGGAAGGCGGTTGGCCGCTCGCACCCGGCATCGTAAGCGGTGAACGCTATGAGGATCAGGCCGGCGGCGGCATCTGCCAGGTCAGCACTACCTTGTATAACGCATTGCTGCGCGCGGGAGCCTCCATGCAGCGCGGTTCCACATTGGAGGAAATCCTCGCGCAGGATATCGAAGGAATCTCCATCACCGAACGGCGGCACCATTCCTGGCCTTCCAGCTATGTGGACAAGGGGCTTGATTCAACCGTCACAGGCACGGTTGAAAGCGGCAAGAGCCTCAATTTTGTGAACAACACAGGTGCGCCCCTATACATTTTCGCCTATTGCGATCAGGAAGAATATACCATGACTGTTCACATTTACGGCGAACCGCTGCCTGAAGGGGTAACTTATGAGGTGCGCGGTGTGGTGGATGAGGAGCTTTCGCCCGGCGAGCCCATCGTCACAGAAGAACCAACCTGGCCTACCGGGTATGAAGAGATTACCGTTACTGCACGCAGCGGATATAAGGTCACCGCTTACCGTGACCTTTACCGGAACGGCGTTTTGGAATCCACGGAAACCCTGTATTCTGAAACCTACAACGCGGTCACCCAGAAAAAAACTGTCGGCACCGGCGACCCTAGCCTGCCCAAGCCCGCTTCGTCGGGCTCCTGAACCGATTTAGCTTTCCTTTTGGGTCTGAAAACCCAATTAATACATCAGGAGGTTTTCCATGAAGTTCTCCAGCAAAGTGCAGAAATGCAATCTTTCGCCCATCCGCAAATTCTATCCTTATCAGGTAGAGGCAAAGAAGCGTGGCACAAAGATTTATCATCTCAACATTGGCCAGCCCGATATTGAAACGCCGCAAGCGTATTTTGATGCGATCAAGCACTTCGAGCAGCCGGTTCTTGAATACGCTCCCTCCCCCGGTATTCCGGAGATGATTGAAGCGGTCAAGAAATATTACGCCAACCTGAACATCCATCTGGAGACAAGCGATGTAATCATCACCACCGGCGGCAGCGAGGCGCTTTCCATGGTGCTTAACTGCATTCTGGACGATGGCGATGAGATCATCATCCCGGAACCCTTCTATCCCAACTACAACACCTTCGTGCGCGCTACGGGCGCTACCATCCGCCCGCTGACCACGAGGCCGGAGGAAGGGTATAACTTTGCCAACCGTGAAAAGATCGAAGCGCTCATCAACGAAAACACCCGCGCGATCATGTTCACCAACCCCGGCAACCCGACGGGTATCGTCCTTAAGCCGGAAGAGATGCGCCTGATGGCGGACATTGCAAAGGAACATGGATTGTTCCTCATCGGCGACGAAGTGTATCGTGAGTTTGTCTATGGCGGCGAGCCGCTGCAAACAATCCTTGAGTTCGACGATATTGCGGAGAACGCCATCGTGATTGACTCCGTTTCCAAGCGTTTCAGCGCCTGCGGCGCGCGCATTGGTACGCTCATCACCCGCAACAAGGAGCTCCAGCAGCAGGTCATGAAGTACTGTCAGGCAAGGCTTTCTGTTGCCACGCTTGACCAGATCGCTTCCGCAGCGCTCTACACCGTTGACCCTTCCTATTTTGACGCTGTACGCGAAGAATACAAGCGCCGCCGCGACACCATTTACGCTAAGCTGCAGGCAATCCCCGGCGTGGTCTGCAAGGAGCCGAAAGGCGCGTTCTATGTTATGGCGAAACTCCCCGTGGACAACACGGACGAATTCCAGAAATGGCTCCTCACCGAGTTTGAGGACAATGGCGAAACCGTCATGTATGCACCCGGCGAAGGTTTCTATGCCACGCCCGGCCACGGCAAGGATGAAGTGCGCTTGGCCTACGTGCTCAAGCAGGCAGACCTTGAGCGTGCAATGGATCTGCTCGCTCTCGGCATCAAGAAGTACAACGCGCTCAAGAAATAAGAGTATTTTCTCCGGGCAGGCCGTCTATGCGGCCTGCCTTTTCCTTTGCTCCGTTGCGCATCAGCGTTTACTTTTCCGAAGCCCCGTGCTATTATTAAGGCGAAATTCACAAGAAAGGAGCGGTTATTATGCGTAAAGTAGCAAATCAGGCTCATGTTTCCGGGAGGGAAGAAGCGGAATAATCCCCCTGTTTCCTCCTGATTCTCTCAAAGTACGATTTATCTGGAGGAATTATGTCTCTCAACTGGATTACTGAAAAAGAACTGAACGAGATCCCCTTTGATATTTTTCTTCTTTTGGAAGAATGCCAGCTCAACTGGATCAATGAAGAACGCTATGCCGATGCATGGGGACTTGCCCTTCGTGCACACCCTTACGTCGTCTGGGCGATCGCAAAACGCGCACCGCAGAAGGCTGCCTGGGCGGAACGGATGCTAAAGCACGGCGAGGCCCTGCCGCCCGCCGATACACAAGTGCTGTTTCAAGCGGAACGAACGCTTCTGCGTGCATATGAGGATTGGATCGCCTATGCCGTAAATCCTGAGATTTACCATCGTCAGCCCTTTCTTCAATGGGATGAACGCGAACTGACCGGGCTCTGCGATTTTGCCGGCAAACGCATTGTGGACGTCGGTTCCGGCACAGGCAAGCAGGCGTTTGCCGTTGCTCCGCTGTGCAAAGCCGTCTATTGCGTGGAACCGGCATGGTCGCTGCGGCGTTATCTGCGTGAGCGGGCTGAGCGTGAGCATGTAAAGAACCTGTATGTCGCGGATGGGCTGATGGAGTCGCTTCCGTTTGAAGACGGCTTTGCCGACATCATTACGAGCGGCCACGTATTCGGCGACTCCCCCGATGCGGAACTCGCGGAAATGCTGCGTGTCACAAAACCCGGTGGGATGGTAATCCTCATCCCCGGTAACAACGATTGCGACAATGCAGTGCACCATTTTCTGACGGACATAGGGTTTGCGTTCGGCCGTTTTGAAGAACCGGGCGATGGCTGGAAGCGTAAATACTGGCTCACAAAGGGATAAAACAAAAGCAGCCTCCGCACATAGCCCGTGCGGAGGCTGGTTGTTTATAATCTTTATTCTCCCTGCTCGGCAGGTTCACGCTCCGGCTTCCATCGTTCCAACGTGGGCAAAAGGCGCGCCATGAATGCACGGCACTCCGCTTCGTTTTTCCAACCGTTGCCCAGCATATGCGGCACGCAGCATTCTATCATTTCCTCCATCGTGCACTCGTATGTAAATTCTCCATCCGTAAAGCACCACTTGCAGTATTTCTCGTTCAGCCCGCCGTCCCGATTTGTGCCGATCACACAGTCGTCCGTAAGCGGCATGCCGCAGCTTTGGCACACAAGCGTTTGCGGGTTTCCAAGGAGCGTATTGATCGAAACGCGAAACTCGTTTGAAATGCGCTGCAATGTTTCCAGATTTGGCGTCGTTTCGCCGCGCTCCCACCGCGAAACAGCCTGCCGCGTCACAAACAGCCGCTGCGCGATCTCGTTTTGGGAAAGCCCTTCCCTTTGGCGCAGCGCAGAAAAGATTTGCGAGAATGCCATGCTTCCACCTCCTGATGCGTCTATTATAGAGGCGGGACGCAGTGCTGTAAAGCAACACGCTGTTTCCCCTTCCCCCTATGCGGGGCTTAAAGCGGCTTCTCCAAATTCAGGTTACGCGCGTGCCTGCCGCTTCATAAAGCGGAACACTGCACCGTTGAATGCCCTGACCTGTAAAAGCATCGTTTTTGCACCGCGCACCCGCATTTCGCTCTTTGCGGCTGCAAGCAGCGCCCTGCCTGTTCCGCGCCTCAAGGCGCAATTTCCGCGGATGTCGCACTCCCTCCAGGCCCAACATGTGTGATCCCTTTAATGGATCGATATTTGTCTTTTGTGACCTGCTCCTTATGCAAAAGGTTTCCATTAGCATCGTAATACTCCTTATAGGTCACGGCTACGCTGCCGCGCCGCGGTTCACGCACCACCTGCTGTATGCCAGGAGCAAGGCTCTCGTCTACAATGACTTCCGTTTCCGGTTCCGGTAGTGTTTCAACTTTCTTGGATGAAATTTGAATTGTTACACCATCTGCGAGCGGCCGCCCATAAACAGAAATCGTGATCTTTTTTTTCTCTTTATCCGTCTGCGCTCCAATTGTGATTGGGACCTCCTGCGTGTTTTGGAACTTAAAGTTCGGCCCGCCGGTGCTGATCGTCGCATCGCGGCCAATATCGACGTACCCGAGCGGCCAGGAATGGTGTGTGCGGTCGGTTACCCTGAGGTCAGCCATCAGCACGGCGTTGTAAAGTGTACTGCTTACCTGGCAGACACCGCCGCCATATTCTTGCACATAAACCGCATCCCGAATTCCAGTGGCCTCTTTCCAGCCGTTTTCCGCATTGCGCGGGCCTAAAATTGCATTCATATCAAATTCTTCGCCAGGCGCAATTGTTGTGCCGTCAATCAGCTCTGCAGCTTTGGCAATGTTGAATACGCGGTTGGCCTTTCCATAGGTAGCGCTTTTGAATGAGGTGGAAAACTCTGTGATCAGCTGCGTGTCCGCGCGTGCGTGTTCAGCCGTGTATTCTGCCGGGATTGTATCGATATACGGCTCTATGGATGCATTGCGTTCGGCCAACACCGCGATCTTAAGCTGGTCAGCAAGGCGTTCTGCATCCACACTAAATCCTTCGATCGATTCCGTATACAAAAAGCCCCCTTCTGCCCTTGCATCATAAACCGCTGTGGCGTTTTGCGGCGCTACGTTAAGCGCTGCCGCGATGTTCTCTGCCTGTTTCTTCAGTTTCTGTTCATCAATGGAAACGGATGTGTGGAATTCACGCGCCTTGTTCGCGCTTGGATAATACTGCGCAAGGCAAAGAGCGCGCAGCAACACATCGTCCAAATCCGACGATGCTCCGAGCTCTGCCGCGCTTACATGCACGCTTCCTTCCCCCGCGTGCACCTCATATTGCAATGATGCTAAGTAAGCATCCTTCTCTCTGCTCAAAGCGCGTCGCGCACGTGCAACTTCCATTCCCGAAACGTCCATTTCGTCGATTTCTATATTCTCTCCCAACACTGCACCGGCGCGGATTGCTTCCGCAATATCCGCATATTCGCTTTTCCCACATCCTGAAACCAGCACAATCCCAAGTGCCAATATCAGTACCAAACGAACCCGTTTCATTAACCTTCACGCTTATCCTTTCCAGCCGCTTCCGTTTCGGCTGCATGCTTAGTATGTCCGCAAGCACACGGTTCCTTTCATTTTCCCAAATTCAGAAAAGCAAACGCATGTATACATGTTTTTTCTTGCATTGTTTCAAGGATTGCTCTAAAATAATATATGGTTAGGAGGATGCCTTATGTTTTTTGATTTAAACGACAAACAATCGTTAACCGCAAAGGTTTATACTCACATTCGGGATGATATTATCGAAGGCCGTTACAAAACTGGGGATTACCTTGTCGAAACAAAATTGGCCGAAGAGCTTGATGTAAGCCGCACCCCCATACGTGAGGCGCTTAAGCAGCTTGAGCTCGAAGATCTTGTTGTATCCATCCCAAACCGCGGCATGATGGTGCAGGGCATGTCCAGCCACGACATTGACGACATATTTACCGTTCGTCACCTTCTGGAAGGCCAGGCTGCTTACTGGGCTGCCGAGCGCATTGACGCGTCAAATCTTGCCCGGCTTACCGAAATTGTAGAGCTCATGGAAATGTACACCAGAAAAAACGACGCTGCTAACCTTGCCCGGCTTGATACCGAATTTCACGATGTGATTTTTTCCGCAAGCGACAGCCGTATCCTGCGCCATATTCTTACCTCTCTGCATCAGAACACGCGCCGCGTGCGCCGCACATCGCTTACCGTTCCAGAGCGGCCCACGCAGTCGCTTGCAGAGCACCGTGCCATTTTTGAGGCAATCGAACATCATCGGCCCGAAGATGCGAAAATGCGCATGGAATCGCATATCATCAATGCCCACGGCAGGCGCTTCGATACGAACTGACCCGCAATCCCTTCGGCATGCGCCGAAGGGATTCTTTTATTGAACAAGGAGGACTTCAGCATGGCAACCCCATTTTCCTGCAAGGGTGAGGCATATTCCTCGGGCGGCCCTGGGATTTTTCTGCTCGGCCGCGCAGAAGCGCTTTCACAAACGCTTGCTGCGGAATACGAAGGAAGCGTAACGCTTATTTATCTTGACCCCCCATTTGGCACGGGTGATACGTTTTCGGTAAAGCTTTCTTCCCAAAAAGCGCGCCTCACGATCCCCGCTTATGCGGACACCCTTAGCCGTGAGGATTACCTTGCCATGATGCGTGCCGTGCTCACAGCCTGTCACAGGATGCTCGCACCGGATGGTTCCCTTTATCTGCATATTGATTACCGCATGAATCCCTATCTCCGCCTCATGCTGGATGAGATTTTCGGGCAAACCAATTTCATGAACGAAATCATTTGGGCTTACAAATCCGGCGGGCGCAGCACACGCCACTTTTCACGCAAGCATGACACGATTCTCTTTTACCGAAAGTCAAAAGCCGTTTATTTCAACATCCATGCTGTCGGCGTTCCGCGTGGCCCCGAAAAGCGCAACAACATGAAACGCTCCATAGATGAGCTTGGCCGCGTATATTTCTCCATCCGCTCCGGCGGTAAGACCTATACCTATTACGAAGATACCCCCATCTTTCCAAGCGACGTCTGGGATGATGTCGAGCATCTGCATCAGCGCGACCCTGAGCGCACCGGCTTTGGCACACAAAAGCCGGAAGCGCTTCTGCGCCGCATCCTCCTTGCTTCTTCACGGCCGGGCGACCTCGTGTGCGACCTGTTTTCCGGAAGCGGCACCACAGCTGCGGTTGCTGCAAAGCTTGGGAGGCGCTTTCTCGTTGCAGATGCCTCTCCCGTTGCAATGCAGCTTCTGCGTGCCCGGCAGCTCGTGAACCAAAGCGAGCCCACGTTTTTTGACGGAGGGCATGCCTTGCGCATTCTGTATGACACTCCTCCGCTTGGCACCTTCTCCCCTGCGATACGCATAGAGCGCACGGCAGACGCAGCCAAAGTCTATTTTGACGGCTGTGCGGATGCAGAGCTTGCGTATCTCGCCGCCGGAGAACTTGCGCCGGACGGCATCTTTACGGCTCATGCTTACGCGCTCATGCCCATGCCGGGTACAGCGCTAACCTTGCCGAATGTCAAACGCATCTGCGTGCAGGCCTGCGATCATGCGGGCAAAATGTGGTTCGTTTCTTTACCGTAAATACAGCTTTCATAAAAATGTGTGGCACTGTGTTCTGTGCACAAAATATTTTTGTAAAAACGAATTTTGGGGGTTGAAAAATGTTGGGAACTGATGTACAATAACACTCGTGCCGTTCCTCCTTAGCTCAGTCGGTAGAGCATGCGGCTGTTAACCGCAGTGTCGTTGGTTCGAGTCCAACAGGGGGAGCCAAAGATTAAAGCCGGATTTTCATCTGGCTTTTTCTTTTATTTGCAGTGCTTGGTAAAGGCACGTACAGCTTTAAAGGGTAGGCAGAATCTGCAAATTGTTGCATCCGCTTGCCTTTGTGCCACTACGCCACACAATAAACACAGCCTGTCACCTCAGAGCTCTTGGATCATAATTCTGATAGGTTTCTTGCGTTTTGTGGCCAAGGATACCCTTACATCGCATGCCTCCTTTGTCAACCGATAGGAGAACTTTAACTGCATCATTGTATAGCAAGGGCGCGGTTTTCCGCGCCCTCAACATGCCCCTGAAGAGATTCTTTTTTATTCTTCCTCGTCATCCTCATGCTTTGCTGCATCGATGATCTTCTTTGCTTCGTTGGCCGGAACATCCTCATAGCGAATGAATTCGCTGGTGAAGGAACCGCGCGCCTGCGTCATGGAACGCAGATCCGTGGCATACTTGAACATTTCAGAAAGGGGCGCTTCCGCCTCAATCTTCGTGCCGCCGTCCACAGGATGCATGCCCAACATGCGGCCACGGCGACGGTTCAGGTCACCGATGATGTCGCCCACGTAATCGCTGGGAACGAAAATATCATAGTGATAGATCGGCTCGATGAGCGCCGGGGATGCTTTTGCGCAGGCTTCCTTATAAGCAAGGCGCGCAGCAGACTTGAACGCTACTTCCTTGGAATCCACAGGGTGATATTTACCGAAGTAAAGCGTTGCTTTGAGGCCAGTCATCGGATAACCGGCAAGGACGCCCTTACGCATGGCTTCGCGCGTGCCTTTTTCTACCGCAGGGATGTATTCCTTCGGAACCACGCCACCCACGATCGCGTTCACAAACTCAAAGTCCTCACCGTTATCAAGGGGCTCAAAGCGCATGTTTACAACGCCGAACTGGCCGCTGCCGCCCGTTTGCTTCTTATGCTTACCTTCGGCCTCCGCCTTGGCCCGGATCGTCTCACGGTACGGTATGCGCGGATCCGCAAGCTGCGCTTCCACATTGGTCTTATTCTTCAGCTTCGCGCAGACAACATCAAGGTGTACCTCGCCGAGGCCGGAAAGAAGCACGTCGCCGGTTTCGGCATTTTTATCAAGCGTGATGGTGGGATCTTCCTCCAAGAGCTTGTTCAGGCCGGCAAAGACCTTGTCCTCTTCCCCCTGTTTCTTCGCGCTGACCGCAAGGCTGATGCACGGCTTCGGGAATTCAATCGCATCAAATTTCACAGGTGCGGAAGCATCGCAAAGCGTATCTCCGGTCGCAGTGAACTGCAGCTTTGCCAACGCGCCGATATCGCCTGCAATCAGCTTATCGACCTGAACGGTCTTCTTGCCGCGCATGATGTAAATCGTGCCAGGTTTCTCGCTCTTCTCACTGTTGCTGTTGTAAGGGGTAACAGCTGCATCCAACGTACCGCTGTAAACCTTGATGATGGAATACTTGCCGAACTGATCCACAACCGTCTTTATGACCTGTGCAGCAAACTTGCCGTCCTGCTTGATTTCAACCGGCTCTCCGGTTTTTGCGTCCACAGCCTTGGGAGCTTTTGCTTCGCTTGCCGCAGGCATATAATTTACCAGATTGTCCAACAGCGTGGGGATGCCGATGTTCGGCTGCGCCGCACAGCAACACACAGGCGTAATTACGCCTTCCTTAACGCCAAGGCTCAAACCTGTAAGGATTTCCTCACGGGAAAGCTCGCCTTCCTCAAAGTATTTTTCCATCAGCGCTTCATCCGCCTCTGCAGCAGCCTCGGTGAGGGCTTCATAAAGCTCCTGTGCGCGGCCTTCCAATGCGGCAGGGATCTGCATTTCCTTCTCGCCCTTACCGTCAAACTTCTTAGCCGTCATGTTTGGAATGTCAACATAGCCGACAAACGCACCCTTCTCCATGATAGGAAGCTGAATCGGCACCACGCTCGGCCCAAACTTCGCGTTCACAGCTTCCATAACCTTATCGAAATTGGCGTTCTCACGATCCATCTGGTTCACGACCATCATGCGTGCTTTGCCGGTTTTCTTGCACTGTTCCATGGCTTTTTCCGTTCCCACAACGGGACCGGAAACAGCGCCGACCACGATCAGCGCGGAATCTGCAAGCGCCATAGCCGCCGCAACCTCACCGTAGAAATCGAAGAACCCGGGTGCATCGATGATATTCAGCTTCACGTCTTTCCACTCAAGGGGTGCAAGCGCAGCGTTAATGGAGATCGTGCGCTTTACCTCTTCCGGATCGTAGTCCGTGGTCGTGGTGCCGTTCTCCACCCGGCCAAGGCGCTCAAGCAGGCCGGCGTTGAAGAGCATGGCCTCGGTAAGCGTGGTTTTACCCTCGCCGCCATGGCCGAAGATACCGATGTTGCGGATGTTTGCTGCGGTGTAATCTTTCATTGTGTGATGATTCCCCCTCACGGTATAAATGAAGTATTTCGATGCGGTCGCATAATATGGAAATGCGCCAAGGAAGGGCGCATAACGCACCATCTAATATTTTAGCAGTATGCGCGCGGGTTGTAAACCATTTTTCTGCCCGCGCGCAGGATTTCCCATTCTTTTATGCTGTTTTCAACCGCACTTGCTGTATCCGCACGCGCGGCAGATCACACAGCCGCCCTCGTGCTCCAATTTGGAGCCGCATTCAGGGCATGGCGTACCGGCCCGGGCGGATGTACCATCCATGATCTCACAGCCATCGGTAAGCGGCTCTTTTTCAATCGGAGGGATCACGGCGCTATGCAGACGCTCCGCATCCTCCTGTGCCTTGATCTTGGCTACCTTTTCCAACACCTTTCCAATGGCGTCCGGGCAGGAAAGCACCTTGATGTTCGGGTTCGTCGCGCGCTGGCGCACTGTGGAAAGGCAGCGGATGCCTTTGAGCTGTTCGATGACGGCATTTACGTCCATGCCCGAGCGCAGTGCAGTAGAGATCAGGCGGCTCGCGGCTTCGCTCTGGCTCGGGCAACCGCCGGCACGGCCAAGGTTTGCGAACACCTCGCAGATGCCTTCGTCATCATAATTCACGGTAACATACAGGTTGCCGCACCCGATGACCACCTTTTCCGTGATGCCGCGGGTGATTTCCGGGCGCGGGCGCGGCGTAACCGCACGCACGATGGGAGCTTCCTCCGCCCCCTCCTTTTTCTTATCGCCCACATAAAGTACCTGACCGGAACGGCTGCCGTCGCGGTAAATGGTAACCCCCTTGCAGCCAAGCTTGTAGGCAAGCGTAAATACTTCCGCAACTTCCTCCCGCGTGGCCTCGTGGCGGAAATTTACGGTTTTTGAAACCGCGTTATCCGTGTGGCGCTGGAAAGCGGACTGCATGCGGATGTGGTATTTCGGCGAGATGTCATGCGCTGTAACGAATACGCGCTTCACATGCTCCGGTACCTCGTCGATATGCGCAAGCGTCCCTTCCTTGGCAATGCGGCGCATGAGCGTATCGGAATAGAAGCCTTCACGCTTTGCGACCTCCGCAAAGTAAGGATCAACCTGCGGCAGTTCGTCGTCATCCATAACGTTGCGCACGAAAGAAAGCGCAAAGAGCGGTTCAACGCCGCTGGACGCACCGCAGATGATCGAAATCGTGCCCGTGGGCGCTATGGTAGTGCAAGTCGCATTGCGATAGGGCTTTCCGCCCGCGGCGAGCGTGCTCTTTTCGTACAGCGGGAACGCGCCGCGTTTTTCTGCAAGCGCGATGGACGCAGCGTGCGCACGTTCGTTGATAAAGCTCATGATATCGTTTGCGGTTTGAATGCCTTCTTCCGAATTATACGGAATGCCAAGGCGGTAGAGCATGTCCGCAAAGCCCATCACGCCAAGACCGATTTTACGCGTGGCGAGCGTCATCTCTTCGATCTGCGGCAGCGGATACTTATTGACTTCAATCACGTTATCCAGGAAATGAACTGCGGCGTCCACCGTTTCCCCGAGAAGTGCATAATCGATTTCATAGGCGCCATCCTTCTCCCGAAGCATGCGCGCGAGGTTCAATGAACCGAGGTTGCAGCTTTCATAAGGGAGCAGCGGCTGTTCGCCGCAGGGATTTGTGGATTCGATTTCGCCCGCAGCTTCCAGAACGACATTGTCCCGGTTCATGCGGTCCAAAAACACAATGCCCGGCTCGCCATTGTTCCACGCCATATCCACGATGAGGTCGAACACCTCGCGGGCATTTCTGCGCGCCACAACGGTTTTGTCCCGCGGGTCAATAAGGTCATATTCCTCGTTGCGCTCCACGGCCTCCATGAATTTTTCCGTAAGGCCCACGGAAATGTTGAAGTTTGTAATTTCTGAAGTATCCTTTTTGCACTGGATAAAATCCACGATATCCGGGTGATCCACGCGCAGGATGCCCATGTTTGCGCCGCGGCGCGTGCCGCCCTGTTTGACGGCCTCGGTCGCTGCGTTAAACACCTTCATGAAGCTGATCGGGCCGGATGCAACGCCGCCCGTGGAGCGCACCGTCGCGCCGGATGCACGCAGACGCGAAAATGAGAACCCCGTCCCGCCGCCGCTCTTATGGATGAGCGCCGCATTCTTTACCGCCTCAAAAATTTCCGGCATGGAATCCGCTACCGGCAACACGAAGCACGCGGAAAGCTGCCCGAGCGGCTTGCCCGCATTCATGAGCGTGGGCGAATTCGGCATGAACAAAAGCTCCGTCATGATTTCATAGAACTTGTCCGAAAGTGCCGCAACATCCGCATCGGGAGCATACGCCTTGTCCCCGGCGGCAATTGCATCCGCAACACGGCGGAACATGCCTTCCGGTGTTTCAATCAATTCCGATGCTTCGTTTCTGGCCAAATACCGGCGTTCCAGCACAGTAACGGCGTTTTTGCTCAGGCGTGTCATAGCAGTGTCCCCCCCAAATGCACTATATATATGAATTAAAATGCATTGCAGCCCAAAATATTGTGGTTGCTTGCTTGTCCATTTTACACCACACTATAGCCCATGTAAAGCCTTGGAGGCGTATTTTTCCAAACTTATCCGTTTTAATTACGCATTGTGTAACTTTGATTCTTCCGTTACCGTTTCATCCCGCGCAATAACGCTTTGTCCGAATCGCTCACGCGAAACGATTCACAGCATTTCTGGATTGCTTTGTTCTGTGTAAAGTCATCAAGCACGCCATTTTCCAGCAGAAGAAGCGTTTCCTCCCGGAACTTCACAAAGCACACGGAGATCGCCCAGGCAACTGCCATTTTCACATAGTACCCTTCCTGTGAAATATCTGCGAGTACCGCAAGCACACGGCCAATCCACTCCGGAGCAATAAAATGCGAAAGCAGAAGCACCACGGCAAAGCGCACCTCAAATTCCCGCTTGGAGGCAAGGTACGGCGCAAGAAACGCCCAATAGGCTTCACGGTTCTTTGCAGCGCTCTTGAGGCTGCCGCAGGTCACATCGCACACCGCCCAGTTGTCGATCTTCGGGATGAAAGTGCCAAGGTGCTCCATACGCTCTGCCTCCGGGCAGCGCATGCCTGCGATCACAAGCCCCTGCAGCATGCGTTCTTCGTGTGTATCATCCTGCGCCACGGCGAGGAAGCCTTTTGCATCGTTTTTGATGATCTCCTTTGCCATCGTGCGAAGCAATGGGATGCGCACGCCATAGGTTCCCGTCGTGCCCGGCATCAGCTTTTCGTTGAACGCACGGAATTTCTCCTCACCCAACTCCGCAAGGCGCATAAGCAGCGCAGCATACTCTGTTTCTGTAAACATGGCTTTTCCCTTTCTCGTTTTCATCCTGTTCTGTTGCTTCCCAGTATAGCATAGCACCTATTCATCTTGTGGGAACAAATAATATATGATTTTTTACATTGACATCCAATGTACGCCGGCGTATAATCGGAACAATTTTAACCGCAAAGGAGGGTTGCACATGAGCACGCCAACGGCAAACGTAAAGGCATACTACGATTCCTGCCCGGAAAAAGAATGGGAACGCCTTGCAAATGCACGTTTGGAATTCGACATAAACATGAGTTTTCTCACCCGCTATATCAAACCGGGCGACACGCTGCTCGATCTTGGCGGCGGTCCTGGGCGCTATGCGCTCGCACTTGCACAGCGGGGCGTGGAGGTGACGTTGTGCGACCTCTCGCCTGAAAACGCCGCCTTCGCGCTGCAAAAAGCAGAAGAAGCATCCCTTTCTCTGCAAGCGTTCGCGGGCGATGCGCGCGAAATCGCTTTGCTCACGCACGAGATGTTTGATCATGTCCTGCTCATGGGGCCGCTGTACCACCTCTGGGAGGAGCAGGAACGGGAGGAAGCCATGCGTGCCGCGCTTTCCCGCCTGAAGCCTGGCGGAACGATCGCTGCAGCCTTCATCGGTTCGTATGCAGGGCTGATTTACGATATGCGGGATTACCCGGCGGACGTGCTGAATCCCGGGATCCTCGACCTGTTTGAGCTTTTGGTGCAGCAAAAGCCCTTTGCCGGCCGGGCGTTTACGGATGCTTATTTTGAGCGGCATCAGAATGTGCTGCCCTTCATGGCGAAGTTCCCGCTTGAAACGCTGCACTTTCTTTCAAGCGAATCCTTTTTTGCGCCGTGTTCGGACCGGCTTTATGCAGCCCCGGAGGAAGTATATCAGGAATGGCTCAGCCTCGGCATTCGCCTGTGTGAGCTTCCGGATGCACTGCCCTTCGCGGAACACCTGCTTTATGTTGGAAGAAAAACAAAGGAGCTCTAAAAATGAACGTGATTTCCGTCCGGGAACATCCGGAAAGCGCAGCGCGCATGATTTCCTATTTTCAGGAGAAGTGGGCCAGCGAAGCGAGCAGGATGGTCTATGACGACTGCATTCGCCACGCGCTTACTGCCGCCGCCCCCCTGCCGCAATGGTATCTGCTTACAGAGGGTAGTGAAACCATTGGCTGTGCGGGGCTCATTACAAACGATTTTATCAGCCGCATGGATCTTTACCCTTGGCTCTGCGCGCTTTATATCGAGCCTGCGCACCGTGGTCATGCCTATGGCAGCCTTCTGATCGAACGCGGCAAAGCGGACGCACGCGCCGCAGGGTTCCCGTATCTATACCTGTGCAGCGACCACGTGGGGTTTTATGAAAAATACGGATTTGCACGCATCGGCACAGGATACCATCCATGGGGGGAAACCTCCGGGGTCTTCCGGGCGGAGCTGTAAGCAAAGCTCTGTGAGATTTGCTCCCTGCCAGCCTTTCAAGCAAGCGCAGCGACCTGCGCGTTTCGTTTTGCATCCCTTGTAAAAAAGACAATTGTCGATTTGCGGAAACAGGAAAGCGGGCTGATTTGCCCGCTTTCCTGTTTCATATTGCATTTTTCAGTCGAATATCCCTGTGGAAAGATATCGGTTTCCCGAATCCGGCAGGAGCGTGACGATCAGCTTGCCCGCGTTTTCCGGGCGCTTTGCAAGCTCCGTTGCCGCTGCAAGTGCCGCGCCGGAAGAAATGCCCACGAGCAACCCTTCCGCACGTGACACGGCACGTGCCGCCGCGTTTGCCGCCGCGTTCTCGATGCAAATCACTTCATCATAAATTGAGGTGTCCAGTGCCTTCGGCACAAAACCTGCGCCAATGCCCTGAAGGCCGTGCGGCCCCGGCTTTCCGCCCGAAAGCACCGGCGAACCCGCAGGCTCCACAGCCACCACGCGCACAGCAGGGTTCTTTTCCTTCAAATATTGTCCCACACCTGTGATCGTGCCTCCGGTACCCACACCCGCAACAAAGATGTCCACCTTTCCATCCGTATCCGCCCAAATTTCCGGGCCCGTCGTTTCATAATGTGCCCGTGGGTTCGCGGGGTTTTCAAACTGTCCGGGGATGAACGCACAGGGTGTTTCCTGCGCTAGCTTCTCTGCCTTTTCGATTGCTCCCGCCATGCCTTTCGCACCTTCCGTCAGCACAAGCTCCGCGCCATAGGCTGCAAGCAGGCTACGGCGTTCCGCGCTCATGGTATCCGGCATCGTAAGAATCACGCGGTACCCCTTTGCCGCCGCAACCGAAGCAAGGCCAATTCCCGTGTTTCCGCTTGTAGGCTCAATGATGACCGCGCCGGGCTGGAGAAGCCCCCGCTGCTCCGCATCTTCGATCATCGCAAGGCCGATGCGATCTTTCGCGCTCCCCGCAGGGTTAAAGCATTCGAGCTTGGCAACTATGCGCGCAGGCGCGCCCACGGCTCTTTCATATCCCTGCAGCTCCATCAACGGTGTGCGGCCGATCAGCTCGGAAAGTCCTGTGGCAATCCGCTCCATACTTCTTGTCCTCCCAAATGAAACGCATGCGGTACACGGCACATATTATATTCTGTGCGACATGCCGCAAGTATGATTATGGTTCCATAATATATAATTTTGTGGTATTATAGCACAGATCATCAGGTAAGGAAAGAACGATGCATGTTTGAACGGTTAAAAAGTGACATTCGCTGTGTTTTGGAACGCGATCCAGCCGCGCGCAGCGGCTTTGAAGTCTTTCTCTGCTATCCGGGCTTCCATGCGGTACGCAACCACCGCACAGCCCATTTTCTGCATACGCATGGCATGAAGATGTTTGCGCGCGCCATTTCTCAGCTTTCCCGTTTCTTCACGGGTATTGAGATTCACCCCGGCGCAATCATCGGCAGGCAGCTGTTTATCGACCATGGTATGGGCGTGGTTATCGGTGAAACAACGGTCATAGGGGATAACGTAACGCTCTATCAGGGGGTAACGCTTGGCGGCACCGGCAAGGAAACCGGAAAACGCCACCCAAACATCGGGAACAACGTAATGGTTGCTGCGGGCGCGCGGGTGCTCGGCCCCATCACCGTCGGCGACTATGCAAAGATCGGCGCAGGTGCGGTCGTGCTGAAGGATGTGCCGCCCTATGCGACCGTTGTGGGCGTACCGGGGCATGTTGTAAAAATCGCAGGCTGCCCGCGCACGCCGGATGGAACGCCCGCCTGCACCCCCGGTGCTGAGGATTGCTCTGCCGTGCCGGATTGCCCCAGTGCAACCGCCTCCGCAAAGCCGCGCGACCAAATTGATTTGGATCAGATAAACCTGCCCGACCCGGTTGAAATGGAGTTGACGAAGCTGCGCATGCGGATTGCGGCGCTCGAAGCCGCGCTGCAGGAATGCGAAGATCGACAGGAAGAAAAATAGAGTATACCCGACTAAAGCAAAAATGCCGGCGGAGCTTCCTCCGCCGGCATTTGGTTTCGCGTTATTCTTATTTGCGCAGGCCAAGCCGTGCAACGATGGAACGGTAACGCTCGATGTCCGTATCCTTCAGATAGTTCAGAAGGCCACGGCGCCGGCCGACCATCTGCAGAAGGCCGCGGCGGGAATGGTGATCCTTCTTGTTGAGCTTAAGATGCTCATTGAGGTGGTTGATGCGTTCGGTCAGAAGCGCGATCTGAACCTCCGGAGACCCCGTGTCACCTTCGTGAATCTGATATTCCGCGATGATTTCCTGTTTGGTTGCCATTGAAAATTTCCTCCTAAAAATTAATTGCCGTGAACCGAGTCAAGCGTCGGAGTGTCGCAAAACACAGCTAACGGTTCTTGCACCATGGAAGTATACCATAACACAGGCGGCTTGTAAACCGCCATTTCTCCCATTATTTCAAAATTGCGCGCGCATGTGCGGCATCGGCTGCAATCTGCGCTGCAAGCGCTTCCCTGCTGGGGAACTTCACCTCGCCGCGCAGCCGCGCCACAAATTCCACCCGCAGCGGCATGCCATAAATATCCCGTTCAAAGTCAAGCAGGTGCGTTTCAACCGTGGTGCTCCGGCCTTCCACCGTTGGATTGTTGCCCACGTTTGTAACTGCGTTAAACGCCTCTCCCGCTACAAATGCACGCGCAGCATATACGCCTGAAAGTGGCAATACCTTGTTGCCATATCCTTCAAGGTTCGCCGTTGGGAAACCGAGCGCATGTCCGATGCGGCGGTTGGCCGTCACCGCTCCGGACAGCGCATAACATGTGCCCAGCATTGCATTTGCCGTTTCCAACTCCCCTTGCTCCAGGCAGGCCCGAATGCGTGTGCTGGAAACCGGTTCGTTTTCATAGGACACGGGGCCGAGTACGCGCACGGCAATCCCCAACTCCTCCCCAAGGGTTTTGAGCAGCGCGGTATCCCCTGCGCCGCGATCCCCAAAGGTATAATTGAACCCGGCAACAACCCCGCGCAGCGCAAAGCGCTCCACAAGCATGCACACGAAATCCCGCGGCGGTGTCGATGCAAGCTGTGCGTCAAACGCATCTGCGGCAACGGGAATTCCGGTTGCCGCAAGCGCGGCAATGCGTTCCTCCGGCGTCATCAGCAACCGGGGTTCCCGCCCAAACAGGGACAAGGGATGATTCCGGAACGTATAAATCAACGGCGATGCATGGAGCGCCTTCGCAAGCCCGGCCGCCTCGCTGATCAGCGCGCGATGGCCTGCATGCACGCCATCGAACGTGCCAAGGGCAACGACCGCTCCCTGCGCTTTAATTTCCATGCTCCGCTTCCTCCCCAAAGAACGTAGTAATGTGCAGCTTTCCTGCCTCGATCAACCCAACGCCTAAAAATGCGCCGTTGGCATAAGCGCGAAGCGGCGTATTCTCCGGCAAGGCTGCAAGCGCAGGGTGCGCGATCTCCGCACCGTTTGTCAGAAGCCGTGCGTTGCGTGCGGAAAGGCCGTCAAGACGCGCTTCTGACAAATGGAGCAGTGCGTGCTCCACGCTGACGACTGCGCTTGCAAGCGCCCCAGCTTCCTTCAGTTCCCGCAACTCCGCGATGGAGTATGCCCCTTCCACATCGAACGCGCCGGAACGCGTACGCAGCAAAAATGAAAGGTGTGCCGGGATGCCGAGCGCCATGCCGATATCATGGCAGAGCGTGCGGACATACGTGCCCTTTGAGCATTGCACGCGCAGCAAAAAGCGGTTTTCCCCCGTCTGCGCAACAGGCTCCAAAGCATGCACCAGAACACGGCGTGTTTTTCGGATCTCCTCCGCTCCTTCGCGGGCGAGCTGGTAAAGCCGCTTTCCATCCACACATACGGCGGAATACATCGGCGCGACCTGCTCAATCTCGCCGATAAACGCCGGGAGCACCGCTTGCAGTTTCTCCATGCGGACAATCCCTTCGCCGCATGCAATCACCGTGCCATAGGAATCCTGCGTATCGGTGGCGCAGCCAAAGGCCACCTCCGCATAATACTCCTTTTCCTTATCCACAAGGTAGTCAAACAAGCGCGTAGCCCGTCCGAGGCAGATCGGCAATACGCCCGCTGCCCCGGGATCCAGCGTGCCCGTATGCCCTACGCGCTTCATGTCAAAAAGATGCCTTACATCCGCCACCGCATTCGACGAAGTCATACCCGGCGGCTTCAAAACATTTACAATTCCTTCCATACTTCCCTCAATGCGCGCTCGCAAAGGGTCACTGCTTCCGCACGCACCAAATCAAACGGTCCCTCGGCCGTATATCCCGCAGCATGTTTGTGTCCGCCGCCGCCCTTTGCCTGTGCAACCGCTCCCACATCCGCAGCCTTTTTGGAGCGCAGGCTCAGCTTGAATGCACCGGAGGGAGTTTCGCGCAACAGAAGCGCCGCTTCAACGCCCTCTACATCACGTACATGGTCGATGATGCCTTCGGTATCCTCCTCGCTTGCACCCGTTGCTGCAAAGTCGCTCTGCATCACATACGAAACGCCGAGCTTCCCTTCAAAAAGCAGCTCCATGTTCGCCAAAGCACGCCCTAAAAGCTTCTGTTTTGCAAAGGGTACCGTGCGGTATACCAGCCGGTTCAGCTCCGCATTGTCCGCTCCCGCTGCAAGCAAACGCCCCGCCAGATGGAACGTCTCCGGGCGCGTATTGCTGTAAGCAAAGTTTCCGGTGTCCGTCATAAGCGCCGTATACAGGCAGTTGGCAAGGGGTGCGTCAAGTTCCGGCAAAAGCATCTCTGCAAGCGATGCAATCAGTTCTCCCGTTGCTGCCGCCATATCATCCACCGCATTTAATTCCGCGTAAAAATCGTTGCTTGGATGGTGGTCAATGTTGCAGGTGTGCAGCGCCCCGTCAAACAGGCGGAGGGCAGCCCCCATGCGTGCCCGGTCAGCACAGTCCACCGCAATCACATGTTCCGTTTGCCTTGCATCCTCTGGAAGCAACACATGCTCTGCACCGGGGAGGAACGCATATGTGTGCGGCACCGGCTGCTCGCATACCACTGCGGCACGCTTTCCGATGCGCACAAGCACACCGTAGAGCGCCAGCGATGCGCCCAGCGTATCGCCGTCCGGCGCCGTATGGGCAACCACCGTAAAATCATCGTTTTCCTTTATGAACGCAGCAATGCTGCGCAGCGCGTCCTCTCGCATGCCGCACGCTCCTTTTTTGAAAGATTTATGCATTTTACAAGGATGTTCAGCGTTCCTGTTCGTCCTGCCGTTCTTTTTTATCCTTGTTGAGGTCATTCAAAATCTGTGCGATATGCACGCTGTATTCGATCGAATTATCGAGCGTAAACTTCAGCTGCGGCAATGCGCGCAGTTCAATATGGGTTCCAAGCTCATGCCGGATAAATCCTGCCGCCCGGTTGAGCGCCGCAACGGACGCTTCGCGTACTGCATCGTCCGAATCGTAGACGCTCACGCGTACCTTGGCCTGTTTGAGGTCATTCGTGACCTCCGCGCTCATGATGGTCGTCATCGGAGAGATGCGCGGGTCCTTCATTTCACGCACAATCTCGCTGATGGCCTTTTTGACTTCTTCATTAATCCTGTCATATCTTACGTTTGCCATGGTTCTCCTTGCTGTTGCAGAAGGAGCAGGCGGCTTGCCTGCTCCTTCCGCCGGTTTTGTGTTTTACCGCTTGACCTCCACCATCTCAAACGCCTCGATGGTATCGCCCTCGCGGATATCATTGAAGTTTTCAATGCCGATGCCGCATTCGTAGCCGGCTGCAACTTCCTTGGCATCATCCTTAAAGCGTTTGAGGGATGCGATCTTACCTTCGTGAATCACGATGCCGTCGCGCACGACGCGAATCTGCGCGTTGCGCGTTACCTTGCCGTCCTGCACATAGGCGCCCGCAATGGTGCCTACGCCGCTGACCTTGAAGGTGTTGCGCACCGAAATGCGCCCAAGCGTATTTTCTTCATAAACGGGCTTAAACATGCCCTTCATCGCCTTTTCAATGTCCTCAATCGCATTATAAATGATGCGGTACAGGCGCATATCCACTTTTTCTTTCTCGGCTGCCGCACGTGCCGCCGCATCCGGGCGCACGTTAAAGCCGATGATGATGGCGTTGGATGCCGATGCGAACATGATATCCGAGCCCGTGATTGCACCTACGCCGCCGTGGATGCACCGGACGCGCACTTCGTCGTTGGAAAGCTTCTCAAGCGCCTGCTTGACAGCCTCAACAGAACCCTGCACATCTGCCTTAACAATGATGTTGAGATCCTTGATCTGTCCTTCCGCGATCTGGCTGAACAAATCGTCCAAGGAAACCTTGGAAAGGTTCTTGAGCTGTTCGGCCTTCTGCTTGTCGCGGCGCTCCTCCGCCACCTGACGCGAGAGCTTATCAATCTCGGCAACGTTGAGAATATCGCCCGCAGCGGGTACTTCCGAGAATCCCAGCACCTCGACTGGTTGGCTCGGCCCCGCCTTTGTGACGCGTTTACCCTTATCATCCACCATGGCACGTACGCGACCGTAAGCCGTGCCCGCAACGATGGTATCGCCGATTTTAAGCGTGCCGTTCTGCACAAGCACGGTTGCGATCGGGCCGCGGCCCTTGTCAAGCTCCGCCTCGATGATCGTTCCCTTTGCGAGGCGGTTCGGGTTGGCTTTAAGCTCCAGCACATCCGCTTCGAGGAGCACCATTTCAAGGAGGCTGTCAAGGCCCATCTGCGTTTTGGCAGAAACCGGCACGCAGATGGTGTCGCCGCCCCATTCTTCGCTCACAAGGCCATGCTCCGTCAGCTGTTGCTTGACGCGTTCCGGGTTAGCGGTTTCACGATCCATCTTGTTGATCGCTACGATAATCGGCACATTTGCCGCTTTTGCATGGTTAATCGCCTCCACGGTCTGCGGCATAATGCCATCGTCCGCCGCAACGACCAGAATGACGATGTCCGTCACCTGAGCGCCGCGCGCACGCATGGAAGTAAATGCCTCATGGCCTGGCGTATCGATGAAAGTAATTGTGCGGCCGTTGCAGGTGACGGTGTACGCACCAATGTGCTGCGTGATCCCGCCTGCCTCGCCCTCGGTGACGCTGCTGTTGCGGATCGCATCGAGCAGGGAAGTTTTGCCGTGGTCAACATGGCCCATGATGGTGACAACCGGCGGGCGTTCAACAAGCTCGGTGGATTCATCCACTTCATCGCTGCTCTCCTGCAAGACCTCTTCAAACGTCTTGGCAACATTGTGTTCAAGCTCAATTCCGTAATCGGATGCGATCAGCGAGCAGGTATCGAAGTCGATTTCCTGATTGATCGTTGCCATGATGCCGAGGATAAAGAGCTTCTTGATGATCTCCGCCGCCGGCTTTCCGATCTTTTCGGAGAGTTCTTTCACTGTGATGGTTTCCGAGGTAATCACCGCTTTCTCAATCTTTACAGGTTCCGGTTTGTGGATTGGAGCCTGTTGCTTTTTCTTTTTCTTTGAACCGTAGGCGCCGTCCTCATCCCAACCGCGCGCCATGGGCGCAAATTCTTTCATGAGGGTTTTCTTGTTCTTCGCCTTGTTGCGCTCATCATCCCGCGTGCGTGTATGTGCGCTCTTGTTGGCATCAAAGGAACGCTGCTCCTTTCCTGCCGCCGGTATAGGCGCTGCTGCCGGGCGCTGTTGATAACCGCCCTGTCCTGCCGGGCGCTGCTGATAACCGCCCTGCCCCGCCGGGCGCTGCTGGTAACCACCCTGCCCCGCCGGGCGCTGCTGGTAACCACCCTGCCCCGCCGGGCGCTGCTGGTAACCACCCTGCCCTGCCGGGCGCTGCTGGTAACCGCCCTGCCCCGCCGGGCGCTGCTGGTAACCGCCCTGCCCCGCCGGGCGCTGCTGGTAACCGCCCTGCCCCGCCGGGCGCTGCTGATACCCACCCTGCCCTGCCGGGCGCTGCTGGTTGCCCCGCTGCTGATAAGCGGTCTGCGCCTGTGGCTGTGCCTGATACCCGCTCTGCGTACGCTGGCGCGGCTCCTGCCTGCGTGGTTCAGCAACAGGCTTCTGCTCCACCGGCTTCACGGGTTCGGCCGTTTTTTGCTGTTGCGCGTGTACCTTTTCCGGCTCCGGTTTTGCAGGTTTTTCCGCCGTCTTTTGAGGCTCTTCTTTTTGCGGCGCCTCTTTGGGCGGTTCTTCCTTTTGTATTTCTTCTTTATGCATCGGCATCGTTTCCTTTTCCGGCGCCGGCTCGTCCTGTGCCGCAGGCAGCTCTTCGCGCGGCTTCGCAGGCGGTTCGGCTGCAGCAGTTTTTTCCTCCTGCTGTACAGCACTCTGCACCTCGTCCGGCTCGCCTACGTGGAACGCAAGGTCTCCTTCTGAGGCCAGCAATTCGCGCAAACGTTCTGCACGTTCGGTTTCGATGCGCTCCTTTTCGGCCGCCTTCTCTTTTTCTATGAGCTTACCCTCGGCACGGCGCACCTCTTGCAGTGTCGTACCCATATCGGTATGCGTCTTTTTAATTCGCTCAAAGAGCTGTTTCGCCTGCTGCTCCAGCTCTTTTGCCGAATCAATGAATTTTGCTTTCGCCATTCATGCCACCCCCGTGCTAATTTGCGTTCTTGTCCGATGCATATGCATCGCATATCATTTGCGCGAACCGTTCATCTGTGACCGCCGCCACCATGCGTCCGTCCTTGCCGATCGCCCGCCCGAGATCCACAACCGTGAAGCAGGGCAAACCAGCGCGCTCGCACATGCCGAAGTACCGTTCCTGCGTGGCTCCCGAGGCCGCTGCATCCAGCAAAACCAGACGCGCGCCACCGCGCTTCACCGCGCGCTCGCAGGCAAAGTCGCCCGCAATACATTTCCCGGCGCGCATGGCAAATCCCATCGCACCGCGCAGCTTTGTTTCATTCACCCTTGGTGATCTCCTCCTTAAGGCGCTCGAACACCTCGGGATCCACCTTATGTTCCAAAGCGCGCTCCAACGCGCGGATCTTCTGCGCTTTTTCAAGGCATTCCACCGCGGGGCAAACATATGCGCCGCGCCCGGAAGCCTTGCCGGTCCGGTCAAGCCGAATCTCGTTTTCCGGGGTGCGCACGACGCGCAAAAGCTCTTTTTTCGGCCGCATTTGCCTGCAGCCAACGCACATCCGCATCGGGATTTTCTTGCCGGTCATAGCACACCTCCTGTCCAGCCTTATTCCTGCGTTTCCTCCGCAGCCTCCGCGTCATAAAGCGCCAATTCTTCCTCGGCCTGCGTCTGGCTCTTGATGTCGATCTTCCACCCTGTGAGCTTTGCCGCAAGCCGCGCGTTCTGCCCTTCCTTGCCGATGGCAAGGGAAAGCTGGTTGTCCGGTACAATCACCTTCGCGGCCTTTTCGGATTCGTTGATGTAAACCATGATCACCTTCGCCGGGCTCAGTGCCTTTGCGATATAAACGGCCGGGTCGCTGTCCCATTCGATGATGTCGATCTTCTCGTTGTGCAGCTCGTTTACAATGCGCTCTACGCGGATGCCGCGCTGGCCAACGCATGCCCCAACCGCATCCACCTGCGGATCGGAAGAATACACCGCAACTTTCGTGCGGAACCCCGCCTCGCGCGCAATGGATTTTACCTGCACAATACCGGTTTGAATTTCCGGCACCTCAAGCTCAAACAAGCGCTTCACAAGGCCCGGATGCGTGCGGGAAACGAGCACCTGCGGCCCCTTATTGGTTTTGCGCACCTCAAGCACATAGACCTTGATGCGGTCATTGTTGTTGTATTCCTCGCCCGGAATCGTTTCGTTCATGGCAATCAGGCCGTCCGTTTTGCCCAGTTCAACATAAACGCCGCCCTTTTCCACGCGCTGCACAATGGCGGTAAGGATTTCGTTTTCCTTTTCAACATACTCATCGAAAATCACGCCGCGTTCCGCTTCGCGGATGCGCTGCACCACAACCTGCTTGGCCGTCTGTGCGGCAATGCGGCCAAAGTTGCGGGGATTCGCCTCTTCTTCGAGAACGTCGCCCACCTCATAAAGCGGGTTGATCGCACGCGCTTTTTCCAAAGAGATCTCAGCATGGATGTTTTCCACCTGCTCAACAACCGTTTTGGATGCAAAAATCTGCACCTCGCCCGTGTCACGATCCACCACGGCGCGCACATTGCCCGTAGTGCCGTAGTTGCGCTTATATGCCGCGATCAGCGCGGATTCAAACGCGTCAATCAGAATATCCTTGCTGATGCCGCGTTCCTTTTCAATTGCGTTGAGTGCCTCCATGAATTCGGCGTTCATTGATGATTCCTCCGTTTATCTTTCTGAAAATAATATCTCTGCTTTTCGTGCGTTTACTCAAAGTCGATATGCGGGCGCACCAGAGCCGCATCCTTTCGCGCAATGCGCATTTCGCTGCCCGCTGCGCCGCCCTTTCCCAAAAGGGCAATGGTGAACGAATCCGCGTCAAACGAAACGAGCGTGCCCACAAATTCCTTTTTTTTGTTCACTGGGGCATAGAGCTTTACATCCAGCTTGTTCCCTACATTGCGGGCAAAATCCTTATCCTTTCGGAGCGGCCTGTCGATGCCGATGGAAGACACGGAAAGATAGTATGCGTCCGGAATCGGATCAGCCTCGTCCAGAATCGGATCAACCGCGCGGCTCACACGCTCGCAATCGTCAAGCGAAACGCCGTCCGGCGCGTCGATGTACAGGGTAAGCACCCAATTGCCGTGCTCCTTCTGGTACTCCACCTCATCCAATTCAAAGCCTAACGCTTCGACCGTTGCGCGTACGGCACGATCTACCGCTTCCGTAATTTTCAATCCGCTTCCTCCGCCATTAAAGCCAGTCTCTCAAAACAAAAGAGCGGGAAAAACGCCCACTCTTTCAAACCTCAAATACAGCTTTTGCTGACCAACAAATTCATTATAACAGCTTATTCAAATTTTATCAAGCATTATATTCGGGGCCCCACCGCCTTTGCCAGACACAGGATGCAGGCCATGGCTAAAACAGGGTGAGTTGGTTGGTTTCCGGCATGCCGTCCAAACAGCCAAGCTCCCGCAATGCGTTTACAACGGCGCTGTTGGCCTTTGTGCGGGCGCGGAAGTCCTCCACCGAACCAAACGGTCCTTCGGACTGCGCTTCCTCAATGCCGATGGCGGCATTTTCACCCACGCCCGCAACGGAAGAAAACGGCGGCCGGATCGCATTGCCCTCGATCGTAAAGCGCTTCGCCTTCGATTTCATAAGATCCACGGGCAACAGCTCGATGCCGCGCAGATTCATTTCATATACCACCTCAAGGATCACAAGCAGATCCTTCTCCTTCGTTTCAATGGTTTTGTCCTTTTCTTTCTGGCGCAGCGCCTTGATGTTTTTCAGCACGCGCTCCGCTCCGCCGGCGGCTGCGGCGATGTCGAACGCATCGGCACGCACGGTATAATACACGGAATAAAACGCCAGCGGCAGATGCACCTTGAAATACGCCACACGGAACGCCATCATCACGTAAGCCGCAGCATGCGCACGCGGGAACATGTATTTGATTTTCTTGCATGCATCGATGTACCATTCCGGCGTGTCAATGGCGCGCATCGCCTCCTCCATCTCCGGGGAGACGCCACGACCTTTGCGCACGCTTTCCATCGTTTTAAAGGACATGGAAGGATCGCCCCCGCGCAGAATGAGATAGTTCATGATATCATCGCGCGTGCAGGGAACCTGCGAAAGCGTTGCCGTGCCTGCTGCGATGAGATCCTGCGCATTGCCAAGCCAAAGGTTTTCGCCGTGGGAAAGGCCGGAAATGCGCACGAGTTCCTCCATCGTTGTGGGGCGCGTATCCATGATCATCCCGCGCACAAAGTTTGTGCCGAATTCGGGGATCGCAATGCAGCCCACGTCGCAGCCCAGTTCATCCAGCGAAACGCCAAGCGATTCAAGGGAGCGGAAAATCTCCATCGTGTCGGGGTCGTCCAGCGGGATGGTTTTCGGGTCGATGCCGGTGAGATCCTCCAGCATGCGAAGCACCGTCGGGTCATCGTGCCCGAGAATATCAAGCTTCACGAGCCGGTCGTCCATTGCATGGAAATCAAAATGCGTGGTGATCGTGTTCTTTTCCTTTTTATCCGCGGGGTATTGCACAGGGGAAAACTCAATAATGTCGTTTTCCTGCGGCACGATAACGATGCCGCCCGGGTGCTGGCCCGTGGTGCGCTTCACGCCCACGCAGCCTGCAACAAGGCGTTCTGTCTCGCCTTTGTTAAAGCTCACGCCCTGCTGCTCACAATACCCCTTGATGTAGCCGTAGATCGTCTTATCCTGCAAGCCGGAAATTGTGCCTGCACGGAAGGCATGCCCTTCGCCGAACATTTCCTCCACGTACTTATGCGCAACCGGCTGATATTCACCGGAAAAGTTCAGGTCGATATCGGGCGTTTTATCCCCCTTGAAGCCCAGGAACACTTCAAACGGGATCTCGTAGCCGAGTTTTTTGTATTTCGTGCCGCATACGGGGCAGTCTGCATCCGGCATGTCCACGCCGCATGCATACTTCGTGCGGTCTATGTTGAAATCGCTGTGTTTGCAGTTGGGGCACACGTAATGCGGCTGGAGGGGATTCACCTCCGTGATGCCCGCCATTGTAGCCACAAACGATGATCCCACCGAACCGCGCGAGCCGACAAGGTAGCCGTCCGAGTTTGACTTGTGCACGAGCCGCTGTGCCAGAAGATACAGCGTCGCATAGCCGTTGCCAATGATGGAATTCAGTTCTTTTTCAAGGCGTGCCTGCACTACCTCCGGCAGCGGATCGCCATAAATTTCGTGCGCGCGCTTTTCCGCCATGCCGCGCAATTCTTCGTTTGCCCCTTCAAACGTAGGAGCATAGGTTCCTTTTTCAGAAAGAAACGCCTTGAGCCTGTCGCACGAATCAGCGATTGCGTTCGGATTTGTGACGACAACTTCAAAAGCCTTTTCTTCCCCCAGATACGAAAACTCCTCGAGCATCTCGTCCGTGGTCTTAAAATACAGCGGCGCCTGCTGCTCCGCATCCTTGAAATCCCGTGCGCTCATCAGGATGGCGCGGTAGATCGCGTCCTCCGGGTTCAGGAAATGCACATCCCCCGTTGCAACGACGGGGATTCCGAGCTCATCTCCAAGCGAAACGATCTTTCGGTTCAAATCGCGTAACCCTTCCTCATCCTTTACGGTTTCGTTGCGAACCAGGAAAGCATTGTTGCCGATGGGCTGGATTTCAAGGTAATCGTATTCCTTTGCAATCTCCACAAGTTTGTCATGCGGCTCTCCCGCAAGCACAGCGTGGAACAGTTCCCCCGCTTCGCATGCTGAACCGATGATAAGCCCTTCCCGGTGCATCTGCAGCAGGCTGCGCGGGATGCGCGGCACGCCCTTCAAGTGTTCAAGATGCGCGTAGGACACAAGGCGATACATGTTTTTGAGCCCCTCGTGATTTTTTGCGATGAGGATAATGTGATACGTGTTGCGCTGCCCCTTCACACGCTCGCGCGGCACAATGTTCGTAAGCGGCAGGCGGTGCACGTTGCGTTCACGCATTTGCGATGAAAGCGCCCCGAGCAGCGCCCGCACCGCATCCGCCATCTGCACAGCCCCCGCGCCCGGCACGGGCAGCCCTGCCGCTGCAGAGGCCGCTGCAAGCCCCGTATCCTTTAGCGCGCGGAACAGATAGTGGGTGAGCATTTCAGTATTCACGCACTGCGAAGGAAGGTCAATCGAAAGCGACTGCGCCTTTTTCCAAATGGGGAGCAGCGTTTCAGACCCGTGGAATACGATGTGCGCATCCCCGGCAAACTCCAAAAGTGCATGGAGCGCTTCGCCCAACAGCGGCGCCGCGTCGATCTCGTCCTGCGTGAGGTTCGTCTCGGCGGCGAGCGCCTGTGGCAAAGGGATCGCAGGGTTCACAAGCGTATGAAAGCGCATCGCTTCTTCTCCCGGCCTGTCGCGCACAGCCGCAATTTCAAACACGCCATCCTTATGCACGCCGCCGCCAAGCGTAAGTCCCACGGTGCAAAAGTCATTTTCCATCGGGATCAGAGCGCAGTCCGGCAAAAGGTACCCTTCCACGCCCAAAATTGCTTTAAAATCCTGCCCGTTTTTCGCGAGCTTGTCCGCTGCGGCCACCACCGTCGGGAATGCCTGTACCACGCCGTGATCCGTGATTGCAACGGCCTTATGCCCCCAGCGCGCGGCAGTCGCAATCGCCTCTTTGGGGTCAACAAGCCCATCCATAGAGGACATCTTCGTGTGAAGGTGCAGTTCCACGCGCTTGTGTTCAGCCTTGTCTTCCCGGCGGATGGGTTCTGTAAGGTACAACCAGTTCGGGAACACGCAGTGCATGCTCATGAAATCATCGCGCGCATACCGCCCGTGGGCAACAAGCCATTTCCCGTCCTTCCTGCATTTTTCGATGCGCTCCACAATGCTCTTTTCCTCCTTGCGCAGAAAAAGCTTAAGCGGGAGCGTCCCCGTTTTATCGGAAAGATAAAGCGCCACGATGAAGCTTTCGTCCTTCCGCAGTTTCACATCCATAGAAAGGATTTCGCCCTGCACGGTAACGGTTCCGGATTCTTCATTAACCTCCTGCATGGGCATGAGCTTCGTGCCCGCAGGCGTGCCGAGCAGCACCGCATCCTTCGGGATCGTTGCTTTTTTTGCGCCGCCGCGCGCGGGCGCAGCTTTCTTTGCTCCGGCCTGTGCCTGCATCCTGCGCTCCGGCTGCTCCCGCCTGCCCCCTCGTTCCGCCATGCCGCGCGCAGGTTCCGCCGCCTGTTCGGGATTCGGCACTTTCAGGGCGGCATCCGGCACAAGGCACACCTGTATCTCCAAACCGTAAAACGTGCGCGCAAATTCCGTCAACCGGGCTGCGCCGTTGTAGGTTTTCGCGGCTTCATACAGCTTTTCCGGGATATGTACGGCAAAGGAACCCGGTTCCGCCTGTTCCCAAACGGCATTGATGAGAACCGGCCGCATCAGGGGCGAAAAATGTGTCCAGCTTTCTGCAAGCACGGTGGGAAACGCCCCCTCTGCCATGAGCGCCGCCGCGTTTGCCGCGCGCAGTTCCACCGCGCAGTCCGGCACAGCCGCGCTGAGACGCGCGCAAATGCGCTCCGTTTCCCGCGCACCGATCAGCCGCGACAGGGTAAGCTCAGCCACAAGCCGCTTTTCGTTTTTATAAAGCTTTGCCCCGGCAAGCTCTGCGCCGAATTCTGCAAGGCCATAAGGATCGTCCCGCTGCATCACGCCCGCTCCTTTTTCCGTTCTTCCAGCATGCTCCTGATTTCATTAAGGAAACGCTCCGCCGTGCCGGGCAACTCGCCCGCAAAAGCCTGTTCCCCGCGCTTGAACACCACGGCATTTGTCCGGCCGAAGGCGATGCCGATCTCCGCCTCCCGCGCCTCGCCCGGGCCGTTCACCGCGCAGCCCATTACCGCAATTTTTATGTATTCTTTCTCATTTTTAAATTCCCGTTCCACGCGTTCCACAAGCGCCGCATGTGCCGCAAGGTTCTTGCAGCGGCCGCAGGTTGGGCAGCTGACAATCTCCACGCCTTCGCGGCGCAGGCCGAGCGCCTGCAGAATCGCCTTGCCCGCCACGACCTCCCGCACAGGATCGCCGGTAAGCGAAACGCGGATCGTGTCTCCGATCCCTTCCAGCAGCAGTGCCCCGATACCCACGGCGGATTTGATGAGCGCAAGCTCTCCTCCGCCCGCCTCCGTCACGCCGATATGCAGCGGATAGCTGCACGCCTGCTTCAGCAGGCGGTAGGTTTCCACCGTTTCCGGGACGCTTGAAATCTTGGCAGAAATGACGATATCCGAAAATCCCGCTCGCTCCAGAATGCGCACGTGGGAAAGCGCGCTTTCCGCAAGCGCGGCAGGCACCGGCGCGCCATAGCGCGCAAGCAGCGCCTTGTCGAGCGAGCCTGCGTTTACGCCGATGCGGATGGGCACATGATGCGCTTTTGCGCAGTCCACAAGCGCACGCACATTCGCTTCGCTGCCGATATTGCCCGGGTTAAAGCGTATCTTATCGATTCCGTTTTCGATGGAGGCAATTGCAAGCCTGTAATCGAAATGAATATCCGCCACAAGCGGGACCCGTGTACGCGCGCGGATTTCCCGCACGGCTGCGGCGGCAGGCACGTCATTGACCGCCATGCGCACAATCTCGCAGCCTGCCTCCGCAAGCTGCTGCACCTGCGCCGTGGTTGCCTCCACGTCCCCCGTATATGTGTTCGTCATGGATTGCACGGAAATGGGCGCGCCTGCGCCCATCCATACTCCGCCAACCCGTACGGCTTTCGTTTCGTTTCTCATTTTTAAGCCTCCGGCTTTTGTTTGCGCATTTATCCGCCGAACAGGCCGCTGAACAGCCCGCGCACATCGCTTACCGTCAGGTAAACCATCAGCCCGAGCAGCAGCACCAGCCCCGCAAAATGAACCATACCTTCCTTTTCCGGTGGAACCGGTTTTCGGCGAATCGCTTCAATCAGCAGAAACACCAACCTGCCGCCATCGAGCGCAGGCAAAGGCAGAAGGTTCATGAACGCAAGGTTTACGCTGATAAGCACAGAAAGGTAAAGCACCGTTTCAAATCCGGTACGCACAGCCTGACCGATAATCGTTACCGTGCCAACCGGGCCAACCACATCTCCCTGTTTTACGCCTTGCGTAAAGATGCTTCCAATGAAGCGCGCCACCTCCGCAAAGATATCCCAGACATAGCGGAACGAAGTGCCAATCGCGCGGAACAGGCCATACCGTTCCCTGCCATACCCATAGGTGATTCCAATGAAGTTGCGGCCTTCGGCTTCATTGTAAAAATCGCGCACAGTAAGGTCGACAAGCACGCCGTCCCGCTCCACGGTCACAGCCATCTCTTCCCCGCTCGCACCGAGGATCAAATCGGAAGTCTGTTCATAGTTCTCGATCGTAACCCCGTTGATCGCATGCAGCACATCCCCCGGCTCAATCCCGGCCAGCGCCGCCGGTGAGGTTTCGCTTGCAAGCTCCTGTACCGTAGGAACATCCACATACACGCCATAGCCCATCAGCGAAACCGTCGCAAACAGAATGGCGGCAAGGATGTTCATCACCGGGCCTGCTGCCACCACGATGATGCGCTTCCAAACCGCATGCGCGGAAAACGAACGGCCATCTTTCGCCTCCTCGTCCTCGCCATAAAAGCGGCACATGCCGCCGATTGGAAACGCGCGCAGAGAATAGGTGATACCGTTCTTTTCTTTTTTCAGGATTACAGGGCCCATGCCGACGGCGAACTCCAACACCGTGAAGCCCAAAAGCCGCCCTGCCAAAAAATGCCCGAGCTCATGCACTACAACGAACACCGAAAGCACGAGCAACGCCGCCAAAATGGATAAAAACGTCGTCAAATCTTCTTTTCCATCGCTTTCTCCGCAAGGCTTCGCGCCTCACGGTCGGTTTCAAGTATGTCCGCAAACGTGCGGATTGTGCCACGCGAAATATGCGCCATTGCATATTCCACCGCATGGAACACGCCGCAAAATCCGATTTCCCCACTGCGGAAGCGTGCTACTGCCGCTTCGTTCGCAGCGTTATAGGCAATCGGAAGCACTTCGCCCTCCGCAAGGGCCGCATATGCAAGCGGGATGGATGGGAATCGTTCCTCATCCGGCGCTTCAAAGGTGAGCTTTCCCGCCTCCGCAAGATTGAGCGCGCCAAATGCGGATGGCATGCGCGCCGGCCAAGCCAGCGCATAATGGATTGCAAGGCGCATATCCGGCCTTGAGAGCTGCGCAAGCACGCTCGAATCGGAAAATTCCACCATGGAATGCACGATGGATTCCGGATGCACCAAAACCGAGATTCGTGCGCCGTCGATGCCGAACAGATAGCTTGCCTCCATAATCTCCAGCCCCTTGTTAAACAGAGTCGCCGAATCGATGGTAATCTTTGCGCCCATGCTCCACGTTGGATGGTGAAGCGCATCCTCTGCGGTCACGGCGCAAAGCCGTTCTTTGGAAAGCGTGCGGAACGGCCCGCCGGAAGCCGTGAGCCAAAGCCGCTTTACCTCGCTGTGTGCGCCGCCGCAAAGGCATTGGAAAATCGCGGATTGCTCGCTGTCCACAGGCACAATCTTTCCACCGTACCGAAGCGCCTCATCCACGAGCTTATGCGCGCAGACGATGCTTTCCTTGTTCGCAAGCGCCACGGTTTTTTGTGCGCGAAGCGCTGCAAGAAGCGGTTCCGTGCCTGCGAAGCCGGATACCCCGTTCACAACCGTGTCAACCTCCGTCAGCGCAGCTGCGACGGCCGCGGCCTGCGGGCCAACTTCCAAATGCGTCCCTTCCGGAAGATACGGTCGGAGCGCATCTGCCGCAGCCTCATCCGCAATGCCGACAAATGCGGGGCAAAACGCAAGCGCCTGTGCAAGCAACAGTTCCGCGTTTCCATGTGCGCAAAGCGCGCCAACCTGCCCAAGCTCCGGATGCGCGCGCAACACCTCCAGCGTTTGCCTGCCAATGGAGCCTGTGCTGCCAAGCACCGCAATGGTTTTCATACTCAAGTTTATTATACTCCCATAATTTTGAACACAGCGTAAACGATCGGGGCGCAAAAGAGAACGCTGTCCAAACGGTCAAGCATACCGCCGTGTTCGGAGAAAATGCGGCTATAGTCCTTGATGCCCGCCCAACGTTTGATGGCCGAAGCAAACAGATCGCCAAACTGGCCGAACACGCCGCAAAAAAGGCCCAGAACAAGCAGCGCCTGTAAGGAGACGCCTGCAGGATACAGCCCTTCGAGCGCATACACAAGCACTCCGCCCACAGCGCCGCCGAGAACGCCGCCGATGCCGCCTGCAACGGTTTTGTTGGGGCTCAGCTCCGGGGAAAGCTTCCGTTTGCCGAAGAGCCTGCCGAAGGTGTAGGCGAACGTATCGCCCATCAACGGCATGGCAAAAATCGAAAACAACGCAATTCTGCTTTTGTCATACTCCCCGGCATATTCCGCCACCATCGCCACAGCCGTGAAAAACGCAAGCGGATATACGAGTGGAATCAGCGCAAAAAATGCATCCTCCGTAGTGCGCGTGCGGTTCCAGATGCGTTCCATCAAAGCGAGCATCACCATAAAGATGCCGAGCAGCCATACGGCCTCTCCTCCGAAAAGTCGGTAGAGCGCAAAATAGCCCGCAGCATACAGGTAAGCGGGCAGCATAAACGGTTTACGGTCCCGCTTCTCGAACGCATTGCTGATTTCAAACACGCTTGCGATTGCGCCGATCGTGAAAATCGCGCACTGCAGCCATCCCCCCATGTGCAGGATCGCCGCAAGCACAAGCAAAAGAATCGCCGCAACAAGAAGGCGTTTTGCAAATTTCGGCATGGGTTTTCCCTCCTCCCATTTATTGCAGGCCGCCAAAACGCCTGCTGCGCTGTGCAAAGTTACGCAAGGCGCCCATATAAAGCGCATCCGAAAAATCCGGCCAAAGCGTATCTACAAATGCAAGCTCCGCATAGGCCGCCTGCAGCAGCAGAAAGTTTGAAAGCCGCTGCTCCCCGCCTGTGCGAATCAGGAGGTCAAGTTCTGGAAGGCCGCCCGTATCCAGGCGCGCAAGCAGCAGTTGTTCGTCAATGGCTTCCGGGTTGAGCGTCCCTGCTGCAGCCTCATGCGCAAGCGCGCGGATTGTGCGCACCGCCTCCGCCCGCGCGCCGTAATTGAGCGCCACATTGAGCCGGAGCCCCTCGTTCCGTCCCGTCTTTTCCTCTGCCGCACGCACCGCTGCGCGCACGTTTGCAGGCAGGCCATTCACATCCCCCAGCATGCGGATGCGCACGCCGTTTGCATGGAGTTCCTCCACTTCGTTCGTAAAATATTCCATGAACAGGCCAAACAGAGCATCAACCTCGTTTTTCGGCCGCTTCCAATTTTCCGTTGAAAACGCATAAAGCGAAAGTGCGCGGATTCCGAGATCAGAGCTCAGCCGGATAATACCGCGCAGCCGTTCCGTGCCGGCACGGTGGCCAAGCGCGCGGGGCAAGCCCCGTTTGGTTGCCCAACGGCCGTTTCCATCCATGATGATTCCGACATGCGCAGGCAGATGCCCGGAAAGCTCCCGCCGTTCTTTGTCCATATCGATCTGCAAAGTTGCCTCCCTGAAAAAGAATGACGGCGTGGCAAACGCCGTCATCCCGTTTATTCCTGATATTCCAAGTCCGTTTTAAACACGGAATAGGCAAGTTCGACCTCCGCTGCGCCCGTTTGGCGTTGGCGGATCACACGGGATTCGTTGCCTTTCACACCTTTGCGGCTTGAAACGGCCACACAGTGCACCGCAACACCTTCCGCCTCAAGCGCGGCACACGCACGGGAAAGCTCCCACCCCAAAACGCAGGTCAAACCTCCATGATCTCCTTTTCCTTATCGGCTATGATCTTATCGATATCCTTGATGGTGGAATCCGTCAGTTTCTGCGCCTGTTCCTCAAGCTTTTTCTGATCGTCCTCCGTCACCTCGCCGTCCTTCTTCTGTTTCTTGATCTGCTCGATTGCATCCCGGCGGATGGATCGGATTGCCACCTTGGAATCTTCGCCCTTTTTGCGCACAGCCTTCACAAGCTCCTTGCGGCGTTCCTCGGTCAGTTCCGGAAAAACAAGGCGGATGCATTTGCCGTCGTTGGAGGGATTGATGCCGAGGTCGGATTTCTGGATCGCCTTTTCGAGCGGGTTAAGCACGCTCGGGTCATACGGCGTGATGACAAGAAGGCGCGGTTCCGGGGAGGAGATGTTGCCCACCTGATTAACGGGCGTGGGGGACCCATAATAATCCACCAAAATGCGATCAAGCACCTGTGCGCTTGCACGGCCGGCGCGCAAGCTGGAAAGCTCCTTCACGAGCACTGCGACGGTTTTACCCATCTTTTCTTTTGCGGTTGCGATAGCGTCCATGTTTCTGCCTCCATTTCCTGTAAAACATCACTTTTATTGTAAAGGAAAACCCGCGCCGATACAAGCCTAAAAAGCAAATCAGTGGATCAGCGTGCCGATGTCCTCACCTTGAACGGCTTTTAGAATGTTTCCCTTTTCTTTCATGGCAAATACGAGGATTGGAATGTGCTGCTCGCGGCAAAGCGTAATTGCCGTAAGATCCGTAGCCTTCAGGTCGCGCTCGATGACTTCGTCATACGTCAGGCGGGAATACCGCTCGGCATCCGGCACAACGTTCGGATCTGCAGAATAGACTGCATCCACATTCTTCGCAAGCAGCAGCACATCCGCGTGCGTTTCCGCAGCCTTGAGCGCTGCCGCCGTGTCTGTGGAAAAAAACGGCAGCCCTGAGCCGCACGCAAACAGCACCACCTTGCCCGCAGCGAACGCTTCTTCCGCGCGCTGGGAAGTGAACGTGTCGCAAACGCGCTCCATCGGAAGGCTTGAAAGCACCTTGCACGGGACGCCAAGTCCCCGGAGCGCCGCTTCCATCGCAAGGGAGTTGATGGCCGTTGCAAGCATACCCATTTGATCCGCCTTATTGCGGTCCATATCGCCTGCGCTGCGGCCGCGCCAAATATTGCCGCCGCCGATTGTCACGCCAACCTGCACCCCTGCGTCATTGAGCGTTTTTATGTCCGCTGCGATGCGTTCCACCGCCTCAAAATCCACCGTATCACTACCACCCATAGCCTCACCGCTGAGTTTGAGTGAAACGCGTTTATATTTCAGTTCCATTCCTATTCTGTCCTTCCTGGCCGACGCTTGCATGTTGCATCCACAATTTCAGTTTTTGATACAAAAAAGGGGAACATGTTGGATGTTCCCCCATTTTCGGTTTTATTTGTTCATTTGACCCATAACTTCTTCCGCGAAGTTATCCTGACGTTTTTGGAGGCCTTCGCCCATTTCAAAGCGATAGAAGCGGACGATTTCAAGGCCGCCGTTCGCCTTGAGCATGGTGCGGATGTTCTGATCCTGATCCTTCACAAAGGGCTGCTCAAGCAGGCAGACTTCCTTGTAGTATTTCTCGATGCGGCCTTCCACCATCTTTTCGATGATGTTGGCGGGCTTCGGCTTAGGCTCGTTCATAGCCTGCTCACGGAGGATCTTCTTCTCATGCTCAATGTCCTCCTGGTTGCAGTCTTCCTTGGAAATGCAAACCGGTTTGGCTGCTGCAATATGCATCGCAACATCGTGAATCGCGGCCTCATGGCCCGCAACATCGCCGGCCACCTCAACCAACACGCCAATTTTGCCGCCGAGGTGAATATAGGTATCCACGCAGCCGTTTGCAGCTTCCACGCGTGCAAAGCGGCGAATGGTGATCTTCTCACCGATCTTGGCAACAGCGCGGGTAATCATCTCGGCAACGGTGCCGTTCCCGCAGTCTGCCGCCATCAGGGCATCCACGTCCGCAGGGTTCTTTTCGGCAACAAGCTTCGCAACGTTTGCCACAAGCGCCTTGAAGTCATCCGTCTTGGCAACGAAGTCCGTCTCGCAGTTCACTTCAACGATCACGCCCAGCTTCGCATCCTGGGAAACATAGTTCGAAACGATGCCTTCCGCAGCGATACGGGCAGCCTTCTTGGCGGAGGCGGCAAGGCTCTTCTCGCGCAGATAATCCATGGCCTTATCCATATCGCCGTTGCACTCGGTAAGGGCCTTCTTGCAGTCCATCATGCCGGCGCCGCTCATCTCGCGCAGCGACATTACATCCTTGGCTGTAAACATAATCTATTTCTCCTTCCGAATCAAAGTCGTCAATTAAAACTCGTCTTCCGCTTCAGCGGCAGGGGCTTCTTCATCCGCCATCTGCTCACCCTGCTTGCCTTCGAGCACCGCATCCGCCATCTTGGAAGCGATGAGTTTAACCGCACGGATGGCGTCGTCGTTGCCGGGGATCGGGTAGTCCGCTTCGTCAGGGTCGCAGTTGGTATCGACGATGGCCACCACCGGGATACCGAGGGTCTGCGCTTCAAGAATTGCGATGTGCTCTTTACGCGGGTCAACCACGAAGAGCGCGCCGGGCAGCTTCTTCATGTCCTTGATGCCGCCGAGGTTCTTTTCAAGCTTTTCCTGCTCCGCCTTAAGCTTGATGACTTCCTTCTTGGGAAGGAACGCGAAATCGCCGTCCGCCTCCATTTTTTCGATCTTGCGCAGCTGTGCGATGCGTCCCTGGATCGTCTTGAAGTTGGTGAGCATGCCGCCCAGCCAACGCTGGTTGACATAGAACATTTCGCAGCGCTTCGCTTCCTGCTCGATGGATTCCTGCGCCTGCTTCTTGGTGCCGACGAACAGGATGCTCTTGCCATCCATGGCAAGATCGCGCACGAAGTAATACGCTTCGTCGATCTTCTTAACGGTTTTCTGCAGATCGATGATGTAGATGCCGTTGCGCTCGGTGAAGATGTATTCCTTCATCTTCGGGTTCCAGCGGCGGGTCTGGTGGCCGAAATGGACACCGGCTTCAAGCAGTTGTTTCATGGAAATCACAGACATGGGTAATATACCTCCTCGTTTTTTCCTCCCCGCACATCCTCCCGCAAGAGAGCCGCTTCCGCGGCACGAGCCTTGCAGTCCGCGCGGGTGCGTATTTGAATTTTACGCGGGCGCACCGTTTCCACGCAATGCACCATCGGTGATTATAGCACGAAAAAGGCCGGAACGCAAGCGTTTTTGCTGCGTTCCGGCCGAAATTCGCGCCCTATTCCACCTCGCCGAACATGCATGCTTCCGCGTCCATGCGGAAACGCTTGCCAAGCGGCAGGGACATCGTGGGCGTGCAGTGGCCGCAGCGCACCCCTTTGATGGTGGGTTTTCCGGCGGGCTTCACGATCTCATCGATCAGCACATCAAGCGAAAGCGTCTTTTCATCCGGTTTCGGGTCGCAGTCGGAAAAATCTCCGATGAGAATGCCCGCGCAATCCGCAAACTTCCCGGCGTTGCGCAGCTGCGTCAGCATACTGTCGATGCGGTACGGCCGTTCGCCGACATCCTCGAAAAAGAGAATCTTTCCATGCGTGTCAATCTCCCACGGCGTGCCGAGCGAAGCTGCGAGCAACGAAAGGTTCCCGCCGCAGAGCATGCCTTCCGCCGTTCCGGGCACAAGCGTTTCCCGCAGGTAGCCTTCGGGATTTTGATAATTCGCTTCCGTGCCGAACAGCATCGCCTCTGCACAGGCAAGCGTATACGCATCCGGTTCGTGGAGCGCACAGGCCATGGGCATGTGGTAGGTCACAAACCCACAGCGCTGGTTGAACGCCGTGTGATAGGCGGTAATGTCGCTGTATCCGCCGAAAAACTTAGGGTTCTTTGCGATCATATCGTAATCCAGCAGCGGGAGTACCCGGTGTCCGCCATAGCCGCCGCGCGTTGCGAGGATGCCGTCGATACTCTTGTCCGCGAACGCAGCGTTGATGTCCTGCGCGCGCACAGCATCCGTGCCTGCGAAATAGCCGTGCATGGAACGCGCGCTCTCATATACCACGGGTTCAAGTCCAAGCCGCTTCATAGCCTCCACGCCTTCCACAAGGCGTTCTGCCGTGACGGAACTTGACGGGCCGACGATTGCAATGCGCGCCCCCTTGAACAGCTTCGGTGCAAACATGTTTATTCTTCCTCCTCATCCAACTCGTCCATCAGTTCCAAGAACCGGCCGAACACCTCGTCCAGCAGCACTTCGTTCTCCACCGGCTGGTATGTATCGCCATCCTCGCCGCGCACGATGTGCATGAGCACAATCTCCGCTTCTTCTTCCTCTTCCGGCTGCTCTGCACCTTCCTCAATCGGTTCAAGCGCAACATAGCGTTCGCCCTCATAAAGGAACGTCAGGATATGCGAGAAGCGCGCCTCCTCGCCGTTTTCATCCAGCAAAACAACCTCGTCAAACCGTTCTTCCATGCCGTTCTCCTATTGTTCAGAGTTTTGGGTTCCCGTCCAAATAGCCCTGCAAAATGATGGTTGCCGCAAGCTTGTCCACCACCTTGCGCCGTTTTTGCCAGTTCATTTCCGCCTCGCAAAGCACGCGTTCCGCAGAAACGGTGCTCAAGCGTTCATCATAAAACACATGCTCGCCATCCCACTCTGCAAGAACCGCATCTGCAAACGCGCGCACCTTTTCAGACTGAAAGCCATAGCTGCCATCCATGTTGCGCGGCATTCCGAACAGCAGGCGAACGGGGCGGTATTTTTCCGCGACAGAGCGGATATATGCCGCATCCTTCTCCAAATCGCCTGTGCGCGTATACGTTTCGATCCCCTGTGCAGTAATGCCGAGCGCATCGCTTACCGCAAGGCCAATGCGTCTGTCGCCCACATCCAGCGCCAATACTCTCTGCATGCCGTTACCGCTCCATGCCCGATTGGTCTTGGTGCTCCGGTGCATTTACATAAAAACGCACAAGCTCCTCCAACAGCTCGTCCCGTTCCAACATGCGGATCAGATAGCGCGCGTTATTGTAGCTGGTAATATACGTCGGGTCTCCCGAAATCAGATATCCTACAATTTGATTAATTGGGTCGTACCCTTTTTCTTTCATGGCGGCATAGACGCGCATGAGCACTTCGTTTGCGGTGTTTTTCTCCCGCGGGATGCGGAATTGCATGGTTTCGTTTGTGTTATCCGTCATCTCGTACCTCCATGTTGCTTGACATATTTTTCATGCGTTCATTATAGCGTATTCCAGCACAAAATACAAATGCGGATGACGCCGGGGCCATCCGCATTTTTCTGCAAAGCAAGGCGTTTAACCGAACAGGTTGCCGATCTGCCCCACCGCACGCCTGCCGCAGCGCAGCGCGCGCCTGGAATCGCGCATCATGCGTCTCGAAACGTCCGGATACATCGCGATAACGCCTGCCGTAGCCATTGCCATGCCTGCCGCGATTCCGATTACAAAGGTTGCCGCTTTCATTTTGCTCACTCCTTTCAAGCTCTATATGCGGTTAGTTTCTCCGGCTTACAGCGAAAAAGCGATGGGAGTTTTTGTTATGCAGCATTGCAGTTCCCGTCTGATTCAATATTTTTAATAAAACGGAAAGCTGTCCGCATGGGGCGTTCAGGCAATGCTACCATTCCCCCTGATACCATCATGCGGGCAGCTTTTTTTGATTTTTCCGGATCGTTTTACAGAAGGCCGATCAGGTAAAAGGAAACCGTCAATCCTGAAAACACAATCGAAACCGTAGAACAGAGTTTAATCAGGATGTTAAGCGACGGGCCTGCGGTATCTTTAAAAGGATCGCCTACGGTATCGCCCACAACCGCGGCCTTATGCTGTTTGGAGCCTTTTCCGCCATGATGGCCGCTTTCAATATATTTTTTTGCATTGTCCCAGGCGCCGCCGGCATTGGACATAAAGACTGCAAGCGCAAACCCGGTCACAGATACGCCGCCCAAAAAACCGACCACACCCGTTGGCCCAAGCGTGAGGCCCGTCACGATGGGGACGACAATTGCAAGCAGCGCCGGGGCAACCATTTCGCGCAGGGCTCCTTTTGTGCAGAGTGAAACGCAGGAAGCATAATCCGGATCCGCCTTATGCTCCATGATGCCCGCAATTTCGCGGAACTGCCGCCGCACCTCCACTACGATGGACTCCGCGGCGCGCTGTACCGCCCCCATCGTGAATGCTGAGAATACGAACGTCAGCATAGCGCCAATAAACATGCCTACAAGAACCGTAGGGCTTGTGAGCGTGAAGTTCAATACTTCCACGGTGCGTGCCTGTACGATGTCGACATAGGATACAAGCAGCGCAAGCGCCGTCAGCGAAGCAGAACCGATCGCAAACCCTTTGCCGGTAGCTGCGGTTGTGTTGCCAAGCGAATCCAGCGCATCGGTGCGGCGGCGGACATCCTCCGGCATTCCGCTCATCTGTGCGATGCCGCCGGCGTTATCTGCAACAGGGCCATATGCGTCCGTTGCAAGCGTAATTCCCAAAGTGGAAAGCATACCCACACCCGCAACGCCAATGCCATACAGGCCACGGTTAAACGCCTCTGTAAACGCGCCGGCCTGATCCACAATCGTTGTGCTGCCACCGGCTGCAAAGTAACTGATGATCACGGCTGCGGCAACAATGAGAATGGAGGCCATTGTGGATTTCAAGCCCAAAGAAATGCCTCCGATGATGATCGTGGCCGAGCCGGTCTCCGATGCGGCCGCAAGATTCTGGGTGGGCTTGTAGGTGTCGGACGTATAGTATTCTGTGAAATAACCGATCGCACAGCCTCCGGCGAGGCCGCAAAGGATTGCGATATACACGCCCCAATTTCCAAGGATAAAATAGGTCAACGGCGCAGCAAAAATCGCAGAAAGGATCGCAGCGCTATAAGTTCCCGTGCGAAGGCTTCTGAGCAGAGCCTTCTGTGAAGCGTGTTCTTTTGTTTTCACCAAGAAAGACCCAATAATTGAGCAGAGGATCCCGCAGACAGCCAGTGCAACAGGCAGCAGCAAACCGCCCCAACCATATCCGCCAACGGCGCCAAGCGCAAACGTTGCCAAAATCGATCCGACATAGGATTCGTATAAATCCGCCCCCATTCCGGCCACATCGCCAACATTATCGCCTACGTTATCCGCAATCGTGGCAGGGTTGCGCGGGTCGTCCTCCGGAATGCCCGCTTCAACTTTACCGACCAAATCGGCTCCAACATCCGCTGCCTTGGTGTAGATGCCGCCCCCCACACGGGCAAAAAGCGCCATGAAGGAAGCGCCCATTCCGTTCATGACCATGATATTTCCCAACTGAATCGGATCATCAATTCCAAAAATGCCGTGGAGAATATAAAACCAAAGCGTAATATCAAGAATTCCGAGGCCGACCACCGTAAATCCCATTACGGAACCGGAAGAAAAAGCAACTCGAAGGCCATGATCCAAGCTTTCTGAAGCAGCATGTGCAGTACGCGCGTTGGAATTCGTTGCGATCTTCATGCCGATGTACCCTGCCAGCATGGACCAAATTCCGCCCGTGAGGAAAGCAAATGGGGTGAATTTTGAAAGAATTTTTCCATCGCCTGCAAAAGCGATCACGACCAAAATAATAAAAACAACAGCAAACACTTTTGATACCGTTGTGTACTGTTGCTTCAAATATGCGTTTGCGCCTGCGCGAATACTTCCCGCAATTTTGCGCATCTTTTCGTTTCCTTCCGAGTAAGAGAGAACCTTTTTTGCCTGAAGAACAGCAAAAAGGCCGGCGACAAGTGCTCCGGCAAAACCAATCCAGAACAAGTTTTCCATTCTTTGAATGCTCCTTAATAGTTCATGATGGGAACGCTCCACTATTCTAGCACAAGAATATATTTTTTCAAGTGCAATCTCAATCAATAATTATATTTGAGTTTTTATATATAATTTATTCTTATATCATGCATTGAATAATTCATTTTATTGGCTCCGATGTTCTTACACTGCCCTACAATACATGAAAGCTAAAAATGTTTTATTGGTCCCTTGTCTTACTTCGATGTTTTAGAATTCCATCCTTGTGTTACTGCAAATTCGGTTTATTGTTCAGGTCAATCCTTGCATGTTGCAAGAAAACTCCTTGCAATATGCAGAACAATTGAGCCGCACACAAAACAGCAACTGCCAATTTTTTCGAAAAAACGACGAATACATTTGTGGTTTTCAAGAAAATGCACCTTGGGCAATGCAATATTGTTCGCGGAAAATTGCTTATTGACTTTGTAAATGATATCATTTTTTATAATACCCAATAGATTTTATCAATAATATAGGGAACAACAAAAAGCAGCGGGATTACCTCGCTGCTTTTGGGCATGCCTTCAAGCTCGCTGACTTTCGATGCTTTCATCGCCATTACTTTAGATGCTTTTCTCTACAGCTGACTTTATTTTGCCTTGGAATGCTATGCTTCCGCTATTCCTTCATAAGCTGTGTGATTATGTTGTAGAAACGATCCGCATCCCATGCGGCTCGGCCAATAAACAGACCGTCTGCCCTGGATTGTTCCAAGTAAAGCTGCGCATTTGTCTCATTAACACTCCCACCAAATAATACAGGTATCATGCAACCGGGGAACAGTGTCTGTATTGCCTTCCGAATAGAAACCATACGCGCTGCAACATAATCTGGGGCCGCCACTTCCCCCGCCATGCCTATAGCCCATACCGGTTCGTAAGCAACAAGCAGTTTTTCCACATTTTCTTTAAGAACGTTTTTCAAACCTATTTTGATCTGCATGGATAATACTTCATCTGACACCCCATTCTCTTTGTCGGACGCCGTTTCCCCTACGCACAATAAGGCCGTAAACCCATGCTTGATTGCGGCATCCACCTTATGCTGTATCATTTCATTCGTTTCTCCGAACTTATGTCTGCGCTCGCTATGTCCTATTTCTACAATGCTTATCCCAAATTCCTCTAACATTCGGGGGGAAACTTCTCCGGTATATTCCCCTTGTTCTTCCCAATGCATATTCTGCGCACCGATTTCGATTTTTATCGTTTCGTCCATGGTTCTTATCCCTGGGATCGCTGTGAAAGACGGAATTACAAACAACCTTAGTTGTTCGTGGTTAAGCTTCCCAGTTAGCTCATTCAATCGACTTATGTAGGAGCGTGTCTGGGCAAAGTTCATAAACATTTTCAGGTTTGTTCCGAGAATCAGTTCTTTCATATCGCTTACTTCCGATGACATTCATCAATATCTCTCATTGCCTGCACTTTCGGAGTTGATTTTCCATCCACAAACTCCAATGGAAGCCATTCTGCTACAATCTTCTTAGCCAATTCCACACCAATCACTCTTGCACCCATGCAAAGTACGTTGGCATTATTGCTTAACTTTGCACGCTCAGCTGAAAACGAATCATGGCATACTGCGGCGAATATACCCGGCAGTTTATTGGCCGTCATTGCCATGCCAATACCGGTACCGCAAAGAAGAATGCCCAGTTTGCTATAATCGGAATCGATAATGCGTTGGCATAGCCGGTCTGCAATAATTGGATATAATGTCTGATCTGAAACATCATCTACTCCCACATCCTCCACGGTATAGCCCATGCCCTGCACAATTCCCATTATTGTTTTTTTGAGTTCTACAGCTGCGTTATCGCAGCCGATAACCACACTTCTTTTTTTCATTTGATAACCTCTTTCTAATCAACTCCGTTAAATTGAAAACGGATTTTCGTTTTCGTAAAGCATGCGATCCATAACGTTATGGTCTATTTCATTTACTTGCAGCATGCGCAACGCTTCAAATATTGCTTTCCCATAATGTCCAAAGGCTACAACTGCATGGTGGGGGTAGCGCTTAGCAAGCAGGACATTGCGGTAAAAACGATCCAGTCCCTTTATTCCGATTACCCCAATGCCGCCAAAAGAGCAAGGGGCAATCGGCAGTACCTCACCCTGCGCAATATATGAGGACAAATGCCCGTCCGCACTGGCTTGAAGGCGAAAGAGTGTGATGTCACCATCCACCAGCGCACCTTCCAGCGTTCCCCGCGAAAGATTCGGTTTTCCAGAGGCTTCATTTTCCCGATGCATGATAAGCTGGTACTTCATATCAGCTTGTTTCAAGTAGCATATGGGCGTATTTCCACAGTGAAACCCCATAAATACTTCTCGTTGACTATAGCCCTTTTTCTGAGCCCTATCTGCGGAGCAGAACATCTCTTTGGGTACAGTATTGTTTATGTCAAGCAGCGTGACAGGGGTTCCGCTTACGCAGTTAGCAAAGTATTCTGACAGAGCGCCGTAAATGTCTACCTCGCATGCAATGGGAATTCCCCGCCTTGCCATCCGACTGTTTACATAACATGGAACGAATTTAAAGCTATGTTGGAACGCCGGCCAACATTTGTTGGCGAACGCCACATATTGGGCAGCTCCCTTGTGCTCCTCCATCCAATCCAAAAGGGTGAGCTCAAACTGCGCCAACTGAGGCAATAGATCGGGCATGTGATTGCCCGTTCCGAGCTCGCAAGCCATATCTTTAACCACGGCTCCAATCCGCGGATCATTCGCATGTTTATCAAAAGCAAGCAAAAGATCGAGTTCTGAGTTTTCCTCGATGTTCACGCCAAGGCGGTATAATGGTGCAATGGGAGCATTACAGGCAAAAAAGTCCTGCGGTCTTGGACCGAATGTTATAATTTTTAGATGCCTGACTCCTAAATACGTGCGCGCAATCGGCACAAATTCAGCAATCATTTCTGCAACTTCTCCAGCATCACCTACGGGATATGCTGGTAAATACGGTGTTAAGCCACGAAGCCCAAGATTATAGCATGCATTGAGCAACCCGCAAAACGCATCTCCTCTGTCACTTTTCAAAACAGCAATACGTTCTTCTGCTGCAGCGGCAAACATCACAGGCCCATCAAAGCGTTCTGCGAGCAGTGTTTCAGGTGCTTCCGGGCCAAAGTTTCCGAGATAAACCACCAGTGCATTTACGCCAGCAGCCCTGAGCGTATCTATGGCATGCACAACGTCTCTTTCGTTTTCGACAACATCTTCTACGCGAAAAATATTACCATACTTGCCGTATTCATCTACCACCGCTTTGCATCTAGTGTAAGATAATTCTTTGGGGAAGCAATCGCGGGAAACCGCTACTATTCCGAGTTTTACTTCTGGCAGATTGCTGTTGTACATATCAATAACCTCCGCTTTACAGTGTGCTTATGAATTGATGCATGGCGCTAAAAATCAGCCAAACTGAAGTGGCACCGGCATCCTGATAACCGATACTGCGCTCCATAAGAGATTTTGCGCGGCCAAACTTAGCCACATAATTTTTAGTAGATTCCATTCCAACCTGTGCGGCAGATTCCGCTGCCTGTAGTCCCACAAGCATATCATCGTCTGCGTGGGCGGCTATGGCCTCAACTGCGGGGCATAAAGCATCAAGCATAGTCTTGTCCCCCTGCTGGGCCTTGCCACGTTTCATGATTTGTTCCTTTGCTTTATTCAACACACGGTATAAAATAGGAAGAGTGAGCTCAGTTTCCCCCTTCGCTTCGCTCGCTCCGCCGAAAAACATGGTAGCGAATATTACCCCGGACGCCCCTCCCATGCAGTTGAGCATAGTCATGCCCACCGTTTGGAATAAGCCAGCTACGTCCTGAGCGGCTGCTATCTTTAGCTGTGCAGCTGCCTTTTCCATGCCTAGAGACATTCCTGTACCATGGTCTCCATCGCCGATTGCGCTATCCACTTTTGTGAGCAATGGTTCGTTTTCAATTATGGACTGTGCAACAAATATGAGCATTTCCTTTACTTGTTCAAGCGTAATACTTTTCATATTTTCTTCTCCATCAGTCTATTGCTTTAGAATAATAAGCCGAATGGCATGGTTCATCATAAAACCGCTTCAATTCTGCATCAAGCTTGAGAATCGTAATGGAAAAGCCCCCCATGTCCTGGCAGGTACACCAACTTTTTATCTCACCATCATGTACCTTTATTTTTTCTGCATTTAACAATTCGTAAAGCTTCCTATATACTATTGAAAGCTCCATTAGGGTTGTTGATCCGAGGCCATTGACAAGTGCACACACCGTATCGCCTGCTTTTAGGGCGTAGTCCGCCTTGAGGGCAGTATACATATATTCAACAAGTTCGTCGGCCTTTGCCATCTGGGTCCGCTGTATCCCCTTCTCGCCGTGCAACCCCATTCCATATTCAATTTCGTTTTCGCCCAGTTCAAACATTGCTTCCTTTCGCCCAGGCGCAGTGCCGGGTTGTGTAGCAATACCGAGCGATCTGATCTGATCTCTAGCTTTTTCTGCAATTCGGACAACTTCTTCGAGCGGAAGCCCTGCATCGCAGGCAGCACCGGCAATTTTGATTACAAAAGCATCTCCTGCAATTCCACGGCGATCCTCCATTCTGTCAATAGGCGCAGAAGCACAGTCATCGTAAACGCGCACATGAGCTGTCTGTATACCGGCTATCTCGCAAAGTTCTTCGGCAACATCGAAGTTCATATTGTCTCCGGCATAATTTCCATATATAAATAAGACTCCGTTCCCGTTGTGTACTCGCTGCACAGTCTGAAAAATAATGTTGGGGTTGGGTGCCGCAAAAATATTGCCACATACGGCTGCATCCGCCAGTCCACTACCAACAAATCCTCCAAACAGTGGCTCATGCCCACTCCCACCTCCTATAACCAATGTGACGCCCTTTTTCCTGCGTTTTTTTGCAACCACACAACTATCCATGCCGCAGTTTTCATAAAGATCGGAATATGCAGCGAGATACCCTTCTAACATCTCCTGTACACAATTCCTATCATCGTTAATGATTTTTTTCATCATATCTCTCCGATCGTCATCTTGAGGTAACCATAGCTGTCAGTATTGGACGTGCATAATATTGAAAAAAGTCAAGCCGGCATAGCCGCAGCGGCAATGCCGGCTTATTGTTCAACCCATCACATTATACACATGTGAAGTTTCACTCGCCCTTAGGTACAACCCAAGCAATGTGAGGGTTGCCTGCAGGCTGTGCTTCAAGGTTGGTCAACGTGGAGCGAATGCCATAAGTATACGTGCCGCAGGCTACAGGTATCCACGGGAGTTCCTGACGCAAAATGCTCTGCACCTTCTCATAGCATTCCTGACGGAAAGCAGGGTCAGATGAGGTTCTTGCTGCGTCAATGGCCTCGTCGTATTCGGGGTTCTTATAACCCTGCTTGTTACGTGTGTAGTCAAGCTTGGAGTAGAACATATCGTGCATATAGTCGCCATCATCACCTGCAGAAACAAAGCCAAGGAAAAATACGTCTTGTTCGCCAGCAGCAAGCTTTTCAAGGTAGCTGCCGAACTCCATTATCTGCACATTGGCAGTTATACCGATTTCCTTCCATGCATTTTGAACCATTTCGCACATGTCAATACGGGACTGGTTCTCGTTTGCCCACAGGTTAATTTCGAAGCCATCTGCATATCCAGCCTCGGCAAGCAAAGCCTTGGCTTTTTCGACATCATAGGTATATGTTTCATCCTCTGATGCCGGAGGCACGTAGCAGGACAAGGACGTGGTGTAAGGGCCATCGGCCAGGGTTGCTGTTCCAGAGTAAGCAATCTCAATCATAGAACCGAGATCCAGTGCATAACGAAGCGCTTTACGGACGCGCACATCTGCAAGAGGGCCTTCCTTACCGCAGTTTATGCCCATGTACTGCATGGTGTAGCTTGGGATAGTCAGAAGATCGACAGCATCCACGCTTTTGAGTGCTTCAAGCTGCGCACCGGGGACATCGATGCAAATATCTATGTCACCAGACTCAAGGGACAATGCGCGCGTAGTATCATCGGTAATATTACGGATTACAAGTTTATCGAAATACGGTTGTTCGCCCCAATAGTTCTCATTGCGTTCAAGAACGATCCGGTCGCCGGCGACCCATTCCACAAACTTGTATGGGCCGGTAGCACCAACAGGGTTACGAGCATACTCTTCCAGAGTAGTGCTTTCAACAGCCTTTTGGCTTACCATGAGTGCAGCGTTGTTGGTGAGATAATCCAGCATAGGGCCAAAAGGCTCCTTGGTAGCTATATCGATGGTGTAATCATCCACAACTTTGGTAGATTCTCCATCAAACACACCCCAGCAATAGGACTTAAGAGCGCTTTCAATACCACGTTGAACAGTGAAATAGACATCATGCGCAGTAAAAGGATCTCCAGCGTGGCTCACAATGTTCTGGCGTATATGGAAGCGGATAGTCCTCTCGTCAATCTGCTCCCAACTTTCGGCCAGCATGGGCTTAAATTCGCCAGTTGCACTGTCTTTGTAAAGCAAGGTCTCATAAAGCTGGAAAACGGCAAAGGTGCTAGGCTGGTCGTTCTGCATCTGAGGATCCAAGCAAGTGGGCTCACCACGGCTTGCAACCGTAAGTGTACCTTCAACGGCGGTTACAGGCATCCCTGAGGGAGGTGTATTCACGACCGCTTCAGGGGAGGCATCGACTTGTGGAGTCTGCTCAGCGGAAGGCTGTACATTGGGTTCCGTCGTGGTGGGTTCGTTGCTTGTTTGGCATGCTGAAATGGAAACAAACATTGCCAGCACAAGCAAAAGTGCCAAAAACTTCTTCATATTCTTCCTCCGTTTTTGTATTCACAGCCGAATTTTACCGGCATTGTGTCAGGAACGAGTACGCTTATCTACCATTGCGGCCAAGTATCCAAAAGCTGACCACCATTGTTTGTCACCAGCCTGCAGAATCTTCTCAATCATTTGATTGGATTTAGCCACATCGCCCATAATATAATAGTAGTTTGAAACCCCGTAATAACGAGTAATCACCTGTAAGTCATCATCATTCTCAGAGAACAGGTCTTCAGGCTTTAAAATCCCCTTATACATCAGTAACCTGTTGTAATATGCCGTATTCTCCTTTGGATCCATATTTTCAGTAATACGCGCCAGTACCGCATCCGCAGTATCTTTGTGTCCGCTACGCATCAGCGTCATCCAATACCAGTCGCTTACGGCAATCAGTTTATCCTCTGCTTCCGACATCTCATAACATAACTTATAGGCTTTAAGTGCCTTTTCATAATTACCCAAAAGGTAATAAGAAAGGCCAAGATGATACCACACATCCCAGTTGTCTGGAATCAAGCGGGAGGCAATGGTGAAGTCTGCACAGGCCTCGTCGAATTCCCAACAGGAGAGATGCCTATGGGCACGGTGCCGGTAAAGGATGCCACAGAATGGATCTACTGCAATCGCCTTGGAAAACCACTCTACCGCTTCACGCATCAGCCTCATGTCAGCAAGCGCAAGGCCGCGCTTCATCAGCAGGTCTACCTGATCCGGGTTTTCTTTGAGCTGTTCGTCGATTGCCTTTACTTTTTCCGACAGTTCGATGTCCGTTCTTTGAGGATTGGCTACCTGATGTTCTTTGAGAATCATGTTGTTTCCTTTCTTTTGTGTATAATGTCAGCTGTCAGGCCTTCCAGTTTTTCAGATCACGTTCAGCAGCCTGCTCGGCGAAACCCGACCAAAGCGTACCACGCTCACAAATTCGTTCCATCAAATTCTTTGCCTTTTCTTTCTCTCCCCGGAACAGATAGAGTCGCGCAATTCCGTAACAATACGTTGCAAACATATGATCATCGAGCGTTTCAGCTTTTTTAATTACCTCTTCTGGCGAGAGCACTCCTTTATATGCCAACACCCGATCATAATATCCGGCGCTATCTCCAGCCTCAAGGCCTTCTCCGATTTCCTGAAGCAAAGATTCCCCTTCGGAGCTTCTTCCGAGTATATTCAGCGTCATATAGAACCAGTCTGTAGGGGCAATTTTTCTCTCAGGGGTATGAGATACCTTCATGCAGTTTGCATATGTCTCCGCCGCACGTTCGTAGTTCTCCATAAGGAAATATGACAGAGCCAAATGGTACCAACAATCCCAGTTGTCTGGCTCCAACCGCAGTGCGAGCTCAAAGTCTGCAGCCGCCTCCCTGTACCGCCGTACGTTGACATATGCATGTCCACGGTGACGGTAGAGAGGAACATAAAATGGTGCATGGGTTAGTCCTTCGGAATAAGCTTCAATGGCTTCAATCATCAGCATCTGTCCACGTAGAGAAATTCCCAATTGTACATAAAGCGATGCATTCTCCGGGTTAGCGCGTACATCTTCTATCAGCTTTTTTACTGCGTCGCTCAGCTCGACCTCTGTTTCATGGGTAAATATCTGGTTTTCCTTGGTAGCACTTTGCATGTTCTTCTCCTTTTTAATGACTCACTTATTGTTAACAGCGTGGCATGCCACAAAGTGTCCCGGAGCTACCTCGCTTAACTGCGGATCAACCTTAAAACACTCTTCAGTGGCATTTGTGCATCTCTGAGCAAAACGACAACCGGGCTTCGGGTTAATTGGAGACGAAAGCTCCCCCTGAAGCAGAATACGATTTCGTGGCGCATCCGGATCGGGAATAGGTATTGCAGAAAGCAGTGCTTTCGTATAAGGATGCAGCGTGTTGTCAAACAGTTCATCCACATCGCTGATTTCCATTACCCGGCCGAGATACATCACGCAAATCCTGTTGGAAATATGTTTTACCACGGATAAGTCATGTGTAATAAACAGGTAAGTCAGGTTCATGCTCTCCTGAAGATCCTGCATAAGGTTGAGGATCTGCGCCTGAATCGAGACATCCAGCGCGGAGACAGGCTCGTCGCAAACTATAAACTTAGGCTTGAGTGCAAGCGCGCGGGCAACGCCTATGCGCTGACGCCTACCTCCATCAAGTTCATGAGGGTAAGAGCGCTTTAACCTGGAAGCGAGTCCAACTACATCCATCAATTCCTCAACCCGGGCATCCAATTGCGCGGAGCTGTCGCATTCTTGGTAAATTCTCAGCGGTTCCGCAATGATATCTTCCAAAGTCATGCGGGGATTCAGCGACGAAAAGGGATCTTGAAAAATAATCTGCATATCCCGCCGCAGTGCTTTCAGTTTTGCACCGCTAGCAGTAGTTATGTCCTCGCCGTTAAAAAAAATCTTTCCATCGGAAGGTTCCAATAGGTGCAGAATAGTTCTTCCAAGGGTAGACTTTCCGCAACCGGATTCACCAACAACACCAAGAGTTTCGCCGGCGTTAATCGAAAAGCTCACATCGTCTACAGCATGGAGCCACCCGTCTGGAGTTTTAAAATATTTTTTTAGATTGTCAACCTTTAGCATTGTTCCCATATCAGTTATCCTCTTTCTGGTATTGCATGCACTTTACGAAGTGCCCGGGAGTAACCTCTACAGTCCCAGATTCATGTTTGCGGCATTTTTCGGAAGCATAATCACATCTATCGTAAAAGCTGCAATATTCCGGCAATGCGCTTGGATCGGGCATCAATCCTTTGATAGGATGGAGCCTACGCATTTTCCTATCAACACTCGGCAATGAGCCAAACAACCCTTTCGTATATGGATGAAGCGAATTTTTAAACACATCACGCAACGGGCCAAATTCTACGATTTCACCTGCATATATGATGCCCACCTTGTCACACGTCTCCGCCACAACACCAAGGTCATGCGTAATAAGCAGCATCGAAGTATTATACTCCTTCTGGAGTTCGCGGATCCTTTCAAGCACCTGCGCTTGTATGGTTACATCCAAAGCCGTGGTAGGCTCATCCGCAATCAGCAGTTTCGGATTACATGCAAGAGCCATCGCAATAACAACCCGTTGCTTCATACCGCCAGAAAACTGGTGCGGGTAGTCAGAATAACGTTGCTTTGTAATGCCGACCATCTCAAGCATTTTTTGCGCTTTAAGCGCGGCTTCCTGTCTTGAAAGCTTATAGTGCAACCGAATAACTTCGCTGATCTGGTCTCCTACCGGAATAACTGGGTTAAGCGAAGTCATCGGATCCTGAAAGATCATTGAAATGCTGTTGCCGCGGATCTTTCTCATGGCGTGTTCGCTCTTTTTGATCAGATCCTCGCCTTCAAAAATAATCTCTCCATCTATAATCCTGCCGGGAGGGGACTGTATAAGGCGCATGATGCCCAAGGCAGTAGTAGTTTTTCCAGCGCCGGTTTCCCCAACAAGGCCTACTGCTTCAGATTCAAGGATATCAAAGCTAACGCCGTTGACGGCTTCTACAACCGCATTCTCTGTTTCATAATGAATTACGAGATCTTTTACGCTTAATATCTTTTTCTTTTCCATCTTCTGTCACCTTTTCATCTTAGGATCAAGCGCATCTCTGAGCCCATCTCCTAAAAGATTGAGCGCAAAGACAGACAGCATTATGGTAAGTCCCGGGAAGGTTACGATATTCCAGTTTGTGCGGATATATTGCTTTCCAGCGCTGAGCATAGCCCCCCATTCCGGCGTTGGAGGCTGCACGCCAAGGCCTATGAAACTCAATCCAGCAGCAGAGATGATAGCACCGGCAACGCCCAATGTGGCCTGGACGATGATCGGCGCAAGCGCATTGGGAATCAAATGCTTGAATATGATGCGCCTGTCATTGGAACCGATTGCCCTAGCCGCTTCTATATATTCAAGATCTTTTACCGTTAAGATAGACGCCCTTGTAACACGAGCATAATTCGGTATGCTGCCAAACGCAATGGCGACAATTACATTCAGCATGCTGGGGCCCAATGCCGCAGCTATTGCAATCGCTAGGAGAAAACTCGGCAATGCAATCAGTATATCCATGATGCGCATTATGATATTGTCTGTTTTTCCGCTGTAAAATGCCGCAGCAGCACCCAACAGACCGCCCACAACAAGCCCAAGGGTTACTGAACAAAGGCCGATAACCAAAGAAATACGTGAGCCATAGATAATTCTTGTCAAAATATCACGGCCAAGGTTATCAGTTCCGAAAGGATGTTTCCAATTCGGGAATTGAAAAGCCTCAGCATAATTCTGATCGTCATAGCCCGAACCCGTGAGGAGTCTTGGGCAGAGAGCGCATACGCAGAAAAGAAAAAGAATGATCATTCCCGCTACCGCCATTTTATTGCGTTTTAACCGCACCCATATTTCTATCCACGGACCAGTTTTCTGCACTTTCCCTTTTTGTTTTTCTTTCTTTTTCGCAAGTTGTACAGAGTATGGTGTTACACGTTTAGGCATTTAGGCTACCTCCTTTTCCGATTCTTTCTCGTCATATATGTTATCCCTCTTTTTATAAATGGACTTCAAGCGCGGATCAATGAAGGAATACAGAACATCTACAAGCAGATTAACAATACTAGAAATAACTGCCATAATAAGAACGCCGCCTTGCACTATGGGGTAGTCCCTTGCTTTAATTGCATCCACCATAAACTTACCAACGCCTGGAATGGCAAATACTGTTTCTGTCAAAACTGCACCACCCAACAGACCGCCAAATTGAATGCCCACAACCGTGACAATCGGAATAAGGGCGTTTTTCAGAGCGTGGTAGATAATTATTTTGCTTTCTTTCTGTCCCTTTGCCCTCGCAGTACGGATATAATCCTGACGGATAACCTCTAACATGCTTGAGCGTGTCATTCGGGTGAGAAGCGCTGCCGAGCTGGTGCCAATTGTAAGAGCAGGCAGTATCCAATATTGCCAACCATAAAAGCCAGAGGCTGGGAGCCATTTGAGCCAAATGGAAAAAACAATAATATTCATCAGTCCCTGCCAAAAATTTGGCATGGATACACCAAGGAGTGCCGTTACCATGCTTATATTATCTATCAATGAGTACTGGCGTGTGGCCGAGATGATGCCTGCTGGAATTCCAAGGCCAACTGCAAACAGCATACTCACAAGAGCGAGCAGCAACGTAGTGGGAAAGCGCGCAAATATCTCGGATGAAACCGGCTGACTCGTTTGATAAGAGGTGCCAAGATCCAACCTTGTTATAAGGCCCCAAACATAACGCCCGAAGCGTTCAAGAAATGGCTTATTTAATCCCAGCTGCTCACGAATTGCCTCGACATCTTCTTCGCTCGCAAATTCACCTGCAAGTTGCCGTGCAGCATCACCAGGTGTAATTTCGCTAAGTATGAAAATAATTAGCAAAACGCCAATCAGCACAGGAATCAACATTGCTAAACGCTTCAAGATATATCGATACATATAGATTCCATACCCCCCTATAAATTACTTTGCCTGTTGGTAAGCCGATTAAAGGTGCTATTGACGTTCACACAAAAAGGCTCTTTTTACAGGACTGAAATTTGTATGCTTTTTGTTAATTGTACAGAATACAGCCGCCTTCAAAAACTATAGATTTTACAGAATAGCCTGAAATATTTAGATTTTGGAAAAGGCGGCCTGATTGACAAACATTTTTCGACAGTATATCATTATTGATGTTTGGACGGCTTAATTCATAACGGGAGGGATATCCATTGTTCCACAACATGAGCATAGCAAAAAAACTGATGTTGGTAATTTATAGCTATTTGCTTGTGATGTTCATTTTGTTATCTGTCATAGCCTTCGCTGTTATAGATGCTACCGTAAAATCCGAAATGCGAGAATCCTCTCTTAACAACGTAATCCATGCTAACCTCCTCATCGAAAAAGAGCAGCAATATTTATATGGCATAGCGAAATATTATAGTATTTCGCCAGAGGTTCAAGACCTTTTGGTTATGAGCAATGCAGGACTTCATACTGAAGGCATGACAGATGAACTTATATCCGTTAGCAAAGCACGTATGTATGTGTTGGGCTTGGCATTGTATAACATCAATGGCGATGTTGTGGATTACATGAGTATTGATAACTCCAGCGGCCCCGTCAATCAATCCAATACGCAGTATGAACGTCCGTTTACTCGGTTGATTAACGAAAAGAGAACCTTTGAATGGGAATTTATCGATCAGGGAGATACTGTTTACCTCAAAATGGATAATTCGCCAAAACTTTGCCTTTGGTATGTGATTAAAAGCACGAATACGATGCGGCCTATCGGTGCTTTGGCAATATCCATTGACACGCGCAAGCTCCTTACTGCAGAGAATATATTTAATGATTTATATAACAATATTATTATTTTGGATACAAACGGGCGTATTGTGTATTCAAAAAACGAATCGTTGCGTGCAATGTCTGAGGAGTCACAGTCTCAGTTGCTATTAAGAATTAAAAAGTATAATAAAACCGGAAGCTTTGTATTCGATAGCGATAAGGCGCAGTACTTAGTTGCGTATGGAAAGCTTGCAAACAGCAATCTTATTACCTATATCCTACTACCATACACTCTTTTTTCTTGGAACGCGCGCACTATGATCTGCTATGTTCTGGTATGCATAATTTTGGCAAGCCTGATGCTCCCCATTGGTTTTTTAATCCGGGGTATGATTTCCAAGCCACTTAACATCCTGATTTGTTCCATGGAAAAGTTTCGCAACGGAAACCGTTCTGTTCAGGTTCCGTTTAAGTACAGAGACGAAATTGGCCGACTTGGAATGATTTTCAACCAAGTTGTAAGTGAAAACAATGCTCTGATCGAGAAGACGTATATACTGAAGATTAAGGAACAGGAAGCCAAGCTAACATCTATGCAGGCACAAATCAACCCACATTTCCTGTATAATATGATAAATCATATGCAATGGATGGCGCTTAGAAACGGACAGGAAGAGATTGCTGATATTGCATATTCCATTGGTCAGGTATTCCGGATGAGCCTGAATAGGGGCAACGGTATGATTACCGTAATGAAAGAATGCGAAATCATACAGTACTACATTGAACTGCAGGAAAAGCGTTTTGAAAACCGTCTTACTTTTGAACTGGATGTTGAACCTGCGGCTTTCAATGCCATAATACCTAAGCTGATTATCCAACCCATCATCGAAAATTCGATTTTGCATGGGGTCAATAACAGCACCGGCGCTGTACATATTATGGTCACGATTCGCCTTATCCAAAATAGCACAAGACTTGAGATAATCGTACAAGATGACGGCGTAGGGATACCACCAGAAGTTCTCGAGTTACTGCCTGATCGCTTATCGGAAGGCCATACTTCAACCTCTAGCAGTGGCTTTGCATTGAAAAATATCAGCGACAGATTACGCCTTACTTATAACAACAATTATGTGTTCGACATCAAAAGCGTACCCGGTTCGTTTACATCATCCCGGATTGTCGTCGATTATCACACTGAAATGCCAGCCACGCAAAATATGCCAAAGTAGGAGGGAACTTGCAATGCTAAAAATTTTGGTTGTCGATGATGAGAAGCAAGCGCGGGACAATATGATTCACTGCATAAATGTTGCAACGAACGGATTTGAGATCATTGGCGCTGCCGCCGACGGATCGGAAGCACTTGAAATGATCCGGCAGACGCAACCTGATATTGTGCTGATTGATATTCAAATGCCCGGAATATCTGGTTTGGATGTGATTGCTGAAGCCAGAAAGGAAGACTTGCCGGTAACATTTATTATCATCAGTAGCTATAGTGAGTTTTCCTTCGCTCAGGAAGCAATCCGGCTTGGAGTTTTCGAATATTTGTTAAAACCTTTTATGCCCGCTGATGTATGCGCAGCTGTATATAAGGCGGCAAAACGTATTGTGCCTCCAGCAATTCTTCCATTCTGCGCAAATGAGGATGATGGGACTTCAGCAATGAGTCACTTACATGTAGGCAAAATTCGTCACTCTCGCAAAGAACTGGTCTATCCATTTGAAAGCGAACGAGCCATAATTGATGCCGTGCAAAGTGGAACTGCACCAGCACAATCGGTGCTTTCTGCCTTCTATTCAGCGGTCGTACGTAACAATGCCACGCAATCCTCTCAAATAAATTGCCTGATTATCCTCTATGTTGAGCTGCATCATCTTGCAATCAAATGCGGCATTGCGTTTGCTTCCCTGTCATCTGGTTCAGTCACTGCAGATACATACAGTGTGCAAGGCTTCTATGAAATCCTACTTGATTTGTGTACTGAAATACAATCCCGCCTTACGCGTCAAAGTCCTGGCAGCGCTTCTGTGGTACGCGCAATGGATTTCATTCAAGAGCACTTCACTGAAGAACTGTCACTAGAATATGTTTCTTCGCAGGCATATATATCCCCCGCATATTTGAGCGGGCTCTTCAAGCAGGTAGCCGGCGTAAGCTTTACAGACTATGTCCATATCCTTCGTATTGAATATGCCAAAAAGCTGATTCAGGAGCAGCCCCATCTGAAAAACTATGAGCTGAGTGATATGGTTGGTTATTCCTCCGATAAATATTTTTCTCAGATATTCAAAAAATTTAGCGGAATTACCGTATGTCAGTATCGTTCCCAATTAAGGTGAGCATATAATTCCGGGATGCGCATGGCGTGATACATGCATAAAACCCGCCCTAGATAGTTAGTACTAAGTACTAACTATCTAGGGCGGGTTTTGTCATTAGCCCATGACAATATCATGCAACATACAGTATGTCTGTCAGGTGCGTTGCGGGAAAAGGAACTCGTCCATCCACGCGGTTATTTCTTGTATCCTTTTAAGCCTGCTTCTGGGTTTTCCCGTTCTGGAAAGGTCATGATTCTCTCCATAGAACAAGCACATGCGAGTCTTTGTGCCATTCATCTTCAGCGCAGTATACATTTGCATCGCCTCAGAAACAGGGCAGCGGTAATCTTGCATAGCTTGTATAAAAAGAGTAGGTGTTTTTACATTATGGGCATACTTAAGCGGTGAATGCCACCAGGTTTTTTCAATGTCATGAAATGTGCCAGCAAGTTGCTGACCTTCGCTGAGCACAATACCATAATCGCTTGTACCTTCAAGCGAAATAAAATTTGATATGGAACGCTGGGATACAGCAGCTGCAAATCGGTCAGTATGCCCTATAATCCAATTCGTCATAAACCCTCCATAGCTACCTCCCATTACCCCCATTCTGGATTCATCGATGCAAGGATATGCTTTTAGCAGCTCATCTGTGAACTGCATCAGGTCATCGTAGTCGACCGTGCCAAACTTGCCGCACAGATAGCCAAACTGCTGGCCAAATCCATCACTGCCGGTAGGATTAGCATACGCAACTATATATCCGTGGTTAGCAAGGTACTGCATTTCGTGGTAGAAGATTTCCCCATATGAAAGTCGGGGACCTCCATGAATGCAAAGGATCAGTGGATAATCTTTGGAACTATCAAAATCAATGGGTTCCAAAACAAAACCGTGGATCGTACTTCCCTGTGCATTTTTATAAAACAGTTTTTTTGGTACAGATATGGCATGCGTTTCATAATACGTCTCGTTGCAAGAAGTAAGCCTGTGCTTTTCGCCATCTGCTGTTTGCAGATATAATTCCTGCAGACGCATATCATGCATACCCACAAATAGCACCCCTCTTTCGCTTGCATCAAAGCAGTCCACACTGCCGCTATACTCCACCAGAGGTTCTAATCCCGTGTCCGCACTCCATGAGATGATATGACTACTGTCTTCCACCGAAGACACAAACATGAGGGTCTTCTCTTTTCCACTGAACTCTTTCCCACTGCCATAGCGGCAATCGCCACATACAGAATTATGCACAGAAATTTCACCATGATACAGAGTTTCTGTTCTCCCATTACTCAAATCAAGAGAAAAAATCTCCGGGCACTGCGAAACATTGTAAATATCCAACTTTGATCCTACAAATACTGCGGTTTTTCCCATAAACCCTATATGCTCAACCCGATATTCATCCTTTGGTATCAGGCTCCTTAGTGCAGTATTCGAAACATCCAGTACTGATATTCCAGTCTTATAAGGGCGAATTATCTCATATTCGCTGCCTGCAAGTAACATGAGGTTCAGCTTTGAGCTGTAAGCTGCATTTTCCACATGAAAGTATTCAGGGGTCGCACGCATACATTGGCGGCCTTGTGGCTCCAGAAAATATAATCCGCAACGGATTTTGTTAATGAAGCCCTCCCCATTCATCCAAAAAGGATACTCATCCACTATGGTGAAGTAGTTTTTTTCTTGAGCAATCGCTTGCTCTTCCAGAATACGCGCATCCCCATGCTTTTCTAGCAGCCTTCGCTCATCTGAGATGGAGCTTTGGGCCAAAAAAGCAATCCGTCCATCATTCAAGATCGTCAATGGTTTTGCTCGATAAGGGATCTCAAAACAATCGAGACAAATGTTATCACAAACGGAAATTCTTGATATTTTGCTTCCGCCTTTCGCTCCTGCGAATTGCCAAATGTGTTCATTGTCCTCCCAAAGGAATCCAATGCAGCTTTTCTCGTCGGTTAACGCCCGAGGGATAGGATCATTCAAATCATCTATGACCATAATCCGGCTATAGTATCCGTTTGTTTCAATATCCGCGCCATGCTCCAAAAACGCAGCATGTGATGCATCCGGTGAAAATGCTGGCGCGGATAAAAAAGTATACTCTAAAAAATCTTCTGCTTCAATTTTCTTTTTCATGGTACCCCCTATACTTTAGTCACAATCCGGCTGCAAATAGCAATCCATCCATGCAGTAATCTCTCTGATTCTTTTTATACGATTATATGGCCTTCCCGACCTTGAGAGCTCGTGGTTTTCTCCTTTGAAAATGCACATGCGCGCGGGCACACCGTTATTTATTACCGCCGTATACAGCATCAGAGCTCCTGCCAACGGGCAGCGAAAATCCTCGTCTGCATGGATAAAGAGCATCGGTGTCTTTATCTGTTTTGCGAACTGCAACGGTGACTGATTCCATGCCTTATCAAAGCTAATCCTAGGGGAAGGGGCATACATGTGCGGCATAAAATGAAAGCCGCCATCGCTAGTACCTTCATCTACAAGATAGTTGGATATGCTTCGCTGCGTTACAGCAGCTGCAAAACGCTCCGTATGGCCCACTATCCAATTGGTCATATATCCGCCATATGAACCACCCGTAACGCCCAACCTAGATGCGTCGATATCTGGATATCTTTCTAGCACGGTGTCCACAAACTTCATGATATCATCATAATCGATAGTTCCGTAACGTTCAATCAAGTCTCCAAACGCATTTCCTCTGCCATCACTGCCACGTGGGTTACAGTAGATAACATAGTACCCCCTAGCACACCAGTACTGCATTTCATGATTATATACAGTGCCATACGCTGTTTTGGGTCCACCGTGGATATTAAGTATGGCAGGGTATTTTCTTTTTCCTTCTAGTCTCTTCGGTTGCAGGACAAAGCCCTGAACAGTTTGTCCTGCGTTGTTGATAAAATCGCAGCTTTGAGGTCTGGAAATGATATGGCTTTTATAATATGCCTCATTTACCCCAGTCAGTCGCCGCTCCACTCCGTTCAAACCTGCACGGTATAATTCTTGAAGGCGCTCGCCATGCATTCCCACGTATAGGATACTGTCATTGCGGATGTCAAAGCTGTCCACCGATCCCTCTTCCAGTGGAATGCGAGCTACATCGCCGTCTAATGTCATGCGATAAAGATTACAGTTGTGCATCTCTGTAGCAGTGAAGTATAGGGCGTCGCCCTCAACAGAAAACACGTTGCCGCCGCCATAGCGGCAGTCCGAAGCAATGCCAAGGCCCATTGGCATCAAATCAGGGTCACTGATAATCCTTATGTCCAATGTATTAGGGTCAATGGAATAAAAGCAGGGGTTTTCGGATGCATGATAGCGTTTGCAAAGTGATGCTGCCATTATAATCACCTCGCCTAAAGCCACCGCTTTTCGCACACGATATATCCCCGGACAAACAAGTACACGTGTTTGCTGCTCTACCAAATCATATGTGTATACGCCATCGCGCGTTTGCCATACATCCGTAAACTCACTTCCAGTGTAAATAACTCTGCGATGTTTTGCGTCAAATGAAAAAGAAGCTGTTTCAAACCACTTGGGAGTGATCTGTACAATATCCCCATTATCCGCATCAAACAGCATTAGGCTGCGGCGAGTTTTGGATACATATCCTCTTCCGTTTTCTAAAAAGGGCAGTTCATCCACAATTTCCCAATCCGTTCCCTGTCCGGCATTGCATTTTTCCTCCCGGTATTCACAGATAGTGTGCATCAAAAACAGGCTTCCACCTAAATGGACGATTGCCTGGGGGCAAATTGATAATGTAATGCGGCTTTCCTCTGAAGTGCCATCAAGCTTGGCTCTTACCAATTCCCTAGTTCCGTCCCCTTCCTTGTGTACATAGGCTATATAGCTATTTCCAGCAAATGCCGCGCACTGAATACCATCTTCCGGCGCCTGCCAAATTATTGTGCCATCAGTTGCGGAAAGCACCTGTAACGATTTCCGATATCCCATTTGGTCAGGCTTGCAGGCAGAGAAAATGACCATCGCCAATTTCCCATCCACCGACAGCGTAGGGGAAGACAAAAAGCGAAAGTCTAATAAATCTTCTATTTTTATGTTCTGCATTGTTTTCTCCATAGTGAAAGGCCCAGAAAAAATCCTGGGCCTGATGTTTTAGTCGGTTGCGACAATCAACGCAAGTTCAAGCAGATAATCTGGATCGGCACACAAGGCTTGAACGGTAACGCCAGCAGGGGCATTCTCGGTACCGCACCACTCATTAAAAATGGGTTCAAACTCTTCTTTATATTTTGATATATCCTGCACATAAGCGTTTGAGTACAGAATATTCTCTTTTTTTAGTCCAAATCTCTCAAACAGCTCGTCATACCGTTTCAGAACAGCTTCACCCTGTTCTCTGAGAGTTGGCTGTTTTCCAGCCGCTACATGCCCGGTAAAATAAGCAACATGGTTATGGATAACTACTCTAGAGCATCCCGGACGTTTGTCAAACCTTTGGATTTCCATTTTGTTTCTCCTTTGCACGATTTACTGTTGATCACCAAAAAGCTTTTCATAGGTAGAATTGATCAGCATCAGTTCCTCCTTGGATAGCTCCCAGTTCCCTGCTTCCGCATTGGAAATGGCCTGTTCTGGAGTCTTCATACCTACAAGCGATGTGGTAATGCCAGGTTGCTGATTTACCCAATTTATAGCCACATGGCTAATTGGTTTCTGATGGTCGTTAGCGATCATCTCCAGCACATCCACAAGCTTCATTGCCTTTTTAAATGCCTCCCCATGATAAAACGGATAGGTTTGCGTACGTCCGTCTTTTGGGCAATCCTCTTCGGTACGATATTTTCCGGAAAGAATTCCTCCGGCAATGGAGCCATAGGTCAATATTCCAATGTTGTTTTTAGCACAAAGGTCAATACTCTTCTGATTTTCACGGTATAACAAAGAGTACTGAGGTTGATAGCTACACACATATCCCAGAGAAATCACTTTTTCTATCTGATCATAAGAATAGTTGGATATTCCCCAATACCTGATTTTCCCCTGCATCACCAACTTTTGCATCGCAGCGGTGGATTCCTCAATAGGCGTTGTTCCCGCATAATGAACTTGATAAAAATCAAGATAGTCCGTCTGCAAACGCTTAAGAGATTCTTCAATCTGCGTCATCACCACACGTTCGTTACACTTTAGACATTTGGTAGCCTCGTTATATACTCCATCTGGCTCGTACCATATGCCAACCTTGGTCGTAAGAACTACTTTGTCGCGGCCAATTTCTTTTACGGCCTTTCCTACTACTGTTTCCGAATGACCTGCCCCATACACGTGTGCAGTATCAATGAGGTTAATGCCATGATCAACAGCTGTACGGATGGTATCAATGCTTGTACGGTCATTCAGGTTTGCATTCCAATGTGAACCATTTCCCATCTGCCACGTTCCAATGCCAATAGCAGATACATCGATTCCGGTCTTCCCTAGCTTCTTATATCTCATGTTCTTCCTCCCATTCATTATTTACTTTCATAATATCGATAAATACCGCTTACCAAAACCGTCAACATTCTTATTTTTCTTAAGATATTATGATTATTGTCCTCTAAACCAAGTCCACTAAAGTACAAGCACGCACAAAGTCATTGGCATAACGGGAAAAGCAGCAATTGTAATATTGAATGCGTAATTTATCTTTTTATTAACATTATCGTACTTATATGTTATGCTCACTCGAATCAAAAGTGGCACCAAACGCCGCATGATAAAAATATTTATCATCTAAACATATATGTCCGCATTAATAATATGCCATGGCTGGGCAAGATACTTATTGCCGATACCCTCTTAACGGTATCGGCCAGTTCATTTGTAGCAAATAAATGCAGTCGGAATATGTTGATATACGCAGAAAGAAGCGACCCCAAAGCAGGATGTTGTTTGAAGGTAAGAAGGCTGTGTTGTCGTTTGTCCTTAATTTTTTCATATTCCAGAAAGTCAATGCAGTAGTCTTGAATAAAAGGCAAGAATCAATCCTTTGTTTGAACCTCTATTATTATGATAATAGCATGTTTATTCACTATACCGCCCTACACCCCGCCATTTTGGCATAAGAGCCTCTAAAGCTTCAGTTTTTCTTATACTATAATTAACTAGAATCTCCATATTTTTGTTTTCTAAAAAAAGCTGCGTGAAAAACTCACGGCACGCGCCGCGAGGCATTCCACCGTCCTCTCCATATGGTGGTTTATCGCTGAACGCTATCATCCCTCTTTCTACGGTTTGGCCACTGTTGACACCCATGTTAAGCGCTGCCACCTTTTCAGCGCATAGTACCATTACACCACAGTAGCCTTCGATGGAAAAGTCAGTATAAATCTCCCCATTCTCGCTTTCAAACACGCATACTACATGATGCGCATATATAAACGGCGTCACACCTTCCGGATGATACTAGCGCTTTGCTGCTTCGTAAAGTCTTTCCCTTATGTCCATAATGTGTACCTCCAAATCGCGATCTATTGCAGATATCTATTATATCATGTACTATTAATTGGTGCGACAAGGTTGTGCAGCGTAGTCGCAGGAGCGGCGAGCTCGCGCGCCCTACCTTCTGCAGCTCCGGTAAGTTTTCAGCCAAAAACGCAAAGCGCCATGCCAACGACAAGGAACGACAAGACCCGAAAAATAAGCTGTGCTCACATTTGGGAAGACGCGTTTTCTGAACACAAAAATACAGGAAGCAAAAGAAACGCCCTGGATTAGGGTGTTTCATTTTTGGGGAACCGGCAGCTACCTATCATGTAGTGGGGGACCCCGCTCAAATAGCAGCGGTTTACTTAGGGCATCACAACCCGGGGCAGCCGCAAGCGTCCGCCCGTCTCGGCCTGAAAACGATACACTGTACGTTTTCTGCTGCGCACCGGCCTCGA